>Ga0194132_10000058_pt1 | contig 192421 bp, 195 predicted proteins | sample TA2KigOf80mmetaG_FD_148612 | JGI IMG/M metagenome (GOLD analysis project Ga0194132, IMG submission 148612) | Freshwater microbial communities from Lake Tanganyika, Tanzania - TA2015054 Kigoma Offshore 80m | ecosystem: Environmental > Aquatic > Freshwater > Lake | place: Tanzania: Lake...
CCGCACCCTGGCTTCCCTCGACAGCTCTGCCGCCATACGCCCTGGTCGCCTGTCGCCTTGTACTCTCGCTCTCTTGATCTGCATGATGACACCTTACCAGTGTCACCAATCATTCTGAACGAGAGCAGTCAACATCAAGATGTCCAGGAACTAAGTAGTTTCCTCGGCAGACTATCGTCTCCAGATGATTATCCAGACCCGCTAAGATTTAGAAACGCCAATGGCGTTGCGATGAAGTTGGCGAAGTTCTCACGACTTGATCCGACCTACAGCGGGAAAGGCTTAGAGCGAGGTGGTCAAGTCGAAGCAGCGACATGGGACGAGTTTTCTAACAACCGAGATTCTCTCAGAGAGCAAGTTACTTCGATTCGGAAGAGGGTGTCCGGAGAAAGGGCGCGCAAATACTGGGCCCTATTCGCCAACCCTGATGTCTACAACATTGGAGCGGCGATTCGAGACCTAGACGAAGACTTGTGGGTTACTCGAGGTCGAGACATTCAACAAGGAGACCGAGTCATGATTTGGAAAGGGGCTGGAGGAGGCAAACAACGTGGCGTAATTGCACTGGGTGAAGTCGTCGGACCTCCCACCAAGCGATCTGACTCCTTGAATCCATATTGGGTAAATCCCAGTGATGGGAACTCCATGGAGGAGCGAGTAGCAATCAAATATGTAACTCCCAGTCGCGTTCCCCTGTGGATTGGTGACTCAAACGCTCAGGCTTTCGAAGGTCCAAGTGTGGCGAGGGCGCGCGGAGGCACAGTTTGTCATCTGGATGAAAGTGAGTGGCAAACAATTCTAGACCGTGTTGGTGGTTGGCCAGCAGCAACTTCTTCAGAAGCCGCTGCTGTGCGCCGAGCAGTCTCTACGCAACCAGATGAACAGAGAGGACATGGACAAAGATTCCTCCTCGACAGCAGGGCTCGCAAAAGTGTCGAGGCATATGCAATGAATCGAGCTATCAATCACTTTGAGTCCCAGGGGTGGGACGCTAAAGATGTCTCACGCTTATGCTCTTTCGACTTGCTCTGCAGAAAGAGGGGAGTTGAAATGAGCGAAATGCACGTTGAAGTGAAGGGGACGACAACGCGCGGCGAGGAGGTGATACCTACTGACAGCGAAGTGCGACATGCAAACTCGTTCGGGCTGATGGCACTTTACATCTGTGCCAACATTCGTCTCTCAACGGACGAGAGGGGTGAGCCAATTACATCGGGTGGAGTCGCAATTGTTGAGCAGCCTTGGCAACTAAACAAAGAGGCGCTGACGCCGATAGCATACTGCTACTCACCCAAATCTGTTAGCTGAGCGCCCGGGCTGCCGCCGTGATGGTCGCGTCGAGGTCGGCGTCGGTGTGGGCGGTCGAGACGAACATCGCCTCGAAGGGCGACGGCGGCAAGTAAGACCCTTCCTCAATCATCTGGTGGAAGAACCTGGCGTATGCCTGCTTGTCGGAGCGGGAGACGGCCGGCCAGCCAGTGACCTCGCCAAGGTTGAAGAAGACGGTCATCATCGAGCCGACGCGGTTGACGCGCACCGGCACCTCGGCCTTGGCGAAGGCCTTCCGCAGCCCATCGGCCAGCCGAGCGCCACTGCGCTCTAAGTCCTCATAGACGCCCGGTTTCTTCAGCAGCTCCAGCGTCTTCACGCCCGCAGCCATGGCGACAGGGTTGCCCGATAGTGTGCCCGCCTGGTACATCGGCCCGAGAGGTGAGACCTTCTCCATGATGTCGCGCCTGCCGCCGTAGGCACCCACGGGCATGCCGCCGCCGATGATCTTGCCGAGGCAGGTGATGTCGGGCCGGACGCCATAGAGGTGCTGCGCGCCGCCGTAGGCGACGCGGAAGCCCGTGATGACCTCGTCGAAGGCCAGGAGGGCGCCGTGTTTTGACGTCAGGTCGCGCAGGCCTTCGAGGAAACCCCGCGCGGGCGGGACGACGCCCATGTTGCCCGCGACCGGCTCGACGATGACGCAGGCGACCTGGCCGGGGTTGGAGTCCAGCAGGGCTTCCACCGAGTCGAGGTCGTTGTACTGGGCCATCAGGGTGTCTCGGGCGAAGGAGCGGTTCACGCCGGCGCTGTCGGGGACGCCGTGGGTCGCCGCGCCGGAGCCGGCGGCCACGAGGAGCGCGTCGGCGTGGCCATGGTAGCCGCCGTCGAACTTGATGATCTTGTCTCGGCCCGTATAGGCCCGCGCTAGACGCAGCACGCTCATGCCCGCCTCGGTGCCGGAGCTGACGAACCGCACCATCTCCATGGAGGGGAAGGCGTCCACGACCAACTGAGCGAGGCGGTTCTCCAGTTCAGTGGGGGCGCCGAAGCTGCTGCCCATGTCCACCGCGGCCTTGACCGCCGCGACGACCTCAGGGTGGGCGTGGCCGAGGATGAGCGGCCCCCATGAGCAGACGTAGTCGAGGTACTCGTTGCCGTCGGCGTCCCAGATGCGCGGGCCTTTGCCGCTGGCGATGAACAGCGGCTCCCCGCCGACGCCGCGCCACGAGCGTGCCGGGCTGTTGACGCCGCCGGGCATGAGCTTGCGGGCGGCGGCGTAGAGTTGGGAGGACTTGTTGCGTTTTCGAGGAGGACTAGAGCTCATTCAGCACCATCTCTTGGGGTTCACCCCCCCCCACCTTAAGTAAGTCCTCCCCCCTCAAGGAGGAGGCGAGCATGAGAAGGAAACTCTCTTTTGATAAAGGCAAGGTTGCTACTGGCCGGGTGCGCGGAAGGGGATGGTGGCGGCCTTTTTCGCAGCCTGGTCCATCTCCTCGGCGGTGATGAGCGGCATGAAGCTGGTGCGGAGACCGCCGCTGGCGTTCTCGATGAGGGAGATGGCCGTGGCGCTGGCGGCGTCCGGAAGATCCACGATGCCGATGCCATCGTCGGGGCCGTAGGTGAAATAGACGCATTCGAGCTTCCGCCCACGGCCTTGAAGACCTGCTCCGCGACCTGCTTGCGTTTGGTGCAACCGTCCTTAAGGAGTCCCTTCGCCCCCTCGGGTGTGTAGCGCACGGTGAAGAAATACTTCGGCATCATGCCCTCCTGCAAGGACTCGTGGTGTCTAAGAGGCCAGCATGACATGAACGGAATCCCGGGGCGTCAAGGCTATGTTTTTCCCACGAGCGAGCGCGCCAGCACCTTGGTGCGCTTCCGCGTCGCCTTGGCGGCATCATCTGTGCCTAAAGGGAAGGCCATCACCAGCAGGTCGGTCGCGCCCGCAGCGGCATAGGCGCGCAGCCCGCGCTCGACGGCGGCCTCGTCGCCCACGACGGCCACGTCCACCGGCCTGGCGACGGCTTCGGCCTCGAGCATCCGCTGGTAGCTGGGCAGACGGCTGTACACGCGCAGGTCGCCCGCCATCCGTTCGCGCACGGCCCCGGCGTCGTCCGTGACCGCGACGGGCACCCCGACGGCGATGCGCGGCGCGGGTCGCCCGGCGGCCTTCGCCGCCTCGGCGATGCGAGGGATGATATGCGTCTTGAGCGTCCGAGGGCCGACCATCCACGTGACCGTACCATCTGCCAACTCGCCCGCCACCTTCAGCATGGCAGGGCCAAGCGCGGCCACGAGGACAGGGCAAGGGGCCGCTCCAGGCACATTGACCGTCCCGTTCACGTGGTACATCTCTCCGGTGAAGTCCACGCCGCCCTCGTTGATGATGGCTTTCACGATGGTGAGGTACTCGCGCATGTGCCGCGCCGGATGGGCGAACGACAGGCCCAGCGCGCCCTCGATGGTCACCTTGTGGGACAGGCCGATGCCGAGGGTCAGCCGTCCGTTGGACGCTGCCTGCGTGGTTAGCGCTTCCTGGGCCAGCACCATCGGGTGGCGCGGAAATGTCGGGACGACCGCTGTCCCCAACTCGATGCGCTTCGTCTTCTGGCCCGCCATCGCGAGGACGGCCAAGACCTCCGGCCCGAAGGTCTGGGCGAACCAGAAGCTGTCGAACCCGTCCGATTCCGCCTGCACGGCTTCGTCAACCCACGCCGCCAAGGTGGGCGCGGCGCTGCCGGACCCGAGGAACCAACCGATCTTCATAACGCGACTCCTTGCTCAGGCAAGGATAGGGCTGGCTTGCTCGGGCGTCAACCTGAACGGGATAAGACGATAGAATGGGAGAGTTGTGATGAAGATCCTCGGTATCGAAACGTCGTGTGACGAGACGGCCGCTTCAGTGGTGGAGGACGGCCGCATCCTGCTTTCCAATGTGGTGGCGTCCCAGGCGGACATCCACGCTGGGTTCGGGGGCGTCGTGCCGGAGATCGCCTCGCGCCAGCACCTGCTGACGATGCTGCCTGTGGTCGAGAGGGCGCTGGCGGACGCGAAACTGGAACTGGGTGAGTTGGACGGCGTGGCGGTCACGCATGGCCCAGGGCTCGCGGGCGCGCTGCTGGTCGGCGTCAACAGTGCCAAGGGTTTAGCCATCGCCAAAGGGTTGCTGCTCGTGGGCATCAACCACCTGGAGGGCCATGTGTATGCCGCATGGCTGGAAGGTCGCGAACCGGAGGCTAAGCCAGGCTTCCCTCTCATCTGCCTCATTGCCTCTGGCGGCCATACCGACCTCATCCTCATGGAGGGCCACGGACGGTTCAGGCTCGTGGGCCGCACGCGCGACGACGCGGCGGGAGAAGCATTCGACAAAGCGGCCCGTATCCTAGAGTTGGGGTTTCCTGGCGGCCCGGCTATCCAGAAGGCCGCACGCGAAAGACACGGCAAGGAGACGAAGTTCACGCGTCCCTACGTCAAAGATTCCTTCGACTTCAGCTTCAGCGGCCTGAAGTCGGCGATGGTGCGCCGTGCCGAGGAGAAGGGCATCTATCCGCGCAAGGACGGGGCGCCGCTGGACCCGCAAACGGTCGCGAATCTGGCCGCCGAGTTCCAGGCAGCCATCGTGGACGCGATGGTGGACAAGACGCTGGAGGCAGTGGCGGAGTACGGGGTCAACGGTGTTGTTCTGGGTGGAGGCGTCGCCGCCAATGCCCTCCTGCGGCAGGAGATGTCGCGCCGTTCGCCGGTGGATGTGGTTGTGCCAAGTCCGAAGCTCTGTACCGATAACGGCGCCATGATAGCGGCCGCGGCCTACTTCCATCTGCGCGATGGGGCGCGGTACGAGTGGGGCCTGGACGTCGTCCCGAGCCTCGGGCTCGGCTGACCTCCAGCCGCACCGCGTTCTGCTCCTTGGCTTGGTAGAGCCGCGCGATGAAGTTGTAAACGTCCCTGGACGCCTGCTTCCCTCGGAACGCGCACCGCAGCTCGCCCCCGCCTGCCCTCACCCTCACCGCGCCGCTGACCGCGAACAGCGACCTATCCGCAAGGAAGAACAACCCCATGCCGCCCATCGCGATAGCCGCGATGGCCGCCCCCAGGGTGTTGTCGATGACCGCCCACAGCAGGAGCGCGACGACAAGGGCGATGCCCGCCCAGAGATACGGCGCGTACCCCTGAGCCTTGGCCTCCACCTCTACCGAAGTAATGTCCTCCAGGGCGAGGAACGCGGCGGCTTGCTCCTTGGGGCCGCTCCGGACGTAGATGAGGCGGCGACCGGTGAGGGCAAGGGTCTCGGGCCCAAGCTCTGGCATTTCGCTCAACCCCTGCTGCAAGTGCAGGGTAGAGCGCAACTCTTCTCCGGCCAGAAGCTCCAGGCTGGTGGGGTTGCTGGCGAGCGTTAGGTCTGCCGGCGTCTCAGCGGCTTGTTGTTCCACATCACACCTTTGCCGACTCTGTCGAGCATCTCCGACAACTGCCGATGGTAACACGACGCCAGCGCAGGCTCCAGACCGTCTGCTCGAATAGACGCTACCCAAGGGGTATGGTAACCTTCATCGGGTTTGCGACATACCAGATATCCCTACGAGGAGCGATGCATGGAACGTCCCATCCAGAAGCCGATAGGTACCCCCGTGGAGGAGTTGGACACCCCCACGATGGTGGTGGACCTGACGGCGCTAGAGAAGAACATCGAAACGGTGCACGGATTCTTCCGCAACCGCAAGGCGAAGCTGCGGCCCTATGTCGGGACGCACCGGTGTCCTGCCCTGGCGCATATGCAGCTCGCGGCAGGCGGCACCGTCGGCGGCGTCGCCGTCGGCACCGTCGGCCAGGCCGAGGCCTTCGCCGACAACGGCATCGCCGACCTGATGGTCACGACCGAGATTGTCGGGCCGCCGAAGATCGAGCGCGTCTGTGCTCTGGCCCGGCGCGCCAAGGTTACCGTAGTCGTGGACAGCGCCAGTAATGTGGACGAGTTGGCGAAGGCCGCGAAGGGGCACGGCGTCATCCTTAGGGCTGCGGTGGACGTCCATACGCGCCTGAATGGGGCAGGCGTCGAGCCGGGCAGGCCTGCGGTGAACTTGGCCAAGCGTGTCGCCAAGGCGAAGGGGCTGGAGTTCGTAGGGTTCACGTCCTACGAAGGGCCTATCCTGGAGAAGACCCCTGCCAAGCTGGCAGCCGAGTCCCGCAAGTGGATCCAGCAGGTGCTGGACACGCGCGAGATGGCCGAGAAGGCGGGGCTGGACGTGCAGACCGTCGTGGTTGGGGGAACCCACAACTACGAGGTCGCGGGTGCCATGAAGGGTGTCACCGAGGTGCCTGCCGGGGCGTACGCACTTCTGGAGGAGCGGTACCGCCCCTACCGGAAGCAGCTCAAGCCCGCCGCCAGCGTGCTCTGCACCGTTACCAGCACCCCCGAGCCGGGGACGGCCATCGCCGACGCGGGCATGAAGTCCTGCGGCAACGACACCGGCCTGCCTGGCGCGCGCAACGTCGCAGGCGCTACCGTGAGGTCTCTGAGCGCAGAACACACCAACATCAGCATGGCCGAGGCGAAGACCTCCCTCAAGGTAGGAGATAAGGTCTGGCTCACGCCATGGGAGGTCGGCGTCACTGCGAACCTGTACGACTATATCAATGCCATCCGCAAGGGAAAACTGGAGGCTATCTTCGAGGTCACGGCCCGCGGTAGATATCGGTAGGATTCAGGCCAAAATAACTCGGATATCGCTCAGGAGGACTGTGAGTGGAGAATTACAAGCCGGTCATCGGGACACCCGTGAAGCAGTTGGACACGCCGTGTCTGTTGTTGGATCTGGACAGACTGGAGTACAACTTCAAGGTGATGGCCGACACCTACCGAGACACGCCGGTGAAGTTGCGCGCCCACATGAAGAACGTCAAGAGCCCCCTCCTGGCTTACATGCAGATGCGCACCGGCGGCACCGTGGGCGGCGTGTGCTGCGCCAAGGTCGCTGAGGCCGAGGTCATGGTCGAGGGCGGCATCAACGACATCCTCATTCCGAACCAAGTTGTGACCAAGGACAAGATTGCCCGCCTGTGCGCCCTGGCAAAGCGGACGAGCATCACTGTCTGCTTCGACAGTACACAGAACCTGCGCGACCTGTCCGCCGGCGCCGTCGCGGCCGGCGTCACCCTCGGCGTCGCCATCGAGGTCAACACTTCCATGAACCGCGCCGGCATCCGTGGGGTTGAGGAAGGGGTCGCACTCGCCAAGCTAGCGCGAAAGCTGCCGGGCATCTCGTTCAAGGGCGTGATGAGCCACCAGTCCATCGGTGGTATGCCCGACAATGAGACGCGCGTGTTAGAAGGGCGGCGGTACATCCAGATGTGCCTGGACGTCAAGAGCGCCGTCGAGAAGGCTGGTATCCCCGTCGAGCTCGTCTCCACCGGCGAGACGTGGACGTACGACACCGCTGCCAAGATGCCAGGAGTGACCGAGGTGGAGGGCGGGACGTACGCGCTGATGAGCACTTTCATGGACTACATGGACGACTTCAAGTACGCGGGCCTGCTGCTCGGCACGGTCATCAGCACGCCCAGGCCGGGCGTCGCCATCGGCGACACGGGCATGCGCGCCCTCGGCGCCATGTGCACCTACCCCGAGGCGTGGCCAGCGATGGACAACGTCCCTGGTGTGGTCGTCGCCGAGCTATTGGAAGAGCAGGCTGTCCTGAAGTCGAAAGGCCCGATGCCCCTCAGGGTCGGCGACAAGTACCTGGTGCGGCTGGGCCAGCAGGACCTCACGGTCAACCGCTACGACCACTACATCGGTGTCCGCAAGGGTACCGTGGAGGCGGTCTGGGACATCCCCGCCCGGGGCTGCCACAACTAGCCCCGCCCCCAGAGTACGAGGCTCTAAGTGCGGCTGGACTCCATCGGCTGTATCTCGCAGGCGCTGGGGTGCGCCGTAATGTCGGCGTAGGCCGACGTGGCGGCGAGGGCGCCCTGGGATGCGGCGGTGATGGTCTGCTTCAGCTCGCCCGAGGCGTCGGTCAGGTCGCCTGCGGCGAACACGCCGTGGACGTTCGTGCGCATGTACTTGTCCACGATGACCTCGTCTTTGTCGTTGAGCGCCACGCCGAGTTCCACGGCTAACTCTTTCCGGGGGTTGGCTCCGATCTCGATGAACAGGCCGTCCACCTTCAACTCGGTGGAGCCGCTCACGGGCCGGTCGAGGACGATACTTGAGAGGCCGTCGGTGCCGTTGAGCTTGACCACTCTGGTGTTGAAGACCTGCTCCACGTTTTTGGCGGCGTTGAGTGCCCGCAGGTTGGCAGGCTCGGGCCGGCGGAACTCCGCGCCCCGGTAGATGATATAGACCTTCTTGGCGTACTTGCTGAGGAGCCCGGCCCCTTTCACAGCGGAGTCGCCGCCGCCCACGACGGCGACCACGTTCCCCTTGTGGAGCGGCGCGTCGCACGTGGAGCAGAACGACACTCCGCGGCCGGTCCACTCGTCCTCATGCTCGAGTCCAAGCTTGCGGCGCTCGCGGCCGACCGCCAGGATGACCGTGGCGGCCTGGAACCGCTGCCCCTCGGTGGTCGTGACGGTAGAGCAGTGCCCCGAGCGGGTGATACTAGCAACGTTCTCGTCCACGATGGGTACGCCGTACTTCTCCGCCTGCGCCTTGAACTGCATCATCAGGTCGAAGCCGTCTATGCTCACGTAGCCGGGATAGTTCTCGATGGCGCCGCCGATGGCGGTCTCGCCTCCGAAGGTGCCGCCAACAACGATGGACTTCATCTGATAGCGGGCCGCGTACAGAGCAGCGGCGAAGCCTGCCGCACCCTGTCCCGCAATCACCAGGTCATACCGTTCACTCGTGTTCGTCATCATCCTCTCCATAGGGGCATCGGCGAAGATCCGCCGCTAGTCTTCTCATTATGAGATGACAGGCCACCTCTTGTCGATGCATCCCCTCCAAAGTCCTTTATACTATCGGCGCCCTTCCAGCGTTCACCCATCAGGAGGTGGTTGACATGGCGAAAGCCCAGAAAATCATCGTTAGGACGGACAAGGCTCCTAAGCCGGTAGGGATGTACTCCCAGGCGGTGCGGACCAGCGGCGGGGAGCTGCTCTTCATCGCCGGCACGGTGGCCGTGGATATGAGCGGGAACCTGGTAGGGCAGGGGGATATCAAGGCACAGACGCGCCAGGTGTTCCAGAACATCGGCGGCGTCCTGGCCGGCGTCGGCGCGACGCACGCCAACGTCGTCCAACTCACGACCTACGTGGTGGGCCGCGAGTCGGTCCAGGGGTTCCTGGACGCCCGCACCGACCTGTTCCCCAAGATTTACTCCGGAGGCGAGTACCCGCCCAACACGCTTCTCGTCGTCAATGGCCTCGCCCGCCCCGAATGGCTCATCGAGGTCCAGGCCATCGCCGCCATCGGCTGAACGGGCTCCTGTGGAGAACCTCATTCTGCCAGAAGGAGGTTCTCCACGCCTCTCCAGGAAGACTTTACAAGACCAAGGGCTGGGCAGGGCCGCATTGCCCGGCCCAGCCCTTGGTGCTGCGCACGCTACTTGACGGGGCGTGAGGGAACTTCTCGTGGCGAGAAAATGTCCCCTACAGGCTCTGGTCAGCGGCGGGGACGGGTCCAGGACTCGCCCCAGGCGAGGCATGCGGTGCTGCTGGCGCGGTCTCCGAATTTGTCGGGGTAGGCGTGCCCCTCGGCGGTCTGGCCGTTGATGCTGATCTGGGCCTTTCTGGCCGGGGTGAAGCAGCTGTAGATGCCGAGGGGCCTGTTCGGCCGCTCGCCCGGGCCGGAGCGCACCAAGAACGACTCGCCCAGCTCGCTCCATGTTAGCGTGATGCTGTCCGGCGCCGACTCCACCGACTCGGTCCAATGGGACATCCCGTCGCCCGATGCGGCGAAGACGGCGTCCACCACAGGGATGTTCTGGTCGGCGAACGTCGGGTAGATCATGCTCTCCAGCTCTTCCTGGAGCCAGCGGGCCAGCGCAAGGTTGTCGGAGTAGATGCGCACGGCGCCCTTTGTCAGGTTTTTGCTGTGCACATACAGTGCGTGGCCCGGCCCCGCCGGCGAGTACAGGATGCGCCAGTGGCTGGCCCGGCCCACTTGGGTGCCGCCCTGCTTGTCGAGAAGGCGGATGAATGAGTTCTCGCCCGTCAGGCGGACCTCATTTGGGTCAACAGGACTGGTCATGGAAGCCCTCCGTCTGCATCAGGATGACTTTTCAGAGAGGCGAAAGGCGTCTTGGTGGGCTGCCTAGCCCGGCCGCACCCAGGTCTCGCCCCAGGCGAGGCAGGAGGTGCTGCTCATGTGGTCGCCGATCTTCTCCGGGAAGCAGCGGCCCTTGGCCGCCACGCCGTTGATGGACAGCTGGGCCGCGCCGGCGGGCGTCAGGCAGCTATAGACCCCGTGAGGCGAGCCAGGGATCCCGCCCGGCTGGAAGCGGATGATGAAGGGCGTACCCAGTTTGTACCAGGTCAAGGATACAGAGTCGTTCTGCGACTCGACCGACTCGGTGGAGAAGGTCATGTGGTTGCCGATGCGGGCGAACTCGGCCTCGATGATGGGGACGTTCTGGTCAGAGAAGGCGGGGAACAGCGCGCTCTCGATCTCCTCCTGGAGCCAGCGCGTGAGGGCCGCGTTGTCGGAGTAGATGTGGACCTCGTTATGCGTAAGCTCGCTCTTCAGGAACAGCACATGGCCCGGGCCGCCGGGGGAGCGCAGGATGCGCCAGTGGCTGGCCCTGGTCATGTCCTGGCCTCCCTCCTTCTCCGCCAACCGGATGAAGGAGTTCTCGCCGGTGAGCCGCACAGGATTGGGGTCAACGGGGTTCATGGTCATTTCGTATCCTCCTCGCTCGAATGTGGTGTAACATCTTAGCAGCAACTCCCCATTTCGCAAGCCAACCCATGTCCATCGAAGACGCCAACAAGAGCCGCATCTCCGACGAGGACTACTGGGCGCAGGTAGCCCTGGAGATGACGGCCGTCATCGAGAAGCATCCGCATGACCGCCGCGCGGTGTTCATGCGGGGGAACGCGTACCTGGACTGGGGCAGGCTGGACGAGGCTATCGCCGACTACGGCCGCGCCATCGAACTGGACGGCGCCGACCCCGTGGCCTACAACAACCGTGGCATCTGCTACCGCCGCAAAGGGATGCCCGACCGGGCCATCGAGGACTTCGACGTGGCTCTCCGCCTCAGGCCGGACTACCGCGATGCCCTCAACAACCGGGGCGTCGCCCGCTCAGACAAGTCCGAGTACGAGGCCGCCCTCGCCGACTTCGACAGGGCCATCACCCTCGACCCCAATTTCTGGTTCTCCTACAACCACCGGGGCCTGGCCCTCTGGGCGCTGGGTAGGCGGGACGAGGCCGTCCGCGACTACGAGATGGTCGGCCAACTCCTGGGCCGCCGCGGCTAGTGGCCCCCGGCGTTGACCTCCCGCGTCTAACCCTTCCTTAGCCGGTATATCTTCTCATTCCTACAAGGCGTTTTGACGCATGCTGGCTCTTATGCTATGGTTGCGTCTGCAATCATTGGCAGGAGCTGTTATGAGCTGTGAAAAGGATACCGCTCAAGCCCTCAAGGAGTCCGGCCATCGGCCGACACCCCAGCGCCTGCTGATCCTTGGGGCCCTCCGCCATGCTGGGGGCCACGTCACCGCCGTCGAGATTTTGGAGAAGGTCCGGGCCAGCTACCCCTACGTGGACATCTCCACCGTTTACCGGACGCTCACCGTTCTCAAGGAGATGCGCCTGGTCACCGAAACGGACATGGGCGGTGGCGAATCCCAGTTCGAGTGGGCTGGCGGCGAAGGCCACCACCACCTCGTGTGCAAGGGTTGCGGCAAAGTCGCCCTCCTCGACGACCAGCGTATGAAAGCTCTCGGCAAGGGCATCATGAGTTCATATGGCTTCCGTGCCGACCTGGGCCACTTCGCGGTCTTCGGCACCTGCGCCGAGTGCCTCAAGAAAGAAGAGTAACTGGCGTGGTGGTCGGGAGAAGGGTTTCGGTGATGTTCTTGCTCAGGGGGCTGTCGGTGATGGCGGCGACGGCGCTTGCGGCTTGTGGCGGCAGCGCAGCCACCCCAACCGCGATTGCTGTGCCGACGCAGGCGGCTCAGGCGGCGAATGCGTCTGCTCCCCCTCTCCGCGTCGTCACCAGTGTCTCGCCCATCACCAGCATCGCCGAGAACATCGGCGGCACGAAGATAAGTGTCGAAGGCGTCGTCCCTGAGGGAGTCAACTCCCACACCTTCGAGCCGTCGCCCAGCGTCGCCCGGGTTCTGGCGGGGGCCGACCTCGTGCTCCTCAACGGCCTCTTCCTTGAGGAGCCCACCCTGGAGATGGCCGAGGCCAACCTGAAGGAAGGGGCCGTCATCCTCACACTGGGCGATAAGACCATCACGCGTGACCAGTGGCGGTTCGACTTCTCCTTCCCCGAGTCGGAGGGGCATCCGAATCCACACCTCTGGCCCAACCCGCTCCTCGCCCTTCGTTATGCCGAGCTCATCAAGGGCGAGCTCTCACGCCTCGACCCTATCAACGGGAACTACTACGCCGCCAACTACGCCGCGTTCAAGGCGCGCATCGAGGCGTTCGACGCCGCCATCCGCTCGGCCATCGCCACTATCCCCGAGGCCAACCGTAAACTGCTGACCTATCACGACTCCTGGGCCTACTTCGCCGCCGACTACGGTATGGAGGTTATCGGCGCCGTCCAGCCGTCGGACTTCTCCGAACCGTCCGCCAGGGAGGTGGCCGAATTGATAGTCCAGATCAGAAAGCTGAAGCTTCCCGCCATCTTCGGGTCGGAGGTCTTTCCCAGCCCTGTCATAGAGCAGATCGCCAAGGAGGGCGGAGCCCGGTTCGTGGAGGAACTGCGGGACGACGACCTGCCCGGCGCCCCCGGCGACCCACAGCACTCCTACCTCGGTCTGGTGCGTACCAACATGGAGATCATGGTGTCGGCGCTGGGCGGCGACGCCCGTCTCCTGGCTGGGCTGGAGACCGGTCCCGTGTACGAAGGCAAAGCCGTTGCGGTCTATCCGCAATAGGAACCCACGGTGCTCCACCCGCGACCACACGAACACCTAGAACGCGAGCCCCTGTTACAACTGAGGGGCGTCTCCTGCGGCTATGGAGGCCGGGCGGCGCTGCGCGATGTGGACCTGCAGATCATGCGCGGCGACTGGGTCGGACTCCTCGGCCCCAGCGGCTCCGGTAAGAGCACGCTGCTGCGGTGCATCCTGGGGGCCGTGGACGTGTACCGGGGCGACGTACTGTTTCAAGGGAGGCCGATCGCCGCCGCTCGGCCCCGCATCGGCTATGTCCCCCAGCTTGAGACGATAGACTGGCAGTTCCCCGTCACTGTCGAGCAGGTCGTGATGATGGGACGGACGGCCGAGGCCCGCTGGCTCCCGTGGTTCAGCGGCGCCGACCGGAAGCTGGCGCATGGGCTCATGGACAGGCTGGGCATCCTGCGGCTGGCGCGGCGGCATATCCGCGAGTTGTCCGGCGGCGAGCAGCAGCGCGCCTTCTTGGCCCGCGCGCTTGTCTCAGGCCCCAAGCTCCTGCTCCTGGACGAGCCCACCGCAGGGCTGGACATCACAACCCGTGACGAGATCCTCCACCTCCTGGACGAGCTGAACCATCAGGACGTGACCATCCTGATGACCACCCACGAGATCAACGCCGTCGCCGCACACCTTCCCTGGGTCGTGTGCGTTAACGGTCGCGTGCTGGCCGAGGGGACGCCCTCCCAAGTCTTCACCCCCGAGATCTTGAAGCTGGTGTACGGCGGCGACATCCCCGTGACCACCTACCAGGGCATGACCCTGGTGGCTGAGCAGCCGCACCACTTCGGGCGGAACGGCGCCGATGTTTGAGCCGTTCCAGTACGAGTTCTTTGTCAGAGGCCTGGCCGCCGCAACCCTGGTGGGCGGCCTGTGCGGCCTCATCGGTGTGTACATCGTCCTGCGGCGCATGGCCTACATCGGCCACGGCCTCTCTCATGCCGTCTTCGGCGGCGCCGTTGCCTCCTACGTCATGTCCATCAACTTCTACATCGGCGCCAGCGTGTGGGGGTTCCTGTCCGCGCTCCTCATCAACATGGCCACCCGCAAGCGCAAGATAGGCGCGGACGCCGCCATCGGCATCGTCACCACCGCCAGTTTCGCCGTGGGGATCGCCCTCATCAGCCGCTACAAGACCTTCACCCGCAGCTTCGACGCCGCCCTGTTCGGCAACATCCTGGGCGTCTCCCAGGGCGACCTGGTGGCGATCATAGCGGTGTCCGCCGCCGTGGCTGCCATGCTGTTCGTGGGGTACAAGTACCTCCTCTTCACGACCTTCGAGCCGGAGGTCGCAGGGTTCTATGGCGTGCCCACCGGCTGGGTGGACACGGCCTTCGCCCTAGTGCTGGCGGCCACCATCGTCGTCTCGATGCAGGTTCTGGGGGTGACGCTCATCGCCTCGGCTATCGTCATTCCGCCGGTGGCGGCGCGGCTACTAACCAACGACTTTGGCGTCATGGTCGCCCTGTCCACCATCCTGGGCGCCTTCTGCGGCCTGGGAGGCATCTACCTCTCCTACTTCATCGACGTCTCCTCCGGCGCGACCGTGGTCCTCTTCTCGGCTGTCGTGTTCCTGGCCGCCTTCGCCTACAACACGGTCAGAGAGCGGTTCCTCTCTGAAGGCGCCTCCGGGCGATGGCTGGGCCGCGCACCGGGCTCTCAATAGGGCGAAGGAGTATGATCCGGCGTGGAGTAACCCATGCCCACCCCTACAATCCGCCCACAGCCGGAACCGCTCCCAACCAGGGCCAGCGAGCGGAACATGGCGAAAATCTGGCGCCAGGCTGATGCCTTGACCAAGGGCCTGGTTACACCTGACGGCTGTACCTTTCGCATCATCTACCCCGGGCGTCCCAACGCCCGAGCCGGCCCCGACTTCCGGGACGCCGTCCTCGCCTCCGAATCAGGTCAGCTCATCGTTGGCGACGTGGAGCTCCACCTCGAAGCCTCCGGCTGGCGCGGCCACGGGCACCACGCCAACCCGCGCTACAATGGTGTCGTCCTGGAGGTCGTGCTGACCCCTAGGCGGCGCCGCGCCGTCACCACCCATGCCCGTGTGGAAGCGCCGGTGGCGGTGCTCGCGCCGGTTCTGCCGAAGGCCCCTCCCGCTGGAACTGCGGCGCCCGCGTGGCCCGACGGTCTTGCGTCCCTGGACGATGAGGCCCTGGGCGGGCTGCTGGACGAGGCCGGCGACCTGCGGTTCGCCGCCCGTTGCCGTGGCTTCGCCATCGAGCTGCGCCGGGGCGACCCCGACCAGGTGCTCTACGCCTCTCTCATGGAGGCCCTGGGCTACGCTGTCAACCGTAAGCCGTTCCGCGGGTTGGCCCGGCGCGTCCCCTATGACGAACTGTCGGCCTTCAAAGAAGAGCCGAGTGCCACACGTCTCCTGGCCATCCAGGCAACGCTGAGCACCGCATCAGGGCTGCTGCCGTGGGTGCGCCCAGCGGAGGACGCGGTGAAACTCAAAACCATGATTAGACTTCTCCCGAAGCGGGGGTTTATGCCGGCCGAGGCTTGGGAGCGCTTCCGCGTCCGCCCGGCCAACCACCCGGCGCAGCGCGTCATGGGTGCTGCCAGCCTCCTCGACCGATTCCTGGTCGTGGGGCTGGCCGCTGGAGTGGCCGAGTTGGTCCGGGGAGAAGATGCTAAGGTCATGGTGGAGGGCCTGTCCGTCCCGCCGCGCATCGGCCCCGGCAGGGCAGGGGACATGGCCGTGAACGTCGTCCTGCCCTTCCTGCATGCATAGGCGTCGGGGCGAGGCGACACGGCGCTGGCCGGCCTAGCCATGGAGCGCTACCGCGGGATGCCGGCGCTGGAGGAGAACGAGGTCACCCGCGAGATGCGACGGCTTCTGGGCGCTCCGTCCCGCCGCGTGGATGCGCGGACGGCGCGCCGCCACCAGGGGCTGATGCACCTGTACCGCACAGCCGTCGCAGGGGCGGCGGCGCCCCCCGGCGTGACTTCAGCGGCGCAGGCCTGACAGGATGCGTTCCGTCTCCGCGGCCTGGTCGGGCTTCTCCTGCGCCTGGTACAGCTCCAGCGCCTTCTCCAGGTCCTCGATAGCCCTCGCCCGCTTGTCCTCGTTGCCCAGCAGCACGCCACGGTTGCGGTAGGCGTCGGCGAAGTTGGGGTTCAACTCGACGGCCTTGTCCAGGTCTTCCAGGGCGAGGTCCACGAGGCCCTCGTTGTAGTAGGCCATCGCGCGGCCCTGGTAGGCCTGGGCGAAGTCCGGCTGGAGCCGGATGACCAGGCCGAACTGGTTGATGGCCTCCTTGTACTCCCCCGCCTGAAGCAGGCTCACGGCATAGGTGTAGTCGAACAGCGCATCCGGCGGCTTGGAGGTAGGCGTGGCCGTCGGCTCCGGGCTGGGCGTCGCGGTTGGCTGCCGCGTGGGCGTCGGCTGGGTCAGAGGAGTCGCCGTCGGCGACGGCATCGCGGTGGGCGTCGCCTGGGGCGTGTTCGAGCACGCGGCCGCCAGCAGGCAGACCGCCCCCAGCACAAGGGCCGCCAGCCCCAAGGCCCGCAGCTTAACGGCATCACCTCGCTGTTCGGCACCCTCTATCACGTTCAGAGGATAGCATAACCGTACTACGTAGCACCGGCAGAGGCGGTTCATGGCCTTGCCGCCTCACCCCCCAAGGTACGCTGCTTGGGAACGTCGGGCACTCCAAGATACAGGCTTCTCGGCGATAGCTACGGGTGCAGGGCGAGCCCTGCGTTCATCCTATAATAGGGCCGGTTGGAAACACACGGACGGAGCGAGGCACCATGGCGATACGCACCCTGAACGGCAAGACCCCGCGCATCCACCACACGGCCTTCATCAGCGAGGCCGCCTACGTCGTCGGCGACGTCGAGATCGGCGAGGGATCCAGCGTGTGGCCCGGCGCCGTCGTCCGCGCCGACTCCGGCAGCATCGTCATCGGCAAGCGCACTTGTATCCAGGACAACTCCGTCGTCCACGGCGACGCCGACGTCGCCATCGGCGACGACGTCGTCATCGGCCACCGCGTCCTCTGCCACGCCAAGACCGTCGGCAGCGGTACCTTGTTGGGCAACGGATGTGTCGTCAACGACGGCGTCGTCATCGGCGCCGAAAGCCTCATCGGCGCGGGCGCCATGGTGGTGGACGGCATGGAGATCCCCCCGCGCTCCGTCGCCGTCGGCGTCCCCGCTAGGGTGCGCCGCCCCCTGACCGACGACGACCTGGCCCGCATCAAGACCTACCGCGACATCTACATCCGCAACACCGCCACGTACAAGCGGGAAGGTCTCGAGTCCAGGTAGGCAAAAGGTCGCCATAGCGAAGTACCAGGAGTCCGTGACTATGGCGGAGGCATCCGAGCGTGTCTGGCGGGCCATCTTCGCCTTCGAGGAGTGGCCACGCTACTAGGTCCGCGTCAAGCAGGCCGAGACCTCGGCGACCTAAGCAGCGAAGGATCCATGTCAGGCGTCTGCACGTCGCTAGACGCCTCCGTGGCCTTCGCGTATTGGCTTTTCGATAGCTGGTGGCGTATCGTGTCGGCTGTGTGCGCTTCGTTTGCGCGAAGCGCGGTAGACGTGTCCCGAAAACTGAACGACGACACCCTTACTGGCCAGGTCCGGCCACCGTGTGCGAGGGAGGCAGCTATGCGTACGTCGGGTGCTCTCGGCCCCAGGACTCTTCGACGCTCCCCGCTCATCCTGCTCATCGCGGCCATGGCCGCCGCCGCCACCGCGCTCGCAGGGGCGTCGGTGGCGCAGGCGGGCAACTGGAGCTCCGCCACCCAGCAGGCCAAGTTCGCCGCCGCCGATGGCGCGGCCGACGACCGGTTCGGCGTCTCCGTCGCCGTGGACGGCGACACCGCCATCGTCGGCGCCTGGTTCGACGAGATCGGCTTCAACAACAATTAGGGCTCCGCCTACGTATTCGTGCGGGATGGCAGCGGGAACTGGACACAGCAGGCCAAGCTAACAGCCCCCGACGGCTCCGCCCATACCCTCTTTGGCTACTCCGTGTCCTTGGATGGCGGTACCGCTCTCGTCAGTAGACATGGTGATCCTCTTGGTGGTGTCGGTAGCAGCGCCGGCTCGGCATATGTGTTCGTCCGCAGCGGGACGACGTGGATCCAGCAGGCCAAGCTGACCGCCTCCGACGGCGCCGCTGACGACCTCTTCGGCGGCTCCGTGTCCGTGAACGGCGACATCCCCCCGGCGACGACTACTGGCAGACCACTGGCGGCCTGTTCGACTTCGGCAACGACCCCATCCCGGCGGACTTCTTCGCGCCCGGCTCCCAGCCCTTCACAGGGGTCATCTCGATCCGCGGGACTCCGACACCCCCGTTCAACCTAGGCACCACCGACGCCATCGTCCACCGCTTCGGGCCGATGAGCTTCCCGGAGCCGCTCCCATCAGTAGATAGCGTCGCCGTCGAGATTGTGTCCCTTTCGCTGACGAGCATCACGCCCATCACGGTTACGTTCACCGACGCCAGCGCCAGCCAGTGGAACGTGAAAGTTGAACTGTCGCCCGCGGCGCCATCGACAGGCTCGGTGATCGTCACCAAGCCCCACGCCAACGGCGGCACCTTCGACTCGACTTTTCCCGTCCAACCCCGGTTCATCTTCACGCCTGTCGGTGGCGGAACGCCGAAGGTCCTCGATACGGGCGGCAGCCCAACTATCTTCCAGATGACCACCGGCGGGAGCGGGTGGTCATTTACCCCTTGCCCTGCGGGTACATATGACGTCAGAGCCACCTGGTGTCCCACCGGCTTAACCACCTTCGCGGGGCCGAAGGCGCAGCTGCAGATGAAGCTTGCAAAGGTTGACGACCCGCCCACGGTGACCATCGTCAACCCCCAGAACGGCGACACGGTGGTCGAGGGCACCACCGTTGACGTCGAGGTCCAGGCCACCGACGACGTAGCGGTAACGAGGGTTGATTTCTTGGCCGCAGGCCCCGGCGCCCAGGTCCAGACGTTCACCGATGTTTCCTCCCCCTACAACTTCCAGGTGACTGTGCCCACGGGCAGTGCGGGCGGCTCCATCCGGCTTCGCGCGGAAGCGTACGACCCGGCCGGCAACCGGGGTTCCTCCCCTGATGTCGTCGTGGACGTCATCGCAGGCGCTCCGCCTGTGGCCAGCTTCTCCGCCAACCCCAACCCGGCAAGCTGCAACCGGAGCATCGCCTTCGACGGCAGCAGCTCGTTCCACCTAGAGCCGGCGCGCACCATCGTCAAGTACGAGTGGGATTGCGACTACAGCGGCGGCGTCTTCTCCGTTGATGCCCAGGGCGTGACCGTCATCCACCCCTATACCAGTTTCGGCACCTTTACCGTGGCCCTTAGGGTCACGGACAACAACGTACCGGCCAAGACGGACACCGCCACGAAGGTGGTCAACGTCAATCAGGGCAACAGGCCGCCGGTGGCGAACCCCGGCGGGCCGTACACCGCGACGGCAGGGGCAGCGATTACGCTCGACGGCAGCGCCTCCTCTGACCCGCACGCGAGCTGTGGCGACTCCATCGTGACCTACGCCTGGGACCTGGACAACGACGGCATCTACAACGACGCGGTGGGCGCGACGCCCCTGGTGACCTTCAGCACGAGCGAGAGCACAGTTGTCATCCGCCTGCAGGTCGCCGACGAGTTCGACGCCCTATCCACAGCCGCGACGTCGGTTTCGGTTGAGATAGACAATAGTAAGCCGCCCACCGTCAGCATCAGCAGCGACGCCAGGGTCACCGAGGGCAACGCCGGGACAGAGAGCAGCGCCAGGTTCACGGTGACATTGAGCAGCCCCAGCCAGTCCGTCGTCACTGTGGACCTCTCTACATCCGACGGCACCGCCATGGCTGGGTTGGACTACACGTCCAACTCCGGCACCCTCACCTTCGCCCCGGGCAACACCACCAAGAACATCACGGTCATCGTCAACGGCGACCTCACCGACGAGTCCGACGAGGTCTTCACCGTCAACCTCAACAACGCCATGAACGCCTCCGTCTCCGATGGGCAGGGCGTCGCCACCATCATCGACAACGACGGAGCGGGCCGGAACACGGACACTATCCTCGACCGCGTGGGCCGGCTGGAGGCCAAACTTGACCTGAACCTCGACGCCAAGGTCTCGTCCCGCGCCACCCAGGCCAGTGTTGATGCCATCGACCAGGCCGTCGCCAGGCTCGAAGGCAAAGCCGACCGCCTGGAGGGTAAGGCCGACGTCATCGAACTCAAGCTCGATACCAACCTCGACGCGAAGGTCTCCTCCCGCGCTTCGCAGGGCAGTGTGGACACGCTCCTTGCCGCAGTCAATGTTCTGGAGGGCAAGGCCGACGTCATGGAGGCCAAGCTCGACGGCAAACTCGACGCCTGCGTCTCCACTCGTGCCAGCCAGGCCAGCCTCGACAGCCTCCGCACCAGCGTTGACTCGTTCTTCGACATCTTCACGGAGCTCTCCACGCTGCCGCCCGGCACGACCTACCCGCAGTTCGTCGTGGACTCCTTCTTCGACGTGTTCGTCGAGCTGGACGCCCTCGACGGGCGCATCGGGAACCTGAACCCGGCCGACCTCGACAAAGACGGGCGCTTGGACGTCGCCTTGTCCAGCCGGGCTAGCCAGGGCAGCGTGGATGCGCTGCAGGCCAGCGTGGACTCCTTCTTCGACATCTTCACCGAGGTGAGCGTGCGGCAGGATGCGGCGCATCTAAGCCTCCAGAGCGACCTGGCCCGCGAGACCAGCGAGCTGGACGCCGCCATAGACAGCTTCCTCGACGTCTTCACTGAAGTGAACCTGCGGCAAGACCTGGCCCTGGCCGGCTTGGCCGACAGTTTCTTCGACGTGTTCGTCGAGTTGGACACAACCCAGAGCCAGGTTGACACGCAGACGGCCGAGATCGACACCGCCGTCGCCAGGCTCGAAGGCAAGGCCGATTGGCTGGAGGGCAAGGCCGACGTCATCGAACGCAAGCTGGACACCAGCCTCGACGCCAAGGTCTCCAACCGCGCCTCGCAGGCCAGCGTTGACATCCTGGAAACCAAGGCCGACGATCTCCCCTTCGAAGTGAAAGACCTCGATGCGGACATGCCGGAAGGCTTCCGCGCGGACATCTTCCAGATCCGGGCCGATGAACGCTACCTCATCCAAACGACCTTGGACGGCGCCCCCATCACCGTGACCCTCTTCAGAGTCGTTGCCTACAGGAGCACGGGCACCGGCCCCATGACCGCTACGACCCTTCCGCCGTCGTCTGTCACTTCCGTAGGCATAGGCAGCAACGGTGTTATGGACGTCACCGTCATCCCGCCCACTGGTGGCAGCCTGGGAAGGGTGCGCCTGTACCAGTTCCTCCTCAACTACGTGGACCTGGACGGCGTCATCCGCTCCGTCGCCGCCTACCAGCCGTAGTATTTCTCGCAAAGCGGCGCGATTAGGTGCAAACACAAGGGCCCCGGCATCCGCCGGGGCCCTTGTGTTTGGCTCGATAAAGCTACGCCTGCTACATCTTCTCCGGCGCCGTCATCCCCATCAGGCCCAGCGACCGCGCCAGCGCGATGCGCGACCCTTCCACCAGCTTCAGCCGGGCCTTCGTCAGCGGCATGTCCTCCGGCGCGCTCGACACAACCCGGCACTGCTGGTAGAACCAGTGGAACGCCGTCGCCAGCGCCATCGCGTAGTGAGGGAGGTGGTGCGGCTCCAGCTTCTTCGCCATCACCTCCACCAACTCTGGCAACTCCAGGATCTTCCGGATGAGCGCCAGCTCCGCCTCATGCGTCAGCAGCGACACGTCGCCGTCCGCGTACGCGATGCCGCGCTCGCGGGCCAGCGCGAGGATACTGGAGATGCGCGCGTGCGCGTACTGCACATAGTACACCGGATTGTCCGCCGACTGCTGCTTCGCCAGCTCCATATCGAACTCGAGCTGCGCCTCCGCCGACCGTGACAGGAACAGGAACCGGCACGCGTCCGCACCCACCTCCTCTGCCAACTCCCGCAGCGTCACCAGCTCCCCGCTGCGCTTCGAGAGCTTCACCACCTCCTGCCCGCGCTTGAACGTCACGATCTGCACGATGAGTATCTCGAACCGCTCGGTGGGTACGCCAAGCGCGCCGACCACCGCCTTCGTCCGCGCCACGTGGCCCTGGTGGTCGGCACCCCACACATCCACGACCAGGTCGAACCTGCGCTCCGTGAACTTGTTGTAGTGGTACGCGATGTCTGACCCGAAGTAGGTCGGCGCTCCCGTGCTGCGCTCAACCACATTGTCCTTGTCTTCGCCGAGTGTGGTGGAGGCGAACCACTTTGCGCCCTCCCGTTCCGCCAACAGCCCCTTCTCGTCCAAGATGCCCAACGCCCTCTCGTACTGCCCGTTGGTGAATAGGCTGCGCTCGCTGAACCACGAATCCATGTGGATGCGCAGGGTCTCCAGGTCCTGCCGGATGGCCGCCAGCATCTTCTCCAGCCCGATATCACATAGCTCTTTGACCGCTCCCTCTTCGGCCATCCCCTCGAACCGGTCGCCGCACTCGTGGCGCACCTCCTCGGCCAGCGCCAGCATGTACTCGCCCTTGTACCCATCCTCGGGCACCGGCCTGCCTGAGTAACGGGCGTACAGGCTGCGGGCGAACCTTTCCATCTGTGCCCCGGCATCGTTGATGTAGTACTCCCGCTGCACACCGTAACCTGCCGCCTGGAGCACGTCCGCCAGCGCGCTGCCGATGACCGCCCCCCGCGCGTGGCCCACGTGCAGCGGCCCCGTCGGGTTCACGCTGACGAACTCGACCTGAGCCCGCTTCCCCGCGCCGATGGAGACGTTCCCGAACGTCTCTCCGGCCCGAAGCACCTCCTCGACCTGCGCCGCCAGCCACTCCGGCCGCAGTGAGAAGTTGAGGAAGCCGGGCGGCGCGGTCGAGACTTTCTCCACCATCTCCGACGTCTCGATGTGCGCCGCCAGCTTCTGCGCGATGGCCATCGGACTCATCCGCATCGTGCGCGCCAGCTTCATAGGCAGGCTGCACGCGAAGTCCCCGTGCTCTGCCTTCTGCGGACGCTCCACCAACACGTGGCCCGCCTCCGCCTGCGGCAGCTCCCCTGCCTTCACCGCCGCATCCAGCGACTGCCTTATCGCTTCGGCGATCCTGTCTTTCGCCAGCATGAACACTCCTTCGACGACACGTAGCTACGATAGCAGATGGGTCTTTGACGGTGTAGCGGCTAACCGCATCCCGGCGGATAACTCGCCGACGACACCAGAACACTCTGCGGATTGTACAGCCCCGCCGTATCCGGCTCCGAGTTGTTTCAGATGGAACTTCCGCGTCCGAAGCTCAACCCACCCCACTCCGGGTGGATCTCGTTCGTGTACACCCGTACCGCCTGGTCGGGCGCCAACAGCAGAGACGGGAATGTGAACTCCGGCGAGCCATCGGCGACATCCACGAGCCGCCAACCGGTCATGTCCACGGCTGTCTCGCCGTCGTTCACGATCTGCACGTACTAGTCGGACTCTTTGCTGGGCACCAGGCCGTCGTAAAACACGCAGGCCATGCGGACGCCAGCCGACGTTGCAACAGCCGTCGGGGTGGGTGTTGGCTCGGGCGCAGGCGTGGACTTGGGTAATGGCGTCGGAGTGGCCTGTGGTGGCTCCGGGGTAGCTATGGCGGCGGGGCTTGGTACCACATCCGACTCCACGGTCGGTGCAGGCGTTGCCGTCGGGGTTGTTTCTTGGGTCAAGACCGTCGGTGTCGGGGTGGCCTGCGTCGGCTCTGGCGTGGCCGTAAGGGTTGCGCTTGGCGCCGCATCCATCTCCGCAGTCGGTTCCGGCGTTGCCGAGAGGCTTCGCCTTGCAATGCGGTTCAGCGCCGTCGGCGTTGGGGTTACTGTCGGCACCTCATCTTCTGCTTGCTGCTCTCCAGCCTGTGCGGGCGTTTCCTCCGTCGCAAGGTCAGGCTCTTCCTGAGTCTCGGTCGCCGCTGGACTGGTCTTTCCACCATGGACAACGTCCTCTAACGAGCAAGCCGACGTGAAAAGAAGCAAGCCCGTGACGGCGACAGCAGCACTAAATCCGGAAAGCGTATGCACGCCGCTACTCCAGGCCATCGGGTCGCCGCTTGCCGAGCCGCCTACTCCACCGCAATCAGCTTGCTGTCCAGCGCGCCCTTGGTCAGGACCTCGCCGATGACCGCCGCCGTCTCCACACCGGAACCGCGCAGCTCGGCCACCAGCCGCTTCAATTTTCGCCGTGGCACCGCGATGAGCAGCCCGCCCGAGGTCTGCGCGTCGCACAGCAGCAGCCGCGTGTGCTCGTCCACCGCGCGCCCCCAGCGTACGGCCGTGTTTAGCGACTCGAGGTTCCGGCGAGTCCCCCCCGGTGCGACGCCCTGTTCCGCCAGTGCCCGCGCGCCCGCCAGCATCGGCACCGCCGACGCCGTGACCCGCGCCGTTGCCCCGCTCGCCTTCAGCATCGGGCGCAGGTGCCCCAGCAACCCGAACCCCGTCACGTCCGTCGCTGCGTGCACCTCAACGCGCACCATCGCGTCTGCCGCCGCGTGGTTCAGCGTCGTCATGTGGCGGATGGCCTCGCGCAGCACTTTCGCCGGAACACGCCCCTCCTTGCCCGCCGTCGTGATGATGCCCGTCCCGATGGGTTTGGTCAGCACCAACACGTCACCCGGCCGTGCCCCCGCGTTCGTCACCTGCTTCCCAGGCTGTACGAGTCCCGTCACCGCCAGCCCATACTTCGGCTCCTCGTCGTCCACGGTATGCCCGCCCACGATGAGCACCCCGGCCTCCGCCGCCTTCTCTGCTCCGCCCTTCAAGATCCGCCGCAACACCTCTTTGGGTAGCGACACCGGGAACCCCACGATGTTCAAGGCCAATAGGGGAGTGCCGCCCATCGCGTACACGTCGCTCAGGGCGTTGGCGGCCGCGATCGCCCCGTAGGTGTACGGGTCGTCCACGATTGGCGGGAAAAAGTCCACCGTCTGCACCAGCGCAACTCGCGCGGACAGCTTATAGACGGCGGCGTCGTCCCCCGTGGACACCCCGACCAGCAGGTTCGGATCGCTCACCTCAGGCAGCTGGCGCAGCACCTGCGCCAGGTCCTCTGGACTGAACTTAGCGGCTCAGCCCGCGCACTTTGCCAGGCTCGTCAGCCGCAGCGGCTCCCCCATTGCGCCCTCCTTTCCGCGAGCCCCGCCATGGGTCAACAGGCCGAGTCAGCAAGGGTTCCACTATGATAGCGCACGACTGTCCACCTAGCAGACCTCATCCCAGACTGGAGGTGCAGATTCAATGGGGGTGGGGGTGTGATCTCCTCCTCCCTCTTGAGGGGGGGAGGACCTTTGGCCCCGGTTGCATCGGGGCCAAAGAGGTAGGGGTGACGAGCCTGCCCCTGATGAAGTCCCGAGCCTATCGAAGAGACCATACCCTGTTAGAATATGGCTGTCCTGAGGCGTGCCCAACTTCATCGCCGCGGAGGGAGCACATGCCGGACTACAAGGTGAGCGTAGGCAACGTGGAGATAGTCTCGCTGACCGACGGCCAGGGCGACATAGACGCCGTCGCCACCTTCCCCGATAGCACCCTCGACATCTGGCGCAAGGAGTACGGCGACCTCCTCGACCGCGCCGGTCAGTTCCACCCACGCTTCGGCTGCGTCGCCGTCCGCTCCAGCGGCAGGCTCATCATCGTGGACACCGGCTACAACGGCCCGGGCGGTAAGCTTCTGGAGGACATGCGCGCCAAAGGCATCGCTCCCGAGGCCGTCGCCATCGTCTTCGCCACACACCTCCATCCCGACCACGTCGGCTGGCACATGACCGGCGGCAAGCCCACGTTCCCCAAGGCCCGCTACCTCGTCCCCAAGGCCGACTGGGACCACTTCACCAAACCCGTCTATCTCAAGGGCAATCCCCACGTCCAGGAAAAGGTCATGTCCCTCAAGGCCCTCAACATCCTCGACCTCATCTCCGGCGAGTACAAGATCACCAGCGAGCTCACCGCTGTGCCCACGCCAGGCCACACGCCGGGCCACACCTCCATCGCCATCCTCTCCGCGGGCAAGAAGGGCTTCATCCTCGGCGACGTCTCCCACACCCCTGCTCAGGTCCACTACGCCGACTGGAGCCCCACCTTCGATACCGACCGTGTCCAGTCCCGCAAGACCCGCCACAAGGTCTTCGACATGCTGGAGAAGGACGAGGCCACCGTCTCGGCGGGCCACTACCCCGGCACTGGCCTCGGCCGTCTCGTTCGCCACGCCGGCCGCCGCTCATGGCAACCCCTCTGAGAAGGGGTGGTGGGTTCCCTGTCCCCCGGAGCTTGCCCTGAGCGCAGTCGAAGGGGGAGAGGCCTCTGGCCCCGATGTCATCGGGGCCAGAGGGTGAGGGGTATCTATGAACCCTCAAGAAAAGGCTTTCATCGCCAGCCACCGCGTCGCCAGGCTCGCCACCGCCGACGCCGCCGGACGGCCCCACGCCGTCCCTGTCGGCTACGCCTTCGACGGCCGGCACATCTACTCCGCCCTCGACCTCAAGCCCAAGCGCACCCATGCCCTCCGGCTCAAGCGCGTCCGCAACATCCTCGAAAACCCCAATGTCGCCCTCGTCATAGACGACTACTCCGAGGACTGGGACAGTCTCGCCTACGTCCTGGTCACCGGCGCCGCTGAGCTGGTCGAGTCCCCCGACGAGCAGCGCCTCGCCGAGCGCCTCCTTCGCGAAAAGTACCCCCAGTACGCCCGTCTCCTCGAACCTGGCAGCCCCACCATCAGGCTCACGCCCGCCCGCGTCGTCAGCTGGGGCAAGCTGCCATAGCGACCGATGAGATACTCCCCATACAGCACCCAGAGCCTCTGTGGACTAGGTAGGCCTATCCGAAAGGGTAGCATGCGGCGCATCAGAGGCGTCGGTCTCGTTCAGACGTTGGCGGTCGTGGCCATGGTGATGGCGTTAGCCTGTGTGGAGCCAGGACCGGCGGCGACCCCAACCCTCTTCCCCGACCCCCCCACACACACCCACGCCGACGCAGGCGGTCATCCCAGGCCTCCAAGCCGCCGAGGCCACTCCTACCCGACGCCTGTCTCCCTCCCCCTCGACAACACCCACGTCCATCCTCGTACCATCGCCAGTTCTGACGGTCGGGCCCGACCTCCAGGCCGCTGCCGAGGCCGCTCCAACCGAAACCCCGTCTCCTTTGCCGACGAAGACACCCACCCCGTCTCCCACCTCGACACCGATCCCGACGCCTGCTCCCAGCCCGACGCCTACACCCCACGTGGATGCCATCATCGGCGATGCCTCTCGGTCCGACTGCGCCCCTCCCCAACATGATCGGACAATCACATCGGACGCGTATTACACCGGCCCTCTAATCGATTCGCACTTCCATGTGCCGCCGCCAGCGAACGGCCATCGGCATCCAGTGATTTGCAAGGACGTGACCCTTGCTGAACTCGCCTGCACCTTTAGCTTCGAGGGCACGAGCAAGGTATTCGCCTTCTTCCCGATCTTCCCCGAGTACCCTCCGAGATGTTCATAGATGTGGCGCGCTAGGCGATGGAGCGCTTTTCCACATACTTTGTGCCCTTCATCATGCCCTCCGGAGAACACGATGTGCCACCGACGGTGGATGCCGATAAGTTGCGTGAGATGCTCGAAGCTGCGCCGGGTTTGTTCCAGGGCTATGGCGAGATCGGGCTTTACGCCATCGAGGGCAGGAGCGCCGAAGACTTCCCACCCGATGCGCCGGTCTTCCTCGATATCTATACCGTTGTCAGAGAGCACGGATTGATGGTGTACTTCCACCCCGGCGAAGGGCATACGGACAACCTCGAACGCTTCTTGCAGCAGTATCCGGACAAAGACTTCATCGTCCACGGCGAGCAGATCGAGCGCGAGATCGGCGAACTGATGGGCAAATATTCCAACGTCTACTTCACCGCCAACGACCCCTATGGTGACCAGTACCTGCTGCATTCGGGCGGAAGCAAGGAGGCTTTTCTGGCGGCATTAGGGAACTATGAACCCTTGCTTGAAAAAGACCTCGCCACCTGGAAAGACCTCATCGAGGCGCACCCGGACCAGTTCATGTGGGGGACCGACCGTGGCAGTTCCGTGTGAACGTTCGACAAGGAGGTAGGCCGGGCGTTGGCGGACTATGTTCGGGCCTTCATAGCAAGGCTCGACCCAGCGGTTCAGGAGAAGTTTGCGTACAGGAACGCCGAGCGGCTGGTCCAGCGCCACACACCTCGATAGTTCCGCCCGCCGCGCGAAGGAGAGAGGTTCTCCTGGCCGACTGGCTAAGCGCATACGAACAGCTATCATAGGGGGAATGCTTTCGCTTATCTCCAAGCTCGCGCTGCCCCGCGCCGAGGGAGCGCGCTCCAACATCCTCTGGCTCGTCCTCATGTCGGTCGCCTTGACCGTCATCCTGTTGCCCTTCTCCAGCTATGTCGCTGCCCTCCCACTCATCAAGACCGAGTGGGGCCTCAACAACACCCAGGCCGCAGTCATCTACTCCGCCTTCCTCGTCGGCTATGCGTTCTCCGCGCTCGTCGTCATACCTTTGACCGACCGCTTCGGCCCCAAGCCCGTTTTCCTCGCCGCCGCGGCCCTCTCCGTCGCCTCGCACATCTTGTTCCCGTGGCTCGGCGACGGCATCGTCTCCGCCTCGCTGCTACGAGCCTTGCAGGGCATCGGGCTGGTGGGTGTGTATATGCCCGCCGTCCGCATCATCTCCGACCGGTTCGCCGCCAAGGGGCGCGGCGCTGCCATCGGCTTCTTCGTCGCCGCGGGCTACGGCGGGAACAGCCTCTCCCTCGTCTCGACCGGCGGCCTCATGGCCCTCACCACCTGGCGCACCTCATACCTCATCGTCTCCCTTATCGCCGCAGCAAGTCTGCCCCTGGCATACGCCCTTCTGCGCGGACACCGCCATGCTCCGTCGGGTCGTCCGTCCGGGAGGCTCGATCCCACCATCCTCAAGGTGCGTCCCATCCGCTACATGGTCGCGGGTTACACCCTTCACACCCTTGAGATATTCACGTTCCAGGCGTGGCTGCCCAGCTTCCTGGCCGCCGTTCTCGTGATGCGCGGGTCAACTGCTGAGGATGCGGCGGTGGTCGCCGCCGCGGCGGCGGGCCTCGCCTTCGCCGTCGGCTCTGTCGGTCCCATCATCGGCGGCGCGCTCTCCGACCGGTGGGGCAGAGCGGGCACCGCCGCCCTCATCTTCGCCCTGAGCGGCGCCTGCGCATGGGCCATTGGCTGGATGGGCGGCCTGTCCTGGTCCCTCATCGTCTTCGTCGCCGTCGTGTACGGCATCGCCACCAGTGCCGACTCCGCCATCTACAGCGCCGGCCTCGTGGATGCTGCCCCGCCTTCTCGCCTCGGCTCCGCCATGGCTGTCCAGGCCTTCATCGGTTTCGCCGGAGGCGTCGCCGGCCCCATAATAGTCGGAGGCATCCTCGACCTTGTGCCCGAGGATATCGCCTGGGGCGTCGGCTTCTCCTTCCTGGGCGTCTTGGCTCTGATAGCCGCGGGGCTGTTCATCCGGCTCAGCGCCATGACGAGGCGGACACAAGCCGCGTCGTCGAGTCGGCAGGATTAGCTGCTCATCGCTTCGACAAGAAAGGACTGCTGGATGAAACGAGTCACTATCAAGAGCCTCGAGGGCCTGCAGCAGCAGGTCATCGCCGGGAAGCACACCTTCATCTCCGACGAGCCCGGAGACGAGGGCGACGACCGCGGCCCCGCGCCCACCGAGCTGGTGCTGGCCGCGCTGGGGAGCTGAACGGCCCAGACACTCCTCCTGTACGCGAGGAGAAAGGACTGGCCGCTCAAGTCGGTCCAGGTCGAGTGCATCCACGAGAAGGTCCCGTGCCGCACGCTCGGGGACTGCGACGGAGACGAGGAAAAGCTAGTGGACCGCATCCGCTTGGCCATCGCCTTGGGGGGCGACCTGACCGATGAGCAGCGCGACCGCCTCGGCTACATCGCCGGACGCTGCCCCATCCACCGCCTTCTTGACGAGAGGCCCAGGATCGAGCATACCGTCTCTGTCGTCAGACCCGCCTCCGGCTAACCCTTGCCGGAGCATGGGCGCCGCCCTACAATCGTGGGCGAGTAACCAGAACGAGGAGGAACGAACGATGGGCGTCATCCGCCGCGACCGCATCAAGCTGGACGAGTCCAACCCCGACCTCAAGCGGCTCACCCTCATCAATGACGAGCTGGGTGCGGGCTACCTGACCATGGGCGAACTGGCCATCGCACCCGGCAAGAAGGTGCCGCTGCACACTCATCCTACCCACGAGGAGGGGATGTACATCATGGACGGTGACCTGGACTACGTTCTGGGCGACCAGAAGGGTGTGGTGCGGAAGGGCGACGTGCTCCTAGCGCCCGCCGGCGTGAAGCACCAGCTCAGCAACCCTGGGCCGGAGCCGCGCCGGGTCATGTTCATCTTCCCGACCACCAACGTCAAGCGTCAACTCGTCTGAGAGATGAGCCGGCGGCGGAGGATGCTACTGGCCTGACTGCAAGCGCTGCCAGTCGCTCAGGATACGTCCGTCGTGTGGGAAGGGCAGGGGCGGGAGGTCAACGACCTCGAACCACCTGACCTCCTGGACGTCCGACCCTGCGCGCGGCGTCCCGTCCACGATTTCGGCATGGTACGCGGCCAGCACCACCGGAAAGCCCGCACCGGAGTACAGGCCGAGCAACCCGCTGAGCCGCACCACCAAGCCAGTCTCCTCTTCCACCTCGCGCATGGCCGCGTCCTCGACGGTTTCGCCGCGGTTCACGTAGCCCGACGGGAACGCCCAGCGGCCCAGGGCCGGCTCCACGCCGCGCCGCACCATGAGCAGCCGCTTCTCCTGCTCGACCAGCACGACCGCCGCCAGCTTCGGGTCGAGGAAGACGATGTGGCCGCAGGCCGGGCAGTGGGGACGGCTCTTGCCCTCCACGGAGAGTTCGCGCAGGGTGCCGCCGCAGTGCTGGCAGAACCGTATCGGGCTGGTCATCGCATGCCTTTGAGAACGACTCCAGCCCCATCGTAAGCACCGTTGCGCCGCTTGTCCAGCCTCGGCCTGCTATAATCCCAGGGCTGCGGCGGCGCGAGACGAAGCGCCGCGCGTGATCCGTCAAAACAGGAGAACGACCTTGGCAGAACTGCGAAAGAACAGGGCAAAGCACAAGCTGGCGGCTGGCGGCACCGTCTCGGTGCCCTTGGGGCCGATGTCGCCTGACCTCGTGGAGTATATGTGCCAGCTGGACTTCGACGCCATCTGGTTCGAGGGAGAGCACGGGCCGGTGGACTTCGTCCACATCCCCGACCTGACGCGGGCGTGCGACCTGTGGGGCAAGACCTCCATCGTGCGCGTGAACCAGAACAACTACGGCCTCATCTACCGCACCTTCGACTGTGGCGCCATGGGCGTCGCGGTGCCCCACATCAACACGGGGGACGAGGCACGCGAGGTGGTGAAGGCGGCCAAGTTCGCGCCCGTCGGTCTGCGCGGCTCGTTCACCAACCGCCAGGGCATCGGGGTGAAGGACTACTTCCTCAAGGCCAACGACGAGACGATGGTGGTCATCCTCATCGAGGACATCATCGCGGTCGAGAACCTGGACGAGATCCTGAAGGTTGACGACATAGATGTGTTCTTCGTAGCGCCGGGTGACCTGGCCCAGACGATGGGCTACCCGGGCCGGTACGACCACCCGAAGGTGACGGCGACCGTGGAGAGGACTATCGAAAAGATCGTCAGGTCGGGCCGGGCGGCTGGGACGATGGTCAGCGACGCGACCGTGGAGAAGTACGCCAAGCTGGGTGTGCGTTTCCTGTCGGTGGCGTGGACGCCGTGGCTAATGGCCGGAGGGCAGGCGTACTTGGACAAGGTTGCGGGCGCTGCCAAGAAGAGGAAGTAGTAGCGCGGTCAGTACGCCGTCGCGGTGACTTCCCGCTCGAGAAACCCGCGATGCGACTGCCATCAAAGGTTTTTACCCCCACCTTGATCCTCCCCCTCAAGGGGGAGGGAGTAAAAAGAGATATGTCGTCTGGTAAGGGGTGAGGCCTATCTTGGAAAACCCGTTGTAGCCTGACACGGGGGTGTTCGGTTGGACGGCCTCGCTGACCTACTGGAACGGCTGCTCACGGCAGAGGAGTGGCGTGTCCTCCGCCGCGCCGGGGATGTTGCTGACCTCCATGGTGTCGAGCTGTACCTGGTCGGCGGAACGGTTCGCGACCTCCTGCTGGGCAAGGCGCCCGCCGACCTCGACCTGACGGGCGTGGGCGTTGACGAGGGGTTCGCGTGTGTCCTGGCCGATGGACTGGGTGGCAGGGTAGTCTCCCGCTCGCAGTTCGTGACGGCGCACGTCCGGGCGAACGGGGTGCTGATAGACCTGGCGATGGCGCGGCGGGAGCGGTACGAGCAGCCCGGCGCGCTGCCCACGGTGTCGCCGGCCAAGACGGTCGAGGAAGACCTGCGGCGGCGCGACTTCTCCATCAACGCGATGGGCGTGGCGCTTTCCAGGAGGCGGTGGGGGCTCCTGGCCGACCCGCTGCGCGGCCTCGACGACCTGGAGCGGCGGCGCATCCGGGTGCTGCACGAGCAGAGCTTCGTGGACGACGCGACGCGCATCTTCCGGGCGGTGCGGTACAGCGTACGGATGGGTTTCGCACTCGAAGAGGACACGCTTGGCCTGTTGAAGGGGCGCCTGCGATTCATCGAGACCATCGGCGGCGAGCGGGTCTGGAACGAGTTGGAGCGGGTGTTCATGGAGCGGCGGGCGGTGGCAATGCTGCGGATGGCCAAGGAGCTGGGCGTGCTGGCGGCGGTGCTGCCTGCGCTGGCGCTGCCGTCCGGTGCCCTTGGGACGCTCCCATCGCCCTCGAAATCGCCGGACGCTCGGGCGAAGCGGCTGCTGGCGCTGGTGGCGTGGCCGGTGTTGCCTGTGCGGATGTCGGCGCTGAGGAAGCGGCTGCACCTGAGCAGAAAGATGGCCCGCGTGGTGGAGGACGCGGCTGCGGTGAAGGAACTGCTTTCTGCGTTGCGGGCGCGGGACCTTCGGCCTAGCAGGCTGCACGGGAGGCTGGAGGGCCTCGACGCTGAGGCCATCAGGGCCGCGGCCATCGCCTGCGGGGAGCCAGCGGCGGCGCACTACCTGGAGTACTACCTGTCGGAGCTGCGCGGCGTGGAGACCCTGCTGCGGGGCGGCGACCTCATCGAGCTGGGCGTGCCGGAGGGGCCGAGGGTCGGCGAGGCGCTGCGGGAGCTGCTGGCGGCGCGGCTGGACGGGCTGGTGGCCACGCGGGAGGACGAGGAGCGGTTCGTCATGCGAAAGTTTCACCCCCACCTCGATCCTCCCCCCCTCAAGGGGGAGGATGTAAACGCTGCCGGCTACCAACAACAGCCTGGCAAGAAGTAACCCGACTCGCATGACAAGGACGACAGGCAGCACAGAACGGTTGCTCGACCGGTTCCTTCCCGATCACGAGTTCAACGAGGTCCATGCCATCACTGTAATGGCGAGCCCGGAGCGGGCCTATCGCGTCATCAAAGAGGTGCGGCCCCGGGAGATACCGCTGCTCCTGCCACTTTTTGCGCTCCGTGGCATACCGAGGCTGCTCATGCGGCAGGGCAGCCTTCTGTCGGGAAGCGACCGTTCGTTCCTGGACTAGGTGCTCGACAGCGGTGGGTTCGTTCTGCTGGCGGAGGAGGCCGACCGGCAGTTGGTCGTGGGCACGGTAGGGCGGTTCTGGCAGCCGTTGAGCGGGCTGGCGGTGCTGGCCGATGCGGACGAGTTCGTTGGGTTCGACCACCCAGCCTGGGCCAAGGTTGCGATGGACTTCGTGATCCGTGATGCGCCGCATCAGGGTGGCGTCGTGCTGAGCACGGAGACGCGCATCCGCGTGACCGGCGAGGGGGCGCGGCGGAAGTTCGCGGTGTACTGGATGTTCATACGGCTGCCGAGCGGGCTACTGCGCCGGACGATGCTGCGGGCCATCAAGCGGCGGGCGGAGCGGTACGAGCGGGTCGGTTGGTAGACCTGAACGCTCACAGAACCCCTCAACCTATTCGTCCTTCTGCGGAAGGACTCATAGGCCTCTCCCGCAGGGGGAGGGGAGGACATTCCCTCCCTTCCGCTGAGGATGGATGATCTTTCGCCAGCAGCACCACGGTCATTCGTCAGCTCTTCGACACTAAATCCCCCTTCACTCCACCGTTATTCCATCAGCTTTCCACCAGGGCCGTTTTGCCCATCGAGGTCTTCGTGGCCGTTCGGAAGGGTCATGGATGGCACGAGGCCTCCTAGCTGGGGCAGTTCAGTTCTTCCACTTTTTCCACCACCGCGCCGAAGGGCAAAGGCTGGGAGCGCGGAGGGCGGTCGAATATGCCGATGTATCTGCCGAGGAGTTCCCAGCACTGTATGCTTGTCGTGAGTGATGTCGCTGACTGCTGTTTGGCGCGCCGGGCATTGTCCATCAGCTCGAGGATAACGCGCTCCGGGGTCAGGCCAGCCAAAGCAGCGAGCTCGGCCCGGCGCCGGGCGACGCACTCGCGGACAAGGGCGTTCTCGTTGAGCAGGCGCGAGCCGATCTTGCCGGCGGAGCGTTCCGAGTAGCCGGCGAGCTTGGCCGCCTTGGTGGCGCTCAGGGTCGTCAGGTAGGCCTCGACGAACCGCTCCTGCCTTGGAGTCAGCTTGCGCTGCTGGACCTCGTCTTGCATGAACTGGTGCGCCGTCTGCGCCCATGGGGCCAGATGTTCGTCAAACATGTTGACCTCCTTGAGACGAAAGAGAACACAGGTTCTCCTACATTCATCATAGGACGTTCTGTCAAGAGGGCTTCACTGATGCTTGTTGGACCTTGTTTCAAGAATACGCAATACCCTATAGCCACGTCGTCCTGACCATGAGCCCTTCGACTTCGCTCAGGGTAGGCAGGTTGCGACTGGAAGGCACCCCCCTACCTCTTTGCCCCGACCCGGTCGGGGCAAAGGTTCTCCCCCTCAAGGGGGGAGGAGGAAACTACGCCCCGCCCTGAGATGCCTCCCCTTCGACTGTGCTCAGGGCAGGCTCCTGGGGAGAGGAGGGTGTCAGGCTACCCCACGGAGACGCCGCCGAGGCCGGGCTCGGTCATGGAGGCTGGGTCGAGGATCTTGTCGAGTTCGGCTGGGGAGAGCTTGGTGCGGACGGCGGCGACCTCGCGGATGGTCTTGCCGATGGCCTGGGCTTCTTTGGCGATGGCGGCGGCCTGGTCGTAGCCGATGTGGGGGACGAGGGTGGTGACGATGGCGAGGCCCTTCTCGACCATCTCGGGGCCCTTGGTGGTGGCCTTGAGGCCGCTGACGCACTGCGTAGCGAAGTTGCGCGAGGAGGTAGCGAGGAGCTGGATGGACTGGAGGAGGTTGTAGGCGGCGACGGGCATCATGACGTTGATCTCGAAGTTGCCGGACTGTCCGGCGATGGTGATGGCGGCGTCGTTGCCGATGACGTGGGCGGCGACCATGGCGACGGACTCGGGGATGACGGGGTTGACCTTGCCGGGCATGATGGAGCTGCCGGGCTGGACCTCGGGGAGGGTGATTTCGCCGAGGCCTGCGCGTGGGCCGGAGCCGAGCCAGCGGACGTCGTTGGCGATCTTCATGAGGCTGACGGCGACGGTCTTGAGGGCGCCGCTGGCCTCGACGACGGTGTCGAGGGTGCTCTGGGCCTGGAAGTGGTTGGTGGTCTCGCGGACGGGGACACCGAGGGCCTTGGAGAGCCTGGCACAGACGCGCTGTGCGAACTCGGGGTGGGTGTTCACGCCGGTGCCGACGGCGGTGCCGCCGAGGGCGACCTCGGCGAGGCTGCCGGCGGCGCGGCGGAGCCTGGCGATGCCGCGCTCGACCTGGCCGGCGTGGCCCTGGAACTCCTGGCCGAGGCGGACGGGCGTGGCGTCCTGGAGGTGGGTGCGGCCGGTCTTGACGATGGGCATGAACTCCTCGGCCTTGCGCTCCAGCTCCCGCTGAAGGAGTTCGAGGGTGGGGATGAGGTCGTGGACGATGGTCACAAGGGCGGCCAGGTGGATGGCGGTGGGGATGACGTCGTTGGACGACTGGCCGATGTTGACGTGGTCGTTGGGGTGGACGGGCTTCTTGGAGCCGATGGCGCCGCCGAGGAGTTCGATGGCGCGGTTGGCGATGACCTCGTTGGCGTTCATGTTGGTGGAGGTGCCGGAGCCGGTCTGGAAGATGTCCACGACGAAATGGTTGTCGAGCTTGCCATCGGCGACCTCGTCGGCGGCCTGGATGATGGCCTTGGCGAGCTTGGCGTCGAGGAGACCGAGGTCCTGGTTGGTCTGGGCTGCGGCCTTCTTGATCTCGCCCATGGCGCGGATGAACGAGCGGGGAAAGCGCAGGTCGCTGATGGGGAAGTTGACGACGGCGCGCATGGTGTTGGCGCCGTAGTAGGCCTTTGCCGGGACCTTGAACTCGCCCATGGAGTCCTTTTCGATGCGGAAGTCTTTGGTGGTCAAGTGCTAACTCCTTGTGCCGCTCACCCCCACCTCTTCGGCCCCGCTGTGGGGCCGAAGGTCCCCCCTCAAGGGGGAGGAAGAACGACCCCTCCCGGCCCCGTGCTGCTCTTCATAAGGGCTGGATGGACGACCGCGAAGCCGTGGATGTGGGTTGGCCGACCCTCTCATGTTAGGCGACGTTGTGGCGTTTGACAAGCTGTGTTGTTAGAATTGGAGTTCGTTTGAACGAGAAGGAGGTTTTCCACGATGCCAACCGACCAGTACGGCGCTCGCAGCGCCGTGGAGACCAGGGCAAAGGGCGCCAAGAAGAAGGGCCAGCGCGAGGTTGATCTGCGCAGCGATACGGTAACGAAGCCGACGCCGGAGATGCGCGAGGCGATGGCCTACGCGGAGGTGGGCGACGACGTGTTCGGGGAGGACCCGACGACCAACAAGCTGCAGGACATGTCGGCCAAGATGTTCGGCAAGGAGGCCGGCCTGTTCGTGACCAGCGGGACGCAGGGGAACATCGCGGCGGCGCTGGCGCATTGCCAGCGGGGCGACGAGATGATCGTGGGGCACAAGTCCCACATGGCCAACGCCGAGGTGGGCAGCGTGTCCGCCTTCGGGGGCGTCCAGATCCGGATGGTGCAGAACGACGAGCAGGGGCGGGTGAACCCGGACGAGGTGGAGCATGCCATCCGGCCCGACAATATCCACTATCCGATCACGCGGCTCATCGCCATCGAGAACACGCACAACGGCTGCGGCGGCTATCCCATCACGCCGGAGGATACGGAGGCGGTGGCGGGCGTGGCGAAGCGGCACGGGCTGAAGTTCCACATAGACGGAGCGCGCATCTTCAATGCGGCGGTGGCCCTGGAGACGCCGGTCAAGGAACTGGCGAAGGACGCCGACACGGTGAGCTTCTGCCTGTCGAAAGGGCTGGCCTGTCCCATCGGGTCGGTGGTGGTGGGCAGCCACGAGGACATCGAGAAGGTGCGGCGGCAGCGCAAGGCGCTGGGCGGCGCGATGCGGCAGGTGGGCATCATTGCGGCGGCGGGCGTCGTGGCGCTGGAGAGCATGGTTGACCGGCTGGCGGAAGACCACGCGAACGCACGGAAGCTGGCGGTGGGGCTGAGCAAGATCAAAGGCATCGAAATCTATCCGGACAAGCTGCCGACGAACCTCGTTTTCTGCTGGCCGAAGGTGAAGTCGCCGGGTGAGATTCAGCGGCGCATCGAGGCGCGGGGCGTGCGGTTCCTGTCACTGTCCTACGGCTGGCGGCTCGTCACGCACTACGGCATCACGTCGGACGACATAGACTACGCCTTGGACGTAATCGAGGACACGTTCAAGGAGTACCGCGTGTAGCCTCTCAACTACACTGGTAGTTTGCGGGGCAGACCGGACACTCCGGCCTGCCCCTTTTGTTGATACAGATGCTAGCGATTCTTCGACACCCAAAATACCGTTTCTTCTTTGCCAACACGCTGTGCCGGGACCTGGGCGTCATCGTCTTTTTCGTGTCCAACGGTTGGCTGGCGCTGACGTTGACGGACTCGCCGTTCTGGGTCGGCGCGACGGCGGGGTCGGTGGGCGTGGGCCTCGCCGGCTTCTCCGTGTTCGGCGGCGTCCTGGCGGACCGGCTCGATCGGAAGAAGCTGTTGATGGGTGCGCAGGTCTGGATGGCGGTGGTTGCGACGGTCATGGCCGCTCTGGTCGCGACGGGCCGGGTGGAGCTGTGGCACCTGATGCTTGCGGGGTTCAGCTTCGGCGTCTCAAATGCGGTGGAGCTGCCCTCGCGCAACGCCTTCACGATGGACCTGATGGGGAGGGGAAACCTGCTGAGAGGCGTCGCGACCAACTTCGTTACAGCCCAGATCATGGGCATCGCGGCTCCCATCGTGGCGGGGCAGGTGCTCGAGGCGTTCGACGACTCGTGGGCGTACGTCGTCGTGGCGGGCTCGAATATGGTGGCGGTGACGATGCTCCTGCCCCTTCGATACCAGCGGCCGGCGGTCGCGGAGCACCGCACGCCGCTCCGCGACCTTCGTGAGGGGTTGGCGTACGGTTTCAGGACGCCGTTGATCCGTGGACTTATCCTGCTTGGCATCACGGGGGAGGTCTTCGGCTGGTCGCACGAGACGATGCTGCCGGTGATGGCCGGAGACGTCCTCAAGGTCGGCGCCGCTGGCCTTGGATACATGCTTTCCGCAGCGGGAGCGGGGAGTCTCGCATTTACTCTTGTCTTGGCTAACCTTCGGGACATCAGGCGAAAGGGACTGGTGGCGGTCGTGGCCGCGGCGGGGTTCGGACTGTTCCTCGTGGCGTTCGCCTATTCCCCTTGGTTCTCGCTCTCGCTGTTGCTCATCGCGTTGGCGTACGGGATGGGCCACGTCTATGAGGCGGTCGTGACGACGGCGCTGCAGACGGCGGTGCCGGACGGCATGCGGGGACGGGTGCTGAGCTTTCAGACGGCGGTGTGGGGGATCTCAAGCCTGGCTGGGTTCGTGGCCGGCGCTATCGCCAATGCGTTGGGCGCGCCTGCAGCTATTGCCATCGGCGGGGGAGTGCTGGTTGTCAGCGCCCTGAGCCTGATGCCGATGGCATCGCGGCTGCGTGAGCGGCCGGAGGCGAAAGGGGAGCTAGGGTAGACTAGGGCTTGTCGGGCTTGGGCTTGTCCTTCGCCTCGCCCCACCATTTGCGGAGTCGTTCGGCGGCGTCGCGCTCGGCGCCCTGGTCGCTGGGCTTGTAGTAGCGGCGGCCCTTGAGGGCGCCGGGCAGGTTGTCCATGGGTGCGAAGTGGCCCTCGTAGTCGTGAGAGTACTTGTACCCTTCGCCGTAGCCCATCTCCTTCATCAGGCGGGTCACCGCGTTGCGCAGGTGCAGCGGGACGGGGTCGTTGCGGGTGTCCTGGACATCTTTCATGGCGGCGCCTATGGCCACGTAGGCGGAGTTGCTCTTGGGCGCGGTGGCGAGGTAGATGGTGGCCTCGGCGAGGGGGATGCGCCCTTCGGGGAGGCCGACGAGGTGGACGGCCTGCATCGCGGCGACGGCGACGGTGAGGGCCTGCGGGGCGGCGAGGCCGATGTCTTCGGCGGCGAGGATGACGAGGCGGCGGGCGATGAAGAGAGGGTCTTCGCCGGACTCGATCATGCGGGCGAGCCAGTACACGGCGGCGTCGGGGTCGGATCCGCGGACGCACTTGATGAAGGCGGAGATGGTGTCATAGTGGATGTCGCCGGCGCGGTCGTAGCGCGGCGAGCGGCGTTGCATCGCCTCTTCGACGGTGGCGACGGTGACGCGGCGGACGCCCTGGGCGTCGGGCACGGTGGTGGCGGCGGCAATCTCTAGGGCATTGAGGGCGACGCGGGCATCGCCGCTGGAAAGGGTCACGAGGGCTTTCATGGCCTCAGGTTCGACATCGGCAGAGAGGGTGCCGAGGCCATGCTCCTTGTCGGCCATGGCGCGGCGCAAGATGGACTCGATGTGCTCGTCTGTCAACGGCTGCAGGGTGAAGACGCGGCAGCGGGAGAGCAGGGGCGAGACGACCTCGAAGGAGGGGTTCTCGGTGGTGGCGCCGATGAGGATGACGGTGCCGTTCTCGACGTGGGGAAGGATGACGTCCTGCTGCGCCTTGTTGAAGCGGTGGATCTCGTCCACGAAGAGGATGGTGCGCTGGCCGGTCTGGCCGAGGCGGTCGCGGGCCTCGTCCACGGCCTTGCGGAGGTCGGCGACGCCGGAGGCGACGGCGCTGACGGGGGTGAAGTGGCTGCGGGTGAGGCCGGCGATGAGGAGGGCGAGCGTGGTCTTGCCGGTGCCGGGCGGCCCCCAGAGCACCATGGACGGTACCTGGTCGGCCTCGATGGCCTTGCGGAGGACGCGGCCTGGGCCGATGAGGTGCTCCTGGCCGACGAACCCGTCGAAGCCGCGGGGGCGCATCCTGGCTGCCAGGGGGGCCTCGCGCCGGAGGAGTTCCTTTTCCTGGTGCTCGAACAACGACCCGTCACGGCTGCGGGAGGCTCGGCCCTTGCTGCCGTTGCTCATCAGCCTTGACTACTCATAGCGCCAATCCTACCATCCAGTGAACCTGCGGTCTTGCCGGCCGAGCGATTGGGGGTGGGTGTTGGAACAAGAGAAGGAGCGCGGTAGCTGCACACGGTGCGGACGGGCGCTCGATTCCAGGGCGACGTTCGAGATGAAGGGGCCGGAGGGCACGACGGTCAAGTGCTGGCGGTGCGCGGTCCGGCACGGGCCGATGCTCAGGCGGTCCATCCTCGCTGCGGTTGTCGTGGGCACCATCGTCACCGCCATCAATCAGGGAGATACCCTCGTCTCCGGTTCCAGGCCGTCCACCCTCGCCTGGAAGATACCCCTCAGCTATGTGGTCCCCTTCTTCGTCGCCGCCTGGGGCGCCCTTATGAACGCGCGACGGTAGCGCTCATCTCAGGGCTTCCTTGAGGGCGCGGACCAGGGCGTCCCCTTGTTCGGGGAGGACGGTGCGGGGGTCGAGGAGAAGGCGGCCGTCTTCGATGCGGCCGATGACGGGCTGGCTCGCGCGGCGAAGGCGGGCGGCGAGGGCTTCGACGCCGCCGGCGCCGGAAGGCTGTAGACACAGGAGGCGCGAGGAGAGCGTTTCGCCGGGGAGGCTGCCGCCGCCGACGGTGGATGCGCCGTCCACGACGGACGCGCCTCCGCCGAGAGACGCGCGCCACCGCTGGGCGCGCAGGTCGAGGTCTTCCAGAGGCATTGCAATCATGCGCCAGATGGGTATCTTATCGGTGGCCTCGCTGCCCACGTAGTGGAGCAGCGTGGCCACCAGCGCGGCCATGCTGAGCTTGTCCATGCGAACCGCGCGCGCCAGTGGATGCCGCGACAGCTTGCCAACCAGCTCCTTGGTGCCGGCGACGATGCCCGCTTGGGGACCGCCCAGCATCTTGTCGCCGGAGAAGAAGGCGAGTCCCACGCCAGATGCGATGCTGTCCTGGGGCATGGGCTCCTTCGCCAGGCCGAACTGAGAGGTGTCCAGGAGGCAGCCGCTGCCGAGGTCGTGGAGGACGGGGATGCCGTGTTTGCGGCCAAGCTCGACCAGGTCGGGGATGGTTGGCGCATGGGTGAAACCCACGACGCGGAAGTTGCTGGCATGGACGGCGAGGATGGCGCCGGTGCGCTCAGTGACGGCGTTCTCGTAGTCCTGGGCGTAGGTGCGGTTTGTGGTGCCGACCTCGACCAGTTCGGCGCCGCTCTGGCGGAGCACATCGGGGATGCGGAAGCCGCCGCCGATTTCGACGGCCTCGCCGCGGGAGACGATGACCTGCTTCCCCGCCGCGACGGCGGCGAGGCCGAGCATGACGGCTGAGGCGTTGTTGTTGACGGCGAGGGCTGCTTCCGCGCCCGTGAGCTGGGCCAGGAGTTGGGACAGGCGCCCCTGACGGGAGCCGCGATGCCCGGTGTCGAGGTCGAACTCGAGGTTGGAGTAGGAGGCGGCGACCCGCTGGACGGCGGCGCGGGCGTCGTCGCTCAGAGGAGCGCGGCCCAGGTTGGTGTGGAGGATGACGCCGGTGGCGTTGATGACGGGGAGCGGCCAGTGCTCCCAGCGCGACCCGGCGGCCTTTGCGACGCCTTCGACGACGGCATCGAGAGTGGCGGCCGGTTCGCCGCGCTGCGCAGCCTGGCGCGCCTCCGCGAGTTGCTCGCGCACGAGGTCAACGACCGCACCGCGGGAGTAGGTCTCGACGAGGCGCTGGACGCGGCCGTCAGCGAGGACCTTGTCCACGCTGGGGAGCGACCTGAGCTGGGTTGCCATGGGACGTCCTAGATGGGCTGGGACTGGCTGGAGGCGATGCGGTGGGTGGCGACCAGGTTGAGGGAGCGGAACCTGCCGAGGATGCCAAGCCAGACGGCCTCGACGTAGTCGGGCGCAGCCTGCCTGGCCTGGTTGACGAGGGCGGCAGTGCCATCCTGGTCGGAGATGGCGGCGACGAGTGACCAGACCGGGTCGCCGATGAACACCTGGAACAGGGTGGTGTCCTCGAAATCGAGGCGGTAGCCGTGGGAGCGGGCGAACTCGCGCGGCCGGAGGTAACAGGCATCTATCCTGGCGTGGACGACGCTCTCGTACACCTTCTCGCGTCTGGTCAGGTCGGCCATATGGACACCTCTAGGTATTGCTTGCCGGATTTCGTCAGTCCGGCCATTATACCCTATGGAGTGCTAGGCAAAGCCAGCTTGTGCTAGAATGCGCGCACCGTGTTAGGGGCCTTGGGACGCGGAAGGCGCATGTTCGTCATCGGCCTGACGGGCGGCATCGGCACCGGCAAGTCTGTGGTGGCGAAGATGCTGCGCCGGTTGGGTGCGGCGGTGATTGACGCCGACGAGGTTGGGCATGAGGCGTACCTCCCCGGCACCGAGGGATTGCGGGAGGTGGTCAGGGCCTTCGGGAAGGGTATCCTCGGCCCCGACGGCGCGGTGGACCGCAAGAAGCTGGGGGCCTTGGTGTTCGGGGAGCCGGAGGCCTTGAAACGGCTCAACGCAATCCTGCGCCCGCGTATGTACAATATGATGAAGGATAGGTTGGCGCAGTTCAAAGAGCGGGGGTCGCAGGTGGCGGTGGTGGATGCCGCGGTGCTCATCGAGGCAGGATGGGACGAACTGGCGGACGAGGTCTGGGTGGTGACCGCCCCCGCCGAAGCGGTGCTAGAGAGGCTCAAGCAACGGCCGAACCTCGACGAGCGGGCCATCCAAGCCCGGATGCAGGCTCAGCCAACCCAGGAGGAGCGCATCAAGCACGCGGATGTAGTGATAGACAACAGCGGCTCCCTCGACGCGCTGGAACGGCTCGTCAGGGAGCTATGGGATAGCAGGGTAATCAAACGTCAGGAGACCAGAGAGCGGAAATGACTTCGTCCACAAAAACACTCTACAAGAGCTACATCATCGAGGAATACCACCCAACGCAGGAGCCGTTCTATCTGCCTGTAGGGGACGAGATTGAGCTGTTCGAGGCTGCGTACGGACAGAGGATCCCCGTCCTCTTCAAGGGGCCGACGGGCTGCGGCAAGACGCGGTTCGTGGAGTACATGTCGTGGCGGCTCGGCAAGCCCCTGACGAAGGTCAAGCCCAAGAAGGGAAAGTCCGACGACGGCGATGGGTCACAGAACGGGCGCGAACTGCCGCTGGTGACCATCGCGTGCCACGAAGACCTGACGGCCAGCGACCTGGTGGGGCGCTATCTGTTGGAGGGCGACAGCACGGTCTGGATCGACGGGCCGCTGACCCGCGCGGTGAAGGCCGGGGGCATCTGTTACCTGGACGAGATCGTCGAGGCGAGGAAGGACACGACGGTGCTCATCCACCCGCTGACCGACCACCGGCGGCTGCTGCCGGTGGAGAAGCGGGGCGAGCTCATCGAGGCCGCCGACGGGTTCCTGCTGGTGCTATCCTACAACCCCGGCTACCAGAGCGCGCTGAAGGACTTGAAGCACAGCACGCGACAGCGGTTCGTCGCCATCGAGTTCAATCCGCCCCCGCGGGACATCGAGGCGAAGATCGTCGAGCACGAGTCGGGCGTGGACGCGCCGATGGCGCTGCAGCTCGCCAAGCTCGGCGAGAAGGTGCGGAACCTGCGCGAGCACGGCCTCGGCGAGGGCGCCAGCACGCGGTTGCTCATCTATGCCGGGAAGATGATCCAGGCGGGCATCAAGCCGCGAAGGGCGTGCCAGGTCGCGGTCAACTGGGCCGTCACCGACGATGCGTCGGTCCAGCGCAGCATCGAGGAGGTCATCAATTCCATCTTCGAGTAGCGTCGGAGTCCTTTCACCGTGCAGTGCACCTCAGGTCATCAGAGGTTCCCATCGCTCCATGCGGCCCCAGATAGTCGAATCGGTACGGCAGGCCCTCGCTGCGAACCCCAAGACGACCATCTCTGACCCCTCACTGACGTTGGCCGGCGTCATGCTCCTCCTGTATGTCAAGGATGGACAGGAGTGGGTGCTGCTGAGCAGGCGGAGCCAGACCGTGGTGCAGCACAAAGGGGAGATCTCCTTCCCCGGTGGTACGGCGGACGAAACCGACGGCACGATGCTGGACACGGCTCTCCGCGAGGTACATGAGGAGATCGGGGTGCGAAGGGAGGACGTGGAGGTGCTGGGTGCGCTGGACGACCTGCGGACATCGACGAGATTTCTCATCAGCCCCTATGTGGGCTTCATCGAGTACCCGTACCCGTTCCGGACCAACGGCGAGGTGTCGGAGCTCGTGGAAGTGCCGCTGGCGGCGCTGACGGACGAGGTCAATCAACGGGATGACGTGCGGGTGCTGGACGGGATGCCTACGGTGTTCCCCTGCTTTTCATACAACCGGCAACTTATCTTTGGAGCCACGGCCCGGATACTGGAGCGGTTCGTGGACCTGATGGCGCAGGCGTCCGATGGACATGGGCCCTGGAGGCGGAGATGACCGGCACCTTCGCCCGGGTGAAGGGCGAGTTGGAGGAGTGGCCGGAGGCGGCCACGCAGGAGTTCGAGAAGGCCTGGCAGGCCATGTCCGTGAGGCTCGACGAGGAGCAGATGGCCCGCTGGGCGGACACAGGCGTGGTCATCGCGCGGCAGACGGCCCACTCCTGGGAGGCCGCGGCCCTCTTCTACAAGGTCAGCCCGCTGGTCGCCGAAACGATGCCATTCAACTACTTCATGAAGTGGGCGGAGTGCGGCAGCGGCTTGGGCGGCGAGTCGCCGGCGCTGGCCGTCGCGTACTTCGGCGCCAGCCCGGGCGCGATGGGGAAGCTGCGGTCGCGGCACATCGAAGCCTGGGCCAACCTCGGCCGGAGCCTCTACAAGGGCACGTGGAAGTCCAGCACCTTATCCTCCAAGTTCTTCGAGTCCACGCCTGAGCTGCTGGAGAGCCTGACCTTCCCCGAGCTGGAGCGGTTCGCGGCGTTCCTCGACCTGCTCTCACACCACTCCTACGACCTGTCGGCGGAGTGTCTCGTGCTTGGGCAGAGGCTATTCCCGCTGGTGGGACAGGACAAGGAAGCGTTCCTCTCGCTCTCCATAACGATGGTGGACTCGGGCTGGAGGCAGGTGAAGACCTTCTTCGAGGCGAGCCACAAGGCCCTGCCGCGCATCGAGGAGTCGCAGCGGATGCGGTTCCTCAAGCTGTCGGAGCGGCTGCTGAGCAGCGGCGTCGTGAACATCCCGAACACGATGCTGGAGATGTCGCAGGCCCTGTCCGAGGTGGAGCCTGGGAACCACGACCGGCTGCTGGGCATCGCCGCGGAACTGCTGGAGGCATCGCCGGTGGCGGTGCCGGAACTCATCAAGTGCGGCCCCGACATCTTAAACCGCATCTCCCTCACGCAGATGGAGCAGTGGTGCCAGGAGGGGATGCGCATCCTGAAGCAGAACAAGGACGGCGGGCTGGCGTACTTCAAGCTCGAGTCCGCGTACGCCGAGGAGGTGCTGGAGAGCCTGTCCTCCGGCGTTGAGTTCGCGCGCATCAAGGATGTGATCGAGATGTACTGCCGGGCCCTGGCGGGTTCGTCGGTGAAGCTAGCGGTCACGTCCGAGCTGGTGGAAAAGAACATCGGCTGGGTGTCCACCGAAGTGGCCTCGACGGAGGGGTCTTCGGTGTATCTGCCGCCGGTGGTTGACCGGTATAGGACGAAGGACGAGAACTTCCAGTGGTTCAAGGTGGTGTCCACGCACCAGGTGGGCCACATCGAGTTCGGGAGCTTCCGCTTCGAGTTCGAGGCGCCTCCTGGGCTGTTCAAGGATCTGCGCCACCGGCTCGAGGAGCTACGCACCGCCGAGATCGAGAAGGCGCGCGCTGCGAGCGGCGGCGAAGAGGCTGCGGTATCATCGGCGTGGGTGACCGACATGCAGCGGTTCTTCAACCTCTTCAGCGACCGCAAGCTGGCGCTGGATGTCTTCACGGTGATAGAGGACGGCCGCTTGGACGCGCAGGTGAGGGCGGAATATCTCGGCATCAAGACGCCCTACAAGCGAGTGCAGAGCGACGCTCTGGAGTCCAGGCCGGACGTCCGGACGCTGCCGGCGCGGGAAGCGATGATCGAGCTGTTGGTCAGGCTGAGCCTCCAGCAGTTCAAGACCGTTTTGGTGCCGGCGGAGCACGCCGACAAGGCGCGCAAGATCGCCCGCATCGCCCGGCGCGTGTTCGCATACGGCGCGGAGGTGGAGGACACGGCGGAGGCCGTGCTCCGCATCTACGCCATCATCTCGCCCATCGCCAACGAAGAGGTGCCTCCCGAGGACTGGGAAGAGATGGAGATGGACTCGGAGGGGAACCAGGGGTACGCCGACCCGGAGGAGATGGAGGAACTGCTCCAGCAGGTGGCTGAGGGCGAGGACATGGCCTCTCGGCCAGAGGGCGAGGAGGAGTACGAGTCGTCGGAGGACGTGGACTACCGCGGCGACTTCAAGCCGGAACTCGCGCAACTCCTCGAGATGCTTCGTCGTCAGAGCCAGGAGGGGCAGGAGCAGGGGGCGGAGGAGCAGATCACCCAAGAGATGGTCCAGGAGATGCTCCAGCAGAGCGCTGAAGTGGACATGTCTGAAGGCCAGGGCGAAGCGCAAAAGATTGCCGGCCAGGTTGCGATGAACATGCTCAAGGAGGCCGGCATCAAGGAGCCGCAATCGCCGGAGCACGGGCAGGGGCCGTTCGTCCACGTGGACGAGGCGGGCGGGCCGCTGGATCCATCGGAGCCACAGACCTTCGTCTATGACGAGTGGGACTTCCGCGCCGACGACTACAAGCCGCGCTGGTGCATCGTCCGGCAGAAGACGATGGCCGAGGGCGACCCCGCCTACTACGGCGCGACGCTCCACCACTACGGCCCCCTGGTCATGCAGATCCGGCGGCAGTTCGAGATGATGATCCCTGAGATGTTCCGCAAGGTGATGCGGCTCCAGGACGGCGAAGACATTGACATAGACGAGGTCATCGAGGCGTTCGTGGACATCCGCACGGGCGCCAGCCCCAGCGAGAAGCTGTACTGGCGGCGCAACAAGGTGCAGCGAGACGTGTCGGTGGTGTTTCTCTTGGACACCAGCGCCTCGACGGCGGAAGCGATAGACGAGACGCGGCGCGCGGCGGACGACTGGGATGCGCCGGACGACCCGGTGGAGTACATGCTGTGGCTGCGCGCCCGGCGCGGCGAGGGGACGCGGCGCTCCTATAAGCGCATCATTGACCTGGAGAAGGAGGCGCTCGTCCTCCTCATCAACGCGCTGGAGGCCATCGGCGACGTCTATGGCATCTACGGCTTCTCAGGCTACGGCCGGGAGAACGTGGAGTTCTACACCATCAAGGACATCGCCGAGCGTTTCTCGGATCGGGTGAAGAATCGGATAGACCGCATCTCGCCGTTGCACGCGACGCGCATGGGGCCGGCCATCCGCCACGCCACGACGAAGCTTGAGGCGCAGGACGCGCGGACGAAGCTGCTTTTCCTTATCAGCGACGGCAGACCGCAGGACCGTGGCTACAGCCGCGAAGGTGTGGAGAAAGAGTACGCGGTTCACGACACGCGCATGGCGCTGGAGGAAGCCAAGCGGAAGGAGATCAACGCCTTCTGCTTGACCGTGGACAAGAACGGGCACGACTACCTGAAGACGATGTGCCAGGACATGAGCTACGAGGTCCTGGACGACATCTATACGCTGCCGCAACGGCTCCTGTACCTGTACAAGAAGCTGACGATGTGACGCCCGCCCCGCCCCTTTGGGCCGAGTCTACTTTAGCAGGCGCAACAGCTCCAGCAGTGCCTGGACGACGACGCGCTCTTTGATAATCATGAGTCTGCTCGGGTAGCGCAGCCGTAGCGAGCTTCGCTTGCCCTCGACGTCGAACCCAACGTGGCAGATCTGGACGGGGTCTTCGCCCGCTCCCTCGCTCTGGATGCCGGAGATGGCGAGGCCGACTCCGGCGCCGAGCCGGGCGCGCGCGGCCTGGGCCATCGCCTCGGCGACCTGGGCGCTGGCTGGGCCGTGCTGGCTGATGACGCCGGCGGGCACCCCCTGCGACTCCAGCAGGGTCGCGCTGGGGATGACGATGCCGCCGCGCAGCCGGTCAGCCATCGCGGGATGCGCGGTCAAGGCGTTGACCAACAGTCCGCCGGTGTGGCACTCCGTCGTGCCGATGGTCAGCCCGCGCGTGGCGAGTCGTTCCGCCACGAGCGACTCGGGGGTATCGTCGTCGAGTCCCCAGATGGCGTTGCCTGCCGTCTGGCGGACCTGGGCGTCCATCGGCTCCATGAGGGCGCGGGCCTTGGCCGCATCGGGCGCGGTGGCGATGGCGCGGAGATGGATGCCGTCGGGGCGGGCGTAGATGCCCATGACCGGGTTCGTGCTGTGGAAGAGCGGCGCCAGCATCTGGTTGAGGCCGCCCTCCGAGATGCCGAACGTCTTCCACGTCTTGGTTACGATGGCGGCGCCCTGGCTTTTCTCCTTGAGTTTGGGGGCCACCTCGTTGACCCACATGCGCTTCAGCTCGCGGGGCGGGCCGGGCATGGCCACGGCGATGCGGCCGCCCTTTTCCACCCACCAGCCGGGCGCCGTGCCGATGGGGTTCGCGACGGCCCTGGACGACGGGATGAGGGTAGCCTGCTTGATGTTGTTCTCCGACATCGAGATGCCGAAGCTGGCGAACTGGGCTTTGAGGTGGTGGAGCAGGTCGTCTTGCACAGTCATCTGCTCGCCCAGGATGCGGGCGATGGTCTCGCGGGTCAGGTCGTCGGAGGTCGGGCCGAGGCCGCCGGTCATGAGGGTCAGGTCGGAGCGGCCCCAAGCGCGGCCCAGGACCTCGGCCATCATCTCAGGGTCGTCGGAAACTTTGGAGACCCAGCGAAGCGCGATGCCAAGCTTGGGCAGTTCCGCGGCGAGGTAGGCCGAGTTCGTGTCCACGATTTCGCCCATGAGAAGCTCGGTCCCGATGGACACGATCTCGGCGCGCATCGTTAGAGCCCGCTGTCGGTCGAGGTCGCAGGCGTCGGGGTGTACCGCGTGGGGGCCTCGCCGTACGGGGGGTCCATGTCCAGCGAGAAGACCGCATCCACCCATTCGGCGTCCAACAGCAGGACGGGCTGGTCTATCTCGCCCTCTTCGGTGCGGGCGTAGTAACCCTTGCCGTCCTCGGTCTTGGCGCCGATGCGATAGACGATGCCCTCGTCGTACTTGGTGCCGCGCTGCGAGATGCCTTCCCACCGCATGTGGATGCCGGAGGACTTTTCGAAGATACCGTAGGGGCTGAAGTCTTTCACGTGGGACTTGAAGACCGTCTGGCTCTTGGGGCCGGTGAGCAGCGGCACCCCCTCGGCTGTCCATCGGTCGAGGTCAACCTTAACGGACTTGGTGTCCAAGCTGAACCGCTGCATCTTCCACTCGCCGTCCCTGATTTTGAACTGGAGCCAGGAGTCGTTGCCGCCGTGATGCGTGCTCCTGATGATGCTCAGCTCAGCGATATCGGCGGAGTTACGGCCGATGAACCACTCGGGTAGCGGAGGCTCGGTCGCCATTTTGGTCAGGACGTTGCCCCAGCCGGATGTGATCAGGAAAAGTTCATCGAAGCCTTCGATCTGGCCGTAGTGGTGCTCGCCGTCGGTGGTCTTGTTGCCGAGCATGACGTCTATTTCCCGTGTGTCCTTCAGGACGACCTTGACGACGGTTTCGGGGTCGTCCAGGCCGTACTGGGCCGGAGTCTTGATCTCATCCTGAAGGAGGCGGCGGGTCCGGGGGCCGGTGAGCATGAGCACCATGCCGCCCCAGCGCCGGTGCGTTGGAGAGACGCCGGGCAGGTTTTCGAACTGCCAGTACCCCTCGGCGTCGCGGACGAACTTGACTTGCTGGTCGCGGTGCTTCACCGCGATTACCTGGATGTCATCCTCGGTAACCTGGTAGAACCACGGGGCCTTGCCTTCGGTCTTCTCTTCGTTCTTGAAGGGGTTGACCCAGACGACGACGCCTACCGCGACTCCGATAACGATAAGGAGTAGGGTTGTCCGCAGACTCATAACCTCACCACCGCCTGCCTAACGTCTGCGCCACCAAACCAGCCCGCCCAGGAGTACCATGAGGGCCGGTGGCAGGAACCAGCTCGACCACTGGATGAAGTCGCGCTGGTTGCTGGTCAAGGTCATTTCTCGGGTTGGGAAGACCTTCGGCCTGATCGAGATCAACTGGTAGTCGTCGGTCAGATAATTGATGGAGTTGAGGAACAGGTCCGCGTTGTCGCGGCTGGTGAAGAACTGATTCTTGACGAAGTCGGAGTCGCCGAACACGACGATTTTGGTCAGCGGCTGGCCGCCGATGCATTGCGTCGGGGGCGCATTGATTTTCGCGCAGGCTTCAACGACTGCGGCGATGGAGAAGGGACCGGGACGGTCGGCGCCCGGGTCGGGCCTGGGGTTATCGGGTTGGGCCTCAAGCCAGCTGGCGTTGGTCGTAATCGCTAGCGGCAGGAACTTCAGCTGAGGCGGGATATCCTCCGGGAGCATGGTCGCTTCAACGGCGGTGACCCCTGGGAAGAAGGTGACGTCTATCTGGCTGGTGATAGGCACGCCGGAGAGGCTGGTTGGAGCGTACTGGCCGTTGGCGCGCTGCACAAGCGGGGTCAGCATCTGGCCCGCGACGGCGCTGCCGGCGTCAGCGATGGACTGGTTGGCGACCTTGAAGCCCCATTCGGTCAGCATGTCCGCGATGGATGCGGGGTTGGTCGGGTCGAGGAGGAAGGCCATGCGGCCGCCTCTGGACAGATAGCGGTCGAGAGCCTCGCGCTCGGCGTCGTCGAGGTTCTGGCTCGGCCCGGCCACGACGACTCCTGCCGCATCGTTGGGCACTTCCCGCACCTGCAGCAGGTTGAGCGCCTGGACGGCGTAGTTGTCGCGCAGAAGCCCTTCTAGGGCAAGGTCGAAGCCCTCGCTTTCGATCTCGCCGGTGGTTGTGTCTCTGGTGGTGGAGCGTTCCTTGTGGCCCGTGAGGATGTAGAGCTTCTTGCGCTCCACACCGGTGACGATGAGGATACCCGTGAGGAGTTGCTGCTCGTTGGGCGGGAAGACGGTCTGGATAGCGCCGCTCTCCAGGTTCTCAATGACGATGGTGGGGTAATCGGTGATGCCGTACCGAAGGGCGACGGTGCGGTTCAACTCAGGGTCTTCGAACCTGTATTCGAAGTTGTTGGAGTTGCGTTCGAACTCGTTGAGGATGTCCTCGGCTTCGACGCGCGCCTCGTCGCTCTCGATGTAGAAGGCATTGGCGCGGATGGGCACTTCGAGGTCCTGCAGCACGCTCACGGTCTGAGGCGCGAGCGAGAAGAATCTGGTGATGGTCACGTCGAACCGGTTCGGGTTGCGGAAAAGGAGGAAGTTCACCAGGACAGCGATGACGAAGAACGCGATGGACATGATGAGGACGTTGGTGCCGAAGCGCGCCTGCCGGCCGACGAGGAAGATGGCCACCCCCCGTGGGGAAAGAACAAGGCCGAGGAACAGAAGGACGGCGCCAAGGATGAGGATGCTGAGGGAGAAGTTCTCCAGCTCCTCCACGGAGACGAACATGATGCCGCCGGCGACGACGGCCACCACGCCGACCACAGCGGCCACGAGGCTCCAGAAACTGGAGGAGCGCACCTGCGCTGCGAGTGCGGAGGAGAACGTCTCTTCCGGTTTAGGCTGCCGCTGCAACTACCGCCACCTTCGGGTCTCGACAGACCGGATAGTTAGGAACAGGAACACAGCTATCATGCTCACGAAGTACACGATGTGGCTGGTGTCCACCACGCCGCGAGTGAAATCAGGGAAGTGGGTTCGCATCGAGATGCTGTTGACGATGTCAGCCGCGGTGCCTTCCAGGCGTGTGCCGACGAGGTCAATGAAGGAGAGTACCAGCAGGGTTCCGGTGCCCATAACGGCCGCGACGATTTGGTTGGCGGTGAGGGAGGAAGCCAGTAGTCCCACGGCCAGGGCCGCCGCGCCATAGAGGATGAGGCCGAGGTAGGCGCTCAAGACGGGGCCTGAGTCGGGGTTGCCAAAGACGTAGAGCATGACAACGTAGTAGAGGGTGAGGCTGATGGTGAAGATGAGGATGACCAAACTGGCCAGGTACTTGCCCACGACAACCTCCCAGTCGCGGACCGGCGAGGTGAGCAGGAGCTCCAGCGTGCCGAGTTTCTGCTCTTCCGCAAGCAGCCTCATGGTCAGGAGCGGAGAGATGAGGATGAAAAATGTGCTGGCGGGGAGGATGAAAGAGCGGACGCTGGCCTCGGGGTTGCGGCCCGTGATGCTCAAGACGAACGTGATGCCCGCGTAGATGAGGAACATGGCCCCCACGACGAAGGCCGTCGGGGTGGTGAAGTAAATCTTGAGTTCCTTCCAGGCTATCGCGAAGGTGTTCTTCATGTGGTGGTGGCGGGCGCGACGGCGGCCGGTTGGTCCTCTGTCGTGGTGAGGCGCAGGAATATCTCTTCGAGGCTCATGCCCATGGACTGGAGCCTGACAAGGTTCCACCCTCCTTTGACAACGGCGGCGGCCAACTGTGGGCGTAAATCGGAGCCGCGGACCGTCTCTATCTCATACGTGTTGAAGTCCTCGCCGGCGGGCGTGCGCTTGCGCTCGACGGCCTGGACGCCCTCCACGTCCTTGAGGGTGGCCATGACCTCCTTCGTGGGGCCGCGCACGTCTATCTCGACGCGCTCGACGCCGCGGAGGCGGGTTGCCAGGTTCTCGGGTTTGTCCACCGCCACGATCTGCCCCTCGTGGATGATGACGACCCGCTCGCAGATCATGCTGACCTCGGGCAGGATGTGCGTGCTGACGATGAGAGTGTGGTCCCCGCCGAGGCCACGGATGAGGTTGCGGGTCTCTACGACCTGGATGGGGTCGATGCCGATGGTGGGCTCGTCGAGCACCAGGACATCGGGTTCGTGAAGGATGCACTGGGCGATGCCCACGCGCTGGCGAAACCCCTTGGAAAGCTTGCTAACGTAGGAGTTGTAGTACTCCTGGAGGCGGCATGTCTCTATGACTTCGGGGATGCGCGCGCGGATGCGCTGCTGCGACATCCCCCGTATCTTCCCCATGAAGGCGAGGTAGTCCTTGACCGACATGTCGGTATAGAGAGGGACGGTCTCCGGAAGGTAGCCGATGTGGCGCCGGACGTCGAGGGAGTGGGTGACGACGTTATAGCCGGCCACCGTGCAATTGCCGCTCGTCGGCGGGATGAAGGCGGTGATGATTTTCATGGTGGTGGACTTTCCTGCGCCGTTGGGGCCGAGGAAACCCACCGCCTCGCCCTTCTCGACACGGAAGGTGATGTCCGTGATGGCGGGGTAGTTGCCGAAAAACTTCGTTACGCCGTCTAGTTCTATCATCGCCTATACAGTACGTGTAGTCCTCTGAAAAGGTTCTGCGCCTCGCTGGGACCGGCCGGCTAGTTCCTCCCGGCGTCGCTAAGCGGAGCGCAACGTAGGCTGCATGTGTCTCATGTTAACGGTGTCCCGCCCCGCCAACTCCAGGGCCTTTCCCCGCCTCTCGTCCGCTGGAAGAATGTGCCAACCAAGGGATTCTATATCACGGGCTTGGCCGTAGCAAGTCGAAATTGGTATTGTGCTCTTTGATAGACGATGGTAACCTTGTCGCTCGGGCTTAGTGCATCGAATATCTCCTGTCGCGGCAGTGGGCCCTTTTCTTTTTGCCGCTGCTGGGAGCACCGATGCCGGGCACAGTTCGACTTGGGGGGCGTGCGTTGCACCTGGTCGTTGACGGATACGGCGGGTCGCCAGAAAAGCTCCAGGACGCCGAAGTCGTCCGGCGTTTCCTCGACGAGTACCCGGCCGCCATCGGGATGACGAAGATTATCGAGCCTCAGGTCTATACCTACCGCGGTCAGAAGCTGGAGGACTGGGGCGTATCCGGCTTTGTGCTCATCGCCGAAAGCCACATCAGTGTGCACACCTTCCCCGAGCGTGGCTACATCAACATTGACGTGTTCTCCTGCAAGAGGTTCGACGCCGATGTGGCCCAGGACGACTTGAAGGCCGCGTTCGGCCTGCGCGAGGTGAAGACCTGGACGCTTGAGCGCGGGCTGGACTTCGTGACGCCCAGAGAGCTTTACGGAAGCATGGTCCGGGAACGGGTGCACCTCATCGGCGCGCGCGGCCGCGGGGATGCCTGAGTCGAAGACCCCGCATCTCCCTCCCGCTCCTCTATCGGGGCGGAAAGCCACCGCGAAACCCTCCGAAGGCTTGGGCCACGCCTGGCCCACGTTCCTGGCCCTATCCCCAGACGAAGCTGACCTCCTTTCAGCGCGCGTTGTCCTCCTGCCTGTGCCCTACGATGGCACCACTTCCTACATGGGCGGGGCGCGCTACGGCCCCAGGGCCATCATCACGGCCTCGGCTCAGATGGAAGACTTCGACCTGGAACTTGACCGGGACATCGCGAAGGTGGGCATCTTCACGGCCCCGGAGCTGGTGCCCGACGTGAGTGGCCCAGAAGCGGTCGTGGCTGCGGTGCGGCGCTCCGTCGCGGGCTATGCCAAGAGCGGCAAGGTGGTGGGCGTGTTAGGCGGGGAGCACAGCGTGACCGTCGGGGCGGTCCGGGCTTTCGCGGACCTTCACCCCAACCTCTCGGTCCTCTACTTCGATGCCCACGCCGACCTGCGTGACGAGTACATGGGCAGCCGTTGGAGCCACGCCTGCGCCGCGCGCCGTGTGCTGGAGACGTGTCCGGTCGTTCACGTCGGCGTCCGGAGCCTCAGCGAAGGGGAGCGGCGGTTCATCCGGCAGAAACGGCTGCCGGTCACGTACTGGCCGGAGACCAAGGGCAGCCGGCGGGAGTTGAGCGAACGGCTACTGGACGGCCTTTCCGAGAACGTATATGTCAGCGTTGACCTAGACGTCCTCGATCCGTCGCTGATGCCTGCGGTGGGTACCCCGGAGCCAGGCGGCATGTCGTGGGGAGAGGTGACGGGCATTCTGAAGGCTGTTGGCGCGGCGCGGCGCATCGTCGGCTTCGATGTGATGGAGTTGAGCCCGCGGGAAGGGCCGGAGTCCTGCGCCTACACTGCGGCTAAGCTCACCTACAAGCTCATCGGCTACGCGACTTCCCTCTAGCTCGTGCTAGAATAACCCCATGTCTGGATAGGTAGGTCAGTCTTGCCTGAAAAGCTCATATACATGGATCACGCGGCGACGACGCCGGTCCGCCCCGACGTCCTCAAGGCGATGACGCCGTATTTCAGGGAGAGCTTCGGCAACCCGTCCAGCATCTACACCCTTGCCCAGGAGTCGCGCAAGGCCGTGGACGATGCGCGGGAGAAGGTGGCGCGGGCCTTGGGCGCGCGGGTGAGCGAGATCGTCTTCACCAGCGGGGGCACCGAGTCGGACAATACGGCGCTCAAAGGCGCGGCCTTCGCCCTCCGCAACGTCGGCAACCACATCGTCACCACCGCCATCGAGCACCATGCCGTCCTGCACACCTGCCACCAGCTGGAGCAGTTCGGCTTCGAGGTGAGCTATCTGCCGGTGGACCAGTACGGCCTGGTGACGCCGGCGCAGGTTGCGGAAGCGGTCAACGGGCGCACCGTCCTGGTCAGCGTGATGATGGCCAACAACGAGATCGGCACTATCGAGCCCGTCGCGGAGATAGCCAAGGCAGTGAAGGATCGCGCCGGGAGTCTCGGGCATACGATAGTCGTACACACCGACGCGGTGCAGGCCGCGGGGTACTTGGACCTCGATGTAAACGCGCTGGGCGTGGACATGCTGAGCCTTTCGGCCCACAAGTTCCACGGGCCGAAAGGGGTTGGGGCGCTGTATGTCCGGCGCAGCACGCCCTTCGAGCCGCAGCAGATGGGCGGCGGGCAGGAGCGGCAGCGCAGGTCAGGGACCGAGAACGTGCCGGGCATCGTCGGCATGGGCGAGGCCCTGCGCATCGCAGACGGAAGCCGCGAGCAGGCGAGCGCTTACTGCACCCGGCTGCGTGACCGCATCATCGCGGAGATCCGCCGCAGGCTCGACGGCGTTTATCTGAATGGACACCCAACCCAGCGCCTTCCGAACAACGTCAATGTCTCCTTCGAGTCGGTGGAGGGGGAGCCCATCCTCTTAGGGCTCGACTTCGCCGGGATATGCGCATCGAGCGGGAGCGCCTGCTCATCTGCATCGTTGGAGCCGTCGCACGTGTTGGTCGCCATCGGCCGTCCGGCGGCCATCGCCCAAGCGAGCCTTCGGCTGACGGTGGGGTTAGAGAATACGGATGAGGATGTGGACTACGTGATGAGCGTGCTTCCCGACCTGGTCCGGCGTCTGCGCTCCATGCCATCCCTGGCCGGTGTGGAGTAGATGACCGCCTTTGTTCCCGTCGTCCAGCTACTCTTAGCTCCCCGGCTCTCGAGATCGCTGCAACTCATGCTCCTCTTGGTGGCGGCCGTTTTGGTTGGCGTTTCGTGCGGCGGCGGCGACGGTCTAGCCGAAGTTGTTCCTGTGCAGGGGAGGACGCTGGAGATCCACGTTTACCGGCCTATCATTGAGAGACAGTTCCTCTTCAGTTATGAGGGGAAAGTCTATAAGCTAGAGGTGCCAGACCCCAGCAGAAGGATTGCTGCCGTCCAAATCATCGTCGTCAGTCGTAATATCACTTACGTCCCCATGAACATTGACGGAGAGTCCGCCCAGCTGGGGAACGCTTCGAAGGGCGAGAAATACTCCATGCTGGACCCGCTGGAGACCGCCCAGATCCTCCAAGGAGTGCCACCCGAAAGTGGCGTCGTTGGCCCTATAATGTGGGGCGGGTTCGAACTGACGAGCGGCACACAGGCCTCGGGCTGGATGTTTTTCGAAATCCCTGTCGGTTTGAAAACCGATACGCTCTGGTGGAACGAGGCCGACCAAATCATCGCGCGGTTCGGCGGATATTCCCCCCCGGAGAGATGACCCGAATCCGCGGCGGGCAAAGCCGCATCCAAAAACTATAGAACGGGTTCCAAAGCCCGTCGGAATTTCCCGATACCTGCGAAGGGAGCATAGATGGGGAATACGATAGAGGTTCGTGACGATACGTTTGAAACTGAAGTGCTCAAGTCCACAACCCCCGTGCTGGTGGACTTTTGGGCCGAATGGTGCGCGCCATGCAAGATGATTGCGCCCATCGTTGAAGACCTGGCGAAAGAGTACAACGGGAAGGTCAAGTTCACGAAACTGAACGTTGACGACAACCCCCATTCCGCACAACACTACGGCGTGCGCGGCATTCCGACCTTGCTCATCTTCAATGGGGGGCGTCCCGTCGAACAGGTGGTTGGCGCCGTCCCGAAGACCGAGCTCAAGAAGTGGCTCGACCGGGCCCTGACGAAAGTTTGAAGTTCTGATAGGCTTTCGGCGATAACCTAGGGCTTCAAACAGCCTGGCCGAACAACGGGAGTGAATGGGCCCCGGTGGGTCCCGTGGACTTCAAATCCATTGGCCCCGGCCCTTCGGTCGGGGCGGTGGGTTCGACTCCCTCTCGCTCCCGCCAGCCATGATTGGGTGAACGGAGGCCGCCGCACTTACATGTGCGGCGGCCTCCGTTCGTGTGCAGAAGTTGCAAACGGAGAAAACAGCAAGATATTATCGAACTGGATAACCCTGTTTGGGGGGAAAGGATGCCGAAGTTCGAGCTGGTTCCGGTGCAAGAAGCGGTGCTGAAAACCGCAACGGAGAAGAGGGTGCAAATAACCAAGGGGTATTTTAGGTTACATAGAACGGCTGGAGGAAGGGAAGGCAGGCAAGCTCTCGGCTTCGGCCGGCGAGTCCGCCGGAGCGGTCCGGCGGCGGTTAGGGCAGGCAGCGAGGCTGGCGGGCAAGGACTTGGTCATCAAGCGGTCTGGCGACGATGTGCTGTTCTGGGTCAAGGTCAAGGCGAAGAATGCCCGTCGCAAGCGGGCCGGAAGGCGCGGAAAGAGCGCCTAGAGACCACAGGAAGCTGGTGCGCGGGCTCGACTCTCTTGGGGATATAGTAAACTTCAATCATGTTGAGCGGGAACGGGGTACCGCTCAGCTTTCTTGAACGATTACCACTGGGAGATGCTGATGTTTAGGTTCATCGTCGTGGTCCTTGTTGCAGTGACGGCCTTGCTGGTCATCGCATGTGGCGGGGCCAGCTCTCCCGCCGCAGCGCCCGGCTCTGGCCAAGAGTCCGCGCAGGAAGGGTCCGGCCAGGAAAAGGCCGCTACAACGAAGCCGGAGACCAAGAGCTCCGATTCTGGCAGCGCCCAGTCGGGTGTGGGCTCCCCTGGGAAGTTCGTCAAGGTTGACAATATGAAAGCCAGGCGCGAGTCCCCGTCCACGGTGATTCTGCCCGATGGGCGGTTGATGGTGCTGGGTGGCAGGACGGTCGCCGGAGGGTTCTGGCTCAACGGAGAGAAATCAGCGGAGATCTTCGACGCCGTGGCAGGGAAATGGGTCCCTGGCGGCGAGATGAACCAGCCCCGCGCATCGGCCGCCGTTGCCCTTCTGCCCGACGGCAGAATCATCGCCGCGGCAGGATGGGGCGAACAGGACGTCGCCATCAACACGGTCGAGTTCTACGACCCTGCATCTGGTACCTGGACGGTCGGCCCTGCCATGAACGCCGCTCACGACGAGATGCCGTCTGTGCTTTTTCCAGACGGGCGGTTCATGGTTTTGGGCGGGACCGACGACCTGCTGAAAACCATCGCCACTGTGGAGATCTACGACCCCACGACGAACGCTTGGACGGTGGCCGCGCCGATGTCCGTGCCGCGCCAGCAGCACACCGCGACGCTGCTCAACGATGGCCGCGTGCTCGTCACCGGTGGTGGCAAGAGCGACGGGCCGTTCATCAAGACGACCGAGATCTATGACCCCGCGACAAACACCTGGACCGCGGCCGCCGATATGTCCCGCGGCCGCACGGCGCACACCGCAACGCTCCTGAAGGATGGGCGCGTGCTTGTCGTGGGCGGCAGGGGCAAGGCCATCACGGCGGAGGTCTATGACCCCGCTGCGAACACGTGGACGCTCACGGGCAACACCGCCGTCCCGCGGGCCGACCACTCCGCCAGCTTGCTGCCGGACGGGCGCGTCGTCGTGGCCGGCGGCATAGGCAACCGTGACACGGTGGAGATATGGGACCCAGCAACCGGCACTTGGACGGCGACGGGCAGCATGTCAGACGCGCGGTTCAACCACGCCGCGGGAGCCCTGTCGGATGGCCGCATCGTCGTCATGGGAGGCAACGGTACGGAGGGAATGCTGGCCAGCACCGAGGTGTACACGCCCTAGGGATCGGTAACTCCTTGTGCAAAAGAGAGGGGCGTCCCGATTCGTCGGGACGCCCCTCTCTTTTAGGCGAGCGTGAAATACTCGGCTTATTCGTCAGTCTTGGCGGTGACTGCCTTTTTCGCTCCGTGCATCTCCGTGAGCCGCTCGCGGGTCTCGCGCGCATCGTTGTCCCACCAGTCGTTGAACAAGGCCACGCCCTGGATATAGTGGATGAGGAGTCCGATGCCCCAGAAGATGAGCGGCACGAAAAACCAGAGGGTCGTGTCATCTTTGATGAAATAGGTGAGGATGTTCCAGACGCCCAAGAAGACGTTGCCGATGATGTAGGCGGCCATGTGGGAGTAGAAGATGCGGTACGCCCGCCGCTTGGCCACCTCTTTGCGTACGCCTTGGTACTCTTCGGTGATTGGGTTTTCCACCAGTCACCTCCAAAATCGGCTGCTGATTAGCCGTTCGTTACCTTGATTCGAAACACTATCCAGGTTTCTTGTATACGTTCGCGGCAATATCTTAGGTGATTCCATGCGTGTGATTCGTCTGCTTGAAAGCGGTGCAGGGGCCTCTTTTGCCGCAATTCCCGCATAGCCTTTGCAGCAACGGCTTGGCCCGTGTATCCTTTCTGGCCATGCAGATGTCCTTCTCGCGTATCGTGGACTCTCCGCTCCTGTGGGCCTTGGCCGGGTTCTTCATCGGCTTCGGTTTGGGAGTGAGCACCGCCTCCATGTGGCTGGTGGTGGCCGGGCTGGTCCTGTTCGCTGGGTACTTGTGGCGGCATGGAAAGGCGCAGCCCGCCACGGAAGGCTGGCTGTTCGCCCGAGGCCCCGCCTTCGCGGTGGCCTGGATCGTGGGCTTCGTGGTCCATGGCCTCGCCTTCTGACAGCCCGGTCAGGGCATCCCTCTTCGCCACCTGCATCATTGACCAGCTCTATCCCGAGGTCGGCGAGAGCGCCGTCCGCGTGCTCAGACGGCTAGGGGCCGAGCTAGATTTCCCCGAAGCTCAGACCTGCTGCGGCCAGCCGGCCTTCAATTCGGGGTTCTGGTCGGAAGCCAAGCCGCTGGCCCGCCGGTTCCTGGAGACCTTCTCCGGTGGCAACCGCTACATCGTCATCCCGTCCGGCTCGTGCGCCAGCATGGTGCGGGTCTTCTACCAAGAGCTGTTCCACGACGAACTGGCGCTGCTGGGGAAGGCCCAGGCGCTTGCCCCGCGCGTGTACGAATTCTCCGAGTTCGTCGTGGACGTGCTTGGAGCGACGGAGCGTGTGGCCCAGGCTGCGAAGGCGCCGGGGCGCTCGAAGGCGACTTACCACGAGGCGTGTCACCTGCGCCGCGAGCTGGGGGCCAAGACCCAGGCGCGCAAGCTGCTCAAGGCGCTGCCGGGCGTGGAGCTGGTGGAGATGGAGCAGTCGGAGGTGTGCTGCGGCTTCGGCGGCACCTTCGCCGTCAAGTACGCGGACATCTCCGGCGCCATGCTCCAAGACAAGGTCAAGTACATCAAGGCCACCGGCGCGGACACGGTCGTAGCCTGCGACAGCAGTTGCCTCATGCACATCGGCGGCGGCCTAGACAAGCAGGGCGTGAACGTCCGCCCACTGCACCTGGCCCAAGTCCTCGACCAAGCGATGGGGTAGATGGAGCCGAAGACTAAGCAGTTCAACCAGGGCGCCGCCCTCGCCATCCGCGACGAGAAGGCGCAGAAGAGCCTCCTTGGTCTGTACCACGGCTTCCATGCCGCCAGGCTGCGGGCCGCCGACGCGACGCCCAACTGGGAGGAGCTGCGCGACCACGCCAGGGCCATCAAGGCCCACACCGTCGAGCACCTGGACTACTACCTCGCCCAGGTCGAGGCCAACGTCGCCAAGGCGGGCGGCAAGGTCTTCTTCGCCGCCGACGCCGCGGAGGCCAATAAGTACGTCGTTGACCTCGCCAAGGCCAGGGGTGTCAAGGTTGTCATCAAGAGCAAGTCCATGGTCTCAGAGGAGATGGGCCTCAACCACCAGTTCGAGGCCGCCGGCATCGAGCCGGTGGAGACTGACCTCGGCGAGTACGTCATCCAGCTTGCCGAAGAGACGCCGTACCACATCGTCGCGCCCGCCATCCACAAGTCGCGGCAGGACGTCTCGGAGTTGTTCCACCGCAAACTTGGCTCCGCGCCCACCGACAAAATCACCGACCTGGGCCGCGAGGCCAGGCGGCAGCTGCGTCAGAAGTTCATCCAGGCCGACATGGGCATCACCGGCGCCAACTTCGTCGTGGCCGAGACGGGCACCGTCGTCATCGTCACCAACGAGGGCAACGGGCGCATGTGCACCTCCATGCCCCGCATCCACGTCGCCATCACCGGCATGGAGAAGCTCGTCCCCTCGATGAAGGACCTGGGCACCTTCCTGCGGCTCCTCATTCGGTCTGCCACAGGCCAGCGCATCACCAGCTACGTGACGGCGGTGACCGGCCCGCGCCGGAGCAACGACGAGGACGGGCCCGAGGAGTTCCACCTGGTCATAGTGGACAACGGCCGCTCGCGGCTGCTGGCCAACCCGGAGCTTCGCGAGTCGCTCTACTGCATCCGCTGCGGCGCGTGCCTCAACGCTTGCCCGGTCTATCGCAAGGTCGGCGGCCACGCCTACGGCTGGGTGTATCCCGGCCCTATCGGCGCCATCGTCTCGCCGGTCCTGACCGGCCTGGGCGACGCCAAGGACCTGCCCTACGCCTCCAGCCTGTGCGGCGCGTGCCGCGAGGCGTGCCCCGTCCGCATCAACATCCCGCGGATGCTGCTCGTGCTACGCCGCGAATTGACCGAGGGGACGGCGTACCCCGGCCAGCGGCGCGTTGCCTTGGCCGAACGCATGGCCATGCGGGGGTATCGTATGGCATTCCAAGGTCGCATGTTCCTCGGACTGGCGACCGCCACGGGCAGGGTAGTGCAGCGGCCCCTAGTGCGGAAGGGCCGCATCCGCAGGATGCCGCCGCCCCTGTCCGGCTGGACCCGCTACCGCACCTTTCCGGCGCTGCCCAAGCACAGCTTCCGCTCCCGCTGGAAGCGAGGGCTGTAGCGGTGACCACGGCTCCGCGCGACGAGTTCTTCCGCACCATCCGACAGGCCCTCGGCCACCCTGAGGGGCACACGCCCGCGCCGTCCGCGACCGCTCTGGGTCGCACGCGCGGCGACGTTGATGCCGGTGCCCGCCATGTCCGCGAAGTGATGCAGCGCGACGCCGGCCCGCTCCTGGCCCAGCTCGCCGAGACCGCGAACCAGAACGGCTGGAAGGTCCTCCGCGCCCCCTCGCTGGACACCGCGGCGGACTACGTTCGCGACGTCGTCCGCAGGCTCGAGGCCCGCTCGGCCGTCCGCACGGCGCACGACATCCTCAATAGGATGAAACTCGACCTCCGCCTCGCCGACACCGGCGTCGCACTCCAGGTCATGGCCCAGGGCTTCGGCCTCGACCGTGCAGCGCTGCGGCAGAAGGCCATCGAGGCCGACCTCGGCATCACCGGCGCCGACTACGCCATCGCCGAGACCGGCTCGTGCGTCCTCATCCCCCGCCAGGGCGTCAGCCGCCTCGCCTCGCTCGTCCCGCCCGTTCACGTCGCCGTCGTCGAACGCGGCCAGGTGCTCCCTAGCCTGGACGACCTGTTCACCCTGCGGCGCGACGACTTCCTGAGCGGCAACCTCGGCAGCTATATGAACATCATCAGCGGGCCGAGCCGCTCCGCCGACATCGAGTACACCCTCATCACAGGCGTCCACGGCCCCGGCGAAGTCCACATGGTCCTGATGGGGTAAGCCGGATGGAGCAAACGCTCAAAACAATCTACGCTTCGGTCTAAGAGGATGTTTTCCAGACCTATAGCGACGGCCAGTTGCATCCCTTGCCCACCCTTATAGAATCGTATTTGTGTCCAGGCCTCCTGGCTCTGCGTATGTAATGTGTGCTTGTCCCTCCGTCAACTCCTTCGGCAACTCAGAATCCATCACAGTCGCAGCATTCTTTTCCTCAGACTCGGTATCAAATCTAAGCCCAGTTGCTACGACCGTCACGGGTCGCTTACCGCTGTTTGACTACTTCGATGCCTATCCTCTCCCCTCAAACAGCTTGAATAGCTGGCCTTAACTGATGCACTAGCGTGCTACGGTTGACCCTGACTCTTATTTGCGGCCGATCTTGTAGGGCACGCAAAAGACTCCATAAGAAAACCAAAGTTGATAATGCTGCGCCGTAAAGTGCCAGGATGATTGAAGCCTTATCGCTCATATGTAGTCAACCCCCTCCCAAACACCCGCGCGCCCGTCTTCATGAACCGCAGCACCTCCTCCGTTTCGGTGGCGATGAGGTCGGCCGCCTTCGCCGACGCCTCCTCCAGGCTCATCGGCGCCGTGGTGATGGCCGCTGCGGCGTCTATCCCGTGGTCGTGCACCAGGTAGAACCGCTCGCCCAGAGAGCCCGCGATGGCGATGACGGGGATGCCGCGCCTCTTCGCCCGCGCCGCCACGCCGATAGGCGCCTTGCTGTACACCGTCTGGAAGTCCAACCGCCCCTCGCCGGTGATGACTAGGTCGGCGCCCGCCAGGTGCTTCTCCAGGCCCACCGTCTCCAGGACGATGTCCACGCCCGGCCGCAGCGTCGTTTTCAGGAAGGCAACGAGCCCGCCGCCGAGGCCGCCCGCCGCGCCGGCGCCGCGCATCTGCTCGATGTCCGCGCCCAGGTCGCGCTTCACCACCTGAGCGAAGTGGTGCAGGGCCGCGTCGAGCTGCCGCACCATCTCCGGCGTCGCCCCCTTCTGCGGGCCGTACACCGCCGATGCGCCCTCCGGCCCCGTCAGCGGGTTGCTCACGTCACAGGCCACCAGGAACTCGGCCTGGTTGGCCCGCGGGTCGAGGCCCGCCATGTCTATGCGCTCCAGCCGCGCCAGCGCCGCGCCGCCATGCGGCAGGTCGTGGCCCTGTGCGTCCAGCAGCCGAACGCCCAGCGCCTGGGCCATGCCCGCGCCGCCGTCGTTCGTCGCGCTCCCGCCGATGCCCACGATGAACCGCCGGAAGCCCGCGTCCATCGCTGCCCTGATGGCCTCGCCCAGGCCGTAGGTCGTGCTCAAGAACGGGTTGCGTCGTGGGTGGGGAACGAGCACCAGCCCGGACGTGCGCGCCATCTCGATGACCGCCGTCCGTCCGTCGCCCATCGCGCCCCAATGGGCCTCGACGTGCTCCCCCAACGGGCCGGTCACCCTGACGCTATGTATCTGGCCGCCCGAAGTTTCGACCAGCGTCTGCAGCGTCCCGTCGCCGCCATCCGCCACCGGCACCAAGACCGTCTCCGCGTCCGGCACCACGCGCTTGACGCCCGCCGCTATCGCCTTGGCGGCTTCAAGCGCGGATATCGAGCCTTTGAACGCTTGCGGCGCGATGACTACCTTCATGGCGGCTTCGATGCTACCATAACCGCCCGCCGCTAATCAGTCGGGCCTTGCACGAATAGCCTCTGCTTTGATCAAAGCAGGAATCGCCTTCATACTCTCCTCCCCCTTGAGGGGGGAGGATCAAGGTGGGGGGCGAGTCTATGCCAAGGTTAGATAGGTGAACAACATGACGGCGAACGACGACGTCAAGCGCACCGTGCTGCAGGAAATTGACCGCCAGGGCGACGCCCTCATCGGCCTGGCGAAGCAGATCCTCGCCAACCCCGAGCCCGGCTTCCGCGAGCGCAAGACCGCCAAGCTCACCGCCGACTGGTTCCGCCGCCTCGGCATCCCCTGCCAGGAGGGCATCGCCGTCACCGGCGTGAAGGCGGTGCTGGAGGGCGGCGCGCCCGGCCACGCGGTCGCCGTGATGGGCGAATTGGACTCGATGATCGTCCTCGGCCATCCCCACGCCGACCCGCAGACCAACGCGGCCCACGCCTGCGGCCACCACATCCAGATCGCGATGCTCCTGGGCGTCGCGGCCGGGCTGAAGGCCGCGGACGTGCTGGGCAAGCTGTCGGGCAGAGTGGCGCTCATGGCCGTGCCCGCCGAAGAGTACATCGAGATCGAGTACCGCGACGAGCTGCGCCGCAAGGGCGCCATCGAGTTCCTCGGAGGCAAGGCCGAGTTCCTGCGGCTTCGCCATCTCGACGGCGTGGACATGGCGATGATGACCCACGCCATCGGCCCCGTGCGCGAGGGCGTCGTCGGCCCTGTGCCAGAGCAAGGCGTGCCGGCCAAGATCGCCATCGGCGGCACCAACACCGGCATGGTCGCCAAGCGCATCAGGTTCGCGGGCCGCGCGGCCCACGCTGGCGCAGCGCCCCACCGGGGCGTCAACGCCCTCAACGCCGCCATGATCGCCATGTCGGCCATCCACGCCCAGCGCGAAACGTTCCGCGACGAGGACACCATCCGCATCCACCCCATCATCACCGAGGGCGGCGTCGCCGTCAGCTCCGTGCCCGCCGACGTGCGGATGGAGACCTTCGTCCGCGGGCGCACGACCGAGGCCTTCATGGCAGCGAATGAGAAGGTGGACCGCTCCCTTCGGGCGGGCGCGCTGGCCGTCGGCGCGTCCGTCACCATCACGACGCTGCCCGGCTACCTGCCCATCCGCAACGACGAGGCGATGACGGAGACGTACCGCCGCAACGCCGTCGCGCTGGTCGGCGAGCAGCACGTCGTCCGGCTCGGTCACCGCACCGGCTCCACCGACATGGGCGACGTGTCCCACATCATGCCGGTCATCCACCCCTACATGGCCTGCGCCAAGGGCGTGCCCCACGGGAATGACTTCCTGGTGGAGGACTACGCCCTCGGCGTGCTGACGGGCGCCAAGGCGATGGCGATGACCGTGGTGGACCTCCTGGCCGACGGAGGGCGTCTGGCGAAGCAGGTCAAGGCAGACTACAAGGCCCCCATGACCAAGGCGAGTTACCTCGCCTTCATGCGCGGCCTGATGAAAGAGGAGACCTACTCGGCGTAGTGGTCAGCCCAGCCTTGAACTCAGGACACGACAAGATGTCGCCAACTAGACTCCAGGGCCGGGCCCAGTCGTTCCACCTCTGCTAGCTGGTCAAAGCCTGTACCGGCTGAGATGATTCGGCGCACGCCCAATCGGTGCATCACTGCCGCATGCAACAGGTCACGGGCAGCCAACTCCTGATGGGTGTCGGCCAGACCGGCGGCGCGTTGCACGTCCACGGCGTACACCAATAGTCTCCTCGTAGGCCCTGTCTATGAGACGGCGTACTATCTCGGACACGGGAGCACCCTGCTCCGCTGCCACTTCCCGGAGCTTGCGCGGCCGCTCCTGGTCAAGACGCACATCTAGTCGCTCACTAGTCATGCGACGCCTCCGTACATCCAGCATTGTACGGTTCATTGATGCTGTACACGATCTGCCGTACTACCAGGCCAATTAGAAGCTATTTGTTGCAACGAGCTTGTTTAACATGAGCGAAGCGGTCAGTTCGCCCCTCCGAACCAGCGCCTCAAGTCCTTGCGGTTCCGCTCCAACCATGCAACGTTGAGCCGGATGCGCTCCAGCGACTGGCGTATCGTCCGCTCGGCGGCCGGCGTCGGGTGCTCGGCGAAGAACGTCTCTACGTCCTCCAGCTTCTCCCGCGTCGTGAACGCGCCTGTGGTGGACACGAGGCCCATCAGGCCGAAGCCGCCCTCCCCGTAGCGCCGGTCGAACTCCTTCCAGTTCTCCTTGATGAACTCCCAGGCCATGTCGCGCCCCTTCCGGTTGGCCGCCACGCCCGCCACGACGGAGATGGTCTCGTGGGCGCGGACCCGCTTGGAGAGCGACCGGTCGAGCGTCTTCTGGAGCAGGTCTGGCCGCTGGAACTGGGTGAGCGCCGCCAGGAACCGCACCTTCTCCTCTTGGAGCGGGGCGGTCTTGTGCAGCCGCCAAAGCAGGTCGTTAGCAGCCGGGCCGCCGGTCTTGGCCGCCAGCGCGAAGGCAACCCTGCGGATGTCCGGGTGCACGGTCGCCGGGTCCTTGACGTAGCTGCGGAAACGGCGCCTCGCCTCCTTGAGCGTCGCCGCGTCCTCGAAGCCGCCGAACTGGCCCAGGACGGTCGCGCGCAGCAACGCCTCCGCGTGGCCCTCGCCCTCCTTCTTGTCCCACCCCGTTTTCTTGGCGATGGGGCTGTACAGCTTCCGCCCGAACTCCTGGAACCGCGGGTGGTACGGCTCGTTGCCCAGCAGGTTGTCCAGCGACCCCATGCTCGCCGACAGCTCGGCCCACACAGACTCGTCCGTCTCGTTGACGTACGCCTCAGCGATGGTCAGGTACTGCGTCACCGGGATGTAGCCGGCGCGGCACAGTGCGTAGGCGTCGTTCTGCAGGCCCAGCCGGTCGGCGGCGGGCACCTCCAGCGAGCGGATGGCGGGCAGGAGCCGCTCGATGTCCTCAGCCGCGTACTTGACCCGGTAGAAGCCGGTGTGGAGGGGGTTCACCTTCACCCAGCCATCAGCGGATGCCTTCGGGGTCGAAGGGAAGCGCACGGTCGCCTGGGAGCCCTTCATCAGGTAGGTGAGCTTGGCCTGCGGGTCGGACGTTCGGATGCCCAGCGGCACGTGCCAGGCCGTGGTGTCCGCCGCGTCCGGCTGGAGCAGGTTCTCGTACAGGAAGCGCTTCTGGGTCGCGTGCACCTCCACGGCATCCCTGTCGCGGTGGGTCTGCACCTCCAGGACGGGATAGCCCGTCTGCTGCACCCACGTGTCCATCATCTCCGCGACCGGTTGCTTCGAGGCCTCGCCCAGGGCGTTCCACAGGTCGAGGGTGCGGGCGTTTCCATAGCGGTGGCGGTTCATGTAGATATTCATCCCGCGCCGGAACGCCTCCTCGCCTACGAACTGCTCCAGCATGCGGATGATGGACGCGCCCTTGCTGTAGCTGATGGCGTCGAAAAGCTGGCCGATCTCGGCGGGGTCGCGCACTTCCTGCTCGATGGGGTGGGAGCTCTTCAACCCGTCGAGGCTCAGGGCGCGCGCAGTGTCGTTCACGAGGAACTGGTTCCACACGTGCCACCCCGGGAACAGCTTGTCGGTGGCCTTGTCGCCCATCCACGACGCGAAGCTCTCGTTCAGCCATAGGTCGTTCCACCAGGCCATCGTCACCAGGTCGCCGAACCACATGTGCGCCATCTCATGGGCCACGATGGCGGCCACGAGCTGCCGCGTCCCCGCCGAGCTGTTCGCCGGGTCCACCAGCAGCGTCGTCTCGCGGTACGTGATGGCCCCCCAGTTCTCCATCGCGCCCGCCGAGAAGTCGGGGATGGCCAGGTGGTCGAGCTTTTCGAGCGGGTAGGGGACGCCGAAGTAGTCGTTGAAGTAGGCCAGGAGATTGATGGAGGTCTCCAGCGCGAACTGCCCTTGCTGCTCCTTGCCTCTGGTTGCCCAGATGCGTACCAGCGTCCCACTCCCGGCGCGCCGCTCGATGGAGCGGAGGTCGCCCACCGCGAAGGCCAGCAGGTAGGTGGACATCGGCGGCGTCGGAGCGAACCGCACGGCCTTGCGGCCACTAGCGGCGGGCCTCTCGCCGACCTCGGGCATGTTGGAGACCGCCGCCATGTCGTTCGGGACGACCAGCGTCACCTCGAACACCGCCTTGAACGTCGGCTCGTCCCAGCACGGGATGGCCCGCCGCGCATCGGTGGCCTCGAACTGCGTCGAGGCCATGTACCGCTCGCGGCCCGCCGGGTCGGTGTACCGGCTCCGGTAGAAGCCGCGCAGCCTATCGTTGAGGATCCCCGCGAACCCCACCCGCAGCGTCGCCCTGCCGCTGGGCAGCGCCTCGCCGAACTCGAACGTCGCCGTCTCGGCCTTCTCGTCCAGCCGCGGCTTCTTCGACGTCAACGTCTTGCCCGAGGATGTGGTCAGCGTGGCGGGTTGGATGGTCAGCTCGATGCTGTTGAGCACGATCTCCCTGGTGGGCTTCAGGACCTCCACCTCGACCGTCTCCGTCCCGCTGAAGACGAACTTTTCCAGGTCGGGCTCCAGCGTGATGTCATACCGGACGGGCCGGATGTTGCCGGGCAACCTTACATCGTTCTGTTCCATCGTCATCCTCGAACCATCCTATAGCCGCACACACCGCGGCGGAACGCGTAGCCGTTCCTTGGCCACCGCCTCCTCGACGCTCTTCACCGCATCGTCCAGGCGGCCCTGCCGGTTGGTGATCACATGGTCGAACTTGGGCGCTTCGAGCATCTCCGACTCCGCCGTCTGGAGGCGGAGGGCCAGGGTCTCGGGCGACTCCGTATGCCGCGCTGACAGCCGCATCGTTAGTTCACTCATGTCGAATGGCCTGAGGAAGATGCTTACCGCGTCGGGGGCCAGCCGCTTGATGGTGGCCGCGCCCTGGACGTCGGTCTTGATGAGGACGTCTTTGCCCTCCGCCATCGCCTTGGTCACCTGGCCTTTCGGCACGCCATAGTAGTTTCCATAGACCTGCGCCCACTCCAGCATCTCCTGCTTCTGGAGCATGCGCTGGAAGGTGGCGTGGTCGAGGAAGATGTAGTCCACGCCGTCGCGCTCGGCGGGCCGGCGGGGGCGCGTCGTGGCGGTGACGACGAAGTGGTAGGGGCGGCGAAGCTCCCGCATCCGCCTCAGGACCGCGTCCTTGCCGACGCCGGACGGCCCCGAGAGGATGATGAGGAGCGGGCAACGTTTTTCCCCAGCGGGAGTCAAAGGTCGCGGCCTACTTCGTCAGGCTGTCCAGGGTGTCCCAGAACCGTGGGTAGGACGCGCCGACCGCCTCGGCGCCGTTCACGACCGTCTCGCCCTTGGCCAGCAGCCCCGCGATGCCCATCGTCATGCCGATGCGGTGGTCGCCGTAGCTGTTGACCTCGGCCCCCGTCAGGGGAGCGCCGCCCTCGATGACCATGCCGTCCGTCTGCTCCCGGATGTTCGCGCCAAGGCGCGAGAGTCCTTCCACCGTCGCGCGGATGCGGTCGGTCTCCTTGACGCGCAGTTCGTGGGCGTCCCGGATGTACGTCGTGCCCTTCGCGAAGCAGGCCGCCAGCGCCAGCACGGGTAGTTCGTCTATCACCGTCGGAATCATTTCACCGCAGAGTTCCGTGGCCTGGAGCCTGCTGGACTCGACGATGAGGTCTGCGGACGGCTCCCCCGCGTCCTGGCGGATGTTCTCCATGGTGACCTTGGCGCCCATGGCCTTGAGAGCCTCCAGCACGCCGGTGCGGGTCGGATTGATACCCACCCTGTGGACGCGGATGTGGGCGTTGGGGTGGCAAGCCCCAAGCACCAGCCAGAAGGCCGCGCCGCTGATGTCGCCCGGCACCCAGACGTCCATCGAAGTCAGGTCGGACCGGTGGATGCCGATGGTCGAGCCCTTGGTCGTCACCGCCGCGCCCATCGCCTGCATCATCCGCTCCGTGTGGTCGCGTGAGGTGGACGGTTCGTGGACGATGGTCTCGCCCTTGGCGTACAGGCCGGCGATGAGCAGACACGACTTGAGCTGAGCGCTGGCTACGGGCAGCGTGTACTCGATGCCGTGAAGGTCGCCTCCGAGTATCGCCAGCGGTGCCAGCGCATCCTGGCCCCGTCCCATGATGGTCGCACCCATCTTCACCAGCGGCCGCACGATCCTGTCCATCGGCCGCGCGCGCAGCGAGCGGTCGCCGGAGAGGACGCTGAAGAACGGCTGGGCGGCCAGCAGCCCGGCCATGAGGCGCATCGTCGTTGCGCTGTTGCCCGCATTGAGGACATCTTCCGGCTCCCGCAGCCCGGACGTCCCCCGGCCATATACCACGAAGCTGTCGGCGCTGGGGTCGCCGTCGGGCGAAGGGATGCGCTTGATGCGCACGCCTAGGCCGCGGAGGCAGCCCAGCATCGCCCGGCGGTCGTCGCCCTCGCAAAAGTGGGAGACTGTCGCCGTGCCTGCGGTGATGGCGTTGAGCAGCACAGCCCGGTGGGAGATGGACTTGTCCCCCGGCGGCACCGGCGTCCCATTTATCCTCTTGGAAGGCCGGACAGCCCGTTTCATCGCTTGATATGCCTCAGCCCTTTTTGAAGTATTCCCACTGCTTCCTATCCCTGCCCGTCATCTCGCGGTACTTCTTCACCAACAGGTCGCCCATGAATGTCGCGGCCATCGAGTCGGTCATCGTGGGCGTCTTCGGCATGCCGGGTTCATCGTCCAGCGCCCCGGCCTCCCAGCGGGCGACCGCTTCCCATCCGCGGATGAACCGCTTCAAGAGCGCGTCCTCGTTCTCCTGGATCTCTTTCCGATAGGCATAGAGTTCCGCGATCATCTGGTCTATCCAGTGCACCAGCGTCTGTGGGCTGGCGAGGCATGAAAGGTGGTTGGCCTCCGGGTCCTGCGAGGCCAGTTGGGTGATGCCCTTGAACTCGCCCGATGCCAGCTTCGACATCTCACGCCATGACTTGCTGGACGAGACCGACGTAGTGAAGGCTGACGACAGCACGACGGGCAGAAAGGACATGGCCGAGGCGAAGGCGTCGTGTTCGGCGGCGTCTAGGAAGAACGGCCTGGCCTGCAACGCCTCGGCAAGTCCGACGACCGTGCTTACCGCCCCTGGCTTGGCCGTGGCGCTCTGGATGATGCAGTAGTCGGTGCCCGCCAGAAGGTCGGCCCGGGCGTCCTTCACATGGGTGATGGCCTCTTTCGGCAGGGGATGGCCCCCGACATAGCTCACCGACTCAGGCAGGTAGCGCTTGGTCCACTCCATCATCCGGACCTTCATCGCCCCCGTGTCGGTGAGAACGCTGTTCGGCTTCAGCAGCGGGCCTACCGCCTCCAGCAGGTCGCGGGTGTGCTGGCGGGTCGCGTCCATCATTACCACGTCAGCCTCTGCTGCGGCGTCCTTGATGGTGTTGGCGACCTTGTCCACCGCGCCCATCTTGGAGCCCTGGCTGAGCGCCTCCTTGTCCCCGCCGGCCGCCACGATGTAGAGGCCGTCCGCCTTCGTTTGCTTGAGGCCAAGGGCGATGGAAGCCCCCAGAGGCCCCAGGCCGATGATAGCTAGTCTGGTCAAATCGTAGCTCCCTGTCTTGCCATGTCTTTCACCGTCGCCCTTGCGCGGGTGAGAAGCATTCTACAACACGTCCCCGCCGGCAACGATACGCCCAAGCCCGTTCATGATGGGCCGGATGACGGAGCCCAGGATTCCAGGACCAGGCAATAGGAAATCCAGCATGACCAGCCCCAGCAGGATCATGAGGCCGTACCGCTCTAGCCGCGCGAAGCTGTCGGCCAGCTGTTGCGGCAGGAGGCGCAGCGCCACCTTGAATCCGTCGAGCGGCGCGATAGGCAGAAGGTTGAACGCGGCCAGCAGCAGGTTCCAGAAGACGATGGCGCCCAACACATACTCCAGCGGGTTGTATAACAGCCGGCTGTACGCCAAGAACCCCACCGCTTCGGTGCCGCCCTGCGTCACCCGCAACGCCACAGCCGCGAGGAACGCGACGATGATGTTCGAGACCGGCCCCGCGAGCGCCGTCAGCGCCATCCCGGTCCGCTCGTTGACCCGCATCAAGGCCGGGTTGACCGGCGTTGGCTTGGCCCACCCGAAGCCCGCTATCAGCAAGAGAAGCGTGCCCAGGGGGTCGAGGTGCACCGACGGGTTCAGGCTCACGCGCCCCTGCCGCCGCGCGGTGTCGTCCCCTAGCCCCGACGCCAGCAACGCATGGCTGAACTCGTGGAACGTCAGCCCCACCAGAAAGGCGATGATGAACCCTCCGAGGGTGATGAACCCCTCTACGGGCGAGTTCGCGATCTGTTCGATTGCCGTGAAAAGCATCCGACAAGACCAGTATGCAGGTTTTTTGGAGGGCCTTTCTCGTGGGACTGCGGAAAAACCGAGCGGGGCGATGTACTCGCCCCGCTCAGCCTAGTTAGATGACAGTCGCTGGTGCCCTAATGGCTGTGGCCGCCCTCTCCGTGCCCGCCGCACCCGCAGCCTCCCCCGCCGCCGCCACACCCGCCACCTCCACCGCCGCCACCGCATCCACACCCGCCGCTGCCGCATCCCCCGCCCGTCGGGGCGTTGGGGTTGCTGATGACGAACCCGCTCCGCATCAACCCCTCGACATAGTCTATCTGCGAGCCCTCGATGAGGGGCAGGCTGTCCGAATCTATCAGCACCTTCACCGCGCTGGCCTCGACCACCAGGTCGCCCTCTTGGGCCTGCTCCTCGACGCCCAGCATGTACTGGAATGCGCCGTGCGGCCCAGGCATGACCATGACGCGCAGCATCGCGCCTGCCGGGCCCTGTTGGCTCAGCACCTCTCCGAGCTTCTGTGCCGCCGCTGGGGTTACTTCGATGGCTGGGGTAGTCGTCACGACTTGCCTCCTGACGGGTCTCGTTAGCGCACGCACCGTATGCGATCCCTAGCCGCATCCTAGCATGGCCCCATGTTGCGGTCAACGAGCGGCCATGCCATTCTGGCCCTGTCGAAGCCCTGGCCCAGAGTAGAACGAGACGAAGGGTCAGCCAAAAGGGCGGAGTGGAAAAGCTCCCTCCCCCACACATGGGGGAGGGCCTTTGTCCCGGCTTAGTCGGGACAAAGGGGTGAGGGCAGGGGCAGGAGACCTTGCACAAACAGCCTCATCTCGTGCAGGGGGGCCTTCTTAAGCTCCCCCTGAGCGCTTGTCATGAGCCTGCCGAAGGAGCCTCTAGGACAACCTGGTCGTCCTGAAAGGGGTGAGGGTGCAACCCGTTGACTGGGCCGCCAGCCCACGATATGATTAGTCCGACCTCGCTGCCGAAACGGTGAGGCCTTTACAATCGAAAAAGTCCCCTGGTAGTTGAAGCGAGGTGGTACCACCCGTTCCCATCCCGAACACGGAAGTGAAACGCCTCAGCGCCTACGATACTGGGCTTGCAAGGGTCTGGGAAAATAGGTCACCGCCAGGGGATTTTTGTTTCCTGCCCCACTTGGCATCTTACGTTCCTCCTTGCGCCTCCGGTTGTCCACGTTCCTCATCTGTCGGCCGCATCCGTCCCACCGCGCTTGCCGTATGTTCTAACAGAGGGCCGCGCGCGTAGGTGGAATCACCCTTTCGGGGGATACCTCTCTTCTTTACACCCTCCTTCGTGCTACCTATAATGTTGGCATCCACGACGCACCAGTCCGGACGAGAAAGCGGTAGATAGTGTGACCACCAGCGACCAAGGCGGCGAAGTACCGAAGACCCCCGGTCAATCTCAAAACATGGGTGAGTTGCTGGACTCCGCCGAATCCATGAAACAGATCCGGCGTGGCGAAGTGGTCGAAGGCGTGGTCATGCGCGTGGACTCCGAAGGCATCCACGTAAACATCGGGCACAAGGTCGAGGGGTTCGTTCCGGCACGCGAGATGCGTGCTCTGACCCCCGAGATGGCCGGGGCCATCAAGGTCGGCGACGACATCGTCACCATGGTCCTGAGGACCGAGAAGGGCGAGGAGCCAGCGCTCCTCTCCGTTGACAAAGCCATGGGCGAGAGGGGCTGGCGAACCCTGGCCAAGTGCCTGGAGACGGGCGACATCGTCAAGGGCATCATCCGCGGCTTCAACCGCGGCGGCGCCATCGTGGACGTCGAGGCCGTTCAGGGATTCGTTCCCGCTTCACAACTGGTCACCGTCTCGCGGGACAACTTCCGCGACCTCCAGGCCCCGGCCGCCCCCGCCGCGTCAGAGCAGCCACCGGGCGAAGCACAGCAGCAACAGGCGGTGCCCGCCCCGCGGAAGCCGCCCAAAGACAACCCCGACATCGGTAAGGTGCTCAACCTCAAGGTCATCGAAGTCAACCGGGCGCGGAACCGCGCGATATTCTCCGAACGTCTATACATAGAGAAGCACCGCGATGCCCAGAAGACCAAGCTCATCGGAGAGTTGCGTGAGGGCGAAGTGAGGAAGGGCAGGGTGACCGGCATAAGCAGCTTCGGCGCCTTCGTTGACCTGGGCGGGGCCGACGGCCTTGTCCACATCTCGGAGATGTCATGGACGCCCGTCGCCTCCCCCGAAGACGCCCTCAAGGTCGGCCAGGAACTGGACGTGTACGTCCTCAAGGTTGACCCCGCCACCAAGAAGATCGGGCTGAGCATCAGACGCCTTCAGCCGGAGCCGTGGGCCACGGTGTCGGAGCGTTTCCATTTGGGCGATGTGGTGCCGGCTGTGGTCACCAAGCTCACCAACTTCGGGGCGTTCGCCCGCGTCGGCGGCCCTGAAAGTGGCGGAGCGGTGGAGGGACTCATCCACATCTCGGAGCTGACTGACCGGGTCATTAGCCACCCGAAAGAGGTTGTTCACGAGGGAGAAAGTGTTAAAGTGAAGATACTGAGGATTGAGCCAGAGCGCCGTCGTTTGGGGCTCAGCCTCAGGCAAGTCGCCGGGGAGGACGCCTAACCTACGCCGGAGGCTTCCGGCAGGAGAAAGCAGCTCAATGGCAAGCAGGTTCGAAAAGTTCTCAGAAAGAGCCAGGAGAGTCCTCTCCCTCGCCCAGGAAGAGGCGCAACGCTTCAATCATAACTACATCGGCACCGAGCACATCCTGCTCGGCCTGGTGCGCGAGACCGACGGCGTTGCGGCGAAGGTTCTCTCCAACCTCGGCGTCGAACTGACCAAGGTCCGCTCGGCGGTCGAGTTCATCATCGGCCGCGGAGAGCGCACCGCCACCGGCGAGATCGGCCTGACGCCCCGTGCCAAAAAGGTCATCGAGCTGGCGGTTGACGAGGCCCGCCGCCTCAACCACCACTACATCGGCACCGAGCACCTGCTCATCGGCCTCATGCGCGAGGGCGAAGGCGTCGCCGCCGGCGTTCTCGAGAGCCTCGGCGTGAATCTCGACAAGGTCCGCGCCGAGACCGCCCGCATCCTGACACAGAACGTGCAGCAGCAGCCACACGCCCCGGCCGGTGCCGGCAAGTCCACCACCCGCACACCTACCCTTGACCAGCTGGGCATAGACCTGACCCAGGCCGCCCGCGCGGGCAAACTCGACCCCACCGTCGGCCGCGAGAAGGAGATCCAGCGCGTCACCCAGATCCTCAGCCGCCGCACCAAGAACAACCCCGTGCTCGTCGGCGAGCCCGGCGTCGGCAAGACCGCCATCGTCGAGGCTCTTGCCCAGCGCATCGCCAACAACGATGTCCCCAAGACCCTCCAGGGCAAGCGCCTTGTGACGCTCGATATGGGCGCCCTCGTCGCCGGCACCAAGTACCGCGGCGAGTTCGAGGAGCGTCTCAAAAAGGTCATCGAGGAGATCCGCAACTCCGGCAACTGCGTCCTCTTCATTGACGAGGTCCACACCATGGTCGGCGCGGGCGCCGCCGAAGGCGCCGTGGACGCCGCCAACATCCTCAAGCCGTCCCTCGCCCGCGGCGAGCTCCAGTGCATCGGCGCCACCACCCTGGACGACTACCGCAAGTACATCGAGCGTGACCCAGCCCTCGAACGCCGCTTCCAGCCCGTCCGCGTCGAGGAGCCGAGCCTTGACCAGACCGTCGAGATCCTGCGCGGCGTCAAGGGCCGCTACGAGGAGCACCACCAGCTCAAGATTACCGATGAGGCCGTCCGCGCGGCCGCCCACCTGGCGTCCCGCTTCATCGCCGACCGCTTCCTGCCCGACAAGGCCATAGACCTCGTGGACGAGGCCGCCTCGCGTGTCCGCATCAACTTCAGCGTCGCGCCCCTCTCCGTCACCGAGGCCCAGAAGATGCTGGACAACCTCAAGAGGGAGAAGGAAGAAGCTATCGCCGGCAAGCAGTACGAGTATGCTGCCGAGCTCAAGGAGCGCGAGACCAAACTCACCGAAAAGCTGGCCGAGTTGGAAAAGGAGTGGGAAGCCAAGCGCGGCCGCGAGCAGCCCGTCGTCTCCGAGGAGGACATCGCCGAGGTCGCCAGCATGTGGACCGGCATCCCGGTCACCAGGCTCACCACCAGCGAGACCGAGCGCCTCGTCCAGATGGAGAAGAACCTCGCCGAGCACGTCGTCGGCCAGGAAGAGGCCATCACCCTCGTCTCCAAGGCCGTCCGCCGCGCCCGTGCCGGCCTCAAGAACCCGCGCCGCCCCGTCGGCACCTTCATCTTCCTCGGCCCCACCGGCGTCGGCAAGACCTACCTCGTCCAGAAACTCGCCGAGTTCCTCTTCGGCAGCGAGGATGCCGTCGTCCGCATAGACATGTCCGAGTTCATGGAGCGCCACGCCATCGCCCGCCTCGTCGGTGCGCCTCCAGGCTACATCGGCTACGACGATGGCGGTCAGCTCACCGAATCGGTGCGGCGCAAGTCCTACTGCGTCATTCTCCTCGACGAGATCGAGAAGGCCCATCCGGAGGTCTTCAACATCCTCCTCCAAATCTTCGACGACGGCCACCTCACCGACGCCAAGGGACGCCGCGTGGACTTCCGCAACACTATCATCGTCATGACCAGCAACATCGGCTCCGACCTCATCCGCCAGGACAGGGCCATCGGCTTCGGCAAGAAGGGCGCCGACGACGCAGCCGACGAAAAGCAGCGGTACGACCGCATGAAGCAGAACGTCCTGGACGAGATGAAGAAGTTCTTCCGCCCCGAGTTCCTCAACCGCATAGATGGCGCCGTCGTCTTCCACGCCCTCAGCCGCGAGCACATGCAGCAGATCGTGGACATCATGCTCGTCAACGTGTCCCGCGAGCTCGTCGCCAAGGGCATCAGCATGGAAGTCACGCCCGAGGCCAAGACCTGGCTCGCCGAAAAGGGCTACGACCCCCACTTCGGCGCCAGGCCGCTGCGCCGCCTTATCCAGGATCACATCGAGGACAAGCTCTCCGACGCTGTCCTGGGCGGCAAACTCAGCCCCGGCGACACCGCCGTCATCGAGCTCGACGGCGACGAGATAAAGATCAAGACCCAGAAACCCGTCACCACTGCCTCCTCCGCGTAACGCGCCCTAGCGTCTCCCAAAGCGAAGGGGCCAGGGAATCTTTCCCTGGCCCCTTCCATTCGGGGAACCGTGCGGTCTGGCACGAAAGGGCATGTCATAAGCAGCAAAGGGCTGTATTCATACTCTCCTCCCGCTTGAGAGGGCGGAGATGAGCTGGGGGTGAAAATGCCTCCTCTCCCTCGACGGGAGAGGCCTTTGTCCCGATGCCATCGGGACAAAGAGCTTGCCCTCAGCCTGTCGAAGGGGTGAGGGTGGTCCGATGAGTCAACCGCCAGGACTGCTGAAGTCGCTGACCTGCCTTCAACAGAGCCCCTCTCTGCTAGAATGGGCCATCCGGAGGCACCCCCACTGATGGCCCGCGCCAAACCCAAGTCCGTCTTCGTCTGCGGCGACTGCGGCAACGACACCCCCAAGTGGGAAGGGCGTTGCCCGTCCTGCGGCGCCTGGAACACCCTCTCCGAGATGCGCGCGCCGCAGAGCGACGGCGCTGCCCGCCCCCGTCAGTGGCTCGGCTCCGGGCAGCGCGCCGTCCGCGAGCTTGCCGAAGTCTCCGCCGACTCCCGCTCCCGCCTCGCCCTGCCCTCCGCCGAGCTGACCCGCGTCCTCGGCGGCGGCATCGTCCCCGGCTCCGTCGTCCTCGTCGCAGGCGACCCCGGCATCGGCAAGTCCACCCTCCTCCTCGGCGTCGCCGCCGCCGTCGCGGGCCGCGTCGGCCCCGTGCTCTACATCGCGGGCGAGGAGTCCGCGGCCCAGATCAAGCTTCGCGCCGACCGCCTCGGCCTCTCGGGGAAGGGCCTCTTCCTCCTCGAGTCCACCTTGCTCTCGGACATCCTCCAGCAGCTTGAGGACGCCAAGCCCGCCCTTGTCCTCGTGGACTCCATCCAGACCGTGTACGACGACGCCATCCCCTCTGGAGCGGGCACCGTCGCCCAGATTCGCGAGTGCGCCCGCGCGTTGATGGAGTGGGCCAAGTCGCGCGACGTCCCCGTCATCCTCACGGGCCACGTGACCAAGGGCGGCGACGTCGCCGGCCCGCGCGTCCTTGAGCACATGGTGGACGCCGTTCTCTACATGGAGGGCGACCCCCTCAGCGCCTGGCGCCTCCTCCGCACCGTCAAGAACCGCTTCGGCTCCACCAACGAGGTCGGCGTCATGGAGATGGCCCAGGACGGCCTCCGCGACGTCGAAGACCCGTCCAAGGCCTTCCTGTCCGAGCACCGCGATAGCGCCCCGGGCTCCGTCGTCGCCGCCACTTTGGAGGGCAGCCGCCCCCTCCTCGTCGAGGTGCAGGCCCTCACCAGCCCGACCGTCCTTCCCGTGCCGCGCAGGGTCGCCAACGGCATAGACCTCAGCCGCCTCCTCCTCGTATGCGCCGTGCTGACCCGCCGCCTCGGCGTCTCGCTCGCATCCGAGGACGTTTTGGTCAACGTCGCGGGCGGCATGCGCGTCAGCGAGCCATCCGCCGACCTCGGCATGGCCTTGGCCATCTTCTCCAGCCAGCGCAACGTCCCCGTCCCCGCGACCACCGCCGCTATCGGCGAGGTCGGCCTCGGCGGCGAGGTGCGCCGCGTCCCCCAACTGGGCCGCAGACTCGGCGAACTGTCGCGCCTCGGCTTCCGCCAATGCATCGTCCCCGAGTCCGCTGCAGGCGAAATCCGCGCAGATGCAGGCCTCGGACTCCTGCCTGCCGCCAACCTTGCCGAAGCCATCGAGCGCGCCCTCCCCGGCGTCCGCCGCACCAGGGGATAGGGATGGGTTCCCGGTGGCCAGGCTTAAGATTGCTGGACACTGGATCCCTTTGGGTAGATCAGAGGGGGAGGGGTGGGATAACCTCCCTCCCCCGGACATGGGGAAGAGCCTACGGCTCCGCAGCGGGGCCGTAGGGGTGAGGGCAGGGTGACATAAGCATGAAGATCGCGTACTTCAACTGCACCGGCGGCGCCAGCGGCGACATGCTCCTCGGCGCCATCGTGGACGCTGGCCTGCCCCTCGGCGACCTGGCCCAGGCCCTCGCCAAACTCAACGCAAAAGGCTTCTCCATCTCGGCCCGTCCAGACCGTCGCGGAGGCGTCCACGGCACCCACGTCAAGGTCGCCATAGACCCTGCCGCGACGCGGCCCTCCCGCTGGCAAGAGTTCGTCGCCATCGTCGAGTCGTCCGCCCTCTCGCCCAACGCCAAGGGCCAGGCCCGCCGCATCTTCCAGCGCCTCGGCGAGGCCGAAGCCCTCGCCCACAAGTCCTCTCCCGATAAGGTTCACCTCCACGAGTTGGGCGACCTCGACACCCTCGTGGACGTCTGCGGCGCCGTCGTCGGCCTGGAGCTCTTGGGCGTCGAGCGCGTGTACTGCTCGCCGCTGCCCGAGGGCTCCGGCGTCTTCCGCATCGCCCACGGCCCCGTCCCCGGCTTCTCGCCCGCCGTCGCCGCCCTCGTCTCCCTCGCCAACGCGCCCGTCGCGCCGCCACCGGCGGGCGTCCCCGACGCCGGCGAGACCGTCACCCCCACCGGCGCCGCCATCCTCACCACCCTCGCCGCCTTCCGCCAGCCCGTCATGCGCCTCGAAAGGGTAGGGCACGGCCTCGGCTCCCGCGACCATCCCAGCTACCCCAACGCCCTCGCCCTCTGGCTCGGCGTCGAACACTCCCAAGTCGAGGCCCTTGTTCCCTCCTCTCCCCTCGAGGGAGAGGCCTACGATTCGCCCCAGGCGAATCGTAGGGTGAGGGGGTTCCTCCTCATCGAGACCAACCTCGACGACATGCCCGCCGAGCACATGGCCTACGTCCAGGAGCGCCTCTTCGCCCTCGGCGCCAAGGACGTCTGGTTCGCCCCCATCCAGATGAAGAAGAACCGCCCCGGCGTCGTCCTCTCGGCCCTCGTCGCCCCGGAGTCGGAGGCCAAGGCCGTGGACCTCATCCTGCGCGAGACCACCACCCTCGGCGTCCGCGTCACCCCCGTCCGGCGCCACGAGGCCGGGCGCGAGGTCGTCACCCTCCAGAGCACCCTCGGCCCCGTCGAGGTCAAGGTCAAAAAGCTCGACGGCCAGGTCGTCGCCGCCTCCCCCGAGTACGAGGCCTGCCGCAAGCTCGCCCTCGACCGCAATCTCCCCCTCCAGGACGTCGTCCGCATCCTCCAGCGCGAAGCCGACACCGCCTTCCTCCCGCCAACCTCGTAGAGTCGGCCCCACGTGGCCGCCCTAGCCATCTCCCACGACGCCGGAAATGGTAGGGGCGGGTTTGAAAACCCGCCCCTATGCTGCTCATTGGGTGTGCTACAATGCATATAGGAACATGTGTTCGCTATCGCATCCAACCCCAACCAGGCCCTCGCCCGCGACCTCTCCGCGGCGATCCCCTCGATGCACCCGGCGCTGCTGAAGGGCGAGCTTCAGCTCCTCCTCGACGTCCTCACCGGCGACCCCCTGCAAGGCCAACCTCGACGGCCTCGTCGCCCGCGAGCAGCAACACGTCGCCCCCCTGCCTCGCCGCCTTCGGCCTCCTCCTGGTCAAGACTCTTCTTCAGAACGAACGCTGGTCAACTTTCGAGACGGGCAACCGCCTCTGCGACATCGGCTGCCTCTACCTGCCCCGCGGCCACCGCGACCCCTCCGACGCTCAGGCCCTCTCGCAGTTCGTCCGCCTCTTCGTCGCCCCCATCCTCGACCAGCTTGCACGCCAGGGCAGCGCCGACGACCTCATCCGCGCCGTCCTCCTCCGCTAAAAGCAGCGCTCCGAGTGGTTCGAGCGCGACTCCCTACTGCTGCTCGCCCAAGGCGGCGGCGAAGGCGCGCGCTGGAAACAGGCCGAAGCAAGGCTCAAGACCGACCTCCACCGCTACCTCTTCGACTGCGGCATAGACTTCGTCGCCGATCCCTACACCCCCTCTCGCTCCGCCAAGGCCGACCTCGTCTCTGCCACGCCCCCCCGGCGCACGCCGCCTCGTCCTCGAGGTCAAGGTCTTCGACCCCCAAAACAGCGACGAGGTCCTCGTTGGTATCCGCCAGGCCAAGCACTACGCCGACGAGTGGGGCGAGCCGGTCGGCTACTGCCTCGTGTACGACGCCGCGCCCGGCGTCACCCTCGAACTCGCTGGCGCCCAGCGCGACGGCGAGTTCTACGCCGTCGCCCTCGACGGCAGGCTCGTCAACGTCCTCATCGTCAACCTCACCGCCCCGGCCGCCTCCACCAAGGCGACCGCCAGGGCCCGGCGCGTCCAGCTCGACGTCAGCCGCCTCCAGTACTGATAGCGGCGGGGTATCCTCCTCCCTCATACGAAGGAGCCTCGCTACAATGCCTCTGAAATGGGTCGAGACACCGCGACACGTCGACCACGCTTCTCGTTCTTAGTTTCGATTGTTGGTATCAGGGTGCTCGTGGTATGACGTGGCAAAAGAATACTGCTGTTGCCTTGTCCGCAGCCACCTTGTTTACAGTGGGGGCTGTCGGTGTATGGAGGTTTTGGCATCATCGTCAGCGCGAATCTGGACTTTCGAGCCCCTTTCACATTGAACCGTGCAAAACACTCTTCGACGTTTCAGAAGTTGAGCAGGCACTTGATCTAACTCTACGCTTGAATATTGATTCGTTAGTGGATTGGATTGCAATCAGGTTCGAGGAAGGAACCTATCCGTTAGAGATTAAAGGGCTTCACGATTTTGGACGGAACGAGGTTCCACACAACGTAGATGTACGTCCGCCTATGGATGGGGCTAGAGATAGGACGTGGTACTGGAACTATAAGGCTCAATGGCATCGGAGAAAAGGAAGGTCAATCACGATAAGGGTGAAGTTCGTAGCGGCACAGAAGTACAATGGGAGACTCTTTGTAAAGATGTATACGAGGGAGGCTGAAAAGGAGATACGACTTCCTGTTCCTGTTGTTGTGCTGTCCTAGAAAACCTGCACTGAGCTCATCGAAGGGGGAGAGACCCCGATGAAATCAGGGGTGAGGGGTGGAGAAGCCTGCGCTATCCCCGTACCGTCTGCCCCATCTCCGACGCGTCGTAGTCGCCCAGCGCCTCGACCTCCCCCGCAGCCCCGTCAACCGCAGCGTGTCCAGCAGCGCTGCCTTCTGTCATGCTGGAGCCCCGATTTCATCAGGGCGAAGCATCTCAGGGCGGGGCGCGTCTCCCTCCTCTCCCCCGTGCGGGAGAGGCCTCTGGTTCGCCACGGCAGCCAGAGGGTTAGGGGGTCGTCCCACCCCTCGCCCCGTGAGAAGAATTGCCTCAAAAGTGGCATGAAGGCCCTTGTCTTGTCATCCTGAGGAGGCCGTAGGCCAACGAAGGATTTGGTGTCATTAGGGTGCGCGTTGCACTACGGTGGGCTGCTTCACCCAAGAAGCCAGATTCTTCGTCCCGCTGGGGCGGGCCTCAGAATGACAAGAAGCAATGCCTTCTAGGTACTTTTGAGGCAAGGCCCCCTCGAGGGGGCCGTCACCCCCGTACCGGCGTCCCCATCGCCGAGGCGTCGTACCCGCCCAGCGCCTCGACCTCCCCCCGCAGCCCCGCCAACTGCAGCGCGTCCAACATCATCGCCACCCCAGGCTCGTTCAGGTACTTGTCCGGCACCACCAGGTCGTACCGCTCCTCGTCCAGCGGCACGAACCCCAGCCCGTTCACTCGCGCCGCCACCTCCGCGCCCACGCCCGCGTGCGCCAGCCCCGCGGCCACCACCTCCGCCACCGCCAGGTGCCCCGGCACGACCCGTTCGTACCCCTTCACGGCCCCCTCGGCCACGTGGTGCCGCTTCAACAGCCGGTCCAGCAGCTGGCGGCTCCCCGACCCCTGCTGCCGGTTGACGATGGTGATGCCCGGCTTGGCCAGGTCCTCCACGTGGCTGAGCCGGTTGGGGTTCCCCGGCGGCAAGATGAACCCCTGCCGCCACGTCGCGAAGCTCACCACCGTGCAGGGGAACGGCACCATCTGCTCCACCCACGGCAGGTTGTACTGGCGCGTCGCCGAGTCCATCATGTGGCACCCCGCCACGTGCGCCTCGCCCCGCGCCAGCGCCGACAGCGCCTCCAAGCTCGCCATCTCCGTCCACACCAGCCGCGTCCCCCGCTCCGCCAGCGCCGCCGCCAACAGCGCCACCGCCGGGTCGCAGCCCACCATCACCACCGCCGGCGCCCTGCGCGCCTCGCCCTGGAACAGCCGCACCGTTGCCCTCCGCCCGTACCCCTCCGCCTTGGCCACCACGCCGTCCGCCCGCGCCAGCGTGTGCAGCGCGCCCACCCGGCCCAGCACAGGCCGCGCCAGCGCCTTGCCCCCCACCTCGATGACTTGCACCCGCTGCCCTGTGGACGCGTGCGCGCCCTCCACCACCTCCGCCTCCATCGCCGGCCCGTCCGTCAGCGAGAACAGCGCCTCCACCGTCGTCCCCAGCGCACGCGCCAGCCGCAGCGCCACCTCCGTGGACGGCACCGCCCGCCCCGCCTCGATCGCCGAGTACGCCGGCTGGCTGATGCCCGCCTGCTCCGCCGAATCCTCTTGCGACAGACCAGCCCTCGCCCGCGCCTCCCGCAGCCTGTTCTTGACACTCGCCACGGGTGAATTATAAAGTTGACTTTATAAATTATCAAGCAAACTTGATAGACAGTAGCCTTCTATGAAAGGTTGTGCATTCACCCAATGAGGACTGCCTTCATAACTCTTCCTCCCCCTCGAGAGCCTGTCCTGAGCCTGTCGAAGGAGGGGAGGACCAAGAGCCTGCCCTGAGCCTGTCGAAGGGTGGGGGTGATTGTGTGCTCTCGACCGCGAAATGGAGGTTATCGTGCAAGGCCGGGTGACTCCAACCACTGGTTTAGAGGCCATCGAACGCTAGCCCCATGAACCTCCGCATCGGACCGTACCCGCTGACCCTCCGCGAGCTCAACGGCGCCTTCGGCGACCTCGGCGTCCTCATCCCCCTCGAAGCCGCCCTCATCGCCATCAACGGCCTCAACCCCACCACGACCCTGCTCGGTGTGGGACTCATCTACATCCTGGCGGGCTGGTACTTCCGTCTCCCCATGCCTGCCCAGCCCCTCAAGGCTCTCGCCGCCCTCGCCATCGCCCTCCAGTCGCCCCCGCCCGTCATCGCCGCCGCCGCCCTCCTCATGGCCGCCATCCTGGTCTTCCTCACCGCAACGCGGGCCATCAGCCTGTTGGAGAAAGTGGTGCCCTCGCCCGTCATCCGAGGCGTCCAGCTCGGCCTGGGTCTGCTGCTCCTCAAGAGCGCCTACCAGATGATTTTCGACAAGCCCTTCCTCCTCAGTGGTCAGCAGATCCACCTCGACTTCGGGGGCTTCACGGTGCCAGCGGGAGTTGTCCTGGGCGTCGGCGGCGTGGCCCTCCTCCTGTTGCTCGTCCGGGTACGCTCAATCCCCGCCGCGCTGGTGGTCGTCGCCCTGGGCATCGCCGTCGGCCTCTCCGTCGAGCACGCCGGGACATGGACGCTCGGCCCCGCGCCCTTCACCCCTGACTTCCCTTCGGCAGGCGACTTCTGGCCCGCCCTCGTCCTGCTCGTCATACCCCAGGTGCCCCTGACGCTGGCCAACTCCGTCATCGCCACCGCGGACGCCGCCAAGGCCTACTTCGGCGATCAGGCGAAGCGGGCCACCCCCACACGCATAGCGTTGAGTATCGCCGTAGGCAACCTCTGGGCGGGCCTCACTGGCGGCCTGCCCAACTGTCACGGCTGCGGCGGCCTGACGGCGCACTACCGTCTCGGTGCCCGGACACCGCTGGCCACCACCTTCCTGGGCCTGCTGCTCATCGGCGTGGCGCTGCTCTTCGGGCGGTCAGCCGTGGAAGTCCGCAGCCTGCTCCCCGCCGCGGCCCTCGGCGTACTCCTCTTCTACGTCGGCGTGCAACACCTCTTCCTCGGCCTGAACGTCAGGTCAGCTACGGAGCTCGGCTTGGCGGTCCTCGCCGCCGCCGCCGCCATGGCGTCCGGCGGCAACCTGGCCATCGGCGCCCTGGCCGGCCTCGCCCTCTACTGGGCCGCGAGGTGGCTCGCCCGAACCCTCCGCTGGCCGTCGCCGTCGGTGCCCACCGGCCAGCCCGCCCTCCGCCGCCTCGTCTCCGCCCTCGAACGCCTCGTTCCGTCCGTCTAGTGCCCCGTCTGGGCCGTCATCGAAGCCTCCTCCTGCCTCCTCGTCGCCCCCGGCCCCGTGTCGCCACCTCCGCAGTCGCCGCCCCCACAGCCGCCACACCCGCATTGACCCCAGCCCGCAGGTTCTATACACTGTCCCTAGTGGATTAGCTCTGACCTGAAGGAAGACCCAGCGGTCCCGCCCGATTCTCCCTCACATACCATGTCGAGGCCGTCGTTTGGGTTGCAGAGGCGCTCGTGCCCCAGTGGCGCAATGGCAGCGCAGGCGATTTGTAATCGCCAGGTTAGTGGGTTCGACTCCCCTCTGGGGCTTTTCCGAACTCTCTTACAAGGCAGACTGGCAGGCTGCGCCGCGTGGCGTCGCCTGGCAGAGCGCGCTGCGTGGGCGCGGCCTATTGGCTTGGGTGGAGGCCTGTGCTAAACTGAACCTTCGTGGCGGAGGGGTGGGTGAGCGGTTAATACCACCAGACTGTAAATCTGGCGTCCGAAAGGGCTACGTAGGTTCGAATCCTACCCCCTCCACACCGCTCCACCGCCAGGGGCAAGGGATACGAAACAAGGCAGAGAGGGCTCCGCCGCCGGACGGCCGGGACACAAATAAGGCAAAATATAGAGAGACGGGCCCACATAGCTCAGTCGGTAGAGCACGTTCTTGGTAAGAACGGGGTCAGCAGTTCAAATCTGCTTGTGGGCTCGCCACACGACTAACAAAAGGGAGAGTCTAAGGGAGAGAGTGTTATGGCGAAGGAAAAGTTTGTACGGTCGAAGCCTCACGTCAACGTCGGGACCGTCGGCCACGTGGACCACGGCAAGACGTCGCTGACGTCTGCCATCACGTATGTGTTGAGCCAGTCGGGGTACGCAAAGTACCGCCCGTTCGACAGCATCGACAACGCGCCTGAAGAGAAGGCAAGGGGCGTGACGATTGCGATCCAGCATGTGGAGTACCAGACCGACAAGCGGCACTACGCGCACGTGGACTGCCCGGGCCACGCCGACTATATCAAGAACATGATCACGGGCGCCGCGCAGATGGACGGCGCCATCCTGGTGGTCAGCGCGCCGGACGGACCGATGCCCCAGACGCGCGAGCACATCCTCCTGGCGCGCCAGGTGGAGGTGCCGGCGATCGTGGTCGCGTTGAACAAGGCCGACCTGATGGACGACCCGGAGCTGCTGGAGCTGGTGGAGCTGGAGGTCCGGGAGCTGCTGAACCAGTACGGTTTCCCCGGCGACAAGACGCCCATCGTCCGTGTCAGCGCCACGGGCGCCCTCGGCGAGCCGAAGCCCGGCAAGGACACGAAGTGGGGCGGCGCGATCTGGAAGCTGATGGACGCGGTGGACAGTTTCGTTCCGCTGCCTTCCAGGCCAAAGGAGAAGCCTTTCCTGATGCCTGTTGAAGACGTGTTCGCCATCAAGGGGCGTGGCACGGTGGTCACGGGCCGCGTCGAGCAGGGCGTGGTGAAGCCCGGCGACACCATCGAGATTGTCGGCGTCCGCGAGACGCAGTCCACGGTGGTGACGGGCGTGGAGATGTTCCACAAGATTCTCGACCAGGGCGAGCCCGGCGATGCCGTCGGCCTGCTCCTGCGCGGCATCGAGCGTGAGCAGGTGGAGCGCGGCCAGGTCTGCGCGGCCCCCGGCAGCATCACGCCGCATATGGAGGCCCAGGCGCAGGTGTACGTGCTGAGCAAGGAAGAGGGCGGGCGGCACACCCCGTTCTTCAACGGCTACAAGCCGCAGTTCTACATCCGGACGACGGACGTCACGGGCGACGTCGAGCTCCCGCAAGGGGTCGAGATGGTGATGCCCGGCGACAACGTCGAGATGAAGATCAAGCTCATCACCCCCGTCGCCCTGACCGAGCAGCTACGCTTCGCCATCCGCGAGGGCGGCCGCACGGTGGGGTCCGGCGTCGTGACCAAGATCCTCAAGTAGGTGGAAGATGGCCGGCAAGGGAGAGAACAGACAACTCATCACGCTCGGGTGCAACGACTGCAAAGAGCGGACGTACAACACCGTCAAGAGCAAGCGCAACGACCCGCAGCGGCTGGAGCTGAATAAGTTCTGCCCGCGGTGCCGCAAGCACACCTCTCACAAGGAGGTGCGCTAGTCCCGTGGCTCGGACCGAGGAGGCGCCATCCTCAAGTCCAAGGAGGATCGACCCGGAGGCCGCCCGCCGCGCGTTCTCGTTCCGGCTGTTCGGCGAGGTGGCCTCCGAGCTCAAGCGCGTCACCTGGCCCACACGTGAGGAGACGTTCCGGCTGACCGTCATGGTCATCATCGTGTCGGCTGTGATTGGCGTGTTCCTGGGCCTGATAGACATCGGCTTCTCTGAGTTGATCGAGCGCATCGTCCGTTAACCATGGCAACTCCTCGCAACAAAGTCCACTCAATGGTCAAGGGTATGGATCCAACCCCATCCTTCGACAAGCTCAGGACGGGCTCTCAATCCTCCCCTCCTTCGACAGGCCCAGGACAGGCTCTCAGGGAGGAGGAAAAACAATCGCCTTTCGCCCTGAGATGCTTCCCCCTCGCTGCGCTCAGGGTCCAGCATGACAAACAGCCAGGTTTTTTTGCACAGGGCTAGCCATGACCACCAGCACCACAAACGCGACAAACGCCACAGACGACAAGCCCCGCTGGTACATCCTCCACGCCTATTCGGGCCAGGAGGAGCGGGTGAAGAAGAACCTCGAGCTCCGCATCGAGACCATGGACATGAAGGACAAGATCTTCCAGGTCGTGGTTCCTACCGAAGAGGAGATCGAGATCAAGGACGGCCAGCGCAAGCCGGTCGCCCGCAAGGTGTTCCCCGGCTACATCATGGTGCGGATGCGGATGGACGAGCAGAGTTGGCATGTGGTGCGCAACACCCCCGGCGTGACCGGCTTCGTTTCCGCCGAGGACGAGCGGGACAAGCGGCCCAAACCCGTGCCGCTGGACGACGCGGAGGCGCAGGCAATCCTGAATCAGATGCAGGCCTCGAAGCCGAGGGTGCGCCTCGGGTTCGTGAAGGGCCAGGTGGTCCGTATCACCGACGGGCCGTTCGTGGACTTCATGGGCACGGTGGACGACATTTATCCCGACAGAGCGAAGATACGGGTGCTCGTCTCCTTCTTCGGGCGCGAGACCCCGGTGGAACTGGACTTCCTCCAGGTCGAGCGGACGTAGCGGCAAGTTTTGACACTAAGGGGAGCGAACAAGAACGATGCCCCTCACCCTTTGACCCTTCTCCGGAAGGGTCAAAGGCCTCTCCCTCAAGGGGAGAGGAGGAATACGGGCAGTCTGAGTGGCGGCGATCGAAGGGAGAGACCCTTCGCTTCGCTCAAGGTGACAGTATCGGCGAGTGAGGATGACGTTTGGCAAAGAAAGTTAAGGCTATAGTGAAGCTCCAGATCGAAGGCGGAAAGGCGACGCCAGCGCCGCCTGTAGGCCCCGCTTTGGGTCAGCACGGCGTGAACATCATGGCCTTCGTGAAGGAGTACAACGAGAAGACGGCGCAGTTCATCGGGTCCATCGTCCCGGTGGAGCTGACGATCTTCGAGGACCGCTCGTTCACGATCGTGCTCAAGTCGCCGCCGGCGGCGGACCTGCTGCGAAAGGCGGCGGGGATACAGAAGGGGAGCGGCAAGCCGAACGTGGACAAGGTTGGGACTGTACCCCAGTCCAAGATCAAAGAGATCGCGGAACTGAAGCTGAAGGACCTGAATGCAACGGACGTCGAGGCGGCGATGCGGATCGTCGAGGGGACGGCCCGGAGCATGGGCATCACGGTGGAGAAGGCGAAGTAGGGGTGGGCGGAGGGCCCCTGCCCTCACCGCTTTGTCTCGACTTAGTCGGGACAAAGGCCCTCCCCCAGACATGGGGGAGGGGGAAGGTTCACCCCCACCTCAATCCTCTCCCCTCTAGGGGGAGGAGAATTTGAAGGGAGTCCTCGACTGATCATAGCCCAGCTTATTATGCAAAGACTCCTTGAGGACTTTGAGGTAAGACAGATGGCGAAGCACAGCAAACGGTTCAACGAAGCAACGAACATCATCGAGCGGGAGAAGCGGTATCCTCCGAAGGAGGGCGTCGCGCTGGTCAAGAAGACGGCGACGGCCAAGTTCGACGAGACGGTCGAGCTGCACCTGCGGACCGGCGTTGACCCGAAGAACTCGGAGCAGAACATCCGCGGGGTCGCTATCCTGCCGCACGGCGTCGGCAAGCCCGTGCGGGTCGCGGTTTTCGCTCAGGCCGAGGGCGCCACGGCGGCGCAGGCCGCCGGGGCGGACTTCGTGGGAGGCGACGACCTCATCAAGAAGGTCGAGGACGGGTGGACGGACTTCGATGTGTCCATCGCGACGCCCGACATGATGGGCAAAGTGGGCAAGCTCGGGCGAATCCTAGGCCGCAAGGGGCTGATGCCGAATCCGAGGACGGGCACGGTCGTTCCGCCGCAGGACGTGGCCCGGGCCGTCGGCGAGGCGAAGAAGGGGCGGGTAGAGTTCAAGCTCGACCGCACTGCGCTCATCCATGTCCCCATCGGCAAGGCCAGCTTCGATGAGCATAAGCTGATGGACAACCTGACATCGCTCATGGACGTTATCGTGCGGGCGAGGCCGTCGGGCCTCAAGGGTCAGTTCATCCGCTCGGCGTACCTCACGACGACGATGGGGCCGAGCGTGGCACTGGACGTGACCGAGGCGACGGAGTTGTCGGTCGAGTAGGGCCCTGCCCTCACCCCTTCGACAGGCTCAGGGCAGGCTCCGAGGAGGGTATGGCGCAACGAGGCCGGAGCGGGTATAATCTAGGGGTTGAGGCCACAGACAGTGGGTTCCTTCCGCGGAAGGACTAAGATTCACCCACCGAGGCGCTCCAAGGCTAATGACTCGCCGTGAAGCGGTTGAAAGCCCTGGGTCTGTGGCTCAGGGCTTTCGTTTTGTGGAGGGGTACCGCAAAGTATTTCACCCCAACCTCTATGGGCCGACTGTGCCGGCCCATAGGTCCTCCCCCTCAAGGCGGAGAAGAGTGTGAAGGGCGACACTTTCTACTAGATGTAACGTTGTGATTAAGGCGGAGTTAAGACGTGCCGACACAAGAAAAGGTCCAGGAGGTCGAAGAACTGAAGAAGAAGATAGGCGATTGCACCATCGCTATCTCGGCTTCGTACACCGGGCAGACGGTGGCGTCCATGACGGCGATGCGGCGTGCGTTGCGGGCGAAGGGCGTGGAGTTCCGGGTGGTCAAGAATACGCTGGCGGGCATCGCGGCCGACGCTGCGGGCAAGCCGGCGCTGAAGGGCATCATCAAGGGGCAGACGGGCATCGCATTCGGGTACGGCGACCCCGCCGAGCCTGCCAAGCTGCTCTCGGACTACATCCGCACGAACCGCATGACGTTGGAGATACGCGGGGGCGTCCTCGGCAAGCAGGCATTGTCGGTGGACGAGGTGCGGAGGCTGGCGGAACTTCCGCCGAAGAACGAACTGATAGCCAAGTTGCTGGGCCAGGCGCAGGCGCCCATCGCCAGCTTCGTGTACGTCTTGAACGCGCCGCTGACGGCGTTGGCTATCGTGTTGCAGAGGAGAGTGGAAAAGGGGGCGTAGGTGACCTTGTCCAATGAGTCTCGCACCCCCTAACTCTTTGCTCCCGCACCGGGAGCAAAGGTCCTCCCCCTCAAGGGGGGAGGAGGAAAGATGACCCCTCTCCCCCTTGCAGGAGAGGGAGCAGCTACGCCTCCCCTTCTGGACTGGAGAGGTCTTGGCTCCGCGGACGTGGACATAAGGTAAAGGCAACCGCATAAGTCTCACTAAGAAAAGGATGGAGGAAGACTGACATGACGACGATGACGAAGGACCAGGTGCTCGAGGCCATCAAGGGGATGACGGTGCTGGAGCTGTCGGAGCTGGTGAGGGAGCTGGAGAAGGCGTTCGGGGTGAGCGCAGCCGCGCCGGTCGCGGTGGCCGCCGCGCCCGCCGCAGGCGCCGCCGGTGGCAAGCCCGCCGCTGCCGCTGAGGAGGAGAAGTACGAGTTCGCGGTGTTCCTCAAGGACATCGGCCCGAACAAGATCAACGTGATCAAGGCAGTCCGCGAGGTGACGACGCTGGGCCTGAAGGAGGCCAAGGACTTGGTGGAGAGCGCCGCCGCGGCGCCCGCCCAGGTCAAGGGTGGCGTGAACAAGGAAGAGGCCGCGACGATCAAGGCGAAGCTCGAGGGCGCAGGCGCTGCCGTCGAGGTGAAGTAGGGTAGGGCGTCACGAGACGCCTTCCGCGATTCGCCCAGCATGTTAGTGGAACTATGGGGGCGTCCTTCATCCGAAGGACGCCCCCATGTGTTGCCGACCCCCTAGAATCACCCCCACCCTTCGACAGGCCCAGGGCAGGCTCTCAAGGGGGAGAGTATAAGAGGGAACCTTTTCTGGATGAGATGGGGCTGCTTGTGCAAGGTCGCGTTTTCCTACCCTCACCTATTTGTCCCGACCGAGTCGGGACAAAGACCCTCCCCCAGACATGGGGGAGGGGTGGCCCTGCCCCTCACCTTGCTTGCGATTTGTCTCACGACTTGGCTTCACTGAGCCACGTGCGCAGGACAGAGAAGAACTCGTCACGGACGTGGTTCTCAAGCCAGGGATAGTGCCCGCAGCGTTCCCATTCGTGGTACTGCAGTTGGGGCAAGTGCGGCGCAAGGCTGTCGCGGATGAGACGGCCTGGATGTGGGTCGAAGGCACCGTGGAGCATGAGGACGGGCACCTTGATTGCTGCGAAAGCCTGGGGGTACACGCCCTCGTGTTGCAGACTCACCGTGTCGTTCCAGGTCTATTGATTGGCGCGGGCCTCATAGGAGTTGATTTCTGGTTCACTGGACGACGAGTCGTAGTTGTAGAGGTGGAGGGTTACTTTGCCGAAGGCCCTAATCCTCTCGTTTGGGTCAGGGTACTTCTCGGCCAAGCGCTCGATGCGCTTCCGGAGCATGCCGTCTGTGCGCTCCTCAAGAGTTGTATTCAAACGGCCACGCGCCGACGCCTCGAAGGTGCCGCAGCCGATCAGGACTAGTGAGCCGATAGATCTGGGATGCGCGGCGGCGTAGGCGAGGGCGAGCATGGCGCCCCAGGAGTGGCCGACGAGGGCCGGTAACGACCCTTTGGCCTGAGACCTTACTACTTCATGCAGGTCTGCGATGTGTCCGGCGAGGGTGATAGGTTCGTTGTCGCTGCCGCGCTGAAAGGATTCGAGAACCCTGAACGAGTCCGAAAGTTCCAGAGCCATAGGCGCCAGGTATCCTGCCATTCCCGGCCCTCCGTGGAGGGCAACCACCAAGGGGCCTGAGGTGCCGTAGGTTCGGACTTGGATGGCCGTTCGATGGCCCATGGGCGCGCATCTGCTCCGGGTGAGCCTACTTGCGAAGGAGGACTTCGCAGAAGTGGGCGGCGTCCACGAGGCCGGGGATCGAGACGCTCTCGCGGACGGTGTGCATGCCTGTGTCGGCCATGCCGACGACGACGGACTTGATGCCGCGTGTGCGGAAGATGTTGCCGTCGGTGCCGCCGCCGGAAGGGCGCATGTGGGGCTTCATGCCGAGGGAGGCGAGGGCGGCCGTGATGCGCTTGAGGGCTGGGTCGTCTTTGGGGACGTCGTAGTGCTCGAAGTGGGTGTGCATGTGTTCGGAGAGCTTGGCGTCGGGGAAGCGCTTCTGGACCTCGGCGAGGGTAGCCTTGAGCTGGATGCGGACGCTGTCGAGGGTCTCGAGGTTCTGGCTGCGGAACTCGCCGACGATCTTGGCGTCCTCGGGGACGGTGTTGCGGACGTAGCCGCCCTCGATGAGGCCGATGTTGAAGGTGGTGTCGGCGTCGAGGCGGCCCTGGGGGAGCTTGGTGATGAGCTCGGCGGCGACGCGGATGGCTGAGACGCCCTTCTCCGGCTCGACGCCGGCGTGTGCGGCGCGGCCCTTGATCTCGACCTCGAAGCCGATGTAGGTGGGGCTGGCGACGGTGATGGTGTTGACGGGGCCTTCGCCGTCGAAGACGACGGCCTCCTTGGCGCGGAGCATGGAGAAGTCGAGGTTGCGCGCTCCGGTGAGGGCGGTCTCTTCCTCGCGGGTGATGGCGACCTGGAAGGGGATGTGTGGGATGGCGTCCTCGGTGATGGACTGGAGGGCTTCGAGGACGGCGGTCAGGCCGGCCTTGGCGTCTCCGCCGATGATGGTGGTGCCGTCGGAGACGATGCGGTCACCGTCTACGCGGGGCTTGATGCCGCGGCCGGGCTCGACGGTGTCCATGTGGACGGAGAGGAGGAGAGGCTCGCCGGTGCCTTTACTGTCGGCGATGATGTTGCCGTAGGCGTCGCGCTTCACCTTGAGGCCGAAGCCCCGCAGGCGCTTGACGAGGTCCTTGGCCATGGCCTCCTCCTCACCGGAGGGGCTGTCGATCTGGACGATGTCGCAGAAGGTCTTGACCACGCGGTCGCGGTTGATCATGTCTTCTCCTTGTGATGTTGTTCGCTTGACTACGCACCCCTCACCATTGACCCTACCCTCACCCCTTTGTCCTCCCACGGAGGGACAAAGGCCCTCGCCCATACATGGGGGAGGGAGGTAGTACGACCCCTCCCCCTCTCGGGAGGCTCAGGGCAGGGGCCATTGTATTGGGTGGCGAGGGCGTGTCAAGGCCGGGGCAGGGGTTGTACCATTCCTGGCAGCTTCCAAGCGGGAGGTGCGCGATGGCGGAGCGAGATGGGGAAGTCTATATGACGCTGATCCGGGACATGCCGAAGGGGAGCGGCCACGGGAGCGGCTGCGGGACCTTGGGCCGGGGGCGCTGAGCACGTCGGAACTGATCGCGATCCTGCTGCGGACGGGGTTGGAGGGGCAGAACGTGCTGAGCCTGTCGTCGGGTCTGCTGTCGCGGCATGGCGGCATCGGCGGGCTGGCGCGGGCGTCGTATGGGGAGCTGGCCGGGGTCAAGGGCATGGGGGACGCGAAGGCGTGCCAGCTGCTGGCGGCGTTCGAGCTGGGGCGGCGGCTGGTGTCGCTGCACCCGGAGGACCGCGCGGTGATCCGGTCGCCGCAGGACGTGTTCAACCTGCTGGGGCCGGAGATGGTGGCGCTAGACCAGGAGCACCTGCGGGTGCTGTCGCTGAACACGAAGAACCGGGTGCGGGGTGTGCATCCGGTGTACGTGGGGAACGTGAACACGTCCATCGTACGGGTGTCGGAGCTGCTGCGGCCGGCGGTGCGGGAGAACTGCCCGTCCATCATCGTGGTCCACAACCACCCGTCGGGCGACCCGACGCCGAGGGCGGAGGACGTGCTCATCACGCGCAAGGTGCGCGGCGGCGCGGAGATGCTGGACATCGAGGTGCTGAACCACGTGGTCATCGGGGGGAACGGGTTTGTAAGCATGAAGGGGTTGGGTTTTAAGGCAGTTCCGAGGTAGTCGCTCACAGCCACGATCTCACCCCTCACCCTTTGGCTCCGACCGCGTCGGGGCCAAAGGCCTCTCCCCCTTCGACTTCGCTTAGGGCAGGCTCCAAGGGAGAGGAGGAGGCGGATGCCCTCACCCCTACGACGCCGCTACGGCTCCGTAGGCCCTCCCCCGCGAACGGGGGAGGAGTCACCCCCACCCCCTTCGGCAAGCTCAGGGGGGAATCAGAGCGAGCGGGCGGTGGAGTGTCTGCCTTATAATTCGGGGCCATTCCAGCTTGGGCACGAGGGAATGACGATGACACAGAAAGAGCGGAAACTGGGCGATATCGCGACACATCTCATCCATGAGAACGAGCGGGTACGGATATGGAACCTCGTCCTGGAGCCGGGGCAGTCGAGCGCGTGGCACCATCACACGAATGACTACATCACGATCTCGCTGGAGGGGGACCGGATGCGGGTGGAGGGCGAGCACGCGGGGGCGCGGGAGATTGAGGTGAAAGCGGGCGACTGGATGTACCGCTACGCTCATGAGCCGCACATCGCCATCAACATCGGGAAGAAGCGGTTCAAGAACATCCTGGTGGAGCTGAAGAAGTAGAGGGTATCTAAGCATGAAGATACTCATCGTCGGGACGGGGGGTGTCGGGGGGTACTTCGGGGCGATGCTGCAACGGGCGGGGGAGGACGTGGTGTTCGTCGCGCGAGGGGAGCATCTGCGGGCGATGATCGAGGGCGGGCTGCGGGTGCGGAGCGTGGTGCCGGGAGACTTCACGATCCGGGTCAAGGCGGCCGAGCGGCCGGACGGGTCGTGGAAGGCGGACCTGGCGCTGTTCTGCGTGAAGAGCTACAGCAACGAGGAGGCGATTGAGGCGATGCGGCCCGCGGTGGGGCCGGACACGTCCATCTTGCCCCTCCAGAACGGCATCGGGGTGGGCGACCAGCTGGCGGCGGCATTCGGGAAAGAGAAGGTGCTGCTGGGGCTGACGTACATAGACGCGGCGCGGCCGGAGCCGGGCGTGGTGACCGTAGGGCGCGGCAGCTCACGCATCGTCTTCGGGGAGTGGGACAGCAAGCGGACGCCGCGGGCGGTGAAGGTGCTCGACACGCTCACGAAGGCGCAGCTGGACGCGGTGCTTTCGGACGATATCCAGCGCGACCTGTGGAAGAAGCTGACGTACATCTGCTGCCTCAGCGGGATGCTGTGCATCACGCGGGCGTCGTTCGTCGAGGTGCTGGAGACGCCGGAGACGCGGGAGTTGGCGGTGCGGGTAATGCGGGAGGCGGCGGCAGTGGCGAAGGCGCTGGGCGTGTCGCTGCCGCCGAAGACCGTGGAGGAGACGCTGGAGTACTTCGACGAGCACAAGGCGGAGGTCACGTCGTCGATGTTCCTAGACCTGCAGCGGGGCAACCCCATCGAGGTTGGGACGATCAACGGGGCGGTGTCGAAGCTTGGGAAGAAGGCAGGGGTGCCGACGCCGGTGAACGACCTCATCTTCTGGTGCCTGACGCCGTATGCGCGGAAGGCGACGGCGCGGAGGACGACAGGGTAGCACCCTCACCTGGGATCCCATCGAGGCCTCTCCCGTAGAGGGGGGGGGACATCACGGCCTACGTCGGGACGTAGCGTTTCGCAGTTGCCTTGAGCGTCTGTTTCGCCTCGGCCATGATGTGGCGGATGATGTCAGCGGCGGGCAGGACGTCGTGAATGAGGCCGGCGGTCTGGCCGGTGAAGGGGAGGAGGTCGCCCCACGTTCCGTGCTCGACGGCCGTGCCTATCTCTCCCCGCAGGCGCTCCGACTCCCGCCTGGCCTCGTCCCGTTTGTCCATCCACTCCTTGATGAAGGGCGAGGTGAGGACGCGCGGGGCCACGTGGTACCCGCCGTCGGGAGCGGGGAAGATGTCGTTCCACGACTCGAACTTCAAGGTGTCCTCCGATTGGGCAGCCAAGATTTCCTGCTTCCACCGTGGGTTGATAGAAGCTTCGGCCGATGCAAGGAACCGCGTGCCGATGTTGACGCCGAGCGCGCCTAGCACCAGCGCGGCGGCGAGGCCGCCAGCGGCGACCACGGGGATGTCGCCCCCGGCGTCCACGACCTGCGGGAGCAGGGCCAGCGTGCTCACGTAGCCACCGAACCCGCCGCTTTCGGAGCCCTGGGCCACGATAATGTCCACGCCCAGGTCCACCGCTTCCCGCGCCCGCTGGGCCGTCGGCACCTGCAACATCACGAGGCTGCCGGCGTCGTGAGCCTGCCGCACCAGATCTCCCGGAGTGTCGATGGCGAAGGAGATGAGGGCGGGCCTGGCATCTAAGGTCAACGCGAAGGAGTCTTTGTTGAGGAACCGGACGGTGTGGTTGATTGCGAAGGGACGGTCGGTGAGCTCCCGAACGCGGGCCAGCTCCTTTGCCAGATCGGCTGTGCTGCGGGCGCTGGCGCCCATACTTCCCAGCCCGCCCGCGTTGGAGACGGCGGCCACCAGCTCCGCCGAGGTGAACGAGCCCATGCCTGCCTGGATGATGGGGCAGTCGATGCCGAGCAAGTCGCAGAGCCGTGTACGCATGTTCACCTTGTGTTACACAGCGTAGATTGCCCGCGACTATGCCAACGACTTACACCATATCAACCGACGGAAAGAAATCCACTCGCGACGCCATGTTGGAAGCGGCCGTGCAGCTCTTCACCGAGCAGGGGGCCGAGGTGCGGCTGGAGGACATCGCCCAGCGCGCGGGCGTGTCGCGGCAGAGCGGGTACATCTATTTCGTCTCCAAGATGGGGCTGCTGCTGGGCATTGGTTCAGTATGTGGTCGAGCGGGAGCGGGTCGAGGAGAAGGTGCAGCGGGTCTTCCAAGCGGCGATGGCGTTGGAGGCGCTGGACCGCTCCGTTTTGACCCCGATATGTCGGGGTCAAAGTTCCTCCCCTCAAGGGGGAGGAAAATAGGCGCTCCTCACCATTCCTTCGGCAAGGTGTGTGCGATAATCGCGGGGCACATATCGGAGCGGGATATTCAGCAGTAACGACGGAGGGATTATGGCGTACCACCGCAGTTTCGACGACATCAAGCGGAGCGACCTGGTGCCCGGGGTGACGGCGCGGCCGATATGGGGGGAGAAGATCATGATGAGCATGATCGAAATCGCGCCGAAGGCGACGGTGCCGGAGCACGCGCATCCGCACGAGCAGGCGGGCATCGTGCTGTACGGGGAGTTCGATTTCACCATCGGGGGCGTGAAGAAGCGGCTGAAGCAGGGGGATGCGTACATCATCCCTGGGAATACGCCGCACAGCCTGGTGTGCGGCGACGGGCTGGCGGTGGCGCTGGATATCTTCAGCCCGCCGAGGGAGGGGTATCAGAAGGCGGAAGCGAGGCTGGAGAAGAAGTACATCGTGGCGAAAAGGGCGAAGGCGAAGAAATAGGTGCCAAATGGGGTTTCACCCCAACCTCTTCGTCCCGATCCTATCGGGACGAAGGTTTCTTCCCCTTCCTCTTCGAAAAGCTCAGAGTCAGGGTCAAAGACAGGCTCCCCCTCCCTCGAGGGGGAGAAAAGTTTTGCGTACATACCAGTTTTCCTTTCGTGCCGCCAATTCCAGATCCACTCCAGGAGCCGATTCCTACACCGGCCTCCGGCCTTCTCGGGATGACAGGTAAGGGCCTGGGGAAGACTTCTGGAGCGAAGCTCATCGAGGGAGAGGGCGTGCCCCGTTCTGCTGGCAAGAGCAGGTTAATTCGAGAGGAGTTGCTGTGAAGAACTCAGAGGGTCTACACATGGCGCGGTTCCGGTGGAAGGAAAAGGTCAGGTGGGGTGTGGTGGAGGGGAAGCAGATCTATGCGTTGAGCGGTGACCTGTACACGAACCCGAAACGGGGGCGGGCGCTTTGCGCGCTATCGGAGGCGCGGCTGCTGGCGCCGCTGGAGGGGACGAACAAGGTGGTGGGTATCGCGGTGAACTACGGCGACCGCGCGGGGCGGGACGGTCCAGGCCTGTTCATGAAGCCGCCGGGGACGAATATCGCCCACCTAGACCGTATCGTGTATCCCCGCATTTGCACACGGGTGGTCCACGAGGCGGAGATGGGCATCGTCATCGGCAAGAAGGCCCGTAAGGTCAGCCCGAAGAAGGGGCTGGACTATGTCCTGGGCTACACGTGCGTCAACGATGTGAGCGCGGTGGACATGACGACGAGCGACGTGGGCGCGGGGACGAGCATGAGGGTGAAGTATTTCGATACGTTTTGCCCCATCGGGCCGGTCATCGCGACTGGGCTGGACGGCGACAACTTGCGCCTGCAGTGCCGGGTCAACGGCAAGACGGAGGTGGACGCCTCGACGAGCCAGATGCTGTGGAACGTCGGCGAGCTGGTGGCGTGGGTGTCGGAGGTGATGACGCTGAATCCGGGCGACGTCCTCTCGAGCGCATGCCCTGGGTATGGCGACATCAAGGTGGGAGACACGGTGGAGGTGGAGGTCGAGGGCATCGGAGTGTTGCGGAATAAGGTGGTGGGGGACAGGTAGTCGGTGGTGGATCTGTCGCGGCTACCCCTCACCCTCTGGCCCGCCTGAGGCGGACCAGAGGCCTCTCCCTCGAGGGGAGAGGAGGTGTGCCTGTACCCTCACCCGCTGCACGAGCATCGGCTAGGGCAGCGGCCTCTCCCGCCGAGGGTGAGGGGTGAGTTATCCCCTACCTCTTTGCGCCGACCAAGTCGGCACAAAGTTCCTCCCCTCCTTCGCTGCGCTCAAGGACAGGCTCTCAAGGGGGAGGAGGGATATTCCCCACCCACCAGGTGTCTGAGTCCTCTCGCCGCGAGCCACCTCAGCCAAAACGTAGGCACGCCAGCGGGGATGCCGGTGGCGTGCCTACAATGGGGGCTAACTGGGTGACTAGGAGCCGAAGCGCGCTTGGGCGTTGGGGTCGCTGTAGGTGACGCCCTTGGTCTCCCAGAAGACGGCGGCAATCTTGTCCACCGAGTCCACGAGCTGTTTGGCGGCGTCGAGGTCCACGGACTGCTTGTTCTTGGACGCGAGCTTGGCGGTGTTCCAAAAAGTGGTGTGGAGGTCGGGGTGCTTCTGGACGTGCTCCGGCTTGAAGTAGTCGTGCCAGAGGATGTCAATCTCTTTTCTGACCAGCTCGGCATGGTGCTCTTTGACGGCGATGTAGCGGCTCAGGGTGTTGGTGTGGGCCGCGCGCTCGACGTCGGTTGTGGGAGCTTTGAGGGCCTGGATGCGCATGACCATCTTCTGGACGGTCTGGGCCGCAATCTTGGCGGCGATGGGGTCGTAGATGCCGCAGGGGATGTCGCAATGGGCGTGGGCGACCTGGACGGGGGAGAACTTCTTCATGGCGGAAACGAGATTCATGTTCTGGCGCCTCCTCGCAACTGATGGTGCCCTCAGGGTATCAGGCTAGGCTTAGGCCGCGCAAGCCGCCCACCTTGCGATGAGGGAGTCCGAGGGAGTGGTATGTCATGGACTGGATCCGAGATAATGGCGGACTCGTCGAATCGGGCAGGAGAGAAGCGTTGTCAGCCATCCGCTGGCTGGTCAAGGTGCTCACGAGCCGCCACTATATCGTGCGCGGGGACAGCATGGCGCCGACGCTCAGGAACGGCGATGTGGTGCTGGTGACGGGGCTTCGACGGGCAAAAGCGGGGCCTGGCAGAGGAGACGTCGTGGTCGTGGGCGAGGCGCCGCCGGGTGAGAGGCGCAGCATCAAGCGGGTCGTGGGGATGCCTGGGGAGACGGTGCGGACCGATGAGGGGACGCTGTATGTGGGCGGGGTGCCGCCGGCGGAGCCGTACCTGGGAGGGCTGCCCGCGGTCTTGGGGGTGGACACGGAACAGTGGGCGCTAGGGCCTGACGAGTATCTCGTGCTGGGGGATAACCGGGCGCGCAGCACGGACAGCAGGGCCTATGGGCCGGTCGAGCGGCCGCGGATTATCGGCAGGGCGTGGTGGCGGTATTGGCCGCCTGGGAGGGCAGGGAGGCTATAGGGGACAATAGAGTTTGGTTGCATAGGAACTCGAAGTATTTCATTGGGGGTTGCATCCCCTATCTCTTTGGGCCGACCTGGTCAGCCCAAAGGTCATTCCTCCTTCGACTTCGCTCAGGACAGGCTCTCAAGGGGGAGGAGGAACGGAAACCCCTCACCCTTTGGCCCCGATAACATCGGGGCCAAAGGCCTCTCCCTCAAGGGGAGTGGAGGGTAAGCAGGGGCGGCTAGTGGCCGTTGTCGCGGAGCCAGGCGGCGGCTTCTTTGGCGTGGTAGGTGATGATGATGTCGGCGCCAGAGCGTTTGATGGCGGTGAGGATCTCCATGGTGACGCGGCGGCCGTCTATCCACTCGTTCTCGGCGGCGGCCTTGACCATGGAGTACTCGCCGCTGACGTTGTAGGCGGCCATGGGGTGGCCGAAGCGCTGCCGCGCCGCTGCGAGGACGTCGAGGTAGGCGAGGGCGGGCTTGACCAAGACGATGTCGGCACCCTCTTCGATGTCCTGCTCGATCTCGCGGAGGGCCTGGCGGATGCTGGAGGGGTCGGCCTGGTAGCCGCGGCGGTCGCCGAACTGGGGAGCGGAGTCGGCGGCGACGCGGAAGGGGCCGTAGAAGCCGGAGGCGAACTTGGCGGCGTAGGCCATGATGGCGACACCGGTGTGGCCCTTGGCATCGAGGGCGGCGCGGATGGCGCCGACCTGGCCGTCCATCATGGCGGAGGGGGCGACGACGTCGGCGCCGGCGTCAGCCTGGCACACGGCCATCTTGGCCAGAAGGTCGAGGGTGCGGTCGTTGTCCACCTTGTCGTTGGCGATGACGCCGCAGTGGCCGTGGTCGGTGTACTCGCAGAGGCAGACGTCGCCGATGACGAGCATCTCGGGTGCAGCGCGCTTGATGATGCGGATGGCCTCCTGGATGATGCCGGTGGACTCGTAGGCCTCGGTGCCCATCGGGTCCTTCTTGGCGGGCAGGCCGAAGAGCAGGACGCCCGGGATGCCGAGTTGCGCGGCCTCGTCCACCTCGTGGATAAGCTTGCCAAGGGAGAGCTGGTAGATGCCGGGCATGGGCGCGATCTCTTTTTTGACGTCGCGGCCGTGGGTGGCGAAGAGAGGGTAGATGAAGTCGCTGACTGAGAGGCGCGTCTCTTGGGCCATCCGGCGCATCGCCGGGTGCTCGCGCAGCCTCCGCATCCTCAGTTTAGGGAACTGGCTCATCAGTTTTTCACCTCCACCCTCGCCCTCCCCTCTCAAGGGGGAGGGAGGTAAGTAAAGGCTGCGTTTCCTCAAAAGAGACGCTGCCTTGAACGACTGGCACTATCTTCGCTTGCGCGAGAAGTGGCGCTCCAGCGCCTGTACCAGCCCAGCCACAGTATAGTCCTTCGCCACTATACCAACTTTCAGCCCCAACTCTCCAGCCGTTTGGGCTGTCACGGGCCCGATGCAGGCGATGGTGGCGCCGGAGAGGGGCGAAAGGTCGCCGTCGAGCAGTTTGGCGAGGTTGCGGACCGTCGAGGAGCTGGTGAAGGTGGCGACGTCCACGCCGCCAGACAGCGTGGCCTTGAGACCCTTGGCAGCGCCCGCGGGAGTAACGATGCGGTAGAGGGGGATTTCCTCTACCTTCGCGCCGAGGGCTTCGAGGTCCTTGGTCAGCGCCTCGCGGCCGATGCCGGAGCGGGGCAGGAGCACACGTTTGCCGACGATGCCCAGCTTCGACAGGGCCTTGACGACGGCTTCAGAGATGTACTCCTCCGGCACGAGGTCGGGGCTGATGCCTTTGGCGCGCAGCCGGTCGGCGGTGGCGGGGCCGATGGCGGCGACGGCTACGCCGTGGAGCGCCCTGGCGTCGCGCTTCATCGCCTCGAGCTTTTCAAACAGGATGTCCACGGCGTTGGCGCTGGTGAGGACGATCCAGTCGTAGCTGGCTAGCCCGCCGATGGCCTTGTCCAGCCTCTTGCTGGCTAGTGGCTTGAGCTCGATGGCGGGCACTTCGATTGGGAGCGCGCCGCGCCCGGCGAGCATCGCGGAGAGGACGCCTGCCTGCGCCCTCGTGCGGGTGACCAGGACGCGCTTGCTGAAGAGCGGCTGCGACTCGAACCAGTCGAGCTTGGCCCGCAGGCGCACGACGGCACCGACGACGGCGACCACTGGCGGCTCGACGCCCGCTTGGTCGGCGGCGTTGGCGATGGTGCCGAGGGTGGCGACCAGGGTGCGCTGTTGTGGCCTCGTGCCCCAGCGCACCAGGGCGACGGGTGTCTTGGACGGCAGGCCGCCAGCGGCGAGTGCGTCTGCGATGGGGCGGAGATTCTCGCGTCCCATGAGGATGACGAGCGTTCCGCCGGTCTTGGCGAGGGCCTCCCAGTCCACCGAGGAGGCGGCTTTGCCGGGGTCCTCGCTGCCTGTGATGACGGTGACGTTGGATGCCAGGCCGCGGTGGGTGACGGGGATGCCCGCGTAGGCGGGCGCGGCCACGGCGGAGGAGACGCCGGGGACGAGTTCGAAGGGGACGCGGGCATAGGCGAGGGCCAAGGCCTCTTCGCCGCCGCGCCCGAAGACGAAGGGGTCTCCGCCCTTCAGGCGCACGACCACGTTGCCCTCGCGGGCCTTGGCCACAAGCAGCGCGTTGATGTCCGCCTGGGGGTTCTTGCCCTTCGCACCAGGCCGCTTGCCGACGTCGAGCAGCTCGGCGCCAGGCTTCACCCAGGACAGGATGCGCTCGTCCACCAGCCGGTCGAAGACGACGACGTCCGCGGTCTCCAGTAGGCGGTGGGCTTTCAGCGTCAGCAGCTCGGGGTCGCCTGGCCCTGCGCCGATGAGCAAGACCTTGCCCTTCTTGTTTGTGGCCTGTTTCACAAGAACAGGATCTCCTTGGCGCCGGAGTCCATGAGCTTCTTGGCGATGTGCTGCCCGGCATCCTCGGGCCTGTCGGCTGCATACTCGTCCTGCGCACGGGAGATTCGGGTGCCGTCTGGGGTGGCCGCCATGGCCGAGATGCGCAGACGCGTCCCATTCATCACGGCATACGCGGCTATGGGGACGGTGCAGCCGCCGCCGATCGTGGCGACGAAGGCCCGCTCGGCATGGACGGCTAGCGAGCTCGGAGTGTGGTCGGCCGCCGCGAGCAGGCCGCGCACGCGCTGGTCGTCCGCCCTTGCTTCGACGGCTAGGGCGCCCTGGCCTGCGTCGGGCGTGAACCACTCGGGGTCGAGGTACCCGGTGATTTCGGCCTGTCTGCCCAGGCGGAGCAGTCCAGCGGCGGCAAGCACGACGCCGTCGTAGTCCGCGCCGAGCGCCTTCTCCAGACGAGAGCCGACGTTGCCGCGGATGTTGAGCGCCTTCAGGTCGGGCCGGGCTGCCAGGATGAGCGCGGTGCGTCGGGGGCTGCTCGTGCCGAGCCGTGCGCCAGGAGGCAGCTTGTCGAGGGGCAGGCGCCACCTGTTGACAAGGACGTCGCGGGGGTCGGCGCGTTCGGCCACGGCGGCGATGGCGAGGCCGCCGGGGAGCGCGGAGGGCATGTCCTTGGCGCTGTGGACGGCGAAATCTATGGTGCCCTTCAGCAAGGCGGACTCCAGTTCCTTGACAAACGTGCCCCTGCCCAGGGTGGTGAGCGGGGTGCGCTGGTCCTTGTCACCCTGGGTGGTGATAGTCGTGGTCTCGAACTCGACGCCGCGGTGGACGGCCTGGAGTTTGCTCAAGACCTCCTGTGTCTGGGCCAACGCCAGAGGGCTGGCCCTGGTGCCCACGCGGAAGAGTTTGGAGGCAGTCACTTTTTCGGCGAGGTCTTTCCCGACTTTGTAGGGACGCGAGGGACGGGCTGCTTGCCGGTTGCTTGGTTACTTGCTACCAGTTCGTCCCACATCACGCATGTCCCCTGCGCGCACCCGCAGCCGGTACCCTTCAACAGCGCGGCCATCAGCGCCTCCCGCGCCTCGCCGGTCTGCCCAGCCTGGACCATTTCCACGAGTTCGTCGGTCAGACACGCCTGCCAGTGCTCGTTGGTTACCACCTTGCCCAGCCGCCGCAGTTCCAGGCGTGTCTCGGACAGCAGGGGGGCGAGGTCGGCGTAGTCCATGATGCTGCGGCGCAGCTTGAGGGGGCTGGAGCCGGAGAGGGTTTCGCGGAACTTGCGGGCCAGGGCCGGGCTGGCGCCGCCGGTGGAGACGGCCACGGCGACCTCGCCCCGGCGGACGACCGATGGGGCAATGAAGGTGCAGAGGCGGGGCACGTCCTCGACGTTGACGGGCACGTTACGGGCCTTGGCCTCGGCGAAGACCTGCTCGTTGACCTTTGGGTCAGATGTGTCGGGGACCAGGGCAATGAACGCGCCCTCCAGGTCGCCGTGGCGGTACCCGCGGCGCAGCCAGGTGAGCTTGCCGTCCTTCGCCAACTTCTCCAGCGACCCCTCGGCCTTTGTGGCAATCAGCATGATGGTGGCGTCGCAGTCCAGAAGCCCCTGAACTTTCCTGAGGGCGGCCTGGTTCCCGCCGACGACCACGACGCGCCGTCCGCGAAGGTCTAGGAATATCGGGTAGTAGGCTGGCAAGAAGTCCCTCCAAGATGGGCGGGGTGGTAAAGGAAGGGTTAGTTGCCCAAGGGGATGATACGGCTATACAAGCCTTGGGCAACAATAGACAGGGATTGGCACCGCGTTTCTCAGAGGAACACCCCCACCCTGGCCCTCCCCACTCAAGGGGGAGGGGAGATGGAAAAGCGGCGCACTCATTTGCAACATGTCAGGCTTCTCACGCCATGCGGGCTAGACGAAGTAGCGCACGCGGGTCTTCTTGTACTCGCGGGTGCTGTAGAGGAGTAGGTAGTCATCTATGCCGGTGGCCTGGGAGATGTCCTTAGCCACCTGTTCGCACTGTTCTTTCGATGTGGCGTGAATCATAGTGAAGTGGGTGTATTTCCAGTCAGGGAAGGTGGGGCGCTGGTAGCAGTGGGTGACCCACCGGGACTGGGCCATGACGTTGCCGACCTCGACGGCCCGCTCTTCGGGCACGTGCCAGACGGCCATCGCGTTGGCCTTGAAGCCCGCTTTACGGTGGTGGAGGACGGCGCTGTAGCGGCGCATGATGGCCCGCTTCTGGAAGGTGTCCGCGAGCCGGAACAGCTCCTGTTGGGTGATGCCGAGGCGCTGGGCCATCGGCGCGAAGGGGCGGCGCTCCAGTGGGAGGTCCTCTTGCAGCTCGCGAATGACCCGGATATCGAAGTCCGACACGGGCTGCGGGGTGTTCCAGCCCGCTCCCGGTGCACCGTTCGCGCCGTAGCCATCGGGGCTGTAGTTGTGGGCGGCACTCTCTTCGCTCACCATATCGAAGTTGACGCCAATCTTGAAGAACCGTATGGTAGGCATCAGCCGGTAGGCTTCGGCGCCGGTGCGTTCCGCCATGCCGCGGACGGTATCCTCGATGCTCTCGTTGGGAGGCACGGCGAGGGTGAACCAGAGGTTGAAGTGGCCGTTGCGGGCGTAGTTGTGGCTGACCCCTGGGTGCTGGTTGATGACGCGCGCGCCCTTGTCCAGCTTCTCGGGGGGGTAGCGCATCGCGGCCAATACGGTCTTGTAGCCGAGGCGCCGGGTGTCGAAGATAGCGCTGATCTGGCGGACGACGTGGGCGTCCTTGAGGGCTTGGATGCGGGAGAGCACTTCGGGCTCCGGAATGCCGAGGGTCCGGCCGAGTTCGGCGAAAGGTTCCTCTGCCAGTGGAAAGGATGACTGGAGGGTGTTCAGCAGCTTCCTATCGAGATGGTCGAACTCGGAAGCCACTTTCCTTGTCGCAGCGGTTTGCGATTGGGACACAGTGCGTAAAGTCCTTCATATTGCGGTGCGCGGGCAGAAACCCGGCCTAGCGTAGCACGGGCGGAAAGGGCAGTCAACGGCGGCGGGGACGCATCGGATATGGCGCAACAGCCCACATCGGAACACAACGAACGGCTCGTGGGGACAAGACGCCGCCTTTTCACGCACATGCGCCAGGAGCTTCACGATGAGAAGGTCGTGGAGGCGATGGAGTGCGTGCCGAGGGAGGAGTTTGTGCCGGAAGGGATGCGCGAAGGGGCGTACGAGGACATGCCGCTGCCCATCGGCGAGGGGCAGACCATCTCCCAGCCGTTCATCGTGGCGATGATGGTGTCTGCACTGGAGGTCCGGGCGGCGGACGTGGTGCTGGAAGTGGGGACGGGTAGCGGCTACCAGGCGGCTATCCTGTCGCTCCTGGCCAAACGGGTCGTGTCGGTGGAGCGGCTGCCGGACCTGGCGGAAGCGGCGCGCGAGCGGCTGAGGCGTCTTGGCTATGCGAATGTGGAGGTGATGCGCGCCGGACGCGAACTGGGCTGGCCCGCCGGGGCGCCGTACGATGCCATCATCGTGGCGGCTGCGGCACCGAAGCTGCCGCGCGGCCTCATCACACAGTTGGACGAGGGTGGACGGCTGGTCGTGCCCGTCGGCGCACTGGACTCCCAGGAGTTGATGAAGGTGACGAAGAGCGTAGGGGAAGCCTCGTACCGCACGCTTGGCGGCTGCCGGTTCGTTCCCCTCATCGGCGAGGAGGCGTGGTCGCCGGAGGACGCCGCCGACCGGCCGGAGCCGCCGTATGTCTAACAAACAGTCGGTGTTTGACGCGATGATGAGGGCGCATGTATGCCCTCACCCTCCGTGTGGCGGAGCACGGGAATTCAGTTTGGAGGAGGACCGTCATGGGTGTCATCCTGGCGCCGATACAGGCGGGAAAACTCGATACATGGAAGAAATGGGTGGCTGAAATCAACGGTCCGCGCAAGGCGGAGTGGGCCGATTTCAACAAGCGGTACGGCCTGACAACGTACGACGCATGGCTGACGGAGACTCCCATGGGGCCGGCGGTCATCGCCATCCACAGCGGCCCCGGGGAGCGATACGTTCATGCAAAAGCTGGGGGAGTCCACCAACGCGTTCGACAAGTGGTTCGCCGGCAAAATCAAGGAGATCCATGGACTAGATGTGTCCGCGCCGCCGCCCGGTCCCATGCCTCAGAAGTACCTCGGCGTTCAGTAAGCCGCGTTCCTAGCGCCGCTGTGGCACACCCGGTGTCCCGCAGGTGGCCGTGGCTCCCTCGGTTTATCCCCGTGTTTCCTCATCAGCGAGGAGGCGTGGCCTCCTGAGAACGCTGCCGTACGTCTAAGGGGAATCCCTTATGGCTTCACCCATCGGTTCACCCGTTCGGGTGAGTTAACACTACTTGCCAACTGTTATACTTGGGGTGGCTCGCCCTCTTTCCAGCAGGTGTGCAGCCCACGAGGAAGCGGCGAGCTAATGGTGTGGGGACGTTGGACTACGAGGTCGTCATAGGGCTGGAGGTTCACGCGCAGCTTCTCACCCGCAGCAAGATGTTCTGCGGGTGCAGCGCCGCCTACCAGCAAGCCCAGCCCAACACCGTCGTCTGCCCGGTCTGTATGGGCATGCCAGGGGTCCTGCCGGTAGCCAACCGCAGGGCCGTGGAGTACGTCATCAAGACGGGCCTCGCCCTCAACTGCAGCATCGCCCACCACTCCCGCTTCGACCGCAAGAACTACCCGTATCCCGACCTGATGAAGGGCTACCAGATATCTCAAGACCTTCAACCCATCGCCTCGAAGGGCTGGATGGATATCACCGCCGACGGCTCGGCGAAGCGGGTCGGGGTCACACGGGTTCACCTCGAGGAGGATGTGGCCAAGCTGATGCACCGCACCGATGCTGGCGGCGAGGGGTACAGCCTCCTGGACATCAACCGCTCCGGCGCGCCGCTCATGGAGGTGGTCAGCGAACCGGACATGCGCTCCGCCGAGGAGGCTCGGGCATACCTCGTCCAACTCCGGTCTGTCCTGCGCTACATCGGCGTCTCGACCGCCAATATGGAGGAGGGGAGCTTCCGCTGTGACGCGAACATCAGCGTCCGGCCCGCCGGCGAGGCCAATCTGGGGTCGAAGGTCGAGGTCAAGAACATCAACAGCTTCAAGTTCGTCTATGAGGCGCTGAAGTACGAGGCGGAGCGGCAGGTGCGCCTGGCCAAGGCGGGGCAACGCATCCCCCAGGAGACGCGCGGGTGGGTCGAGGAGAAGGGCATCACCGTCTCGCAGCGCACGAAGGAGCAGGCCCACGACTACCGGTATTTCCCGGAGCCGGACCTGCCGCCGCTGGTCATCGAGCCGGAATGGGTGAAGGAACTGGAGGCGTCACTTCCAGAGTTGCCCAAGGCGAGGGAGGGGCGGTTCGTCCAGCAGTACGGGTTGTCTCCGTACGATGCCGGGCAGCTGACCGCGACCAAGTCGCTGGCCGATTACTTCGAAGAAGTATTGGCTGAGAGGCCACTGGCAGGCGATGCGCTACGGGAGCGGGCCAAGGCCGTTGCCAACTGGCTGCTGGGGGAGATACCACGCCTGCTGGCCGAGGCGGGTGGCGAGGTCGAGGCGGTCAGGTTCACTCCGCAGCACTTACACGAACTTGTTGACATGGTCGGCGCCGGGACACTGAGCAGCACGATGGCGAAGGCCGTTTTCGAGGAGATGTTCAAGACGGGCAAGGCGCCGAAGGCTATCGCCGAGGCGTCGGGGATGGCGCAGGTCAGCGATGCTGCCTCGCTGCAGCCGGCGGTGGACGAGGCGGTCGCATCCAACCCGAAGGCTGTCGAGGACTACATGAAGGGCAAGGACACCGCGGTGCGGTTCCTCGTCGGGCAGATGATGAAGCTCACCAAGGGGAAGGCCAACCCCAAGCTGGCCGAAGAGCTCCTGCGGGCCAAGCTGGAGTCGCTGAGGAAGTAGCTGTGCACACACCCAACTCGCCCAGCGGACGAAATCACACGACCGGGTCGGCGACGCCGTCGCCATGGGTCGGCATCCGGAAGCTGATGGCCGTCGGGGTCGGCGTCAAACGCTGGCTGCTGCTGGGCGGCGTCGGCATCGCCATCTTCTCGCTGGGTATCGCCTACCTTCTGGTACGAGGCTTCTCTTTTAGGCCAGCGCCTATCCTACCTATCGCCGCCGAGGCCGCCATCGCCATCGCGATCGGCGCCGCCGCCATGGGCCTCGCGTTTTATGGCCTCTACCGTATCCTGGCCCCGGTCGTCTTCGCCCGCACCAGTTTCGACACCATGGTCCACAACATCTCAACGCGGCGTGCGCGGGGGCGCGGCCCTAAGATCGTCGCCATCGGCGGCGGCACAGGCCAGTCTGTCCTCCTTCGCGGACTGAAGGAACACACCGATAACCTCTCGGCCATCATCACGGTCGCCGACGATGGCGGCAGCTCGGGCAGGCTCCGGAAGGAGTTCGGCCTCCTGCCCCCTGGCGACTTTCGCAACTGCCTAGTTGCTCTCTCCGATGCGGAGAAGACGGTCACCGACCTGTTCCAGTACCGGTTCCAGCAAGGACAAGGCCTCGAGGGGCATAGCTTCGGCAACCTGTTCATCGCTGCGATGACCGAGGTCACCGGCAGCTTCGAGGCGGCCCTGTACGAATCCAGTCGAGTCCTGGCCGTGCGTGGCCAGATCCTGCCGTCCACACTGTCCGACCTCAGGCTGTCGGCGCGCCTGAAGGACGGCTCCACCATCCAGGGCGAGTCGACCATCACCACTCACGGCGGCCAGATCGAGCAGCTCTTCATCGACCCCACCGAGGCTGCGGCCTACCCCGCCGCCGTCCAAGCCATCCTGTCCGCCGACCTGGTCGTCATCGGCCCCGGCAGCCTCTACACCAGCATCTTGCCCAACCTGCTTGTTTCCGGCATCCAGGAGGCGGTCAGGAACACGCAAGCGACCAAGGTGTACGTCTGCAACGTGGCCACCCAGGTTGGCGAGACGGAGGGCTACGCGGTCGCCGACCACCTGGAAGCGCTTCAGCGCAACACCTTCCGCTCCATCGCGGACTTCGTCGTCGCCAATAGCGACCCGAAAGCCCTGGGGCGGCGGTTCCTGGGTAAGCCGGTGGTCCACGACGGCCGGCCGCTAGGCTATGCCCGGCTCGCCCAGACAGATCTGGTGGACCCGTGGCACCCAGTCCGGCACGACTCAACCAAGCTAGCCCAGGCCGTCTTGGACGTGTATCATGGAAGGCTCAAGGCGACATCGTCCCCGCCAGCAAAGGGCGGGACGCCTGTCGCGGCCGACACGCCGAGATAGCTTCGGAGACAAGATGCAGACAGCGTTGAACATCGTCCAGATCATCGTCGCCATCATCCTGGTGGTCGTCGTGCTTCTTCAAGTGCGAGGGCAGGGGGCCAACCTGTTCGGTTCGGCTGAGGGTTCCTTCCGCACCCGCCGGGGTTTGGAGAAGACCCTGTTCCAGTTCACCATCGTCCTCATGGTTGTCTTCCTCGGCCTCTCGCTCACGGCCGTCCGCATCTACAAGTAGCCACCTTCTCGCGGCATCTGTCGGCAACCCGACGCTCCGGTGAAACGCCCGACATAGCGATGCCCACCATCACCCTGACGACCGACTTCGGGACGCGCGACGGCTACGTGGGGGCCGTCAAGGGCGTCATCCTGGCCATCTGCCGCAACACGCAGATCGTTGATATCACGCACGAGGTGCCGCCGCAGGACGTTGCCGAAGGGGCTTTCGTTCTCGCCGCGGCCGCGCCTTTCTTCCCACGTGATGCCATCCACCTCGCGGTCGTTGACCCCGACGTCGGCACGGCACGGCGTCGCCTGGTGCTCGCGACTCCCGTGGGGACGTTCGTGGCCCCGGACAGTGGCCTGCTCACATACCTGGTGGAGAGACTGGCACGGCAGCGGCCAGGGCGTTCGCGGGCCAAGCCAATGATGCCTGTCATCGTGTCGGTGCCGCCCGGCTGCCGGGCCTTCGTTCTGGACAGGCCTGAGTTCTGGCGTCAGCCTGTGAGCGCTACGTTCCACGGACGCGACGTGTTCGGGCCGGTGGCTGCCCACCTCGCGGCGGGCGTCGCGCCCGAGCTGCTGGGCAGCCAGATCGGCGAAGTCTTGTGCCTCGCGTTGCCCAAGCCGCGGCGCCGGGAACGCGTCATCGAGGGCGAGGTTATCCACGTGGACGCCTTCGGGAACCTGGTCTCGAATATCCCCGCGTCCTGGCTCAGCACGCGGGTGGCGAGCGCTGAGCTAGGTGGACACAGGGTGGAGGGCTTGAGCGAGACGTATGGTGCAAGGGAGGGCCTGGTGGCCATCGCCGGCAGTCACGGCTACCTGAGAAGTGGCCTGGCGCGACGGGAATGCAGCGGCCAGGCTTGGCGCGAAGCGAGGAACGCCGGTTCGTGTGGCGCTGGCTCCTACGTAGGGGAGGTTGCGCTAGCCCAGGAGTTTCCCGGGGTTGAGGATGTTGTTGGGGTCGAGCGCCGCCTTGATGCGCTTCGTCGCCGCCGCGCCGCCGTCCGACTCGCCTTCGACCAAGTGCGCCAGCTTCAGGCCGACGCCATGGCAGTACTCCATCGAGCCGCCCATCCGCTGCGCCGGGGTCAGCACTTTGTCCACTGCCTCGGCCAGCGAATGCGATGTCTGTCCGCCGGCGTCCCTGTCGTCCTCGATCAGAAACGATAGCAACTCAGGCCGTGCCCACAGCGACCACTCGCGCACGGCGACGCGGTGCGATGCCAGTATCTTCTGGCAACGTCGCCGGTACTCCAGCACCTTCGAGGCGGGCAGGGCGACGTGTAGGTAGTCCATGCGGAACCCGCCCGCCCCCCTTCGCGCAGCAACTGGGTCGGCGGCTTTGGCGAGGCGCCGCTGGTAGCGCAGGGCGATGCTGTGACGCGTCCTCCAGAACTTGGCAGCATCACTCGGCTTGCCCTCGCGTCCGCCCATCTCCAGGCAGATGCTCCACGCCCTAGCCGTCTCTGCCTCGACGACCCCTCCCGGCCCGTCGAACCCCAGGTAGAGTTTGGCAGTCGAGTCGGTTTCGGCGTCAGATGGCCACAAGTTGCTTTCGTAGTCCACAACGGTGGGACGCAGCCCCAGACTGTACATCGCCGCGACCGCGTGGTAGCCACTCTCGAAGTTGGGAAAGGTGAAGGGGATGAGACGCCACGCTTCCGGCTTCGGAAATACTCGCAGCGTTGCTTCGGTGACCACGCCTAGGGTCCCTTCGGTGCCGACGAACAGCCCATGCAGGTCTGGCCCAGATGCGCGATTCGGCACCGCCCTGGTACGGACGACCTCGCCGCCGGCTAGGACGGCCTCTAGGCCCAACACCTGGCCGCCCATCGAGCCATGCTTGGCTCCGGTGTAGCCGACCGAGTCGGTGGAGATGGCGCCGCCGGTGGTGGCGATTGGGCGGCTCCAGGGGTCATGGCCGAGCAAAAGCCCGGCCTTTTCCAGTGCCTTCGCCGCCGCTTCCAGCACAACGCCTGCCTGCACGCGAGCCGTCATGTCCTCGCCGCTCACGTTCCGGACTGCGTCCATCCGCCGCAGGCCCAGGACGATGCAGTCCTCCACGGGGGCCGCCGCGCCCATCACGCCCGTGCCGGCGCCATAGGGCACAACAGGGATACGATGTGTGTTGGCGAACTTCAGGACGCGCGAGACCTGCTGCGTCGAGGTGGGGAAAACGGCTGCCGCCGGCGAGACGGCCAGGCATTCTGCCGCGCGAAAGGCCCTGAACGTGTTGAGGGCGTCGCCGGTGACCTGGCTGAGTTCCTTGCCACCGGAAACGACGCCGCCGGAGCCGACGATGCGGCGGAGGTCGGCGGCCAGGCCCCGGCGCATCCGGCTGCGGCTAGCGCCGCTTCCACTGGGTGCCGGAGGCGTTGTCCTCCAGCCGGATGCCCAGGTCCATGAGCCGGTCGCGGATGCGGTCTGCCAGCGCGAACTGCTTGGCATCCCGCAGACCCCTCCGCGTCTCCAAGAGGAGGTCTATAAAGGCGGAGGCGTCGTCGCTCACCACCGTCTCGCGCCCCTTGAGGGTCAAGCCGAGCACTTCGGCAAGTTCCTGGAGGGTCGCCAGGGCGCCAGAGATGTCCTGCTTCTGCTCACGGCCGCGCTGGATCTCGCGCGCCAGGTCGAACAGGACCGCGATGGCCTTTGACGTATTCATATCGTCGTCCATCGCCTCGATGAAGCGCTGGCGGTGCGGTTTGCTGTCCAGCAGCGGGCCGCCATTGCCGAGGCCCTCCAGGGTGGCGGCGTTGCGGAGCCGCTCCGCGGCGCGCTCCGACGCGCTGATGGCCTCGTCGCTGTACATGAGGGGGCTGCGGTAGTGGGAACTGAGGAAGAACAGCCGCAGCGCGTCGGTCGAGTAGCGCTCCAGCGCATCGCCGGCCGGAACGATGTTGCCGAGGGACTTACTCATCTTGTCTTCGCCCACGCGCAGGAGCCCGTTGTGCATCCAGATGCGCGCGAAGGGGACCTTGCCGGTGTAGGACTCGGTCTGGGCAATCTCGTTCTCGTGGTGCGGGAAGATGAGGTCGCCGCCGCCGCCGTGGATGTCTATCGTTTCGCCCAGATAGGCCACCGACATAGCGCTGCACTCGATGTGCCAGCCGGGGCGGCCGGAGCCCCAGGGACTTTCCCACGAGGGCTCGCCAGGCTTCTTCGCCTTCCACAGAGCGAAGTCCATCGGGTCTTCCTTGCGCTCGTTCACCTCGACGCGTGCGCCGGCCAGCAGGCTGTCCTTGCTGCGCTTGCTGAGCTTGCCGTAGTCGTCGTCGGCGCGGACACGGAAGTACACGTCGCCGTCCACGGCATAGGCATAGTTACGGGCGATGAGGCCGGAGATAAGGTCGAGGATCTTTGGCATCTCGCGGGTGGCTCTGGGGTAGATGTGCGCCCTTAGCACGTTCAGCGCGGCCATCTCGGCAAGATAGCGCTTGATGTTGCGGTCGGCCAGCTCGGCGACGGTGACGCCGCCGCGGTTGGCGGCGTCAATCATCTTGTCGTCGATGTCGGTGAAGTTTTCGACGTGCCTGACGCGGTGGCCGCGGAACTCCAGGTAGCGGCGCAGCGCGTCGAAGATGACGGCGCGCAGGGCATGGCCGGCGTGCGCCGGCGCGTAGGGAGTGATGCCGCAGACGTACATCGTCACCGGCTCTTGCTTCGGAGCGAACTCCTCTATCTGGCCGGAAAGGGTGTTGTATAGCTTCATCATGTCCGTTCCAACGTTGCGATTGCCAGGGCGGCGATGCCCTCGCCTCGGCCCAGAAAGCCCAGCCCGTCGGTCGTCTTTGCTTTCAGGTTCAGCCCATCCGGCCCGGCGTCCAGCGACTGGGCCAGCGCCGCCTTGATCTGCCCCATGAAGGGCGACAGCATCGGGCGTTCGGCGACAATTGTAGCATCCACGTAGGTGGTCTTCCATCCGCTGTTGTTGGCCAGGCGCAGCACTTCTCGCAGCATCACCGCGCTGGCGATGCCTTTGTACCGGGCGTCGGTTGAGGGGAAGTGGGATCCGATGTCACCGAGGCCTGCGCCGCCCAGCACCGCATCTATGACGGCGTGGATGAGCACGTCGCCATCGCTATGTCCCGCCAGACCCTTCTCGAAGGGCACGATGAACCCGCCTAGGATGAGCGGCCTGCCCGCTACGAGCGGGTGAACGTCTATCCCGATGCCAGACCGTGCCGTCATCGCGCCGCGCCTGCCTTCGCCGCGCCACGTCGCTGCAACAGGAGTTCCACCACCGCCAGGTCTTCCGGTGTCGTCACCTTGATGTTCTCGTAGGAGCCTTGGAACACCTTCACCTTGCTGCCGATCCGCTCCACCATCGAGGCGTCGTCGGTGACGTCTTCCTTCACCGTCTCGTGCGCACGTTGGAGCAGCGCCGCCTGGAACACCTGGGGCGTCTGCACCGCCCACAGCCTGTCCCGCGATGGGGTTTCCGTCACATCCATCTTGCGGTTGACCACCTTGATAGTATCTTTCACCTGCACCGCCGCAATGGCCGCGCCGGTCTCCTTTGCCGCGTCGAGCCCGCGCTGCACCAAGGCCACGTCCACACAGGGCCTCGCACCATCGTGGATGACTACCCATTCCGCGCCTGCCGCGGCCAGGAGGCCGTGGCGCACCGAGTCCTGCCGCCGGGCGCCGCCGGCGCAGATCGCGCTCACCTTGCGCCACCCCTGCGCCGCAGCCAGTTCCCGCCCACGATCCATGTTCTCCGAGGTCAAGACAAGCACGATGCTATTCACCTCGGGCGTACCTTCCAGTATATGGACGCTATGGGCCAGAAGCGGCTTGCCGGCGACTTGGACGAAGACCTTGTCCACACCACTCATCCGACGGCTGGCGCCGGCGGCTACGACGATGGCTGCGACTCGCTGGGGGTTGTTCACGTTCTTGGTCATCCCGATGTCGGATAATCTTACATCCACACTGGGTTGGCAATACCCTAGGGCTGTTCCTGAAGCTACATATGCCCATGTTAGAATGAATCGTTAGCTTTCATTGACATGACCAGGCGTTAGGACATGGCAAAGAACTACTGGATGTTCGTTCAGACCCCCGAGAACTTCGCGATTTCCAAGGGTCTCGGGTTCACCGTCCACGGCGTTGGCAGCAAGTACCGGAAGCGGGCCGAACGGATGCAGCCCGACGACAGGGTGCTGTACTACGTCAACGGACTCAGGAAGTGGACCGTCATGGGCTCTATAGCATCCAAATGCTTCGAGGACACGTCGCGTATCTGGAAACCTACCTCGAGGGGCGAGGACTTTCGCTACAGGGTGAAGATTGCGCCCGGTATCATCCTCTGCGAAGCCGAGTATATCGACGCTCTTGTCCTAGCTCCCAGGCTGGAGTACGTGAAGCGCTGGATCCCGGAGACGTGGCCTTTGGCGTTCATGGAGTACCTCCACCTGCTGCCGCAGCGCGACTACCGGCTGGTAGAGGGCGAGATACGGCGCATCGTCGCCAAGCGCACCAGGCCCCTATGGATGGGCCCTTCGTCCTCTCCTAGCCAGCAAGCTGCTGCGATAGCAGAAGATGACCATCTGGAGGACGAGGGCGAGGCGCCGCGCGAGTCAGAGTCCGAAGAGGACGAGCCAGCCATCGAGTAGTCCTTTGTAGTGCGGGCGGTAAGCTAGCTAGCTGCCGCCGTCGCCTCGGCCAGGTGGAACCCCTCGTCGTACAGCCGGTGCAGCCGCTCCACGAACTCTTGAGGGACGGCTTCCGTGTCCGGCGCGGCGGCGAACTCCTCCAGCTGCGCCAGGTTCGTGATGTTCGGCAGCACCGAGGCGATAGTCTTCTCCGATAGGCAGAACTGGATGGCTGCCTGTCCGATGGTGGAGCTCATGGAGTCCGTCAGGAACCGGATATGCTCCAGCTTCTTCAGGCTTTGGGTCAGCCACTCCTTCTTACGGTGGCTCCGGTGGTCCTTCGGATCGAAGACGGTGCCTTTGGTGTAGGTGCCGTCCAGCAGGCCGGACGCGTGGGGCACCCGCGAGAGCAGCCCCGTCTGCGTTTCCTGCGCGATGGGGAAAAAGCGCCGCGCCGGGTCTTGTTCAAGGATGCTGTAGATGATCTGCACGACCGGTAGTTTGCGCTCCCGCATCGCGGCCTCGCCCTCTTCGAACCAGCCGATGTCGGGCCCGAGGGCCGCTGCGTAGTAGCGAAGCTTCCCCTCGGACACCAATGCGTCGAGCATGGCGAACAGGTCGTCTTGCTGAAGGGCGGTCAGCCGGGGGTTGTGGAGCTGGTAGAGGTCTATATAGTCGGTGCGGAGCCGCTTCAGACTCTGCTCGCAGGCGTAGCGGACGAACTCTGGCTCCCACCGCTGGGGCCGCTCGGTGTGGCCCGTCCGGGCCGGGTTGTTGTAGAAGTCGTACCCGAACTTCGTGCCGATGATGATGTCGTGGCGCTTCTTATCGAATGCCTTGGGCAGGATCTCCTCGCCGTACCCGTCCCCGTAGGTGTCGCCGGTATCGTAGAAGTTGATGCCGAGGTCGAGGGCCTTGCGCAGGATCTTCAGGCCCAAGTCCTCCTCAATCTTGCCCCACCAGGTGGTGCTGACGGTCCAGACGCCGAAGCCGACTTCGGACACCATCAGATCGGTAGTCCCTAACTTCCTCAACTTCATACGCCGCTCCTCACCGTCGTTGCCACTCCGTCCAGCGCCCTTCGCACCGCCTCGGCGTGCCGTTCGTACTCGGCGTCCGACAGCACGGGCGTCGTCCCGCCCAGCGGCACGTCCTGGCCGAGTGGTACCCACGACTTGCAGCCGCCGTACTCCTCCAGGATGGGCAGCGCCTGCGGCTGCACCAGCTGATGCACGCGCAGGAGGACGACCGTCAGCGGCTGCTTCGGCCGCCAATGCAGGCGCTTCTCGGCGTAGTCATCGGTCCAGATATGGTGGGGCGAGATACGGGCGAGGGCCTCCGGCTCGGTGATTTGGAAGATGTCCGTCACCTGTCCGAAGGACGAGAGGGACACCAGTCCGCCTACATCGTTGTCTTCCTCTGAGCGCCGCAGGTCGTCGTGGTAGGCCGGCTTCACCAGTTCGGGGCTCTGATGCTCATAGGTTGGGAAAAACAGGAACTCAGGGTGCACCACCCGGAACTCTTTATCGTCCTTGTGGATGCCACCCTTGCGCAGAACGACGATCTGCTTCCCTCTCGCCATAGCGTCCACCGCTACCGCCCATTCCTTCAGCGCAAGGGAACTGACCGCAGGCAATAGATTCAGCATGACGACTCCATTTTCGTATGTCCGTGGCCGTTCACTGGATTATAACCCACCTATCCGATGGGCCGGGACGCATCTCCCTTGACTTTCCTTTCCCGTCGGCTACAATCGCCAGCACCTTCGGTTGGAGCCTGATTTTGCCGGAAGTCCTGTCCATGCAACTTGCCCAAGCGCGGCACGCCCGCCGACCCTCCCGCCAGCGGGGCGGACCCAAGGCACAGGGCCGCCAGCAGGGCGCAGCGCCTCCCCCTCCGCAGGCCCCGGGTGCTCCGACGCAGGCAAAGCCGCCGGGGGCCAGGGAGCCAGGCCGCGGCTCGTCCTTGTGGTTCCTGATATTACGTTCCGCAACGTTCGACCGGAGCGTGTACGCAGAGATAAGGGATAGGCCGGAGGCCACCTTCAGTGCCCTGGCCATCGCCGTCAGCGTCGCCTTCGCCCTCGCGCTCGGCCTCCGCAATACCGACACGCTGGAGCTTGGTGGAAGCCCCGTCCTGACCGCCGCCTGGCGCGCCAATTTCATCGTCATCGCCTGGCTTCTCTGGGCGTGGGAGAGCGTCATCATCGGGCGTTACGGCCTTGGAGGCAACGCCAGCGTCCAACAACTCCTGCGCTCCCTCGGGTTCGCCATGTCGCCGGGCATCTTCTTCGTCCTCGCCTCGATCCCCACCGCCGGCGAGTACATCTTCTATGTCGTCATCGTGTGGATCCTCGCCACTGGGGTTCTGGCGGTCAAAGAGACGTTGCAGGTGAGTTGGTGGAAGGGCGTGCCGACGGCTGTGTTCGGGTGGTTCGTGGCGTATCTCGTCCTGCTTAACCTGATGAACGTGCTGTCCGTCTCGAACACTGAGGCATAAGCGGGGACTAGGCCCGTGACGCCAGTGTCTCCTCGACAAGCCCGCGATTCCGTCTCAGCATCCGCAAGGCGTTCGCCGTCGTCACCCGCCGCACCTCCTCCACGTCCACGCGCTTCAGTTCCGCCAGTTTCGCCGCGACCTCGGCCAGGTGGCGGGGCTCCGTCCAGTTCTCGCGCTTCGCCTTGAACGGCTGCGGGGCTGTGTCGGTCTCCAAAACGATGCGCTCTAGGGGCAGCTTCGCTACTACCTCTTGGAGCCGTGGCATGCGGAGCAGCGGCCGTGCCAGCGAGATGTGGAACCCAAGGTCTATCGCCGCCCGTGCCGCTGGCTCGTCGCCGTGAAAGTAGTGGAATGCGCCGCCCACTTCGTATGCCCTCTCCTCACGCAGCACTCGCAACGTCTCGTCGTGGGCCTCGCGGCTATGGTAGATGATGGGCAGCCTCAACTCCCTTGCCAGCCTGACCTGCTCTCGCAGTGCTTGGTACTGCGTCGCCCGGTCGGGCGCTCCCTCCATGAAATCCAGCCCAATCTCGCTGATGACCACGACTTTTTTGTTCGAGAGTGTCATGTCCCACAAGGCCGCGTATACCGTCTCATCCACCGGCCCGGTCACATCAAAAGGGTGGATGCCCACGCCCGCGAACACCTCGGGGAACGTCTGCGCCAGCGCCACCGCGCGCCGCGATGTATCCAGCGTCGTTCCCGCCGTCACCACCACGCCGACACCGGCCTGCAGCGCGCGGGCCAGGATGTCGCGCACGTCGTCGTCGGAAAAGCCGTCGAGGTGGACGTGGCAGTCCACGAAAAGGACAGGCGAGGGATGCGTAGAAGGCATACTGGCTCTGGATTATACTTGCGCCTGGGAAGACTTTGCCACAGGCGCGGATAGGCAGGAAAAGTGACGCCAGCGCACCGGCCCAAGGGCGGGTGATGGGGACGTTGATGGGCCTTGCGGCCCTGTGCCTTGTTGTCCTTTTTACCTCTTGCTCCCGTGCGACGCCGGCGCCGCCCATCATCACTCCAACCGCCACAACGGTAGCTGCGCCGCCCACGGCCGCCGTCATGTCCACCAAGGCCGTGCTGTCGCCGGACCCGAACGCCCGCTACGGCGGCAGCCTGCGCTTGGCCGCCCCCGAAGGCCTGGCCCACTTCGATGTGCACCTCGACGCCTTGCCGGCCCTCTCCTCCTGGGGGCCAGGGCTTGCTTATAGCCGCCTCCTGCGGTTCGTCAGTGGCCCCGATGTCGAACTACCCAACCTTGCCGTCGAGTGTGACCTGTGTCTTCGGTGGACAATGGAGGATGACCGCGCCTTTGTTTTCGAGCTGCGTCCTGATGTGCAGTGGCACGACCCCGACCTGGTGGGAGGCCGCACGCTGTCCGCCGATGACCCCGTCTTCAGTTACGAGCGGCAGCGGCAACCCGGCGCACCGAACGCCGCGCTCCTCGGCTCCGTCGCCTCGTTCGAGGCTGCCGGGCCGCTGGAACTGCGCGTCACGCTGGCCGCGCCCGATGCCGATTTCATGCTCGGTTTGGCCGACGCCCGCTCCAAGGTGGTGGCCCGCGAGGCTGTCGCCGTCACCGGCGACCTGCGCGGCGGCCCCACTGTCGGCACCGGCCCATGGCGCCTCGCCGACGCCCAGGACTTCGCCTACACTTTCGGGCGCAACCCCGACTACTTCGAGGAGGGATTTCCCTACGCCGAGACCCTCCAGGTCAACATCGTGGACGACCCTGAAGCGCGCGATGCCGCCTTCCGCACCAGCCTCCTAGACATCGTCGAGATGGAGCCGCAGGAGTGGCTGGCGGTCAGAGAGGACATGCCCGATGCGCAGGCGCTGTTCGTTAAGGAGACGGGCACAGGCTTGGAGGTTGGCCTGAACGCGGCGCGGCCGCCCTTCGACGACCTGCGCGTGCGGCGGGCCGTCTTCCTCGCTCAGGACCCTTGGGGGGCCATCGAGTCCGTCTGGCTGGGCGCGGCCTACGTCAGTCCCGGCTTTCCGGTCGCCGACCCGTCGTGGCTTCTTGAGCGGGCCGACCTTGCCAAGTACTTCGCCGACCCTGATGCTGCACGGAGGTTGCTGAGCAAAACGGGGGAGTTAGAATCCGTCACTATCCGCGTGGGCAACTACGGAGAGGCGTACCGCGCCCATGCGGAGCGCCTGGCCGAGGAGATGCGCGACGTCGGCTTCGACGCGCGGGTCGAGGTCGTGAACCGCACCATCTTCGGCGATGCCGTCTGGCTCAGCGGCGACTACCAGATGTTCGTCGGCCCTCCGCTGCCCGTCACCGCGCCCAACGCCTACCTGCTCTCTGTTCTCCACAGTGGCGGTGCCTGGAACACGGGTGGCATAGCCGACGCCGAGCTAGACCGGCTCATCGAGGCCCAGGCCGCCGAGTACGACCCTGCTGCCCGCCGCGACTTGATACAGCGAATCGAACGCCGCATGCTCGACCTCGCCATCAGCTACATGCCCGCCACCCGCGTCTCCATCTCGGTCTCGCAGCCGAGCATCCGGGGCTTCCACCCCAACTTCGCCGGGTTCGAGTACACACACTGGGCGAGGGTCTGGATAGACCTGCAGCCCTGAGGTGCATCGGCCTCGCCGATACTGTCTATCGGCTTCGCCGCCGGGCTACCCGTTCTGGATGCCAAGACGGCGCAGGCAGAGTCGGATGTCATTGAGATGCACAGCACCAACATCAAGGGCGAGGTGCTGAAGAGCGGGACGCCGACCACGCTCTACTATGCTGAGATGAAGAAGGACCTGTTCGTGGACGACCAGGCGTTCACGAACGCGCGGACTTCGTATCTCAACGGCCTGAACCTGCGGAATGCCCTGAGCTTGGCAATCATGGGTTTCGGAGTCGCCAACCTAGCCATGGCGGTCGGCGCCATCGCGATAGTCATGGGCGTGGCCTTCACCGACCTGACGGCGGCGACCCTTGTCTGGGCGCTCAAGGTCGTCCCGAAGGCGGCCCCGGCTGCGAGGCCCGAGTTCCGGCCCACTCCCGCGAGGGCATAGCGGGGAAAAGAAGTCCCCCCTAGGAACGACCCCAGCGGCCATCCGGCCGGTGGGGTTGTTGTTTTCGCCTAGGTTCGCTAGTCCTGGCGCCCGGTCAGCTCATCTTCGAGCGTTGTCCACGGGAGAAGGGCGCACTTTATTCGGACGGGGAACTCGCGCACCTGCTCCAGTGCCCGCAGGTCGGCGTGGCCCTGAAACACCCAGTCGGTGGATGACTTGCCGTCCATCATGGCGCGGACGGCCTGGGCCAGCGCGGACATATGAGCAGGGGTCTTGTCCTCCAGGGCCTCGGCCATAATGGAGGCGGAGGCCCGGTTGATGGAGCAGCCGACGCTCTGGACGCCGACGCGTGCCGCGCGGCCATTCTTGAGCGCCACCTGAAGGTGGACTTCGTCGCCGCAGAACGGGTTCACGCCGTCGGCGCGCAGGTCGGCGGGCTCTACAGGGTTGGAGTTGCGGGGGTTGCGGCAGTGGTCGAGGATGACGTCGCCGTACAGGTCATCCAGGTCGGTTTGCGCGCTTTGTGCCATCCGTGAAATACCTCAGGGCGTCCTTGAGCACCGCCACCAGCTTGTCCACCTCTTCCTCGGTATTATAGATGTACAGGCTGGCGCGGGCCGTCGCGACGATGCCCATGGCGCGCATCAGCGGCATCGTGCAGTGGTGGCCGGTGCGGATGGCGATGCCCTCGCGGTCGAGGTACGTCCCCAGGTCGTGGGGGTGCACCTCGCTGTTGTGGAAGGGCAGGATGCCGCCCCGCTGCGACACGTCCATCGGCCCGAAAAGGTCTAACTCCTCGATCTGCTTGAGCTGCGAGAGCGCGTACTGAGTGAGCTGCTTCTCGTGCTCGCGGACGTTGTCCATGCCGAGCGCCGTGAGGTAGTCCACCGCCGCACCCAGGGCGATGGCGTCGGCGATGTTGGGCGTGCCGGCCTCGAACCGCATCGGCAGCCCGTTCCACGTCGCCCGGTCGTTCCAGACCTCCAGCACCATCTCGCCGCCGCGCAGGAACGGCTCCATCTTCTCCAGCACGTCGGGCTTCACGTAGAGCGCGCCGATGCCGGTCGGCCCCAGCATCTTGTGGCCGGAGAACGCCAGGAAGTCACAGTCGAGGTCTTTCACATCCACCGGCATGTGCGGAACGCTCTGCGCGCCATCTATCAGCACCTTCGCGCCGAAGGCGTGGGCCTTCTTCGTCAGGCTCTTCACCGGGTTGATGGTGCCCAGGGAGTTGGACACCTGGTTGATGGCCAGCAGCTTCGTTTTACGGGTGATGAACGAGTCCGTCTGGCTGGGATCGAGGACGCCTTCCTTCGTGATGGGTATCACCTGTAGCGTCGCGCCGTTGTCGCGGGCCACCTTCTGCCAGGGGACGAGGTTGCTGTGGTGCTCCATCTGCGATACCACGATCTCGTCGCCAGCCTTGATGTTCGCGGCTGCCCACGTGTAGGCCACCAGGTTGATGGCTTCGCTGGTATTGCGTGTCCAAATGACCGACTCGGGCTTGGGCGCGCCGATGAAGCGGGCGACCTTGTGCCGCGCCTCCTCGTACTTGTCGGTGGCCTCCATGCTCAGTGCGTGGACACCCCTGTGGACGTTGGCGTTGTACCCCTCGTAGTAGTCCACCAGCGACTGGATGACGCTGTGCGGCTTCTGTGACGTCGCCGCGTTGTCGAGATACACGAGCGGCTTCCCGTACACCTTGCGGTCGAGTATGGGGAAGTTCTTCCTGATAGCCTTTACGTCTAGCACGACGCCCAAACCTCTCTGTGCTGAACCCTACGCATCCACTTCGATGTCGCCGCCAGCCATACGCACCTTGAATGTGTCCACCGGCACGACCGCAGGGCCGTTCGTCACGGCGCCGGTGCGCACGTCGAACCGAGACCCATGGCACTCGCACTCGATGTCATGGCCTTCGATGAAGCCGGTATTCAGGTTGCACTCTGCGTGCGAGCAGATGTCGTCAATGGCATAGAACTTCCCTTCGATATTGCACACGCAGACGGTCCGGCTGCCGACTTCAAAGGCCTTTGCCGTCCCTGGTGGAATCTCCGATGCCTTGCTGATTTTCTTGAATGCCATCTTTACCCCTCGACCCGCGGTATTCTGGGAGCTATCCTACCAGCGCCAGGCCGCGGTCGGCGGCCCTGACGCGTTCAACTAGGTCAGCGATGGTAGTGGCGTCGAGGATCTTCCGCATCGCCTCCTCCACCACGCCCCATACCTCGCGCTGGGTGCAGTTGGCGGAGATGCCGCAGTTGCTCAAGTCGTCCATGCACGTCACCAGCACCGGCATACCGCCAAGGCAGTCCATCACCATTCCCATGGTGATGGACGCGGGCTCCCTCGCCAACCCGTGGCCGCCCTGTGGGCCGCGTTGGCTGGCGACCAGGCCCTGCCTGTTCAGCGTTAGCAACACCCGCGCGAGGAATGGCTCGGGGATGCCTTGCCGCTTGGCGATGTCCGCCGCGTGCACCGGCCCGTGGCCCGCGTGCTCCGCCAGGTCCACCAGCGCCCGTATCCCGTAGTCAACCTGAACCGGCACGTGCATAGGTCACCTCACTCTGTTGAGACCGTGCCGCCCTCATCCTTGAGAGCCGCCTTCAGCGTATGCCAAGCCAACACCGCGCACTTCACCCGCGTCGGGAACTCCGCCACCCCCGCCAGTACCTCCAGTTCGCCTAGCCCATCCACCTCGTACTTGCCGCCTGGCCCTCGCGTCACCATCTTGTGGAACGACTCGAAGATCTCCTGCGCCTCCTCGACCGTCTTGCCTTTGACGGCCTCGGTCATTATGGATGCCGATGCCTTGGAGATGGCGCACCCTTTGCCCACGAAGGCCGCGTCCGTGATGCGGCCTTCGTCCATCTTCAGGAACACTGAGACCATGTCGCCGCAGAAAGGGTTGTAGCCGTCGGAGTGTTTCTCGGCATCCTCGATGCGCCGGAAGTTCCGCGGGCGGCTCCCGTGGGCCATCACGACCTCTTGATACAGTTCTCCCAGTTCGGTCATGGCCCTTGATTCTTGCTCCTGAACTGGTACTTCGGCAGCGACTCGATGAAGTAGAGCTCCAGGTACTGCCGGAACCCGTCTAGCTTGATCTGGTCAATGACTTCCCGGGCGAAACCCTGGACGAGGTACATAGTCGCGGTCTCGACATCGAGGCCCCGCGCCTGCATGTAGAAGATGGCCTCTTCGGCTACCGCTCCTGCCGTGGCGCCGTGCTTGCACTGCACGTCGTCGGCGTAAATCTCCAGGCTCGGCTTGGTGTTGATGCGCGCCCCGTCCGAAAGTAGCAGGTTCTTGTCCGACTGCAAGGCATACGCCTTCTGTGCGTCCTTGTGCACGATGACCCGCCCGCTGAACACCGCCCGTGACCTATCGGCGAGGATGCCCTTGAAGTAGAGGTCACTGGTCGTGTGGGGCTTCAGGTGGTCAATGTTGATGTTGTTGTCAATGTGCTGCGTTCCGTCTGTGAGATACAGCCCATTGATGAAGCACGAGGCACCCGGCGCGTCCAAGGCCACGTGGAGTTGGTTGCGGGCGATGGCGGCGCCGCGCGCGAAGGAGATGGACGTGAAGGTGCTGTCCTTCTCCTGGCGCACCTGCGTCGTCCCGATGTGGAACGCCTCCGCAGCTTCACGCATCAGGCGGTAGTGTTGCATCTGAGCGCCCTCTTGCAGGATCACCTCTGCCACGCCGTCGGTGAAGTAGGCGCCATCGGCCAAGGTCACATAGCTTTCCAGCAGGGTCGCCTTGCTGTTGCGGCCAGCCACCACGAGGATGCGCGGGTAGGCCACGGAGGGCTGTGGCCGCCGCGAGGCCACGAACACCAGGTGCACCGGCGGCAGGTCCGCCGCCCCGTCAGGCAGCGCCACGAAGGCGCCATCGCGCACGAATGCGGTGTTCACCGCCGCAAAGCCGTTCTTCGCCGCGTCAACGTGCCGCCCAAGATGCTGCCGCGCCGCAGCCTGGCCGGCCGCGGAAAGGGCAGCTAAGTTGCCTATGTATGGCCCTTTGCGGTTCATAGCGGGAGTGGACAACCCCTGGTCGAACCGCCCATCAACGAAGACCAGATTCACCCATCCGTCGTCCCACGGCGACAGGGCCTTCACCTGTGCGGCATCCACCGACGCCTGTTCGAAGGGATAGGCGAACTGCCGGTTGGCGATGGGGCCGACGTTGGTGAAACGCCAGTCCTCGTTGCCGCGTATTGCAGTAGGGAAACACAGCTTGCTGAAGCTCTCCACCCCGGCCTGCCGCATCTCGTTCAGCCAGGCGTCCCCATTGGAGAGCGACTTCTGGAAGTGGACGAAGTCGGCCTGGTACCGGTCGTATCGTGTCGCTGTTTGGGTCATTGGCGCATCGTCACCGTGCGGTGCCCGCCGACTCTTTCAGCCAGTCGTAGCCCTTCGCCTCCAGCTCATGGGCAAGCTCGGGGCCGCCCGAGAGGGCGATGCGTCCGTCCACGAGCACGTGGACGAAGTCTGGGGTGATGTAGCCGAGCAGCCGCTGGTAATGGGTCACCAGGAGCACGGACCGTTCTGGCCCACGCCGCTTGTTCACGCCGGCGGCGACGGTCTTGAGAGCGTCTATATCCAGCCCGGAGTCGGTCTCGTCCAGCAGAGCGAGGCGCGGTTCCATGAGAGCCAGTTGAATCATCTCGTTGCGCTTCTTCTCGCCGCCGGAGAAGCCCTCGTTGACCGAGCGCTTCATCAGGTCGGCGTCCATCTCCATCTCCTTGACGGCGGCCTTGAACATGGCGTCGAACTCGCGTGCGCCGATCTCAGGCAGGCCGCGGTGTTTGCGAAGGGCGTCCACGGACGCCTTCATGAACTGCCAGGGGCGGACGCCGGGCAACTCGACCGGGTACTGGAAGGCGAGGAAGACGCCCTCTCGTGCCCGCCGGTCGGGCAGCATGGCGAGAAGGTCCTGGCCCGCGTAGTGGACTTGGCCTGCGGTGACGGCGAAGTCGGGCCTGCCGGCGATCACGTTGACCAGGGTGCTCTTGCCGCTGCCGTTGGGGCCCATGACGGCATGGACCTCGCCGACGTTCACCGTCAGGTCCACGCCTTTGAGGATCTCCTGGCCGGTGGCGGTCACGGCGGCCCGAAGGCCCCGGACCTCCAACAGGGGTTGCTTTGTGCCGTTCGTGGATGCCATGGGTTAGCCTACCGTTCCTTCCAGGCTGACGCGGAGAAGCTGCGACGCCTCCATGGCGAACTCGAAGGGCAGCTCCTTGAAGATGCCGCGGCAGAAACCGTTGATGATGACGTAGTGGGCCTCCTCTGGGTCGAGGCCGCGTTGCAGGCAGTAGAAGAGCTGGTCGTCGCTGACCTTGGAGGTGGAGGCCTCGTGCTCCATGCGGGCCGTGGGGTTGCGCACTTCGATGTAGGGAACGGTGTGTGCGCCGCACTTGTCGCCGATGAGCAGGGAGTCGCACTGGGTGAAGTTGGTGGCGTTGTCGGCGGTGGGCATGATCTGCACCTGGCCGCGGTAGGTGCTCTGGCCGTGGCCGGCGGAGATGCCCTTGGCGACGATGGTGCTCTTGGTGTTCTTGCCGATGTGGATCATCTTGGTGCCGGTATCGGCCTGCTGGTAGTTGTTGACGAGAGCGACGGAGTAGAACTCGCCGGTGGAGTTGTCTCCCTGGAGGATGACGCTGGGGTACTTCCAGGTTATGGCGGAGCCGGTCTCTACCTGCGTCCAGGAAATCTTGGAGTTCTTGCCCAGAGCCTTGCCGCGCTTCGTGACGAAGTTATAGACGCCGCCATTGCCCTGTTTGTCGCCGGGATACCAGTTCTGGAGCGTGGAGTACTTGATCTCGGCGTTGTCGAGGGTGACCAACTCGACTACGGCGGCATGGAGCTGGCTGGTCTTGCGAATGGGGGCGGTGCAGCCCTCGAGGTAGCTGACGTAGGCGCCCTCGTCGGCGATGATGAGGGTGCGCTCGAACTGGCCTGTGTTGGCGGAGTTGATGCGGAAGTAGGTCATCAGCTCGATCGGGCAGCGCACACCTTTGGGGATGTACACGAAGGAGCCGTCGCTGAAGACGGCGGAGTTGAGGGCGGCATAGAAGTTGTCGGTGTAGGGAACGACTGAGCCGAGATACTTGCGGACGATGTCGGGGGCCTTTTTCACCGCCTCGCTGACGGAACAGAAGATGATGCCCTTCTCCTCTAAGGTCTTCTGGTAGGTGGTGGCGACGGAGATGCTGTCGAAGACGGCATCCACGGCGACCTTGGAGGGGCCTTCCTCGGTGACACCCGCCAGCCGCTTCTGTTCCTGGATGGGAATGCCCAGCTTGTTGAAGGTCTCCAAGAGCTGCGGGTCAACTTCTTCGAGGGACTTGGGGCCGGCCTGCTTCACGGGCGCAGCGTAGTAGTGGATGTCCTGGAAGTCGATGGGTGGGTGGCTGACCTTGGCCCACTTCGGCTCCTCGTAGTTGAGGGACAGGAAGTGTCGCAGGGCCTTGAGCCGCCACTCCAGGAGCCATTCCGGCTCCTCCTTCTTGCGGGATATGATGCGGACGACCTCTTCGTTGAGGCCCTTGGGAATGATCTCCGACTCGATTTCAGTGACGAAGCCCCACTTGTACTCCCGGGCGAGGTCGTCCGAGGTACTCGTCCGAGATATGACTTTCGGTGCGGTCACTAAGTTTGCCTCCAGTGCCTGCCTTGGAACCATTGATCAGTTCCAAATTGGTTGTTGATGAAATTAGTCAACAATCATAGCTCATAGTATATCCAGCTTAGATATGAGTCAACCGCTGGGCTGCATAGGGAATGGATAGTGGCGGAAGTCACGATGTTTTCAAGTCACTCCGCCTGGAGTACCGTATGAAGCGTCCCTTGTACGTCAGGGTGGAGCTTGGAGGCACGGCACTGATGGTGGATCCGCGAAGCATCGAAGCACTCGTGGCTGAACTCTAACACCCTGACCCTCACGCGCCGGACAAGCAATGGCAGGCGACGCAGTCACTGGGCCAGGCGAAGACAGATGCTGGTAAGGCGGGTGCCTGCGCTGATAGAGGCCCTAGGGCAGGCGTATGGGGCTCTGACGCGCGCCCATGCGGCGGAGTCGCTGGGGAACTTGGCGGATGCCAACGCAGTTCCGGCTTTGATGGGGGCGATGGGCGACCCGTATCGGCTGACGCGCTCGTATGCCGCCCGCGCGCTGGGCAAGCTCGGAGACGCCCAGGCGATAGGGGTGCTGCTCAAGACGATGGAGGCGGACGAGTTCTTCGGCGTACGGGCGGAGGCCGCCGAGGCGTTGGGCAAGCTGTGCGAGGGTAAGGACACGGAGCAGTGCGGGAAGGTGAGGCGGGCGCTCCTGGCCCAGAAGAAGGCTGAACAGGTGCGCCAGAAGCTCGGCGCGGAAGAGGGGAGGGGCGTGCGGGGGCTGGGCGAAGTGGACCGTTCCTTGAGGCGGCTGGGGGAATTGCTGGAGCAGGCCGAGACGCAGGTCAAGGAGATCCAGTCGGCCGTGGGGCGAAACGACCTACAGGCGGTAAACAATGGAGCCAACGAGCTACGGAGTATCATGCACGAGTTCCGGACGGGGATGCTCAACTCCGCGACCTAGGCACAGGGCAGAAGGAGGAACGCGATGTCCGTAGAGAATGCATGGCGCGTCGTGGACAGGGCGTTGCGCGACGGAGAGTTCGCCGAACGGCTGACGCACGCGCCGGAGGAGTCTCTCGAGTCACTGCGCCGCGAGTTCCCCGGCCTGAGCGGAGAGGAGGCGCAGGCGACGTTGCAGGAGGCTATCACTGCCCTGGGGGTCCATTACAAGCTGCGCACCGCGGCGAGGGAAGAGGAGCACCGGCAGATCCGTGAGATGTCCAACGGGTTCCGCCAGGGGCTTCTGGAGGTCATCCGCCAGGTGGAGGCTGGGTACAGCCGCGTGATGCTGATGTACACCATCGCTTTCTACCTAGGGATCGCCCTTATCGTCGTGTCGGCGGTAGCCTCGCTGGTGATGAAGGAGCACGTGGCGGCGTTGGTTCTCGGCGGGCTGGGGATGGCGGATGTCGTGACCGCCTTCATCTTCCGGCCAGCGCAGGAGTTGCAGAACAGCCGGGGCAATCTCACCCAGCTCCAGGCCGCCTTCTTCAACTGGGCGAACGACGTGCGGAACTGGAGCGCATATCTTGAGAGGCTGGACAACTCGGTTCGCCCCAGGGAAAAGCCGCCGTACGAGGAGTTTGAGAAGGTGTCGCTCAGGGTCCAAGCCAACACGGCGGAGATGATGCGTCTGGTGGACCTGTACTGCGAGATGCACCCGCAACGTAAGACGGAGAAGGGCGGGGGGAAATCCGGCGGGACAGAGAAGCAAGGGCAGACGGCACCGCCACATGCGGCTGCACTGAGCCCGAGCGGAGACGGGCAACCTTTCCGCTAAGCTGGCACGCGGCCGCCACGGAGGCGCTGAGCAAAGGCCATCCAAGCATCGCGGGACGAGTACCGGAAGCGGACACCCAACTCACGGCGTATCTTCTCGGTGCTGGCGGTCCAGGGGTATTGGATGAAGGCGAGGCCGGAGGGGGGAGAGTCCGACTGGAGCCGCAGTCTCCAGGTCGCGCCTGTGACGCCGTAGAGGATGGCAGGAGGTAGGTGCAGGAGTTTTCGTCCCAGCATGCGGCCCATCTCACTCCAGCGGATGACGCCATCGCCGGCGACGTTGTAGAGGCCGGAGATGCGGCGGGTGATGCAGTACGTCATCAAATCGGACAGGTCTTCTTCGTGGAGGAGTTGCATCGGTGGGTCGAAGCCCTTGAGTGCCACAAGGAATGGCTTGGAGAAGGCGCGGGAGATGAAGTTGTCGACTTGCGGGCCGAGAACAGGGCAGCCGCGGAGGATGGCGACTTTGATCTCTGGGTGACGTTTGCTGAACTCCTGGATGACGGTCTCGGCGCGGGCCTTGTCCACACCATACTGGAAACCCTCGACGGGCCGGACGGGCGACTCCTCGGTGAGGAGTGGTGGATTGTCGGGGTGGGCGCCATAGACCGTGGTGGAACCCAAGTACACCACTTGGCGGACACCGGCGAGGGCAGCCGACTCCAGGACGCCGCGTGTACCCTCGATGTTGACACGGCAAATGGCCTTCTCGTTGTGGCCGGGCTGGAGCACGAAGGCAAGGTGTACAACGGCCTCGGTGCCGTGCCGCTTGAACAGGTCGTTGAGCGGGCCGAGTACGTCGTGATGTACAAACGTGACCTTTGAGTTGGCGGCCGAGGCCTGCGGCAAGGAACGGATGTCTATGGCGAGGATGCTCTTGACCCAGTCCTCCCGTTCCAAACGCCGGATGAGGTTGGAGCCGACATATCCGGAGGCGCCGGTGATGGCGATCCTGGCGGGCCAGTCGGTCATGCGACGACGTCCGTGAAGTCGAACTTGAGTGTGCCGAGGCCGGGCACGTCGAAGCCCATGCCGACCTTGTGCGGGCCGGGCGGCAGCGAGACGCCGTCAACGCGGATGGTGACGGTCTTGTTCATGGCGAGGGTAAAAGTGTTCTCCTTGGAGACGTCGGAGAATCTGATGGCCTTGCCATCGAGGGCAAAGGTGCTGGCCGCCACAGGCATCTCCTTGCCGTCCACAGAGAGGGGCTGCATCCTGTAGGCGTAGCCGGAGCCGAGGCCGTTCTTGAGCTTGAACTCGAACCCGCCCTCGACGTTGCGCAGGCTTTGTTTGACATAGAGCTTCCTGAGAAGAAATGCAGGTACCGTCACCATAGCTGGGTAATGATACCTCTACCCACGGTGGCGGCGCATCTGGTAGATGGCCTGCTCGCGTTCCAGGGCCTCAGGGGGTGGGGTGGTGACCTTGCCGAGCAGCGATGCGTAGATGTAGATCTGGGCGACGCGCTCTGTCAGGATGCAGGCATTGAGGGCCTCGCGAAGGGTTGCGCCGACCCCGACGGCTCCGTGGTTACGGATGATGGCGGCGGCGCGGTCGCCCAGGGCGTCGCAGACGTAGTCGGCGAGCTCTTGAGTGCCTGGGAAGGCGTACTTGGATACACGGACGGGCCCGCCAAGGATGACGGCCATCTCGTCCACGATGAGGGGCACTTCGCTGCCCGTGACAGCCATGACGCTGGAGTGGAGGGAGTGGGTGTGGACGACGGCTACGACGTCGGGCCTGCGGACGTATACACCGACGTGGAGCAGCGATTCCGAGGAGGGGGCCAGGTCGCCTTCGAGGGTCTCCATCTCGTAGTCGCAGACGACGATGTCGGCTGTCTTGAGACTCCCGTACAACTTCCCGGCGGGTGTGATGGCGAGGAGGGGAGGAGCGCCGGGCCGGTCTATGCGGACGCTGACGTTGCCGCTGGAACCGCTGACGAGGCCGAGGTCAGCAATCTGGCGGGCGGTCTCGGCGACGGCGGCCCGCTCGGCGAGCCATCCGGCAGCTTTGCGGCGCGCTGGCTTCAGGGGGCGATGTTCTTGAGTTTTTCGGCTGTTTCGAGCCATCGTTGGTAGTGCTCCTCGTACTCAGTAGCGGAGGCCAGGTCGGGCTGCAGTGGTTTCAGTCCCTTTCGCGCGGACGCCGCCGCCTCGTCCAGGGAAGCGAGTTCGCCTAGGGCCGTGTCGGCGCATAGGTAGGCGCCGAAAGCGCTGACGGCGGGCTGGGCGCTGACTTCGACCTGGCGGCCAAGGACGTCCGCCAGGATGCGGACGAACGTGCGCGTCTTGGTCATGCCGCCGCCGAGGGCGACCCGGGTAGCGCGGACTCCGGCCAGGCGCTCAGCCTGCTCTAGGTTGGCCCTGATAGTATAAGCCGCCGCCTCGAGGGCAGCACGGGTCAGGTGGCCGCGGCTCTTCTCGTGAAAGGTGACCGGCGCTGGGAAGAGCACGCCGCCGGTGAGCAGGCCGACGTTGCGCATGTCCATGCGGGGCGGCCCGAGGACGGCGAGCGCGCCGTCGGAGCCAGGCGCGATCGCGCCGGATGCGGCGTCGGCGGCTTGGAACGCCTCGTCGGGCTCGTGCCAGAGGGTGCGGACGAGCCACGCGTAGGCGGCGCCGGTGTCGCCCGCGCTGCTCTCCAGGACCCAGCGGTCGGGAGACAGGTGGCAACCCGTCCACGTCGCTCCGCTGGGGGAAAACACTGGTTTCTGGGTCGCCATCTGGACGGGGGCGCTCCAGCCCGCCACGACGCCGGCTTCGCCTGGTTGCAGCACGCCGAGGCCGAGGAGTCCAGTCTGCGTGTCGGCCCCAGCGACGGCGACGGGCGTACCGGCCGCGATGCCGGTCTGGCGCGATGCCGCCGCCGAAACGCCGCCGGCCACGGTGCCAGATGGCAGCATCGGCAGTTTGGCGTCCATGACTAGGCCGAGCTTGGCCATGAGCTCAGAGGCCCATGCGCGGGCTCCGACGTGCAACAGGCCCGCTTCGCCGGCCAGGGTCGGCTCGCTGGCGCGGAGGCCGGTCAGCTTGAATGTCAGCCAGTCGGCCAAGGGCAAGGCGGAGGTTATCTTGGCGTAGGCGTCGGGACGGTGGAGTTGGAACCACCGCAGCTTGGCGGCCGTGAAAAAGAAGGACGGGAGATGGCCTGTGGTGGCGTACACCTCGTCGCGGTGGTCTTGGTCAAGGGCAGCGCCCTCGAAGACGGCGCGGAGGTCCATGTTGGGGCCGACGTACACCTCCGCCCCTTGGACATCGAGGAAGGCGACACCCTGGCGCTGGCTGGTGACGGCGACTGCGGCGACTCGCCGCGGGTGCGTCCGCGCGGCGGTGAGAACGCTCCGCATCAGCCCGCAGGCGGCATCCCAGGTGGCGGATGGGTCGAACCGGCGCGCCATCTCAGGGGCGTCGGCACCTTGGGCGAATAGCCAGGGGTAGAACTCCTGGGCGACGCTCGCGCCGGATGCGCCGAACAGATGGCACCGCATGGCGCTGGTGCCCGCGTCGAGGACGAGGATGTAGCGGTCAGCCACGGTGTCCCCAGGCTGCCGGATTGACGAGGTTGACGGGCCGTTGGTCGGACACGTAGCGCCGGATTTCATCCACCATCATGCGTGAGTGGCGCTCGATGGACTCGACGGTGGCGCCGCCGATGTGGGGTGTGAGCAAGATGTTGTCCAGGGCGAGGAACGGGCTGTCCGAGGCGACCGGATGAGTGTCGAAGACATCAATGGCCGCGCCCGCGATGCGCTTAGCGGCGAGTGCCTGCACCAGGGCGTCCTGGTCGGCGATGGCGACGCCAGAAGCGGTGATGAGGAAGGCGGAGGGCTTCATCAGGGCAAGGCGGCTGGCATTGAGCATGCCGGTCGTCTCGGCGTTGAGCGGGGGGAGCGTCGCGACGAAATCGGCCTCAGCCAGGAGGGTGTCGAGACCGGCCACACGGACGCCGTCTGGCACCGTGGCGACGTAGGGGTCATGGGCCAGGACGCGCATGTCGAGGCAAGCGGCGATGCGCGCGAGGCGGCGGCCGATGGCGCCGAGGCCGACGATGCCGAGCGTGCGGTTTGCCAACTCGATGCCTCGGAAGGCGACATATGGCTCCACAGGGTCGGCCCAGCGGCCCTCTTTCACGTAGCGGTGGGCGTCTGGGGTCCGGCGGGCCAAGCAAAGCACGGCCCCGAGGACGTGCTCGGCGACCGCCTGGGCATTGCGGCCGGGGGTGTTGATCACCAGGACGCCGTGGTGTGTCGCGGCCTCGATGTCCACGTGGCTGGTGGTGGCGCGACAGATGCCGACGAGTTTGAGGCCGGACGCCCGCGCGAAGGTCTCCTCGAAGACGAAGTCGGACTCAATCACGACTACAGAAAACCTGCCGTCGTTGAGCCGCTGGGCCAACTCGTCGGGGTCGTAAAGTTTGCGGGTGTCGAGCCAGCTCTCGTATTCAACCTCCGCGAAGCCACGGAGGGCGTCGAGCTGTGCGGCGTCGAAGGGTGCGAGGACGAGAGCACGCAACTTCTCAACCACCGAATTCTGGGACTCTGGGCATGAGGCTCTGCGCCCAGAGGCGCGCCATCAGGACGAGTTTTTCCCGGCTGGACAGGCTGATACGGCGCTCGAAGACCTGGTAACCGGAAGACTCGACGCGGTCGAGGATTCGGCCGTACACGCCGTGGAGGACGGCGGGGCAGGCCCTGGCCTCGCGGGAGAGGAGTGGGATGAGGAGCCTGCCGTTCTGGAAGTACGAGCGGGCACGCTGCACCTGGTACTGCATGAGTGAGCGGAAGGCGTCGTTGACCACGCCGCGCATGAGGTGGTCCTCGGTGTAGCCGAAGCGCCGCAGTTCGTCCTGGGGGAGGTAGATGCGACCCCTTTGGGCGTCTTCTTTGACGTCGCGGATGATGTTGGTGAGCTGCATGGCGAGGCCGAGGTCTATCGCGTACTCCTTGGCCTTAGGGTCCGTGTAGCCGAAGATTTCGATGGAGATGAGGCCAACGACCGAGGCGACCTTGTAGCAGTAGGCGCTAAGCTCAGCGAAGTCTTTGTAGCGGCTCCAGGTCAGGTCCATCTCGACGCCGTCCACAAGGTTGTGGAAGTAAGAGTAGGGGATATGGAAGGTCTGGGCCGAATCGCTCAGTGCGAGCATGACCGGCCCGTCGGAGCGGCCTGAGGCTGTCTCGTCGAGCAGCCTGTGGGTGTCCGAGAGGCGTGTGCGCTTCTCTTCGAGGGGCAAGCCTTCGTCGGAGATGTCGTCGCAGTGGCGGGCGAAGGCGTAGGCGGCGTGGATGGCGCGGCGTTTGGCCGGCGGCAGGGTGCGAAAGGCGTAGTAGAAGTTCCGGGCCTGCTGTTTGGTCACCCGCTTGCAATGGGCGTAGGCTTGTTCCAACTCAGATGGCAACCGTTCGCTCCTAGCAGCAATTGTAATGATACCTGCTCTCCGCTTCGGCGGGCTACTTCGCCAGTCCAGCCAGGAAATCACGCAGGACGCGCTCATAGCTGGCCGGGTCAAAGTTCCAGGCGGCGACGTGCGGCGCGCCCGGGAACCGCATGTAGATGACCAAGTCGGGCCTGGCCTGGGCGAGGGTCTCGCTCGTCTCGATGGGCACGCGCTTGTCCGCGTCGCCGTGGATGAGCAACACGGGCACCGAGAGGTTGTCCGCCCTTTGCAAATAGTCCACCGCTCCCCAGTCCACCTCGAACCTGTAACGCGACACCGCTTTGCCAACGACTACGGCGAGCCGTGGGTGGCCCTCCTCCCGTCCACCGAAGTCCACGGTGGACGCGAAGGAGAGCATCGGCGCGTCGAGCACCACGCCAGCCACGTTCGCGGCGAGGGGTGAGTGCTCCAGAAAGCCCATGATGATGGCGCCACCCATGCTGTACCCAATAAGCACGACCTCCTGGGCCCCGTGGTCGAGGGCGTACTGGACGGCGCCCTCCAGGTCCTCCCATTCCGTCGCGCCGTAGCGGTAGAAGCCGTCGGGCGAGGTGGGCACGCCGTCGTCGTTGCGGTAGGTGATGAAGAGTGTGGGCATGGAGAGGTCGGCAAGGGTGCGCAGGACGCGCAGGCCCTGGCCGAGTCCCGACCCCTTGCCGTGGACAAAGACTGCCCAAGTGCGACTCCCGTTGCCCACCAGCCAGGCAGGGAAGGTGCCCAGGGGCGACTCGTAGGTAACGTCTTGGTAGGGGATGTCGAGGCCGGTCTGGGGGTTCCCTTCGTAGGCCCAACTGTCCATACGCACCATCTCGCCTGTATCCAGCCCCCCCACCGAGACGGGGACAAGCTCCCGCTCTACCTGCAGGCCGTCCTGCTTGAGGATGGCGCCTACCCGGTTGTAGCCACCGGACTGGGATTCCAGCCCCCACAAGCCATCCGCGAGCCAAGGGCTGTTGTCCTCGGTGAGGTCGGTCTTCATCAGGACGACGGAGCCGCTAGAAACGGACACAACCTCCAGGTCATAGATGCGGGCGGTCACCTCCCTGCCCAGCCCTCCATCGCGCAGCCGCTCCGACGCGGCCCAGCCGACGCCCCAAACGGCGACGACGAGGATGAGAGATGCCGTTAGGTACAGAACGCTGAGGGCGAAGAGGGCGCGGTGCCAGGTCTTGACGAAGAGGAGGCCGTACAAGATAGGTGCGGGCGTCACGACCAGCAGCACCACGAGGGGGTGGCCCGGCCCAAGGGCGGCCGCGGCCATGCCGCCGAGCGCAGCGACGACCACGAAAAGCACGGCGCCCGCCGCGATGGCGACTGTCTTCCAGTGTCCCATCGTTCCTACTCCGCGCTCGTGAGTATTCCTTGTGCCCTGGAGGTATCGGCTAGCGCAGCCTAAGTGCGGGTTAGGCCATCGAACTGGGAGAGCAGCGGTCTAAGGGGCGACGAGACTGCGGAAGGCCCGCGGGAGACTCGGTAGGGAGCCGCAGGACTACATGCCCATGACTTGGACGAGGACCTGGCGGCCATCCTCGAGTTGTAGGGCCTTCTCGCCGTCTAACTCGACGAGGAAGACGCGCTGCCACTGGCCCAGGGCCATCTCGCCGTCAACGACGGGGATGGTCTCGCTGGAGCCGAGGACAAGGTGTTGGCAGTGGGAGTGGCCGTTGGGGCACTCGTCTTCGTGCATGTGGACGGTGCGGACGCTGAAGTCGTTGTGGCGGTAGTGCGCGGTCCGGGGGGCGATCCGCTCGAGGAAAGAAGCGAGATCCGTCATGAGCAGAGGTTCGTGCTCCTGAATCACGATAGCCGCGGTGGTGTGCTTGGAGAAGACGCAAACGATGCCGTTGCGTATATTTGACTCCGCGACCTGTTGGGCAACGCGGTCAGTGATATCGATGAATTGTGGTGCGGCAGAGGCCTTGACCCGAACTGTAGACAGGCGAGTCTTGAACGTCGCCTCGCTCACTCTCATTAGACTTAACCTCTCTATTGACTCCCAACCGGGTGGTTGGAAATTGCCAGGACAGACATTACCATACCGACCGGCCGATTTTCAATCATCTGGAGCCTGATTTTACCTCGTTATTCGATGCTCTTTCTGGTACTTTTATCACACGATAAATTTCTCATCCTCGCCCGATGGCTTTACGGTATCTTCCCAGAGCCATGAGCGGCCAGTAGTTCCGGTACATCGTGTAGTTGATCATGAAGCCCGCAGGCATCTCCACCCCCTGATAGCCCGGGTCTTTGGGGGTGAGGTAGCGGTCCAGGCGCTGGCCGACGCCGTAGCCTGGGAAGCCTGTTCCGGTGTAGTGGAGTTCATCCCAAGAACCGTCGGGTTTTTGTGTTGAAATTAGGTGTTCAACTCCTCTCGCCGCGGCTTCAGTCTCGGCTTGGCCGGCGGCGACTAGAGAGAGCAGCGCCCATGCGGTCTGTGATGGAGTCGTTGGCCCGCGGCCCCGGTAGTTGGGGTCCACGTAGGAGGCGCAACTTTCGCCCCAACCGCCGTCGGGGTTCTGGCGGTCTAGCAGCCACTTGATGGCGAGGCGGACCTCGTCGGCATCCATGTCGAGGTTCAGTGCCTTGAACGCAGGTAGAACGGCGCCGGTGCCATAGATGTAGTTGACGCCCCAGCGGCCGAACCAAGGGCCGTCAGCTTCCTGTTCGGAAAGCGTGTACTTGAGGGCCTTGACGATTGCTGGGTGGTTGGGCTTGAAACCCAACTGGCCGAGCATCTCCAGCACGTGGACGGTGACGTCCACGCTGGGAGGGTCCACGGTTTCGCCGAAGTCCGCGAATGGGATGCGGGCGATGAAGAGTTTGGTGTTGTCCTTGTCGAACGATGCCCAGCCGCCGTTGCGCGACTGCATCCCCAGTATCCACCGAACGGCGCGGTCGATGGCCTCGGCCTTCCGCGCCTTGTCGGGCAGCGCCACTTTGTCCAGTGCCATGACGATTTCAGCCGTGTCGTCCAGATCGGGGTAGGTGTCGTTGTGGAACTCGAAAGCCCATCCGCCGGGAGGCGTGTCCTTCGCCTTCACCTGCCAATCGCCGCCGGAGAGGATTTGCTCGTCCAACATGTATTCCCCGGCTTTCACAAGCGCGGGATGGCTGGGCCCGAGGTCTGAGTCAGCCAAGGCGATCATGGTGAGGCAAGTGTCCCAGAGCGGAGAGACGCATGCCTGCACCTTGAGGTTGTCGCCTTCCTCGATGGCAAAGCCATTGAAGCCGGCCATGCCCTTGGCCATGACGGGATGGTCGAGAGGGTAACCGAGCGTCTTGAGGGCCATGAGGGAGTACACCCAGGGGGGCTGGATGCCGCCCCAGCTGCCGTCGGCCTCCTGATGGGCGACGACCCACTGCTCGGCGCGCTTGATGGCTTGTGCACGCGTCGGCTTGAAGGGCAGCGTTCCCAGCAGCCGCAAGACACGGTCGGAGGCATAGAAGAAGGACTCCCAGCCGACGAGCTTGCTCGGCCGTTTGATGGAGTAGTCGGTCTGAGAGCGGGGCAGGGGGTAAAGCTCGTCTATTTTGGCCGACTCGGGGACGGGGCGGACAGGTTTCCTGTCCAACACGATGAGCAGCGGGACGATGGTGGCCCGCGCCCAACTTGAGAACTCGTAGATGTTGACGGGGAACCAGTTGGGGAAGAGGATGACCTCCGGGGGCATCACCGGCACACCGCGCCAGTCCCACTGGCCGAAGAGCGACAGCCATATCTTGGTGAAAACGCGGGTCTTGGGCACGCCGCCCTTGGATAGGATGAACTCGCGCGCCTTACGCATGAACGGCTCGTCGGGAGAGATGCCGGCGAGTTTGAGGGCGAAGTAACACTCAACTGAGGTGCTCAGGTCGCCGGGGGCGTCGTAGTACTGGCCCCATGTCCCGTCGTCGCGTTGCGAACGGATGATGTAGTTGGCGAGCCTTCGCCACTTCTCCTTGTCAACGGCCTCGAGGAAGTGGGTGAGGAGGAGGAACTCAGCCTCCATGGTGGGGTTCGACTGCAACTCGCCCCACCAGTAACCCTCTGGGTACTGGACGCCGAGGAGGTACTGCTGTGACCGCTGAATCGTGGTGTTCAGCGCTTCCTGGCGGGCCTTGGCCGTTACAGGGGTTTTCGTTTCCAGCACTGCCGGTCCCTCACGATGCCTTAGCGGCCAGTTGCGGGGCCCAGACGTCGCTCTCTACGAGAGCTTGGAGCGCGGAGGCCAGCGAGGCCTTGGCGGCACGATACTGTGTCCCCAGCCTGACCAGAGACGGCACGTCGCTGGGGTGAGTAAGGGCGTAGGCCGCAGCGCGCCAGATCGAGCGCTGCGAGGCGTCTTCGGTAGCTTTGGCGACGTACGGCGGGAGCCGTTGTTCCAAAGGGTCGAGCACCGAACGCAGGGCGATACACTGCACATTGCGCTGGGCGGTCGCCTCACAGGCCCAGTAGCTTTCCATATCCACAACGGAGACAGGGAGGGTCTGGCCCAGCCACGACTTGCGTTCGGCGCTGGATACAAGCTTGTCCACGGTGGCGACCCCCCCGAACGCGGGGGCCAAACCAGAAGAGTTGAGAGTGGTGGTCAGGCTCCGGCGCTCTAGGTCGCTGAGCAGATGGCGCTGGAGAGCAGAGCGGCGTTCCCAGGACGACTCGGGGCCAACGAGTGCCCATGCCTCGTCGCCGATGAGCAGATCGCCGGGCTTGAGGCTGGGCTTGGTGGCGCCGGAGAAACCTGCGGAGATGATGAGAGAAGGCCGGTATTTCTCGATGGCTGCGCGAGTTGCTTGCTCTACCTGCCGCCTGCCTGCGCCGCCTTCCACTACGAAGACATGACCGTACCGGGGCGACTGGTAAAAGGCGACCTGGCCTTCTCGGGAGGCCAGGGTGAAACCGCCCGATGCCAAGAAGTCCCTGACTTCCTCGCCCAGGGCGATGACGATGGCTATCACAGGCCTCATCCCCACGGCAGCCCGGCGCAACTTAGGATGCCCCGACCCCGCTGTTCTGGAGGGCGCCCTCCTTGAGCATCTTGAAGGCGGCTTTGGGGTTGCCCAGGGCATCGAAGATCGAGGCTGACTCGAAGCCGCAGTGCATCAAGCAGTTGGCGCAGCGGGGGTCATTGCCGACGCCATAGCGGTCCCAGAGGTCTTGCTTCATAAGGTCTTTGAAGTTCTGCGTGTGGCGGTCCCCCAGAAGATAGCACGGCTCACGCCAGCCCATGATGGTATAAGTGGGGTTAGACCATGCGGTGCACTGGTACTCGCGCTCGCCGCGGAGGAAGGACAGATACAACGGGTTGTTGTAGAAGCGGATGCCGAGTTTGGGGTTCAGCACGCGCTTGAACACCTCCCTGGCCTGCCGTCGGGAGATGAACAACTCCTGGTTCGGAACCGAATCGTACTGATATCCAGGGGAGACCATGCACCCCTCGATGCCCATGTCGGTCATCATCTTGAACATGGCGATGAGGTCAGCCTCGTCCAGGCCGTTGAAAACCGTAGTGTTGGTGGTGACCCGGTAGCCCTGCTCCAAGGCGACTTTGATGCCGCGAACGGCGATCTTCCAGACGCCCTTGCGATAGACAGACTTGTCGTGGGCCTCCTCCATGCCATCTAGGTGTACCACGAAGCAGAAGTATTTGGAGGGCGGGATTTTCTTCATCACGCGTTCCATGAGGAGCGCGTTGGTGCACATATACACGAACTTTTTTTGAGCAACGAGGCGGTTGACGATTTCATCTATCTTCGGGTGCATCGTTGGCTCGCCTCCCGCGATGGAGACGATGGGGGCGCCGGACTCCTTGACGGCTGTCAGGCACTGCTCGACGGTGAGGTAGCGGCTGATGACCGGCTCGTACTCACGGATGCGGCCGCACCCCTCGCAGGCGAGGTTGCACGCCTCCAGCGGCTCCAACATGGTGACGAGCGGGAAACGCTTGCGGCCCGTGGCTTTATTCTTAAGGATGTACCACCCCAACCGCAGTGCGAGTTCGATCGGTCTGCCCATGCTTGCCTCCTGGAGTCCTACCTACGTCTAGAGCCGTCCTAGTTTAGACTAATGCTCGCGCACCAACAAGAAGTGCGCCAGGTCCTCTATCTCCTCTTGTGCCTGCGGGCTGAGGGCGACCCCTTCTAGAGCAGCCAGAGCGTCGTCGCAGTGGCGCTGCGCCAGCGCCTGGGCTTGGTCGCGGGTGCCGATGCGCTCCATGACTTCCAAGACCTGGGCCACATCATGGTCGTCTAGGGCTTCCTTCCTGTATGCCTCTCTCAGCATCGCAGCGTCTGTTCCGTTGGCATGGCCCATGGCGTGGACGACGGGGAAGGAGTTCTTCTTGCGGCGGATGTCGGCGCCGACGGGCTTGCCGGTCTTCCCTTCCTTGCCCCACACACCGAGGATGTCGTCACGGATCTGGAACACGAAGCCCAGGGAGCGGCCGAACCGGCGGAACGCGTCCACAGCCCCGAGGTCTTTCGTTCCCAGGAACGCTCCCATCTCCAACGAGCACCGGATAAGGGCGCCGGTCTTGAGGGAAATCATGTTCAGATAGGCGTCCTGGCCGACGTCGTGACGCTTCTCATAGTCCAAGTCAAGGTACTGTCCTTCGATCATCTGGAGGTAGGCTTCGGTGAGGAGGGCGATGACGCGAAGGGCATCGGGGATGGATACACCCTGCTCGACGAGCCGCTCGAGGGAGATGTCGGCCACAGCGCGGAGGGCGTTCCCTGAGACGATGGCCTTCGGCTCGCCCCAGACGGCCCACACCGTGGGCCTGCCTCGGCGCGTCTTGTCATGGTCTTGGATATCGTCATGGATAAGCGAGAAGTTATGGATGAGCTCGATGGCTACGGCTGCAGGCATTGCCCTGTCAGCGGTGCCGCCGATGACTTCGCAAGCGAAGAGGCAGAGCGTTGGGCGAAGAGCCTTGCCGGTCGCGGCCGTGACGGGGTTGCCGTCGGAGTCGGCCCATCCCATCGCATAGCGGAGGGTGTCGTACACGCGGCAGCCGTCGTAGGAGAGGCTTGCTCTGAGGGCGCAGGAAAGCTCGGCCCCATAGCGACGGAACAGCGGCGGCAACACAGCCATTTTCTTGCCGGACACATCCAGGGCTGTTCTCGCCAACCCTCAGCCCTCCGGTATTTGTTAGACCTGCTCTCCTCAGGATGGCCCGCTCAAGCAGTGATAGATGAGCGCTCCATCTGCTTTCCGCCTCCCCGGCCACCGCCGCACATCATACCTAGCAATGCGATGGGACATACTAGCATCGGGTGAGGGAGGTGTCAATACGAACGGGATGCCGCTCCGCCGCAGTGCGTCGCGCTCGAGTGGCCAGCGACAAAACCTGGCTGCCCGGCCGATTGTGCGATTTTTCACTTGAAAATACCTACGCCAGGTGCTATTCTTTCGGCTCGAAATCGCCTAGCTCTGGCCGAGGATATGCTCGACGACTATTTCCGCCAGTATGGACTGATTGCCATCTTCGCCGCCCTCGCCGTGGCGGTCCCGACGGGGATGCTGACCATATCGTGGATGCTTGGCGTCTTGGGCATCCGCCCCCGCAAGCCGGATGCTGTGAAGAACAGCATCTACGAATGCGGCTTCGCAACCCTGGGAGGCCGCTGGAGTGGCTTCAATTTCCGCTTCTACGCCTTCGCCCTGGTCTTCGTGCTCTTCGACGTCGAGGTCGTCTTCTTGTTCCCGTGGGCGGCCAGCTTCGGCTTTCTGTCGAAAGAGTTCGGCGTCTTCGTGCTGGTAGAGATGTTGGTGTTCATCGCCATCCTTGTGGTTGGCTGGCTTCACGCATGGCGAAAAGGGGACCTTCAATGGAGATAGGGCCGGACCCGCGTGGAATCAACCTCCACGGTGGCCGTGTGCCGCTCTATACGGCCACGCGGGAGCTTGACCGCGCCGAGGGTGACTACATCAACAACCTCAAGGCGACGCATGTCCAGCCGCTGGCCGAGCCACTCATCGAGGTGCCCGACGACTTGAAGCGGAACCTGGCAGTGACCTCCGTGGACGCGATGCTGAACTGGGGCCGCAAAGGGTCAGTGTGGCCGTTGGCCTTCGGGCTGGCCTGCTGCGCGTTCGAGATGATGGCCAGCGCGATGTCGAGGTTTGACCTATCGCGGTTCGGGATGGAAGTGTTCCGGGCCTCGCCCCGGCAGGCGGACCTGATGATCGTGGCGGGGACGGTGACCTGGAAGATGGCGCCTGCCATCGAGCGCGTGTACTACCAGATGGCCGAGCCGCGCTGGGTGATTTCGATGGGGGTATGCGCCACCAGCGGCGGCCCGTACTACGAGTCGTACAGCGTCGTCCCCGGTGTTAACCACATCGTCCCTGTGGATGTGTATGTGCCCGGCTGCCCGCCGCGGCCGGATGCGCTGCTTTACGGCATCATGCAGCTCCACGAGAAGATCAAGCGCTACTCGCTCCAGGGCAGGGCGGCGGGACGCTGATGGCCAAAGCACTGGCTGGCACAGACGTAGCCCGCCGCATCAACGAGACTTTTTCCGGTGTGGCCTTGGAGTCGAACAAGACCGACGTCTGGGTCGCTCCGGACGACCTGCACCGCGCCGCCAAGTTCCTCCACGACGATAAGGAGTTGGACTGTGCGATGCTCCTAGCCATCACCGCAGTGGACTACGTCGAGCGGTTCGAACTTGTTTACCATCTGCGCTCCATGAGGAAGAACCATACCGTAGTGATAAAGACACGGCTCTCAGGTCGGGAAGAGCCTGCCATCAGCTCTGTGACAGACATCTGGCAGGGGGCTGACCTTCAGGAGCGGGAGGTCTGGGACCTGATGGGTATCCGTTTCGAGGGCCATCCCAACATGAAGCGGGTACTTTTGTGGGAGGGGTTCCCTGGGCACCCGCTACGCAGAGATTTCGTCAGATAGGAGACGCCTGGGCGATTGGCCATCAGGACTGAGCCGGTAACCGTCAACCTAGGGCCGCAACACCCGAGCACTCACGGGGTGTTCCGGCTGCGTGTGACCTTCGACGGCGAGGTGGTGCTGGACGTTGAGCCGGTCTTCGGCTACCTGCACCGCGGGACGGAGAAGCTGGCGGAGGAGCGCACCTATGTGCAGGTGGTTACGCTTACCGACCGGCTGGACTACGTCTCGGCCATGACGAACAACCTCGCCTATGTGCGCGCGGTGGAGAAGCTTGCAGGCATCGAGGTGCCGGAGCGGGCCAAGTACCTCCGGGTCATCTCATCCGAACTTCAACGGATCGCTAGCCACCTCATCGCCACCGGCTTTCTGCTCCAGGAGTTGGGCGCGTTCGCCACTCCGCTGATGTACTGCTTCCGGGAGCGGGAGCGCATCCTCGAACTGTTCGAGATGTTGTGCGGGGCGCGCATCACGGTGAGCTACATGCGGCCCGGCGGAGTGCTCCAGGACGCGCCGGAAGACTTCTGGCCAGCGCTGGACGAATTGGTCAAGGCGATGCCCCAGTACATAGAGGAACTGGAAGGCCTCATCACCTCTAACGAAATCGTCCTGGCCCGCACGAAAGACGTAGGTGTCTTGACCGCGGAGAAGGCTATCAATGCCTCGGTCACCGGGCCGATGCTGCGTGCGACAGGGGTGCAGTGGGACTTGCGCAAAGCCGACCCCCACGAGGTGTACGACCGGGTGGAATTCGACGTGCCCATCGGCGCCATCGGCGACACCTATGACCGTTACCTGGTGCGCGTCCAGGAGATGCGCCAGAGCCTGCGCATCATCGAGCAGTGCGTCAAGCAGATCCCCAAAGGCGACATCCGTTCGCGGACGGCCTACTTCATCCGGCCGCCGGTGGGCGATGCCTACGGGGCCGTGGAGAGCCCAAAAGGGGAGCTGGGGTTCTATCTAGTGAGCGACGGTGGCATCGCGCCCTACCGGTGCAAGATACGCTCTCCTTCCTTTATCAATCTGACCGTGTTGCGGGACCTGCTGGCCGGCTGGAAGATGGCCGACCTCATCATCATCTTCGGAAGCACTGACATCGTTCTGGGAGAGGTGGACCGCTAGTGGAAGGGCAGGCCGTCAAGGCAGGCTTCGACTTTCTCGGCATCTACGGGTTCTTCGACGGGCTGATGCCCGAGAGCCTAGACTGGCTGGCGTTTCTTGTGGCCGGCTTCATTCTCGCCTTCGCCATCATCAACGCGCTGGTGGTCTCGACGGCGGTGTACACCTGGTTCGAGCGCCGGGCGCTGGGCAAGTTCCAGTCGAGGCTTGGGCCGAATCGCTGGGGGCCGTTCGGGCTGCTCCAGCCTATCGCCGATGTGGTCAAATTCATGTCGAAAGAGGACACGGTGCCCGACGGCGCCGACCGGCAGGTGTTCACGCTGGCGCCCATCGTGTTTGTAGCCACCGGCTTTCTGGTCTTCGCCCTCATCCCTTTGGGGAGTAACGATTGGCTGAGCCGGCTCAACATCGGCCTCGTGTTCATCATCGCGGTGACATCGGTGAACACGCTAGCCATCTTCATGGCGGGCTGGTCATCGCGGAACAAGTACGCGATGTTCGGAGCCATGCGCGGCGTCGCCATGCTCATCAGTTACGAGGTGCCGATGGCCCTTGCCATCGCTGCGGTGGCCCTGGCGAGCCAGTCGCTCTCTACATACACTGTGGTCACCAACCAAGAGGTGCCGTTCATGCTGGTCATGCCACTGGCCTTCTTCATCTTCGTCGCAGCGGCTTCGGCCGAGATGAGCCGGACGCCTTTCGACCTCATCGAGTCGGAGTCGGAACTCGGCTCTGGCTATCACACCGAGTACAGCGGGATGAAATTCGCGCTGTTCCAACTCGCCGAGTTCATGGCGCCCATCATCGTCTCGTGTATCGTGGCCACGCTGTTCCTGTCGGGTTGGCGAGGCTGGGGCCCCATCCCTGGCCAGGTATGGTTCATACTCAAGGCGCTGGTCGTGCTGTGTGCACTGCTGTGGTTCCGGGCCACGTGGCCCCGCTTGCGGGTTGACCAGATCATGGAGTTCGCATGGAAGGGGCTGTTCCCCCTGTCGCTGCTGAACCTGTTCGCGGTGGCTACCGAGATTCAACTGCTGCGCGACCCAGTGACGGGCGCGCTGACGGATAGCGACATGTGGGCGATGGCGGCCATCAACTGGGCCATCACGGGTATTGTCTTCCTGGCGGTAAGCCGCATGTTCGCCCGCAAGCAGCTCCAGCGTCCCCTGCCGAAGCCGTCGCCGTTGGCCAACATGGGTGCGGAGGCGGAATAGCCGTGTACGGTGCGGGGATGGCCAAAGGGCTGCTGGTGACGATGAAGAACTTTGTCAAGCCAGACCGGATGTTCACCGTCCAGTATCCCGACCGGAAAGTCAGCCCGACCGAATTGGCGAAGATGTCGGGAGTCGGCGTGTTCACGTTCATGCGCAAGAACCCAAAGACCGCGTTTAAGGCGATGACCGGGCAGATGACGGTACCCGCGAGGCTCAAACAGCACCCCCGGTTCCGTGGAGAAGAGTTCACCTGGTACGAGCAGCGGTGCACCGGCTGCGCCAGCTGCGCAAAATACTGCCCTCTCGGCATCATCCGCATCGTGACCAGCCCCAGCGGCGAGCAGGTGCAAGAGGGTCAGAAGTACCACCTAGATGTGTTCGACATAGATATAGGAAGGTGTATGTTCTGCGGCCTATGCGTCGAAGCGTGCCCCTACGATGCGCTGCACATGGGTAGCGGGTTCGAGGAAGGCAAGTACCGTCGGAAGGACCTCGTGGTCACGGTGGACCGGCTGAAGTCGCAGCCGAAGCATCCGAGCACCTGGTTCCGTCCGCAGATACAGGGCAAGGAAGGCTACCACCCGCATGGCGAAAAGGACGTGACTTGGCAAGAGGCCGGCCGTCATGAACAGCCGAGCCGGAAGCACCAAGAGGAGAAGTGGGCGAAGCGCTGATGCTGGGCGAAGGGACTGAGTCGAGCGTCATAACCGACGTCATCTTCTGGGTCATCGCGGTGGGCACCATCGTGGCGGCCATCGCGGTGGTGCAGTTGCGAGACCTGTTCCGCGCCGCGTTGTTCCTCGTCGTCGCGTTCCTGGGCGCGGCGGGCATGTTCGTCCTGCTGCGCGCCGAATTCATCGCGGTCGTGCAGGTGCTCATCTACGTCGGCGCGATCTCAGTGCTCATCATCTTTGCCATCATGACGACCCGCGAGGTCGAGCAGGGCAGCCCGTACAACAGACTCCAGGTTCCTGCGCTCATCCTGGCCGGGCTGTTCTTGGCAGGAGTGATCTTCGTCATCTTCAGCACTGAATGGAACGTCCTGGACACGGCCATCAGCGGCGGCAGGCTCGCTGATGAGACGGCGACGAAGGCGAGTGAGGTGTTCGCGGGAACGGTCCCGAGAATCGCGGGGCTGCTCATCCGCGAGTACGTGCTGGCATTCGAGGTAGCATCGGTGGTGTTGCTGGCGGCCATCATCGGGGCGCTCAGTCTGATGCGGGAGCGGTAGGAAGATGGGCCTGGAAAGTTTCCTAGCCGTCGGGGCCATCATCTTCTGCATCGGGCTGTATGGGGCGCTGACGAAGCGCAACGCCATCACGGTCTTGATGTGCATCGAACTGATGTTCACCGCCGTGAACATCACCGCGGTGACGCTGTCTCGCTACGTGGTGCCTGCGGGCCTGGCGGAGAACCCGGCTTCGGTCTCCGATGACGTACTCCAGACACTTCTGACCGGCCAGGTCTTCACCATCTTCATCATCACCGTCGCCGCGGCCGAGGTCGCTCTGGGCCTCGCCATCGTCATGGCCGTGTTCAAGAACCGCGAGAGCGTGTTCGTCACCGACGCGACCGAGATGAAGCACTGATATGTTCGTTGAGTACAAGAAGGCGCCTAATCTGATGATTGCCGAGATGTGGAAGGACGCTCTGGAGGCCGAGGGTCTTCCCACGAAGATCCTGCCCGAGGGCGACATCCTGACCTGGGGCGAGCGGGTCCCTTACCGAGTCATGGTGCCGAGGGGCCGCGAGCACGTCGCCGACGAGATTCTGAGGAAGCTGTGACGGCCACCAGATGATTTCAGAGATCGCCGTCTGGCTCGTCTTCTTCCTGCCGCTCGCCTCTTTCGTGGCGATTGCGTTCGTTATCCGGCCCTTCCTGAACGGCTATGCCGTGACCGCTGGATACGTCTCTATCCTCGCCATCGCGACGTCGCTGGCGCTGTCCGTCTGGGCGCTGGGGACCGTGGCGCACGAGCACACCTCGGTCGAGTTCGCGCCGCACCGCTGGCTCACCATCGGGACGTTGGAGATATCGCTGGGCGTCACCCTGGACTCCCTGACGGCGGTGATGCTGCTCGTGGTCACGAGCGTGAGCCTGATGGTGCAGGTGTACTCGACAGGCTATATGAAGGGCGACCCGGGCTACGCGCGCTACTACGCCTACCTGTCGCTGTTCACCGCGTCCATGCTGGGCCTCGTGCTAGCTAGCAGCCTAGTGCAATTGTTCGTGTTCTGGGAGCTGGTCGGCCTGTGCTCGTACCTCCTTATCGGATTCTGGTACCACAAGCCGTCGGCGGCCGCGGCAGCCAAGAAGGCGTTCATCGTGACGAGGATCGGCGACTTCGGACTGCTGCTGGCCCTGCTCTACCTGTTCTTCAACCAGGATAAGTTCCCCGCGGGCCTCAACGCCCTGAACATCAGCGACATCAACGATGCCGCCCTGGGCGTGCTCGGTAGCAACGTGGTGACGTGGATTGCGGTGGGCATCTTCGCCGGCGCGGTGGGAAAGTCGGCGCAGTTCCCGCTGCATACGTGGCTGCCCGACGCGATGGAAGGCCCGACGCCGGTCAGCGCCCTCATCCATGCGGCGACGATGGTGGCTGCGGGCGTGTTCTTGGTCGCGCGCTTCTTCCCTCTGTTCGAGGCCTCGACGACGGCGATGAACGCGGTGGCGGTCATCGGCGGGGTCACGGCCATCTTCGCAGCCACGATGGGTCTGGTGCAGCACGACATCAAGCGTGTCCTGGCCTACTCGACGGTCAGCCAGCTTGGGTACATGATGCTGGCCCTCGGGGTCGGCGCGTACGGCGCGGCCATCTTCCATCTGTTCACCCATGCCTTCTTCAAGGCGTTGTTGTTCCTCGGCTCCGGCAGCGTGAGCCACGCTGCGGGCGGCACGTTCGACATGCGCTACATGGGTGGGCTGCGTAAGGTGATGCCCTGGACGTACGTGACCTTCTTGGTCGGGAGCCTGAGCCTCGCGGGTCTGTTCCCGTTGGCCGGGTTCTGGAGCAAGGACGAGATCCTGGCGCACGCGTGGGGCGCGGAGGGCGCGGTCAGCCAGGTGGTGTTCTGGCTCGCCCTAGTTTCCGTGTTCCTGACGGCGTTCTATATGTTCCGCGCTTTGTTCATGACGTTCGAGGGCGACTTCAAGGGAGGCGCGGCCAAGGACCCGAAGGCCGACGCCCACGGCCACCACGGCGAGATGCACCCGCACGAGTCGCCATGGCCGATGGTGGCGCCGCTGGTGCTACTGGGCCTCGCGGCCGCCGCGGTGGGCTTCATCGCCAACCCCATCACCGACCTCGGCGTCGTGCCGATCCACTGGCTGACGACGTTCCTGTCTGAAGGTGCTGCGCATGAGACGGTCGAGTTCAACGTCGGCGTGGCGACCATCTCGAGCGCGATTGCCTTGGCGGGCATCGTGCTGGCCTACACGATTTACGGCGTCCGGCGCCCGGCCATCTCGCCGGAGGCGATGGGGCGGTGGTTCAGGCCCGTGCACACTCTGTTCTACCGCAAATACTACTTCGATGAGTTGTACGAAGGTGTCTTGGTGCGCGGCGTCTTCTACCGGGGCGTTGCGCAGGCGCTGGACTGGGCGGACAAGTCCATCGTGGACGGCGTGGTGAGGATGGTGGACCGCCTTGGACGCAACACTGGGCGGGCCATGGGACAGCTCCAGAACGGCCAGCTCCAGGGGTACGGTTTGGCGATTTCAGTGGGCGTGCTGTTGATCTTCGGTGTCTATCTGTTGTTCCGATGATGAGGGCAGGCACAGGCATGACAGAGGTTGGTGGCGATGCCTGAGGGTTTCTCGGGACTATTGACCACGGCGGTGTTCCTGCCCCTAGCGGGGGCGTTGCTTATCGCGCTCCTCGTCAAGGGCGACAAACGTGTGCGCGCCGTGGCCGGCATCATCGCCCTGGCCGAGTTGGTGTTGAGCGTCGTCATCTTCGTCAACTATGACCGGGACGCCGCGGGTTTCCAGATGGTGGACCGGGTCACGGACTGGGTGGGCGCGCCCTCTCTGAAGATTGATTACTTCTTGGGGTTGGACGGCCTGAGCGCGCCGCTGGTGCTGCTGACAGGCATCCTTGGCTTCGTGGCCATCATCTCGTCCTTTTTCAGCGTCAAACAGCGGGTGCGCGAGTACTTCGTGTGGCTGCTGGTGCTCCAGACCGCGGTGATGGGCGTTTTCACAGCGCTGGACTTCATCATGTTCTTCCTGCTGTGGGAGCTCGAGCTGGTGCCGATGTTCTTCCTCATCTCGATATGGGGGAGCGGCAGGCGCGAGTACTCGGCCATGAAGTTCGTCATCTTCACGTTCCTGGGCAGCGCGTTCATGCTTGTGGGCATCCTGGTCCTGTACTTCTCCACAGGCACGTTCGACATGACGGCGTTGCCCGAGAGTATAGAAGGGGCGAGGCTGCTCTTGCCTGCGGGCGCTGTCTTCGGGCTGTTGTTTGCGGGCTTTGCCATCAAACTGCCGGTCTGGCCATTGCATACGTGGCTGCCCGATGCGCACACCGACGCGCCGACGGCGGTCAGCGTGATGCTGGCGGGCGTGCTGCTGAAGATGGGTGGTTACGGGATGATCCGGGTGTCGGCCACCATGTTCCCCGGGGTGATGGACGACTTGGCATGGCTGCTGGCCACGGCGGGGGTGGTGAATATCTTATATGGGGCCGTGGTCACGATGCGACAGACCGACCTGAAGCGACTGGTAGCCTTCAGTAGCATCAGCCACATGGGGTTCGTCCTGCTCGGCCTGTCTGCGGTGGCGGGCGCGGCCTCGTCGGTCGGGATGACCGGCGCCTCGCTCCAGATGTTCACCCACGGCACCATCACGGGCCTGATGTTCCTGCTGGTGGGCCTGGTGTACGACCGGGCGCACACCCGCTACATCCCTGACCTGGGCGGCCTGGCCTCTCGGATGCCTGCGCTGGCGGTTGGATTCCTGGTAGCGGGCCTGGCGTCGCTGGGCCTGCCAGGCACGAGCGGCTTCGTGGCCGAATTGTTGATATTCCTGGGGGCGTTCCCGGCCTGGAGCTGGATCACGGCCATCTCCGCAACGGGAGTTGTACTCACCGCCGGATACATCCTATGGATGATTCAGCGCACCATGTTCGGCCCGAAGTTGGAGCGGTGGGAGACGCTGAAGGACCCGTCGCCGTGGGAACTGGTGCCGGTGGCCGTGCTGGTGGCCGTCATCCTGCTGGTGGGCATCTACCCCTCGATCGTGTCGGATGTGTTCCGTGCGGGCGTTGACCCCATCGCCCAGGCCATCCAGAACGTTCCGGAGGTCGCGTTGAGATGACAGGGCACGACCTCTACCTGCTCTCGCCCGAGTTGAGCATGGCCGGACTGGCGACCATCCTGGTCGTGCTCGACCTCTTCCTGGGCCGGAAGGACCTGCTGGCGTGGGTCGCAGTACTGGGCCTGCTGTTGCCGCTGGGCTTTGCCATATCGTTGTGGGTTGGCCTGGACAGAGACGGCACCGGGCAGATGGCGGGGCTGTTCGACACCCTCTCGGTCGATAAGTTCAGCCTCTTCTTCAAGTTCCTTTTCATCGGGACCACGGCGGCCGTCGTGCTCACCTCGACCGACTACGTGAAACGCCTGGGCCGCCTACAGGGCGAGTACTACGCCCTCATCCTGTTCTCTGCCACGGGTATGATGCTCCTGGCGTCCACGACCGAACTCATCACTATCTACATCGCGCTGGAGCTGACGGCGCTGCCGGTGGCGGCGCTGGCGGCGTTCATGCGTGACAGCCGCTCCTCCGAGTCGGGGATGAAGTTCCTCATCCTGAGCGCCATCAGTTCGGCGGTGCTGCTGTACGGCATGGTATGGGTCTATGGCTACACAGGTACGACGAACCTGGAGGAGATCGCGCGGCGCATCGGCGACGTCGGCCTGCGGGGCGACCAGCCCTTCGGCGGCTATGCGCTGCTGCTGGGCGTTGTGCTGATGATTGCGGGGTTCGGATTCAAGATCGCCAGCGTGCCGTTCCAGATGTGGGCGCCCGACGTGTACGAGGGTGCGCCGACGCCGGTGACGGCCTTCCTGTCGGTGGCGAGTAAGGCGGCGGGCTTCGCAATCCTGCTGCGTATCTTCTACGTCGCCTTCCCCTGGGAGGCGATGAGCCTGGAGTGGAGCGCCATCTTCGCCATCCTGGCAGTGGCGTCTATGACGCTGGGGAACCTGGTGGCCATCCCGCAGCGCAACATCAAGCGGATGCTGGCGTATAGCACCATCGCGCACGCGGGATACCTGCTCGTAGGCCTGGCGGCCGCAACGAGCCGTGCCTCCGAGGGCAACCTGCTCGGCGGGCCGACGGGGATACTGTTCTATCTGGGCGGATACGCGGTCACCAACATGGCGGCCTTCGGCGCGGTCATCGCCATCTCCAACAAGACAGGGAGCGACCGCATCGAGGACTTCGCCGGCATGGCCCGGCGCGCGCCGCTGCTGGCGGCGGTACTGACTCTGGCGCTGGTGTCGCTGACGGGTGTGCCGCCCACGGTCGGCTTCATGGTCAAGCTGAACATCTTCGGCGCGGCGGTGGACAGCGGCCTGACATGGCTAGCGATCGCGGGTGCGTTGAACAGCGTCATCTCGGCCTACTACTACGTGCGGGTAGTGAAGGTGATGTACTTGTCGCCGCCCGCTGCCGAGGAGCGCGTGCCCTCGCCGCTGCCGATGACGGTGGCCGTGACCGTGGCGATGGCGGGTGTGGCCTTCTTCGGTGTTTATCCGGCGCCCCTGCTGGACTTCGCCAGGACCGCGGCGGCGACGCTGCGCATCGCTCTCATCTTCTAACCCCCTAGACAAGCCTGCCCGTGTGTAGGAAGCTTTCGGGAGGCGGCACATGCGCCGCCGAAGCGGAGTGCACGAGGCGAGAGGCCCATGCCGAGAAAACCCGACAAGAAAAAAGAGAAGGCGTTCATAGGCGTCGTCCACAACCACCTGGTGCCGGAAGCGGCCTCGATGGGCAAGAGCCTCATCGAGGCGCTAGGGGCGAAGGGCGAGTCGTGGATGAGCAGTGCCGACGAGGTCGGCTCTGTGGGCGACGACCTGGCGAAGACGCGGGCCATCATCACCGTAGGCGGCGACGGCACTATCCTGCGGACGGTCCGCGCGGCCGCGCCGGCGGGCGTGCCTATTCTCGGCGTGAACATGGGCCGCGTCGGCTTTATGACGGAACTGAAGGCCCAGGACGCCGTCGCCAAGGTCAAGGAGTACATCCACGGTTCGCCGTGGACGGAGGAGCGCACGATGCTGGTGGCGACGCTGGCGTCCAACTCCGGCCCGCCTAAGGTGGAGGTCCATGGGCTCAACGACGTGGTGACGAGCCGTGGTGCGATGGCCAAGCTGCTGGAGGTGAAGGCCTCGATAGATGGGGCGCCCATGACGACATACCGGGCCGACGGCGTCATCGTGGCCACCGCGACGGGAAGTACGGGCTACGCGCTGGCGGCTGGCGGCCCCATCTTGCATCCCCGCTCACAAGAGATGGTGCTGTTGCCCATCGCGGGGCATATGTGCCTCCAGACGCCGCTGGTGCTGGTCGAGGACACGGCCATCGTGCTGCACATCGTGAACGACGCGAAGAGCTTTATGAGCGTGGACGGGTTCGTGGCCAAGAACCTGAAGGTGGACGACCGCATCACGGTGCGGCGGAGCCCGCACGTGGCCCGCTTCCTGCGGACGGGGCCGCCGGAGACGTTCTACACCATGCTGACGCGGCGGCTGGGCATCGTCGAGCGATGACGCGGGGCAGTGGCGCGGGCGCGGCGGGCGGGGCAGGGCAGCCGGAGCGGCTGGTGAGCAGCAAGCGGATGTTCGAGGGCAGACTCGTCCAGGTGCATGTTGACACGGTGGCGCTGCCGGACGGGCGGCTGGCGACGCGGGAGGTGGTGGACCACAAGCCCGCGGTGGTCATCATCCCCTTCGACGACGAGGGCAACGTGGTCCTGGTGCGGCAGTACCGGCACGCGGTGGGCAAGGCGCTGCTGGAGGCGCCGGCGGGCGGCATCGAGCCTGAGGAAGACCCGGACGCGTGTGCCCAGCGGGAGCTGCAAGAAGAAACGGGGTTCCACGCCGGAGAGCTGCGGAAGCTGGGGTCGTTCTGGACCGCGCCGGGCGTGTTCACAGAGTATATGCACGCCTATTTGGCGCGGCGGCTCCGGCGGAGCAAGCTGGAGGCCGACCCGGACGAGGTCATCGCCGTTGAGCGAGTGCCCGTGTCGCGGCTGGAGGGTTTGGTCCGCGACGGTGCCATCCAGGACGCGAAGACCATCGCGGCGCTGTACATGGCGTTGCATGTGAAGTAACGACACCAACTACTGACGTGGGACTGGGCAAAAGTAACGTGCTCGAATTGCTTCCCGTGATCTCTATTGTGTCATTAGCGTTGTGACGCCTTGGCGATGGCGCGCATGGTGGCCTCGGCGGAGGCCTGGTGGTCGGGGCCGGTGGTGATGACGGTGGCGATGATTTCGTCGGCGCCGCGCGCGATGACGCGGCGGAGCTTGTCCACAACCTGGACCTCATCACCGTAGATGGCGACAGCGTTCACCAAGGCGTCGGTCCAGCCGGTGTGGCTGGAGTTGGGGAAGCCTGCTTCGGCGAACATGAGCTCGTAGAAGACGGTCTTTGGGAAATAGCCGAGCCGCTCGCGGACGCCATCGCGGACGGCTGCGGCGTCGGTGCTGACGCAGACGGGTATGTGGACGGCGAGAGGCGGAGCTGCGTGGCCAGCGCGTTTGGCGCCGGCCTGGAGGGCGGGGAGGGCCGCCTTGAAGACGTAGTCGAGGGGGCAGACCCAGGTGATGGCGCCGGCGCCGAGCGCGCCACAGAGGTCGAAAGACTTGGGCCGCAGCGCTGAGGCGAGGACAGGCACGTCCACGGGCGACGCCAGCCTGGTGTGGGCCTTGTAGTGCTTCCCGTCGAAGTCCACCTCCCCTGTGTGGAGGAGGGCCTGCAGCACGGCGATGTACTCGCGCAGGTGGCCGAGCGGCTCGCGGAAGTCGGCGCCGAGGGCGCGTTCCATCCCTTGCTTGTGGGACGGGCCGGCGCCCAGGCGGAAGCGGCCGGGGGCGAGGTTTGCGGCGACCTGGGCCTGCTGGGCCAGCGTCACGGGGTGGCGCGACCAGATGGGGACGATGGAGGTGCCGAGAAGCACTTTCTGCGTCTGGGCCGCAGCGGCGGTGAGGATGGCGAGGGAGTCGCCCGCGAGGCCGCCGGAGGTCATCCAGACCGCGGGGACGCCGAGCGCCTCGGCGTGCTTGATTTGCGCGACGATCTCGGGGGCGGTCTTGCCGCTGATGGCGATGCCGATGGTGCCTTTGACCATGTCTTCCCGAACCTCCGCGCCAGTATAGAGCATCAGTGGGGATGTGGAGGGGGGACCCCCACCCCTCCCCCATGTCTGGGGGAGGGCCTACCGCCCCGATCGCATCGGGGTGGTAGAGGTGAAGGTAGGGCCTCGGCGCAGCCAACGCTTGTCAGACCAGGGTCCGGTCACCTGGGCCTCGAGGCCACACCGAGGCCCAGGTGCTTCCCCTAGGTGTTTGTAGGGAGGGATGGGGGGTGGTACACTCTCGCTACTCTGGGGGTATGGTGGGATGGACTGGCTGACTTTTCACAAGAAGCCGGAGCGGAGGTTCCGCACGATGGTGGCGGCCTTCGCGGGTTGGCCGGACGCCGCTGAGGCCTCCACGCGGGCGGTGCAGTACCTGGTGAACAAGCTGCCCGCGCGGAAGCTCGCCGACATAGACCCTGAGGAGTTCTACGACTTCAACACCGTCCGGCCGCTCACCAAGGTCAACAGCCGGGGCGAGCGCACCATCCGCTGGCCGGAGAACGCGTTCTTCTACTCGGTGTCGGAACCGGACGAGCCGGGGGCCATCCTGTTTGTGGGGATAGAGCCGAACCACAGGTGGCGGGCGTTCACGCAGTTGGTGCTGGGCGTGGCGGAGGAGTTCGGCGTGGAAACGGTGGTGACGCTCGGTTCGCTGCTGGACGCGGTGCCGCACACGAGGGACGTGAAGGTCACGGGGGTAGCGACGACACAGCCGTACCGGGATGAGTTGACGGGCTTGGGGATGCGCGACTCAGGCTATCAAGGCCCTTCGGCGATCCACACGGCGCTGCTCGATGCATGCGCGACCAAGGGGATCCCCTACGTCAGCCTCTGGGGTCACGGGCCACATTATGTGAACATCACGCCCAACCCAGTGGTGAGCCGCGCGCTGCTGAGCCGCTTGGAGCAGGTGACTGGCATCAAGGCGGACATGGGTGAACTCGCGGAGTCGGCGGAGGAGTTCGCGGCGCAGGTCTCCAAGGCGTTCGCCGACATGCCGAACATCGTGGAATACGTGCAGCGGCTGGAGCGGCAGTACGACGAGGCGCAGTTGGCTGCGGAGATGCCCAGCCCGGAGAAGATGGTGGCGGACGCTGAAGAGTTCCTGAAGAGTCACCGGCGCCAGCAGGGCAGCGGCGAGAACGCTTGAGCAGGGGGTGAGGCAGTGCCTGCGTACATCCAACTACTAAGGCTGTCCACGGAGGGTCGAGGAAGGGCGCTGCAGGACCCGGACTTCCTGTTCCGCACGCAAGCGGCCATCGAAGTGCCGGGCATCGAGGTGCTGGGGATCTACGGGGTGTTGGGCGAGTACGATTTCGTGAACATCGTGGAGGGTCCGGACAACTACACTGTGGCGCGCTATTCGATGGAAATGGCGGTGAAGGTTGGGGCCCACATCACGACGTTGCCGGCGATACCCATCGCCCGGCTGCATCCGACCGATGACGGCAACCCATCCGAGGTAGAGGTGGGCAGGGCGCTGGACCCTGACGCGATACCGGACAGAGAGAACCTTTAGGAAATCCCGCCGTCCTAGGCGGCGTCGGCGATGAGCACGGCGAGGAAGTAGTAGGGGATGTGCCATATGCCGCCGCGGCCCAGGTCCACCACGACCTTGCGCCCTTTCGTTTCAACGACGATGCCGCGCGCTCCGAACTTCGGGCCGCCGTCCACGCGGCCGAGGTACGTCACTTCCTGGCCAGGCTGCAGGCCGAACGTCACGGGCCGCGTCCGCAGGTAGAGCGGCTCGGGCATCCCTACCAAGGGCAGCTGCGCGGGATCCATCTTCGTTGCCATCAGACCCGCTCCTTTCACCCCCGCTTCGCTATCCCCACTCCGGCACAGAACAATTTTAGAACAGCACCGGCGTTCTTGTCAAGGCCTGGCCTAGAACGGGCCTAGGCTCTGTTATAGGATATGGCACGCTTTATGGCAGGCGCGTGGAGCGACGCCCGCTGATTGTGAAGGAGTGATGAACGTGAGACTGAAGGGGAAGGTAGCTCTCATCACCGGGGCGGCCCGAGGGCAGGGCGAGGCCGAGGCGCGGATGTTCTCGCGCGAAGGGGCCAAGGTCGTGGTGAGCGATGTACTGGAAGATGCGGGGCGCAAGGTGGCCAAGGAGATAAGCGACGGCGGGGGCGAGGCGCTGTTCGTGAAGCTGGACGTGACTAGCGAGGCTGGATGGAAGCAGGCCGTCGAGGCGACGGTGAAGCGTTTCAGCAAGCTGGATATCCTGGTGAATAACGCGGCCATCCTCTACACCGAGCCGGTGCTGGAGACGACGGTGGAGATATGGGACCGGACGATGGACATCAACTCTACAGGGGTGTTCCTTGGAACACGCGAGGTCATCCCGCACATGCGGCGGAACGGAGGCGGCTCCATCGTCAACATCGCCTCCCTTTCCGCGAACGTCGCGGGGCCCTATGCGGCGGCATACCACGCGTCGAAAGGTGCAGTACGCATCTTCACGAAGGCGGCGGCCATCCAGTATGCCAAAGAGAACATCCGCGTGAACTCGGTGCACCCGGGGCCGGTGGACACGAAGATGATTCGGGACGCCTATGCGGAGTCGTGGCTGAAGCGGATCGACACGCAGAGCCCGATGGGACGCATGGCCAGCTCAGACGAGATCGCGTACTGCGTGCTGTTCCTGGCCTCGGACGAGGCCTCGTACGTGACAGGCGTGGAGCTTATCGTGGACGGCGGCTGGGGCGCTCAATAGGGTAGGGTGCAACCCTGCACCCAAACAGGGTCACCGGGATATGGGATTGTCAGGGGTTCTTGCATCACCAAGCTAAGTGAGTTGTAAGGAGTGCAGACGGGGAAAGTGGATGCAGTGAGGCCTATTGCGAGCCGGCCGCGCATGACGCCGGGCTATGGCGTTCATCGCGGCGAGGTCGGACTGCTTGACTGGGACGCGGTGCGGGAGCGCCTGGCGAAGGCGCGCAACTACTGGGTAGCGACAACACGGTCCGATGGCGGGCCTCACGTGGTGCCTGTGTGGGGACTCTGGCTGGAAAAGGCGTTCTACTTCTCGACGGACTCGGCGTCGCGGAAGGGGCGCAACCTGGCCGTCGACCCGCGGGTGGTGATGCACCTGGAGAGCGGTGACGAGGTGACGATCCTCGAAGGGAGGGCCGAGAGGGTCGCGGAGGCGTCTGTGCTGGGCCGGTTCGCGGATGCGTATGAGGCGAAGTACAAGTTCCGGCCCGAGGTGAGCAGCGCGGCATCGTCGGTGTATCGCGTCCGGCACGAGGCGGCGTTGGCCTGGGAAGAGAAGGACTTCCCGAGGACGGCTACGCGCTGGTCTTTCGCATCAGGGCTCGCCCTGGACCCGAAGAGGGTCGCCAAGAAATCACACTGAGAAGTAAGCTTTGACGCCAGGTAGAGTTACTGGCGACCTAGAGGTGAAAGAGGACTGATGAGACTCAAGGATAAAGTGGCGTTCATCAGTGGGTCGGCGCGGGGTATGGGCGCAGTGGAGGCGCGGCTGTTCGCGGAGGAGGGCGCGGCGGTGATGGTGAGCGATGTGAACGTGGAGAGCGGGAAGAGGGTGGCGGCGGAGATCGCGAAGGCGGGCGGCAAGGCGGACTTCGTGGAGCTCGACGTGACGAACGAGGGGGAGTGGAAGGCGGCGATAGGGGAGACGGAGAGGCGGTTCGGGAGGGTGGACATCCTGGTGAACAACGCGGGCATCTTCGTAGCGACGGTTATCGAGAAGACGCCGGAGGAGGAGTGGGACCGGCTCATGGACATCAACGGGAAAGGCGTGTTCCTGGGGACGAAGCACGCCATCCCGGCGATGCGGCGGGCCGGTGGCGGCGCCATCGTGAACATCTCTTCCGGTGCGGGCATCGTTGGCAACAAGATGGAGGGCGCTTACACGGCGACGAAGGGCGCGGTGCGGCTGTTCACCAAGAGCGCGGCGCTGCAGGGCGCCAAGGACGGCATACGGGTGAACTCGGTCCATCCCGGCACGATAGACACGGAGATGGTGGCTTCTCTGCTGGCCGATAAGGAGTACCACAGGTGGGTCAAGACGATGATTCCTTTGGGTAGAGTGGGCAAGGCCGAAGAGGTGGCGAAACTGGTGCTGTTCCTGGCCTCGGATGATGCGTCGTACACCACAGGAGCGGAGTTCGTCATCGACGGGGGCTACACCGCAGGCTGAACCCTTCGTGGGTAGTGGCCGGATCCGGCGGTGAATGGAGGGAAGAGACCATGAGACTCAAAGATAAGGTGGCACTGATCACGGGTGGCGCGCGCGGCATGGGCGCGGCGGAGGCGCGGCTGTTTGCGAAGGAGGGCGCGGCGGTGATGTTGAGCGACGTGAACGTGGAGGGTGGGAAGAAAGTGGTGGCGGAGATCACGAAGAAGGGTGGCAAGGCGGCGTTTATCAAGCAGGACGTGACACGCGAGGAGGAGTGGAAGGCGGCCATCGCCGAGACCGAGAGGCGGTTCGGGCGGCTGGATATCTTGATTAACAACGCAGGCATCTTCGTCACGACGGTCATCGAGAAGACGCCGGAGGAGGAGTGGGACCGGCTGATGGACATCAATGGGAAGGGTGTGTTCTTCGGGGTCAAGCACGCCATACCGGCGATACGGCGGGCTGGCGGCGGGTCCATCGTGAATATCTCGTCCACCGCGGGCATCGTAGGCAATACCCTGGAGGGGGCGTACACGGCGACGAAGGGTGCGGTGCGTTTGTTCACGAAGGGTGCTGCGCTGCAAGGGGCCAAGGATGGCATCCGGGTGAACTCGGTCCACCCGGGCGCGATAGACACGGAGATGGTGGCTTTCCTCGTGGATGACAAGAAGCACCGGAAGGAGCTCGAAGCGCGCATCCCCCTTGGCAGGCTGGGCACCGCCGAGGAGGTGGCGAAGGTCGTACTGTTCCTGGCTTCGGACGATGCAGCGTATGTCACAGGCGCGGAGTTCGTCGTGGATGGGGGTTACACGGCGCAGTAGGTCCGGCGCAGCCGGGACGCCTCACGAGTTTACCAACGAGAGAAACTACTATGGCAAAGCTCGCCTTCGTTGATACGCATATCCACTTCTGGGACCTCTCGCACCCAGACCTCTACTACGCCTGGCTACAACCTAATACCGATCATCCTCACCTGGGGAAACGCGTCGCAGAACTCAGCAGCAAGGATTACCAGGCGGAAGACTATGTCAGAGAGACGCACAAGTCCAACGTCGTAGCCGCGATACACGTTCAAGCCGCTTTGGGCATCAAGGACCCGGTGAAGGAGACGCAGTGGCTGCAGGAAGCGGCCGACCGGACCGGGTGCCCCAAGGGCATCGTGGCCTACGCCAATCTAAAGGACCCCCGGGTCGAAGAGGTGCTGGAGCGTCACTGCCGATACTCCAACATGCGGGGTATCCGGGACTTTTCAGAGGGTGACTATCTGGTGGACCGGGCCTTTCACCGCGGCTATGCCCTACTGGAAAAGTTCCGCCTGGCCAGCAGCATGGATGTGAAGTGGGAGAACATGCATAAAGCGCGGGACCTGGCCCGTAAGTTCCCCCGCACTGCCATGGTGCTCGACCACTGCGGGCTTCCGGTGGCACGCACGAAGGAGTACTTCGAGGCCTGGAAGAAGGGCATCGCCACCTTGGCACAAGCTGAAAATGTAGTCTGTAAGATCTCGGGGCTGGGGATATATGACCAGAACTGGACCGTTGAGAGCATACGTCCGTGGGTGCTGTCGTGCGTCGAGACCTTCGGGCCCAAGCGGTGCATCTTTGCTACCAATTGGCCGGTGGACAAGCTGTTCAGCACGTACGACGCGTTGATAGACGCCTATGCACGGATAATCGCTGACTTCACCCCAGATGAGAAAATGGACATGTTCTCCAGGAACGCGCTGAGTTTGTACCGGATCAAGGCCTAAGCGAGGCCAAAGGAGTGCTATGAGACTCAAGGACAAGGTGGCATTGATTACCGGCGGCGCGGGCGGCATGGGCGCGGCGGAGGCGCGGCTGTTCGCTCAGGAAGGCGCGGCGGTGATGGTAAGCGACGTGAACGTGGAGGGCGGGAAGAAGGTGGTGGCGGAAATCGCGAAGAAGGGTGGCAAGGCGGCCTTTGTGGAGCACGATGTTACGAGCGAGGCGGAGTGGAAGGCGGCCATCGCCGAGACGGAGAGGCGGTTCGGGCGGCTTGAAATCTTGGTGAACAACGCGGGTATCTTCGTTACGAGCATCATCGAGAAGACACCGGAGGAGGAGTGGGACCGGCTGATGGACATCAACGGGAAGGGTGTGTTCTTCGGGGTCAAGCACGCCATCCCGGCGATGCGGCGGGTTGGAGGTGGGTCCATCGTGAACATCTCGTCCACGGCTGGCATCGTAGGCAGCACCCTGGAGGGGGCGTACACGGCGACCAAGGGCGCGGTGCGGCTGTTCACTAAGAGTGCTGCGTTGCAGGGGGCGAAGGACGGCATCCGGGTGAACTCGGTCCACCCCGGCGTGATAGACACGGAGATGCTGGCACCATTATTGACCGACAAGTTCCGGAAGTTCCTCCTGCAGCGCGTCCCTCTTGGCAGGCTGGGCACTGCCGAGGAGGTGGCGAAGGTGGTGCTGTTCCTGGCGTCGGACGATGCGTCGTACGTCACCGGCGCAGAGTTCGTCGTGGATGGGGGCGACATGGCGAAATAGGCAGGGCCCTTTGACAAGCTCAGGGCCAACGAATCTGAGCACGGGATGTTATGGGGTGAGACTCTGCAAGTAGCACAGAGCATCACCCCCACCTTAGTCCTCCCCCTCAAGGGGGAGGAGAATATGAAAGCAGTGGCCTTCTGAATAGAGCACAGCTTATTGTGCGGAGTCACTGGATGACCAGGGGTTGCTGGAGGCGTGGGTGAGGCTTAAGGATAAGGTGGCGTTGATCACCGGCGGCGCGCGTGGGATGGGCGCGGCGGAGGCGCGGCTGTTTGCCTGCGAGGGGGCCTGTGTGGTGGTCGCCGACGTGGTCGTGGAGCAGGGCGTCATCGTCGCCGACCATATCCGCGCGAAAGGCGGCAAGGCGTCCTTCGTGAAGCTGGACGTGACGAGCGAGAAGGACTGGGAGACGGCGGTGGAAGGTGCTGTCCGGAGCTATGGCAAGCTGAATGTGCTGGTGAACAACGCGGGCATCTACCGCACCGACCCATTGGAGCGCACGACGCTGCGGGAGTGGGACGAGGTGATGCGGATCAATATCACCGGAGCGTTCCTGGGCATCAAGCATGTCATCCCCGCGATGCGGCGAGCAAAGGGAGGCGCCATCGTCAACGTGTCGTCCACGACGGCGTTGGTCGCCAGCGGAAGGGGGAGCGCGTACGGGGCGTCGAAGGCCGCGCTGCTATCGCTGACCCGGCACGCCGCTGTGCAGCATGCTGCGGATGGCATCCGCGTCAATGCGCTGGTGCCAGGACCGGTGGACACGGAGATGATCGCCGCGAACATCCGGACGCCGGAGGGCAGGGCCGCCTCCATCGCACGCATACCCATGGGCCGGATCGCGTCGGCGGACGAACTGGCGTATGGGGCGCTGTTCCTGGCCTCCGACGAGTCGTCCTATATGACGGGCGCTCAACTCGTCGTGGACGGAGGGCTGACGGCGCAGTAGGGCCCTACCCTTCCCCCGCGACTTCGCCAGGGCCCTCCCCCAAAAATGGGGAGGGAGCATACCAACCCTAGCCGCCGGTGACGGTGACGGTGGCCTTCATGGGGTGGAACTGACAGAAGTACTCGAACTGGCCCACCTGGGTGAACTTGAAGCTGTAGGACTGGCCCTCAAAGAGGGCGTCGCTCTCCCATACCCTGCCGACGGCGCTAGAGGTGTGGGGCGCGGAGTCTCTGTTGATCCAGGTGACCGTGGTGCCGACGGGAATCGTGAGATTCTCCAGGGTAAAGTTCTTGATCTCAGAGACACGGCCCGTGGCCTGCGAATCGGTGGTGGCTGTCGGCTTCGGCTCAGGCTCGCGGGTTGGCTCAGGAGTGGCGGTCGCCTCGGGGACGACGGTGGGTTCCGTTCGGGGAGTGGCTTCGGCCACCGGAGTGGGTGTGTTCTCCCGCTCCATGCGGGCCTTCTCATCGGCCGTGACCACCTTCACCACCGCCTGCATCGTTCTCGGGTGGACGCGGCAGAAGTAAGGGTACTCGCCCGTTTCGGTGAAGGTGAAGGAGTAGCTGAGACCTGGGTTGAGGCTCAGGCTCTCGAAGAAGCGGGTCGGTTCCACAGGCGTGCCCGCCGAGGCGGTGTGGGGGATGGGGTCGGCGTTGGTCCAAGTGACCGTGGTGCCGACCTCGACGACGAGGTTGGGCAGTGTTGAACTCCTGATCTCGGCGGCCACCTGGGGGCCTGCCATGGCCTTTTCTTTCTCCATCGCCATCGCGGTAGCTTCGGCCACTTTTTCTCGCTCCATCGCCATCTTCTCAGTTTCGGCGGTGGCTTCCATCGCCCGCTTTTCGGTCTCGGCCGTAGCTTGCGTCACTCGCTTCTCGGCCTCGACGGTAGCTTCCATTGTTCCCTTTTCGGTCTCCGCCGTGGCTTCCATCGCCATCTTTTCGGCCTCTGCGGTGGCAGCCGCTATGCGTTCGCCGGCCTCTCCGGTGTCCACACCCCCACTCAGGGTGACGGTCACGGTGCCTTGCATGGAGGTGTGGATCTTGCAGAAGTAGGGGAAGGTGCCTTCCCGGTCGAAGGTGAAGGAGAAGGAGCCGCCCTGGTTGATGACGCCGCTGTCGAACACGCCGGACTCGGCGCCCGGGGCACCCGCGGTGACGGTGTGCGGGACGTTGTCTTTGTTCGTCCACGTCACGGAAACACCGACGGCAACGGCCAGGTCCTGGTGCCTGAAGTTGGCGATGTCGGCGGAGATTTGGGCCGCCATCCGCGCCGGCTGCGTGGGGATCTGTGTCGGCTCGACGCGGGCGATGGGTACAGGGGTCTCAGTGGGTCGGGCCGCCTGCGGCATGGGTGTGTTGAATGAAATGGTGACCGATTCGCCACATGCGGCGGCGACGGCGATGGCCAGTACTCCAAAAGGCAGCAGCCATCGGCGGCGGTGCCGTTTTTGGGATTGGTTACTCGGTGGGAGCAATCTGGACCTACCTCAGGCCGCCGAAGGGGGACTAATCGTGTCCTACCAAAGGGCTATTCTTATTGCCGAGGCGTAGGGTTGTCTGAACCCTGGGCGGCCAGTTTTCTTTTTACTTCCGTCCGCTCCCGCACCACGGACGCCAGGATGGCGATGCCCAGGATAGATACCACCACCAAAAGGGAGATGTGGACGGGAATCTTCTCGATGTTCGGTATCCCCGAAAGGATCATCTTCGCACCGACGAAGAGGAGGATGGCTGAAAGGCCGAGTTTCAGATAGCGGAAATAACCCAGCAAGCCCACCAGCACGAAGAAGATGGCGCGGAGCCCCAAGATGGCGAAGCCGTTCGAGGTATAGACGATGAATGGGTCCTGGGAGATGGAGAGCACGGCGGGGATGGAGTCGAGCGCAAAGATTAGGTCGGTGGTTTCCACGACGAGCAATACAACGAAGAGCACCGTGGCCATCAGCTTGCCGTTCTGACGGACAAAGAGCTTCGCGCCGTGGTACTCCGTCGTCGTCGGGAAGACCTTCTTGAACAGCCGCACCACCAGGTTTCGCTCTGGGTGCACTCCGCCTTCTTTGGAGGTCGCTAGTTTGTAGCTGGTCAAGACGAGGAAAGCGCCGAATACGAAGACCATCCAGTGGAGCGCCTCCAGGAGGGCGACCCCAGCGACAATCATGGCGCCACGCATCACCATGGCGCCGAGGATGCCCCAAAAGAGCACCCGGTGCTGGTGCTCTGAGGGCACTTTGAAGTAGGTGAAGATGACCGCGAAGACGAAGAGGTTGTCAACGCTGAGCGACTCTTCGATGAGGTATGCGGTCAGGAACTCATTGCCCTCTTTAGTGCCGATCCAGATATACACTGCCGCAGCGAAGCCAAGGGCGAGCGCAACCCACAAGAAGGTCCATGCTAGGGCTTCCTTGAAGTGGATAGCGTGGGCCCGCCGGTGGAAGACGCCCAGGTCCACCGCCAGCACCGTTACGATGATGACGCCGAAGACGATCCACAGAACTGTACGTGCATCCACCGCTTCAAACCTCGCTGGCGGTTCGGGCAACAAAAAAAACCTTCAACCGTTTGTGGTCAAAGGTCTCAGACGTCCCGACCTTAGGGCGGGATGGCTGGTCCGGGCCCACCGCAGACGGGCCGTGCTGACGAACCAAGCCGGGAGTGTGGTCCCCGCTTACTCCCCTTTGCTCGCCCAATAGGTTATCCCAGGGTGCCGTGCCAGTCAATTCAATGCCATTGGGCTTTGGGGCGAACATCTGCTGAGCGAGGGGCCTAGAACCCCCGGCGGATCTGAACGTTATACTCCTGGGTCCGGCCGCCAACCGTCACTTTGGCCTGCCGCGTCTCGGTCGAATGGGGCGCCCCCGGTGTCAGGTGCTCGAACAAGGGCTTGCCCTGCTCGTCCGTCACCTCGTAGTCTTCGCCGTCCACGACGATGCTGATGCTCCCTGCCGAGGCGGCCGCAGCCTCGCGGTCGAGCGAGCGCAGTAGCGACTCCTCTTCTCTCAGGACTGCGTGAGCGTCTTCGATAGAGACCTTTTTGAACGCGACGGTGTCGCCTGGCGCCGCTTGCGCTACCCTGCCGACATCAGAGCTAATCACCGTAGCAATCTTGGTATAGCCACCGGTGGAGCCACGGTCAGCCAGGAGAATGATAGGCAGCCCATCGCCAGGAATCTGGATGGCGCCGAGAGGGGAGCCGTCGGAGATGATGTCCGGGCCCCGTTTGTGCTTCAAGACGGGGCCTTCCAGCCGGTATCCGACTCTGTCCGACGTCGCCGACACGGAGTATTTGGCATCGAAAAGGGTGGCAATGGCCTCGCCGGTGAAGGCGCTGTCCTGGGGGCCTAGGATGACACGGAGATCGTGGTGGTGTCCGTAGTGGACCGGCTCAAGGTCTTCAGGCAGCCTGCGTTCTCGCAGCTCGCGGCCAGGCTCCAGCGGCAGCACGGAGAGCCGGTCGCCCGCCTTGAGGGCACGGCCCTGAAAACCGCCGATCCCACTCTTGAGGTAAGTCGAGCGGCTGCCCATGAGGATGGGCACTTCTATCCCACCCGCCAGGGCGAGATAAGCGCGGAAGCCGTCCTGCACACCTTCGGACGCGAGCACACTGTCTTTCTGGACCCTGATGGAGCACCAGCGTGGGAGCTGCTCACCATCGAGCGTGAAACCCAGGTCTCCTCCCGTTACGGCGATGAGTGTCTCCCTGAGGAAACGCAGTCTTGGCCCCGCAGCGGTCATCTCTAGACATGCGGAGTTCTGGTCATTGCCAGCCAAGATGTTGGCGGCGCGCAGCGAGAAGACGTCCATCGCGCCGGAGACCGATACGCCGAACCGCTGGTACCCGTACCGGCCGCGGTCTTGGACCGTGGTCAAAAGGCCGGGTTCGAGGACTTCAAAGACCTCTTCGTTCACTCCGCCACCTCGGTGACAACCGTGTATTCGCCCTTCTGAATCTTCTGGGCCAACTCCAGGTACTCCTGCTCCGAGACCAGCGGGACAAACCTGATGTAGTCACCTGCACGAACAAGTGCTGGTGGATTGCGGCTAGGATCGAATAGTTGGAGGGGCGTCCGACCGATGAGCCGCCAGCCGCCTGGACTGGCTACGGGGTATACGCCGGTCTGCGCCTCAGCGATGCCGACCGAGCCGGCCGGAATCCTGACCCGGGGTGTCTGCAGCCGTGGGGTGACCAGCTTCTTCGAGAGGCCCCCCAAGTATGGGAAACCTGGGGCGAAGCCCATCATGTACACCAGATAATCGGTGCCGGAGTGGAGTTTGACCACTTCATCGGGTGTCAACTCATTGTGCTTGGCGACGAACTCCAGGTCGGGCCCGTATTCGCCACCATACAACATTGGGATGAGGACGACTTTTGGGCTTTCGACCTTGATGTGGTCCAGGCCACGCGCCACCTCCTCGACGGTGGCTGTCAAGTGTTCGTAGGAAATCTTGAGCGGCTCATACTGCACCAGAAGTGAGCGGTAGGTTGGCACCATGTCCACCAGGCCTGGCACCTTGCGGTTCTCGATGGCGAGCATCAGGTTGCGCACCAAGGCGTTTATCTCCGGTTTGATGGCGTCGCCCAACTCGACGACCACCGCTCTGTCGCCCGCGGGGAGAAAAGTAGGCTTCTCAGCCATCTAACGCTGACTCCAGGAAAGGGGAAAAGGGAGATGCCTCACACCAACTGCCCTAGTGGGACGATTTTGACGCCTGCAGCCTCGAGTTCCTGGCGGACGCGTTTGGCCATCTCCACGGCGCCGGGGGTGTCGCCGTGGAGGCAGATGCTCTCGGCGTGAACTTCGATCTCGGCACCATTGATGGCCTTCGCCACGCCCTTGGTGACCATGCGCAGGCTGCGCTCGGCGACCTCGTCGGCATCGTGGATGACTGAGCCAGGTTTTGAGCGGGAAACCAAAGTGCCGTCGGGGTTCAATGCACGGTCGGCGAATATCTCGCGGGCGACTCGCAGGCCCATGTCTTCGGCGATCTTGATCCATTTCGAACCCGCCAGAGCCAGCAGCACCAGGTCGGGCTGAACCTCCAAGACAGCCTCGCAGATGGCACGGGCCAGAGCCTCATCGTTCACCGCCTGGTTGTACATGGCACCGTGTGGCTTCACGTGTTGAAGCTTCTTGCCCTTCGTGAAGGCCTGGAGCGCTCCAATCTGATAAACGACGTCACACTTGACCTCTTCGGGGGATAGGGACATGTTCCGGCGTCCGAAGCCCACCAGGTCGGGATAGCTGGGGTGCGCACCCACAGCTACGCCCTGTTCTTCGGCAATGCGCACGGTCTTCTGCATCCAGACGGGGTCGCCCGCATGGAATCCACAGGCGATGTTGGCTGACGAGATGTGCTTGATGACGTCCTCGTCGTAGCCCATCTTGTACATCCCGAAGCTTTCGCCCATGTCGCAATTGAAATCGATCTTGTTGGCCATGCTGTACCTCGCAGAGAGCCGGGCATCGAACTAAGCCAGTTCGTACCAGAGAGTCCATTATAAGAGGAGGCCATTCTGGGTGCCACCTTATGCACCTTGTAGTACAATCAGCGGCGTCGCCCGCATATGCCTGCCGGGAGGGTTGTGTCATAGACCAGGCCACCATAGAACGAGCGCTCATCCTGACCGCCATCGGCGCGGGGACCGCCCTCGCGGTCTTGATTTTTCTCACGATTTTCGTCCAGGCGTCGGGGCTGCTCATCAACCTCCCGCACGCCTGGTCGGCCCGCCGGCGCGCCGGACGGGTCCCTGTAGCTGAGGCCGAGACACGCGAGCAGGCGGAGAGGGCCTTGGCCGCAGTCGTAGCCGTTGGCGCGCTGCTGGCCGAACCGCGCCGTGCCAGCCGGTCAGGCGTTCAGGCCGGCAACGCCCCTCCATAGGGCCGAACTGTGACCCACACTCTTCCGAGAGCAGGACAGCGACTTGTCTGACCTCCGCGATTTCCTCAGCGCCTCTAGCATCACGAACATAGACTGGCGCAACGGCGTCATGCTGTGCGTCGGACTTGTCTTCGTCTATGCCGCGATCCGGCGTGGATGGGAGCCCTACCAGCTCCTACCCATCGGTATCGGCATCCTCATCGCAAACATGAACCTCATCGGTCTCAGCAATGCCGACGTCTCCGCCACGGAACAGCAGTCGGGCATCATCGGCTTCCTGTACAACTTTGGACCGAACCTAGCCAATGTTCTTCCGCCCCTCATCTTTCTTGGCCTTGGCGCCATGACCGATTTCGGCCCGCTCATCGCCAATCCCAAGCTGCTGCTCCTAGGCGTAGCTGCTGCAGCGGGTACGTTCCTGGCTTTCTGGGGGGCCCTGATTGTCAACCTCATCAACGGGTCGGAGGTCTTCAACCTACACCAAGCGGCCTCCATCGGACTTGTCGGCTCTGCGGATGGCCCGACGACCATCTTCACCGCCGCCAAGTTGTCGCCGGAGATTCTCGGCATCACCGCCGTGGTGGCGTACATGTTCGTGGCGGCCGCGCCGGTCATCCAGCCGCCCATCATGAGGCTACTGACCACCAGGAAAGAGCGCGCGATGGTGATGGAGGCGCCGCGAGAGGTGTCCAAGACAGAGAAGCTGCTTTTCCCTGCACTGGCCATGGTGCTCATCGTGCTATTCGTGCCGCAAGCCGCCGCTCTGGTGGCGATGTTCATGATGGGGAACCTGTTCAGGGAGAGTGGCGTCGTGCCCCGCATCACCCAGGCCGCCACCAACGAGCTTTTCAACATCGCCACCATCTTCCTCATGCTGGCCGTAGGTACACGCCTCTCCGCGGAAGCGGTCTTCTCCTGGCACACCCTCATCATCTTCGCGCTTGGCCTGCTCGCTTTCGTTTTCGCCACGGCTGGCGGAGTGATATGCGCCAAAGTGATGAACCTGATATCCAGGGAGAAGATCAACCCGCTGGTGGGGGCGGCGGGCATCTCGGCGGCGCCGAACGCAGCCAGGGTTGTTCAGAAAGTCGGGCAAGAGGCCAATCCGAACAACTTCCTGTTGGCCCACGCCACCGGGCCTAACGTGGCCGGCATCGTAGGCTCCGTGGTCGTCGCGGGTGTGTTCATAGCGGGATTGTGAAATGCCGACAACGCTGAAGGTCAAGATAGGCGTTCGCTGGTACACCGTGCAGGTCGGCGACCTGGATGCACCTGTCGTTGAGGTGTTGGTGGATGGCCATCCTGTCCAGGTTGAAGTAGAACGCCTTGCCGCCATAGAGCGCGAGGCCATTTATCCCCAGGTGCAGGCAGTGCGAGTCGCGGGGCCGAAGCCCAAGGCGGCGAGGCCGTCGCGGCCCGAGGTAGACCGTTCCATGGGGTCAGGCCCGCGGCCCGTCAAGACCTTTCGCTCGCCGATGCCGGGCGTCATCATCTCGGTGGCGGTGAAGGCAGGGGACCAGGTGGTGCCAGGCGACGCCGTCTGTGTGCTGGAAGCGATGAAGATGCAGCAGACGCTGAGGGCCGAGTGGGCCGGCGTCGTCAAGGCGTTGCACGTTCAGGCAGGCAAGCAGATCCAGGGCGGCGACCCAATCTTGGAGCTCGAGTAAACTCTGAGAAGGAGGGAGCGCCATGAAAAAGTCCAACAGGCTGGCGATTGACGGTGGAGTTCCGGTTGTCAAGGATTCCTTGCCATCGGGCGTTTCGGGTCCCAGTGTTGTGGACGAGGAGGAGGTTGAAGCAGTCGCCAGATTGCTGCGCAGCCAGAAGCTGTTCCGCTACCGCCCGGACAGCGAGTGCAATCTACTGGAGCTTGAAGCTGCCGAATTGCTGGGAGTGAAGTACGCTCTGGCTGTGAACTCAGGTACGGCGGCCCTCGTCTGCGCTATGAAGGGCGTCGGCCTGGGACCTGGCGACGAGGCTATCGTGCCCGGCTACACGTACATCGCCACGGTGGCGGCGGTGGTGGCGGCCGGCGCGGTGCCTGTCATCGCGGAGATAGATGACTCCCTGGGCCTCGACCCGTCCGACGTAGAGAGAAAGATCACGAAGTACACCAAGGCCATCGTGCCGGTGCACATGCGCGGTGTGCCCAACCGGCTAGACTCCATCCTGACCCTAGCGCGCCGCCACAGGCTCAAGGTGGTAGAGGACTGTAGCCAGTGCGTGGGAGGAGCCTACAAAGCGCGGCGCGTCGGCACATACGGCGATGTAGGCACATGGAGCCTGAACTATTACAAGACTATCAGCACCGGCGAGGGCGGGCTCTTGTACACCAATGACCGAGATGTCTTCGAACGAGCTTGCTTCGCGTCAGACCCAGGACTGCCCATGTGGGGCGGTGAGGACAGCCGGGGTATCGAGTTCCACCAAGATCCCTTCCCAGGCGAGACCTATCGCCCCAGTGAGTTAGTGGGCGCGGTGGGCCGCGTGCAATTACGCAAACTGGATGGCGTCCTCGCCCACCAACGGAGGCTTAAGAAGGCATTCCTTGCAGAGCTGGACGAGCCGAGAGCCTACCGGCTCCAGCATGTTGACGACCCTGCTGGTGACACAGGTGTCTCGGCGGGTGTCATCGTGCAGGACGAAGAGCTGGCACGGGGCTATGCGCATGCCCTCAAGGCCGAGGGCGTGCCAGTCGGCACCATCTACAACGCCGGCATCCCCGACAGGCACATCTATAGCGCATGGGACTCCATCCTCAACAAACGCTCGCACCATCCGTCGGGCTACCCATGGAAGGACCCAGCGTACAGAGGCGATGTCCAATACTCCAAGGACATGTGTCCGCAGACGTTGGACCTCCTGGGGCGTACCCTGCTGTTGAACTTCAACATGAACATGGCTGAGGAGCACGCGCGGGCGATGGCGAGGGCGCTGAACAAGGTGGATGCGGCCCTGGGTACGTAGCTAGGCCTACTGCTTGAATTGAGCTACCCATGCGTCGGGCGGCGCTGCGGGAGCCACAGCGGTGAGATGCCCCAGCCCCGCCACATAGATGTTCCCGTTGCTGTCCACCGTGATGTCGAAGGCGAAGTCGTCGGCGGCCGAGCCGAACTGGACGGTCCACAGTGCCTCTCCCTCAACGTCGAACTTGGCGGCAAAGGCGTCGAATCCACCCTTGTTGGCGTAACGCCTGAAAGCACCGTCCGTCCGCCCTGCGACGTACACGTTGCCTTCGCCGTCCACTGCGACGCCTGAAGCCATGTCGCTTCCCGTCGTGCCGAACTGGACGGTCTTGAGCAGTTGGCCCGCAGGGTCGAACACCAGCAGGAAGGCGTCGAGGAAGCCGCCGATACGCACCTGGCCTTCCCATATTCCCCTGGTCGAGCCTACGATGTAGAGGTTGCCGGCCTTGTCCAGCGCGGCGCTTATGGCCGCATCGCCTCCGATGGAGCCGTACTCGCGGCTCCACAACTCTGTGCCTGCCACGTCGTACTTGCCGACGAACACGTCCCCGCTGCCGATGTGGTCGGTGCCTGGGAGTGGGCCGAGCGTGGAGCCGACGAGATAGACGTTGCCTTGCTTGTCCACCACCACAGACGTGGCGCCGTTCCCCTCGTCTGAACCAAGCTGCTGCGTCCACGCGGATGAACCCGCAGCATCGAAGCGGCGGACGTAGTTGTCGGCCAGGCTGGCGTTCTCTTCGCCTGGGAAGGCGCCGGAAGTGCTGCCGCTGATGAAGACACTGCCCTCGTTGTCCACCGCCACGTCCTCCCCCCAGTCCAGTTCGTCGGTGCCGAACTGGCGAAGCCATACCTCTCCACCGTCGGCGGCATAGACCGCAACGAAGGCATCGCCTCCTCCGGCGTCAACCTGGCCGGGCACGACGCCCTCGACGCGCCCGGCGACGTACACGCGGCCATCTTCGTTCGCTGCAACGCCCTCCGTGGCATCCTCACCCTCGGTGCCGAACTGGACCGTCCACTGCTCCTCACCGGTCGGGCTGAACTTGCGGACGAAGGCGTCGTGGCCACCCCGGTTCGGCTCGCCGGTCAGGGCTCCGGTCGTCCAGCCTCCCACGATGACGTTGCCGGAGCCGTCCACGGCCACCGTCGAGGCGCCGTCATCACCTGGCGAGCCGAACGTCTGCGACCAGCCCATCGCTGGCGGCAGTTCGGTGCCGCTTGGCAACGAGGCCGTAGTGGAGCAGGCCGAGGGCAGCATCAGCGCGAAGGCGAGCACGACAGCCAGGAATCGTGGGATTTGGATGGGGAAATAGTACAAACTTACCCTCGCACGTCGTCGGGTGATTATAGCGTGTACGTCGCCCACAGCCTCGCCCGGTCATCCGTGCGTTGCGGCGCGGTGCGGTTCCGAATACAATCTGGCTGGCCGCAGCGGATGCGAGCGATGCCGGAGGTGGTCTGTGAAATGGAGATGACGACCCTAGGGAAGACGGGGTTGAAGGTGAGCCGCCTGGGTGTCGGCCTAGTGGAGATAGGCTTCCAGCTGACCGGAGACAAGGTCCAACAGGCCGGACACATCCTGAATGCGGCCCTGGACGGAGGTATCAACTTCCTGGACACCGCTGAGTGCTACGGCGTCAGCGAGGAGCTTATCGGGCAGACGGTGGCTCACCGCCGCCACGAGTTCGTCTTGGCCACCAAGACGGGCCACGCCGCAGGCGATTACACCGGAAAGCCCTGGACCGCTGACGCTGTTCGGCACTCTATCGAGCGGAGCCTGCGCCGCATGAAGACCGACTATCTCGACATTGTGCAGCTTCATGCCTACGACGTCTTCGGGCTGGCGCCCGGCGACGTCATCCAGGCTGCGCTGGAAGCCAAGCGCGCGGGCAAGGTGCGTTTCGTGGGCTACAGCCAGGAGAACGCCGAGGCGCTGTGGGCCGTCGAGTCGGGCCTGTTCGACACCCTTCAGACCGCATTCAGCATCGTGGACCAGAAGGCCCGGTACGAGATTTTCCCCAAGGCGATGGCCAGGGGCATGGGGATCATAGGAAAGCGGCCCATCGCCAACGCCATGTGGGGCCGCCCTATGGCGCCGAAGGACTACTACGGCGGCGACGGAGTGGCCGAGCAGTATGCCGCGCGTTCGGCCCTCATGCTGGCCGACAGCCCCATACCCGGCGCGCCGCCCAACAACGTCTTGACCTCGTTGGGCTTCGTCCTGGGTCATCCAGAGGTGCACACCTCCATCGTCGGCACCCGCAACGCGGAGCACATGAAGTCGAACGTCGAGATGGTGAACACCCAGCTTCCCCTGCCCAAAGAGACTATCGAGGAGCTTCACCGGCGCTACGACAACGTAGGCCGCCACTGGCGCAGCATCGACTAGAGCCATCCGGGTCATCGGAGCCGCGTGCTACGATGGATGGCGGTTGGCCCAGCGGCAGCCCAGAATCTATCTAGCTTGAAGCATGGAGTGAGCATGGCTACCAAGACCGAAGCACCAGCGAAGAAGTACAAGGTGGTGGGCACACGCCCCGCCAGGCACGACGGGTTGGATAAGGTCACAGGCCGGGCCAAGTACGGCGCCGACATCTTTCTTCCGGGACTGCTCCACGGCAAGGTGCTCCGCAGCCCCCACGCTCACGCCGTCATCAAGTCCATAGACACTTCGAAGGCCGAGGCGCATCCCGAGGTACGTGCCGTGGTCACCGCCGCCGACCTTGTGCCGGGCGTGCGTGTCGGCAGCAGGCAGTACCTCGGCCAGAACTGGACCGAGAACGTCATCGCCCGTGGCAAAGTGCTCTACAAAGGCCATGCCGTCGCCGCCGTCGCGGCCACCAACCTCCATGACGCAGAGGAGGCCCTGGCTCTCATCAAGGTCGAGTACCAGCCGTTGCCCGGCGTCTTCACCGCAGAGGAGGCCACGAAGCCCGGCGCGCCTGCCTTGCACCCAGACATGATCCAGGTCGGAATGCTCCCCGACGACGAGGCGCTGGGGCCGAACCTGTCCGTCCACGAGCGGTACAAGCTCGGCGACATGGAGAAGGGCTTCAAGGAAGCCGACCTCGTTGTCAAACGCGAGTTCCGCACCAAATCTGTGCACCAGGGCTACATCGAGCTCCAGAACGGCACCGCATGGTGGACGCCCGACGGCGTCACCATCTGGTGCAGCAGCCAGGGTCACTTCGGCATCCGCGACCAGGTTGCCCGTATGACGGGCCTGCCTCTGTCCAAGATTAAGGTCATCCCGATGGAGATTGGCGGCGGCTTCGGCGGCAAGCTGCCCGTCTACCTCGAACCGCTGGCAGCTGTTCTTTCTAAGAAGAGCGGCCGGCCCGTAAAGATGACGATGTCCCGCGCCGAGGTGATGGAGGCCACAGGCCCCACGTCCGGCAGCCTCATGCGCATCAAGATGGGCGCGAAGAAGGACGGTCGCATGACCGCCGCCCACGCCTGGTTCCTCTTCGAGGCGGGGGCGTTCCCCGGCGCGCCCATCACCGCGGCAGCGGCGGCGGTGTTCGCGCCATACAAGCTCGACAACGTGCAGGTTGACGCCTACGACGTGGTGGGCAACAAGCCCAAGGCCGCGCCGTACCGCGCGCCCGGCGCGCCCATCGTCGCCTTCGCCGCCGAGCAGGTGGTGGACGAACTCGCCGTGAAGCTGGGTATGGACCCCATGGACCTGCGCATCAAGAATGCCCCCGTGGAGGGCGACCGGCGCGCCGACGGCGTGGTGAACGGGCGCATCGGCGCCCTGGAGACGATGCAGGCGGTGAAGGCGCACCCGCACTACAAGGCGAAACTGGCGAAGAACGGGAGGAACGGCAGGGTGCGCGGGCGCGGCGTCGGGATGGGCTTTTGCCGCAATAACTCCGGCCCCGCCTGCGTGACGGCCAACGTCATGGCCGACGGCACCGTGAGCCTGGTCGAGGGCTCGGTGGACATCGGCGGCTCCCGTACCGCGGTGGCCCAGATGTTCGCCGAGGTGCTGGGCCTGCCCGTGGAGAGCGTTAACCCCTCCATCGGCGACACCGACGCCATCGGCTTCACGTCCATCACGGGTGGTAGCGGCGTCGCGTACAAGTCCGGCTGGGCCGCCTACGAGGCCGCCAATGACGTCAGGCGGCAGATGGTTGCCCGAGCGGCCCGTGTCTGGGAGAAGCCCGAGGCCGAAGTGGAGTACGCCAACGGCACGCTCCAACACAAGTCCGACCCGGAGTTGCGCATGACCTTCAAGGAGCTGGCGGCGATGCTCAACGACACCGGCGGTCCCATCGTCGGACGGGCCAACATGAACCCCGGCGGCTCCACCGGCTCCTACTCCGCCAACATCGTGGATGTGGAAGTGGACACCGAGACCGGGAAGGTGGACGTGCTGCGCGTCACGGCCTTCCAAGACGTCGGATTCGCCGTCCACCCCAGCTATGTCGAGGGCCAGATTCAGGGCGGAACGGCCCAAGGCATCGGCTGGGCGCTCAACGAGGAGTACTTCCTGGCCGACGATGGCAGGATGCTGAACTCGTCGCTCCTAGACTATCGCATGCCTACCGCGGTCGACCTGCCGATGATCGAGGCGGCGCTAGTGGAGGTGCCAAACCCCAAACATCCCTTCGGCGTCAAGGGCGTCGGGGAAGCCAACCTCTCGGCACCTCTGGCTGCAGTCGCCAACGCCATCCACGACGCCACGGGCGTCCGCCTGCGCGGGCTTCCCATGAACCCGGCCGCCGTCCTCAAGGCGCTGAAAGAGCGGTAGCCACAAGTCCAAACCAGCCGCTCACCAGAACTTAACTCGTGCTCGATTGCTGATACTGCGTTGTTCCATATGGCGTGCGGCGAAGCAGGCTAACGTTTCGGTTCCGCGTGTTTTCCGAGCTTTACTCTCTCCAGAGGGACACCGCATTCACTCTGATCTCTCTAACCGGCCTTTTCGAGGGATGAGGTTTTTGTAGTCCCACTGGACTTCTCTCGCCTCAACTAACCAGCGCCCAAGCCTGTCCGTGTCAACTTGTTCGACGGCAGTGTATCGCGCTTCAGCGGCTTTGAAAGTCCCTTCCTTTTACAGTCCCTTCTCCTTGAAGGACTGACCACTCCAGAAGAGTAGGCGTACGCAATCCTTGAGCTTGCTGTACCCGACGATAGGATTCCCCTCGAGAAACCATACCGGATGGGCGTGCCATATCTTGTTCTCAGACCCAGGAAGCTTGTGGTCAATCTGCTCTGCAAGAAGCCGGCAAATCGCCCGATTGCTCGGCACCTGCGCGTTATTGTAGGCCTTCGTGTCCGAGTGCATTACGACCTCCACATTCCCGTGTAAGGGAGACTTCTCTAAGTAAGGAAGCTCCCGTGCCGTCCCTATCGCGCGCCCCAGCCGCCGTCCATGAGGAGGGCGTGGCCGTTGACGTAGGAGGCGGCATCGGAGCAGAGCCAGGCGGCCGCCTCGGCGACCTCCTCCGGCGTGGCGATACGGCCCGCGGGGTGCATGTCGCCGATGACCTGGTCGGCCTCGGCTTGGGGCTTAGTCAGGCCGTACAGCCGGTAGTGCATGGGCGTCCTGATGCTGCCGGGGCAGACGGAGTTGATGCGGATGCCCTTATCCGCGTACTCCAGTGCCGCCGACTTCGTGAGGCCGACGACGGCGTGACGCGTGGCGACGTACGCGGGCAGGCCCGCGCCGCCAAAAATGCCGTTCCCCGAAGACATGTTCACGATGGCATAGCCTGTTGTGTGCTCTGATGGTGATGGACGGGGGGACCGAGATACTTCCTCCCCATTGAGGGGGGAGGATTGAGGTGGGGGTGAAGTCTCACCCCCATCCTTCACCTTCCCCCCTCGAGGGGGAAGGGAGTAGGTGCCCTCCACACGGCCTAGCGCCACCAGAGGGCTGCCTTGCTTGAGCATCTGGGCTATCTCGTACTTCAGGCAGAGCCAGACGCCCTTGAGGTTCACGGCCATCGTCTGGTTCCAGTTCTCGAACGCGCACTCGGCGGTGCGGCCCACCACGCCCTCGATGCCCGCGTTGTTGAAGGCGTAGTCCAGCCGCCCGAACCGGGCCACTGCCGCCTCCACCATCGCCCGCACCTGTGCCGCGTCGGACACGTCGGCCTGGACGAAGATGGCCTCACCGCCAGCCTCGCAGACGGCCTGGGCGGCAGCCTCGCCCTCCTTGACCCGCCGCGCCGCCAGCACGACTTTGGCACCACGTTTGGCGAACACCAGGCCGACCGCGGCCCCGACGCCGGAGCTGCCGCCCGTGATGAGCGCCACCTTGCCCTCCATGTCCTTCATGGCAGAGAAAGCGTACAGCGTCCGGGGGTCACGGTCTAGGGTTCGGTGAGGTGGGGACTGGACGGTAACTCCCTTCCCCCTCTGAGGGGGGAAGGCGCAGGATGGGGGTGATATGTGGCTCCCGAGGGGTGCTGTACCCCCACCTCAGTCCTCCCTCCCCCTCAAAGGGGTGGAAGAAAGATGCCCACGCCCCGTCCCGACCGCCTACGCCACGTCGCGCCGTTGACTCACCTATGGGCCGTTGTTACACTCCGGAACGCCGCTCCGGTGACGTCGGGGCGAGTCTTGTTTTCGGGAGGGCATGATGCCCCCATCGGACATGGCCGGGAAGGTACAGACCGTCCTCGGCCCCATCGAGCCGCAATCGCTCGGTGTCACCATGACCCACGAGCACCTGCTCATAGACCTGATGAGCTACTTCACCATGCCGGAAGAGGCCAGCACGCGCTGGTACGCTGACCGGCCCATCACCATGGACATCCTGGGCAAGATAGGGCAGGTCTGGTACATCAACAAAGCCAACCTCCAGCAGTACGACCTCTCGTTCGCCATCGAGGAGGTGCTGCAGTACAAGTATGCGGGCGGCAATGCCATCGTGGACACCACCAGCGTTGGCCTGGCCCGCGACCCCCTAGCCCTGGCCCGCATCGCCCGCGCCACTGGCCTCAACGTCGTCATGGGCGGCAGCTACTACATCCCCATCTCTTATCCCGCGGGGATGGAGAAGAAGACCGAGACACAGATCGCGGACGAGATTATCAGCGACATCACCGTGGGCGTCGGCGACACGGGTGTGAAGACCGGCGTCATCGGCGAGGTGGGCTGCATGTACCCTCTGAGCGAGACCGAGAAGCGCGTCCTGCGCGGCTCCGCCTACGCCTCCATCGAGACCGGCTGCCCCATCACCATCCACCCCGGCTTCCACAACGACTCGCCTCACGAGATCCTCGAGGTCCTCACGGAGGCGGGCGCCGACCCGAAGAACATCATCATGGGCCACATCGGCCCGACCGTGCGCGACCTCGCCATCCTCAAGGACCTAGCCCAGAGCGGCTGCTACATCCAGCACGACCTGTTCGGCTTCGAACTCAGCGACCTGGAGTACATGGGCGAAGTGGGCGTGTCCATCAGCGACGTGCAGCGCATGGAGCGGCTGGAGTTCCTGATAGACGGCGGCTTCCTCGGCCAGCTCCTGGTGGGCCAGGACGTTTGCCAGCTGTGGCAGTACCGGCGCTACGGCGGCAAGGGGTACGCGCACATCCTCGAGAACATCGTCCCCCGGATGCGCAAGCGCGGCTTCACCGAGCAGCAGGTCCACGCCATCCTCGTGGACAACCCCGCCCGCGCTCTCGCCTTCAAGCCCGCGAAGGCCACCAGGAAGTCCGCGAAAGGCCGGAAAGGGTAGGGGACGGCGACCCCTTGCCCCATCGGGGAGAGGGCCTTGGAGCCAACCCAGTTGCACCAAGGGGTGAGGGTGGAGCACCGTCAACCTGACGTGCTAGGATAGTGTCTGCGAGCCAACGTAGCTCAGTGGTAGAGCAGCGGTTTCGTAAACCGCAGGTCGTGGGTTCAAATCCCCCCGTTGGCTCCACGTTTTTCAAACGAGGCCACGCAGCCGTCGCTAGCCCTGGTACCGCTGGGCGATGTACCTATCGTCCAGCTTCCACCACTCCTCGAACAGCAGGACCGAGATCACGTAGTGGATGCCCAGCCCGATGCCCCAGAACACGAGGGGCATAATGAACCACAGTGTCCCATCGTCCTTGATGAAATAGACCAACGCGTTCCAGGCGCCTAGGAAGGCGTTGCCAAGGAGATACGCGAGGGCATGGAAAAGAAACGTCTTCCGCGCGCGGTACCGGCGGAGATCTTTCTTGGTGGCTATGTACGCCGCCAGCTTCTTGATGGTCTCATCGTCCAGCGGCATGGAAGTTATTTTCGCATAGCCGTGTAGGCAGTTCTATCACGCCAGGTCGCCTCGTGCGCTTGAACGAATGCCGTTGGTACGCACTGCCGTGCTTGCCATGCGGCAGCTTGGGTGGCAGAATATGGCTCGCCTGAAAGGCTTAGCGCGTAGTCCGTAGCCCAGGAGGCAGCCCGTTTGATGACCAAGGACGAGGTGGTGAAGAAGGCGAAGGAGCAGGGGGTCAAGCTCGTCTTTTTCCTCTACTGCGACAACGCCAACCTCATCCGCGGCAAGGCCGTCAACGCCACGCGGCTGGCGGGCCGCCTGGAGTCGGGCGTCGGCCTCACCGTTGCCCAGCAGGCCGCCGCCGACATGGAGGTCATGGCCAAGATCCCTGGCATGAGCGCCGCGGGCGAGGCCCGCATCATGCCCGACCCATCCACCTACGTCCAGATGCCCTGGGCGCCCTCGCGCGGGATGGTCATCGGCGACCTCGCGCAGCTCGACGGCACCGAGTGGGCCTGCCCGCGCACGTTTCTCAAGCGCATGGTGGCCAGGGCCGAGCAGGCCGGGCTGCGCATCATGATCGGCCTGGAGCCCGAGTGGTACGTGGCCCGGCTGGAGGACGGCAAGTACGTTCCCCTGGAGCACAGCCAGTCCTTCCACATGCTGGGCACCAACTTCTACATCCCCTTCATCGACGAGGTCATTGCCACGCTGGAGCAGATGGGGATGCAGGTCGAGACCTACTACACCGAGACGGGGCCGGGCCATCAGGAGATCGCGCTGCGCTACGGCGATGCCTTGCGGTCAGCGGACAACCACGTGTACTACCGCGAGGCGGTGCGCGGGGTGGCGCTCAAGCATGGCCTGTATGCCTCGTTCACGCCCAAGCCATTCCCCGCCGAGGCGGGCGCGGGTTGCCACGTCCACCTCAGCGCGTGGGACAAAAAGGGCGAGCGCAACCTCTTCTACGCCTCCAAGAAACAGTACGCTTTGAGCGAGGTCGGCTGGCAGTTCCTGGCGGGCGTCATGGAGCACCTGCCCGGCCTCATGGCCCTGACCTGCCCCAGCGTCAACAGCTATCGCCGTATCGGCCTCGGCTCGTGGGCGGGCTCCCACCTTTGCTACGGCCCCGATAATCGCGCGGCCGCCATCCGCATCCCGTCAACCTACCGTGGGAACGAGATGGGCAGCGCCAACATCGAGGTCAAGGTCACCGACAATAGCTCCAACCCCTACCTCGCCATCGGCGGCATCATCGCAGCGGGCCTGGACGGCATCGCGCGCGGGCTGAACCCCAAGCCGGGACAGAACCTCGACGCCGACCCGATGGACGTGCCCGAAGCTGAGTTGGCGCGCCGGGGCATCGTCCGCCTGCCGATGGACGTGGCCGAAGCTGTCGAGGAGCTGGAGAAGGACACGTTCCTCACCGATGCCATGGGTCCGCTGCTCGCCGACTCCTACATCGCCGTGCGCAAGGCCGAGTGGGAGCACTTCGCTAAGCGCGACGATGCCTTCGAACTCGAGCGCCACTTCTATAAGTATTAACAGCATCAGGAGTTATGTCCGATAAGTTGGGTTACTCCTATCCGAGTCTGTACACTACTTGGGAACAGCGGATACCCTGGCATAGGCGCTCTTGGGGATAACTTTGGGTCCAGGGCCACGCCCTGGCTTTGGTAAACTCTTTGCTGGCGTCGTAGAATCTACCCGCTATTTTCTTGCGCGACCAAACCAAGGAGGAATCATGACCACGCAGACTCAAGATACCTCGCTTCTTGAAAGCCTCGAAAAAGAGCGGCGCAAGTTCCCTCCGCCACCAGAGTTCAAGAAGAAGGCCTTGGTCAAGAGTAAGGCCGTCTATAAAGAGGCGGACTCGGACTACGAGGCGTTCTGGGCTAAGTACGCCGAGACCGAGTTGCACTGGTTCAAGAAATGGGACAAGGCCCTCGAGTGGAATGCGCCCTGGGCCAAGTGGTTCGTCGGCGGGCAGATCAACATCTCGTACAACTGTGTGGACCGCCATACCACGACCTGGCGCCGCACCAAGGCCGCCATCGTCTGGGAGGGTGAGCCGGGTGACTCGCGTACCTTCACCTACCAAGACCTCCACCGCGAGGTCCAGCTCTTCGCCAACGCCCTGAAGGACCTGGGTGTCCAAAAGGGCGACCGCGTCACCCTCTACACAGGCATGGTGCCAGAGTTGCCCATCGCCATGCTGGCTTGCGCCCGCATCGGCGCCGTGCACAGCGTCGTGTTCGGCGGCTTCACCGTCGAGGCCCTGCGCGACCGCATCAATGACTCCCAGGCCAAGGTGGTCATCACCCAGGACGGCGGCTGGCGGCGAGGCAGCATCGTCCCGCTCAAGCAGTTCGCGGACCAAGCCGTCCAGGGGTGCCCGACGGTGGAGAAGGTCGTGGTGGTGCGACGCGCCGGCGAGAAGGCGCCGGTCACCATGCAGGCCGGACGCGACTTCTGGTGGCACGAGCTGACCGCAAAGGCGTCGCCCGTTTGCCCGGCGGAGCCGCTGGACAGCGAGCACCCGCTGTACATCCTGTACACATCCGGCACGACCGGCAAGCCCAAAGGCATCTTGCACACCACCGGCGGTTACCTCTTGGGCGCGCACATGACCGCCAAATGGGTCTTCGACATCAAGGACGAGGACTACTACTGGTGCACCGCCGACATCGGCTGGGTCACCGGCCACAGTTACATCGTGTATGGGCCGCTGTCCAACGGCGCCACGTCCGTCATGTACGAGGGCGCGCCCGATTTCCCTGAGAAGGACCGCTTTTGGGCCATCGTCGAGAAGTACCGCGTCAACACTTGCTATACCTCGCCCACCTTCATCCGCACCTGCATGAAGTGGGGCAAGGAGTACCCCAACCGTCGCGACCTCAGCAGCCTGCGACTGCTGGGCACCGTCGGCGAGCCCATCAACCCCGAGGCGTGGATCTGGTACAACGAGACCATCGGCAAGGGGCGCTGCCCCATCGTGGACACCTGGTGGCAGACCGAGACCGGCTCTATCCTCATCACACCGCTGCCCGGCGCGGTAACGACGAAGCCAGGCTCGGCGACCATCCCGTTCCCCGGCATCGCCGCCGAGATCGTGGACGAGCAGGGCAAACCCGTGCCGCCCAACACCGGCGGCTACCTGGTGGTGTCGCGGCCTTGGCCCTCGATGCTGCGTTCTATCTGGGGCGACCCAGACCGGTACGTGAAGCAGTACTGGTCGCGCTTCCCGGGCCGCTACTTCACCGGCGACGGCGCCCGCCGCGACAAGGACGGCTACTTCTGGATCACCGGCCGCGTGGACGACGTCGTGAAGGTCGCCGGGCACCGCCTGTCCAATATCGAGATCGAGAGCGCGCTGGTGGCCCATCCGGCGGTGGCCGAGGCGGCTACGGTCGGCCGCGACGACGCGGTGAAAGGCCAGGCCATCGCCGCCTTCGTCGTCCTCAAGTCTGGCAACAACCCCAGTGAGCCGCTCAAGCAACAACTGAAGCAGTGGATCGGCCAGAAGATCGGCCCCATCGCCAGGCCCGACGATATCTTCTTCTCCGCCGACCTGCCCAAGACCCGGTCCGCCAAGATCATGCGCCGGCTACTCCGCGACATCGCCGAAGGCCGCGTTCTGGGGGACACCACCACCCTCAGCGACCCGAAGGTGATGGAGGACATCAGGCAGTCCTACATCGCCGAGGGCAAAGAAGAGGCATAAGAAAAACGACTTCTGCAGCGGTGTCATGGGGCCTGCCAGACGGCTGGCCCCATGTGTTTCCGAGAGGTCATGTCAGTCATCCGTCGCAGTTAGGCAGACAAAGCCCGCTTCTGGAGTGTAACCCTCGGTAGCCCGCTCTTGTGCATGCGACTCCAGTCCCGGCTTCTGAAAAAGTGTGGAGCGGTAGGAGACGTGCCGGAAACCGGCTCGCGTGAGCACATCCTCCACCGCCGCCTTTGAGTGGAAGGTGGCATGTCGATACATCGGATGGCCCTCGGCGCCGCGTCTGGCGTAATCATCTGCCCACGGCGTGCCCTTCAGCAGCAGGCCGAGCACCAGTCCGCCGCCGGGTGTGAGGGCCCTGCGCGACTCTCAGACGACCTGCAAGGGGTCATGTATAAAGCAGAGCGTGAACGTGATGAGGACTCCGCCGAACCGGGCGTCGCGAAATGGCAACGCCTCACCCGTTCCTGCCGCGACCTGGACGCCCCTGCCTCGTGTGATGGCCAGCGAACCACCCGACCTGTCCAAGCCGTACTCGATGCCGAGCGCCTGAGCGAACCGGCCTGAGCCTACGCCAATCTCCAGGTAAGGCCTGGGGAAGCGAGCAAGCATCGGGCGCAGACAAGCCACCTCTGTCGCCAGCAACGCCTTGCCCTTCGGGCTGTTGTACCAGGCCTCGTACTGCTCCACATACTCGTCGAAGGTTGCACGGCTGACAGTACCCATGGCTTGATTGTGCCACCGAGGAGACCAAGTAGAAGGGCTGTTGAAGTGCCCTCGTCCTCTAGTACCCCACCGCGGCGCCGTCCCGCCGGGGGTCCGCGCCGCCGTGCAGCGCGCCGTCCTGGAGCGTGATGGCGTGGACGCCGCCGAAGACGTAGTTCATGTCGCCTTCAGGGCTTATCTCATATCCTCGCGCCTTCAGGTCCTGCTGCACCTTCTCGGAGATGCGGGTCTCCAAGCGGATAAGCTTGCCGCCCTGGTGGTGGAACCGCGGCGCCGCGATGGCCGACTGCACGTCCATGCCGTGCTCCAGCACGTTCAGCGCCACCTGCAGCACGGCGGTGATGATGCGCGGCCCGGCTGCGCTGCCCAGCACCAGCACCGGCTCGCCGTCCTTGAAGAAGATGGTCGGGCTCATGCTGCTCTTGGGCCGCTTGCCCGGCTGGATGGAGTTGATGCGCCGTGGCACCGGGTCGAAGTCGTGCATGGTGTCGTTCAGGAACACGCCGGTGCCCGGCACCACGATGCCGCTTCCGAAGAAGCACTCCAGCGACTCGGTGAGCGCCACCACATTGTGGTCCTTGTCCACCACGCTCAGGTGTGTGGTCTGCGAGCCGTCGCGCTTGGCGCCAGCCTTGGCGCTGCCGTACGCCTCCGACCGCAGTCCCTTGATGAAGGTGGCCGAGGTCAGCTTCCTTGCGTCCACTTCGGTGAAGTCGGGGTCGGCCACCAGCTCGCGGGCCTTATAGACCCGGCCCAGCGCCTTGGCCATCAGGTCTATCGTCTCCAGGCTGTTGTGGCCCTTAGTCTTGAGGTCGAGGCCCTCGAACAGTTTGAGGAGCTGTATCAGCGCGATACCGCCGGAACTTGGCGGCGGCATGGACACCAGCTTATAACCCTTGTACGACCCAACGACGGGCCTTCGCATCACCGGCTTGTACGCCACCAGGTCGTCTTTGCGCAGCGGACCTCCGTTGGCCTTCATGTGCCGCTCCAGCGAGTCGGCCACGAACCCCTCGTAAAACTCGGCGGTGCCGTTCTTCGACACGCGCTCGATGGTCTCGCCCAACTCCCCTTGCACCAGCCGCTCGCCTTCTGCGTAGGGTGTGCCGTTCGGCTTGAGCATGAGGCGGCCCGCCTCGGGTGTCGCGCGAAACTTGGCCAGCGCGTCGTCTATGTTCGTTTGGAAGATGCGGCCGAGCAGTGGCGTGACGGTGAACCCGTTCTTCGCGTGCCCGACGGCGGGCTGGGCCACCTCGGCGAGGGGCAGGTTGCCGAAGCGCTTCAAGGCCAGGGCCAGCCCCGCGAAGTCGCCCGGCACGCCCGGCGCCTTGACACCCATGCTGTTCTCGTTGCCGATGACCTCCCCGTTGGCATCCACTTTGAACATCGTGGCCGTCGCTCGCTTCGGCGCCGACTCGCGGTAGTCGATGATGTAGCTGCGGCGTGTCTTAGCGATGTAGATATGCATGAACCCGCCGCCGCCGACGCCGGAGAATGCAGGCGCCGTCACACCCAGCGCCAGCGCCGTCGCCACCGCCGCGTCCACCGCGTTCCCGCCCTTCTTCAACATCGCCAGGCCCGCCTCCGAGGCCAGCCTGCTCCCCGAGGTCACCATGCCCACTTCGGCGTGGGCGTCCCGTTTCCCGATCGCTGCCACAGTCGCTCCTCCCTAAAGTCCGAACAGCTTTTTCGCGTTGTTATGGAAGATGTTCTCCGCTTCCTTCATCGCCTGGTCTTGCGTGAAGATGCCCGCGTCCACCAGCGTCCCCAGCGCCTTGCCCATCGAGCGCTTGGCATAGAGCGGGTAGTACCAGTGGAACTCCGGCCAGTCGCCCGCGTCCGAGCCGAAGATGAGCTTCGGCAGCGGCACCCACTGCAGCAGGTGCCCGTACCGCTCAGCCGACATCGCCGGCTCCATGTATGGCACCAGCCCGCAGGACAACTCGACATAGACATTGGGCAACACATTTGCCAGCCAGCCCGCCTCCAGCGTGTACGGGAACCCGCCGTGGATGAGCACGACCTTCGCGGGCAACACCTCCTCGTCCTTGAGGATGTCCGTCAGCAGCGCGGCATTGCACTTCGCGGCCACGATGTCGGTGTCGCCCAGGCCGGTGTGGATGAGGATGGGCACCTTGAGACCGATGCTCTTGATGAGCGCGCGCCGCATCAGGAAGTCGCGCAGCTTCTTGGCGTGCGGCCCGAACCACCGCACATCGTCGTTGCGGGCGGCGAAGTCCCGCTCCGCCTCCGCCTCGCTCACCTTCTGGATGTCCAGCCCCGTCCGGTAGGCGATGACCGTCTTGAAGGACACGCATCCGTGGACCTTCACCGCCCTCTCCATGCCTTCGTCGAACTTGGCCACGAGCGACGAGAAGAGCTTCTCGGTCTTGAGCAGGTCGCGGACCATCGTCTCCAGCCGGAACGTCTTCTTGTACGCGCCGGGGAACCTCTTGCCGAACTCGTCCACCTGCTCCATGGTCTTGGTGCCGTTGTCGGCGATGATGGTCTTCAGGCCGACCTCTTGGCACATCGCGCGGACGTAGCCGGTGAAGTCGGTCTTGCGCCGCGCCTCCCGCGCCTCGATGACCGCCTCGATGTTCTGAGCGCAGTCCAGGAACCGCGCCCACTCCTTGACGAATGCGCGGAACGTCACCGTGTTCTCCGCCAGGTGGCGCACCGCGGCCTGGTGCTTCGCCGTGTCCACCGAGCCGACGATGATGCCGCCCAGGGCGAACATCTTGTCAGTGTCGTCCCGCGACATGGGCATGTCCACATACGGGAAGCAGTGGACGTCAATGGTCGGAACTTTCCTCAGATCGAGCTGCGTTGCCACGCACACCTCCTGCCGTTGCCGCGCTGAAAAATGACCCTGAAAAGGGTACATGCGCCTGTCGCGCCTTTCAAGCGCCATGCTAGGATGGGAACCCGTATGCCATCCCATCACTGCGAGACACCATGCCCGGCCCCGTAGCCCACACCGCCGTCGCGGCAGCCGTGGGAGGCGCCGTCTGGGCCGCCACGGGCGAGCCGATGGCGATGCCGGTCGCCTTCGGCGCGGGCGTCCTCATAGACGTTGACCACGTCCTGGACTACTACAACTGGTACTTCCGGCGCGACCGGCGCTACACCTTCCTCGTCTTCCACGCCTGGGAGTACGCCGCCGCCGGCCTCGCGCTCGCGGCGGGGGTCTGGCAGCACCCACTGGCCTTCGCCGCCGTACTCGGCTACATCGGCCACCTCACCTTGGACAACATCGCCAATCCCGTCAACCGGGCCATGTACTCGCTTGCCTATCGCGCCTGGCGCCGCTTCGACCGCAAGGTACTCATCTTCGAGGAGCGCACACTGCAGCAGACCCTTCGCCGCTACATCCCTCTATGGGAACGCATCGAGCCGCTGGCGATGCGATTGCCCGCCTACTGCCGTGCTGTCAAAGCCATCGAGGCAGAGAACGAGGCGCAGAGTCGTTGACATCCGGCCTGCCAGGGCTACAATTGCAGCGCTCTTTGGAATCGTAACGGAATCTACCCGTAGGGAGGGGAACATGGGTGTCTCCGCATACCACACAGGGTTCGTCGTCCAAGACCTCGACAGGTCTATCAAGTTCTACACCGAGGGCCTGGGACTGGAGTGCGAAGAGGTCCTCGATCTGGCTGGCCCTGGGCTGTCGTCGGTCGTCGGGTACGACAACGCCAGGATCCGCGCGGCGATGCTCGTGGCTGACGACGGCCAGATCCTCGAGTTGCTCCAGTACACCAACCCGGTGGTGCAGGTGCGGGACGCCAAGCAACAGCACCAGCGCAACCTCACCGGTGCGGCCCACATCGGCTTCTTCGTTGACGATGCCGAAGCCGCCTTCCAGCGCTGCCTGAAACTCGGCGCCAAGAAGCTCAACCCCGTCGTCGAGGTGCTGCCCGGCCTCAAAGCCTGCTACATCCAGGACCCCGACGGGAACTGGTTCGAGATCGTGCAGGACGACCTCCACAACAGGACGCCCTTCAGGATCCGGCAGAACCGCATCCGCATCCCAAAGAAGAAGTAGCGGAGCAGTCGTAATACACCTGTTGGTTCCTAGAGGCGTCTTGAATAACCACTCACTCTTTGTCCGTGCCAAGCACGGACAAAGGCTCCTCCCGCAAGGGCAGAGGAGGCCCATAACCCCCTCTCCCTCGACGTGAGAGGCCTACGGCCACGGCTGCCGTGGCCGTAGGGTGAGGGTGAGGCTGACCGGGCTGAGTACGGGTGACATTGACTAGTAGCGGCTGTATGGAGGCGTAGATGGGCGTTACGGCGTATCACACGGGCTTCGTTGTGACCGACCTGGACAGGTCCATCAAGTTCTACACCGAGGGTCTGGGCCTGGAGTGTGAGCAGGTGGTGGACGACGCGCAGGGGCCCGGCCTGTCGCAGGTGGTGGGCTACGAGAACGTCCGCATCCGCGCGGCGTTCCTGGTGGCCGACGACGGGCAGATGCTGGAGTTGTTGCAGTACGTGAACCCCAAGGTCACGCCGCGCGAGCACGCGCACCAGTACCCGCGCCACCTCGCCGGTGCGGCGCACCTCGGTTTCTTCGTGGAGGATGTCCATGGGACATTCGAGCGCCTGAAGAAGCTAGGCGCCAAGCCGCTGAACCCGCCCGCCACGGTGCGCCCCGGCGTGACCGGCAGCTACGTGCAGGACCCCGACGGCAACTGGTTCGAGATCGTGCAGGACGACCTCCACAACAAGACGCCGTTCAAGGTCCGCCAGAACCGCACCCGCGTGCTCCCGAAGAAGTAGGCCTTTGCGCAGAAGGCCTCGCCTTTTTGCAGATAGCAAAGCCATCTCTTACCCTCCTCCCCCTCGAGGGGGAGGAGGATTGAGGTGGGGGTGAAGCCTCTTCCCGCCATCCAGTTCACCCCCCATCCTGCACCTTCCCCCTCAAGGAGGAAGGGAGTCTTAC
>Ga0194132_10000060_pt1 | contig 191286 bp, 191 predicted proteins | sample TA2KigOf80mmetaG_FD_148612 | JGI IMG/M metagenome (GOLD analysis project Ga0194132, IMG submission 148612) | Freshwater microbial communities from Lake Tanganyika, Tanzania - TA2015054 Kigoma Offshore 80m | ecosystem: Environmental > Aquatic > Freshwater > Lake | place: Tanzania: Lake...
GCAGAAACGCACCGTCGACGACGTCTGGCGTCACATCGGCAGCCTCGTCACGACCATCGGCTCCCGCGAATGCAGCGCATACTTCGCCAACGCAGGATACGCTTCCGTCAAAACGTGAAACGCTCTAGTTGCCCCAGCGCTGCTGCCAAAGCTGCTCGCCGATGGTGCAGGAGATGCGCGGCTTGCGGTCGGAGACCGGGACCACGCGTCGCTCGGGCTGACGGCCCGCGATCTCCAGAATGAGCTTCTTGCGGATCGCGTCCTTGAATTCGTGGCGTTCTCGGATCGGAATGACGAACGCGCCCGGGCCGCCGATCACGCAATCCTCGAAATAGACGTCGAGTTCGCCGATATCCATCATACCGATATTCGGCCGCTTGAGCACGATCGGCAGGCCGTTGATGCCGATGCCCTTCGCCACCACCTCGTCGCGCATCACGTTGACCAGCGGGCCGTTGTTGTTGACGCCGTCGCCCGAGATGTCGATGACCTTGCGCAGGCCGCGATAGCCCGACGTCTCGATCAGCATCGCGCCGAATTCCATGGCGCCGGAAATCGACGTGCGCGACGCGCGGCTGATGCGCGCGCGTGCGATGTCGGCAGCGAAGGCGTCGGCGCTTTCCGGATTGTCGACGACGCGCCAGGGCACGATGATCTGGCGATGGTGCGTGCCGGCCCATTCGAAGTAGGTCATGGCTACCTTGCCATGAATGCCCTCGCGGATCGCGGTCAGGAACTCGCGCGAGGTGATCGCAGCGATATAGCCCTCGCGCTGCAGCGCCTGCTCTTCGAGGTCCATGGAGTAGGAGACGTCGACCGCGAGAGCGAGCGTCACATCGACGGGAATGCCGGCAGGTGCGGCGCGTTGCGCGAACATTGCCGGCCCCTTGGGGGCGGCCACGCCGAAGCCCACGGCTCCCGCGGCGAGCGCCACCGCGACGATGGCGTAGAGGGCAGGCCGCATGCGCATGCGAATCCTCCGTCCGTTCGACGGAATGTTCGCACGCGATCCGTCGGCGGGAAAGCGCCGTCTGGAGCCTATCCCTCGACGATTTCGGTGTCGGCGATTTCGATGCCGAAGCCCGCGAGCCCCACATAGGTAAAGCGGGCCGAGGTGAGAAGCCGGATCGACGAAATGCCCAGATCCTTGAGAATCTGAGCGCCCAGCCCGACCTCCCGCCACTGCCGGGTGCGGGCCGCCTCGGAACTGTGTTCCGCGGTCGGGATCGCGTGCGTCGGCACGCCAGCCGTGCCGTCGCGCAGGAAGACGATGACGCCGCGCTCCTCCTGCTTGATGCGCTGCAGGGCGGCCTTGACCGGATGCGCCCCGCCGAACACGTCGCGGATAATGTCGGCGCGATGCAGGCGCGCCAGGATGTCTCTGCCGTCGCCAATCTTGCCGTAGACGAAGGCCATGTGCTGAACGGCGTCGAACGGCGTCACATAGGCGTAACCCGCGAGCGTGCCGATCTCGCTCTTGACCGGGAATTCGCCGATCCGCTTGACCAGCTTTTCCCGCGCCTGGCGGTAGGCGATCAGATCGGCGATGGAAATCTGTCTGAGCTTGTGCTTTTCCGCAAAGGCGGCCACCGCGGGCCCGCGCATCACCGTACCGTCGTCGTTCATCAGTTCCGACAGCACGCCCACCGCCGGCAGTCCGGCAAGGCGGCAGAGATCGACGCACGCCTCGGTATGGCCGGAGCGCATCAGCACGCCCCCCTCCTTGGCGACCAGCGGAAACACGTGGCCTGGCCGCACGAAGTCGGTTGCGCCGCTGTTGCCGTTGGCAAGCGCCCGCACGGTGTTGGTGCGCTCCTCGGCGGAGATGCCGGTGGTCAGGCCGTGGCGCACGTCGACGGAGACGGTGAACGCGGTGCCGAGCGGCGCGTCGTTGGCCGCGACCATCGGATCGAGGTGCAGCCTGCGCGCGTCGTCGCCAGCCAGCGGCGCGCACACGATCCCCGACGTATGCCGGATCATGAACGCCATCTTCTCGGGCGTGCAGAGCGAGGCGGCGACGAACAGGTCGCCCTCGTTCTCGCGGTCGTCGTCGTCGGTGACGACGATGAGCTCCCCGCGGGCGAACGCCGCTATGGCGTCTTCGATGCGCTGATAGGACTCGAGCACCGGCACTCCTTGATCGTTCACGGCTTCAGTTCACCCACTTGGAGTTATCGTTTCGCGAACGGCCAAGCGGCGGATTCGCCGACCTGGCCTCGATGACGCAGATAGTGATCGGCGATGACGCACGCCACCATGGCCTCACCCACCGGCACGGCGCGGATGCCGACGCAGGGGTCGTGGCGGCCCGTGGTCACGATCTCGGTTTCCCGGCCGTAGCGGTCGACGGTCCGGCGCGGGGCGAGGATCGATGAGGTCGGCTTGACCGCAAACCGCACCACCATCGGCTGGCCGGTGGAAATTCCGCCCAGGATGCCGCCGGCATTGTTGGACAGAAAGCGCGGCCTGCTGTCGTTGCCCAATCTTTCATGGTCCATGCGCATCTCGTCGGCGTTGTCCTCGCCGGACAGTTCGGCGGCGGCAAAGCCCGCGCCGATCTCGACGCCTTTGACCGCGTTGATCCCCATCATGGCACCGGCGAGATCGCCGTCGAGCTTGCCATAGACCGGGGCACCGAGCCCCGGCGGCACGCCCTCGGCGACGATCTCGATGACCGCGCCAACCGACGAGCCGCGCTTGCGCACGGCGTCGAGCTGTTCGGCGAATTCTGCCGCGGCCTGCGCGTCCGGGCTGAAGAACGGATTGTTGTCGACCTCGGCCCAGTCCCAGCGCGAGCGGTCGACCTTGTGCCGGCCCATCTGGATCAGCGCGCCGCGCACCTTCAAGCCCGGCACGATTTTGCGCGCAATTGCGCCGGCAGCGACCCGCATTGCGGTCTCGCGCGCGGATGCGCGGCCGCCGCCACGATAGTCGTGGATTCCATACTTCGCATCGTAGGCGTAGCCGGCGTGGCCCGGACGGTAGGCATCCTTGATCGCGGAATAGTCCTTGGAGCGCTGATCGACGTTCTCGATCAGGAGCGCAATCGGCGTGCCCGTGGTGACCTGGACGCCGGTCGCCTCGTCCGCGAACACCCCGGACAGTATTTTCACGGTGTCGGGTTCCTGGCGCTGGGTGGTGTAGCGCGACTGTCCGGGACGCCGCTTGTCCAGGTACGGCTGGATGTCGGCTTCGGCCAGCGGAATGCGCGGCGGGCAGCCGTCGACGACGCAACCGATCGCCGGCCCGTGGCTCTCGCCGAAGGTCGTGACGCGAAACAAGTGACCGAAGGTATTGAACGACATCGCACTTCCGCTTGTGGCCGTGTGGTAGCCCGCGCCTGCCCGACCGTCAAAGCCGACCCGCGGCATGAATGCACATTCAGCTACCTGAACGCCAGTTAATGGAAAGCTGAATGACCATTAAGCTACGGAAATATAAGCGTTTTTTCCATTCCCGCCCTTGTACGCGGCGAGCCACTGTGTCATGGTGCCGGTCGGTCGGGGCGTTGGCCTGCGGGCCAAGTCTGAAGCGGTTTCACCCCTGCCGCTGATCAACCTGCAACATCGAGGATCACTGCCATGGCTAAGGCGAAGAAGAAGTCCAAGGCGAAGAAGCCCGCGAAGAAGAAGTCGTCGTAACGACACGCGGGAACGCGCGAGCCTCGCTGGGGATATCGCGTCGTCTCTCACTTCGCGAAGCGCCGAGACCGGCGCATCGCCTGAGCGGCCGGGCCACAAGTCCGGCCGCTCTGATTTTTTGGCCCTCAGTCGTGGCGCGTCACACCGGCGCCGTCGAAAACATAGACCGCGCCCTGGCGGATATCGCCCATCGCGGCTGTCTCGGGCGTCTCGATTTTCAAATGCACCATCAGCGCGCGGCATACGCCGCCATGCGACGCGACGACCGAATCGCGCTCAAGCGATTCGTACCATTCGCGCACGCGCACCACGAGCTGCGCGTAGCTCTCGCCGCCCGGCAGCACGAAACCCCATTTGTCGCGCTCCCGCTCCGCGAGGGCAGCGGATTCCCGCGCCTCCAGTTCGGCGAAGGTGAAGCCCTCCCAGCGGCCGAACGACATTTCCATCAGACGCGCGTCGGTCCGGTATTCCCGCGGCTGCAGGCCCAGGCCGGTGCGCATCAATTCCATGGTTTCGCGGGCACGGCCGAGCGGACTTGCCACGAATTCGAAGGCCTCCGCCGTGCGGCCGGTGCGCGCCAGCAGGTCGCGCATGATCTCGCCGCAGCGCGCCGCCTGGACGCGGCCGAGCGCGTTCAACGGAATATCGTGCTGGCCCTGGAGCCGGCGCTCCAGGTTCCAGTCGGTCTCGCCGTGACGGGCGAAATAGAGGAGTGGCCGGGGCATGTCGGTCGGAGTGTCCGGCGCGCCTAACTTTGTTCAGGCATGATCTTTTCCGAAAACCGGTTCCCACTTTCCGGGATCATGCCCTAGTCCTTCTTGATCGTAATGTCGATGTCCGGCGCTTCCGGATGTTTCATGCCGATGATGTTGTAGCCGCCGTCGACGTGGTGGATTTCCGCGGTTACGCCGCGCGACAGGTCCGACAGCAGATACACCGCGGTGTCGCCCACCTCCTCCACGGTCACATTCCGCCGCAGCGGCGCGTTGTGCGCAGTCCAGCCGAGAATGTAGCGGAAGTCGCCCACCCCCGAAGCCGCGAGCGTCTTGATCGGGCCCGCGGAGATGGCATTGACGCGGATATTTTTCGTGCCGAGGTCGGCCGCGAGGTAGCGCACCGACGCCTCCAGGGCCGCCTTGGCGACACCCATGACGTTGTAGTGCGGGATCCACTTCTCGGCGCCGTAATAGGTCAGCGTCAGCATCGAGCCGCCGTTGGGCATCAGCTTTTCGGCGCGCTGGGCGACCGCTGTAAACGAGTAGCAGGAGATCAGGAGCGTCCGGCTGAAGTTCTCCTGGGTCGTGTCGACGTAGCGCCCGTCGAGCTGGTCCTTGTCGGAGAACGCGATCGCATGCACCAGGAAATCGAGCGAGCCCCAGGCCTTAGCCACGGCGTCGAAGGCGGCATCGACGGTCGCAGGCTCCGACACGTCGCAATGACCCAACACCCGCGCGCCGATCTCCTGCGCCAGCGGCTCCACGCGCTTCTTGATCGCCTCGCCCTGGTAGGTCAGCGCCACTTCCGCGCCATGCGCGCAGCAGGCCTTGGCTATGCCCCAGGCGATGGAGCGGTTGTTGGCGATGCCCATGATCAAGCCGCGCTTGCCGCGCAAAAGACCTGTGGCGTCCGCCATAATTCATCCCATTTGCCGGAATCCGGCCGGCAGCCTCCCTATGGCATAGGGCCTATGGGCCATCAAGCACGGCGCCGAAAGCATCGCCGCAAGCGTTAATGCCAGTAACCGGAAGGACTTAGCGCGCGTAGAACATTTTCGACGCATGGAATACGTTGCAAACGGTCGGTGTTGATTTCCGCGACCGGTACCCGTTCGCCGGCAAGGCCGGCGGACCGCTCGCGGAGCGGACAGGGAGTGCGCAGGTGGGCACGTTTCACCAGGACATCGAGGCGACGATTCCGGCGCTGCGGCGCTACGCGCGCGCTGACTCGCGACGCGGAGGCTGCCGACGACCTCGTACAGGACACGCTGGTGCGGGCGCTGCGCTCCGAGCACCTGTTTCACGGCGGCGACGTACGAAGCTGGCTCTACACCATCCTGACCAACCTCAACCGCAACCGCCTGCGCTCGCTGGCGCGGCGCCCGACGTTGACGCAGATCGAGGATAACGACGCGGCCGACGCCGCGGGGCCGGAGGCCGGAGGCCGCGACATCGAGCGCGCGCTGGCATTGCTGGTCGAAGAGCAGCGCACCGCGCTGCTGCTGGTCGTGCTCGAGGGATTGACGTACCGCGAAGTCGCAGAGGTTCAAGGCGTACCGATCGGCACCGTGATGTCGCGCCTGGCGCGTGCGCGCGTGCAGATCAAAGCCTATTTGGACGGCGAGCGCCCGGCGCTGCGCCGCATCAAATAAGAAGAAAGGTCAAACCATGGTCGATCGCAACTCACCTGTGACCGAGGACGAGCTGCACGTCTATGTCGACGGCGAACTGCCCGCGGACCGCCGCGAAGCCGTCGAACTCTGGCTTGCAAGCCACCCGGAAGACGCCGCCATGGTCGCCGCCTGGCGCGCCCAGGCCGAGGCCATTCGTGCGCGCTACGGCAGCGTCATCAGCGAACCCGTGCCCGCCCGTTTGACGCTCGATCGTATCCTGCGCAAGCGTCGTTCGTGGACCGCCGTGGCGGCGGCCGCCGCCCTCATCGCATTCTCCGTCGGCGGCATCGCCGGCTGGATGGCGCGCGGCGCGTCTGCCGCAGCTCCAAGCGAACTCGAAACCTTCGCCAACGAAGCGATGGGCGCACATCGGCTCTACATCGGCGAGGTGCGGCATCCGATCGAGGTCAAGGCCGAGGAGAAGCACCTGCTGCCGTGGCTGTCGCGGCGGGTGGGAACGACACTGCGCGCGCCCGATCTGTCGTCAGCCGATTTCAAGCTGCTCGGCGGCCGCCTGCTGCCCGGCGTCAACGCGCCGGCTGCGCTATTCATGTACGAAAGCGGCAGCGGCGAGCGGGTGACGATCTATGTCTCGCGCACTACAGAGCTGCGGACGTCGTTCCGCTACAAGATCAGCGACAAGTTCGGCGCGCTGCGCTTCAGCGAAGGCGGCTACGGCTGGGTGGTGAGCGGTCCCGACGACAAGCCGCGGCTCAAGGCGATCGCCGAGAAGATGTACGAGCAGCTCGATCTGCGCAATCCGGTGCCGCCGCCGCAGCCCGCGCGCAGCGACGCCGATCAGCTCATATCGCGGCGCGGATCGTAAGGCCGGCTGTCGCGCCACTTGCGCATCAGTTCGTCGAGGTCGGGGTCGCTGCGATCGGGCAGCAGGATGCGCACGGTGGCGTAGAGGTCGCCCGTGCCGTCTTTTCCGGGCAGGCCTTTGCCCTTCACGCGAAAGGTGCGCCCGGCGTTGGTGTTCGGCGGAATCGCCAGATCGACCGCGCCGTCGAGCGTCGGCACGCGCACTTTCGCGCCGAGCACGGCTTCGTAGAGCGTTACCGGCAGGTCGAGCCGAAGGTCCGAGCCGTCGCGCTCGAACAGCGGATGCCGGGCGACCGAAACCTTGATCAGCGCGTCCCCCGTCCCGCCCGGGCCGGGCATACCCTGGCCCTTGAGGCGGATGGTCTGGCCGTCACCGAGCCCCGCCGGAATCTTCACCTCGATCTCGCGGCCGGTCGGCAGATGCACCCGCCGCGTCGTCCCGGTGGCGACTTCGGCCAACCCGATGGTGACGGTACCGCTCACATCGCGGCCCTGCCCCGCGCTGCCGAAATCCTCCGGTTCGAATTGCGTGCGCCGGCCTCCCGGCGCTGCACCGCCGAACATGTCCTTCAGAATGTCGTCGATGCCGCCGAAGCCGCGGCCGGCGCCGCGCCCGCCGCCGCGCTGAAAGCCCTCGGGGCCCCAGGTGAAGCTCTCGAAATTGCCGCCTTGCCCGAAGCCGAACGGACCTGCGCCTGCGCCTTCGAAGCCCTGGAAGCGAGGCTTGCCTTCGGCGTCGATCTCGCCGCGGTCGAAAGCCTTGCGCTTGTCCTCGTCACCGAGAATTTCGTAGGCCGCGTTCAACTCGGCGAACTTGGTCGCCGCCCGCTTGTCCTGCTTGTTGGCGTCCGGATGCAGCTTCTTGGCGAGCCGCCGAAAGGCGCTCTTGATGGCCGCCGCGTTCGCGTCCTTCGACACCCCCAGGATTTCATAGGGGTCGCGCATCCGTGACCACTCCGATCATGTCCCCATGCAGCCCCGCAGGCGCGCGGCAGCCCAGCCAGACTGTGGCACATATGTGGTGAGCTTTGCGAAACTTCGCAATCCGTTGCCGCCGGGATGGGCGGCAGTCAGGACCGCTTCCAGGGCTTGAGGCTCTTGACCTCCCACCGGCCCTTCTTCTCCCGGCAGGCTTCGCCCTGCAGCCAGGTTTCCGAACGTTCGCGAACATAGCTCGCGAGGAACCCGTGGCAGGTTGCGGCACCCTCGGCATAGGCCGTCGCGATCGGCGTGACGGTGCCGCGCGCGCCGCTGTTCGGGTTCTCCCACGGCGCGCTGGTCTCGCGGCCGCCGCGCGTGAGGACTTCGACGATCGCGGCGCGGGCGTAGGACAGGTCCGTCTCGGGCAGGGCCGCGGCGGGTGCGGCGGCGGCCGCAGGCTTGATCGACCCGGTGACGATCTCGTCGGAATAGGCGGCCGAGGTGCCGGCTTTGGGCGACGAGAACAGGGAACCCATCTGCCCGGACACGGCGCAGCCGCCGACGGCCATCGCGAGCGCCGCGATGACGGTCAGCCGTAGGCTTGCCACAGAGGTTCCACTATAAGGAGACCGCCGGGACGCGCGAGAGGCCGCCGGTCCGGCCATACGGGTACTCCACGTCATGTCCGATACGGCGCCAATAGAACACCCAATTGGGTTAACGGTTGGTGATTTCACCGCCGCCGACGAGCCGTTGCGCCTTTTCGCCCAGTGGCTGGAGGAGGCTGCCGGCACCGAACCGGCCGATCCGAACGCCATGGCCGTTGCGACCGTCGATTCCGACGGCCTGCCCGACGTCCGCATGGTTCTGATGAAGGGCTTCGACGACAGCGGTTTCGTCTTCTACACCAACATGGACAGCCAAAAAGGGCGGCAGTTGGACCTCACTCCCAAGGCGGCGCTGCTTTTTCACTGGAAGACCCGCAAACGTCAGGTCCGCATCCGGGGGCCGGTCGAACGTGTCGCCGACGCCGAAGCCGACGACTATTTCGCCACCCGCTCCAAGCTGTCGCAGATCGGTGCCTGGGCTTCCAAGCAATCCGTGCCGCTCGAAAGCCGACTGGCGTTCGAAAAGGCGATTGCCCGTTTCACCGCCAAGTTCGCCGTCGGCACGGTGCCACGCCCGCCGAACTGGTCGGGTTTTAGAATCGTTCCGACGTCGTTCGAGTTCTGGGAAGATCGCCCGTTTCGACTGCACGAGCGCGTCGAATTCCGCCGCGAAGGACACGGCAAGCCATGGAGCAAGACGCGGCTCTATCCGTAGGCTAGTGTCTTCAAGCCATGCCAACCTCGCAACAGGCCAACCAGCCGCACCGAACGCTGCTGCTCACGGGCGCAAGCCGTGGCATCGGGCACGCCACCGTGAAGCGCTTTTCCGCCGCGGGCTGGCGCGTCATTACCTGTTCGCGTCATCCGTTTCCCGAGAACTGCCCCTGGGAAGCGGGACCCGAGGATCACATCCAGGTCGATCTCGCCAATCCCTCGAATACGAGCCACGCCATCGAGGAAATCAAGCGGCGGCTGACCGCAGGCGAACTGCACGCGCTGGTCAACAACGCCGCGATCTCGCCGAAAGCGGAAGGCAGCAAGCGCCTGTCCTCGATCGACACCACGCTCGACGTCTGGCAGCAGGTCTTCCAGGTCAATTTCTTCGCGCCGATCATGCTGGCGCGCGGACTGGTCGACGAGTTGAAGGCGACCAAGGGCGCGGTGGTGAACGTCACCTCGATCGCAGGCTCGCGCGTGCATCCATTCGCGGGCACCGCCTATTCGACGTCGAAGGCCGCACTCGCGGCACTGACGCGCGAAATGGCCGCCGACTTCGGCCCGCTCGGCATCCGCGTCAACGCCATCGCGCCTGGCGAGATCGACACCGCGATGCTGTCGCCCGGCACCGAGACCATTATTCCGCAAATCCCTCTGCACCGGCTCGGCACCACCGACGAGGTGGCGAAGATCATCTACGTGCTGTGCACCGACACCGCGTCCTACGTGAACGGTGCGGAGATTCACATCAACGGCGGCCAGCACGTCTGATGCGTACCGCGATCGTGGCCGTTGCCGCCTCCGTCCTCGCAATGCCGTGCGAGGCGGCGGACTGGGTGCTGCAGCCCATTCCGACTGTTGGGCCGGTGAAGGCGATCGAGACGGTCGAAGACGGCCCGATCGTGCTGATCGGCGGCGGCTGGTTTCGCCCTCTGGCCGACGGCAACCGCATCCGGATGGTCGCGACCGCGGGCCCGCCGCAGTTCCAGCGCCCGCCCGACGCGCTGCCCGACAGCCGCGTCGCCGAAGGCAAGCGCACTATCGCCCGCGCCTGGCTCGCCGAGCCGACCGGCCGCTACGGCCACGGCGTGCTGGGCGACGCCGTCGAAGCCGGCAGCGTGGTCGTGGAGCGCAGCGACCGCCGGCGCGAGACGGTCAGCGCGGGGCCCGACGCCGTGTTCGAGGACCTGGAGCCGCGCCTCGCCGATCTCGGCGGCGACGGCCGCGACCGGATAGTTGTGGTGAAGTCCTATCTGCAGCGAGGTTCGGCGCTGGCGGTAATCGGCGAGCGGGACGGCCGCTATACCGTCGTCGCCGAGACGCCGCCCATCGGCACGCCGAACCGCTGGCTCAATCCAGCCGGCATCGCGGACTTCGACGGCGACGGAGCGATGGACATCGCGCTGGTGCGGATGCCGCACGCGCTCGGCCGGCTGGAACTGTGGAGCTGGCGCGACGGCGGCCTGCACAAGACGCTGGAACTCCCCAACGTCTCCAACCACGCCATCGGATCGCGCGCGCTGCGGCTCAGCGCGGTCGCCGATTTCGACGGCGACGGCAAGCCCGATCTCGCGATCCCATCGTTCGACCGGCGAAGCCTGCGGCTGATCGCGTTCGGCCCGCAGGCGCGCGAGATTGCACGGATTGCGCTGCCGGCACGGGCCACGACCGACTTCGCTTTGCTGAAGGACGCGCTGGGCTGGCCGGCGGTTCTATTGGGGCTGGAGAACGGCGCGCTGGTACTCGCACGCCGCGCGACACCGCGCGGCTAGAGCCACCGCTTCCACTTGAAAATGTAGTACGGCACGATCGCCGCGATCACCATCATGGCGAGCGCCAGCGGATAGCCGTACTGCCATTCCAGTTCCGGCATGTTCTTGAAGTTCATGCCGTAGATCGTGGCGACCAGCGTCGGCGGCAGCAGTACGACGGCGGCGATGGAGAAAATCTTGATCACGTTGTTCTGCTCGATCTGCACCACGCCCAGCATGGCGTCGAGCAGGAAGGTGATCTTGTTGCTCAGATAGGTCGCGTGGTCGGACAGCGACAGCACGTCGCGCTGCATCGACTGCAACTGCAATCGCACGTCCTTGGGCCAGCGCATGCCCTCCGCCTCGTTGGCGAGGAACAGCAGCAGCCGGCCGATCGACACCAGGCTCTCGCGGACCTTGGACGTCAGATCGCCCTTGCTGCCGATGGCTTTGAGGATCTCCTTGTAAGGAACCGCCGCGCCGGAGCCGTTCTCCGGTTCGAAAATTGTGTGCGACACGCGGTCGACGTCGTTGCCGATCCGCTCGAGCAGGTCGGCCTCGCGGTCGATCACCGCGTCGAGCAGCTCCAGCAGCACCGTCTCGCCATTGGAGTTCGCCGCGCACGTGCGGGTCAGCTTGTTGGCGATGATCATGAACGGGCGTGGGTCGTCGTAGCGCACCGTCACCAGGCAATGCCGGGCCAGGATGAAGGTGACCGCGGTGGTGCGCGGCACCGCCGTGTCCGAGTTGCACATCAACGTCGCGGTCATGAAGCGAGCGTGATGCTCGGTGTAGAGCCGGCTGGAGACCTCGATCTCCTGCATCTCCTCGCGGGTCGGCACCGCGATGTGGAGCCGGCGTTCGATGACCTTGTCCTCGCCGGGGGCCGGATTGACGAGGTCGAGCCAGATCGCGCCCTCGGGCACCTCGCCGTCCGGCGAGACCTCCACGCGATGAAGCGACGAACCTTGCGGGACATAAGCAGCCAGCATGGGCGACTCGAACGGATCGATTGGCCGGATCGGGCGGCCCGCACGGACGACGGACCGGCAATAGCGCAGTCTTGTGCGGCAGTCTTGGCCCGATCGCCGCGATCGGGCAAGGCAAATTCACCCGTCCACAGCGTCCATGGCCGCGGCACTTCGTGAGCCCATCGTGCGACAGGACCATGAACGACTTCGGCCGCGCTCACGCGCGGCCGGAATTCGGTTGGAGCGACGCCGGCCCTCGCGGACCGATGGGCTCAAGCGGTCTGTTCAACGAAGCGCGGATCGATCCGCGCCGGCACGATGTCGGCCGGCTTGCGGGGGGTGGTCGTATAGCGCGCGGCGGCGGCGACCGACACGATACCGATCTTGCCGTAGCGGCGGTCGAGGTTGGTCGACTCGCGTCCACCCTCGGCGCCCTTCGGCTGCTGGGGCTGGCTCTGCTTGGAGCCCACGGTCGCAGTCATAATTTCAGTCTCCACTCGTTGGAACGTTCGATTGCCCCCTATGTGGGGGTAGATCGCGGCGGAAGTGGGCTTCAAATCGACCCCCGTCGGGGCATTTCGGCCGCCAGCGCCACGATTTGGGCGAGGAATTCGGTCAATTGTCGGAAAAGCCTGACAAATTTCCCGAATCCATTAATCGTTCGGTATGGTAAACTTTCTTTTAAGGCCTGCCCGTCAAAGTGAGCCTGACGGCACGAGCGACGGCCGATCGGCCGGTGCGGTACGATCTGCGGCTTTCCTGCAACAGTTTCACAGCAGGATGGGGTGCGGTGTCCGGTTCGCCTAGATAGGCGGGTCGTTAATCGTTTATCTATGAGACTCGAACGACCGGTGGGACGCACAGCATGGGAATTCGGACTGAACGGCGTGGATTGAAGAGTCTGGCCTTGCTTGCCGCAGGCTTGGGCTTGCTGCTTTCCGGTTGCATGCAGTCGCAAGTGATCGAGCCGGCGTCCGATGCGAATCTCACGCCGCGCGACAAGAAACTCCTGGCCAACGTCCCCTACGCGCAGGCGACGATCCCCGAGCCGTACCTGCGCCACATCGTGAGCTATCACCGCAAGGAAGCGCCCGGCACAATCGTAGTCGATCCGGATGCGCGCTACCTCTACTACGTGCTCGAAAAGGGCAAGGCGATCCGCTACGGCGTGACCGTCGGCGAAGAAGCGCTGGTGTTCTCCGGCGTCGCACGGGTGGGCCGCAAGGAAGAGTGGCCGTCCTGGGTGCCCACCGCTGCGATCAAGAAGCGGCTCGGCAACATCCCGGACTTCGTCGGCCCCGGCCCGCACAATCCGCTCGGCGCCCGCGGCCTCTATCTCTTTAGCGGCAACAAGGACACGCTGTACCGCATCCATGGCACCAACCAGCCGGAATACATCGGCTCGGCGATCTCCTCGGGCTGCATCCGCATGACCAACGAGGACGTCATCGACCTTTACAACCGGGTCAAGGTCGGCTCGCCGGTCGTGGTGCTGGCGCCCAAGGAAGGCGACTCGCCGCACAACCCGCGCGTAGCGCTCGGCGGAGCGGCAGCCGTCAACTGACGCAAGCTTTGGGAATCGAACGAGCGGCGGACGAAAGTCCGCCGCTTCGCTTTTGGAACATCACCTCCGCACCGGTCACTGCCCGGCCGCGATTCCCCGGCCAGCAACGCCCGAAGCCGTCTTCGGTTCGGCCAGTCCCGGCCGGTAGCCCTGCGCCCGCGCCCGTTCCGCGAGCGAGCATCCTTCGCAATAACGGTGGTCCTTGTAGTCGATCCAGTTGTGCGCATAGACGCGGTCGGGCGGAATGCCGTAGCGCTCCTGGAGAAATCGGACCAACACCAGCATGGCCGCGAATTGCTCCTCGGTCGGCGGCCTGCGGACATCGGGAAAATTGCCGACGAATTCGACGCCGATCGAATTGGCCCGCGTGACCTGCCGGTAGGTCTTGGAATTGTCGATGTACTTGTTGTCGTTCCGGTTGGCGCCGTCACCGTGCAGCGTGACCGCGGTTTCGGGGGTCGCCCAATAGACTGTCCCGTCGGTTTCGACCCACAGCGTGGCGCCGCGCTTGGCGGGATGGCGCGCCTGGGCGTTCGCCATGCCGCGCGCCGAGCCGGCCGGGCCTTCGGTCTGGTGCAGGATGATGTGCTTCCAGGGCGCCGCAGCCGGATCGCCGAGGGGGCTGAGATAGACCATGCGCAGGCCGGGCACCTGCGGCTCGCCGGCGCCGCGGGCGAGCCGGCCGAAATCCGCGCCGTCGGACGCGAGAGCCCCGTGCGACGCCGCAGCCAGCACCGCGGTCCCAATCAAGTGGCCCAGTTTCCTCATCGCGATCCTTAGCCGCTATCCGCCGACATTGAACGCCACGCCTTGTCAATTCTAACATGGCGCAGATTCGCCTCAATCGGATGCCGCCGATGCCGCTATTCGACGTGGTCGTGGTCGGGCTCGGCGCCATGGGCAGCGCTGCGCTGTACGAACTGTCACGCCGCGGCTTTCGCGCCGCCGGCATCGAACGCTTCTCCATCGCCCACGATCGCGGGTCGTCGCACGGCGAGACCCGCATCATCCGGCTCGGCTATTTCGAGCACCCGTCCTACGTGCCGCTGCTGCGGCGCACTTACGAACTCTGGCGCGAGTTCGAAGCCGCATCCGAGCGGCGGCTGGTGCGGATCACCGGCATCGTCGAGATCGGTCCTGCGGACGGCGCACTGGTGACGGGCACGCTTGCGGCCTCGCGCATGCACGACCTGCCGCACGAGGTGCTGGATACCCACGATTGCATGCGGCGATTTCCCGCCTTCGACCTGCCGCCGGGCTATGTCGGCGTGTTCCAGCCGGACGGCGGCTATGTCGCGGTCGAGCAGACCATCGAGACGCTGATCGCGATGGCGCAGGCCGCAGGCGCTGAGGTCACGACCGGCGTCGCCGTGCGCTCGGTCACACAGCACGGGCAAGGCGTGCGCGTGTCGGCCGGTTCGATCGATATCGAGGCCCGCGCGGCGATCGTCACCGCCGGCGCGTGGGCCAGGGACATCCTGCCCGATCTGTCCGCGCCGATCCGCGCCACCCGCGAGGTCATGGCCTGGTTCTCGCCGCTCGACCCGACGCCGTTTTCCCGCGACCGCTATCCGGTGTTCATCCTGGAGAGCGGCCACGGCATGCATTACGGCTTCCCGCTGTCGCGCAAAGGCACGCTGAAGATCGCCAAGCACCACCATCGCGACGAGACGGTCTTTCCCGACGAGCCGCGCCGCCCACCCAGCGCCAACGACGAAGCGCTGATCCGCGCCGCCATCGCCGAGCACATCCCCAAGGCCAACGGCGCGATGCTCGCGGCCAAGACCTGCCTCTACACCATGACGCCGGACCACCATTTCATCGTCGACCGCCTGCCCGATGCGCCCAACGTGATCGTGGCCTCGCCCTGCTCCGGGCATGGCTTCAAATTCGCGCCTGTCTTGGGCGAAATCCTGGCCGATCTCGCGACCGACGGCGCCACCGCGCACGACATCGGCCGCTTCCGGCTCGGCCGGTTCGGCTGATAATCTGGTGCATCCAAACGGCTGCTGCCGACGTAATAAGAACGGTTCACGACGGAGGAATCCCCATGCTTGGCCTGATGCAGGATTGGCCGCTCCTGTGCCATCGCATCATCGACCATGCCGCGATCTATCATGCCGACCGGCCGGTCATTTCGCGGTCGATCGAAGGCCCGATACATCGCACAACCTACGCCGACATCCGGCGCCGCGCGCTGAAGGTCGCCCAGCGCCTCGACCGCGACGGCATCAGCCTCGGCGACCGGGTCGCGACGCTGGCCTGGAACACCTGGCGGCACATGGAGTGCTGGTACGGCATTCTCGGCATCGGCGCGATCTATCACACCGTCAATCCACGGCTGTTTCCCGAGCAGATCGCCTGGATCGTCAATCACGCCCAGGACCGCGTGATGATGACCGACCTGACGTTCGTGCCGCTCCTGGAGAAGATCGCCGACAAGCTGCCGAGCGTCGAACGCTACGTCATCCTGACCGACAAAGCGCATATGCCGGCCACCACTCTGAAGTACGCGGTCGCCTACGAGGACTGGATCGGCGAGGTTGACGGCGACTTCGCCTGGCGCAGCTTCGACGAGAACACGGCAGCCGGCATGTGCTACACGTCCGGCACCACCGGCAACCCCAAGGGCGTTCTCTACTCGCACCGTTCCAATGTGCTGCACGCCTTCATGGCATCGCTGCCGGACTCCAAGGGCATCTCGTCGCGCGACGTGGTGTTGCCGGTGGTGCCGTTTTTCCACGCCAACGGCTGGTCGCTCGCGTTCTCGACGCCGCTCACCGGCGCCGCCCTGGTGCTGCCCGGGGCCAAGCTCGACGGCGCATCGATCTACGAATTGCTCGACCAGCACAAGGTGACGTTCACCGCAGCCGTTCCGACGGTGTGGCTGATGCTGCTGCAGGACCTGGAAAAGACCGGTGGAAAGCTGCCGCACCTGAAGCGCGTCGTGATCGGCGGCTCGGCCTGCCCGCGCGCCATGACGCAGGCGTTCCAGGATAAGTACGGCGTCGAGGTCATTCACGCCTGGGGCATGACGGAGATGAGCCCGCTCGGCTCGCTCTGCACCATGAAGCCGGAATATGCCTCACTGTCGGGCGACGCTCGGCTCGACATCCAGGTCAAGCAGGGCCATCCGCCGTTCGGCGTCGAGATGAAAATCACCGACGACAACGGCAAGGACCTTCCCTGGGACGGCAAGACCTTCGGCCGGCTGAAGGTGCGCGGACCCGCGGTGGCGCGCGCCTACTACAAGGATGACAGCCGTATCCTGGACGCCGACGGCTTCTTCGACACCGGCGACGTCGCCACCATGGATAAGCACGGCTACATGCAGGTCACCGACCGCTCCAAGGACGTGATCAAGTCGGGCGGCGAGTGGATTTCCTCCATCGACCTCGAAAATCTCGCGGTCGGCCATCCCAAAGTTGCAGAAGCTGCCGTGATCGGCGTTCGTCATCCGAAATGGGACGAGCGGCCGCTCCTGATCGTGGTGCTCAAGAAGGACCAGCGGGCGACCAAAGACGAAATCCTCGGCTTCATGCAGGACAAGATCGCCAAATGGTGGATGCCCGACGACGTCGCCTTCGTGGACGACATCCCCCACACGGCGACCGGCAAGATCCTGAAGACCGAGCTCCGCGAGCGCTTCAAGGAGTATAAATTGCCCGTAGCCGCAACGGCTTGAACCTGACGGCCTCCCGCCACGACCAACAGATGCGCTAGGGTATAAGAGCGCCACTCGTCTTTTCGTCTGCGGGACACCCCATGACCGTGCCTGACGCGACCGCCTTGGCGGCGCCCGGAAACGCTGTTTCCGCGGCGCCGGCGGTCCGCTTTATCGGCGAGCGGAGCGCCTATTGGCGGCTGTTGATCCGCGGCGCGGTGCTGCTCGCCTTCACGCTCGGCATCTACCGCTTCTGGTTCGCGACCGATGTGCGCCGGTACCTGTGGTCGAACACGGATGTGTCCGGCGACACGCTGGAATATTCCGGCACGGCGTTCGAATTGCTGATGGGCTTCCTGATTGCAATCGCGCTGCTGATTCCGCTCTATGTCGGACTTTTTCTCGCCGCGCTCAGCCTTGGCGAAGGCGGCGAGCTGATCAGCGTGCTGGCGTTTCCGCTGCTGTTCTTCCTGGGCCAGTTCGCGATCTACCGCGCCCGGCGCTACCGGCTGACCCGGACCGTGTTCCGCGGTATCCGCTGCCATCAAACCGGCTCGGCGCTGCGCTATGCGGTCTGCGCCATGTTCTGGTGGGTGATGATCGTGCTGACGCTCGGGCTGGCCTACCCGTTCGCGCAGTCGCGGCTTGAGCGCTCCAAGATGCGCCATACATATTACGGCAATCTGCAAGGCCGGTTCGAGGGCTCGGGTTTCAGTCTGTTCCTGCGCGGCTTCCCGATGTGGCTGCTGGTCATTGGCCCGCTTGTCTTCGCGATCGCCTATTCGGTCACAAGCGTCGACTGGAACGCGGTCGCTTCCGCTGCGTCCGGCGCCACCAGCGTCGAAGGCTTCATCGGCCAGCTCGAAAGCAAGTTCCCGTCCATCTATGTCGCCGCCGTGCTGTCGATCGGCGCGGTGGCCGCGAGCATTATTCTTGCCGTCACGCTGTTTCCGGTGTTTCAGGCGATGACGTTGCGGTGGTGGCTGTCCGGCCTGCGCTTCGGCGGCCTGACCGTCCGCTCGCGCCTGCGCGCATCGCAGATTTACGGCGCTTACCTGCGCTTCCTCTGGTACGGGCTGTTGTTCACTTTCGCCGCCGGGTTGATCGGCTCGATCGGCTTCGTCGCCTACGGCTTCGCACTCTCCCATCTCGGCAAGACGCCGGGCAGCGAGATTGCGGGCGCAGCGGGCGCAGTGGTGTTCTATGTCGCCGTCATGCTGGGATTTTCCACCATCTACCAGGGCACCGTGAAGCTCGCGCTGTGGCGCTGCGGGGCCGAATCCGCAGAGTTCGACGGCGCCGGGGCGCTCGACCGTGTGCGGGCGCAAGGCGCGCCGGGCTCGCCGGTCGGCGAAGGCCTGGCCGACGCATTGAACGTGGGCAGTATCTAGATGACCACCGGGCCCGCCATCTATTTCGACGGCCTCACCAGCGCCCGCCACGACGTGACGGTCGAGGCAACGCCGGAGGTGCTGCGCATCCGCGCCGCCGACGGCGCCGAGATCGCCGAATGGCGCTATCAAGACCTGCGTCACCAGTCCGCGCCCGATCACGTGTTGCGGCTCGGACGCACCGGCGACACCGTGCTGGCGCGGCTCGAAGTCCACGATCCCACGCTCGCCCACACCATCGACGAGCACGCCGACACGCTCGACCGCACCGGGGCCGCCGAACGGCGCGTGCGGACGCGGGTGATCGTGTGGAGTTTCGCGGCCGCCGTGTCCCTGGTGCTGGTCGGAATCTTCGGCCTGCCGGCGCTCGCCGACCGGATCGCACCGCTCGTGCCGCTGTCGGTCGAACACAAGTTCGGGCTCGCAGTCGACGCGCAGGTGCGCTCGATGCTCAATCCCGGCAGCTCGAAGGGGCCGTTCGAATGCGGCCTCGCAGCGGTCGAGAAGCCCGGCCGCGCCGCGCTCGACAACCTGGTCAAGCGCATGGAGACCGCAGCAGGGCTGCCTATTCCGCTGAAGGTCGCTGTGGTTCGTCGCGCCGACGCCAACGCCATTGCATTGCCCGGCGGGCACATCTACGTCTTTCAGGGGCTGATCAACCGAACGCGCAGCGCCGACGAACTGGCCGGCGTGATTGCGCACGAAATCGGGCACGTCGCCAACCGCGACGGAACCCGTTCAGTCTTGCAGGCGGCCGGACTGTCGTTCCTGTTCGGCGTCCTGCTCGGCGATTTCACCGGCGGCGGCGTGGTGGTAATCGCGGCGCGGTCGGTTATGCAAAAGGCCTATTCGCGCGAGGTCGAAACCGCGGCCGATCGCTACGGGGTGCGTTTGATGGGCAAGATCGGCGGCGACGTTCGCGCTTTCGGCTCGATCCTCGGCCGGATCGCCGGCGGCGAGCCGGGCATTTCGATCCTGCAGAACCATCCGCTGACCAAGGACCGGATCGCCGCCGTCAATGCCGCAGCCGGCGATGCGCCCGCCCCGGCGCAACCGCTGCTGACACCGGCCGAATGGGCCGACCTCAAGCAAATCTGCGGCTAGACCATGGCGCGACGACGGATCGCCGACGAACCGACTTCGCGCCTCGCCATCTGGGCCCGCCGCTGCGCGTTCTTCTCCCTGGTCGCGACGATCCTGTCGGTAATCATCACACGCTCGGGCTTCGTCGAAATCGAGCCCGCGCTCGCCACCTTTGCCGGCGCGCTGCTATTCTCGGTGATCGGCATCGTGCTGGCGCTCGGCGCGTTCGTCGTGGTGTGGAAGGACGGCATCGGCGGCGCGGGCTACGCATTCTCCGCGATCGGCATCGGCGCGATACTGCTGGCCTACCCGGCCTACCTCGGCACCCGCGCCTATAGCCTGCCGATGATTAACGACATCGTCACCGATCCGATCGATCCGCCGCGCTTCGACGTGATCGCAAGGCTGCGCCCGCGCGGCACGGTTGAATATGCTGGCCTTTACGCCGCCGAGCAGCAGCGCATGGCCTACCCCGACATCGAGCCGCTGGTGGTGACCGCGACGCCGCAGCAGGCCTACGACGCGGCGATGCATTTCATGCTGCGGCGCAAGTGGCGCGTGATCGTCGACCGCCCGCCGCAGGCCGGCCGGCGCGACGGCCAGATCGAGGCGGTGGCGCACACGGCGTTCATGGGCTTCCGCGACGACGTGGCGCTGCGCGTGCGGCCCGACGGCGAAGGCGCGCGCATCGACGTGCGCTCGGCCTCGCGCTACGGCCGCCACGACCTCGGCGCCAACGCATCGCGCATCAAGAGCCTGCTGGAAGAGATCGACGGCCGCCTTGCGACGCAGCGCGACGCGCCGGCGCGCGAACAGCCGCAGCAGAAGCCGCCGGCCAAGGGTCAGGCGCCCAAACGATAGCGCCCGGCGATCGACGGCGGCCCGTCGGTCGCGACCGCGCCGCGCGCGACCAGATCCTCCAGATGCGCCAGCACCGACATGCCCGCGGCCTTCGCCAGGCGGGGGTCGAGATTGGTGTAGATCGCCTCCACCAGCCCAGGAATGTCGCTTTCGCCCTTGGCGATACGGTTGACGATCGCAGCCTCGCGCGCCTTGCGGTGCAGGATGTAGGCAGCGACGAAGCGCGGCGCGTTGTTAACGGCGCCGCCATGGCCGGGGAAATACACCGGCTCGGCGCGCTTGGCGAGCTTCTGCAGCGACGCCATGTAGTCGCCCATGGAGCCGTCCGGCGGCGCGACCACCGGCGTCGACCACGCCATGACGTGATCGCCGGAGAGAATGACGTTCAGCTCCTTGATGGCGTAGGCCATGTGGTTCTTGGTATGGCCCGGCGTCGCCACCGCCTCGACGGTCCAGCCGTTGCCGCTGACGATCTCGCCGTCGGCGAGCGCACGATCCGGCTTGAAGTCGGTGTCGTTCGACGATTCCATCCGCGGCGCGTCGCCGGTGTGCAGCGCGCGCGAGGCGCGGTGCGGTCCTTCGGCCAGCACGATCGCGCCGGTGGCGGCCTTGATCGCGGGCACGCCCGGCGAATGGTCGCGGTGGGTGTGCGTGACGAAGATGTGCGTGACGGTCTCGCCGCGCACCGCGTCGCGCAGCGCCGCGTTGTGCGCCGGATCGTCCGGACCCGGATCGACGATCGCGACCTTGCCGCGGCCGACGATGTAGCTGACCGTGCCCTTGTAGGTGAACGGGCTCGGGTTGTTGCACAACACGCGCCGCAGGCCGGGCATCGGCTCGTCGACGCGGCCGGGCACGAGAGCGAAGGTCTTGTCGAAGGGAATGTCGTCGGGCATTGCGGTTCTTAGCGTCATTTGCCCGGCGGTAGCAAACCGATGGCGCGTGCCCCGGCAGCCATCGGTGGAACCCGAAACTTGCGGCTGCGGCGGGGAACCTCTTGCAACTTCATATATTTAATTGAGCCCTCCAAAAATTTGCACACCGCCACTGGACCCTCTTGAACGAGCCCGTGGCTGCTCTAAATCCACCGCTCGCCGGACGCTTCATTTGGGTCCGGCGCGGGCGCCGGCGCACGACCGGCGCGCTGCTCGCGACCATGTTGCTCAAAAGGAGAATGTGGCCATGAGAAATCACGAAAGACACGACCGGACCACCCGCCGCACCGACGGCTTCGACCTCGACGACTTGCTGCACCCCGCGCAGGCCTTCGGACACCCGAACGAGGTTGTCCGCGACCCCGACCTCACACTGAACGAAAAGCGCGCGATCCTCGCCGCATGGGCCTCCGACGCCTGCGCGATCGAGGCCGCGCCCGAACTGCGCAGGAGTCCCGCCGGCCCGCCGGTGCGCTTCGACGACATCATGGACGCGCTGTGCACGCTCGACCGGCAGGCCGCGGCGGCAGGCATCGGCGAACGCGAGCGCCGCAAGGCGCGCCGCCGCACGATCTTCGGCAGCGGCTGCTCCGGCGGCATGGACGGTCCCGGTCCGCTGACGATCTGAGGCAGTTCGGAAATCGTATCATGTGGACGCTGGTGTTCACGGCGGCAACCGCGCTGTCGCTCGGATTGGCGGTTGCGGCCTTTGCGTTGCAGGCGGAGGAGGAGACGCCATAAGGCCGGCGTCGGCCGGTCCGGCACGCGCCAAGTCGCTGGTAGCCCGGATGGAGCGCAGCGTAACCCGGGCTACAAACCACGTGAGTCCATCGGATTTCGCCACAACTCCGGCCAGCGCCGCCCTGGCTGCATCGTCCGATAGGGTATGCTGCCTGTTGAGAACTGGGGCAGACATTGGACCACGCGGGTTGATCGTGCCGCTCATCCTCGGTTGCAAATCCCAAAGTCCCAGCGGCATTTTACGGGAGCTGGGCGCGCCGCCGGAAAGCCAAGCGGGCAGAGATCATGTTCGACGTTGTGGTGACCGTCCTCGCAATTCTACCGATCGGCTTTCCCGCCGTGCCATGGTTCTTCGGTGCGCGATGGGGGGCGAGAGGCGTTTGGCTCAGCACAGGATTGTCCGTCGTCATCCTGTTGGGTCTTTTTCCAACATTGTTTTGGGTTGCATGCGATGCCTGTGGGCAGGGCGCGATAGCCATCTTTTTGTTGGGGGCGATCTGGATCGCCTCGGCAATGCTGACGGTCACTTCGGCGGTGATCGCCTACTACAAATTCAAATTCTCGCGCTGATTTCCACCCATCGTTGACGCAGACTTCATTGTGGCATTGGCGGTCGCTGGTGGCCCGAATGGAGCGCAGCGAAATCCGGGGCGGCCTCGCGTCGTTCCCGGGTTACGCTGCGCTCCACCCGGGCTACAAACCGCAATTGCTTGAGCCCGTCCGATTTCGCCACAACTCCGGCGCAGCGCCGCCCTGCCCGCTCCCCGAATTCGCCCCTGCCCGTTGCTCCGATCCCGACCCGGGGCGGATCGGGAGGGGACATGCGACGCATCGTTGCCGCGGCCGTGCTGGCCGCCATCGCCGTGCCGGGCTTCGCGCAGGCCGCGCCGACGAAATCGCCGGCCAAGCCGAAGCCGTTCGGCTCGCGCGTCGAGGCCATCGCGTGGATGGAGGGCTACCGGCCCAAGCCGGAGCCGCTCCGCATGCCGGAGGCGATCCGCGCGTTCAGCAAAGCCGGCGCGCTGCGCGATCCGGAGGGCGCGGGCTTCGCAGTGGGCTTTGCCGCCGGCGTGCTCGGCGCCAATCCGAGGGACGCCGAGCGGCTGATCGAGCACATGCTGCCGCTGCCGGACGGCGACCAGTGGCTCGCGGTGCGGGCGCTGGCCTATTCCGGCCTGCCGGCCTGGCAGAGCATCATGGCGCGGCTCACGCACCGCCTGCCCGCGCGGCGCGCGATGATCGACCGCTATCTCACCGGCGAACTGCCGACGCTCGGCAAGATCGAGCTCGACAAGAGCCCGACGTTTCTCGAAACCGTCAAGGCGCAGTTCCAGAAGCCCGACAAGCGCCCGCGCACAGGCTACGCCGACAATCCGGAGCTGCTCGACACGCTGTGGGGCGTCTATTTCGCGACCGGCGACTACAAGCCGCTGTGGCGGATCATGACGCTGCTGCCGTGGTCGGCGGAGCGCGACGATACGGCGAGGCTTGCCGCCGGAAGCTCGGCCAAGCTCACGCTCGCCAACAACGCCGCACGTTATCCGGACATTCTCGCGACGCTCAAGGCGATGGCGCCGTACCAGGAGCAGGCGGTCGCGGCGGCGCTCGCCGACGTGATCGCGGCGGCCGAAAGCGGCGAGACCGGGCAGGTGCGCAAGGCCCAGCTCGCCGCGATGGAGGAGCTCAGGCGCAAGGGGCCGGGCCGCCAGCGCGACATGAAGCTGTGGGGCCACGTCGGCCAGGGCGCCATTGCACTGGGCTGCATCGCGGCGGCCTCGGTGTCGCTCACGGCGCTCGGGCTGCCATGCGTGATCGGCGGCGCGGTGTCGTCGGCGGCGATCAATTATATGGCGAGCCAGTGACCATCCTGCATCAGTCTGACGGCTTCTCCTCCAGCGCGGCGAACGGCCCGGCCGCATAGACGGCGCGGCCGCCGACTATCGTCATGAGCGAGACGATGGAGCCGATCTCGTCCACCGGCACGGTGAGGTAGTCCTTGTCGAGCACCGCGAGATCGGCAAGCTTTCCGGCCGCAAGCGAGCCGCGCTCGTGATCCTCGAACGTGAACCACGCGCTGCCTTGGCTGTAGAGCCGCAGCGCCTCGATGCGCGAGGGGATTTCCTCCGGCCCGCGGATCGGCACGCCGCCGACGGTCTTGCCATCGAGCATCCATTGCAGCGACACGAAGGGTGACGGCCACATCACCCGATGCGCGTCGGTGCCGCCTCCGACGTTCACGCCCATCCGCAGCGCGCTCGCGATCGGCGGCGCCAACCGCGCGGCCTCGAGCCCGCGCTGGCCGAGGAACGCCTCGCCGCGGAAGAAGAACGCGTTCTGCACCAGCCAGCCCATGCCCATCGCCTTCAGACGTTCCAAGCTCTGCGGCGAGGCGTCGTTGAGATGCGCCACCGACCAGCGCAGCGGCGCAAGCGGCGTCTGCGCGTTGACGCGCTCCAGCACACCGAGCAGATGATGCACGGCGCGGTCGTTGTGCCAGTGGAAGGTGGCGCCGAGGCCGCGCTTCGCCGCCCACGCCAGCACCTCATAGTGGCGCTGCTTCTGCTCGTCGGTCGGCGCGTCGTTGTTGTAGAGGCCCCAGGTGACGTTCTCGCCGATGCCGTTGAAGCGCAGCCATTCGTCGCCGAAGCCCATCGGCATGGCGGCGGTGATCGACTGGAAATCCGCAAGCTCGTGGCCGCGGCGCGGCGCACAGATGTTGTAGCGCACGCGGATCGTCAGGCCGCGTTCGCGCCAGACCTGAAACAGCGCGCGGTAGGCATCGAGCGGCATGTTGTAGCCGCCGGGATCCATCACGCCGGTCAGCCCGAGCGCGTTGAGTGAGCGGAAGAAGGCGCGCGTACCGGCCATCTGCTGCGCCATGTCCGGCGGCGGCAGGCGGTCGAACAATTCGCTGACGGTGCGGTTGTCGGCGAGAAGCCAGCCGGTCGGCTTGCCGTCCGCGCCGGCCTCGATCCTGACGCGCGACATCAGGTCCGCGTCGTCCGCGACCTTCAGCGCCTCGAAGCCGCCGGGCGACAGCAGCACGCGGGCGTAAAGCAGTTGCACATAGACGCGATGATCGGGGGCGGCGGCGGCGATCTCGGCCTGGGTCGGCAGGCGGTCCTCCGCGAACTGGCGCGGCGTCCAGCCGCCGGCGACCACAAGCCACGATCCCTTCGGCGCGACGGCGGCGCGTTCGCGGATGCGGCCAAGCGCATCGGAAAGCGTGCGCGCGCCGATCCAGTGAACTTCCGTCGTGTAGGTCAGGCCGGCGCGGATGGCGTGGATGTGCGAGTCGATGAGGCCGGGGATGACGGTGCGTCCGCCGAGATCGACGGTGCGCGTGTTCGGGCCCGCCAGCGCGCGCACCTCGGCGTCGCTACCGAGCGCGGCGATGCGGCCGTTGCGGACCGCAAGCGCCTGCGCGAGTTCCGCGCCGTAGCGGACGATCTTGCCGTTGACGAGGATCGTGTCGGCGGGCTGGGCGTGAACCGCGCTCGCAGCCGCGAAGATCAGCGCGGCGCAACACGCGAGCCGCCGCAGCATGGCGAGCTACAGCCGGCGCAGCGTGCAGTTGGTCTCGACGTTGGCGGCGTTGGCCTGCTGGCGGCGCTGCACGCCCGCCTGCTGGTAGCCAGACTTGTCGCACGACACCGCGACGTCGTCGGGCTTCACGTCCTTGTTGATGTGGCTGCGGTAGAGCCCGAGCGTATTGGTCTTGATCTCGACCGCCTCGCCGCCCTTGGGCTGCAGCACCACGCGCGCGTCGGACACCGGCACGCCGCGATGGTCGCGCACGAAGCCGAAATAGGCCGGGCCCCGGCCTTCGCTATCGGACGCGGCGTCGTAGTCGTCGCCGCCGGCGAGCGCCGCCATCGGCAACGCCGACACCGGCAGCGCCAGCGCGGCGATCAGCGCCAATGCTCGGATATGGACCGTCATGCCTGCCTCCGATTCATCGCCTTACTATAGCGCACCGTCACCAGCGCCAGAAGAACCGCAATGCGTAGATCAGCACCGGGATCACCGCCAGCGGCGCGATCCAGACCAGCGCCAGCGGAATCTTTCTGGTCAGGCTTTCCGGCAGCTTTGCGGCGATCAGGCCCAGAATGGCCGATCCCAGCAGCGTCGAGGCGGTCCAGCCGTACCAGTGCATGGCCGGGCCCTGGTCGCGCACCGATCGCGCGAAGCCGAACTCCACGCGGTTGGTGCCGGGGTGGTAGGTGAACAGCGGCAGGTTGCCAATTTCGCAGATCGTGTAGATCACCGGCGCCGCGATTGCGAACACCACCGCGAAGGTGCGGAAGGCGTAGGACTGCACGAGCGACGAGGACTGCGCCGCGGGCGTCTGGGTTGTCGTGCTCATGATCCGAACCCCCGCACGTTGTTGACGATGTGGCCGGCCAGGAAAATGTACCAGCAGAACGCGGCGAGCGTCACGGTGAGCCACTTCCGCGGGCTGTCGTATTCGGGATTGCGCGCGTCCTTCCAGAACAGCCAGTAGACCGGCAGCAGACCGAGCCCGATAGACGCGAGGTGCTCCTTCAGCTCGAATACGCCCTGCGTCTTCCAGAAGCCTTCCTGCTCGATCGGGATGCGCACGTACATGCGGTACTTGGTGTAGATCCAGGCGCCGAAGAAGAATGTCACGATCCACAGCACGCAGACCGCGGCGGCATAGCCCGGCCCGTGCACGGCGCGAAAGCGCTCGGTGAAGCTAGGCCCGCCGGCAGCGGCGGCTTGCCGCATCGGCATCAGCACGGACGCCGCCTGATGCGTCAGCGCACCGAGCAGCGCCACCGCGAGCAGCGCGTGGAACGTGAACAGAAGGGTCCAATAGGTGGTGACGTTGACGTAGTCGAGAATAAAGTCGGGCACGAGCCCCATCGCTGTCCTCCCCTTGCACCTCACATTCGGGCAGCGCCGTTCACCGCGCCGCCGCCCCTATGTGGCCCTCACCGCGCCAACGGATCGGGCCTGAGCTGGAACTTCACCACCTTCGGCCGCGTGCCCTTGCCGGTTTCCAGATGGAACGGCGTGCGCGTGCCGTAGGTCGCCCACACACCGCGTCCCTTCCACCCGGCACTCGGATCGTCGATGCGGCCGTCGATCCATTTCGCGTAGAAACCGAGCGGATAGGGTACCACGAAATTGAGCCACTCGTTGCCAACCAGCGCCATCAGCGACTCGTTGGCGTTGCCGGTGGCCCAGGGCACGTTGCGGCCGAGCCCGAACGTGTCGAACTGGTCGACCCAGGTGTAGTAGCTCGCCTCCGCGCTGCCGGTGTCGGTCACGCCCATCATCTGCGGACCGGGGAACGGATAGAGCGTCCAGCCCTCCGGGCAGTGCCGGCCGGTGGCGGTTTCCGGTCCGCGCAGCACCTTGCACTTGGAGCGGTCGAAGCGGCCCATGTGGCCGCTCGACAGCGGCACCCAGGCGATGCCCTCGCGGTCGATGTCGAAGCCGCGCGGGCCGTAGCCCGGGAACGGCGGCTCGTAGATTTCGGCAAGCGCGGTCTCCGACGGGTTCGGCCCCGGATCGACGCGCACGATGTAGCCCGGGAAGGTCAGGATCGAGCCCCAGATCGTGCCGTCCTTCGGGTTGACGCCGATGCCGTAGAACGCGCCGACCACGCGCTTGTCCTTGGTCGGATCGACCGGCTGGTTCGGCTCGACCCATTCGTCGCGCTTGCCGTTGCCGTTGGTGTCGACGACGATCGGCGTCCAGCCTTGCGCCCTCGCCTCGTCGCCGGTCTCCTCGAACACGCGGCGGTTGATCCAGCCGACCACGCCCGAGCCCGGCCCGCCCTGGGAGAGCCAAAGCGTATTGTCGGCGTCCTCGGCGAACACGAGATGGTGGGTCTGGAAGCAGGTGCGGATCAGCGTAATCCTGCCGGTCTTGGGATCGAGCACCGAGACGTGCCGCGTCGAGCTTTCGAGCGGGAACACCCTCGCCGACGGATGGCTCGAACCTTTCCTGCAGAAATCGGGATTCTGCGGCGGGCCGACGCGCGACGTGAACCAGACCTGACCCTTCTCGTCGAACATCGGATTGTGCGTCGAAGTCTGGCTGTCCCAGATCGCCTCGTCGCCCCAGTAGGGCGAGGTCGAGAGCGGATCGGTCTTGGACGATTGCGTTTTGGGATCGCGCACCGGCATCCGGAACGACGACGCGCGGTGGTTCACCGGGTCGAGCACTGGAACGAGATCGGTCGAATTCTCGACCGCGCCGTAGATCAGCCCGTTGGCGTTGAGCGTCGGGTTACGCTTGTCGGTGACGGTGATGTCGTGGAGGTAGTGCTTGGGATCGGAGAAGTCCCACTGCGTGATGACGACGTTGCGCTCGCGCCCTTGCGGCCTTCGCGGATGCGCGAACGGCAACTCGCCCGCCGCGATCCGGTCGGTCCAGTCAGCATAGAGTCTCAGCGCGCGCTGGGTGTCGATGCGGCCGATGGACGTCGCCATGTTGTTCATGGCCTGGCCGGAGAGCAGCCGGCGCGCCCAGGCGTCCTCCGGCTTCAGGTCGGAGAACAGCGGCGGGATGGTGCGCGTCGCCTTGTTGCCGAGCGCGTGGCAGCCGTAGCAGCCGTTGGTCTTGGTGACGTTCAGCCACGCCGCCTGGCTGCGCACGTTGCCGACCGGGAACTCGTCCTTGCCCGGCGTCTTGAGCATCGAATACCAGTAGATCGCCGGATAGAGGTCGGCCGCGGCCTGCGGCGACGGCGCGCGCTGGGCAGTGAAGTTCACCGTGCGCCCCGGCGCGCTGCGGACCTTGGCAGTGTCGGACAGGCCGTAGCCGCGCGCCCAGACCTCGTAATTGGCCTGCGGCAGTTCGGGAATGAGGTAACGGCCGCGATCGTCAGTGACCACGCTCTTGATGTAGCGCGTCGGAAGATCGGTGGTTTCGGCAATCACCCAGACGCCGGCCTCGGGCCCGTTCGGTCCGGTGACAGTGCCGGCGATGTCGTTACCGGCTGCCTGCTGCGCCGCCGCAAAGCGTGGAACCGCAATCAGCTCCAAAACCGCAATCGAAACGAAAGCCGCCAGAAAAATCCGCCTGATGGTCATCGTCGCCTCCAAAAGAGCCGGACGAAAAATCGCGCTCTTGCCTCTGTCCGGTAATAACCCCGGACGCGGCACCGCCCTGCGGGCTTGCGCGAAAAATGACGGGCGCGGCCCAAGCCGCGCCCGCAATTTGCGTAACCGGGTCGCGGCCTACTTCGCGAGCGGGTTCGGCCGCACCTGGATCTGCACCGCGAGCGGACGCGCGCCCTTGCCCAATTCATTGAGCCATGGCGTGCGGTCGCCCGACGCGCTCCACAGGCCCCTGCCCTTCCAGCCGGCGTTCGGATCGTCGATGCGCGCGTCGAGGCCCTTGGCGTAGAAGCCCATGGGATACGGAACGCGCATCAGGATCATCTTGCCGTTCTTGAGGGCGACGAAGCCGTCCTGAAGGTTGGCGGTCGAGATCGGAATGTTCTCGCCCAGGCCCACCGCATTGTGGTGATCGACCCAGGTGTAGTAGCTCGCCTCGGCGCTCGAATTCGGCACGCCGTCGAAGCCCGGACCCGGATACTTGTGGAGCGTCCAGCCCTCGGGGCAATGGTCGCCGGTGGCCTTCGGCCCGTTGAGCGGCGCCTTGCACTTGCTGCGGTCGAATTCGACCAGGTGTCCGGCCGAGCCCGAGCCCCAGAGCCGCCCGTCGGCGCCGATGTCGCCGCCGCGCAGGCCGATGCCCTCTTTCGGAACCGCGTAGAACTCGGAGAGCTTGGTCTTGGGATCGTAGCGCAGGAAGCCCGGCCGTCCGCCGAACACGCCGGACGTGTACCAGATCGAGCCGTCCTTCGGATGCGGCATCACCGCATAGGGGCCGGAGCCCGGGTTGAACCGCATGTCCTTGCCGTCAGCCGGCTTGCCCGGATCGGTCCACTCGTCGAGCTTGCCGTTGCCGTTCAGGTCGAGCACGAACGGATGCCAGCCGGTCGCCTTCTGCGCGTCCTTGGTTTCGTCCCAGGCCTTGGTGTTGACCCAGCCCGCAACCTGGCCGGAGCCCGACAGCCACAGCGTATTGTCGGCGTCATAGCCGAACTGCGGATGGTGGGTGCCGAAGCAGGTGTCGATGAACTCGTACTTCTGCGTCTTGGGATCGAACATCGAAACCTGACGGCTGTTGACGTCGAGCGGGAAGATTTTCGCAGACGGATGCTCCGAGCCCTTCTTGCACCAGTCCGGATTCGGCCGGCCGCGGACCGTCGCCGCGAACCAGACCCGGCCCTGGCTGTCGAACATGCCGTTGTGGTTGTTGGCGCGCGTGTCCCAGAGCTGCTGCTCGCCCCAGTACGGCGACGGCATGGTCGGCTTGACCGCGCCGGCGTGGCCCGGTCCGAGCGAGATCGGCATGTTCGGATCGCGCACCGGCATCTTGAAATACGTCACCGTGTGCGTCTTCGGATCGAGGATCGGCATCATGTCGGTGGAATATTCCGGCGAGCCGTAGAGCTTGCCGCCCGCATTGACCCTCGGATTGCGGCGGTCGGACGAGATCAGGTCGTGGAGGTACTTGTCCGCCGTCGACCACTCCCACGCCGTGACGACGAGGTTGCGCTCCTCACCGGTCGGCCGCGGCGGGCGGTGCTTGGGCGTCTCGCCCTTGGCGACGCGCTCGGTCCAGTCGCCGAAATACTTGTACGGCACGCCGCCGAGCTGTCCGGCGATGCGGTTGGTCATCATCTCGCCCGACTGGCCGGACGCGATGCGGCGCATCCAGGCCTCGGCGTGCGATTTGAATTCGCCGAGCTGCGCCGGAATGGTGCGGGTCGATTCCTGGCCGAGTTGATGACAGCCGACGCAGTCGACGTTGTTCATCCGGTGACGCCAGGTATCGAACGTGATGTTCTTGGGAATGTCGCTACCGCCGCCGAAATCCTTCTGCGGCGGCAGCTTCATCATGACGTACCAGTAGATCGCCGGATAATAATGCGCCGCCGCCCGCGCGTTCGGCGCGACCACCGCGGTGTGGTTGACGATCTGGCCGGGCTTGGCCGTGACCTTCGGCGAGTCGACGAGGCCGTAGCCGCGCACCCAGACCCGGTAGTTGGCGACCGGCAGGTCGGGGATGACGTAACGGCCCTGATCGTCGGTGACGACGCTCTTGATGTAGCGGGTCGGCAGGTCGGTGGTTTCCGCGATCACCCAGACGCCGGCTTCCGGCCCCTTCGGCCCGCGCACCACACCGCCGATATCGTCCTTGTCGATCTCGACCGTCGCAGCAGGCGCCGCGCCGCGCTTCTGCTGCGCGTCGGCCGGCACGGTCAACGTTACGGTCATTGCCGCAATGCCGATGGCGGCGGCGGTCGAATACAACGTCTGCCTGAGGGTCATCGCGTTCTCTCCCTTACCCAAGTCCGGGCTTGCACGCCCGTTGTCGAAACAATCTTATACCAAATAAAGTCCCGTGACAGCGGCTCGCACCTGCGAAATGATGCGGTGGTTCAGGGCCTTGCCGGGGAGCACAAAATGGTACGGACGATTTGCATCGCGGCAGCGGGCGTAACGCTCATGGCCGCGGCAACCGCGCAGGCGCAGGATTACCCGACCCGGCCGATCGTGCTCGTGGTTTCGACCGCGCCGGGCGGCGGCAACGACATTATCGCGCGCGTGATCGGCGACCGCATGAGCCGCACGCTCGGCCAGCAGATCGTCGTCGAGAACCGGCCGGGCGCCGGCGGCACCATTGCCACGCGCCAGATCGCCAAGGCCGCCCCCGACGGCTACACGCTTGGCATGGGCAACACCGGCACGCTGGCGCAGGGCCCGGCCTACTATCCCAATGCCGGCTACGACCCGCGCAAGGACTTCACCCCGATCGGCCTGATTGCGAGTGCGCCGCTGTCGGTCGTGGTGCATCCGTCGGTGCAGGCGAAGTCGCTTGCCGAACTGATCGCGCTCGCCAAGAAGGAGCCCGGCAAGCTCACCTACGGATCGGGCGGCGCGGGCACGCCGAATCATCTGACGGGTGTCATGTTCTCGAACGTGACCGGCGTGCACATCGTGCACGTGCCGTTCCGCGGCTCGGGCCCCGCGGTCGCGGGCCTGGTCGGCGGCCATGTTTCGATGATGTTTGCCGGCCTGCCGTCGGTGATCGGCAACATCAAGAACGGCATGGTGCGGCCGCTGGCGATGACCAGCCTGAAGCGCGCAACGGCGCTGCCGGAGCTGATCACGGTCGCGGAGTCCGGCTTCCCCGGCTTCGAGGCGGCGCAGCGCTACGGGCTGGTCGCGCCTGCGGGTTTGCCGCCTGCGATCGTCGCCAAGCTCAACGCCGCGCTGCGCGAAGCTCTCGCCAGCGACGACGTGAAGGCGAAGATTTCCGCCGACGGCGCCGAGCCGGCGCCCGGAACGCCGCAGGACTACGCCAAGGATATCGTCAGCGAAGCCGACAAATGGGCCAAGGTGGTCAAAGACGCCGGCATATCGGCGAAGTAACGGGAGGATCGCGTTCGTGGCCGACACTGCAATTCAATCCGCCGGTCCCGTGGACCGTCAGCTCGTCGAGGACCTGGTCGCGGCAAGCCGCATCCTTGCGCACTACGGCGTGCTCGACGCCTGGGGCCATGTCAGCGCCCGGCATCCCAAGAACCCCGACCGCTATCTGCTGTCGCGTGCGCTCGCGCCCGCGCTGGTGACGGCCGGCGACATCATGGAGTTCGACATCGACTCCAACCCGGTCGACCAGCGCGGTCGCCGCGTGTTCCTGGAGCGGTTCATCCACGGCGAGGCGTACCGCGCGCGGCCGGACGTGATGGCCGTCGTGCACAGCCACTCCCCGACCGTGATCCCGTTCAGCGTCACCGGCGAACCGCTGAAGGCGATCTCGCACATCGCCTCGTTCCTGACCCACGGCTGCCCGTGCTTCGAAATCCGCGACGTGGGGCTGACGCAGGGGCTATTGGTCACCAACAGCAAGCAGGGCGCGGCGCTGGCGAAGGTGCTGGGCGACCGGCCGGTGGCGCTGATGCGCGGCCACGGCAATCTGGTGGTGGCTCAGGACATCCCGCGCGTGGTGCACCGCGCGCTCTACACCGAGGTCAACGCGCAGCAGCTTGCCACCGCACTGTCGTTCAAGCGGCCGATCCGGTATGTCGAGCCCGACGAGGCGCAAGACCCGGCGCGACTCGGCGACTCGTGGGACTTGTGGAAGCACGAGGCGCTGAAGGGGAAGTGAGACCCCGCTACATCCGCTCTACCTTCGGCATCACGTCCGACACGAACAGCTTGAGCGAGCGCATGGCGTCGTTCATCGACATGGTGCCGAGGAAGAGATACGTCAGCAGGTAGTTGAAGCCGATCTCGGCGCACTGCTTCTCGATCTCGCGCAGCACGGTCGCGGGCGAGCCCGCGATCACCGTGCCCTCCTCGACGCATTCCTCGAAGTTCTGGCCGCGCACGTTCTTCATGCGCGCCTGCGTGGCCGTGACGCCGTGGCGGGCGCGCAGCCAATTGATGTTCTTCAGGTGTACTTCCATCGCGGGCTTGGCCCAGGCTTTGGCCTTCTCGTCGGTCTCGTCGACGAAGATGTGGCGCTGCACGCCGATGGCGACGCCGCCGGAAAATTCAGGCTTCGGATTGAGCGGCTTGCCGTGCTTGGCGAAGGCCGCGCGGAAGCTGTCGATGTTGGCCTTGGCAAAAGCATTGGGACCGAGGGTAACGAAATGCATTCCCTGCTCGCCGGCCCAGGTCGAGCCTTCGGCGCCGGACGAGCCGTACCAGAACGGCGGATAGGGCTTTTGATAGGGCTTGAGCGCGACCGGGACGTTCTCGAACCGATAATGCGGCCCCTTGTAGGTGAGCTGGTCGGCCTGCAGGCCCGCGCGCAGGCATTCGTAAGCGTCGATGAATATCTCGCGCGACTGGTCGTGCTCGACCTTGTGGTAGCGGAGCTCGAACGGCGAGACGCCGCGGCCGACGCCGACCTCCATGCGGCCCTTGCTCAGGTGATCGAGCATGCAGATTTCGTCGATCAGCCGCAGCGGCGACACGATCGGCAGCAGATAGACCAGCGGCCCCATCTTGATGCGCGTGGTGGCGCGCGCGACCGCGCCCAGAAACACGCCCGGCACCGGCACCATGTTGAGCGGCGTCTGGTGGTGCTCGGCGAGATGCAGGCAATAAAAGCCGGTCTCGTCGGCAGCCTTGATGAACGAAAGACGCTCGTCGAACAGTTGCGCGAGCGGACGCTCGCCGTCCTCGATGTGATCGAACAACCCGATTTTCATCCCCGGCTCCGCTGCACCCGGCGGCCGGGATGACATCGTGCCGCCGGCCGCGCGGCATCGTGCCCGCTCGTCCGGGGGCAAGCAACCGACCGGTAGCGCATGGCAGGGTTCGCGGAGAAGGCGGCGCCGGAACGCCTATTCGCTCTTGAAGCCCCGGCGCATGCTCTCAATGCGGCTGGACGCCGACCCGCCCGGATTCATCGCCTCGGGCACGAGCTGGACGCAGTTCACTTCCTCGGCCTGCTCGACCGCGCCGGTCCGGTTGTCGAACAGCGCGCGCTTGCAGTTGTCGCCGACATGCGGCGAGAACAGCACCTCGCCGATCTGCCCATCGCGGAACTTCTGATCCGGGTGCGCGATGGTCAGGGCCTTGCCGGACGAGCCCCAGTCGGAGCTGTGCCGCACGGCGGCGCCGATCGCCAGCACCGACCCCAGCAGCAGACAAACCGCAACCACCCGCCGCCGAGAGGTCGCAGTGGCGGTATGCCATACGGCCGAGACCGCTCCACCCGTCGCCGAATTCGATCTCATGATGAGGGTCCTCTCGCTCCCGGCTGTGCGGGACTGAACACCCTGTGCATGGTGCAACCCTAACAGGCGCCGATTGCCATGCCCGTAACCCGGTCCGGACAAATCGACCGAAACGGTTAAATGACTCTTAAGGATTGGGACCGCCGCCGCCCATGGCGGTTTCGGCGGCCGTGCCTGCAGCGGCGATATGCCGTTGCGGCGTCAATGAATCTCCGGCTCCGGCGTCTTCGCCTGACCCTGCAGGAAATCGAAGTCGCAGCCCTCGTCGGCCTGGCCGATGTGCTCGAAGAACATGGCGCCGTAGCCGCGCTCGTAATGCCTGGGCGGCGGCGTCCAGGCGGCCTTGCGGCGGGCCAGTTCCTCGTCGCTGACGTGCAGGTGGATGCGGCGGGCATCGACGTCGATCTCGATCTCGTCGCCCGTGCGCACGAAAGCCAGCGGCCCGCCGACGTAGCTCTCCGGCGCGACGTGCAGGATGCAGGCGCCGTAGCTCGTCCCGCTCATGCGCGCATCGGAGATGCGCACCATGTCGCGGACGCCGGCGCGCACGAGCTTGCGCGGGATCGGCAGCATGCCCCACTCCGGCATTCCCGGCCCGCCCTTCGGACCGCCGTTCTTCAGCACCAGAATGTGGTCGGGCGTGACGTCGAGGTCGTCGCGTTCGACCTCGCGCGCCATGTGGTTGTAATCCTCGAAGGCGATGACCTTGCCGCGATGCTTGAGAAAACGCGGATCGGCGGCGGCGGGCTTCATGACGCAGCCGCGCGGCGCGAGGTTGCCGCGCAGCACCGCGGTCGCGCCCTCGCCGTAGATCGGCTTGTCGAGCGTGTGGATCACCTCGGAGATGTGGATGCGGGCGCCCTCGATGTTCTCGCCGACCGTCTTGCCGGTCACCGTGAGACACGAAAGATCGAGCTTGTCCTTCATGGCCGCCATCAGCGCGCGCAGGCCGCCCGCGAAGTAGAAGTCCTCCATCAGATACTTGCCCGAGGGCCGCACGTTCGCCAGCACCGGCACCTCGCGCGACAGTTCGTCGAAGCGCTCCATGCCGATCGGGATGCCGGCACGCCGCGCCATCGCCACCACGTGAATGATGGCGTTGGTCGAGCCGCCCATCGCCATGTGGACCTTGATCGCATTGTCGAAGGCCGCGGGCGTGAGGATCTTGTCCGGCGTCACGTCGTCCCACACCATGTCGACGATGCGCCGGCCCGCGGCCGCGGCCATGCGCTGGTGATTGGCGTCGACCGCCGGGATCGACGACGCGCCGGGTAGCGCCAGTCCCAGCGCCTCGGCGATCGCCATCATGGTGGCGGCAGTGCCCATCACCATGCAGGTGCCGAACGAGCGTGCGATGCCGCCCTCGATCTCGTTCCAGTCGTCCTCGCCGATGCGGCCGGCGCGCTTCTCGTCCCAGTATTTCCAGGCGTCGGAGCCGGAACCGAGCGGCTCGCCGCGCCAGTTGCCGCGCAGCATGGGGCCTGCGGGAATGTAGATCGCGGGAATGCCCATGCTGACGGCGCCCATGACCAGACCGGGCGTGGTCTTGTCGCAGCCACCCATCAGCACCGCGCCGTCGATCGGATGGCTGCGCAGAAGCTCCTCGCACTCCATGGCGAGAAAGTTGCGATAGAGCATGGTCGACGGCTTCACGAACGGTTCGGCGAGCGACATCGCCGGCAGCTCGATCGGGAACCCGCCCGCCTCCAGGATTCCGCGTTTGACGTCGCCGGCGCGCTCGCGCAGATGCCCGTGGCAGGCGTTGATCTCGCTCCAGGTGTTGATGATGCCGATCACCGGCTTGCCGCCGAAGTCGGCCCGGTCGTAGCCCATCTGCTGCATGCGCGAGCGGTGACCAAAGGCGCGCAGGTCGGCGACGCCGAGCCAGCGGTGGCTGCGGAGATCTTCGGGACGTTTTCGGGTCATGTCAGGTTTGCTTCACGGGTTGCGGTTTCGCCGCCGCCTCGCGCGCGGCGCGGCGCGTCAGATATTGCGTGCCGATGACGGTCGCGGCAATGCCCGCGCCGACGAGATCGGTCAGCCAGTTCGGATCGATCAGCAGCAGTCCGCCGCCGAGCAGCAGGGCACGCTGCCAGTAGTTCGCCGCGGTCAGGAAATAGCCGTGCAGGCCGCCTGCGAACATCGCGATGCCGAAGGTGGCGGTGACGAAGGCCTGGATGATCTTCGGCCACTCGCCGATCATCAGGAGCGCGGGCTCGTAGACGAACATGAACGGCACGATGAAGCCCGCGGCGCCGATCTTGACCGCCGCCCAGCCGCTCGACCACAGGTCGGCCTTGGCGATGCCGGCGGCGGCGAACACCGCGAGCGCCACCGGCGGAGTGATCGCCGACAGCACCGCGAAATAGAGCGCGAACAGATGCGCCGCCGGCACCACGACGCCGAGCTTGATGATCGCGGGCACCAGCAGCGCGGTCATGATGATGTAAGCCGGCGTGGTCGGCATGCCCATGCCGAGCACGATGCCGGCGATCATGGTCAGGACCAGCGCCATGAACAGGGTGTCGCGGGCAAGCCCGATGACGAACTGCGTGAACACGATACCGAGCCCGGACAGCGTCACGACCGCAATCACAATGCCCGCGCAGGCGCAGGCCAGCGCCACCGGCAGCGCATTCCTGGCGCCGTCCACCATGGCGTCGATCACATTGGCGAACGTGACGTAGCCGCGCGTCGATTTCCGCAGCAGCGCCACCGGGAAGCAGGCCAGCGTGCCGGCGAGCGCGGCCAGCGGCGCGCTGTAGCCGGAGTACATGACGAACAGGATCGCCAGGATCGGCAGGAACAGATGGCCACGCTCGGCGATCACGCGCGAGACGCGCGGCAACTCCGACCGCGGCAGGCCCTCCAGGCCGCGCCGCTTGGCCTCGAAATGCACCGCCGCGAAACAGGCGACGTAATAGAGGATCGCCGGGATCAGCGCCCAGATCAGCACCTGACCGTAACCGACACCGATGAATTCGGCCATCACGAAGGCCGCGGCGCCCATGATCGGCGGCATGATCTGGCCGCCGGTCGAGGCGGTGGCCTCCACGCCCGCGGCGAAATGCGGCGGGAAGCCCGAGCGCTTCATCAGCGGAATTGCGATCGGCCCGTCGACCATGACATTGGCGACCGCGCTTCCGGAAATCGTGCCGAACAGGCTCGACGAGAACACCGACACCTTGCCCGGCCCGCCGGCGGCGTGGCCTGTCAGGCTCAGCGCGAAGTCCATGAACATCTGGCCGGTGCCGGTGCGCTCCATGAACGAGCCGAACAGCACGAAGATCAGCACGTAGGCCGCGGATACCGCGAGCGGGATTCCGAAGATGCCCTCGGTCGTCATGTAGAGCTGGTCGATAAACCGCATCGGTTCGAGCTTGGCGACGAACAGGCCGTAGATCAGGAACACGATCGCGGTGAGCGGCAGCGTCCAGCCGATCACGCGGCGCGTCGCCTCGAGCACGACCACGCCCATGATCGTGCCCATAATCATGTCGGTGGGGGTCAACTCGTCGATATAGAAGATGCGGGTGACGACGTATTCATAGTTGAAGAAGATGTGCAGGATCGGCGCGATGCCGACCAGCAAAAGCGCGTAGTCGAACAGGCTCGGCGTGCCCTCGATACGGCCGGTCCAGCGGTGGATGAGAAACAGCAGCACCAGCGCGAACGCCAGGTGCATACCGCGGAACACGAACGCTTCCGGCGCCCCGAACGCGATCGCCCACATGTGATAGAGCGACATCGCCACGGCGACGATTATCGTCGCATGGCGAACGATCGAGGCGTGAGTGAGCTCAAGCTTCATGGCGTTCACGCCCCCGGCCGGAACGCTGCCGCGCTCGGTAGCGAAGGCCGGCGGGAGTTGCGCTCCCGCCGGCCGATCCAGCTACTTCGTGCTGACGTTGATTCCGGCTTCCTTGTAGTAGCGCGCCGCGCCCGGATGGAACCTGACGCCGATGTCGGCGGCCATGCCCTTGGGCGTGAGGGTAAGGATGTCACGCGCCACGGTGCCGAGCGTCTTGGTATTTTCGGCAATCGTCTTGGTCATCGTATAGACCATTTGCTCCGGCAGCTTGCACGACAGCACGACGTGGGTCTGGAAGCCGATCACCTGCAGGTCCTTGTCCTGCTTCGGATAGGTGCCCTTGGGCAGCGTGATCAGCTTGTAGCTCGGGTTGAGCTTGAGCATATTCTGGTAGATGTCGGCCTGCTCGAAGATCTTGATCTCGCGTGCGGCCTGCAGGTCCATCACCGCGCCGGCCGGAGCCTGGGTGTTGAGGCCGAACGCGACCGCGTGGCCGTCCTTCATCTGGTTGACCGAGTCGGTGTAGCCGACGAACGACACCTTGACGTCGTTGAAGGTCAAGCCGTGCGCCTCAAGGAAATGCCGCGTCATCACTTCGCCGGTGTTGCCGCGCTGCTGGGTGGTGATGCTCTTGCCCTTGAGGTCGGAGATCTTGTTGATCTTGGCGTCGGCCAGCACCACGAACTGGAAGTACTGCGGATAGAGCGAGGCGATGTTGCAGACATTGCCGTGCGGCTTCTTGAACGGCTCGCGGCCGGTCATGGCGTCGGCGGTCGAGATCGAGTTGGCAAGACCGACCTCGGCCTTGCCGTCCTCAACGCCGCGCACGTTGGCGATGCCGGCGCCCGGGAACACCTGAATCTTGGTGCCGGGGATCGCCTTCTCCCACAGGTCCTTGAGCTGGCCGCCGATCGGAATCCACGAGCCGCCCTGCGGGCCGGTCATCATTCGCAGATCGTTGGCGGCTGCCGGCGCCGCGAGCACAACGGCCAGCGCCGCGGCCAGTCCGGTGACTTTGATTTGACGCGTCATGACGTTTCCTCCTCCGGCGGCGCGTTCGACCACGCCGCTGATTGGCTGCACATGGGTCGGGGGCTTTATTCCCGGACTTGGGTTCAAGCGTACGTTGGCGGGACAGTCCCGCACAAGAGCGGAGGCCGACACAATCCTGCGGGCGGAACCCCGACTTTCGGCCAGTGGCCTTCGCTCAATTCACCTTGATCTTGTTGACCTCGATGATCTGCTTCCAGTTCGCGACTTCGTCGCCGATCTGCCGGAGCATGCCTTCCGGCGTGGACGGGATGGCGATGTTGCCGCCTTCCTTCAGCTTCTGCTGCACGTCGGGCAGCTTCAGCGCGGCGTGGATTTCCCGGTTCAGCCGCTCGACCGCCGGACGCGGCGTGCCGGGCGTCGTCGCCATGCCGAGCCACGACATGTAATGGACCCCCGGAAGCGTCTCAGCGACAGTGGGTGCGCTCGGCATCAGAGGGTAGCGCGCCTCCGACGTCACCGCGAGCATGCGGAACTGCCCCGAGTGGACGCGCGGGAATGCCGAGGTCGCCGGCTCGAGCATGACGTCGACACGGCCGCCGAGCACGTCGGTCACCGCCGCCTGCGACCCACGGTAGGACACCGGCGTCATGTCGACGCCGGCCTTGCCGCCGACCCAGGTGCCGATCAGATGATAGACCGCGCCGAGCGAGGTGATGACGTAGGTCATCTTGCCGGGATTGGCCCTGGCGCGGGCCAGCATGTCGGGGAACGACTTGATCGGCGAGTCCTTCGGCACGATGTAGGCAAACGGATAGGCGCAGACCATGGTGATGAAGGCGAAGCTCTTGTCGCCTTCGAACTTGAACTTGTTGACCGCAGCCCCGCTGGCGTAGCCGGCGGTCAGCAGCGTCATGGTGTGTCCGTCGGGCTGCGCATTCTGCACGATGCCCGCTGCAATCCCGCCGCCGCCGCCGGTGTTGTTCTCGACCGCGAACGACTGGCCGAGCGGTCCCGCCATCTTGTCGGCGAGCAGGCGGCCGATGATGTCGGGGCTGCCGCCAGGCGTCGTGCCGATCAGGATGCGCAGCGACCGCTGCGGGAAGCTCGATTGGGCACGAGCGGGGAGCGCAGCGGAGGCGCCGAACGAAGCGGTGAGCGCGATGGCAGTGCGGCGGCTGATGGTCATGGCGTTCCGTCCCGGATTGTTTGGCAGGACGTTAGCAGGCGCGCCTGCGGCCCGAAACCGCCCGAAACGACGCACGTTGCGATGCAATATCGCGCCGCGCATGCAGGCGCGTGGCTAACGCGGGCTTAACCCGCGGCGCGAACTTGTGTGCGCCTTTGAAACGCGAATTCCACGCGCGTGGTGTAACGGTGTCGAAAATTGGCATCGCGCGAGACCGCAACATGGATAGATTTCGCTGGACCGGCATCCTGCTTGCCGCCGTGGCCGTATCGATGGTGCCGTCGGCGGCGGCCACCGATTCCGGACGGCCGGAAATGGCGCGGCCGGGCCCGTGGCTCGACGTGATGCTGTCGCAAACCGGCGCGAATCCAACGGCTGTTGCACTGCACGAGCGCGCCAGACAATCGTACGAACGAATGCTCGATCGCGAAACGGGCAATTAACGATGGGCAGCGGCCGGCGATAGCCGTACATTAAGGTTCGTCCGCTAGGATTCGCGCATGGCCGCAAAACTGGAAACCGTCTCAACCGCGCCGAACATGGACGACCGCCGCCTGGCGCCGCGCGTCGACCTGGAGGGCCGCTACAGTCTTATGGTCGACTGTCGCGACGGCAGCGAGCCGGTCGAATGTGCGATCCTGGATTTCTCCGTCACCGGCGTGCGGATCGTGGTTCCCGAAGGTGTCACGCTGCCGGACGACGTTCAGGTGGTGATCGGCGAAATCTCGCACAACGCGCGCGTGGTGTGGCGCAGGGACGGCATTGCCGGCGTCGATCTGGTCGACGAGCACTACAGCATCTACTGACGCGCGGCTTATCGCCCACGCCGGTTCACGCGCCGGCGTTCACTTGCCCGCGGCTTTGCGCAGCGCATCGTTGATGCGGTCCTGCCAGCCGGGTCCGCCCTCCTGGAAATGGTCGAGCACGTCGCGATCGATCCGCAGCGTCACCTGTTCCTTGACGCCGGGGATCGACGGCTTCTTCGGCGGCAGTTCGGCGGGCTTGGTGGTCACAGCCTTGAATGCGGCTTCGGCCACATCGCGCGAAGTGGTCGGGCGGCGCGTTCGGTCGTTCATGGGCAAATCTCTTTGCGGCGCTCAGTGGCGGGAATGCTCGCCGCCCTCGATGGCGCCGATCTTCTCCAGATAGGCCTGCCCGAGATTGGCAATCGCCTCGGCCATCAGCCGGGACTGGTCGGCCGGCGGCGCGAGCAGGATCAGGTCGGCCAAGCTCTCGACCACCAGCGCGACGGTTTCCGACAGGTCGGCGTTCTCGCCCTCCAGCCGCTTTTCGACCAGTTCGTTGATGTCGCAATGCAGGCAGTCGGACATGGGAAACCCTTGGGCGACGGTTGCGCTCGGCCCGGCGGCGGACATTCGCCCATGGCCGACCCGTCGCAGCGGCAGTGTACACCCCAGCGCCCTCGGGAACACCAAGACCCGGCGCGCGCTGCGCGCTGGTTTCGAGGCGAAATCGCGGCTGGGAATTGGTCGGAGTGGCAGGATTTGAACCTGCGACCCCTTCGTCCCGAACGAAGTGCGCTACCAGGCTGCGCTACACTCCGACCTTGAGGCGGGTATATAGCGGCGGCATCCTGCCCTCGCAAGCATTCGCGAATCTTAGGTAAAATCGCCTTTGGCAGATCGCCTTGGACCAGTCCGGGGCCGCGGGGACAGACAAGATGGCGCAGGACACGGTTCAACTGGCGCGATACGCGGCGGCACTGCGCTACGGCGACATTCCCCCGGCCGTGCTTCAGCGCGCCAGGGACGCCATCGCCGACACCGTCGCCGCCATCGCCTACGGCGCGGATCTGCCCTGGAGCCGGATGATCCTGGACTACGCCCGCCGCCGCGGCGGCACGGGCAAGAGCCGCATTCTCGCGCCCGGCGGAGCGAACGTGCAGGCGCCGCAGGCCGCCTTCGCCAACGGCGCGCTGGCACACGCGTTCGAGATGGACAACCTGACGTGGCCGAACTCGGGCGTGCATCCGGGCGCGACCATGTTCGTGCCGGCGCTGGCGATGGCACAGGAGCGCGGCCTGTCCGGTCGCGAACTGCTGACCGCCTTCGTCGCGGGCGCGGAGGTCATGATCCGCATCGGCCGCGCCACCAGACACAACAATGAGCACCGCGGCTTCCATGCGCCCGGCACGACCGGCCCGTTCGGCGGCACGGTCGCGGCCGGACGGCTGCTTGGATTCGACGATGCGCGCATGACCAACGCGCTCGGGATCGCAGGATCGCTCGCCTGCGGGCTCCTGGAGTTCGCGCGCTCGGGCACCGGCGCGATGGTCAAGCGCCTGCACATGGGCCGCGCCGCCGAAAGCGGCGTGCTGGCAGCAAGCCTCGCCGAGAGCGGCTTCACCGGACCGGAAACCGTGCTCGAAGGTCCGTTCGGATTTTTGAACGTGTACTGCGGCGAAGGCACCGACGTGGCCGCGCTCACCAAAGGCCTCGGCAGCGAATGGGCAAGCTTGCGCATCATGCTCAAGCGCTTTCCGGTCCACATCACGTCGCACACCTCGGTGCAGGCGATCGAGGACCTGCGCGCCGAACACGGCTACGCGGCGGATGACGTCGCCGCGATCCACATCGCCGGCAATCCGAAGATGGCGACGATCAACAACATCCCCTCGCCGTCCGACCTGATGATGGCGCAGTATTCGCTGCCGTTCTGCGTCGCGCTCGCGCATCATCACAATGTGCGCGACCCGCGCTCGTTCAACCTCAAAACATTCAACGATCCGGCGATCCGCGCACTGGCCTTGCGCGTTGCGATCGAGGTCTCGGAGGAGGCCCGTCACGGCCACACCCTCGCCTCGACGGTCACGGTGACACTGAGCGACGGCCGCAGGCTCAGCCGCCGCGTCGACGGCTTCCCCGGCACGCCGGAAACCCCGCTCGACCGGACCGCCATGCGCGACAAATTCCTGCTGATAACCCGCCACTGCGACCGCAGGGCCATGGAGCGGCTGTTCGAGCGGTTGCAGAACCTCGAATCCGAACGCAATCTCGGCTGGCTGAGAGTCGAGGCCAAGGCCCGGCGCTCTGCGAGCGCCCGCCCCCGTGCGGCCGCCGCGGTCCGGCGCTAGTGGTCCGATCTAACATTCGCATCCCGTTTGGGCAGGCATGTTTGCGAATGTTAGAATCAAAGGACCACTAGCAAATCTAAGGTGGTAGTGGAGCTTTGGATTTGACATTCGCTTCATGAGATTGCGGCCAAGTGGATAGCGAATGTCAAATCCGCTCCACTAGCCTCGGAGGCGGGCGGCAAGGGCATGATCGAGAAGCTCAAGACGCGCGTGGTCGCAGCCGACCCGGACTCGGTCGCGGAGGCCGCGCGTGTGCTGATGGCAGGCGGGCTGGTCGCCTTCCCGACCGAGACCGTCTACGGCCTCGGCGCGGACGCCACCAACGGCACCGCGGTCGCCAAGCTTTACGCCGCCAAGGGCCGGCCCGCATTCAACCCTCTGATCGCCCATGTGCCGGACCTGTCGTCGGCGCGGCGGATCGCGATCCTCGACGGTCCGGCGGACCGCCTTGCAGCCAAGTTCTGGCCGGGACCGCTGACGCTGGTGCTGCGCAAGAGCGCGGGCTGCCCGGTGTCGGAGCTTGCGACCGCCGGTCTCGACAGCATCGCGGTGCGAATGCCCAATCACAAGGTGGCGCGCGACCTGCTGGCCGCGCTCGGCCGACCCGTGGTCGCGCCATCCGCCAACCGTTCGGGTCATCTGTCGCCGACGGCGGCCAATCACGTGCTTGCCGATCTCGAAGGCCGGATCGACCTCGTGGTCGACGGCGGCCAGACTACGGTCGGCGTGGAGTCGACCATCGTGGCGCTGCTCGACGGGCCACCGGTGCTGCTGCGGCCGGGCGGCGTGCCGCGCGAGGAGATCGAACAGGTGCTGGAACGCGAGCTCGGCGATCCACCGGATGGCGAAATCGACCCCGAAGCGCCGCTGGCGCCGGGCATGCTCGCCTCCCACTACGCGCCGCGTGCGCGGGTGCGGCTGCGCGCCGAGCACGTCGACCCGGGCGAGGCGCTGCTCGCCTTCGGCCCACACCTGCCGAAGGGCTCCGAGCACGCGGCCCGCGTGCTCAACCTGTCGCCCTCGGGCGATCTCGTGGAGGCCGCGGCCAACCTGTTCTCGGACCTGCGCGCGCTCGACGCCGCCGAAGTGTCCTCGATCGCGGTGATGCCGATCCCGCTGGAAGGCCTCGGCGAGGCGATCAACGACCGGCTGATGCGGGCCTCGGCCCCGCGGTAGTAACCGCCGGCACGGCCCTTGCGGCCGTCTTTGGGGCGGCCTATTCTCACTAGTCAGACTAGTCAGAGTTCGAGGCGCCGATGCTCACAAAGTCCGACATCTGGAAGCTGCAGGACGCCAAGGCGAAGTTCTCTGAGGTGGTGCGCCGCGCCCGGGCCGGCGAACCGCAGCACGTCACCGTGCACGGCAAGGAAGCGGTTGCGGTGGTCGACACGTCGCGCTTCGACATCGTGGCGAAAGCGATTCGATCCGGCACGATGCGCACTTTTCTGGAAGAGTCGCGGAAATACCGCGTCGACATGGATTTCGATTTCGACCGCCCGCTCCCTATGGATTTCCCAGAACCGCGGCTCGGCTCAAAGCGCGGTAAGAAGAAGTGAAGTGGCTGCTCGACACCAATGTCGTGTCCGAGGGCATGAGGCCGCGGCCGGATCGCCGCGTCCTGAACTGGCTCGACGGGCAGCTTTCGGATGACGTAGCGGTGAGCGACATCACGCTCGCCGAAATTGCTTGCGGCGCGGCGAATATGCGTGACAAGACGCAGCGGGACCGCTTCGAGCGCTGGCTTGCCTCGATCACGAATCTGTTCCGCGACAGGACGTTTCCGGTCGATGTCGACATACTGGCGGACTGGCTTGCCCTTGCCAGGACGCTTCGCGCCCATGGCAAACCCCAGAGCGCTCCCGATCTCCTCATCGCGTCGACGGCCCGCATCCACGGACTGGTCGTCGTAAGCCGCAATGTCAGGGACTTCGCCGACACAGGCGTCGTAGTGTACGATCCCTGGCACGACAAGACCCACCACATGGTCGAGCCCTGAGCACGGCCCACAGGTCGAGTTCCCCATGAACGAAATGCGCAAGCCCATCACCGCCCTGTCGCAGCAGACGCTGGAGCGGCTCGTCGCCGTTGTCGGCGACAAGAATGCCATTGTCGACAAAGACAAGCAGGCGCCGTTTCTGGTCGAGTTCCGCGCGCTTTGGACCGGGCATTCACCGGTCGTGCTGCGGCCGGGCTCGACCAAGGAAGTCTCGGAAATCCTCAAGATCGCCAACGAGACCTCAACCGCCATCGTTCCGCAGGGCGGCAACACCGGCCTCGTCGGCGGGCAAATTCCGCACAACGGCGAAGTGGTGCTGTCGCTGCAGCGGCTGGACAAGATCCGCGAGGTCGATGCGGTGTCCAACACGATCACCTGCGAGGCCGGCGTGACGCTGCAGCGCGCGCGCGAGGCGGCGGAAAAGGTCGACCGGCTCTATCCGCAACTCCTGCCGTCGGAAGGAAGCTGCACCATCGGCGGCAATCTCTCGACCAACGCCGGCGGCACCGCGGCGCTGGCGCACGGAATCGCGCGCTCGCATGCGTTCGGTCTCGAAGTGGTGCTGGCCGACGGCCGCATCATGAACAATCTCAACAAGCTGAAGAAAGACAACACCGGCTACGACCTGCGCGATCTGTTCATCGGCGCGGAGGGCACGCTCGGCGTCATCACCGCCGCTGTGCTCCGCCTCGTGCCGCGGCCGAAATCGGTCGAGACCGCATGGGCCGCGATCCCCTCGGTGCAGGCCGCGGTCGATCTGCTCGGCTTCGCGACCGAAATGACCGCAGGCGGCGTGACCAGCTTCGAGATCATGTCGCGCGAAGGCATCGACATCGTCAACAAGCACTCTGGCACGACGCGCGATCCGCTGTCGACGAGTTCGCCTTATGTGACCCTGATCGAACTGTCGTCGCAACGCAAGGAGGGCCTGCGCGAGGCGATGGAGGGCATCCTCGAAGCCGGCCTGGACAAGGGCCTGGTGCTTGACGCGACGATTGCCGAGAGCGTCGAGCAGGCCAAGGCATTCTGGCGCATCCGGGAGCTGTTCGGCGAGATGCAGGGCCGCGAGGGCGGCTCGATTAAGCACGACGTGTCGGTGCCGGTCGCCAACATCCCGGCGTTCATCGAGGAAGGCAACGCCGCCGCGGTGAAGCTCATTCCGGGCGCGCGGCCGCTGCCCTTCGGCCACGTCGGCGACGGCAACATCCACTACAACATCAGCCAGCCGGTGGGCGCCGACAAGGCGGAGTTCCTCAAACGCTGGGACGATATGAACGACGTGATCTACAAGATCGTGCTGAAGTACGGCGGCTCGGTTTCCGCCGAGCATGGCGTAGGCATCGTCAAGCGCGACTATCTGCCCAAGATCAAGGACCCCGTCGCCTACGACCTGATGAAGACGCTGAAGCGCACGCTCGATCCGAAGGGCATCTTAAATCCGGGCAAGGTGCTGCCCTAAGCCATCGCCAACGAGCAACCCCATGAGCCTCTATGCGCTGCAGAAGCTGATCCGCGACGTCAATCGCGACGACAAAATGCGCGCGAGCTATTTCGCCGCGCCCGCGGACTTCGCCAAGGGTTACGAGTTGACCGAGGCGGAACGCTCGGCGCTGCTGGCGCTCGACCTGACCAGGCTCTACGCGCTCGGCGTCCACGGCCTGCTGCTGCGGCCGTTCAGCATCCTGCACAAGGTCTCCGAGCCCGACTACCTGACGAAAATCCGGGAGAGCGCCTGATGTCCATCGTGTTCGCCAGCGCCGGCAGCCATGCGCCAGGCATCACCGCATGGGCGGAAGCCGCACCCTCCGACCAGAAGCAGCGCCTTTACGGCGCCTACGGCCACGTCCGCGATGCGCTGGCGGCCAGCAAGCCTGACGTGCTGATCCTGCTCACCTCCGAGCATTGGGCCAACTTCTTCCTCGACCACATCGGCGCGTTCTGCATCGGCCGCGCCGAATATTTCGACGGGCCGGTGGAGCCGTGGCTGAAGGTGCCCAAGACCCGCGTGCCGGGCCATCCGGAATGCGCCGCGGGCTTGATCGAGGCGCTTTACGCCTCCGACTTCGAGCCTAGCTTCTCGCATTCGATGGCGCTCGACCACGGCTCGATGGTGCCGCTGCACTTCCTCACCCCGGAGATGAAGACGCCGGTGGTGCCGATCATGTTCAACACGTTGGCCGCACCGCAGCCGAGCGCCAAGCGGTGTTTGGAGTTCGGCCGCGCCATCGGGCGCTTCGCGCGGTCGTCCAAGCTTCGCATCGCGATGGCCGCGACGGGCGGCCTCTCGCACGATCCGGGCGAGCGCAACCACGGCGTCATTTATCCGGAATGGGACCGGCAATTCCTCGACCAGATGGCGCAGGGCCAGCTCGACCGCCTCGCCGCCTACACGACCAAGGACCTGCTGTCGAAGGGCGCGGGGACGATGGAGTTGCTCAGCTGGGTCGCGCTCGCGGGCGCGATCGAAGGCCGCAAGGGCGAGATCGTCGCCTACGAGGCGGTGAAGCCCTGGGGCACCGGCATGGGCGTGATCAAATTCCCGCTGCAGCCGGCGCTGGCGGCCTGAGCGTCAAGCGCCACGTCACGGACTCGCGTGCGAGATGAACGCCTGCGGCACCGGCGTGCCCCATTGCGAGTTCAAGCCGCGCTCGGCCGGAACGTGATTGGTCGGGTTGCGGCAGTTGAGCATGTCGCTGTCGGTCCAGCGCTCGTGAACGCGGCCCCAGGGGTCCTTCCAGTAGTCGTAGACCTGGCTGCCGAGCAGATGCCGGCCGACGCCCCAGACATGCTCGTACTTGCCGACACGCTTGAGATGCTCGTGACCCAGCATCACATCGTCGATGTTCTGCACCTCGAACGACACGTGATTGAGGCCCACCTTGTCGCTCTGGATGCAGACGAAGGTGTGATGGTCGACGAAATCCTCGCCGCGGTCGCAACGGTTGAACGTCGCAATCACGTGGTCTCGGCTGCCGGCGTAGATTTCGTCCGAGCACACGAAGCCGAACAGGTCCTTGTACCACTTGATGACCTCGTGCAGCCGCGGGGTCATGTGCAGGGCGTGCGCGATGCGCTTGACCTGCGAGGGGCCGGCGTCGAGCCGCATCAGCTCGCCGGCGCGGCGGAACTTCTCGTCACCCCAATTGAGCACGTTGCGCCGGATCGGCAGCGGCGCCAGCTCCGCCATGCCGCAGACTGCCTCGATCTGGTAGCCATGCGGGTCGGTGAACCGCACGCGCCGCCCGCCGCCGGGCTCGTCCATCTGCTCGACCGATGAGGCACCTTCGACCTGCGCAAGCTTGCTGAGCTCGTCGTCGCCGTCGACGTAGAACGCTATCCCGAGATATTTGGGTGGGCCCAGGTGGGTCACGTGCAGATGATGCGCGGGATCGGTGCCGCGCATGTAAAGGCGGTCGGCGGTGCGCTCGGATCGCACCAGTCCGAGATGGGTCAGGAATTCCTCCGCCCGATCGAGGTCCGGCGACTGCAATCGGATATAGGCGAGGTCTTCGACCTTCACGACCGACATGAACGGCCTCCCTGACATTGCGGCGCGGCTTCGGGCCGACGACCATGGCTGTGAAAGATTTGGTTACGAATGATACTAAATGTTCCGTCGAACCGGGTTTGATCTGGATCAAGCTCAAAAGCCTGCGTGAAGGACTGCCTCCCGAACGCGGCACGCGGCATGCGACCACGACCGGCGAGCGCTTTCCGGGCCTGCAGGAGTTCCCGACGCTGAATGAAAGTGGCGTACCAGGCTTCAACGTGTCGCGCCGGTACGCGGCCGCATTCCCCGCCCAAACGCCGATGCCGACCGTCGAAAAGTTGAGCGCGGAGGCGCGGGCTGTGGTGAAGGTTTCCGCGATCGCCAGGCGCGCGTTCGACATCGCCTTCCTGGTGCCAAGCTCTGCGGCCGAGGCAGAGCAGACGCACCTCTCATCCGAGGCCGCACGCTGCTGCAAGTTGCTCCAGAACGGCGGCATTCCGCAGAAGCAACAGGACCGCTGCGGACGCGGGTCCCGGGAAAGTCCCGGATCGAAACGCAATTGTTCCAGAAGCGCCTCTGCCCACGGCGGCGCCGGCTTGCGGCCCACCTTGGCACCGGCGCATGAGCCATGCGGCGTTGCGGCTCTGCACACAAGCTTTGCGCCGCCGCAGTCCGTCGATAAGATGCGCGCAACGCGGGCGCGCCCGGTCGCCGCCCGCGACTACGACCAACCCAGGGAGGAAGTCCGTCATGATCGCGTCCCGCAGAACGTTCCTGAAAGGCACCGCGGCCGCCACCGCCGCGGGCGTGCTGCCGTGGCAGGCCGCGCAGGCGCAGGCCGCCATCGAACTGAAAATGGCGAGCTTCGTGCCGCCGTCGCACTCGATCTGGGTCGACCCTCTGCTGCCGTGGGCGAAGGATGTCGAAAAGCGCAGCGGCGGCAAGATGACCGTTCGGCCGTTCCCGTCGATGCAGCTCGGCGGCAAGCCGCCGGAGCTCTATCGCCAGATGGTGCAGGGCATCGCCGACATCGTGTTCACGCTGCCGGGCTACACCGCTGGCGACTTCCCGATGATGTCGCTGACCGAGCTGCCGGGCACCGCCAACGACGCCGAGGATGGCACGCGCAAACTCTGGGCCAACTTCGACAAGTTCTTTGCCAAGGAATTCGAGGCCGCCAAGGTTCTGATGCTGTGGAACTCGGACACCGCCGGCATCATGAGCCGCGCGAAGCCGATCCGCACGTTGGAAGACATGAAGGGCATGCGCATCCGCACCCCATCGCGCGCGCAGTCGGCCCAGCTCACGGCGCTCGGCGCGACGCCGGTCGACATGCCGGTGACCCAGATATACAACGCGCTGGAGCGCGGCGTGATCGACGCCACCATGATCCCGCTGTCGGCCATGCTCGACTTCAAGCTGCTCGAAGTGGTGAAGCACCTGACGGTGGACGCGCCGCTCGGCCGCTCGCCGTTCCTGGTGGCGATGCAGCGCAAGCGCTACGACAGCCTGCCCGCCGATCTGAAGAAGATCGTCGACGACACCACCGGGCTGCAGATGAGCCTCGGCGGCGCGCGCAGCTACGACAAGAAGAACGTGGCCGCGCTGGCGGAAGCCAAGAAGTCGCGCGACGTCATCTCGCTCGCGCCAGCCGAGCGCAACCGCTGGCTCGGCATCTTCCGCAAGCTTGCGCAGGAACAGGCCGCGGAGGTTGACAAGCGGGGCCTGCCGGGCAGTGCGCTCGTCAAATCCTATAAGCTGATCGGTTAACGCGGTCAGGCCCGGCACCCGACAGATACTCGCGCGGGAAGCGCAAGGAGAGAGCATCGATGCAACTCTTCGACCGCTTCCTGCGCGGGCTTGCGCTCGCGGCCGGCGGCATCATGCTGCTGCTCATGCTGGTGACCGTGCTCGACGTCGTTATGCGCTATGTGTTCAATCGGCCGCTTGCCAGCGCCTGGGAATTCACCGAATTCTCCATGGCGTTGATCGTGTTCCTCGGCATCGCCTATTGCGGTTGGACTGGCGGCCACATCGCCGTCGATGTGTTCGCCAAATGGCTTGACCGCCCGGCCTTGCGCTACCTGCCCTCGATATTGAGCTTCATCGGAGCGGCGCTGTTCGCACTCATCGCCATCCGCGCGACGATGGAGACAATCGCGACCATCGAACAGGTCAGCAACATGCTGCGCTGGCCGTTCTTCCCGTTTCGCTTCACTGTCGCCTTCGGCTCCGCAATTTTTGCCGTCGTATTGTTCATCCAGGGAATTCAATCGGCGGCACAGCAGCCGGCGGAGCAAGCGCCGCAATGAGCCAAGGAACCATCGGCCTGCTCGGCATCGTTGTCATGCTGGCGCTGCTGGCGCTGCGCATGCCAATCGGCATTGCCATGCTTCTGGTCGGCGCTATCGGCTTTTCGCTGGTTCACGGCCTGCAGCCGGCGCTGCACATGCTCGGCAGCTATCCGTACGGCTATGCGGCAGTCTACGAGCTCGCGGTGATTCCGCTGTTCGTGCTGATGGGTAATGCCGCCGCGGTGTCCGGAATGGGCCGCGACCTCTACGCCACTGCCTACGCCTGGGTCGGCCATTGGCGCGGCGGTCTGGCGTCGGCGACCATCGTTTCGTGCGCGGGCTTCGCCGCCGTCTCCGGATCGAGCGTGGCGTCGGCGGTCACCATGGGCCGTATCTGCCTGCCGGAGATGAAACGCTACAATTACGACGACCGGCTCGCGACCGGCACAGTCGCGGCCGGCGGCACGCTCGGCATCCTGATCCCGCCCAGTACCGCCTTTATCGTCTACGCCATCTTGACCGAGCAATCGATCGGGCGGCTCCTGCTCGCGGGCTTCTTCCCAGGCATTATGCTCGCCGGACTGTTTGTGCTGACGATCGCGATCTGGACGCGCTTCCGCCCGGAGCTCGGCCCGCCCGGTCCGGTGGTGAATTACCGCGAACGGGTGCGCACGCTCGGCCGCGCCGGGCCGATGCTCGGCATCGTCATCGCCACCATCGGCGGCATCTACCTCGGCATATTCACGCCATCGGAAGCCGCCGCGGTGGGAGCCTTCCTCGCGCTGGGTTATGCGATTTGGCGCAGGACGCTCGGCGGCGAGAACCTCCAGTTCGTGCTTCTGGAAACCGTGAAGACCACGGCCTTCGTCTTCCTGATCCTGATCGGCGCGCTGGTGTTCGGGCCGTTCCTTGCGCTGTCCGGCCTGCCGCAGCAATTTGCCGGCTGGCTGATCTCATTCGAACTGCCGCCGATCATGATCCTGTCCTGCCTGATGGTGCTCTACATCTTCCTCGGCATGTTCTTGGAGGGATTTTCGATCCTGGTTCTGACGCTTCCGATCGTGATCCCGATCGTGCAGGCGCTCGGCTACGACCTGATCTGGTTCGGCGTGCTGATGGTCATTGTCCTCGAAATGGGCCTGATCAGCCCGCCGGTCGGCATCAACGTGTTCGTGGTCAAGGGCCTAGTGCCGGACGTGCCGCTGGCGAAGGTGTTCGCGGGCATCATGCCGTTCTGGGTCGCGATGCTGGTGGCGCTCGTGCTGCTCATCGCGTTCCCCGACATCGCGCTGATCCTTCCCAACTCAATGTTCAAATAGACGGCCGGGCGATCCTCAGAACAACGAGTCCTGCCCGGTGCCTTTCGGGGTGTCGCGGCGGCGCTTCGGCGCCTTGCCAGCCGGCGGTGACGCGGCCGCCGGCGATTGCGGCGTGACCTGAGGCAACTCCTGCACGACCGGCTCGATCAGCGCGGACGAGTCGTTGGCGACGCGGTTGACCGCGGTCGACACCTCGTAGACCTCCATCGCGCTTTCGGGCGCTGGCGCGATCAGGGCGGCCGCTGTCCTGGCGTCGACCTTGTCGCTGTCGAGCCAGAGATCGAACGCCTCCGGCGGAATAATCGCAGGCATCCGGTGATGGATCGCGCCGAGCGTCTTGTTGGCATCGGTCGTGACGATCGCAGCAGTGTCCAACTCCTCGCCGTTGGGACCGGTCCACGTCTCCCAAAGCCCCGCGAACGCGACCGGCTCGCCCGACGTGCTGCGCGCGTGGTAGGGCCGCTTCGCGCCGGCCTCCCCCTTCCACTCGTAGAAGCCGTCGGCCGGAAACAGGCAGCGCCGGCGCTTCATGGCGTTGCGGAACGCGGGCTTGTCGTTGACCGACTCCCCGCGCGCGTTGATCAGCAGCGTAAAGGTCTTCGGATCCTTGACCCACGATGGGATCAGGCCCCACCGCACCAGCGCGAAGTGCCGCCCGCCTTCGAGCCATCGCACGATAGGCACCGGCTGCGTCGGTGCAACGTTGTAGCGGGACGGGAAATTCGGCTGCTCCGGATAGCGGAACAGTCGGCGGATCGCCTCCGGCGCGCTGGTGATGCTGTAGCGACCGCACATGAACCGCTCCGTGGACGCGCGTCCGCCCCCTTTAGGGCTCTTTAACCCGGCCGGGCAACACTGCCAAACGGGGTCCGGGGCCTGGGGAAATCGCGATGACTGCGCCAGTTTCCGAATGCGCGGCCGACGCATGCGCACCGGCGACCGGCGCGGCGCCCTCCGGCGACGCCCCGCAGATCAATCCCGCGACCGGACTGTCCACCGACTACCTCAATCATTTCTCCGAAGCGATCATGGCGCTGGAAATGATCGCGACCATGCCCGAGTGCGCCGACGATCTGCGCGCATGGCGGCCGAAATCCTATTGCCAACATTTCGCCGCCTCGAATTTCGCAAACCGCGACGCCGCGATTGCAGCCTATGCGGATGCGGACCCTGCGGCCGTCGATGTCCTGGAGCGAACGGTCGAGACGCTCGACGCCATCCTGCCGCAGGTGCGCGACGTGGTGCTTCGGCATCTCGGCACACCGGACGCAGCGGAACTGGCGCGGCGCGCGGTGTCCTGGCTCAGGCCTCTGGTCGCGCGCGCGGCGGCGGCAATCAATGGCAAGTCCATGACGCAGCTCGGCCGGGATACCCAGGCCGAGATCGATGCTATCTTCGCGTCGTGAGCAACGGACCCGACGCCCGCACCTATCCCGACCGGCCCTACCTCGCGGTGAGCGCCGCGATCATTCGCGACGGCCGCGTGCTGATTGCGAGGCGGGCGCGCGGCCCGGCGCTCGGCGTCTGGACGCTGCCGGGCGGCGTGGTCGAGGCCGGTGAAACGCTGCTGGAGGCCCTCAAGCGCGAGGTGGCCGAGGAAACCAGCCTGACGATCGAGCCGGTGACGGTCGCGGGCTATCGCGAGGTCGTGGCGCGCGACGGCGATGCCCGCGTCGTCCGGCATTTCGTGATCGTTTGCTTCGCCTCGCGCTGGATCGCGGGCGAGCCGCAATTGAACGACGAATTATCCGAGGCGCGCTGGCTGCGCCCGTCCGAACTGAGCGCGCTGAACACCACCGAGGGGCTCGCCGCGATCGTGGCGGACGCATTCGAGCGGCTGGAAGCACAGCGTTGATGCCTCCGCCGCCGGGCGGGTGGCGCTTGCACGGCGGCCCTTCGGAGCGCATATGTCCGCCCGCCCATGCTCAAACGAGCCCTCACCATAGCGGTCGCCGCGCTGACGCTCGCCGTCACCCCGGTGTGTGCGCAGGACGGCGGAACTTCGCGCCCGATCGAGGGCGCCCCCGCCCCGTTCGACGCCGACCTCGTGCGGCTCGCCGAGATTTTGGGATCGCTGCACTATCTGCGCGCGCTCTGCGGCGCCAACGAAGGTTCGAAATGGCGCGACCAGATGCAGGCTCTGCTCGATGCCGAAACCCAGAGCGGCGACCGGCGCAGGCGCCTCGTCACCAGCTTCAACCGCGGCTATCGCGTATTCCAGCAGACCTACCGCACCTGCACGCCCGCCGCCGATCTTGCGGTGCGGCGATACCTCGACGAAGGCGCGAAAATCTCGCGTGAAATCACCGCGCGCTATCAGAACTGACGCACGCGTTTACTCAGCCCGTTAACCTTTCCTAAAATTGCGGCTCGGCCGATCACGAAGGCGTGCTAGCGTGTTTACGGATGTGGCAGCGGACGGCGCGCTTTCGCCTTATTTCGAGCATGACAACAGTGCGAACAACAACTCCGAGCCACGATCCGCTGCCCGAGCGCGAGCAAAAGATGGCCGCGCTGAGCTATCTCAACGAAGCCTGGGCCGAAGCCCGTCTTGACGGCATCGACGACGACTGCATGGCACAGGCCTGCCTGTTCGCTGCGCTGGCCGAGTTGGTCACGACCTATGGCGAGACCGCGACCGCGACCTACGCCGAGGGCCTGTCCGCGCGCATCCGCAACGGCGAATTCACCGTCGACATCGCGCGGCAATAGCGCCTGCGGATTTCAGACGCCGCCGAACCGCGTCAATCCGAACAGCCGGTTCAACACCGCGTCGATGTCTTTGGCAAAAAACGGCTTGTAGAGAAAATCCGACGCGCCCCCCTTGCGGGCGCGATCCTCGATCCAGTTCTCGCGCTGGCCTGTGATCATCACCACCCGCCATCGGGGTTGGAATTCCGGATCGCATCCAGCGCCGCAAAGCCATCGATGCCCGGCATGTTGCAGTTGAGGAAGACGATGTCGAAGCGTTCGCGGCTCGTCATCTCGATGGCGGCCGCGCCGTCGACCGCCTCGTCCACCGTCAGCCGATAGCGGCTCGCCTGAACGACCTTGCGGATCACCGAACGAACCGTCGAAGAATCGTCGACGATCAAAGCACGGCATTGCAGCCGCGCCCGCACGCAGCTTTCGAGCAGCGCGGTGGCCTGGTCGGGGTCGATCGGCCTCAACAGGCCGCCGTCGATGTCGAGCCCATGGGTCAGGACCGCACGCGTGCGGGCATCCGAGGGGCCGACGAATATCGCCAAGGGGTTGCTGCCGGACGCATGCGCCCCGTCCAACAGTTTCTGCAGCGTGGGCCGCGGAATCTCCAGATCCACGAACACTACATCGAACGCGCCGCGCGCGATCGACGCGGCGACAGACGCTGCGCCGAGCGACGTGTCGGCGTCGTCGATTTCCACCGGCGCCGAGCACAAAGACGCCGCGCGCCGAAGCACATCGCTTTGCTCGGCGGTACGGGAGACGTTCAGGACTTTCAGGCAGAATAGGTCGTCGCTCATGCCCCGCCCGTGGCGGCGCAATCCGCACACCACGTGACTTCCCCCAAAGGCCGGAAATTCCAACCGCCTCGCCCCCCTGGGGCCAAGCAGGCGGCATTTGAGGCCAAGCCGCGGCCGTTAGCAATCGGCGATTGGTAGGATTCGGCGGTTACGCGCCAGCTTGGAGCGTTTCCACGAACCGGACCGGTTCGCCCTGGGCCGGCGTGACGAGTTCCCCCTGCCACATCACCCTGCGGCCGCGCACAAAAGTTCCAACCGGCCAGCCGGTCACCGCCACGCCGTCGAACGGCGTCCATCCGGAGCGAGAAACCACCCATTTCGCCGTGATCGTCTCGCGCCGCTTCATGTCGACGACCGTCAGGTCGGCATCGTAGCCGGCGGCGATCCGGCCCTTGCTCGCAATGCCATAGAGCCGCGCGGGCCCCGCGCTGGTGAGATCGACGAAACGCTGAAGAGTGAGGCGCCCGGCGTTGACATGGTCGAGCATGACCGGGACCAGGGTCTGCACTCCCGTCATACCCGAATGCGTTTTTGGATAGGTGTGCGACTTCTCTTCGAGCGTGTGCGGCGAGTGATCGGAGCCGACGGTGTCGATCAGGCCGCTCGCCACGCCCCGCCAGATGGCGTCGCGGTGCGAGGCATCGCGGACCGGGGGGTTGAGCTGCGCCCGCGCGCCGAGCCGCTCGTAGCAGTCGGGCGCGGCGAGGGTCAGATGCGCCGAAGTCGCCTCCGCCGACGCCACGTCCTTGTGGTCGGCAAGAAAGTCGATCTCCTCCCTGGTGGTGATGTGCAGCACGTGGACGCGCGTGCCGGTTTCGTGCGCGAGCCGGATCAGGCGCTGGGTGCAGCGGAGCGCGCATTCCTCGTCGCGCCAGACTGGATGCGAGCGCGGATCGCCCTCGACGCGCAGATGCATGCGCTCTTGCAGCCGGTATTCGTCCTCGGAATGAAACGAGACGCGGCGGCGCGCGGATTTCAGGACGTTGCGCACGCCCTCGTCGTCCTCGATCAGAAGCGAGCCGGTCGACGAGCCCATGAACACCTTCACGCCGCAGGCGCCGGGCAGGCGCTCGAGTTCGCCGAGCTGGGGCGTGTTCTCGCGCGTCGCTCCGATGTAGAAGCCGAAGTCGCAGTGCATGCGGTGCTGCGCCCGCTTGATCTTGTCCGCGAGCGCGGCCGGATCGGTCGTCGTGGGATCGGTGTTGGGCATTTCGAACACCGCCGTGACGCCGCCCAGAACCGCACCGCGCGACCCGGTTTCGAGGTCTTCCTTGTGGGTGTGGCCCGGCTCGCGGAAATGCACGTGACTGTCGATCACGCCCGGCAGCACATGTAGCCCGCGGCAGTCGACCGTCTCGCCGGCCGAGCCGCCCACGTCGCCCACCGCGGCGATCCGCCCATTGCGGATTGCGACGTCGCGCACACCCTCGCCGTCCTGGTTGGCCACGGTGCCTCCTTTGAGGATCAGGTCGTAAGCGCCCGCCATCGAATATCCACCTATTCCAATTCCCGCTCTTGAGCGGTCCCGGTGCGCAGCTTACTTTCCGGCGCGAGGCGAGACATCTGGAATCGCATGAAAGCGGCACTTCTCCCCGACCGCGGTGTGGTGAAAGTCGTGGGCGACGACGCCCGCGCCTTCCTCAACGGCCTGCTGACCGCCGATATCACCAAAGTGACGCCGGACCGCCCGGCGTTTGCGGCGCTGCTGACGCCGCAGGGCAAGATCGTGGTGGACTGCATCGTGGCGGAAGCGCCGGCTGCCGACGGCGGCGGCTTGTTTCTCGACGTACCCAAGGCGCTGGCCGGGACGCTGGTCGCCAAGCTCAACTTCTACAAGTTGCGCTCCAAGGTGATCGCCGAGGACCTGTCCGAGGTGCTGGGTGTGATGGCGGTCTGGGACGGTTCGGGCGATACCGAGTACGGCCTGGTCTATCCCGACCCGCGCCTGCCCGCGCTTGGCCGCCGCGTCATGCTGCCGCCGCATCTCGCCAAGGAGGCCGCGGTCGACCTCGGTGCGGACCTGGTGGAGGCGGCAGTCCACGAAGCGCACCGCATCGCGCATGGCGTGCCGCGCGGCGGGCTCGACTTCATGTACGGCGACGCGTTCCCGCACGAGACCGACATGGACCAGCTCAACGGCGTCGACTTCGCCAAGGGCTGCTACATCGGCCAGGAGGTGGTGTCGCGCATGGAGCACCGCGGCAATGCGCGCACGCGCGTCGTGCCGGTGACGGTCGACGGCTACGCGCCCGACGCCGGCATTCCCATCGTGGCGGACGGCAAGACCGTCGGCACCACCGGATCGTCGGCAGGCGGGCGGGCGCTTGCCATGCTGCGCCTCGACCGCGTCGCCGACGCGATGGCCGAAGGCAAGCCGCTGATGGCTGCCGGAGTGGCAATGCAGCCGAAGAAGCCGGACTGGGCGACGTTCGACTGGCCGGGAGAGAAGACCGCACCATGACCGCCCCCCTGCTCCACGCCGACGGCCTGCACCGCTGCCCGTGGCCGGGCAAGGACGACGCGCTCTACATCGCCTATCACGACGAAGAATGGGGCGTGCCGGAATACGACGACCGCGCGCTGTTCGAGAAGCTCGTGCTCGACGGCTTCCAGGCCGGACTGTCGTGGATCACCATTTTGAGAAAGCGCGACAACTTCCGCCGCGCCTTCGACGGCTTCGAGCCGGAAAAGATCGCGCGCTACGACGCGCGCAAGAAGACGAAGCTGATGGCCGACGCCGGGATCGTGCGCAACCGGCTGAAGATCGAAGGTGCGGTGCTGTCGGCGCGCGGCTACCTCGAAATCATGGACAATGGTCCGGGCTTCTCGACGCTGCTCTGGGACCGCCTCGACGGCAAGCCGAAGGTGAACAAGTTCCGCGACACCAAGCAGGTTCCGGCCGAGACGCCGTTGTCGCGCGCGATCTCCAAGGAATTGTCGTCGCGCGGATTCAAGTTCGTCGGCCCGACCATCGTTTACGCCTTCATGCAAGCGGTGGGAATGGTCAACGACCATCTGGTGAAGTGCCATTGTCACGAAAAGTGCCAGGCGCACGGCAAGAAGCGATGAGCGCCGCGCGTTCCGCAAAGCCCGCGTCCAAGCCCGCCGCCCGCGCCTGGCAGCGCATGCTGTCGGGGCGGCGGCTCGACCTGCTCGACCCCTCGCCGCTCGACATCGAGATCGAGGACATCGCGCATGGGCTGGCGCGCGTGGCGCGCTGGAACGGCCAGACCGAAGGCGCGCATATCTATTCGGTCGCGCAGCATACGCTGCTGGTCGAGGCGGTCGCCCGCGCGCGCACGCCGGGGCTCGACCGCCGGGCGCGGCTTGCGATCCTGCTGCACGACGCGCCGGAGTATGTGATCGGCGACATGATCTCGCCGTTCAAGGCGGTGATCGGCGACAGCTACAAGGGCGTCGAGGCGCGGCTGCTCGCCGCCATCCACATGCGTTTCGGCCTGCCGGTGAAGCGCGGCGAAGAGCTTGAACGCCTGCTGAAAGCCGCCGACCGCGGCGCTGCCTATCTCGAAGCGACACGGCTGGCCGGATTCAGCGCGGCAGAAGCGCGGCGGTTCTTCGGCGCGCCGCCGCCGGTATCCGCCGCGGCGGAACGCGACTTCCTGACGCCCTGGTCAGCCGGCACCGCGGAGAAGCGGTTTCTGGAGCGCTTTGCCGCCGCGTCGAATGAGTGACCGCCCCGGTCCCGGGCGGCTTTCGGACGTGACAAGTCCGCTCTATATCTTGCCCGTGATTCCGCAAGGCACATCATGATCCACGTCTGCTCCCTCGCCCGCCTGCACGACACCGTCGCCGAAATCGGCGCGAGCCATGTCGTCACGTTGCTTCGCACCGTCGACCTGGTGGAGCGGCCGCGTTCGGTCGCGGCCGGAAACCACCTGATCCTCGGCATGGACGATATCGCGGAGCCGCTGGAAGGCTACACCCACCCGGCGGAAGAGCACGTCGCCGATCTGGTCGAATTCGTCCAGCGCTGGGACCGCCGCGCGCCGCTGGTGATGCACTGCTACGCGGGCATCAGCCGCTCGACGGCCGGCGCGTTCATCGCCGCCTGCACGCTCAACCCGCGCCGCGACGAAACCGCGATCGCAAAATTGATCCGCGACTCGTCGGCGACCGCGATGCCGAACCCGATGCTGGTCGGCCACGCCGACCGCCTGCTCAAGCGCAACGGGCGGATGGTCCGCGCGGTCCAGGCGCTCGGCCCCGGCCGTTTCGCCCAGGAGGGCGAACCGTTCCGGCTGGACCTGGAGTGATGGCCGCAGGCGCCGACGCGCATCTCACCCCGATCGAGGTCGGGCTCACCGCCGCCATCGTCGCGGTCGAGGCCGACGAGCCGCGCATCCTGGTCGCCGCCGATCCGAAAAGCGACACCCGCGCCGGCCTGCCGTTCGGCCCGTTCGACCCGCTGGCGCATCGCACATTCGAGATTGGACTTCGTTCATGGGTCGCAGCGCAGACCGCGATCAACGTGGGTTACGTCGAGCAGCTTTACACGTTTGGCGACCGGGGCCGGCACGCAAGCCCGGACGACACCGGCGCGCACACGATTTCGATCGGCTATCTCGCGCTGACCCGCATGCCCAAAAACGCCGCGGGCCTGTTCGAGCCGTGGTACCGGTTCTTCCCCTGGGAGGATTGGCGCGACGGCAAGCCGGACATCCTCGACGACGCCATCGTTCCGCTGCTCGAACAATGGGCGCGCGGCGGCAAGAGCGAGCCCGCCCGTCCGCTCGGCCGTAAGGAGCGGCTGCGGCACTGCTTCGGCGCCGGCGGCTCGCCGTGGGACGAGGAGAAGGTACTGGACCGTTACGAACTGCTGTACGAGGCGGGCCTCGTCGAGGAGGCGCGCCGCGACGGCCGCGAGGCAATCGTGGCGCGCGGCAAAATTCCCCCGCTCGGCGAGCCGATGCGCTTCGACCACCGCCGCATTCTGGCGACCGCCATCGCCCGCCTGCGCGCCAAGCTGAAATACCGCCCGGTGGTCTTCGAGCTGATGCCCGACGTGTTCACGCTCACCGAGCTGCAGCGCACCGTCGAGGCGATCTCCGGCCGTCACCTGCACAAGCAGAACTTCCGCCGCCTGGTCGAGACCGCGGCGCTGGTCGAGCCGACCGGCGAGACCTCGACCGCGACCGGCGGACGGCCCGCCGCGCAATTCCGCTTCCGCCGCGACGTCCTGCAGGAGCGGCCGGCGCCGGGCCTGCGCGTTGGTGGCCGGGCATAAACCAAGCCCGTTCCGCTATTGAACTTTTTCGGGCGATGCGCCGACCAAAGACGGCGTGGCTTGTCGCGCGGCGCACGCGCGCGTGTCCTATGACCGTTTCACGCGGTATCGGCACCGGGCCGGTTGACGTAAGATTGGATTCGCGGGGGCTCCGATGGAATTTCTACCGCTGGTGCTGATCGTCCTGGCGTTCCCGGTCATCGCGATCGTGGCGCTGGTGAAGGCGGTTAACCTCAACGAACGCATGCGCAGATTGGAAGCGCGGTTCGGGGCGCTCGAACTGCAGCTAGCCAGCGCGCCGGCCGCAGCCACCCAGCCCGCCGCTCCGGCCCCTGAGTCCGAACCGGCCCCGGCGGCCGAGCCGGAGCGCCCCTCCGAGGCCACCACCGAGACGCCACCCAAAACCGCTCCCGCGCCTGACGCGATCGCATCGCCGCCCGTGGCGCCTGTTGACGCCCCAAGCTTCGAGGAGCGCTTCGGCACGCGCTGGACGGTCTGGATCGGCGGCGTGGCGCTCGCGCTCGGCGGCATCTTTCTGGTCAAGTACTCGATCGAGGCCGGCTTGCTCGGGCCCGGCATGCGGCTGTTCTTCGGTGCATTGTTTGCGGCGTTCCTCGTCGGCGCCGGCGAATGGACCCGCCGCAAGGAATTGCTCTCGGGCTTCGCCGGGCTGCCGACGGCACACATCCCGAGCATACTCACCGCGGCCGGCACCGTCGCTGCATACGCTACGGTTTACGCAGCCTACGGCCTCTACGGCTTCATCGGCCCGGCGGCGGCGTTCGTGCTACTCGGCGCGGTGGCGCTGGCGACGCTTGGGGCGGCGCTGCTACACGGCCCTGCGCTCGCGGGCCTCGGTCTCGTCGGCGCTTATGTGACGCCAGCGCTGGTATCGACGGGCGAAGCAAACTTCTGGGCGCTTTATCTCTATCTGGCGGTGGTCACCGCCGCGGCCTTTGCGCTGGCACGGTTTCGGCTGTGGCGCTGGCTCGCGATGACCGCAGTCGCGTTCGGCGTGTTCTGGATTCTTCCGGGCCTCGATGGCATCGAAACCGGACGGCTCGGCGTCGCTCCGCACCTGTTCCACGCCGTCGCAGGCTTCGCCCTGGCCGCGGCGCTGATCGTGTCCGGATTGTTCTACGGGCCGACGGCCGAGCCGGGAAAGCCCTCCCCGGTGTCGGCCATCGCGCTCGCAGGCTATCTGTTCGGCGCGCTGCTGGTGGTCCTCGCCAGCAAGCACGATCCGGCGGCACTGGCCGTTTTCACGCTGCTCGCGGCCGCAACCCTTGCCATCGCATGGCGCACGGACGCAGCGTCGTTCGCGGTGCCGGTTGCGGCGCTGTTTGCCGTGACGGTGATTGCGCGCTGGTCGTTCGCGCCCGAGATCGCGCAACTGATCGCGGCGCCCGGCGCCGCCGGCGAGGCCGCGCCGCAGCCCTGGCGTGCCGACCTTGGCGCGCATTTGGCGCTCGGATGCGCATTTGCGGCGCTGTTTGGCGCCGGCGGCTATTTCGCGCAAGGCCGCTCGCCGGCGTCCCTGCCGCCGATCCTGTGGAGCGCCGCAGGCGTCGCGGTCCCGATCCTGATCCTGATCGCGCTGTACTGGCGGATCGCCGGCTTCGAGCGATCGATCCCGTTCGCGGGCCTGGCGCTGCTGCTGGCCGCGATCAACGCCGTCGCGGCCGAAACTCTGGACAAGCGCGCGCCCGCTCCGGGCATCGCCGCGGCTGGCGCGCTCCATGCCGTCGGCGCGATCGCCGCATTGGCGCTGGCTCTGACGTTTGCGCTGGAAAAAGGCTGGCTCACCGTGGCGCTGGCGCTCACCGTGCCGGGTATCGCCTGGGTCGCCGACAAGCGCCCGCTGCCGATGCTGCGTCCGCTCGCCGCCGCCATGGCCGCCATCGTCATGGCGCGCGTCGGGTGGGGGCCGACAATCGCGGGCGATCATCCCGGCACGATGCCGATCTTCAACTGGCTGCTTTACGGCTACGGCGTGCCCGCACTGGCATTCTGGGTCGCCGGCCATCTGATGCGCAAGCGCGGTGACGACAAGCCCGCCCGCATCGTCGACGCCGCGGCGATCCTGTTCACAGTGCTCGCAGTTTCGCTGCAGATCCGGCATCTGACCACCGGCGGCGACATTTTCGCCGCCCGCTCAAGCCTTGCCGAACTCGGCATGCAGGTGTGCGCGAGCCTCGCCATAGCGATCGGGCTCGAACGGATTCGAGTGCGCACCGGCAGCATCGTCCACAACGTCGGCGCGCTGCTGATCGCGGCCTGGTCGCTGTTCGCCATCGTGTTCGGGCTGTGGCTCGTGGCCAATCCGCTGTTCAGCACCGACCCGGTGGGACCGGGCAAGATTTTCAATCGCGTGCTGCTGGCCTACGGCATTCCGGCCGTACTCGCGATTGCGCTCGCTCTAGTCACGCGCGGCCTGCGGCCCAACTGGTATCGCGTCATCGCGGCCAGCACCGCGGTGCTGCTGATGTTGAGCTATCTCACGCTCGAAGTCCGCGCGCTCTACCACGGCCCGGTGCTGACCGCCGGCTACACCAGCAACGCCGAGCAATACACCTACTCCGTGGTCTGGCTGGCATATGGCGTAGCGCTGCTGCTATTCGGCATCTGGCAGCGCTCGCAACCGGCGCGGCTCGCGTCTGCCGCGATCACGCTGCTGACCGTCGGCAAGGTGTTCCTGATCGACATGTCGGACCTCACCGGCGTCCACCGCGCGCTGTCGTTCATCGGGCTTGGCCTCGTGCTGGTCGGGATCGGCTGGCTGTACCAGCGGCTGCTGTTCCCGCCGAAACGCACAACGGCGCCGGAGGGCACCGGCGCCGGGTCATCGCAGTAGGATCGGGCGCTGAGCCCGATTGGGTTACTTCGCGCTGATGTCGCACCAGATCGGGCCGACGCCGAGCCGGTAGGTGCCGCCGGTCTTCTCCCGCACCGGGTAGCAGCCGTCGCCGCCGCCGCCGAACTGCCGCCAGGCGAGACAGATTTCCACGCCCTTCACACGGACCGTGGCGCGGTCGCTTTCCTGCGGCGGACCGTGCGGGCGGCGATAGGACACCGTGACCAAGCCGCCGCTCTGTGCGAACTCGCCCTTGCCGCGCGTGCCGTCGACGCACTGGATCTGGAACGCGCGTCCGGCGAGCAATCGCGCTACGTCGCCGCCGTGCACCTGACGTTCAGCCCAAGCGGCCGACATTCCCCCCATCGTCAGACCCGCTGCAATGCCGGCTAGGACAAAGCTCTTGAGCCTTGGCATACTCGCACCTGTTTTTGTTGACGCCCCTGGGAACGACTCCCCTTTGATTCATCATCCACGATCGCTGCGCTCCCGTCGCGCATATCCTGAATCGACGGTTAATTCGCGAGCCACCGCGAATGCCGATGAAATCTGGAGAGTCGGGGTGTCGAGTAGCCGCATCCGCGTCGTGAATGCAGTCGCGGACGGCGGTAGCCTTAACGGCGCAGCGAAGGCGCTCGGTGTTAACCACGCGCGCGCCTTCCAAATGCCGGTACCGTTCGAGAGTTAACCTGCCACGCGCATGGAACGACGATGACGGATTCCGAACGGAAATCGGGCGAAGGCGATGCAGGCTTCGTCAGCGGGCTGATCCCGGCCGGTGAGATTCTCGCGCGCGGCGGACTGGCGTTTCTCACCGATATGATCGAAGGCCGCGTGCCGCAGGCGCCGATGTGCGGAACGCTCGGCTTCCGGCTAGTCGAGGCGCGCGAGGGCTTCGCCGCCTTCGAGGGCGTGCCGGAATTCCGCCATTACAACCCGATCGGAACAGTGCACGGCGGTTTCGCAGCGACGCTGCTGGATTCGGCTCTCGGCTGCGCGATCTTCTCGACGCTGGCGAGGGGCGAGACCTGGACCACGCTGGAGCTGAAGCTCAACCTGACGCGGCCGATCACAAAGGACACCGGCACGGTGCGCGCCGAGGGGCGGATCGTGCACCGCGGGCGCACCATCGCAACGTCGGACGGCACGCTCAAGGACCGCGCGGGCAAGCTCTACGCGCACGCCACGACGACGTGCATGCTGTTCCCGGCAAAGGAATAAGTTCGTTGCCGCGGCGGGCCGCCGCGTGCGCCAAGTCTGCAGGCTATGCTGAAACTACTGCTGCCCGCCCGACGATGCCGTGGTCATGCGATGCAGCCGCAGCGGCGCGCGCTGCAGGTCGGCGCGGGCGCTGCGGCGGCTGAATTCACAATAGGCGAAGCCCAGCCCCGAGACCGAGCCGCGGAAGCTTACGCCAGACGTCTTCTGCACGTTGAAGCAGGGCGAGAACGGAATGCCACGGACCGAGGCACAATACTGTTCGCCGCGCACATGCAGCGTGCCGGCCGGCAGCACCACATAGCGGCGCGGCCCCGAGCCGCCGACCTGGATGTAACCCGCAACCGAACCGTCGGCGTAAATGCGGCCGTTGCCGGTGGTGCCCTCGAAGCACGTGTAATGGAAATGCTTGCCGGCAATGAAACGCCGCGCGTCGGGCGCACGCATTTCCTCGGCCTGGGCCGGAATCGCACAGGCCAATCCCGCAATAACCAACGTAAGACGCAAAAACTTTGGCGACATGCCCCACTCCACTCATCTACCGACCAGCCGACCGTTAACGGATCGGTTACGTTAAGGAACGGTAGCCATCATGCCTCAGGATCGTAGCCAAATCCTGAACGTCTTTACCGGATCTTGACCACGATCCGGCCCCTCACACGGCCTTCGAGGATGTTCCCGGCAACGCCGATCACGTCCGACAGGCCGATCTGGCTGGTCATTGCGGCCAGTTTGCCGCGATCGAGGTCCGAATCCAAGCGCCGCCAAGCCTCGATCCGCAGGCTTTGTGGACATTGCACGGAATCGATGCCCAAAAGCGACACCCCGCGCAAAATGAACGGCGCGACGCTCGTGGGCAGGTCCATACCGCCGGCCAGTCCGCAGGCGGCGACGGCGCCGCCGTATTTCGTCATCGACAGGACGTTGGCGAGCGTCAGCGACCCGACCGAGTCGATGCCTCCCGCCCAGCGCTCCTTGGCGAGCGGCCGCGGCGGGCCGGTGAGTTCGCTGCGGTCGATGACCTCGCTTGCGCCGAGACTCTTGAGATAGTCGGCCTCCTGCCGGCGGCCGGTCGAGGCGATCACCGTGAATCTCAGTTTGGCCAGCAGTGCCACCGCGACCGAGCCGACGCCGCCGGCCGCGCCCGTGACGACCACCGGTCCGTCCGCGGGCTTCAGCCCGTTGCGCTCCAGCGCCATCACCGCGAGCATGGCGGTGTAGCCCGCGGTGCCGATCGCCATCGCCTCGCGGCCGCTCAAGCCCTGCGGCAACCGCACCAGCCACTGGCCCTTCACGCGCGCATGCTCACCATAGGCGCCGAGATGCGTCTCGCCGAGGCCGTAGCCGTTCAGGATCACCTTGTCGCCGGGCTGCCAGTCCGGATGCGAGGACCCCTCGACCGTGCCCGCGAGGTCGATGCCGGGGATCATGGGGAAGCGACGCACCACCGGCGCCTTGCCGGTGATCGCGAGGCCGTCCTTGTAGTTGATTGTCGACCACTCGACCGCGACGTTGACGTCGCCGTCCATCAGCCCGCTCTCGTCGAAGTCGGACAGCCGGACGGTTTGCCCCTTGTCCGCCTTCTCGATAACGATCGCCTTGAATGTCGCCACGCTTAACGCCCCCCGCTTTCAGGGCGCGGATGATGGCATTCCGGATGAGCGGCGAAAAGTGCTGCGTTGCTACGCCGCCGCAGTTGCCGCCGGCCGCTCCACCGGGCGTTCGACGATCGGCAGATTGATCACCGCGGACGCGACGCCGAACCCGATCGCGCCCCACCAGATCAGGGCATAGGAGCCGGTGGCCTCGAACATCACGCCGCCCAGCCAGACGCCCAGGAACCCGCCGACTTGGTGGCTGAAGAAGGCAAGGCCCAGCAGCATGGACAGCCAGCGCGGGCCAAACATCAGCGCCACCAGCGCCGAGGTCGGCGGCACGGTGGACAACCAAAGCACGCCGATCACCGCGCTGAACACCAGCGTCGTCGCCGGATGCGGCGGCAGCATGATGAAAATCAGGATCGCCACCGAGCGGCTGAAGTAGATCGCCGACAGGATGAAGCGCTTGGGCACGAGGTTGGACAGCCACCCGGCCCCGATCGAGCCCATGATGTTGAACAGGCCAATGATGGCAAGCGACCAGCCGCCGACCCAGACCGGAAGGCCGCGGTCGACGAGATAGGCCGGCAAATGGACGGCAATGAAGAACAGCTGGAAGCCGCAGGTGAAATAGCCAAGCACCAGCAGCACGTAGCTGCGGTGGCCGAAGGCCTCCGACAGCGCCTGCCGCAAGCTCTGGCGCGCCACGGCCGGACCTTTGGGCGCGGCCGATTCCGGCGGTGCGGCCAGCGCCAGCGTCAGCGGCAGGATCAACAGCAGGATAGCGGCAAAGATCAGCAGCGCATTCTGCCAGCCGAACTGGTCGATCAGCGCAATCGACAGCGGCGAGAACAGGAACTGGCCGAACGAACCCGCTGCCGTGCCGGCGCCGAATGACAACGAGCGCCAGTTGTCCGGCATCAGCTTGCCGAACGCGCCGATCACCAGCGTGAACGAACAGCCGGCGAGCCCAAAACCGATCAGCACACCGGCAGTCAGATGAAACTCAAGCGCCGAGGTCGCATAGGCCATCCAGGCGGTGCCGATCACGTAGAGCAGAGCGCCGCCGGAAATGACCCACGGCGCGCCGAACCGGTCGGCCAGCGCGCCGGCGAACGGCTGGCCCGCGCCCCACAACAGCATCTGGATTGCCATCGCGAGCGCGAACACGTCGCGGCCCCAGCCGCGGGCCTCCGTCATCGGCGTCAGGAACAAGCCGAAGCCGGAACGCGGCCCGAATGCCAGCATGCCAATCAGGCAGCCGCAGAGCAGGATGACCACGGGAGTGCGCCAGGGGGCGATACGCGCGCTCATGGCCGGATCATGCCGCCGCGGGCGCGGGGCGCGCCACCGGCTTCTCGACGATCGGCAGATTGATGATCGCAGAAGCGACGCCGAAGAACACCGACAGCCACCAGACCACGTTATAGGAACCGGTGTATTCGAAGGCCACGCCGCCGAGCCATGCCCCGAGGAAACCGCCGACCTGATGGCTGAAGAAGGCGAACCCGAACAGCATGGTCAGCCAGCGGGTGCCGAACATCAGCGCCACCAGTCCCGAGGTGGGCGGCACTGTGGAGAGCCACAGCAGCCCGGTGACGGCGCCGAAGATCAGCGTCGAGGCCGTGCTCGGCGGCAGCGTGATGAAGGCGACGATGGCGAGCGCGCGGCCGAAATAGATCGCGGAGAGGATGTAGCGCTTGGGCATTCGGCTCGCGAGCCAGCCGGACGCGAGCGAGCCGACAATGTTGAACAGCCCGATGACCGCGACGGTCCAGGCGCCGATATCGGCGCTCAGGCCCCGATCCACGAGATAGGACGGCAGGTGGAAGGTGACGAAAGCAAGCTGGAAGCCGCAGGTGAAGAACCCGAGCACCAGCAGCACGTAGCTGCGGTGCGCGAACGCCTCGCCCAGCGCCTCCTTGTAGGATTGCTGCTTCACGCCGCCGGACGGCGCGCTCACGGGCGTCGCCAGCATCATCGACAGCGGCAGCACCAGCAGCATGATGCCGGCGAACACCATCAGCGCGGTCTGCCACGAGAACGCATCGATCAGCGCGTGCGCCAGCGGCGAATAGACGAACTGGCCGAACGAGCCCGCGGCGGTTCCCGCACCGAACGCAAACGAGCGCCAGCCTTCCGGCACGAGTTTGCCGAGCGCGCCGACCACCATCGGGAACGAACAGCCGGCAAGCCCGAAGCCGATGACGATGCCGGCCGAAATGTTCAGGCCGAGCGGCGTCGCGGTGTAGGCCATCATCACGAGGCCGACGGCGTAGAGGATGGCGCCGGCGCACAGCACGCGCACCGGGCCGAAACGGTCGGCGATGCCGCCCGCGAACGGCTGCGCCGCACCCCACAGCAGATTCTGCGTCGCAAAGGCAAACGAGAACACGTCGCGGCCCCAGCCGCGATCCGCCGAAAGCGGCGTCAGGAACTGACCGAGCGACGAGCGAGGGCCGAAGGCGATGAACGCGATGGCGCAGCCGACCGCGATCAGGACCGCGGGTGTCCGCCACGTGGCAAGCTTCGGCGACGCAGTCGCGGTGGACATCGAGCCTCCGGCGAATTCGCGCCGCAGCGGCGCGCGATGGCGAGGCCATAGATAGTGGCAGGCCCGGAGTCGCCAAAGCGAAACTTGGTGATGACTTCGATACATGCCGCGCATGGCTGAACGCCTGCGGGGGTCTGGCGCGAACCGCGCCGAAGTGCTATGTTCGATTTGCTCTAAATGAGGATAACAGCCGCGGGTGCCATGCGGCGGAGCGAACGGGCCAGGGTCAGAAGATCGAACGACAAGGCGAAGCCGGCATTGCGCCGGATGTTTTCGTCCCCATATATGCTCATACTGAGTATATATGAACCGGAATGAGGCTGACGAAATGCCGGTCTTGGAGATAGTGGGACCACAACATCCGCGCCGGGCTGCGTCCGCAGCTGCGCCGGCGGAAGGTTCCGCGCTGCGCCGCTTCGGCGCCCTGCCCGCGCCCAAGCTCGAATGGACCGCCGAGGTCGAGCGCGAAACCGCGCACCTCTACGCGCGCATCAGGAACGTCGTGCCGCCGGCCGAGTGGCCGTTCTTCGCGCCCTACGTTCACGCCATCAACCGCCTGAAGCGGGAGCGCAACGCCGTCATCCTGGCGCACAACTACCAGACGCCGGAGATCTACAACTGCGTCGCCGACTTCACCGGCGACTCGCTGCAGCTCGCGCGCGAGGCGACCAAGGTGAAGGCCGACATCATCGTGCAGTGCGGCGTGCACTTCATGGCCGAGACCGCCAAGGTGCTCAATCCCGACAAGACCGTGCTGATCCCGGACCTCAAGGCCGGCTGCTCGCTCGCGGAAGCCATCACCGGCGAGGACGTGCGGCTGCTGCGCGAGCGATTCCCCGGCGTGCCGGTGGTCACTTATGTCAACACATCCGCGGAAGTGAAGGCGGAGAGCGACATCACCTGCACGTCGTCGAACGCGGTGCAGATGGTCGAGAGCCTCGGCGCGGACAAGGTGATCTTCGTCCCCGACCAGTATCTGGCGAAATACGTCGCCTCGCAGAGCAGGGTGAAAATCATCGCCTGGAAGGGCTCCTGCGAGGTGCACGAGCGCTTCACCGGCGACGAACTGGCGCTGATCCGCGAAAACGACCCGGAGGTGCAGATCGTAGCGCACCCGGAATGCCCGCCGGACGTGATCGCAGCCGCCGACTTCACCGGCTCGACCGCGCACATGATCGACTACGTCCGCAGGAACCGGCCCAAGCGCGTGGTGCTGGTCACCGAATGCTCGATGGCCGACAACGTGCAGGCCGAGCTGCCGGACGTCGAATTCACGCGGCCATGCAATCTCTGCCCGCACATGAAGCGCATCACACTGCCGAAGATTCTCGACAGCCTGCTCAACATGCGCGAGGAGGTCACGGTCGAGCCTGCGATCGCCGAGCGCGCGCGGCGCGCGGTCGAACGGATGATTTATCTGAAATCCTGAATTGGCTGCACGGCAAGACAGATTCGGGGAGTAACGCCATGCTAACACGGTCGACCGAAGCGCTGATCGAGCAGTCCCTGCTCTATCCCGGCGGATTCCTGTCACCGCTGGAGATCGAGGACGCGGTGGCGCGGGCGCTCGCCGAGGATCTCGGCCGCGCCGGCGACGTCACCTCCATCGCGACGGTGCCGATCGGCACGCCGAGCCGCACCGTGCTCGCAGCCCGCAAGGCCGGCACGATCGCGGGCCTGCCGCTGGTCGCGGCCTGCTTCCGCAAGCTCTCGCCCGAGATCGAGCTTCGCCCCGTGGCGCGCGACGGCGATGCGGTCAACGCCGGCGCTGTTCTGATGCACATCGAGGGCGACGCCCGCGCGGTGCTGTCCGCGGAGCGCGTGGCGCTGAACTTCCTCGGCCACCTGTCGGGCGTCGCCACGCTGACCGCGGCCTATGTCAAGGCCGCCGCCGGAAAGACCCGCATCTGCTGCACGCGCAAGACCACGCCGAGCCTGCGCGCACTGGAGAAATACGCCGTGCGCTGCGGCGGCGGCTTCAACCATCGATTCGGCCTCGACGACGCGATCCTGATCAAGGACAACCACGTCGCGGTCGCGGGCGGCATCCGCGCGGTGCTGGAGCGTGCGCGGGCGCATGCCGGGCATCTGGTCAAGATCGAGATCGAGGTGGATTCGCTCTCGCAGCTTCGCGAAGTGCTCGACTGCGGCCTCGCCGACGTAGTGCTGATCGACAATTTCGGCGTCGCCGACATGAAGACGGCAGTCGCGATGGTCGGGGGCAAGCTCGTGATCGAAGCTTCCGGCGGCATCACGCTCGATACCATCCCGGCGATCGCCGCGACCGGCGTCGACTACGCTTCGTCCGGCGCGCTGACGCATTCGGCGCCGAACCTGGACGTAGGGCTGGATATCGAGATGTGAGGGCTTGTCCCGGGCGCAATGCAGCACGAAGTGCTGCTTCGCAGACCCGGGACCCCGATTACTCGATTAAACGAACCGGGGTCCCGGATCAGCGGTGCACCGTTTCGCTTCGCTTCACGCTGCACCGCATCCGGGACACACACCGCCTACAGCTTCGCCTTTGCGTCTTCGGCGCTTGCCTGCGGCCGGCCCGGCGGCAGCGCGTGCGACTCGTTCAGCGGCGGGTTCTCCGAGCCGTCGCCCCATGCGCGCGGGCGGTAGAACTTGTGCACGCCGATCACCTGCAGGCGGCGCATCTCCCGTGTCCACGACGGATGCACCCAGTAGGCGTGATAATGCGTCGAGTGCCCGACCTCCGGCAGCCAGAGCTTGCCGTCGAGCATGTCGCGCGCGATCTCCTTGGCCTGGTCCCAGAGCCTGGGCTCGTTGACCACGTCGGGGACGTTGTCGCAGGCGAAAGTGAACTGGCAGGCGAGCTTGCGGTGTGCGTTCTGATAGACCACGCCGCAGACGTTGGTCGGATAGAAGCCTGAAAACACGCGGTTCATCACCACCTGCGCGACCGCGATCTGGCCGCGCTTCGGCTCGCCGCGCGACTCGAAATAAACCGCCTCGGCGAGGCACTTTTCGGCGCGCGCGCGCTGCTTGACGTCGAGCTTGAGGCGCTCGGCCGGCGTCTTGGGCCTGCGGCCCTCGCCCGTGACCTCGCCCTTGGGCGCAACCGACTGGCCCGCGGCGGTCGCCGGGGCTGGCGATGCTGCGGGCGGGCGCTTCATATCGGGGTCGGCCGCGGCCGGCGACTGGATCAGAGGCTCCTCGTCCATCGGCCATGGCTGGATCGTGCCGACGCCGTCGTCCGAGGGCCGGTCGCCGAAATAGAGCCGCCCCAGCCGCTCGGCCGCGCTGCCGTGCTCAATCGGCGCTTCGAGCGGCGACGGCTGCGGCGCGGGCGCGGCGTGCTGCGGCGGCAGCGATGCAAGTCGATACGATCCGGGACCGGGCATCGCTTCGGCGCCGCGATCCGCCGACGGCGCCGCGGTGGCGCGTTCGGGGACCGGCTCCTGTTCCGGCTCGGCCGCCGGACGGTCGACGATATAGGGCGGCACCGGCGCCTCCGGCTGCGGCAGATCGGCGGGCCGCGGGAACGACACGGTCTTGACCCGGCCGGGCGTCAGATCGCGCGTGCCGCCGGGCGCCTGCTCGTCTTCGCGCGGCGGGCGGACGACCAGGAGATCGCCCTTGAGCCTGCGGTTGACTGCCGGGTACGCGGGGCGCGGCCTCGGCTGCGGCACGCCGGAAAGTCCCTCGCCCAGCGCGCCGGTCGTCGCCGGGTCGAGCGCTGCGAGGCGATACGACGCCGGATCGGGCATCGCGGTGCCGAGCGGACGCGGAAAGCTGAAGGTCGCGGCGTGAATGGTGCCGAACGGCGAGGCCAGCATGCGCGCGCGAAGCCGCTGCGACATCTCCGGCTGCCGCGCCATCAGCGCGACCGTGTCCTGGTAGCCGATCTGCGTCGGCACCGTGCCCATGGCCAGGATGCAAAGGCCGAAGGGAACGGCGCGGCCGCCCTTCGGCCTTCTACGCGACGCAACCATGCTTACGCTCACGCGACAAACGCAACGCTACGCAACACGACACAAAGCGGCTTACGAGCAACGCGCTACAGACGCCGCCGCATGGAGCGCAGTTGCTCCAATGCGACAGGTTCTTTTATGGCAGGGTTAACCTTGCGAAGCCGTTAATCGCGCGCATGCGCGCGCAACGCCGCGCCGTTGCTGCAAACGCGCGTTGGTAAACGCTTCGTCAACGCGGCGCGTGGTGCTCGAAAACGAACATGGCCGGGAAGATCCCGGCCATGTCGTCAGGTTTCTCTATTGCGCACGGATCAGAGCTTGACGCCCTTCTCTTTGAGATACTTCACCGCGCCTGGATGCCACGGTATCGGCCCGCCCTTTTGATTGGCGAGCGTGATGCTGGTCGCCTCGCGATGCACGGCGACCAGGTCCGCCTGCTTCTCGATGAAGGTTTTGACGATGTTGTAGGCGGTGCCTTCCGGCATCGACTCGTGGGTCACGAGGATGTTCTGAATGACCGAAACCGGATTGTCGCGATCCTGTCCGGGATAGGTTTTCGCCGGGATCACGCCGGTGGTGTAGAGATTGTTGTACTTGGCGTTCATCTTCGCGACGAGGTTGGCGGTGTCGACCAGCCTGATCTTGACGTTGGGCGTCGCCGCCAAATCGGTGACTGCGGCCGTCGGCAGTCCGCCCACCCAGAAGTAGGCGTCGATCTTGCCGTCCTTGATCGCGTTCGTGGACTCGGCGACGCCGAGCCGTTCGCGCCGCACGTCCTTGTCGCGGTCGAGGCCGGCGGCCTCGATGCAGCGGAACGCCATTACTTCGGTCGCGCTGCCGGGCGAGCCAGTAGACACGCGCTTGCCCTTGAGATCGGCCATCGTGTTGACGCCGCGGCCCTCGATCGAAACGACGTGCATGCGGTTAGGATACAACTCCAGCAGCATCCGGACGGGAACCGCGCTGCCCTTGAACTTGTCGATTCCCTTGAGCGCATCGAATGCGGCATCGACCTGAGACAGCGCGATTTCGCTCTGCTTGGAGCCGATCAGCTTGAGATTGTCGACCGACCCGCCGGTGACCCGCGCCGTCGCCACGAATCCCGGCAGCGTCTTCGACAGCACGTTGGCCATGCCGCCGCCGAGCGGATAGTAGACGCCGCCGGTACCGCCGGTCGCGATCGCGATGCTGGTCTGCTGCGCCAGCGCGGCCTCGCCCAGCAACGCACTGCCGGCAAAGCCGGACGCCGCCGTGGCGATCATGAACTCTCTGCGATTCATCGTTGTCCTCTCCTTAGCCATCCCTAAGCCGGCGCCTTTGACGCATCCGGCTGAAGGTATTGTTTTAACAGAACTGCCGCGCCGAGCGCCAACCCGATCGTGGCCGGATACGGAATGTCGAGGCGGATCAGCGCCTCGACCGGCGCTTCCAGCAGGGTCGGGAACACCAGAAACAGGCCCGCCAGCAGGATCAGCGCACGTTCGGTGCGGGTGGTGCGGCGAAGTGCCCAGCCCTGCGCTGCGGCGGCGATGAAGGCGAGGCCGACACCGGCCTTCGCTGTGATCATGACCACGTCGAGCCAGGTTCCGCCCTTGGGCAGCGCGAGCAGAAGCCCGACGCCCTGCGGGTCGAGCACAAACACGAACGGCACCAGGAACGCAGGGATGGTGTACTTCCAGGCCTGCAAGGTGGTTGCGTAAGGATCGCCGCCGGTGATCGCAGCTGCCGCGAACGGCGACAGCGCAGTCGGCGGCGAAACCTCCGACAGCACCGAGTAGTAGAAGATAAACATGTGCGCGGCGATTGCCGGCACCCCGAGCTGGGTCATCGCCGGCGCGGCAATCACGGCGCAGATGATGTAGGACGCGGTCACCGGCACCGCGAGACCGACGATCCAGACGATCAAAGCGGTGTAGATCGTAGTCAGCAGCAGGCTGCCGCCCGCGTAGGCGATCACGATCGAGGAGAACTTCAGCCCGAGCCCGGTGAGCGTCACGACGCCGACGATGATGCCGGCGGTGGCACATGTCGTCGCGGCCGTCAGCGCGCTGATCGAACCGTCGGCGAGCGCGCGCCCGAGCTTCTTCGGCATCAGCGCGGTTTCGCGCGTCAGGAAGCTCATCAGCAGCGTCATCACCGTCGCCCAGAACACCGAGAGCGTCGGCGAAAAGCCCCAGATCATGAACACGACGACGGCAATCAGCGACACGAAGTGGAAGCCGTAGCGCCGCGTCAGCTGCCACAGAGTCATATCCTGAGAGAAATCGACCACGTGGGTGGAGAATTTCTTCGCGTCCAGCTCCACCATGATCAGCAGACAGAAGTAGTAAAGGATGGTCGGGATCACGGCCATCATGATGACGTCGAGGTAGCTGATCTTGAGGAACTCGGCGATCAGGAACGCGGCGGCGCCGAGCACCGGCGGGGAGATGATCGCGCCGAGCCCGCCGGCGGCGAGCAAGCCGCCCGCCGCGTTCTTCTCGAATCCTGACTTCTCCATCATCGGATAGGCGACCGCGCCGACCGTCACCGTGGTCGCGACGCCGGATCCCGACGGCCCGCCGAGCAGAAACGACGACAGCACCACGGTGCGGCCCGCGCTGTTGGCCTTCTTGCCCATCAGCGCCATCGAAAAGTCGATGAAGAACTTGCCCGCGCCGGACTGTTGCAGGAATGCGCCGTAAATCGTGAACAGCACAATCAGGCTCGACGACACGTCGATCGGCACGCCGAAGATGCCTTCGAGCGTGATGAACAGGTGGCCGACGAGTTGGCCGACGTCGAAGCCGCGATGCGCCCAGGGATCCGGAAAATACGGGCCGAAATAGGCATAGAGGATGAACGCGACCGACACGGCAGGCACAATCGGGCCGGTGGTGCGGCGATTGGCCTCCAGCACCAGCGCGATGAAGAGCACGCCGAGGATGGTGTCGGTCTGGTTCGGCAGCGTGGCGCGGTCAGTGAAATCGTCGCCGCCCTGCAGGGCATAGAACAGTATCAGCGCGCCGGCGATACCCAGCACCACGTCCCACCAGCGGATGCGGTTGCGGAACCGCGCCGCCGCCGGAAACAGCAGGAAGCTCAGCAGCAGCACGAAGGCGACGTGGGTGTAGCGCAGCGGCTGGGTCGAGATGATCGGAAAATCCTGAAACGGCCAGGCGCCGCCCACCGCCGCATAGAGGTGGAACAGCGACATCACGATGGCGATGCACATCACCACGTTGCCCGCGACACCCGCGAGCCGGTTGACCGCACCCTCCTCCGCCTCGATGAACGTTTCGGCCTTCTTCAGCGCGTCTTCCGACACGCCCGGCGGCGCAGCCGCCTGGCCAAGACCATCCCGCTCCGACATCATTCCCCCTGACGAAACACGCCGTGCCGTTTGCCCCTCGGCAAGCTAGCACGTGATCGGGAGCGGGAAACCCCCGACGAACGTTTGGGTCGCGGCGCAATGGCATTGGCCTTCGCCGAGACCCCCCTCCGCGCCTCGCCGAAGCGACGGCCCACTTTTCATGGGACCCGGAACCGCGATCACGCCTCGCCCGCGGCCGTCTTGCCGAGCGCAGCCTGCGCCGCAGCAAGCCGGGCAATCGGAACCCGGAACGGCGAGCATGACACGTAGTCGAGTTCCGCCTCGTGACAGAACGCGACCGACGCGGGATCGCCGCCGTGCTCGCCGCAGATGCCGACCTTCAGGCCCTTGCGCGTCGCCCGTCCGCGCTCCACGCCCAGCCGCACCAGGGCGCCCACGCCTTCGCGATCGATCGACACGAACGGGTCGCCGGGCAGGATGCCGCGCTGGGTATAGACGCCGAGGAAGCTCGCCGCGTCGTCGCGGCTGATGCCGAAGGTGGTCTGCGTCAGATCGTTGGTGCCGAAAGAGAAGAACTCCGCACTCTGCGCGATCTCATCGGCGAGCAGTGCCGCGCGCGGCAGCTCGATCATGGTGCCGACCTGGTAGTCGAGCTTCGCGCCGGTTTCCTTCGAGACAGCCGCGGCCATGGCGTCGATGCGCGCTTTCACGATGTCGAGCTCGGCCTTGGTCGCAATCAGCGGCACCATCACCTCGGGCTTTACCGGCTTGCCGGAACGCTTGCCGGCCGCGGCCGCGGCCTCGAAAATCGCGCGCGCCTGCATCTCGGCAATCTCCGGATAGGCGATGGCGATGCGGCAGCCGCGGAAGCCGAGCATCGGGTTGAACTCCGACAGTTCGGCGGCGCGGTGCTTGAGTTTCTTCGGATCGGCGCCCATCGCGGCCGCAACCTCGGCGATGTCCTCGTCGCTGTGCGGCAGGAACTCGTGCAGCGGCGGATCGAGCAGGCGGATCGTCACCGGCAGGCCGCCCATGATCTCGAACAGCTCGGCGAAGTCGCCGCGCTGCATCGGCAGCAGCTTGCCGAGTGCCGCCCGCCGCGCGCGCTCGTCGTCGGCTAGGATCATCTCGCGCACCGCCTGAATGCGCTCCTCGTCGAAGAACATGTGCTCGGTCCGGCACAGCCCGATGCCCTCGGCGCCGAACTTGATCGCCAGCCGCGCGTCAGCCGGCGTGTCGGCGTTGGCGCGCACGCCGAGCGAACGCACCTTGTCGGCCCAGCCCATCAGCGTGCCGAACTCGCCGGACAGCGCCGGCTCCGTCATCGGCACCCTGCCGATCAGCACCTGGCCGGTGGAGCCGTCGATGGTGATCTGCTCGCCGCGCTTGAGCACCGCGTTGCCGGCCTGCATGGTCTGCGCCGCGGGATCGACGCGCAGTGCGCCCGCGCCGGAGACGCAGGGCTTGCCCATGCCGCGCGCGACCACCGCGGCGTGCGAGGTCATGCCGCCGCGCGTGGTGAGGATGCCCTCGGCGGCGTGCATGCCGTGGATGTCCTCAGGCGACGTCTCGACGCGGACCAGGATGACCTTGCGTCCCTCGCCTTTCAGGCGCTCGGCCTCGTCGGACGAGAACACAATCTCGCCGGAGGCCGCGCCCGGCGACGCCGGAAGCCCGGTCGCGATCACGCGCCGCTCGGCCTTCGGATCGATGGTTGGATGCAGCAACTGGTCGAGCGAAGCCGGGTCGATGCGCGTCACGGCTTCCTCGCGCGTGATCAGCTTCTCGTTTGCCAGTTCGACCGCGATCCGAAGTGCGGCCTTGGCCGTTCGCTTGCCGTTCCTCGTCTGGAGCATCCAGAGCTTGCCCTGCTCGACCGTGAACTCCAGGTCCTGCATGTCGCGGTAGTGCTTTTCCAGCGTGGCGTAGATGCGGGTCAATTCCTTGAATGCGACCGGCATCGCCGTCTCCATCGACGGCTTGTCGGAGCCTGCCTCGCTGCGCGCGGCCTCGGTGATTTCCTGCGGCGTGCGGATGCCGGCGACCACGTCCTCGCCCTGGGCGTTGATCAGGAATTCGCCGTAGAGCTTCTTCTCGCCGGTCGAGGGGTTGCGCGTGAAGGCGACGCCGGTCGCCGACGTGTCGCCCATGTTGCCGAACACCATGGCCTGCACGTTGACCGCGGTGCCCCAGCTTTCCGGAATGTTGTGCAAGCGGCGGTACGTGATCGCGCGCTGGTTCATCCACGAGCCGAACACCGCGCCGATCGCGCCCCAGAGCTGCGCGTGGGGCTGCTGCGGAAACGGCTGGCCAAGCTCCTCCTCGACGCGCTGCTTGTAGAGCGCGACAACCTCGGTCCAGTCGTCGGCCGAAAGCTCGGTATCGAGCGTGAGCGCGGCGCGCGATTTGTGCTCTTCGAGGATGTCCTCGAAATTGTGATGCTCGATGTTGAGCACCACGTTCGAATACATCTGGATGAAGCGGCGGTAGGAATCGTAGGCAAAGCGCCGGTCGCCGGAGTTGCGCGCCAGCGCCTCCACGGTTTCGTCGTTGAGGCCGAGATTGAGGACCGTATCCATCATGCCGGGCATCGAGGCGCGCGCGCCCGAGCGCACCGACACTAGCAGCGGGTTATCAAGATCGCCGAGCCGCTTGCCGGTAACGCGACCGATGTGGGCGAGCCCCGCCTCGACCTGCTTCTCCAGGTCTTTCGGATATTTCCGGCCGTGCGCGTAGAAGTGCGTGCAGACCGCGGTCGTGATTGTGAATCCCGGCGGCACCGGCAATCCCAAGTTGGCCATCTCGGCGAGATTGGCGCCCTTGCCGCCGAGCAGTTCCTTCATGCCGGCGCGGCCCTGCGCCTTGCCGCCGCCGAAGGTGTAGACCCAGCTTCCGGATTTCGAGGGCGATTTGTGCGATGGCTTGCGCGGAGCCTTGGCGGGCTTGCGCTGCGATTTGACCGATTTTCCAACTTTCGCTTTCGGGGCTGGACGGCGTGCCATGGGAGTCTCGCTGTCTCGATGCAGGGTTCTTGAAGACCCTTCCCCGGCGTTTCCTCGATTGGGTTGGTTTATAGCGTCAATTGCGGGCGGATGTTTCCCAAACTTTAGGTGGATCGCCCGCGATGCACAGGGCAATGCTAAGCCTCGCCCTCCATGGGAGTACGGCGGCGCAAACGGCAATCCCGGACCGTCTAACCCTCGATCTTCGAGAAATCCGCCACCGCCCGCGTCGCCTCGCGGATCTCGTTCAGCATCCGCAGCCGGTTTTCGCGCAGCCGCACGTCGGTCACGTTGACCGTGACCTTGTCGAAGAACGCGTCCACATAGGGCCTGAGCTTGGCGATCGAGGTCATGGCCGAGGCGAAGTCCTCGCGCACCACCGCGAGCCCCGCCTCCAGCACCGCGCCTTCGATGGCGCGGCCCAGCGCCTTTTCCTCGTCCAGTTCGTAGAAAGTGGCGTCCGGCGTTCCGCGGTACTCGAACTTGTCCTTCTTCTCCTCGATCCGCAGGATATTGGCCGCGCGCTTATAGCCCGCGACCAGGTTCCTGCCGTCGTCGCTGTCGAGGAACTTGTCGAGCGCCTCGATGCGGCGCACGACCAGCAGCAGATCGTCGTTGCCGGCATCCTTGCCATTTCTTTGCGCGAACACCGCGTCGACGAGATCGTGCCGCGCGCCCTGCTCGCGGAGCTGAACCTTGAGCCGCTCGGCGATGAACAGCATCAGGTCGTCGGCGAGCGCAGGGATCTTCGACTTGTCGCGCTCCAGGTTACCCTGCAGCTTGCTCAGCCGCTCGGCGCCGCTGCCGTCGCCGGCCTTCGGGCTATAGGTGCGCAGCTCGTGATGCGCGTGGCGCAGCGCGGTCGCGGGTAATGCGTGCGCGAAAATCGCCTTCAGGCGCAGACGGAGCTTGTTATCCAGAACGATGCGGATGACGCCCAGCGCGGCGCGGCGCAGCGCATAGGGGTCCTTGCTGCCGGTCGGCTTCTCGTCGATGGCCCAGAAGCCGGTGAGCATGTTGATCTTGTCGGCAAGCGCGACCGTGATCGCAACTGGATCGCCCGGCACCAGATCGTCCGGGCCCTTGGGCCGGTAGTGGTCCTCGATGGCGTGCGCGATCGCGGCGTCTTCCCCTTGGGCCTCCGCGTAATAGCGGCCCATGGTCCCCTGCAATTCGGGAAATTCGCCGACCACGTCGGTGAGCAGATCCGCCTTGCAAAGATGCGCCGCGCGTTCGGCGGTCGCGATGTCGGCGCCGACCAGCGGCGCGAGATGGCCGGCGAGCGCCACGATGCGGTCGATGCGCTCGGCCTGGCTGCCGAGCTGCTCGTGGAACACGATTTCGTTGAACTTCGGCAGCCGGTCTTCGAGCCTCAGCCTCAGATCGCTCTCATAGAAGAACTTGGCGTCGGACAACCGCGCGCGGATCACGCGTTCGCAGCCCGCGACGATGGCCTTGCCGCCGTCAGAGGCCTCGATGTTGGCGGTGAGCGTGAAAGCGTTGGCGAGCCCGCCGGTCTTGGGATCGCGCACCACGAAGCACTTTTGGTTGTTGCGGATGGTGGCGCGGATCACTTCGCCGGGGATCGCGAGGAAGTCCTCGTCGAACGTGCCCATCAGCACCACCGGCCATTCGACCAGGCCCGCGACCTCGGCCAGCAGGCCGTCGTCCTCGATCAGTTCGAGGCCGCGCGCGAACGCCAGCGTCTTGGCGTCGGCGCGGATCGTTTGCGCGCGCCGGGCCGGATCGACCACCACCTTTGCACGCTCAAGGCTGCGCACATAGTCGTCGAAGCGGCGGACCTTGATCGGCTCCGGCGCCATGAAGCGGTGGCCGAAGGTGATGTCGCCGGAGGCAACGCCGTCGACCTTGAACGGCACAACTTCCGGCTCCTCGGTCTCGGGCCCGAAAAGTGCGACGACCGCGTGCAGTGGGCGCACCCAGTTGAGCGCGCCGGGCTCGGCCGACCGCGCGCCCCAGCGCATCGCCTTCGGCCAGGGAAACGACGCCGCGATCTGCGGAACGATCTCGCCGATCACCTCGATCGCCGGCCGACCGGACTTCTCGATCAGTGCCAAATAGAAGTCGCCCTTCTTGTCGGGCTGCACCTTGGCCTGCTCGATGGACGAAAGCCCCGCCGCTTTCAGGAACCCGGCGATGGCCTGCTCCGGCGCACCGACGCGCGGGCCTTTGCGCTCTTCTTTCACATCCGGTTGCCGCACCGGCACGCCCGCGACAGTCAGCGTGAGCCTGCGCGGCGTCGCGAACGCCTTCGCGCCCTCGTAGGTCAGGCCGGCCTCGACCAGCCGGTCGGTGACAAGCTTCTTCAAATCCTCCGCCGCCCGCGACTGCATGCGGGCAGGGATTTCCTCGGAGAAGAATTCGAGCAAAAGGTCGGGCATCAGACGATCTTCTTATGGCTCCCGTCGCACATCGGCTTGTTGCCAGTGCGCTTGCAGGCGCAGAACCACGCCTCCTCCGCCTGTGCGGGTTTGTACTCCACGGGCGAGAAGCCCGTGCCCTTGTGCGAGCCGTCGCAGAATGGCTGCGACTTGGAGCGCCCGCAGGCGCACCACCAGTAGCTCTTGCCCGATTCCACATTGACGGCGATCGGCCGCCGTCCGCCGACTTCAGGTGTCGTGCTCATTGTGCCCCTCCTCCCTCCGTCGCAAGCCACGCCTCGCCGCACGCCTTCGCAAGCTCGCGCACCCGCAGGATGTAGCCCTGCCGCTCGGTGACTGAAATCACGCCTCGTGCGTCGAGCAGGTTGAACACATGGCTCGCCTTGATGCATTGGTCGTAGGCCGGCAGCGCCATGAGATGCCGCGCGCCGTTGCCGCCCTCGCCCTGCTCCCAGCCCGCTTCGAGGTACTTGCGGCACGCGCCTTCCGCCATCCGGAACTGCTCGAACAGCATATCGGTGTCGGCATGCTCGAAATTGTGCCTTGAGTATTCCTGCTCGGCCTGCAGGAACACGTCGCCGTAGGTTACCTTCTCCGCGCCCTCGCGGCCATTGAAGTTGAGATCGTACACGCGGTCGACGCCCTGCACGTACATGGCGAGGCGCTCAAGCCCGTAGGTCAGCTCGCCCGACACCGGCGCACATTCAAAGCCCGCGACCTGCTGGAAGTAGGTGAACTGCGACACCTCCATGCCGTCGCACCAGCACTCCCAGCCGAGCCCCCAGGCGCCGAGCGTCGGGCTCTCCCAGTCGTCCTCGACGAAGCGGATGTCGTGGAGCTTGTGATCGATGCCGATGGCGGCGAGCGATTGCAGGTACAGGTCCTGGATGTCGAGCGGCGACGGTTTGAGGATCACCTGGAACTGGTAGTAGTGCTGCAGCCGGTTCGGGTTCTCGCCGTAGCGGCCGTCCTTGGGACGGCGCGACGGCTGCACGTAGGCCGCGTTCCAGGCCTTAGGACCGAGCGCCCGCAGCGTCGTCGCCGGGTGGAAGGTGCCGGCGCCGACCTCCATGTCGTAGGGCTGCAGGATCACGCAGCCGCGGTCGGCCCAGAATCGCTGCAGCGCCAGGATCAGGCCCTGGAACGAGCGTTCGGGACGCATGTGGGCGGGAAGGTCGTCGACCATGGGGAATCCGGGCGCGTCGGCGCGCGCCGAGACCTAGCGGGGGGCTTGCGGGGGGTCAAGAACTTGGATGCGGGCGAACCGCGTCGCGCCGCACGTCCGCCGGGCGCTCAGCGGCGCAGGCGGTACTCGCCGGTCACCGGATCGCGCCGCAGCGTCGGCATCGCGGCGCGCTCGCGGTCGTCGACCCGCACCTTGCGCGCGCGGTCGAGTTCGCTGTTGACGCGGCGCCATTCGCGGACAGCGAGAACCGTGAGCACGGCGGCTCCAATGGTCCCGACGAGCCAGGCGACGGCAGGCGGCAGCACAGGCATTGTCCCCTCCTACAATCCGTAACGCGCCCAGAGCGCGCGCGCTTCGAGCGTCGACACCAGATCGTCGGCGAGGCTCGGCCCGCTCAAGGCCTGCTCCCAGCCGCCGCGGCCGACGCCCGGCAGGCGGCGGCCGAACAATCCGCGGTCGGCGATCACCGGCGTTTTGACCTTGTCGCCGTAACGCTCGCGAAGCACCGAGCGCAGATCGCCGATGGCGTCGACCAGGCCGAGTTCGCGCGCCCGGTGTCCGGTCCAGAATTCGCCCGTAAACAAGGCGGATTCGCGGCTGTCGAGCTTGGCGCCGCGCCTTGCCTTCACCAGCGCAATAAAGCTTTCGTGAATGTCACGCTGGATCGATTTGAGGCGCTCCACGTCCTCCAGCTTCTCCGGCAGGAACGGGTCGAGCATCGCCTTGCGCTCGCCGGACGTGTATAGCCGCCGCTCTACGCCGATCTTTTCGATCAGCTTGTCGAAACCGAAGGTGCCGCCGATCACGCCGATGGAACCCACGATGGACGACGGATCGCAGACGATCTCGTCGGCGGCGCAGGCGATCATGTAGCCGCCGGACGCCGCAGCATCCTCGCAGAAAGCGATCACCGGAATTTTCTTTTCGTCGGCGAGCGAGCGAATTCGGCGGTGGATCAGGTGCGACTGCACGGCGGAGCCGCCGGGCGAATTGATCGCAAGCGCAACCGCCTTGGCGCCGCGCATCTCGAACGCGCGTTCGAGCGAGCGGGCGACGCTTCCGATGGTCAGGCCGGGCCGCAGCGGCGAGGAAATGCCGATCACGCCGGCAAGCCGCACCACCGGCACAAGCACGCTTTCGCCGCCGAAGCGCGCGGGCAGCGCCGCGCGAAGGCGGGCCAGGGTTTTGTCGATCAGGGACGATTCAGCCATGATGTTTTACTACGTATGAAGCATGCGCAGTCACCTCAAGGGACCGTGCGCCGCATCCCCTCGCCTCACGCCCGGTCCATGGGCAGCGCCTGCCCGGCGCGCAGCACCGCCTCGGCCTCCGCCGACGGGCGTCCCGCCGCGTCGTTCAGCATCAGGCCAGGCAGGACCGACAACGGCGCGCTGCTGCCTTTGGCCGCATGCACCAGGACGCGGATCGCGGGCGCACCTGTGCGGCCATGCACCGGCAGCACCGCGATGCCGCCGAAACGCGGCTGCAACGCCGCAAGCACGTCGGCGAGCCCGTCGGCCCGCCAGATCAGCGTCAGCGCGCCGGCCGAATGCAGGAGCCGCGACGCGGCGTCGATCCAGGCCGCAAGCGTTCCGGATGACGCGACATGCGCCGTGCGCCGTGCGGCGTCGGGCGAGACGTTCTGGCGCGACGGATCGCTGAACGGCGGGTTCATCAGGACGTGATCGAAGGCGCCGAGATCGAGGCCCGCCGCAGCAAACACCGCATCGGGCGACGTTGCGTCGAGCGCCAGCACGCGCACGCGGTCCGACAGGCCGTTGCGCGCGATGTTGTCTTCGGCAAGCGCGGCCAGGTCCGGATCGATTTCGACCAGCGTCACCGCCGCGCCCGGCACGCGCCAGGCCAGCGCCAGTCCGGCCGCGCCAACGCCGGCGCCGAGGTCGACCGCCCGGTCGCCGGAGCGCGCGCCGGTCGCCGCGGCAAGCAGGATCGCATCGTGGCCGACGCGATGGCCGCGCCGCGGCTGCTTCAGCCGCAGCCGCCCGCCGAGAACCGCGTCGTCAGTCAGCTCGGCGCCGGGCGGCGTCAAGCCCGGTCTTAATTCGTGACCCAGGCCGGCCTCTTGCAGCAGTTGCCGCGCCTCGTCCTCGTGTTCCTCGCCAACCACCACCCGACGCGGCAGCATGCCGAGCGAACCCTCCAGAACGCTCATGTGCTGGTCCAGAACCGCATGCGGAATTTCGGCGCCCTTCAGCAGCGCCTCGATCGCGGTGATCAGCACCGCGTTATTGGTGCGGACAAGCTCCTTCATCGGATCAAGACCGCCGCCGCTCTTCGGCCGGCGCGCGCTGCGCGAGGTAGGCGAGCAGCTTCAATTCGCGCCGCCCGCGCGTCACCGTGTCGAGGATCAGCCCGCAGGCGATGGCGAGGAACGCAAGCAGCATCAGCCCGGTCGAGAGCACCGCGGTCGGCAGGCGCGGCACGACGCCTTCCTGCAAGTAAGTCACGACAATGGGGATCGCGAGCCCGACCGACGCGATCGCGAGCGCGATGCCGAGGCCGGAGAACAGCGGCAACGGCCGCTCGGAGCGATACAGCCGCAGGATGGTGCGCAGGATGCGATAGCCGTCGCGCCAGGTGTTGAGCTTGGACGCCGAGCCCTCCGGCCGCGCGTAGTAAGGAGTGGGCAGTTCCCCAACCGGGAGTTCCAGCTCCAGGGCATGGACCGTCAGCTCGGTCTCGATCTCGAACCCGCCCGACAGCACCGGAAACGACTTCACGAAGCGGCGGGTGAACACCCGGTAGCCCGACAGCATGTCGGTGAACGACTGGCCGAACACGTGAGCGACGAAGCCGGTCAACAGCCGGTTGCCGAAGCGGTGGCCGGGCCGGTAGGCCGCCTGCTCCCGGTCGACCCGGATGGCACAGACCATGTCGAGCCGCTCGTCCACCAGCTTCTGGATCATCGCCCGGGCGCTGGGCGCGTCGTAGGTGGCGTCGCCGTCGACCAGCACGTAAATGTCGGCGTCCACGTCGGTGAACATCCGCCGCACCACCCGGCCCTTGCCCTGGTGGCGCTCCAGCCGGACCGACGCTCCGGCCTTGGCCGCGGCTTCGGCCGTGCCGTCGGTAGAATTGTTGTCGTAGACGTAGATCGCGGCTTCCGGCAGCGCCGCCTCGAAATCGGCCACCACCCGGCCGATGGCCGCCGCCTCGTTGTAGCAGGGGACCAGGACCGCGATCCGGCCGCGCCCGGCAATCCAGGCCGCGGCGTCGTTGGTCCCATCGGTCGGCAGCATCGAGCGTCTCCCACCGGAGGCCAGCGTTTCGGCATGGGATGTCGCACCCATGGGCAGTGGACTTGTTCGCTTATCATAGCCCTTCTATGTGTTCGCGTGCTATTTGCAGGCAATTGGAGATCGCGCTTGGCCGTCGTCATTCCATTCAGCCCCGCCGATGCCAGCATCGACCGCCTGGTCGATCTGGTGACGCCCGACATGGAGCGGGTCAACGCGGCGATCCTGTCGCGCACCGGGTCGGACGTGACCATGATCCCGGAGGTCGCAAACCACCTGATCTCTTCCGGCGGCAAGCGGCTGCGTCCAATGCTGACGCTCGCCATGGCGGGGCTCACCGGCTACTCGGGCGACGGCCACATCAAGCTCGCGGCCGCCGTCGAGTTCATGCACACCGCAACGCTCCTGCACGACGACGTCGTGGACGAGAGCGAGATGCGCCGCGGCCGGCTCGCGGCCCGCATGCTCTGGGGCAACGAGGCGAGCGTTCTGGTCGGGGACTTCCTGCTCGGACAGGCGTTCAAGATGATGGTCGAGGTCGGCTCGCTGCGCGCGCTGGAAATTCTGTCTTCCGCCGCGGCCGTCATCGCCGAGGGCGAGGTCATGCAGCTCGACGCCGCCAAGAACACCGCAACCACTGAGGACGAATATCTCGCCGTGATCCGCGCCAAGACTGCGGAATTGTTCGCCGCAGCCTGCGAGGTCGGCCCGGTGCTGACCAACCGGCCAAAGGCGGAGGCCGCCGCCTGCCGGTCGTTCGGCATGAACTTGGGCGTCGCCTTCCAGCTCGTCGACGACGCGCTCGATTACGGCGGCAAGGCAGCCAAGCTCGGCAAGAACGTCGGCGACGATTTCCGCGAGGGCAAGATCACGCTTCCGGTGGTGCTGTCGTTCCGGCGCGGCGGCGAGACCGAACGCGAGTTCTGGATCCGGACGCTGGAGCGCGGCGAGGTCGGCGACAGCGATCTCGAAACCGCGGTCGGGCTGATGACCAAGCATCGCGCGCTCGAAGACACGATCAAGCGCGCGCAGCACTACGGTGCGATCGCCTGCGATGCGCTGGCGCTGTTTCCGGATTCGGAAATGAAACGCGCGCTGGAAGAGACCGTCGAGTTCTGCACCGCCCGGACGCATTGAGTTGCGTCCGCTCCGCGCCGCTTCTAACCCAGCGTCGTCGCTTTCACCCACCAGCGCGGATGCCGGGCGGACAATTGTTTCGCCGCTGCTTTCGCCGCGCGCGCAGTGCCGAACAGCCCGAAACAGGTCGCCCCCGATCCCGACATGCGCGCGAGCCGGCAACCGGTCTGTTTGCGCAGCGCCTCCAGCACGCGGGCGACCGCCGGCGCGATCGCGATCGCCGGCGGTTCGAGATCGTTGTCCTGGCGCGTGAGATAATCCAACAGCTCGCTTGTATCCCGCGGCAGGGCGCGGACCGCGGGTGCACGCCGCTTCCGGCCGGCCGGCAGGCCGAGCTTCGCAAACACGTCTTTCGTCGGCACTGCAACGCCCGGATTGACCAGCACCCCGTTGAGCTTCGGCATTGCGAGCGATTCGGACAACTTCTCGCCGATCCCGCGCATGCGCCGCGGCCTTGGATCGAGGCAGACAGGCACGTCGGCGCCGACCCGGCGCGCGGCGCGGACCAGTCGCGGATCGCCGGGCGCGATCCGGTTGAGCCGCGCCAGCAGGCGGAGCGCCGCGCCCGCGTCGGATGATCCGCCGCCGAGCCCCGCCGCGACCGGCAAACGCTTGTCGAGCGCAAAGCGGCCGGCCTTGAGGCCCGGCACCTCATCCGCGAGCGCATGGGCCGCCTTCAGCACCAGATTGTCGGACGTCGCACCCGCATCGGCTGCGGTCGCGCCGCGCACGGCGAGCGCAAGTCCTGGCCCCGGCGCAAGCGTCAGCCGATCGGCCTCGCCGGCAAAAACGACAAGACTGTCGAGCAGGTGATAGCCGTCGGCGCGGCGGCCGAGAACGGCCAGCGTGAGATTGACCTTGGCCGGGGCCGTTTCGGTCAAAATGCGCGAGCGCCGCGCGGCGGACTTGCCCGTCCGCTTGCGACGGCCCGGCCGGCTTGAAAGTCTCGCGATCACGGAATGCGCGGCCTCAGCCGCCGCCCGGCTTCTTCGGCTTGCCCGCGTTGGCCGCGGTCGAGGCCTCTTCGGGCGGCAGGCCGGATTCGAGCTTCTGCTTGATCTTGACCAGTTCCTCGGGCTCCGGCTTGAGGTCGCGCGCGTGCGACCACTGGAAGTTCGCTTCGAGCACGCGCCCGGTCTTCCAGTAGGCGTCGCCGAGATGGTCGTTGATCGTCGGATCGTCGGGCTTCAGCTCGACCGCGCGCTCGAGATGCCGCACCGCCTCGTCGAAATTGCCAAGACGATAGTAGGCCCAGCCGAGCGAGTCGACGATATAGCCGTCATCGGGCCGCTGCTCGACCGCGCGGCGGATCATCCGCATGCCTTCGTCGAGATGCACCCCCTGGTCGACCCAGGAATAGCCGAGGTAGTTCAGCACATGCGGTTGATCGGGATAGAGCTTGAGCGCCGTCTTGAGATCTTCCTCGGCCCGCTCCCACTTCTTGGCGCGCTCGAAGCAGATGCCGCGGAAATAGTAGATCAGCCAGTTCGGCCGCTCGGGCTTTTCGATGGTGGCGATGCCCTTGCCGTAGACGTCCGCGCATTCTTCGAACGCCTTGCGCCCGCGCTGGATGTTGCCCAGCGCCATGATGGCGTCGATGTCGGTCGGCCGCTCGGCGACCAGCTTGTTCAGACGCTCCTTGGCCTCGTCGGTGCGATCCAGCGCATCGAGATTGACGGCGAGCTGGATGTCGGCGTTGCGGCGCAGCGGCGACGCCACCGGGACGCGCTCGTAAACCTTGATTGCCTGCCGCGGATGCTTCAGCTGCTCGTGAAGGTCGGCAAGCGACAGCAGCGCCAGCGCATGATTGGGCTGCAGATAGAGCGCGAGCTGGAGATAGACGAGGCCCAGATCCTCGCCGCCGCGGCGGCCGAGCGCCGCGCCAAGCCCGTAGAGCACCTCGGCTGCGCCCGCGTCCGGAGCTTCGACCACACGCGGCAGTTCGCGCGCCCTACGGCTGAGGTTCAAACGCGCCAGCGTCTTGGGATCGAGCACGCCGTCGGCCGCGAGCCCGTTCTTTTGCTGAAATTCCCGAACGGCGCGAACCGTGCCGGGACCGTACACACCATCCGGCTTCAATCCGAGCTTGGCCTGGACTTCGCGCACCACGTCCGGCCTGACGGCCCCGCGCGGCGCGGCGGCGGCGCTTTCGCCGTCGGACGTCAGGACTTTCATCGACTCGACGATCAGCGGATGACGGGGCAACTGCGCATCAAACGCCTTGTACACCGCCAGAGCCTCGTCGCGCTGACCGTTGCGCGACAGCCACGAGCCGTAAGCCTCGACGACGCGCAGCGCCGCGGCATCGAGCTTGTGCGCGCGCTCGAAGCGCTTGCCGGCTTCCTTGCGGTTGCCGGAAATGTCGAGAATGAGGCCGGCGTGCAGATCCTTGAACAGGGCGTACCATTCGGCGCCCTTGAGTTTGTCGATCGCTTCCACCGCGCCCTTGGCGTCGCCCGCTCCCAGCATCGCCCAGGACGAAAGCAAGGTGCCCGCGAGATCGGTGATCGGTCCGCGGACGGACTGCGTCAGATTGGTCCGCGCGGCGGCGTACTGCCGCTGCTTCAGCGCGCGCACGCCCAGCACCAGCCGCGCGATGCGGTCGTTGCGGTCGTGCTGGATCATGCGCTCGGCAAAGCGCACGGCTTCGTCAACGTCGCCTTCCGCCAGGACCGAGAGGAAGGCGCGTTCGAGCAGTTCGATGTTGCGCGGATCGCCCCGCAGCGCGGCGCGGTAATAGGCCGAAGCCGCCGAGGCATCGCGCTGCACGCCCGCATGGCGCGCGGCCAGATAGGCGCCGGAAACCGAGGCGCGCGCGATCTCGTGCGCCGACGGAAGCGCCGGAATATCCCGTGTCCGGCTCTGGTTCTGGGCGGAGGCGCCCGACGGCAGGATCAAGATCAAGGCAACGGTGCCGAGCGCGGCGCCCGCGAGACGGCGGAACGGGACAGCGTATTTCACGGGCGATGGGCCTCCATGGGCGGGCTCCGGCGCGCCGACCCCCTGAATCGAGCGCAGAATGGCCTTTTTGCCAGCCGCCCGCAAGGACGGCACCCTGCACCCATTTCGCCGTCCACCTAACATTGCCCCATGTGGCAGCATCGTGGCCGGCGCGGTTTTGGCGGCTGACATTATTGAGAGAACGATTCTCCGCCCGCGTACGGATAACCCCACGACCGTCACATATTCGCGTACTTCGGCCCGCCGCCGCCCTCCGGCGCAACCCATGTGATGTTGGCGTTGGGATCCTTGATGTCGCAGGTTTTGCAGTGGACGCAGTTCTGCGCGTTAATGACAAATCGGGATTTCCCGTTCTCCTCGACCCATTCGTACACGCCCGCGGGGCAGTAGCGCGCCGATGGTCCGCCATAGACGCCGTACTCCGACGTCTGCTGGAGCGCCATGTCGGCGACTTTCAGATGACCCGGCTGATCCTCTTCGTGATTGGTGTTGGACAGGAACACCGACGACAGCCGGTCGAAGGTGAGCTTGCCGTCGGGCCTGGGATAGGCGATCGGCCGGCACTCGACGGCGGGCTTCAGCGTCGCTGAGTCCGGCTTGCCGTGGCGCAGCGTGCCCACGAGCGAGAAGCCGAAGGTGCTGGTCCACATGTCGAGACCGCCGGCTGCGATGCCGAGGAAGGTGCCGAGCTTGGACCACAACGGCTTGGCGTTACGCACCTTCCACAGGTCGCGTCCGATCTCGCCGTCGCGCCAGCCCGCGTCGTAGCCGCCGATCTCGTCACCGAAGCGGCCTTCCGACAGCGCCTCGGCGACGTTGTCGGCCGCAAGCATCCCCGACAGAACCGCGTTGTGGCTGCCCTTGATGCGCGGCACGTTGACGAAGCCCGCTGCGCAGCCGATCAGCGCGCCGCCGGGGAACGTCAGCCGCGGCACCGACTGATAGCCGCCCTCGGTGATGGCGCGCGCACCGTAGGAAATGCGCTTGCCGCCCTCGAACGTATCGCGGATCGACGGATGGGTCTTGAAGCGCTGGAATTCCTCGAACGGCGACAGATGCGGGTTCGAGTAATTGAGATGCACGACGAACCCGACCGACACCAGGTTATCGTCGAAGTGGTAGAGGAACGAGCCGCCACCGGTGGAATTGTCGAGCGGCCAGCCGAACGTGTGCTGCACAAGGCCCGGCCGGTGCCGGTCCGGCGCGACCTGCCACAGTTCCTTCAAGCCGATGCCGAACTTCTGCGGCTCGCTGTCGCGATCGAGGCCGTATTGCGCGATCAGCCGTTTCGTCAGGCTGCCGCGCGCGCCTTCCGCGAACAGCGTGTACTTGGCGCGCAGTTCCATGCCACGGGTGAAGCTCGCATTCGGCTTGCCGTCCTTGCCGATGCCCATGTCGCCGGTGGCGACGCCCTTGACGATGCCGTCCTCGATCAGAACCTCGGCCGCGGCAAAGCCTGGATAGATTTCGACGCCGAGCGCCTCGGCCTTGGTGGCGAGCCACTTGCAGACGTTGCCCAGCGAAACGATGTAGTTGCCGTGGTTCGACATCAGCGGCGGCATCAAGAAGTTGGGCAGACGCAGCGACACGTTTTGGCCAAGCCAATAGAAGCGGTCGTCGGAGACGGCAGTCTTGATCGGGCTGTCCTCGCCCCTCCAGTCCGGGAGCAGCCGGTCGATGCCGACCGGATCGATCACCGCGCCGGACAGGACGTGGGCGCCGACCTCGGACCCCTTTTCCACCACCACGACGCCGATCTCGGGCGACAGTTGCTTGAGCCGGATCGCAGCCGCCAGGCCCGCCGGGCCGGCGCCGACGATAACCACGTCGAATTCCATCGCTTCCCGGCCGGGCATCTCGTCTGCCATACGGGTCTCCAACGTTCGAATTTGGCGCTACACTACGCCATCGGGGGCGCGGCCGGGTATGCTCTAAAGCAGAACCTGTGGGCGCGCAGGGGCAGTTGGAATGGCCAACGGCGGCTATCTGGAAAAGGACCGGCTGGCGCATGTCATCGCCGCGATCCAGATCATGGCTGTGGCGGACGCGCCTTCGGGCAGCCTGACGCGCTGGATTGGGGAACTGGACGCCGGGGAGGCGGACGGCGAACGCGGTCGGACGGCGATCCACTATGCCGACCGCAAGAAGTGGTCGTCAGTGTTCGAGGAGCATCCGGAGTTCTTCAAGGTCTTCACGATGAAAGGCGAGCCGCAGGTGGCGCTGCGCATGCGGCTTGCGCTGTCGGCCCACGCGCAACCGGCAGACGGCGAGGCGAGCGACGCGCCATCGCTGGCGCCCGAACCCGCGTCGCCGGACGAGGACGCTCCGGCGGCGGCGAGGGCCGGCGAGACCCACAAGCGCACTAAGTCCACCGACCGGCCGCTCTCGAACGATCAGATCGAAGTGCTGATCAACACCGCGATCAAGCTGCACGGAATGACCGAAGGCGACGCCCGCCCCCCGGAACGCGGCGCCAGCCGCTGGCTGTTCTCCGCCGCTGGCGCAGTCGGCGGCGCCATTGTGGGCGGTGCGGCCGTAGCGGTCTTCGTGGCATTCATGGTGTGGAGCCCGGTCGCCATCCAGATTTTCGACTGAATTCCCCGATCTCATACTCTTCGACTCACCGAACCCCATGACGCCCGACCGCCGACAAGCCGCCCGCGACCTGCTCGCCTTCTATGTCGAGGCGGGCGTCGATGCGCCGCTTGGCGAAACCGCCAACGATTGGCTTTCCGAGCCGGTGGCTGGCTCACTACCCGCCGATGCGCCGGCCGCGATCGAGGCTGCTCCAGCGCCTGCTCCGATGCGCCCGCGCCTTGAGCGCGCAACGCCGGCTGCGCCCGTTGCCGCGGCGCCGGCCGCACCGGACGTTGCGGTGATGGCAGCGCGCGAAGCGGCCCGCTCCGCCGCCACACTCGACGATCTCCGCGCCATCCTCGATCGGTTCGACGGCTGCGCGCTGAAGGCCACCGCTTCGCGCCTGGTGTTCGCAGACGGCAATCCGAAGGCGCGGCTGATGTTCGTCGGCGAAGCGCCGGGCTACGAAGAGGACCAGCAGGGCCTCGCCTTCGTCGGGCGTTCCGGGCAATTGCTCGACCGCATGCTGGCGGCGATCGGCCTCGACCGCACGCAGGCCTACATCGCCAATGTCGTGCCGTGGCGTCCGCCCGGCAACCGCACGCCGACGCCGATCGAAACCCAGATCTGCCTGCCGTTCATCCAGCGCCAGATCGAACTCGCCAATCCAGACGTGCTGGTGACCGTGGGCCAGCCGTCCACCGGCGCACTGCTCGGCGTGCAGGGCATCACCAAAAACCGCGGGCGCTGGTTCGCCTATAACACCGGCACGCGCGAGATCCGCGCCATGCCGATGCTGCATCCGGCCTATCTGCTACGAACCCCGATCGCCAAACGCCACGCCTGGCGCGACATGCTGACGATCAAGGCGGCACTCGGCTGACGCCCGCCCCGGCCGCCGCGAGCGCGGCATTAACGATACGGCGCCGCGGGCAATCGCGCGCGCGTTAACCGGACCGACAGAAAGTCATCCCATCGCATTGCGTTTCGCATGTCGAAAGCAATGATGCGCGGGTGCTATCGATAAACGCGGCCGCGGGACTGCGGCAACCCGGCCGCCGGAGACTGACCATGAGCAGGGACATGCGCGCCTTGGCCCGCCGCCGTTATTTTGCGATCGTCACCACCAGCGCGGCATTGACCGCAGCCGCCGCCGCAAGCGCGAGCGCCCAGTCGTACCGTTCGCAGCCGCCGTGGCAGTCCGGTCCGGTTTATCGCGAAGCGCCGCCGTTCCGCGCCCAGCCGAGCCAGCAGCGCTCCGTGCCTGCTCAACGCCCGCAACAGACCGCGCCCGGCCCGGCCTATCGCGAGGTCCCCACCCAGACCCAGCGCACACCCGAGCCCGCGCCGGCACAGCAGCGTCCCGTTCAGCAGCAGCAGCAGCAGCGCGGCCAGACTGCGGCTGCATCCGGCGCGCGTGCCGCAGTCGCCTGCATTAACGAGAACAACGCAATCGCTCCCGACGCCGCGATCCGCAATTGCGACGTGGCGATCGCCGAGAGCATCAAGAACCTGGCCCGTGCGTACCATTTCCGCGGCGTCGCCAGCTACGGCAAGAACGACCTCAACCGGGCCATCGACGACTACGCCGAAGCGATCCGGCTCGATCCCGCCGAGACGGACTATCTCAATAGCCGCGCCGCCGCCTACGAAGCCAAGAACGACTTCGAGCGCGCGCTCGCCGACTACAACACCGCGATCAAGATCAATCCGCGTTCGGCCTATGCCTACAACAACCGCGGCGCGGCCTACCAGCGCCGCGGCGACTTCGCGCGCGCTTCCGCCGACTACGGCGAGGTGACGCGGCTGCAGCCGCAGAACGTCGACGCCTGGAACGCGCGCTGCTGGGTGCGCGCTGTGTCCGGGCGCGAGGCGCAAGCTGCGCTGTCCGATTGCAACCAGGCGCTTTCGCTCAAGCCGGACTCTGCCGACGCGCTCGACACCCGCGGCTTCGTGTTCCTGAAGCTCGGCCAGTACGACAACGCGATCAAGGACTTCGACGCGGCGCTGAAGCTCGACAACGAGCTCGCGGGCGCGTTCTACGGCCGCGGACTGGCGAAGGCCAAGAAGGGCGACGCGGCCTCCGCGCAGGCCGACATGACGGCGGGCCGTAAGCTTCGCCCCGACATCGCGGAAGAGTTCGCGAAATACGGGTTGAAGTAGAAGTTCTCCCCCTAGCCCGCCACCGCGAACTTGACCGCAAACAGCGCGGCCAGGATTAGCACCATCGGCTTCGCCTCGGCGAACTTGCCGGCGAAGATTTTGCACAGCGCGTAGGTCAGGAAGCCAAGACCGATGCCGGTGGCGATCGAATAGGTCAGCGGCATGGCGAGCGCCGCAACCACGCCCGGTGCGGCCTCCGTCAGATCGTCCCAGTCCATCTCGGCAAGGCCGCGCGCCATCACCACCGCGACGTAGAGCAGCGCCGCGGCCGACGCATAGGCCGGGATCATGCCGGCGAGCGGCGCGAAGAACAGCGCCAGCAGGAACAGCGCGGCGACCACGACGCCCGTCAGTCCCGTGCGGCCGCCCGCCGATACGCCCGCCGCGCTCTCGATGTAGCTCGTGGTGTTTGACGTGCCGAGCAGCGAGCCGATTGCGGTCGCCGACGAATCCGCGACCAGCGCCTCACGCATCCGCGGCAGCTTGCCGTCCTTGTCGAGCAGGCCGCCGCGATGCGCGACCCCGATCAGCGTGCCCGCGGTGTCGAAGAAATCGACCAGCAGCAGTGTGAAGATCACCATCAGCGCCGTGGTCTCGAACACCCGCGAGAAGTCGAGCGCGAACAGCGTCGGCGCAATCGACGGCGGCAGCGAGACGATGCCGCTATAGTTCACGAGCCCCAGCGGAATGCCGATGAAAGTGACGACGAGGATGCCGATCAGCGTCGATCCCAGAACGTTGCGGCTGTTGAGGGCCGCGATCAGCACGAAGCCGCCCAGTGCGAGGATCGCGGGCCAAGCCTTGAGATTGCCCAGCGTCACCAGCGTCACCGGATGGTCGACGACGACCTTCGCCTGTTCCAGCGCAATGATGAACAGGAACAGGCCGATGCCCGCCGAGATCGCGAGCTTCAGGTTGCGCGGAATCGAGTCGATGACATAGGCGCGCAGCGGCGTCACCGAAATGATTAAGGCGAATACGCCCGAGATGAATACGAACGCCATCGCCTGCTGCCATGTGTACTTGTAGGACAGCACCAGCGTGAAGGCGAAGAACGCGTTGAGCCCCATGCCGGGTGCGAGCGCAATCGGGTAGTTGGCGTAGAGCGCCATGATCAAGGTCGAGATCGCGGCTGCAAGGCAGGTCGCGACGAACACCGCGCCCTTGTCCATGCCGGCATTGGCGAGGATCGCCGGATTGACGAAGACGATGTAGGCCATCGTCATGAAGGTGGTGACGCCCGCGATGAACTCGGTGCGGACGTCGGTACCGTTCTGCGTCAATCCGAAATAACGGTCGAGCGCCGATTGTGCGCCCGCGCGTTCGCCGGTGTCTGTCATCGCCCTGCCCCATCGCGACGCGGCCTGTGCCGCCGCGCGAGAATAGCGTCTGGCGCCCGGCGATCGTCGCCCGCCGCGGACTTGTCCACCGGAGCCGCGACGCTATTGCGGCGCAACCGGCGGCACGGTCGAGCCGCGCGGGCGGACCATGGCCCAGCCGACCCTCAGCACCGGCAGGAAGCCGCCAAACCTGCGGTCGAAAGCGCGCGGCACTTCGGGAACGATCCCGGGAAACTGCCGCAGGATTTCCGGCGGCGGCCGTCCGGTGGTGTCGGCGGCGGGCCACACCACCACTGCGCCCTTGAGTTCGAAGTCCTCCGGCTTGAGCGTCGGCGCGTAGACCGGCTTGTCGCGGACATAGAGGCTTGGCCGGCTCGGTGCGGTCATCGCGATCAGCGCCGCGAGATCCTGGTCGCCGGCCACGATCTGCAGCGGCCGTCCCGTGCGGCGCTGGAAGTTCTCGGCGAAGAACCGGCCCATCTCGGCCGCGGGCCGATTGGCCCGCAGATCGACTGGATAAACCCACGGCAGGATTGCGACCGCTCCCGCGGCCAACACCGGCGGCAGCAACAGAAGCGCGGCCCAGGCCGGCCCGATCAGGTACTGGTTGGCGAGCGCGATCCGGTCGCCCGCCGCCACGACGATCGCGAGCCCCGACAGCACGACCAGGGGGGCCACGACAAAGTTCTCCGGCCGCCGCGTCATCAGCACGAACAGCGTCATCGCGACAGCGGGCGCGAGCGCAAAAACATAGATGAAGTCGCGCGCCGCCGGCCGCACCGGATCGCGAGCGAGTTCGGGGCGCACGCCGCGCGACGCCGAGACGTAGCCGCCCGCGAGCGACACCAGAATCGCGAGCCCGGCATGACTTAAAACCAGAACGCCGAACAACCGCGCCCAGGTGTTGAGGTTTTGCCTGACGCTCGCCGCGTCGAGAAACGACGTTCCGCCCGTGAGATCGAGCCAGATCAGATAGGGAAACAGGATCGCGGTCGCGATCAGCCCCGCGATCCAGGGCTCGACGGTGTTGAGTTCCTGGCGCGTGCGCGCGTTCCAGGCGGTGAAGGCGACCAGCAGTGCGAGCAGGATCAAGCCGGCATAGGTGACGAGCAGCAGCAGGCCTGCCTCGACGCCGAGTACGTACCAGTAGTGCCGCTTGCCGTGATCGACCGCCCACCAATAATGCATCAGGATCAGCGCCCAGATCGGCGTCGCCAGGATTTCCGGGCCGAACGACGGCGTCGGCACCGAAAACAGCGCGATACCGGTCATCAGCAGGACCGCAGCGACCGCGTGGGGCCGCCCCACGATCGGCAGCCCGAGCGTCAACACCGCCCAGAACGTCACCAGCACGCAAATCTGCGACAGCAGGTAGACGCCAAAGAGACCGAGGTACCGGTAGACGATCTCGGCCAGCCAGAACGCGCCCGGCGGTCCGAACTCGGTGCCGAGCTGGAACTCATGGCCGATAGCCAAAACCTCGGGCAGTTGTCCCGGCGGCGCGGAAAAGACCAGCGCCGGCACCAGCGTCCACAGCACGGCATGCGTTCCCGCCATGGCCCAGAACAGCGCCATCGGCCGGATGCGCAACAGTTCCACGAACAGGGAGATCGATACCATTACGCCCGCCGCACAAGCCCGCCGCACAATCCCCGACAACGCCCGCTTTTCGCGGGTCGAGCCCGCGTAGTCCCCGCGAATGCGGCGGCCGATCCCGCGGAAAGGCGGCTGCCGGCCGCAATATACAAGCAATGCCGCTCGCGTGAACCCGACCTGCGGCGGCGTCAGTCGGTGGCGATATGGGTCAGAGCGGCAGCCGCTCGCCGGCTTCGCGGATTTCGGCTTCGCCGATGCCGCCAAGTGCCGCGACAGGCGCGAAAGAGCGGCGGTGATGGACGGTGGGACCGAGTCGGTCGAGCGCCTTGAAATGCTCCGGCACGCTGTAGCCCATGTGGCGCTCAAAGCCGTAGCCGGGATGCGCCGCGCCGATCCGCGACATCAGTCGGTCGCGCGTGACCTTGGCGACGATCGACGCTGCGGCGATCGACAGCACCAGCGCGTCGCCGGACACCACCGCCTCGCAGTCGCAGCCGGCGTCGATGCGGTCGCGGCCGTCGACGAACACCAGCTTCGGCCGCACCGGCAGGGCGCGCACCGCGCGCGCCAGCGCCCACAGCGAGGCTTGCAGGATGTTGTCGCGGTCGACGCGCGCGGTCGAACCGAATGCGACCGCGACCTCGGCGTTCGCGCAGATGCGGCCGTAAAGCTTCTCGCGTTGTGCGGCATCGAGCTTCTTGGAGTCGTCGAGACCGCGGGGGATGCGTCTGGGATCGAGGATCACCGCCGCCGCAACCACCGGACCCGCCAGCGGGCCCCTACCGGCCTCGTCACAACCCGCGACCGGCCAGACGCCGCGCCTTCGCGCCGCGCGTTCGCGGGCGAAGGTCGGCCGGATTTCGAGCTCGGCGAGCGGCAGGCGCGCGGCGTTTGCAGGACTCATCGGCTGCGATGGTGCGCAGCGTCAACCGATTGTCAACGATATCGCTCAAAGGACTGTGAACGATGCCGCTGAAATTCCGTCAAACAGGATTCACATATTCACGGTTATTGCGGGGGTGCGCCGTATCGTGCGGCGAGGGAGCACCCCGATGGCGAACGTCAGCGTGGCGATCTGCGAGACATTCGACGGACCGGTTGCCGGATTCGGCGACGGCCCGGGCGACTGCACCGGGATTCTGCTGAACCGCCTCCACAGTTCCGTGCGCGTGCCGGGACGCGGCCTGAATTTCGAAGTGCGCTACCGCGACAGCCGGATCGAAGGGCCGGACAACGAATTCAGCTTCGAATTTCACGTGACCGAGCAGGACCTGAACGCCATGCTCGAGCGCGGACGGCCGGACCTGATCGGCGCATGCAAGCGCTGGATCGAGGAGCATGCGGCCAGCGCCCGCAGCGCAAGGCCCTACGTGCTGGCAGCCCGCTACTTCGAACCGCAGCCCAGCCGCCTTGCCGCCTAGAGCCTTTCCGGCTTTGAGGGAATCAAAGCCTGGCTCTAGCTTTTTGTTTTGACGCGTTTTCTTTACGCGAACCGATATCCACTTCGCTCGAAAACGCTCTAGTCGGGCAGCACCAGCCGGCCGTCGCCGGTGAAGCCGAAGCCGGGCGCGCGAACGACCTCCCAGATGTGACCGTCGGGATCGGCGAAATAACCGCGATAGCCGCCATAGCCGGTCGGCTCGGGCTGCCGCATCGCCTTTCCACCTGCTGCGATCCCGCATGCAAAGGCCTCGTCGACCTGCGCGTCGGTCTCACAGTTCCAGGCGAGGGTTGAGCCGCGGAACGCATCCTGCGTGAAAGCCCCTGCCGTCGCAGCGTCTTCCGCCAGCTTGTCCCAGCTCCACAGCGCCAGCACCGTCCCGCCGGCCTCGAAGAACGCGATTTCGTCGCCGGTCGCGCGCACCTTGCGGACGAACCCGAGCGCCTCATAGAAGCGCACGCTTTGCTTCATATCGCGCACGCCGAGCGTGACGACGGTCAGGACAGGCAGGCGTTGCGTCATCCGAACAAACTCAACTGCCTGGCCTGGGGATGAGGTGGCCGAAACTGCTCGGCCGAGAGCGCCGCTCTGTTCCTGTTCAAGCCGAACCTCTCGCAACCCGCTTCGAAACGGCGGCCGATCATCCAGGCGTAGGGACCCTTGCCTTTCATCCGTTCGCCGAAGGTCGCGTCGTAGTCCTTGCCGCCGCGCATGTCGCGCACGAGCTTCATCACATGCGACGCCCGGTCGGGATAATTGGCGTTGAGCCACTCGACGAACAGGTCGCGCACTTCGAGCGGCAGGCGCAGCAGCACATAGCCCGCGGTTTTCGCGCCGGCGAAGGCCGCGGCGTCGAGAATGCGCTCGATGTCGGCGTCGTTGATCGCAGGGATCACCGGCGCGACCATCACGCCCACAGGCACGCCCGCGTCGGCAAGCTGCCGGATCGTGGCGAACCGCCGCGACGGCGTCGGCGCACGCGGTTCCATGGTGCGCGCAAGTCCGGCGTCCAGCGTCGTCACGGAAATCGCCACCTTGACCAGATTGCGCTCCGCCATGCGCGCGAGGATGTCGAGGTCGCGCAGCACCAGGGCCGACTTGGTGACGATGCCGACCGGATGGCCCGCCCGCTCCAGCACTTCGAGAATGCCCCGCATCACCTTGTGTTTGCGCTCGATCGGCTGATAGGGATCGGTATTCGTGCCGATGGCGATGGTGCGCGGCTCGTAGCCCGGCGCCGACAATTCGCGCTCCAGCAGCGCCGGCGCATCCGGTTTCACGAACAGCTTGGACTCGAAGTCGAGACCCGGCGACAGGCCCATGAAGGCATGCGTGGGGCGCGCGAAGCAATACACGCAGCCGTGCTCGCAGCCGCGGTACGGATTGATCGAGCGGTCGAAGGAAATGTCCGGCGAATTGTTGCGGGTGACGATCTTGCGCGCGGAATCGACCGCGACCGTGGTCGCAAACGGTGGCAGTTCCTCAAGGCTGCGCCAGCCATCGTCGAACACGACTCTGGCGAACGGCTCGTAGCGGCCCGACGCATTGGACAGCGTGCCGCGGCCGCGCCGGCGATCGTGTGCAACCTCGGAACCCGAGAGAACGGAGACGCCCGGCAACGCGTCACGACCTGCAGGTCCGGAAGGTGCGCGCCGGGGCGGGACGCGCTGGGCTGTGGATGGCTGATGCATGGCCATAACCCTACAAGGCCTTAAAGAACAAAACAAGAACAATCTCGATTGGTTCCCTTATCTCTCCGCACAATTGCCCAAGCCGCCGGCGGTTTCAGATGTTATTCGTCACCAACAGGTCCCATCATAGGAGGTCCATATGCGCACGCTGATCGCCTTGGGTTTCGTTGCGGCGCTGCTCACGCTGGACGGCCGTCCCAGCCATGCCAGCTACGAAGGTCCTTGGTGCATGATCGCCAACGCGGGCCGGGACCATGTCATCGAACGCTGCCACTTCAGAAGCTTCGAGGCCTGCGAGCGTGAACGACAGTTCTGGGGCACTGCTGCGTTCTGCAACGTGAGCCACCGTTATCTCCCCAACTGGCACGGCCGCGGCATCGATCCACCGCGCTCTGCCACGCGTAAGGCCAAGGCGAGGCCGAAGTCCCGTTGAGCGAGCCTTCGTCACCCGCGCTCCCGGCCGATTGGCCGGCGGATTTCGTCTTCAAGAACGGCAAGATCGTCACCGTCGACGCGCGCGACACGATCGCCCAGGCGATCGCCATTGCGGGCGACCGCATTCTCGCGGTCGGACCGGACGCGGCGATGGCGGCGCACATTGCAACCGGCACCCACGTCACCGACCTTGCGGGGCGTTGCGTCGTGCCGGGCCTGACCGACGGCCACGCCCACATGGACCGCGAAGGCCTGCGCGCGGTGTTTCCGTCGCTCGGCCCGGTGCGCTCGATCCGTGACATCCAGGACCGCATCGCCGAACTCGCCCGCGGCAGGAGGCCCGGCGAGTGGATCGTCACCATGCCAATCGGCGAGCCGCCGTTCTATTTCGGCGTGCCTGAGTGCCTCGCCGAGCGGCGCTGGCCGGTGCGGCAGGAGCTCGATGCGGCCGCGCCCGGCAACCCGGTCTATATCCGCGCGATCTGGGGCTATTGGCGCGGCACGGCGCCCATCGTGTCCTGCGCCAACACCGCGGCGCTGCGCCACGCCGGCGTCGGGCGTGACACGATCTCGCCGGTCCCGGCGCTGACGATCGAGAAGGACGCGAACGGCGATCCGACCGGCGTATTCGTCGAAGACGAGATGCAGCCGGTCGCCGAAATGCTCTGGTTCCGCGAAGCGACGCGGTTCACCCACGAAGATCGCAGGCGCGCGCTCGCGGCCTCGATGCGCGCCTATCACGCCGCCGGCACCACCGGCATCTACGAAGGCCACGGCGTCGCGGACGAGGTGCTGCGCGTGTATCGCGAGGCGCGGCGCGAAGGCTCCCTCACCATTCGCTCGGCGCTGGCGTTCAGCGCCGACTGGAGCGCCGCTGACGAGACGCAGCTCGGCGAATTCGTCGCGGGCCTGCGCCGCGAGGCCGCCTCGGGCGACGCATGGCTGAAGATGGACGGGCTTTACGTCCATCTCGGCCGAAGCGAGGCTGACGATGCGCGGGCGCGGGCCGCACCCTATACCGGATGGGCCGGATTCAATGCCGCGCACGGACTGCCGCGCGAGCGCGCGAAAGAGCTGCTGCTGCAATGCGCGCGCCAGGACGTCCGCGCCGCGGCGATTGCGGGCGGCGGCGGGCTCGGCATGCTCGATCTGTTCGAGGAGGTCGACCGCGAGATTCCGTTGAAGGGCCGCCGCTGGGTGCTGAGCCACGTCAATGTGATTTCGCCGCGCGACGTAGAGCGGATCGCGCGGCTCGGCCTCGTGCTCACGACTCACACCAACGCCTATCTCGGCAAGGCGCTCGGCGCGACCGCGGCGCGGCTGCCACGCGAGCGGCACGGCGACATCGTACCGATGCGCTCGCTGCGCGAGGCCGGCATCACGGTGTCGCTCGCCACCGACAACGTGCCGGTCTCGCTATGGCACCCGGTCGCCCAGACCGTCATGCGCCGCGACCCGCGCACGCAGGCCGCCGTCGCGCCGGAGCAGGCGCTGTCGCGCATGGAGGCGCTGCGCTGCGCGACGGCCAACGGCGCGTACCTGACGTTCGACGAAGCCGAACGCGGCACGCTGGAACCGGGCAAGCTCGCCGACCTCGCGGTGCTGAGCGGCGACCCGCTGACCGCCGCCGAGGAACGGCTGTCGGCGATTTCAGCGGTCATGACCATGACCGGCGGCCGCGCCGTTCATGGCGCTCCGGAGATACTTGACTCCGTCAAGTAATTCGCCGACGCTTTCTTGATGCCGGCCCAGCCGACCGTCGACCCTCGCGTTGCCGCCGTCCGCCGCTTCAACCGCTTCTATACCCAGCGAATCGGCGTGCTGGAGGACGGCTATGCCGGCAGCCGCTTTTCGTTGACCGAGGCGCGCGTGCTCTACGAGTTGCGCAGGAGCGAGCGGTCGACCGCGACCGCCATCGGCCGCGAGCTCGGCCTCGATGCGGGATACCTCAGCCGCATGCTGCGCCGTTTCCGCAAGTCCGGCCTGATCCGCAAGGAGACGTCGCCGCAGGACGCAAGGCAGAGCTTCCTGTCACTCACCATCAGGGGCCGCAAGGCATTCGCCCCGCTCGAGGCCGAGAGCAATCGTCGGGTCGGCGCCATGCTGGCGCGGCTTCCGGCGGCGCGGCAGGCCCGGCTGGTCTCCACATTGCGGACCGCCGAAGCCCTGCTCAAGGACGACACCCTATCGAAACCGGCGATCGTCCTGCGCGAACCGGAAACCGGCGATCTCGGCTGGGTCGTCGCGCGCCACGCCGTGCTCTACGAGCAGGAGTTTGGCTGGGGCGGCGAATTCGAGGGCCTGTGCGCCCGGATCGTCGCGGATTTTTCAAAGAACTTCGATCCAAGCTGCGAGCGCTGCTGGATCGCCGAGGCCGACGGCGAAATCGCCGGTTCGGCGTTTCTGGTCAAGGACACGGAGGACGTGGCGCGGCTGCGGCTGCTGCTGGTCGAGCCGTTCGCACGCGGACTTGGCCTCGGCAGCCGCCTCACCGACGAATGCATTGCCTTTGCGCGCGCCTGCGGTTACCGGCGCATCACGTTGTGGACCCACGGCGTCCTGGCCGCCGCGCGGCACACCTACGCCAAGGCCGGGTTCCGCCTGACCTCCAGCGAAAAGCGCCGCAGCTTCGGCAGCGATGTGGTCAGCGAGCACTGGGACCTGGAACTTTCTCCCCCGCGCGCTCGAACCTGAACGCCGTTTCAGCCGACCAAGGATGGAACGCGGCGTGTCCGGCCCATCGGCCGGGCGACGGCCCGCGGAATGTCACACCCGAACGATGGCCGAATGGCCGGGAGAACTCACATGCGCAAGTTTCTGATCGCCGGCGCGCTCGCCGCCGTTGCCCTCACCCAGGCCCAGCCGAGCGAAGCCTCGTTCCGCGGCAAGTGGTGCGCCAAGCAGGATATCGGCGGCGGCACGGCCACCGAACGCTGCGATTTCCCGACATACGGGACCTGCTATCGCTACATCGCCTCCATGCCCGGACGTTCGTTCTGCATCCAGAACCAATGGCGCGCCGGCAACTGGGGCATCGACGAGGACCTCGACGGCAACCGCTTCAACATGCGTTACCGGTAAGCGTCGCTTCGGCGATCTTCGCCCATTGGCGGCTGCGGGCCGAACGGCCCGCGGCCGCTTCAGGCTTTTCTTGCGCGCGCGGCAGCCGGCTTGCGGCTCTGCGGCGGCGCAGCTTTTTTCTTCGGAAGCGCATGACGCCAAGCCATTTCCAACGTATGGCGCAATTCCGCTGCGCTGAACTTCGACAGCGTCACGGTGGTCCAGCCCTGCAGGCCCCACGCATTGGGCACCGGCGCAAACGCGTCGGGCGCGACCGTGCATTTCAATTCCTGTTCGTCCGGGGCGAACTTGAAATTCGCCGTGCGGCCGCCGGGCGCGAGCGTCGCGTAGATGCGCGCGACCTTGAACGCCGCGCGGTCGAAGTGCGGCGCCTCCGTCGTGCCTTCGAGCGACAGCGCGATACGGCGGAATTGCGCGGCGGTGGCCATGCGCTACACCGTCGCGCCCTTCGCCTTCTCGCGCCGCAGATGCTCGTCGAGCCGCGGCATGATCTCGACGAAGTTGCAGGGCCGGTAGCGGTAGTCGAGCTGGTGCACCAGGATTTCGTCCCAGGCGTCGCGGCAGGCGCCGGGCGAGCCCGGCAGACAGAAGATATAGGTCGCGCCGGCGACGCCCGCGGTGGCGCGGGTCTGGATCGCCGACGTGCCGATCTTGGCGTGGCTCACCATCAGGAACAGCGTGGCAAAGCCGTCCATGCGTTTCTCGAACATCGGTTCCAGCGCCTCCGGCGTCACGTCGCGGCCGGTAAAGCCGGTGCCGCCGGTGGTGACGATCACGTCGATCGCCGGATCGGCGATCCATGCCATCACCTGGCCGCGGATCTTCTCCACGTCGTCGGTGACGATTGCGCGCGCCGCGACCGCGTGCCCGGCCTTCGCGATGCGCTCGGCGAGCGTGCCGCCCGACTTGTCGTCCTCCAGCTTGCGCGTGTCGGACACCGTCAGCACCGCGATCTTGAGCGGGACGAACTGGCGATTCTCGTCGATGCCGGGCATGGCGTTTTCCTGTAGGATGCCGCCAACGATGCCGGTGCAACGGTGCATCGTCAACACACTGGGGAGGATACGATGCGAGGATTATCGTGCGCGTTTGTGGCCGGACTTCTGCTGGCCTGCACGGCCGGGATTTCGGCAGCGCAACACGAGGTCAAGCTGAGCAACGGCACCGTGCTGCAGCCCAAGCCCTATTTCATCGTCAGCTACATCGAGACCGCACCCGACGCCGCCAAGGCCGCAGAAGCGCTGATCCGCAAGCAGGTCGCCATCGGCAAGAGCGCCAAGGGCAACTTGCGTTTCGAGGCGCTCAAACGCCAGGGCCATCCCAACCACTTCGCGATCGTGGAAACCTGGGAGGACCCGCAATCGCGCGAGGCGCACGCCAAGTCCGCGGGCAAGATCGAGTTCCGCAAGGCGATCCAGCCGATGCTCTACAGCCCCTACGACGAGCGCCCGCACGTCGGCCTCCTCGCCGCCGATCCCAAGACCGTTGCCGCCGGCCGCCGCGGCACGGTCTATGTCATCACCCACGTCGACATCATTCCGACCGAGCAATTCGCGCCCTGCAAGCGCCAGGTCGACGAGAAGGGCCCGTGCGGCAACGCCATGGTTACCCAACTCGCGGAGGAGAGCCGCAAGCACAAAGGCATGGTGCGCTTCGACGTGCTGACACAGTCGAACCGCCCGAACCACATGAAGATCGTCGAGATGTGGAGTTCCGCGCGGGCGCAGCGCGCGCACACGGTGACGCCGGAGGTGCAGGCGTTCCGCGACCGGCTCGCGGGCATCAAGGTGGGCAGCGGCGTCAACGCCAACCCGCTGTTCGTGATCAATTCGCTGTCGGGGAGTTTGTACGACGAGCGGATTTACCGGGGGATGTGAGGGGGAAGGCTGCGCCCTACAACTGCGCCGCCACAAACGTATTGCACGCCCTGACGTTCCCCTGCTTGAACCCGGTCGTGAACCAGCGCTTGCGCTGCTCCGACGAGCCGTGGGTGAAGCTGTCGGGCACCACATAGCCCTGCGAGCGTTTCTGCAGCATGTCGTCGCCGATCGCGGCCGCGGTCTGCAGGGCCGCGTCGATGTCGCCCGGCTGCAAGAGCTTCCAGCGCGCCTCGGCGTGGTTGGCCCAGATGCCGGCGAAGCAGTCGGCCTGCAGTTCGACGCGCACCTGCATGCGGTTGGCCTCGGTCTTCGAGGGCGCCGCGCGCTGCGCCTGCTGCACCTTGCCGAGGATGCCGAGCAGGTTCTGCACGTGATGGCCCACTTCGTGGGCGATCACATAGGCCTGGGCGAACTCACAGGCCTTGCCGTTGCAGCCCTTGAAGCGGCGTTCGAGGTCGCGGAAGAACGAGGTGTCGAGATAGATTTCCCTGCTCGGCGGGCAATAGAACGGACCCATTGCGGCGGCGGCATGCCCGCAGCGCGATTGCGTGGCGTTGGCGAACATCACGAGCCGCGGGCGCTGATAAGTCTGGCCGTCGCGCTCGAACACCACCTTCCAGGTCGAGTCGGCGCTGCCGAGCACGGCGGCGACGAACTTGCCGACGTCGTCGGTCGGCGTTCCGGTGCGGACCGGGCCGCCGCTGCGCGACTGGTCGAACTGCGGCGCGCTGCCGCCGCCCATCACCATTTCGGCGCCGCCGATCAGCACGCGCGGATCGATGCCGAGCGCGTAGCCGATGATGCCGAGCACGATCACGCCGCCGATTCCGAGCCCGCCGCCGGTGCCCATCGGGAAACCGCCGCGCCCTCCGCCGCCACCGCTGTCGCCGCGGCGATCCTCGATGTTGCCGCTGCGAGGCAGATCGTCCCAGCGCATTTGTTTTCTCCGCCGCCGTGTTCGGCGATTCAATCGATTCAACTAGGCAATTGTTGCCGGGCGCGAACGCGCTGTCCATGCGCAACGCATTCGGCTACCGCAACAACTGCACCGAAATGTTCGGGTTCCTTATGATTTCCAGCATCTTGTCATTGCCGTGGCGAATTTCCCATCAACTGAATTTTTACCTTGGAGCGTCATCCTGACGGTCGTCGGTTTGTAGGTCCCGCGTCGCCGACCGCGTCGCCTGAGTCAGAGTTCTGAGTCATGGTAGAGTCGCGTCGCGGGGCGTCCTCACGGGCGCCCCGCGTTAGTTTTGAGTCCCCGCGTTCGGCGCCGCAACCGGCGCGCATCGCGTCGCACATCATTTTGGGCGACTGCGTCGCGGAAATTTCGAAGCTGCCCGCCGACTCCGTCGATCTGGTGTTCGCCGACCCGCCGTACAATCTCCAGCTCCAGGGCGACCTCAAGCGGCCCGACGATTCCAAGGTCGACGCCGTCGACGACGACTGGGACCGGTTTTCGAGCTTCGCGTCCTACGACGAATTCACCCGCGCATGGCTCGAAGCCTGCAAGCGCGTGCTGAAGCCCTCCGGCACGATCTGGGTGATCGGCTCCTACCACAACATCTTCCGCGTCGGCACCGCGCTGCAGGACTTAGGGTTCTGGATCCTCAACGACGTGGTCTGGCGCAAGTCGAACCCGATGCCGAACTTCCGCGGCCGGCGCTTCACCAACGCGCACGAGACGCTGATCTGGGCGTCGCGCGACCAGAATGCGCGCGGCTACACCTTCAACTACGAGGCGCTGAAGGCCGGCAATGAGGACATCCAGGTCCGCTCCGACTGGACCATCCCGTTGTGCACCGGCGAGGAGCGGCTGAAAGGCCGCGACGGCAAGAAGCTGCATCCGACGCAGAAGCCTGAGGCGCTGCTGGCGCGGGTGATCCTTTCCAGCTCGCGGCCCGACGATCTGGTGCTCGACCCGTTCTGCGGCACCGGCACCACCGGCGCGGTGGCGCGCCGCCTCGGCCGGCGCTTTATCGGCCTGGAGCGCGAAGAGGCCTATGCCAAGGCCGCCGAGAAGCGCATCGCCTCGACGCAGCCCCTTGAGGCGCCCACGATCGCGCCGTTCATGACCGCGCGCGATGCGCCGCGCGTGCCGTTCTCGGCGCTGGTCGAACGCGGGCTGATCTCGGTCGGCGCGAAGCTCGTGGACGCGAAGAAAAAGCACCGCGCGCTGGTGCGCCCGGACGGGGCCGTCGCGCTCGGCGAGCAGGTCGGCTCGATCCATCGCATCGGTGCGCTGGCGCAAGGCCTGGAAGCCTGCAACGGCTGGACCTTTTGGCACGTCGAGACGCCGAAGGGCCTGATCTCGATCGACGACCTGCGCGGCAAGGTGCGGGCCGAGATGGCCGAGGCCTGACGTTTCTAGACCGTCTCCATCCGCCGCGGCGCATTGATCGCATCGCGCGGCGGCCTGCCCTCCAGTGCATCGGCAATGCTGTCGGCGGCACGCATCTCGATGGCGAGCCGTACCCGCGCCACCGCCGAGCCGAGATGCGGCGTGAAAAGCGTGCGCGGATGGGCGAGAAGCCGCGGGTCGATCTCCCGCGGACGATCGGGCAGCGCCCAGTCCTCCATGGCGAAGACATCGGCCGCATATCCGCCAAGCCGGCCCGCTTCGAGCGCGTCGGCAACGGCTGACTCGTCGACCACCGAGCCGCGGCCGATATTGATCAGAAGCGCACCCGGCTTCATCGCAGCCAGTTCGGGCCGCCCGATCAGACGATGGGTCTGTTGCGTCAGCGGCGCGGCGGCGATGACATAGTCCGCAACCGGCAAGGCTTCGCGCAATTCAGCCGGATTGACGCCCGCCGGCCATCCCAATTGCGGGTCGACGCCGATCAGCCCGCAGCCGAAACCGGCGAGCCGCTGAGCGACGGCACTGCCGACCTTGCCCATGCCCACGATCGCCACAGTCGATCCGTCGAGCCCTGTTCCGTAGAGCACCGGCCGCCAGCCGTCGAAGCCGCCGGAGCGCACGAGGGCGTCGCCGTCGCGGATGTTGCGCGCCAGTCCGATGACAAGGCCGACCGCGAGTTCCGCAGTCGGCTCGGTCAGAAGGTCGGGCACGATGGTGATCCACACGCCGGCCTCGGCACAGGCCTCGACATCGAAATTGTCGAAACCCTTGAGCGCGCAGGCGACGACCTTGAGCCTCGGACAGGCCGCAAGGAACTTGCGGTCCACGATGTCGCTCATGAATGCCAGCACTGCGTCGGCGTCGCGCGCACGGCGCAGCACCTCCTCGCGCGGCCAGGGCTCGCGCGTTCGGTTGGCGTCGATCTCGCCGAGCGCGGCAAGCCGCGTCAGCACCGCGTCGTGCACCCAGTTGGTCACCACAATGCGGGGCATGTCATTTCAGCTGTTTGCGCAGCCACGCGCCGAGGCTGTCGACCACCACGACGCAGAGCAGGATGGTGATCAGGATCGCCGATACCTGGTCGTAGCGGATGACGCGCAGCGCCGCAATCAGCTCGAAGCCGATGCCGCCTGCGCCGACGATGCCGAGCACGGTTGAGGCGCGGAAATGGTACTCCCAGCGATAAATCGTGATGTCGGCAAGCTGCGGCAGAACCTGCGGCAGCACCGCATGGGTGATGACCTGGAACCGGCTCGCGCCCGCTGCGCGCGCGGCCTCCAGCGGCCGCGGATCGACGTGCTCGATGGCCTCCGCATAGAACTTGCCGACCATGCCGGTCGAATGCAAAGCGAGCGCCAGGACGCCCGGCAGTGCACCGAAGCCGACTGCCGCCACGAACACGATGCCCATGATCAGTTCAGGCACCGAGCGCAGCGCGCTCAGGATCAGGCGGCAGGACTGCGAGACAGCAAAATTCGGCGACGTGTTGGGGGCAGCCAGCAGCGCCAGCGGCAGCGAGATGACGATCGCAAGCGCGGTGCCCGCAATCGACATCGCCAAAGTATCAACCAGCGGGCCGACCCAGGCTCGCCAGCGCGAGAAGTCCGGCGGCACCATTTCGGAGGCGAGCTGACCTAGCGCCGGGCCGCCCTCGATCAGCCGCTGAGCATCGAAGAAGCCCGTCAGCCACAGCGCGCCGAAACAGACCAGCACGATCACGCCGACGAGCCCGGCGTGCCGAAGGACGGCGCGCCGGTGCTCGTGGAGGATGCCGATGTGACCTGCGGACGGCGCGAGCATCAGCTCATCTTCGACAGGTCGAGGTCGAGAATCTTCGCGGTGTCGCGCAGGATATCGTAGGCCTTGTCGTCAACCGGCGCGAAGCCTTGCACGCGGAACGACTTCAGGATCGCAGGATCCTTGAGATCGAGGAACGCGCTGCGGATTTTCGCCTTGAGCGGTCCCACGAGATTGCCCTGCATGGTCATCGGATAGTTCGGGATCGGATCGGACAGGCCGATCTGCCGGAGCTTGGCCCCGTCGACGGTCTTGCGCTCGATCAAGGTCCGGTAAATCTGCTCGGACAGCGCGCCGGCGGGGACTTGTCCATTCTGCACCGCGCGCGCGATGGCGTCGTGCGTTCCCAGATGCACCGCCTTGTAGTCCTGGCCGCCCTTGAGCCCGCGCTTCTGCAGGTACGCGCGCGGAATGAGATGGCTCGACGTCGAGGCCTGGTCGCCATAGCCGAACGCCTTGCCGCGGATGTCGGCGATCTCCTTCACCGGCCCGTCGGCCTGGGCGATCAGGATCGAATGGTAGGTCGGCTTGCCGCGCTCGATGCCGACCGCGAAGGCCTCGATGTCCGGGGCGCGCGACTTCGCCAGCACGTAGGACAGCGGCCCGAAATAGGCGACCTCGATGCGGCCGAAGCGCATCGCTTCGATCATGGACGAGTAGTCCGTCGTCACAACCAGTTCGATGGACTTCTCCAGGGCCTTTTCCAGATGCGCCTTCAGCGGCTGCGCCTGCTGGATCAGCGTGGAGGCGTTCTCGTCCGGAAGCAGTGCGACACGGAGCTTGGCCGGATCGCGGGACTGCGCCAGAGCAGGCGCGGACGACAGGGCGAGCGCGGTGGCAGCGCCACCGAGGAAAAAACGGCGGTTCATGCGTGGGTTCCCGTCTTGAGTTGGAGCGGTTCTTCGGAGTCTTCGTCGTTGTCGGCCGGCTCGGCGCCGTAGATGCGAAGCGTCTCGGCGCGGCCGAGCTTCGACGGCGAACCGTCGAATACCACCGCGCCTTTCGCGAGCCCGACGATGCGGTCGGCGAACCGGCGCGCGAATTCGAGCTGATGCAGGCTGACGACAGCCGCGATGCCGTCGGCCTTGCAAATGCCGTGCAGCAGCGAGAGGACGCGCTCGGCGGTCGCCGGGTCGAGGCTCGCGACCGGCTCGTCGGCGAGAATCAGCGCGGGCTCCTGCACCAGCGCCCGTGCGATGCCGACGCGCTGCTGCTGGCCGCCGGAGAGCTGGTCGCAGCGGCGCAGCGCATATTCAATCAGCCCGACGCGCGCGACGGCGTCGAGCGCACGGCGCTTCTCGGTCGCCGAAAACGGCAGCAGCGTGCGCAGACCCGAATGATAGCCCAGCCGGCCGGTCAGCACGTTGGCGAGCACCGTGGCACGCCCGATAAGCTGATGCTGCTGGAACACCATCCCGGTGCGGCGGCGGTGGCGGCGCAGCGCGTGGGGCTCGCGAAGATCGTCGGCCTCCTCCGCAACGACCTTGCCCGCGGTCAACCGGACCAGGCCGTTGAGCGATCGCAGCAGTGTCGACTTGCCGGCCCCGGAAGGGCCGAGCAGGACGGTGAAGGCGCCCGGGGCGAACGTCAGGCTGGTGGCGGCGAGGGCACGCGTGCCGTTGGGATAGACGACTTCGGCCTGTTCTGTCCGGATCATGGAGACTCGCGTGCGCTGTTTCGCGCGCTTCGAGTCTCATTCAGCCGTGAACGCTGCACGACGCAGCGATGACAATCCCGTGACATCCCCAGTTGCGCAACTTTCCTGTGCGTCTAGGCGGGCGCGATCTCGCAGAGCAGCTTGTAGATGCCGAGCGCCGCGCCGGGGAATTGCGCCGCAAGCGCATCCGCAATCCGCTCGGCGTCGGCGAGCCGCAGCGTCTCGACTGCAAGACACGCTGCGATCTTGCCGTCGCCGCCGCGCACCTTTTCCTCCTCGGACACCGGAAAATCGGCCACGCTCGCCGCCGTCCAGACTTCCGCGCAGGCGACGGCGTTGTCCGCGGCAAGCTCCATCGCTGCGGCTTCGAGCGCGCCCGCTGCGGGCGGCGACGTAAAGCGCAGTGTCACCAGCACCGCGCCGCGCATCGCGCCGAAACGCGCGCTGCGATGACACACCGTGCGGATCGCGTCGCGGAACGGACCCGACATGATGCCGCGCGTCAGCGGCGTCGGGTTGTTCAGGCGTTCGAGATAGGCCGGCGATTTCAACACCGCCGGCGACTGCGTGATGTAGCAGGCGAAATAGGGCGGCGTGCCGCGCACCGCCTCGTAGCGGCGGCCGAGCAGGAAGCCCGGCACCGCGATCCGCTCGGCCAGATGCTCGCCCTGGTACCAGGCCTCGAACTCGGCTTCGCGGCCCGGCGCACAGCCGTTCCAGATCGCAAGGATGCCCATTGCTTCGTTCATCGGCGACCCACTCATCCGCCTTTGGCGCCCTTGGTGTTCACATACAGCGCATAGAGCGAATGGCTCGCCGCCATGAACAGCCGGTTGCCCTTCGGGCCGCCGAAGCAGACGTTGGCGCAGCGTTCCGGCAACGAGATGTGCCCGATGGGCTGGCCCTGCGGATTGAAGATGCGAACGCCGTCGAGCTCCGCCGTGCCCATGCCCCAGCCGCACCAGAGATTGCCGTCGGCATCGACGCGGAAGCCGTCCGGCGTCTCCTCCCTGGTGCACTTGATCAGGATGCGGCCGTTCTTGATTTTCTCGCCGTCGACGTCGAACACGTAAATCGCGCGGTCGCCGGGCTGGCTCTCGATGACGTAAAGCAATTTTTCGTCCGGCGAGAACGCAAGCCCGTTCGGGCGGCGCACCAGGCCTTCGCTCACCACCGCCGCCTGGCCCGACTTGCCGTCGATGCGATAGACCCGCTGCGGCAGTTCCTGCTCGCCGGTCTCGCCGTTCCAGTTGCCGTCGATGCCGGCGGTCATGTCGGTGAACCAGATCGAGTCGTCGGACTTCACCACCACGTCGTTCGGCGACGACAGCCGCTTGCCCTCGAAGCGGTCGCACAACACGGTGATGCGACCGTCGTATTCGGTGCGCGTCACTCGGCGGCCGTGCTCGGCAGTGACGAGCCTCCCCTGGCGGTCGCGGGTGTTGCCGTTGGCGTAGTTCGAGGGCTTGCGATATTCGCTGGTTGCGCCGGTCGCCTCGTCCCAGCGCATGATGCGGTTGTTGGGGATGTCGCTCCAGTAGAGGCAGCGCGCGTCGGCGAAATAGACCGGCCCCTCGGCCCAGGAAAAGCCCTCGGAGAGCTTCTCGACGCTCGCGAGCAGCACGCGGTATTTCTCGAAGCTCTTGTCGAGCACCTTCACCGCCGGGTCCGGCAGGCGTTCGTTCAGCACCCATGCCGCGGTCGTGGTCGGATACATGGCAATTCCCTTGGGCCTCCCTGTGGTTGGCGCGGAGCATAGCAGGACTGCCGCCGCGGGAACCCTCATGCGGACGAAGGGCTTCGTTGCTATAATGCGTCCGCTCACACCGTCCGGGACCGTCCCCAGGAATCGCCCATGAACCAGATGCCCAAGACCTTCGACCGCTCAACCGAGGACCTCGGCAATTCCATCCATCTCGAACACGTCAATGTCGCGATCCCTGACCAGCGCATCGCCTCGCTGTTCTACGGCGCGGGCCTCGGCCTGACCCGCGATCCGTTCCTGATGGTGATGGACGACAACATGTGGATGAACGCGGGGAAGAGCCAGTTTCATCTGCCGACCGGCAAGGCGCAGGTGCTGCGCGGCCGGACCGGCCTGGTGATCGAAGGCCGCGAGGCGCTGCTGGCGCGGCTCGCGCGCGTGAAGCCGCATCTCGCCGACACCAAGTTCGATTTCGCCGAGCACAACGACTACGTCCAGGCCACTTGCCCCTGGGGCAACACCGTGCGCGTGCATGAGCCGGACGCGTCGCGCTTCGGCCGCATCACCCTCGGCATCCCGTATGTCGAGTTCGACGTGCCGGTGGGCTCGGCGCGCGGCATCGCCGACTTCTACCGTGCGATGATCGACGTGCCGGCGGAGGTGGTGAACGGCGACGGCACGACGGCGAAGGTTACCGTCGGCAAGAGCCAGCACCTCTTGTTCCGCGAGACCGACAAGCCGCTGCCCGACTTCGACGAGCACCACGTGCAGATTTACGTGGTGAACTTCTCCGGGCCCCACAAGCGGCTCGGCGAGCGCGGCCTGGTCAGCCGCGAGGACAACCAGTACCAGTACCGCTTTCGCGACATCGTCGATCTTGCGACCGGCAAACACCTCTTCACCATCGAGCACGAGGTGCGAAGCCTCACCCATCCGATGGCGCTGCGCCAGCTGGTCAACCGCAACCCGGCGCAGACCGCGCGCAACTACTCCATGGGCCACGACGAAACCACCTGGGCGATGGAGCCGATGCACTACGACGACCAGCGCGAGCGGCTGCGCATGGCGCAGATGGCGGCGGCGCAGAAGGCGAATTGAATTCACGCGATCCAGGCTTGCCGCGAGCGCTGTCGACGTTGTTGCGCCCTCTTCCCCTGAGGGAGAGGGCTACTCGGAATGTCAGCGCAGAAAATTGGGTGAGGGGTCACGGCCTCTCGATAGATTACCCCTCACCCAACCGAGTTTGCGGAAATGTTTGCGATGCCCTCTCCCTCAAGGTGAGAGGGCACAACGACAACGGCCGCGAATACGGCACGACCAATTGCAGAGGCTGTGAGGAAAACGCGATGATCGACTGCTACACCTGGACCACCGACAACGGCTACAAGCCGCGCATGATGCTGGAAGAGTGCGCACTGCCGCACAAGATCGTGCCGGTGAACATCCGCGAGAAGCAGCAGATGACCGCGGAGTTCCTCAAGCTCAGCCCCGGCCACAAGATTCCGGCCATCGTCGACCACGACGGCCCCGGCGGCGCGACGGTCACGCTCTGCGAATCCGGCGCGATCTTCAAATACCTCGCCGAGAAGACCGGCAAGTTCTACCCGAACGACGCGCTCGCCCGCGCCAAGGTCGATCAATGGCTGTTCTACGGCTCGGCGACGTTCACCACGCTGTCGCAGCAGTTCGGCAGCTGGGTGGTGCGCATGCCCGAGAAGGTGCCGGCTGCGATGAAGCATTACGATGCCGTGATACGCGACATGCTCTCGACGCTCGACAAGCATCTTGCGGCGAACGAATACGTCGCAGGCGCCTATTCCATCGCCGACATGAGCATGTATCCCGACGTGCATCTGCACGGCGTGAAAGACATCGGACTTGGCGAGTATCCAAACCTCAAGCGCTGGCACGATGCGATCGAGGCGCGGCCGGCGATCCAGCGCGCTTGGGGGCCGTTCCCGAGCTGATGCGGCCCGCATGGGCTTCGTCACGGGTTTCGCGTCATGGCTGGAAAGGCGGCGATCGTCGGCGGCTCCGTGGGCGGATTGTTTGCCGCGCATGCTCTGCGCAACATCGGCTGGGAGATCGCGGTCTATGAGCGCGCCGAGGGCGATCTCGCAGCCCGCGGCGCGGGCCTTGGCACGCACCAGGACCTGTTCGAGATCATGCAGCGGCTCGGCATCGCGGTGGACGAGCGCACCGGGATCGCAGTCGGCTCGCGCGTCTGTCTCGCGCGCTCTGGCGATGTCCTCAAGGAAATCCCATTCCAGGAGCGCAAGAGTTCGTGGGCCACGATCTGGCGAGCGCTGCGGCGTGCGCTGCCCGACGATTGCTTCAATCAGGGAAAGGACTTCGCCGCGCTTGAGACCGGCGCGAATGGCGCTGTCGCGCATTTTGCGGACGGCACGACCGTTACCGCCGACCTGCTGGTCGGGGCCGACGGCAACCGCTCGACGGTGCGCGAACGCCTGCTGCCGCAGGTACAGCCGCGCTATTGCGGTTATGTCGCCTGGCGCGCGCTGATCCCGGAGAACGGCGCGCGGCTTTACGATCGCTACGCTTTCAGCATGCCGGACGGCGGCTCGGCTGTGTCCTATCCGGTGCCCGGACGCGACGGCGACATCGTGCCCGGCCGGCGCTCGATCAATTTCCTCTGGTACCACCCCGCTTCGGAAGCCGAAGTGCGCGACATGAGCACCGACGAGACCGGCCATTGCCACGGCATGGCGATTCCGCCGCCACTGATCCGCAAGGACGTCGTCGCTAATCTGCTTCGGGAGGCCGCGGACCAGCTCCCGCCGCAGCACCTCGATCTGCTGCGCGCCGAACCGCAGCCGTTCTTTCAGGCGATCTACGATCTCGAATGCGACCGGCTGGCGTTCGGGCGCGCCGTGCTGCTCGGCGACGCGGCGTTCGTCGCGCGTCCGCACGTCGGTGCCGGCGTCACCAAGGCCGCGCTCGACACGCACGGACTGGCCGACGCGCTTCGCGCCCATGGCGACGACATCGCTTCGGCGCTCGCATCGTACGAGCGCGAGCGCCTCAAAATCGGCAAGCGCATGGTGGCGCGCGCCCGCAGGCTCGGCGCCTTCATCGAATTCCACCGCTCGCCGGACTTCAAGCGGCCGGACACGATGCAGCAGGCCGACGAACTGCTCTACGAGCACGGCGCGGACATCCGATCGGTTGCGGAGTTCTGGGCGTGAATGGCCGCCGAACCGCCGTTGTGCCGCCGGAGCCAAACGCTAAAGTAGTGCGCTGCCGCGACCTTTCCGGGAATACGCCATGAAAGAGCTTTTCGTCGCCGCGGAGAACGAAATTGCTGACGGCGGCCGCAAGGTCGTCGCGACCGGCGGCGTCGAGATCGGCGTGTTCCGAAGCGACGGCAATTACTACGCTTGGCGCAACGAATGTCCGCATCAGGGCGGGCCGGTATGCCAGGGCGTCATGACCAGAAAAGTCGAGGAGCGCCTCGACGGCGAGCGCAAAAGTTCCGGCATCCACTACGCGGCCGATGGGCATCGCAACATCGTCTGTCCCTGGCACGGCTACGAGTTCGATATGAAGACGGGCCGCCATGTCGGTCACGCGGCGACGCGGTTGCGCGGTTATCAGGTCAAGGTCCGCGACGGAGCTGTTTACGTCGTTCTGCCCGCCTGAGACCGGCCCGGCCTTGCGAATGAATGGACTTCCCGATGACTGAAGACCCCAAGATTCTGCCGCTCATCAACGATCGCACCGACTCGCGCGACATTCTGGCGCGCGCCAGCAGCCAAGCGGCGAAGCACGGTCTCGACGATTACTTCATCGTCGACGTCGACTCCCATATCGGCGACGGTGCGGCCTGGCCGGAAATCCTCAAGCTGCTCGAAAACGACGTGCTGCGCGACGATTCGATCTTCTACAGCGCGGCCGCCCGCGGCGCCTTCCTGAACGACACGCCCGGGCTGCAATGGCAGAGCGTCGGCGGGCGCGTGCCGCACGGCGCTGGGCTGAAAGAGCCGGTCGACGACAAGAGCGCGCCGCGGGAGGTAACGCTGTCGCGCCGCGCCATCGACGCGCTCGGGCTCGACTGCCAGGTGTTCTTCCCGAATGCGCTCTTGTTCCTCGGCATGCACCCGGTTCGCGAGATCGAGGTCGAGCTGTCGACCGCATACAACCGCTGGATCGTCGAGCGGGTGCTGCCGCACGAGCCGCGCATGAAGGCGATGGTGTACCTCCCCTTCAACACGCCGGAAGCCGCCGAGCGCACGGTCAAGCGCTTCCTCGGCAAGCCGGGCGTCGTCGGCTTCGTCGTCACCAGCACGCGCTATCAGCCCGTCCACGCCAACGAATACATGCGGCTCTACGCCATGCTCGAAGAGGCCGGCGTGCCGCTCGCGTTCCACGCTCATCACAATTGGCAGAACGAATACACCAAGCAGCTCAACCGCTTCATCTCGATGCACGCGATTTCGTTCGTACTCAGCAACCTGGTGCATCTGACCAACTGGGTCATCAACGGCCTGCCGGAACGGTTCCCGAAACTCAAGGTGATCTGGATCGAGTCGGGGCTCGCCTGGGTGCCGTTCATCATGCAGCGGCTCGACCACGAATTCCTGATGCGCACCTCCGAGGCGCCGCTGCTCAAGCGCCTGCCGAGCCAGTACATGCGCGAGATGTTTTTCACCATGCAGCCGATGGAAGCGACCAACCTCAAGCTGCTGGAGGGCACGTTCGAGGCGATCAATGCCGAGACGCAGTTGCTCTACGCCTCCGACTGGCCGCACTGGGACTTCGACGTGCCGGCGCGCCTGTTCGACCTGCCTTTCCTCAACGAGCGCAGCCGGCGCAACATCCTTGGCTACAACGCCGCCCGCGTGTTCAATCTCGACGTGCCGGCGAAGTACCGGAAGCCGGAGCAGGTCGCGGCGGAGTAGCGGAGACGCCGCCCTTGATCCGGCGCGCGTGGGGGCCGATTCCGAGCTGAGGCGCGACCCTAATTGCCCCGCCGCGGCGCTGTCCGAAGCAGTTCTCCAAGCTCCTTGGCGTAAAGCCTCGCGGTGCCGGTCGTGCCGTGACCGCGTGTCTGGTCGCCCGCCGGGATCAACAGCAGCCGCCCGTTTTTCACGCGCTTGAGGGCGTTTTCCATCAGCCCGGTTTCCGGCGGGTTCCGTTCGTCGTCAGCTGCGTTGATCGCCAACACCGCGGCTGAAATGCGTTCCAGCCCCGGCGAAGGGTTGTAGTCGCGCGATGCGTCATAGGCGTAGATCAGGTCGTTGGCGTCGGCACGAAACGGCGCCGCCAGACGATTGTCGACCAGCTTGTCGGCCTGCGCACGGTTCGGCGCAAGCTTTTGCAACGCAAGCGTCCCGCCGTTGGTCGCGACGCCGAATGCAACGACGGCAAGCTTCATCGAGCGCGGCTGCTCGGTATAGTTTCCATTGTTGTATCCTGGATCGCTGCGGATCGTTTCGATCAGCAGCCGCCGCGTCATCCAGTTGCGGCTCGACATCTCAGTGGGCTGGGACGCCATCGGCACCAGCGCGTCCATGACGCCCGGATGCTTCACGCCCCAAGTCCAGGCGTGCATCCCGCCCATCGAATGGCCGATCACGAGGCGCAGGCGGCGGATCGACAGTCCCTCGGTCAGCAGCCGGTGCTGCGCATCGACCATGTCGTCGTAGTTGTACCGCGGGAACTTGGTTTTCATTCCGTGCGATGGCTTTGACGTGCGGCCGTGACCGATCGAGTCCGGAAGGATGATGTAGTACCTGCTGGCGTCGAGCGGCTGCCCCGGTCCGAACATCTGGCCGGCGAAGGCCGGCGTCAGCATGCTGTTGGCGGAACCGTTGGTCCCATGCAGCACCAGCACCGGCTCGCCCGACGGCTCTCCGATCGTCGTATATCCGATCCGCAGTTCCGGCATGACCTCGCCGGTATGGAATTTGAAGTCCTTGGCGATCCACTCGCCTTGTTTTGGCGCGGGGTAGTTCTGGGCCGCTGCGGCGAACGGAAGCAACGCAAAGGCGGCGATCGCGGCTGCAGACTGCAAGAGCTTCATGGTGCACCTCATCGGTTGGTTCGCGTGGCGATCGCAGCCTCGCTCTATCGGCTGTCCTTCGCACGAACGGGCGCCCGCCGATGGCATTGCCGATCCGGCGAACCGGGGATTCGGCACACCCCGGCCCGCAACTCTCGGCAAACCAGTTCAGGCCTGCCTTGGCGCACGACAGGACGCCGGTTACTTCGCCGCCGTCACCATGATCTCCACCATCTTCGCCGGCGATTGCAGCCGCGCCTCGATGCAGGCGCGCACCGGCGCGTTGCCTGGAGAAATCCAGGCGTCCCAGACCTTGTTCATCTCGTCCACGGTGCGGATGTCCTGCAGCCAGATCACGGCGTGGAGAAGCTTCGACTTGTCGGTTCCACTTTGCTTGAGATAGCCGTCGATCCGGCCCAAGATTTCTGCCGTCTGCTCGCCCACGCTTTTGCCCACGGACGTCTCCGCCGTCAGGCCCGCGACATAGACCGTGTCGCCATGCACCACCGCGCGCGACATGCGGGCGCCGCTATCGAAACGCTGGATCGTCATCGTGTTCTCCGTTCTTGCCGTGATTTTTGCCCTGCGGGGCATTTGCATTGCTGCACCGCAGCCGCGGCATTGCCGAGTTGCAGTCGAGCGCTAGGATAGCCGCCGCCGGTTCGTTGGCCAAGAAAGTGGACATCTGGGGAGGCGTGCGCGTGACGAAAGTTCTGAGTGTGCTGGTTGCACTGGCGTTTGCCGGGGCCGCGGTCGGAAACGCGAACGCCCAGACGCCCTACCCCAACAAGCCGATCCGCATCGTAATCCCGTTCGGCCCCGGCGGGCTTGCCGACATCACAACCCGTCTCATGGCTCAGCGCCTTTCCGAGCGCACCGGCCAGCAGGTTGTGATCGAGAACCGGCCAGGCGCCGGCGGCGTGGTCGCCGCCAATGCCGTCATTGCCGCGCCGCCCGACGGCTACACGCTGTTCGTGCTGTCGAGCGGCATCATCCTGTCGACCTCGCTGCTCAAGACCATGCCATTCGATCCGCGGACGGCGTTTACGCCGGTATCGACTGTCGCATTCTTCGACCTGCTGCTGCTCGCCAAGGGCGACAGCCCGCTCCGCACCACCGCCGACATGCTCACGTCCGCGCGCGCCAATCCCGCCGCCTTCAATGTCGCCACGATCAACCCGGGCAGCACGCAGAACATCACGGCCGAGCTCGTCAAGTCGGCGACCGGAATTCCGATGACGATCGTGCCCCACCGCAGCAGCGGCGAAGTGCTCACCTCCTTGCTGCGCGGCGATATCCAGATCGGCGTGGAGTCCTACGCCGCGTTGAAGGCGCCGATCGACGCCGGGCAGGTTCGCGCCATCGCCGCGACCGGCGAGAAGCGGTCGCCGATGCAGCCGAACGTCCCGACGCTGAAGGAGAACGGCGTCGACGCCGTTGTGGTCGGCTGGAACGGGATTGCCGCACCGGCCCAGACGCCGAAGGAGGTCGTCGCGACGCTGTCCGGTCATATTCGCGCCATCGTCGACGCTCCCGACTTCAAGAAGCGCGTCCTCGACTTGGGCACCGAGGCCAGAGCCACCACGCCGGAGGAGCTGACCGCGATCGTCGCCGCCGACGCTGCCAAATGGGCCGCCGTCATCAAGAAGGCCGGCATCGAGCCGCGGTAGGCGTCGCACGATGTGTAACACTCTCTCCGCAGTCATTCCGGGACGGCGCGAAGCGCCGGGCCCGGAATCCAGAGCCGCCTGCACCGCGTGTGTTGCCCTGGATTCCGGGTTCGCTCGCTGCGCTGGCGCCCCGGAATGACAAAGGCAGTGCCGAAGCGATGAAAATCGACGCGCATGTGCATGTCTTCACGACCGACATGCCGCTGATCGACAATCCGCGGCACGCGCCGAAGTACAGCTTCACGCACGAGCAGTTGATTGCAACGCTCGACGATAACGGCATCGACCGCGCGGTGATCGCCGCCGCAAGCCCGTGGGGCGACTACAACGACTACACGCTCGCAGCATTGCGCGCACATCCGCGGCGGCTGCGCGGTACCGTCATCCTCAAACCGACTGTCGAGCGCTACGCGCTCGAAGCGATGGCGCGGGACGGCGTCTGCGGCGTGCGGCTGCCGTTCATCGGGCTGCCGAAGCTGCCCGACATCGCCACGTTCGAATATCGCGCGTTCTTCCGCCGCCTCGCCGACCTCGGCTGGCACGTGCACCCGCACGTCGACGGAGATGACCTGCGGAAAATCCTGCCGACGCTGGAAGCCTCCGGCGTCAAGATCGTGGTCGACCATCTTGGCCGGCCCGATCCGAAGACCGGCATCGCCAGCGACGGCTTCAAGGCCCTGCTGCGCTCGATCGACAAGGGCCGCACGTGGGTCAAGGTGTCGGCCGGCTACCGACTCGGACCGCAGGCGGTAACATACGCGCGCGAGCTTCTTCGCGCCGCGGGCCCCGACCGTCTCGTTTGGGCGAGCGACTGCCCGTTCGTCGGCCACGAGAACCAGTTCGCCTACAAGTCCACCATGGACTGGCTCGCCGAATGCGTGCCCGACCCCGCCGCGCGCGCCAAGGTGTTCGGCGAAACCGCTTTCAAGCTTTACTTCGACGCCGCCGCATGACGTCCATCCGCAGGGAGACCGCATCATGACCCGCATCGCAGCACTGGCGCTCGCAGCGCTCGCCGCTCTCGTGACAAGCCCGAGCCACGCCCAATATCCGCAACACCCGATCAAGCTTTACGTGCCGTTCCCCGCCGGCGGCGCGGTCGACATCGTGGCGCGCATCTACGCGGCGAAGATTTCCGAAGACCTCGGCAAGCCGGTCATCGTCGAGAACAAGGCCGGCGCGGGCGGCATCATCGCGACGAACGAAACCGCCAAGGCCGCGCCCGACGGCTACACGCTGCTGCTGACGACGCCGAACCACACCATCAACCCGGCTCTCAACGCCGCAATCCCCTACAACACCGAGAAGGACATCGCGCCGGTTTCCATCGTCGCTGAGGTGCCGGAGGTGCTGGTGAGCCACCCCGGCGCGCCGTTCAAGGACTTCAAGGGCTTCGTTGCGCACGCCAAGGCCAACCCCGGCAAGCTGAACTATTCGTCGGCGGGCATCGGGACGCTGCCGCACATCACCTTCGAGCTGCTGCTGCGGCGCATGAACATCCAGGTCGCGCACATCCCCTATCGCGGCGCGGCACCGGCGATGAACGACCTGCTGTCCGGCGTCGTGCAGCTCAAGCTCGACACCTATGCCACTGCGAACCAGCACGTGAACGCGGGCAAGCTGCATTACCTTGGCATCGCCAGCCGCGAGCGCTCGAAGCTTCTTCCGAACGTGCCGACCATCGCCGAGCAAGGCCTGCCGGGCTACGAGGGCATCCTGTGGATTGGCCTGGTCGCGCCGGGCGCGACGCCGAAGCCCGTCATCGAGCGCCTGCAGGCCGCGACCGCCAAGGCGATGCGCGCGCCCGACGTGATCGACAAATTGCAGAAACAGGGCATCGAGCCGGTCGGGGGCACGACGGCGGACTTCGCTGCGCTGATCGCGCGCGAACTGCCGCAATGGCGCGATCTTGTGAAGTCGGCAAACATCAAGGTGCAATGAGACAAGCGCAGGGCTCGTTTCCCGCACGCGGTGCAGCGCGATAGCGGTGCACCGCAGATGCGGGACCCCGGTTTGTTAGCTACCTTCCAGCAACCGGGGTCCCGGGTCTGCAGCTCAACACTCCACTCCGCTTCGCTTCGTGCTGCGCTGCGCCCGGGACACGCAAGCGGATATCGCCCTCGTCTCTCTCAGGAAATTTAAGATGGCCATTCTTACACAAGCGCCCGACCCCAATCCCAAGACGCCCAAGCTGAAACCGCCGCCCGGCGCCTGCGACACCCATGTGCACCTGTTCGGGCCGTCGGGAAAATATCCGTTCGCCTCCGACAGCCCCTACACCTCGCGCGACGCGCTGCCGGAGACGCTGTTCGCGTTGCAGGACAAGCTCGGCCTGTCCACCGCCGTGGTCGTCAGCCCCGGCGGCTATGGCCGCAACGCCGCGATGCTCTGCGATGTGCTGGCGAAGCACGGCAAGCGCCTGCGCGGCATCGCGCTGATGCCCGACGACGCGCCGGACGCCGAGTTCGCGCGCCTCACCGCTCTCGGCGTCAAGGGCCTGCGCATGATGAGCGTCAAGCGCGGCGCGCACGTGCCGCACCTCAACACCGAGACCGCGGCGCGCGCGCACGCCCACGGCTGGCACGTGCAGTTCTATCCGCACGGCACCGACATCGTCGAATACGCCGACAAGCTTCTGGCGCTGAAGAACGACGTCGTGCTCGATCATTTTGCGAGCCTGCCGGCCGCGGGCGGCGTCGATCAGCCGGCGATGAAGGCCGTCATGCGGATGCTCGACAGCGGCCGCGTGTGGCTCAAGCTCTCCGGCCCGATGCGCTGCACGCCCGGCGATTTCCCCTACGCGCCGGTGACGCAACTCGCACGCGCCCTCGTCAGGCACACGCCCGAGCGCCTCGTATGGGGATCGGACTGGCCGCACGTCAACATGGACGGCCGCGGCATGCCCAACGACGGCGACCTGCTCGACATGATGCTGGAGTGGTGCCCCGACGAGGCCGTGCGCAACCGCATCCTCGCGGACAATGCAAAGAAGCTCTACGGCTTCGGCTAGGGCATGATCCCGAAAAGTGGGAACCGGTTTTCGGAAAAGATCATGCCCAGACAAAGAGAAAAGACTAGATACTGATTCAACGCAGTTGAATCAGTATCTAGTCGAGCACGTAGCGGGTGTCCTCATACGCGGCCAGCGCGATGCTCATGTCGAGCGCGACGTATTTCTCCACCGTCTTGAGAATACGGCCCTTCTCCACCACCGCAATCTCCGCCTTCAGCACGGCTTCGATGAACTCCATCTTGAGCGCCATGTATCCGGCCACAAACCACGCGGTGCCGAGGCCGATGTCGCGGTGCCGCATCCCGACGCGCTGCACGCTGAGCACGTAATCCTCGTCGAACCGCGACGCGAACAGGCGCGCCCAGTGTTGAATCTGCCGCTGCATGAGACGCTCGACGACGTCGTCGGAAATGTAGGAACCGACCTCGGACCGCCGCAGCTTCTCGTAGAACCGTCCGACGGCCGCGCCCATGTGCGGTTCGGCTATCGCCCAGAACGCCCGCGCGTTCTGCCGATCGGCGGCGCCGACCTCCAGTAGTCCGAAATATTTTGTGACCTGCGGATGGACTGCCTCGCCCGGACCGGCCGGATTGCCTTGCGACGCTGCGTGCTGCGCGGACTGCCTTGGATCCATGAAGCCTTCCCGGCGACGACGAACGGCGGACCAAGCGGCGCCGAACCGGCGAATCGTCCGCTTGCAACCTTCGGAATCATTGATGGATGCGCCGGCGAATTTCCACCGCGGGCGGCGGCCTGTGCCGGACATTCTCGATCAACTGGATCAATCAACTGGACTGTGGTTTCAATCTCACAGGCCCGCGTGCGCCACGATCTTGCGCATCACATTCGGCAGCGCTTCGCCCGCAAGCGCGGCGCGTGCGACCCAGCGCATGCCGCCCGGCGCGCGCGTCTTCGCCGGAACCTTCGCGACATAGACCGACTGCCGCAACGGGAAATGCGTAAACCCGTGCTCGACCGCGCCGGGCAGGAGCCGCCAGTTCGCCTTCAGCGGCGCATGCTCGCGTGCGCGCGCGGCGTCGAAGTCGGCCGTCCAGGCGGTCGACGGCACCTCGGTCATGCCGCCGAGCAGGCCTTTTGCGGGCCGGGTCCGCACCAGCACGAAACCGTCGGCGCGGATCGCCACGAACGACGCGCCGCGGCGCAACTTGCCGTTCGCCTTCGGGGCCTTGCGCGGGAAGGTTTCGGCGTCGCCGCGCGCGCGCGCGGTACATGGCGCGCACAAGGGACAGATGGCGCAAGCCGGCTTTTTCGGCGTGCAGACCGTGGCGCCGAGGTCCATCATCGCCTGGGTGAAGTCGCCGGGCCGCCGCTGCGGCACCAGCACCTCGGCGCGGGCGCGGATTTCGGCCTTGGCCTTCGGCAATTCCTCTTCGATCGCATAAAGCCGCGCGATCACGCGCTCGATGTTGCCGTCGATGGCGGTGGCGCGCTTGTCGAACGCAATCGCCGCAATCGCGGCCGCCGTGTAGGCGCCAATGCCCGGCAACGCGCGCAAGCCCTCTTCCGTATCGGGAAACGCGCCGCTGTGTTGCTCCGACACCGTCTGCGCGCAGGCGTGCAGGTTGCGCGCGCGGGCGTAGTAGCCGAGCCCGGCCCAGAGCTTCAGCACGTCGCCGAGCGGGGCATTCGCGAGCGCCATCACATCCGGCCAGCGCGCGAGGAAGCGCGCGTAATAAGGCCCGACCGCCTTCACCGTGGTCTGCTGCAGCATGATCTCGGACAGCCACACCCGGTACGGATCGGCCCGCTCGCCCGGCTGAGCGCGCCACGGCAACGTACGGCGGTGGCGGTCGTACCAGGCGAGCAGTTGCGCGGGATCGGGCGTGTCCACACCGCCCGACACGCCGCGCTTCTTGCGGATGGCCGCACCTGCTACCCTCATAGGATCGATCTGACAGAGCGCCCGCCCGTGAACAAGCCCCGCCCCTCCCGAACGCTCGCCGAACTCACATCCGGCATCGTTGCAGACGCCTTCAAGAAGCAGGGCTTCGCCTCAACCGAACTGGTGACGCGCTGGGCCACCATCGTCGGGCCGGAGATCGCCGCCCATGCCGAACCCGCGAAGCTGCAATGGCAGCGCACCGCCGACGGCGAACCGCCGGAGCCCGCGACGCTGGTGCTGCGCGTGGAGGGCCCGGCGGCGATCGAAATCCAGCACCTGTCGAACGTCATCGTCGAACGCGTGAACCGCTATTTCGGCTGGCAGGCGGTCGGCCGGATCGCGCTGCGCCAGGCGCTGCTGTCGCGCCGGCCCCCGAAGCCGCAGCGCCCGGCCCCCGATCCGAAGGCGGTCGCAGCGGTCGCCGAAACGCTCGGCGCCGTCGCCGACGACGCCTTGCGCGGCGCGCTCGCCCGCCTCGGCGCCGCGGTCAAGGGCCGCTGAAACGCCGAAATTCCAAATTTAACGCAATCAACCGAACGTGACCGGCCGGTCCCAGACGGTCTTGGCGAAGCGGCCCGCCAATGCCACATTCCCGCCCCATGACGATGCGGCCGAACCTGCGGCCATTTGGGAGCCCCCCGTGATCGATCGCCGTTCCTTGCTTGCCGGAGCCAGTTTCATTGCAACCGCAGCCCTGTTCGGCGGCGCGATGGCGCTCCTCGATCCCCGCCCCGCAACGGCGCAAACCGTTTCACTCGGCGACCTGCTGATACCGCCGCAGCTCGGCGACCGCGCGCTCGGCAAGGCCGACGCTCCGGTGACGGTGATCGAGTATGCCTCGATGACCTGTCCGCACTGCGCCACCTTCCACGAGACGACCTACGTGGAGCTGAAGAAGCGCTACATCGACACCGGCAAGGTGCGCTTCATCTTCCGCGAGTTCCCGCTCGACACGCTCGCCGCCGGCGCCTCGATGCTGGCGCGCTGCGCGGAACCGGACCGGTTCTTCCCGATGATCGAGACGCTGTTCCAGCGCCAGCGGCAGTGGGCGGTCGAAAAGCCGATCCCGCCGCTGATGACGATCGCCAAGCAGGCCGGCTTCAGCGAGCAGAAGTTCAACGCCTGCCTGTCCGACAACAAGATGCTCGACGCGCTCCAGGCCGAGCGCGAGCGTGCCTCCCAGAAGTTCGGGGTCAATTCGACCCCCACGGTGTTCGTCAACAACAAGATGTTCCGCGGCGGGGCGACCATCGAGACGCTGGCGAAGGAAATCGACTCGCTGGTGAAGTGACCGCGTTCGGCGCGGCGAATCACCTGGGCCGCGGTTGTGCGGCTTTGAGTCCACCAACCGTCATCTGAATGGCGCTTCGGGACGCTTTCGCAGGCGCCCCCTGAGCCCTGTCTATTGCTTTGAAATCGGAAGCGTTTTTCCGCCCGCATGGCGACGGAAACGGGGGACAAGTTCGGCTTTGTGTTGCTGTCGGCGCGCCGCCGATTCATTCTCCGCGCCGATGCGATACCCCTCCCGCCTGCGGCCGGCGGATCGTTCCCTCCGGCCATGCGCATGCCAGATTCGGGCATGACGGAAATCGGCCCCGTTTTGGGCGTTAAGGCCCCTGCGCGGCCTGCAATTGGAATCGACGTGCAATGAAGCTCACCCGCCTGCGTCTGCTCGGATTCAAGTCCTTCGTCGAGCCGACCGACTTCCTGATCGAGCCGGGCCTCACCGGGGTCGTCGGACCGAACGGCTGCGGCAAGTCGAACCTCGTGGAAGCGCTGCGCTGGGTGATGGGCGAGACGTCGCACAAGTCGATGCGCGCCGCCGAGATGGACGACGTCATCTTTTCCGGCACCAACAACCGTCCGGCGCGCAACACCGCCGAAGTGGCGATCCAGGTCGACAACAGCCGCCACGACGCGCCCGCGCCCTATGCCGAATTTGACACGCTCGACATCTCCCGCCGCATCGAGCGCGAAAAAGGCTCGGTCTATCGCATCAACGGCCGCGAGGTGCGCGCGCGCGACGTGATGACCCTGCTCGCCGACGCCTCCACCGGCTCGCGCTCGCCCGCCCTCGTGCATCAGGGCCGCATCGGCGAAATCATCCAGGCCAAGCCCGAGCAGCGCCGCCGGGTGCTGGAAGAAGCCGCGGGCATTTCCGGCCTGCACGCGCGCCGCCACGAGGCCGAGTTGCGCCTCAAAGCCGCGGAAACGAACCTCGTGCGCGTCGAGGACGTGGTCCAGCAATTGGCCGGCCAGATGGACGCGCTCAAGCGCCAGGCCCGGCAGGCGATCCGCTACCGCAACGTCTCGGCGGAGGTGCGCAAGGTCGAGGCCACGCTCTATTACCTGCGCTGGATCGGCGCCAACGCCGAGGTCGGGGAATCCGGCCGCGCCAAGGACGAAAGCGTGCGCGCGGTCGCCGACGCCACGCTCGCCCAGGCCGAGGCCGGCAAGGGCCGCGAGGCCGCGGCCGAAGGCGTGCCACCGCTACGCGAGGCCGAGGCCCGCGCCGCCGCAGCCCTGCAGCGGCTTGTGATCGCCCGCGATACGCTCGACGCCGAGGAAACCCGCGCCCGCGAGCGCATCGCCGAGCTGGAGCGGCGGCTGGCCCAGTTCCAGGAGGATTCCGCGCGCGAGCGCGCGCTGATCGCCGATGCCGAAACCGCCCTCGAACGGCTGGCGCAGGAAGAAGAGACGCTGCGGCGCGAGGCGCTGGCGTCCGCCGAGCGGCGCGCCGGCGTCGACCAGCGCGCGGCCGAGGCCGACACCGTGGTCTATGAGGCCGAAAAGTCCTTCGGCGAACTGACCGGTGCGCTCGCCGACCTCACCGCGCGGCGCAACCAGCTTACCGCTGCCGCCCGTGAGCAGGCCGAGCGCATCGCGCGCATGGACGGCGAGCTTGCCAACATCGAAGCGGGTATCTCTGCAGCGTCCGAAAGCCGGCCCGACCTCGCCTCGCTCGCCGCCGCCGTAGAAGCCGCGCAGGCCGCAGTGTCGCAGGCCGAGCAGCACGCGATGGCAGCCGAAGCGTCGCATGCCGGCGCGCGCAAGGCGCTCGACGCGGCCCGCGTTCCGCTCGCCGACGCCGAACGCGCGGCGCAGCGGCTCGAGACCGAAGCCAAGACGCTGATGAAGCTGCTTGCGGTCGAGACCAAGAACCTGTGGCCGCCGGTGATGGACAGCGTCACGGTCGAGAAGGGCTACGAGATGGCGCTGGGCGCGGCGCTCGGCGACGATCTCGACGCGCCGGTCGACCAGACCTCGCCGATGCGCTGGATGGGCGCGGCGGCCGATCCGTCCGATCCGGCGCTGCCGGAGGGCGCAGAGCCGCTTGCCGCCCGTGTGCAGGCGCCGCCGGAGCTTTCGCGCCGCCTGTCCCAGATCGGCGTGGTCGAACACACCGACGGGCCGCGGCTCGCGTCAATGCTCAAGCCCGGTCAGCGGCTGGTGTCGCGCGACGGCGACCTGTGGCGCTGGGACGGCTTCGCCGCCGACGCCCACGCGCCGACCGGCGCGGCGCGGCGCCTCGCCGAAAGGAGCCGCCTGTCCGACATCGACGCCGAGCTTGCCACGGCGCGCAACACCGTCGATGCCCAGCGCACCGCGGTCGAAGCCGCGCAATCCGAGCTTGCGGCCGCAGCAGCGGCCGAATCCGCAGCCCGCGAGCGCTGGCGTATGGCGCAGCGCGAGGCCGACAGCACACGCGACCTGCACGCCATCGCCGAACGCGAAGTGGCGCGCAACGCCACGCGCATGTCGGCGCTGACCGAGGCCAAGACCCGGCTCACTTCCGCCCGCGACGAGGCGCAGAGCGCGGCACAGGCCGCAGGGCACGCGCTCGCCGAATTGCCGCCGTCGGCCGAGCTTGAGGAGAAGCTTGCCGCGATCCGCGCCGATATCGAGGGCAAGCGCGCACGTCTCGCCGAAGCGCGCGCCGAGGCCCAGGCGCTGGCGCGCGAAGCGGAGCTTGCCGACCGCCGCCTTGCCGCCATCGGCTCCGAGCGCCAGGCCTGGAGCGAGCGCCGCGGCAGCGCGGGCACGCAGATCGCCACGCTCGAAGAGCGCAGCCGCGAGGCTCAGACCGAGCACGCCTCGCTCGCCGACGCGCCGGCCGCCTTCGCCGAAAAGCGCCGCGCGCTGATCACCGAGGTCGAGGCCGCGGAGGCCAATCGCCGCGAGGCCGCGGATCGCCTCGCCGATGCCGAGAATGCGCTCGCCGCCTGCGACCGCGCGGTGCGCGCGGCGCTGGAGACGTTGAGCGCCGCCCGCGAGGAGGCCGCGCGCGCCGAGGAGCGCGTCGAGGGCGCCAAGCGCCGCCTCGCCGACATCGCCCACGAAATCCGCGAGATGATGGAGGTCGAGCCCGACGCGGTTGCGGGGCTCGCCGGCATCGAACCGGACGCAGCCCTGCCGGATGTCGCCACGATCGAGTCCGAGCTCGACCGCCTGCGCCGCGACCGCGAGCGGCTCGGCGCCGTCAATCTGCGCGCCGAAGAGGAACTGAACGAGGTCGAGGCACAGCACGGAAAGCTCACCGCCGAGCGCGACGACCTCGTGGAGGCGATCAAGCGCCTGCGCCAGGGCATCGTCAGCCTGAACAAGGAGGCGCGCGAGCGGCTGCTTGCTTCGTTCGAAGTGGTGAACGGCCATTTCCAGCGGCTGTTCACGCAGCTGTTCGGCGGCGGCACCGCGGAACTGCAATTGATCGAACACGACGATCCGCTGGAAGCCGGCCTCGAAATCTTCGCCAAGCCCCCGGGCAAGAAGCCCGCCACGCTGTCGCTGCTCTCGGGCGGCGAGCAGGCGCTGACCGCGCTCGCGCTGATCTTCGCAGTGTTCCTCACCAACCCGGCGCCGATCTGCGTGCTGGACGAAGTGGACGCCCCGCTCGACGACCATAACGTGGAGCGGTTCTGCAGCCTGCTCGACGAGATGACCCGCTCGACCGAGACGCGGTTCGTGATCATCACCCACAACCCGATCACCATGGCGCGGATGAACCGGCTGTTCGGCGTGACCATGGCCGAGCGCGGAGTGTCGCAGCTGGTGTCGGTCGATCTCGAGGCCGCGGTCAGGATAAAGGACGCAAACGTCGCGTAGCCCTGCGGGGATGCCCGTCCAAGCCTCAGAAGCACCGCAGGAATTTCGCGCACGCAACCGCGAGGCCTGTGGAAAACTTTTTCGCCCGGTCCCCGGAACCCCGCCGCCCGGACCTGCGTTGATTGGGCGTTCGCACTGTCGAATCGCCGGGCGGCCAGCCCCCCCTCACCCCCCGAAAAGGCCGCCCGGCGCGTTCCCCCAGGCCAGTCCGCCTGGGGTCTTTTTTGTGCGCTCCCCGCGATTTCGCCTTTGCGCTGAACCTGATAGCTCCAGGACGAGACAAAGCCTCGGACGCCGCACTGCCCTGTGCGCGCAGCCTGCGCTAAATTTGCCGCCGTTCTCGCCACAACAGTCGCCCTAGGAGCCGCCCCCAATGTCCACGACCGGCTGGATCGTTCTCGGACTGATCGTCGTTCTCGTTGCGTGGGTCATCGCGATCTACAACCGCCTGGTCGCGATGCGGCAGCGCGTGAACCAGTCGTTCGCCGACGTCGACGTGCAGCTCAAGCAGCGCCACGACCTGGTTCCGAACCTGGTCGAGACCGTAAAGGGCTACGCCACCCACGAGCGCGGCACGCTCGAAGCCGTGGTGCAGGCGCGCAACGCCGCGATCGCGGCCCACGGTCCGGCGCAGCAGGCCGCGGCCGAGAACATCCTGACCGGCGCGCTGCGGCAGTTGTTCGCGCTCGCCGAGGCCTATCCGGACCTCAAGGCCAACACCAATTTCCAGCAACTGCAGACCGAGCTGTCCGACATCGAGAACAAGCTCGCCGCCGCGCGCCGCTTCTTCAACAACGCGGTCCAGGAATACAACACCGGCATCCAGCAGTTCCCGGCGGTGCTGTTCGCGGCCACGCTCGGCTTCCCGCCGCAGACGTTCTTCGACGTCGGCGAAGAGCGCGCGCAGCTTGAGAAGCCGCCGCAGGTCAAGTTCTAAGGACGATGAGGGAACGCCCGTCGCGGCAATGCGACGGGCGGCACGGGCGGCAGGAGACGCCAGGCCATGGCCGCCTTCGGTCTCTACACCCACATCCAGGCTAACCGGCGGCGCTCGATCGCGCTGCTGCTCGGCCTGTTCTTCCTGGTCTATGTGATGGTGTTCGCGGGCGCGCTCGTGTTCGAGGCGCTGGCGCACGACGACTGGCCGCTCGACCGGATGCTCGCCTCGGCCTTCGGGCAATTGATTCTGGCGCTGCCGTTTGCGACCGCCGGCGCGGCGCTGTGGATCGTCATCGCCTATTTCTTCCACCAGACGCTGATCGACACGGTGACCGGCGGACATGGCGTCACGCGCCTGGAGGAGCCGCGGCTCTACAATCTGCTCGAAAACCTCTGCATCTCGCGCGGCATGCCGATGCCGAAGCTCAAGATCATGGAAAGCGACGCGCTCAACGCCTTCGCCAGCGGCCTGAACCAGCGGCAGTATTCCATCACCGTCACCACCGGCCTGGTCAAACATCTCGACGATGCCGAGATCGAGGCCGTGCTGGCGCACGAACTGACCCACATCCGCAACGGCGACGTCCGCATGCTGGTGATCGCGGTGGTGATCGCGGGCGTCATCGGGTTCTTCGCGGAGCTGGTATTCCGCCTGCTGTTCCAAGGCGGCTTCCGCTGGTTCGGCTCCGGTTCCAGCGGCGGCAGTTCGCGCAGCCGCGGCAAGGGCGGCGGCGCGTTCATCGCGATCCTGATCGCGCTCGCGCTGGTCGCACTCGCCTGGTTCCTCTCCATCGTCATCCGCTTTGCACTGTCGCGCCGCCGCGAATTCCTCGCCGACGCGGGCGCGGTCGAGCTCACCAAGAACCCGGACGCCATGATCGGGGCGCTGCGCAAGATCGAGGGCCGCGGCGAACTCGACGGCGTCACCTCGGCGGTGATGGAAATGTGCGTCGACAACCCGCGCGAGGGCTTCGCCGACCTGTTCGCGACGCACCCATCCATCGACAACCGGGTCAAGGCGCTGATCGACTTCGCTGGCGGCCACGACCCGGGCCCGCTCGCACTGCCCGATCCTAACGACTCCGAGGCGGACGACGGCGCGCAACCGGAGAGCGAGCCGCCCAAGGAACCGCCGAAGCCTTTCCTGCCTGACGCGCCGCCGGTCACGATCGGCGAGCCGGGACCGCCCGGCCCGCAGCCCGGTCCTTGGGGACCGCGGAACCAAGCCTAGGCCCTCAACCGACGCACAACCCCCTGCCCCAGTGTCGAAACCGGCACGAATCACCTAGAAAGGATTCGTCGTTCCGGGGCCGGAAGTCCGCGCAACGTCTTGCGACGCCGCGTAAACCCTTGGCGTCCAGATTCCTTGGCGTCCAAAATCCTTGGCGCCCAGGTCGCCGGTCAACAACGCCGAGGGGGAAGTCGGCCGATGGCAAAACCCGCAGTGATCCTGGTCGGAGCGGACAAGGGCGGCGTCGGCAAGACGACCGTCTCGCGTGCGCTGCTCGACTACTTCCTCGCCCACAACATCTCGACCCGCGCCTTCGACACCGAGGCGCCGAAGGGCACGCTCAACCGCTTCCATCCCGATCTCGCCCGCATCGTCGACATCACCTCGACCGCGGGCCAGATGACGATCTTCGACACGCTGTCCGGGGAGGATGCGCAGGTCACAGTGATCGACATCCGCGCCGGTCTGCTCTCGACCACGCTGCGCTCGCTGCGCGACATCGGCTTCCTCGACGCCGCCAAGAAGGACCAGATCACCTTCATGGTGTTCCATGTGCTTGGTCCCTCGATCGCCTCGCTCGACGAGATCGCCGAGACTTCGGCGACGCTCGGCGACGCCGGCTATTTCCTGGTCAAGAACTTCATCAACAACACCACCTTCTTCGACTGGGATCCGGCCACCTACGACGCCTATTTCCGCAAGCTCAAGGACGCGCAGGAACTCACGATCCCCAAGCTCAACGAGATGGCCTGCGAGCAGGTCGAGCTGTCGTCGTCGTCATACGTGTCCTTCGTCGCCAACAAGGCGCCGGACGGCCAGCCCGCCAACTACTCGTTCGTGCTGCGCGGCTACGTGCGCCACTGGCTCGGCAACGTCTGGGCCGAGTTCGACCGCGTGAAGCTGATCGACCTCGTGGCTTCGGAGCGGCAGAAGAAGAGCGCCAAGTCGGCGTGATTGACGCGGGGCCTGTCCTCCGTTCGTCCCCGCGAAAGCGGGGACCCAGGACTCCATCGCGTCGTCGAGCGCAGTCCGCGACGTGTTGGCCGGACAAATCTGGATTCCCGCTTTCGCGGGAATGAGCGGTGGAGAGACCGGCGCTAACATGGCAGGCGCTGAAGTGGCGCAATGACACCCCGCACCCCCGTCTTCATCGTCACCTCCCCGCGCCCGCGCGTCGGCAAGACGCTGCTGTCGCGCGCGCTGACAGAATATTTCCTCGCCCAGCAGCGCCCGGTCGCGGCCTTCGACGTCAACCCGGACTCGTTCTCGCTGGTGGACCGCCTGCCGGCCTATACCGCGGCCGCGAGCATCGCCGACACCCGCGGCGAGATGGCGCTGTTCGACCAGCTCGTGGTCAACGACAACGTGCCCAAGGTGGTCGATCTCGGCCACGCCATGTTCGACCGCTTCTTCGCCGTGATGCAGGACACCGGCTTCGAGCGCGAGGCGCGGCGCCGCGGCGTGCTGCCCGCGGTGCTGTACCTGCCCGACCCCGACGAGCGCGCGCGCCAGGGCTACGCCATGCTGACCGCGCGGTTTCCGGACCTCCCCATCGTGCCGGTGTTCAACGAGGCGGTGCCGCAGATCGCCCGCTGCCGCGAACATTTCCCGCCCGCCCCGCGCGGCGGTCAGCCTGTGACGGTGCCGGCGTTGACGCCGGTGCCGCGCTCGGTGATCGAGCGCAAGGGGTTCACGTTCCTGGGCTACGTGAGCTCGATCACCGACACCACGTCGGAGCTTTACGAGTGGACCAAGCGGGTGTTCGTGACGTTCCGCGACATCGAGGTGCGGATGCTGCTCGGGGAGATCAGGCCGGGGTTGAAGAGGGTGGGGTAGAAGCGTGGCACTCGTAGCCCGGATGGAGCGGCGCGAAATCCGGGATGTTACTTACGTTCACCTACTGGCGCTTTGTACCCCTGAACCAGCATTGTTCCGAACACCCGTAGCTCATGTTCAAGGGACTCTTCTGCGTCGGGAAATTGATTTGCATACATTACGGCTGATGGCCCAAACCTCAAAACCATTTCGTGTAGCCACGCTTTCAGATTAATCTCTTCGACAAACGGCCCGAGCTCACCCACCCCACCGCGCACTGTAAGACGAAATCCGCGATAGCTGGCATGAGAGGCCAGCTCTGATAATTCGCCGTATTGCTTTGCCCGCCGCTTCTCAACATCCCCGTCGCGTTCGTCCAGCGCAGTTCGAATTTTCACCGGATCAAATAGCTTTCGCCGGAGCGGGCGGTCTGCCGTTCGCCACACTCCAATTTGATGCGGCGAGGTGCGAAAAAAATCCAAAAGATAACCAGTTTCCATTATGTCGCGCGCCTGCTGGAACGCAGTTTGATAGTAGCCGGACAACGCTAGCTTGGTACCCGATGCCCCCGCATTGAATAGGCGGATACCAAGCAATTGCATCGTGCTTTCGTCAGCAGTACGCGCCGTATGGTCCAATGTGTAGCGGAGGACAACAGCCATCGCCCGCTGAATGATGTCCAAGCGATGCGCAAGCTCATGGTTATTCTCAATGAGCCTCATGCTTTCCCCACGCAACTTCTCTTCATGCGCATGAGTATCGAACAGCGCAGAAAACGATATCTCCAAACCGTCCGGCTGTGTGCTCATCAGTTCTCAATACCACTTCTTGAATTGCACCGAGAACGCTCACACCAACTCCAACCGCAGCGACCGCCCCACAATCTTCGCCGCCCGTTGCAGCGTGGCGAGCGTGACGTTGCCGTCTTTGGGATCGAGCAACCGCCCTATTTGGCTGCGGCTCGTGTTCATGCGCCGCGCCAGCCCGCTGCGCGACAGCTTGCTGGCCTTCATCGCCTCGGCGATCTGCCAGGCCAGCACCTCCTTGATCGCCACGGCTTCGAATTCCTCGCGCTTGCCCTGTTCGGCCAGGAAATCATCGAGCGTCGCGAGCTTCTCAGTGGTGCGGGCCTTCTTCTTTCTCTTCGCCATGGTTCTTTCCTTCAATCTTCGAATTCGCGCTTGCGCTTTCGGGCCAATGCCAGATCGTCATCCGGGGTCTTGCGCGACTTCTTGATGAAGCCGTGCAACACGAGTAACCGGCCTTCATGCACGCTGAACAGCACGCGGGCGATCCGGCTGCTCGGCAGCGCGCTGCGGACCTCCCACAAGCCATCTCCCATCGCGCGGCAAAGCGGCATGCCGACCGGCCAGCGGTATTGCACCCGCATCAGGTCCTGGCCGATGGCGTTGCGCTCCGCTTCGTCCAAAGCGCGCAGCCAATCGCGGACCACTTCGGCGCCGCCGCGCGTCCGATAGAACACGACCGGGATTTTGCGCGGCGGTTCCGGAGCCATTCTGACCCTTATATAGTTCATGGATCATATAATGTCCATGCCGCCTGAGGCCGATTGAATCGCAGCGAGCGCAGCAAAATGGAGCTTCGGGGGATTCTGGGTTGTCTCAACTGGCAACCGGCTAACTGCCCACGGCATCGTTGAAATTCCTCCTGCAACAAAACTTATCCCCGCCTTCCAAACCGGCCTTATCATTCGTGCGCCTTGCTTATCCGAGGGCGTCAACCGGTGACGCTGTTTGACGGAGCGGGGTGCGGCGCCCGCGGGTCCGGCCTCGTCAGCCAGACACCCGGGCGGCATCGGGATCGCCCGGAGGCAATACGACCTCCTGCGACAGGTTCGCTGACGGACGGCGGCAACGCCGACGAAAAGCGCGGCCCCGGAATGCCGAGAAACGCCGCGGTGAAGCGCCGAGTGGCGCGCCGGCCTGCGAGACCTTGAGTTTCTTGGGCCGGCGGTCTCTCCCGAAGGAGAGACAGGTCCGATCGCGAGATCGGGCCACGGGGTGCGGCGTTCCGCATCGGCGCCTGTCGGCGCTTCACCCCCTCGGGCCTTCCGAGCGGTGGAAAATGAGACCGGCGACCGGGCGCCGACAAAAACCCCGGGCGACGAAGCTTGGCTGTTTGACAATTGAATAGGACGGATGGTCGGAAAGCGATCCCGCGCGCCGTCATTTCGGCCGAGCGGCCGAAGGCCGCGAGTGCCGGAATCCATAACCACGACAGGCGCGATCATGGACAGACAGGGATTATGGATTCCGGACATCGCGCTAAGGAGCGATGTCCGGAATGACAACCGAGGGGCCTGCCTCAATGCCCCTCGAACCCGATCAGCGTCCGCACCGGCACGTCGAGCTTGCGCAGCTTGTCCGCGCCGCCGAGCTCCGGCAGGTCGATGATAAAGCATGCCGCGACCACCTCGGCGCCGATCTGGCGCAGCAGCTTCACCGCGCCCTCGGCGGTGCCGCCGGTCGCGATCAGATCGTCGACCAGAATGACGCGCTCGCCCTTGGCCACCGCGTCGGCGTGCATCTCCATCTCGTCGATGCCGTATTCCAGCGAATAGGCGATGCGCACGGTGGTGTGCGGCAGCTTGCCCTTCTTGCGGATCGGCACGAAGCCCGCCGACACCTGATGCGCCACCGCGCCGCCGATGATGAAGCCGCGCGCCTCGATGCCCGCGACCTTGTCGATTTTGGAGCCGGCCCAGGGCTGCACCAGTTCGTCCACCGCACGGCGGAACGCCCGCGCGTCGCCAAGCAGCGTCGTGATGTCGCGAAACATGATGCCGGGCTTGGGATAGTCCGGGATGGTCCGGATCGACGACCTCAGATCGAATTCGAGCGCGGGAGAAATCATGAAAGGCTCTCGGATGGACTTGCGGGACGGCGCACTCTGGCGAAGCATGGGCCGCGACGCAACCGGAGACTCCGCCATGAACGGCCAGACCCCCGTCATCATCACCGACCTGCGCATTCCCTTCTTCCGGCTGGTGCTGTTTTTCGTCAAGGCGGGTCTCGCCGCGATTCCCGCGGCGATCATCGTCACCGTCATCGTCATGGTGATCGCAGCCGCGATCGCGGTCGTGCTCGGCGGCAGTCCGACGGTAGTGATCCGGCGCTGGATGTGAGTGCGCGACCGGCATGGCGATAGCCCAACCACCCATCGTGCCGATCGTCGGCGGCGGGCCCGCCGGCATGTCGTGCGCGCTGTGGCTGAAGAGCTACGGGCTGCGCCCGCTGATCGTCGAGCACTCCGCGCGGCTCGGCGGCATGCAGCGCGCCAGCCCCTACCCCAACCTCGGCCTGCTCGGCGCGCCGGGAAAGACCGCGCGCGAGAACGCCGACGCCTTCGAGCGCCACATCGAGAGCGAGGCCATCGAAACGCTGCGCGAAACCGCGCCGGTGCGTGTGCAGACGAATGGCGACGGCGGCTTCACGCTCGAACTCGCGGGTGCGGACGGCGCCATACGGAGCGTCGCTGCGCCGGCGCTCGTGATTGCGACCGGCACGGCGTTCCGCGGCAGCGAATGGATCGGGCGCGTCGCGGGCGCGCGGGCGCTGGTGGCGGCCGGCCGCATCCTGCCGAACCCGGCCGCTGCGGGAGAGCCGGACATCGACCTCGGCGCGCACGTTCTGATCGTCGGCGGCGGCGACAACGCGTTCGACGTGGCGCACCAGATCGCGCGGCCCGGCCGGCGGGTGACCGTCGCCTTGCGCGGAGCGAAGCCGCGCGCTCAGCCCGCGCTGGTCGAGCGCGCGTACCGGTCGGCAAACGCCGAAATCCGGGCCAACGCCGAGGTGACGGCGCTGATCGACGGCGGCCACGGCATCGCGGTGCAGTTTGACGACGGCTCGGCGCTGGTCGCAGATCGCGTCGTGCTGTGCCTCGGATTCACGCCCAACACCCGCGAGCCCTGGATCGAAAGTCTCGGGCTGAAAATGGACGGCAATGGCTATCTCGCCGTCGACGCCGGCATGGTGACGTCGCACCGCGGCGTGTTCGCGATCGGCGACGTGTCGAACCCGCGCAATCCGTGCACGGCGTCCGCACTGGCCGCGGGCGCGACCGCGGCGCGCGCGATCCACGACCGGCTGACCGGCGCTCAGCCCTGAGGGCGGCCCAGCACGCGCCCCGCCACCGCGTCGAGCTTTGCGATCAGCGCCGGATCGCGCGCCTCCGGCGCGGTTATCAGCGCGCTGTCGAGCGCGCGGTCCGAACCGATGGGACACGGCTCATGCTCGCGCGGGAAATCGCGGGCGAGCCGCGCCACCAGGCGCTTGGCCTTCTCGGCGTTGGCGGTCAGCACCTTGATGATGTCCTGCACCGTTACCGCGTCATGGTCGGGGTGCCAGCAGTCGAAATCGGTGACCATGGCGACGGTCGCGTAGCCAAGCTCGGCCTCGCGGGCGAGCTTGGCCTCCGGCATGTTGGTCATGCCGATCACCGAATAGCCGAGATGCTTGTAGGTCAGGCTCTCGGCGAGCGTGGAGAACTGCGGACCCTCCATGCAGACGTAGGTGCCGTCGCGGTGCACGGCGATACCCTCGGCCATCGCGGCATTGGCGAGGTGGATGCGCAGCCGCGGCGATACCGGATGCGCCATGGAGACGTGCGCGACCAGGCCCTTGCCGAAGAACGAGCTCTCGCGCTTGTGGGTGCGGTCGACAAACTGGTCGACAAGCACGAAGGTGCCCGGCGGCAATTCCTCCTTGAACGAGCCGCAGGCCGACAGCGACACAAGGTCGGTCACACCCGCGCGCTTGAGCACGTCGATATTGGCCCGGTAGTTGATGTCGGAGGGCGACAACCGGTGCCCCTTGTCGTGGCGCGGCAGGAACACCACCGGCAGGCCCGCAATCGCACCGATCCGCAGCGGCCCGGACGGCTCGCCCCAGGGCGACGCGATCCGCTCCTCGCGCACCCCTTCCAGCCCCGGCAGATCGTAGATGCCGGAACCGCCGATAATCCCGAGAACGGCCTTGGTCATGTCCGATTTCCCGACGTCTCGAAATGCAAAGGGCCCCTTGCGGGGCCCTTCGTCAACTCAATTCATCGGAAGCACGGATCAATGCGCGCTGACCCACACCTTCTTCTTGGTGAAGTACAGCAGGCCGCCCAGCACGATCAGGAAGATCATGACCTGGAAGCCGAGCTTCTTGCGCGCTTCCATATGCGGCTCCGCGGTCCACATCAGGAACGCGGTGACGTCCTTCGAATACTGCGCCAGCGTCTGCGGGGAGCCGTCGTCGTAGGTGACGCGGCCGTCCTCCATGGGCTTCGGCATCGCGAGCGCGCCGCCGGGGAAAAACTTGTTGTAGGCGAGCGGCGGTTCGACCTTCGTGCCGGCCGGCGGGTCGCTGTAGCCCTGGAGCATCGCCGCAATGTAGTCGGGTCCGTGCTCCTGGTACTGGGTGAACATGTCGCCCAGCCAATACGGGAACCCACGCTCGTAGGTGCGCGCCTTGGCGATCACGGACAGGTCGGGCGGCACGCCGTTGTAGCGGGCGCGCGCGGCGTTCTCGTTCGGCCATGGCGGCGGGAAGCGGTCGGCTGGACGGCCCTCGCGCTCGAACATCTCGCCTTGGTCGTTCGGGCCGTCCTGTATCTTGTATTCCCCCGCGATCGCCTTGACCTGGGCCTCGGAGTATCCGAGGTCGGCGAGATTGCGGAACGCCACCAGCTTGAGCCCGTGGCAGATCTGGCAAACCTCGCGATAGATTTTGAAGCCGCGCTGCAGCTGCGCGCGGTCGTACTTTCCGAACGGTCCCGAGAACGACCATTTTTCCTTGGGCGGCGTGGCGGCTTCACCCGCGGCGAGCGCGGGCGCGGCCGAAACCGCGATCGAGCCGGCAACGATCAGGGCGAGGATGGTCTTGGACATTGTTGTCTCCCCGCCCGCTCAGCCGCCGGCCTTGCCCGGAGCGAGAATCGACTCCGAGATCGAGTTCGGCAGCGGCTTGGTCTTCTCGATCCAGCCGAGCAGCGGCAAGATGATGATGAAATGCGCGAAGTAGTAGATCGTCAGAATTCGCGCCGCGATCACGTAGCCGCCTTCCGCGGGCTTGGCGCCGAGCCAGCCGAGCCCAATGCAGACTGCGACGAAAATCCAGAAGAACTGCCGGTACAGCGGCCGGTAGTTGGCCGAGCGCACCCGCGAGGTGTCGAGCCAGGGCAGGAACGCCAGGATCACGATCGATGCGCCGAGCGCGATCACGCCGCCGAGCTTGTCAGGGATGGCGCGCAGGATCGCGTAGAACGGCAGGTAGTACCATTCGGGCACGATGTGCGTCGGCGTCACCGCCGGATTGGCCGGAATGTAGTTATCGGCGTGACCGAGATAGTTCGGCATGTAGAACACGAACCAGGCGAACAGCAGCAGGAAGCACGACAGGCCGAACGCGTCCTTGATTGTCGCATAGGGCGTGAACGCCACGGTGTCCTTGTCCGACTTCGGGTCGATGCCGGTCGGGTTGTTCTGGCCGACCACATGCAGCGCCCAGACGTGCAGCACCACCACGCCCGCGATCACGAACGGCAGGAGGTAGTGCAGCGAATAGAAGCGGTTCAGCGTCGGGTTGCCGACGGCATAGCCGCCCCACAGCCAGCTCACGATGGCCTCGCCGACCACCGGGATCGCCGAGAACAGGTTGGTGATGACGGTGGCGGCCCAGAAGCTCATCTGGCCCCACGGCAGCACGTAGCCCATGAAGCCGGTCGCCATCATCAGCAGATAGAGAATGACGCCGAGAATCCACAGCACCTCGCGCGGCTCCTTGTAGGAGCCGTAGTACATGCCGCGGAACATGTGGATATAGACCGCGAGGAAGAACATCGACGCGCCGTTGGCGTGCAGATAGCGGATCAGCCAGCCGTAATTCACGTCGCGCATGATGTGCTCGACGGAATTGAAGGCGTGGTCGACATGCGGCGTGTAGTGCATCGCCAGCACGATGCCGGTGACGATCTGCGCCGCCAGCATGAAGGAAAGGATGCCGCCGAACGTCCACCAGTAGTTCAGATTGCGCGGCGTCGGATAGACGACGAAGGAGGAGTAGATCAGCCCGCCGATCGGAAGCCGGCGCTCCATCCACTTCATGAATGCGTTCTGCGGCTGGTAGGTCTGGTGTCCGCTCATGGTCGAACCTGCAAGGAGATCATCGCGGCGCGTCAGCCGATCCGGATCTTGGTGTCGGAGAGGAATTCATACGGCGGCAGCGGCAGATTGGTCGGGGCGGGACCGCTGCGGATACGGCCCGAGGTGTCGTAGACCGAGCCGTGGCAAGGGCAGAAGTAGCCGTTATAGCTTCCGGAGTGTGCGATCGGGATGCAGCCGAGGTGTGTGCAGATTCCGATCAGCACCTGCCACTGGTCCTTGCCCTGCTTGACGCGGGCCGAGTCGGGCTGCGGATCGGGGAGGCTCGCCACGTTGACGCCCTTGGCCTCCTCGATCTCCTTCTTGGTGCGGTGATTGATGAAGATGGGTTTGCCGCGCCAGAACACCTTCACGACCTGCCCTTCCTGAATCGGGCCAAGGTCGACCTCGATCGGGGCGCCGGCCGCGATCGTTCCCGCGTCGGGATTCATCTGGGAGACCAGCGGGACAAGCGTCGCTGCGGCGCCGATGGCGCCCACGGTGCCTGTTGCGATGTAGAGGAAATCGCGGCGTGTCGGCTCTGCCGAAGTTGCTGTCACGGTCGTTCAAGTCCCTCGTTGACCGGTCCGCCCCTCCGCGCGGGAAACCGCGAACGATGTGACATATCGCGGCGGCGGTTGGGCCGGCCGCCCCGACCCTGAGGAAGGACTAAAGGCGGCGATCCGGCGGCGTTTATTGGCACCCTTGTTCCGATAGCGCAAGCCCGCTATCGCGGAAACGACCAAGAGTCGCACAAGTCCTTTGTCCCACGCGGGTTCCCGCCCTTGATCCAGGTCAAGGCCAGCCCCAAGAAGGCGGCCATGCGGATCGCCCTATTCGAGCCCGACATCGCGCAGAATACCGGGACCATTCTGCGGCTCGCGGCCTGCCTGGGCGCCGAGGCCCACATCGTCGAACCGGCAGGCTTTCCGACCTCCGACCGCGCCTTCCGGCGGGCCGGTATGGACTATCTCGACCGGGTTTCGCTCATGCGGCATGTCTCCTGGACGGCGTTCGACACCTGGCGGCGGTCTCATGGCCACCGGCTCCTGCTGTTCACGACCAAAGCCACGGTGTCCTACCTCGACCATGCCTATCGGCCGGACGACTTCCTGCTGTTCGGCCGGGAATCCGCCGGCGTGCCGGATGCCGTACACGCTGCGGCCGACGCCAGGCTCCTGATCCCCATGCAACCCGGTTTGCGCTCGATCAACGTCGCTATGTCGGCCGCCATGGCGCTTGGCGAGGCGATGCGGCAGACGAATGCTTCCCGGCACGAATAAGATGGGCTCGATGACCTCCCCGCTCCCCGATCCCGCCACGCTCGAATCCCGCAAGTCGCGCGCCCGCAACTGGTTCGAGCGGCTACGGGACGACATCTGTGCGGCCTTCGAGGCGATCGAGGACTCCCTGCCGGCACGCGCGCCGTTGTCGGACCGTGCGCCCGGCCGGTTCGTGCGCACGCCCTGGGACCGTACCGACCACACCGGCAAGCCGGGCGGCGGCGGCACCATGGCGATGATGCGCGGGCGCGTGTTCGAGAAGGTCGGCGTGCATTGCTCGACCGTGCACGGCGAGTTCGCGCCCGAGTTCCGCAAGGAGATCCCGGGCGCCGAGAACGATCCGCGGTTCTGGGCATCGGGCATCTCGCTGATCGCGCACATGCACAATCCGCACGTCCCGGCCGTGCACATGAACACCCGCTTCGTGGTGACGACCAAGGCCTGGTTCGGCGGCGGGGCCGATCTCACGCCGGTGCTCGACCGCCGCCGCACCCAGCAGGACCCGGACACGGCCGCGTTTCACGCGGCGATGAAGTCGGCCTGCGAGGCCCATGCCAAGGTCGCGCCGTACGAGAAGTACAAGAAATGGTGCGACGAGTATTTCTATCTCAAGCACCGTAAGGAGATGCGCGGCATCGGCGGCATCTTCTACGACTGGCACGACAGCGGCGAGTGGGAGGCGGACTTCGCCTTCACACAGGAGGTCGGCCGAGCATTCCTCGCCATCTATCCGGAGTTGGTGCGGCGCAACTACGCCAGGCGCTGGGGCGAGAACGACCGCGAGGAGCAACTGGTTCGGCGCGGCCGCTACGTCGAGTTCAACCTGCTCTACGACCGCGGCACGATTTTCGGCCTGCGCACCGGCGGCAACGTGGACTCTATCCTGTCGTCGATGCCGCCAGCGGTGCGGTGGCCTTGATCTAACGGTAGATCGCTCCCGCCACCATCACCGCACCGCCGAACAGCACCACCGCATCGAGGATCGCGGTGTGGACTTTCACCGGCAGGCGATCGACGAAGGCGCGCGCTAGAAACGCACCGGGAAACGCCACCGCGCCGATCAGAACCGCAAACGCAATCGTGCGCGCATCGATGGCGCCCGCAAGGCCGAACACCGAAATCCGCGACAACCCGACCACGATCGATACCACCGCGTCGGTCGCGATCACCGCAGCGCCGATCAGGCCCGACGACATCAGCACCGACAGCAGGATGACGCCGCCGCCGACCGTGCCGCCGACCACCGCGCCATAGCCCGCACCGCCGAGAAGCAGGCCGCGGTCGCCGAGCGTCACCGCGCGCTTTCGCATGGTGTAGCGCAGCGGCACCGTCAGCATCAGCATCGCGCCGATGACGAACTGGATCGCGCGGCCGGTGAGCAGCGTATAGCCGTAGGCGGTGAGCATGCAGGGCGGCACCGCGCCGACCGTCACCAGCATGGCCTTGCGCCACGCCACGTGGCGGAAAAAGGCGACCATGCGGCTGGTGTTGGTCGTGAGCCCCGCGAGCGCGATGATCGGGATCACCGGCTCCGGCCCGAGCATCGGCACCAGCACCAGCGGCATCAGCGCGCCGGTGCCGTAGCCTGCAACGCCGCCGATCACCGAGGCGAAAAGCGCAACGCCCGCAACCAGCAGGAGCTGAAGGATCGAAACGTCGGCGAAGGCTGCGAACACGGCGTCGCACGTTAGCGCGAGTCGGCGCGGAGTGAATATCAGCCCACGCCATAGAAGCCGGAATGACGTGGGCTGCGGCAGAGGCCCGCCGCAGCCGAAAACGCATGACCGCCCGGCGCACGGCACAGCCTGCCCGCATTGACTGGCCTGCGCGCATTCGGATGGTATGACCGATCGCCGATCAACCGACCGGAGGACGCCCGTGACCCTTCGAACCGTTCTTGCCGCAACGCTGGGCGCGGCGCTCGCCGCCACCGCACTGCCGTCGACCGCATCGGCGCAGGCGTGGCCGGCCCGCAGCGTTACGATCGTGGTGCCGTTCGCTGCCGGCGGCGGCACCGACGCCATCGCCCGCGTGCTCGCGGACCGGCTGGCGGCGAAGCTCGGGCAATCGGTCGTGGTCGAAAACCGCGCCGGCGCCGCAAGCGCCATCGGCACCGCGCATGTCGCGCGCGCCGCGCCCGACGGCTACACGATCCTGATGACCACCAATAGCGCACAGGTCATCCTGCCGCTGATTCAGCCGCCGGGATCGCTGAACTACGCGACCTCGGACTTCGCCATGATCGGGCTGACCGGCATCCTGCCAAACTTGCTGATCGCCGCTCCGTCGGTCCCCGCAAAGTCGGTGCAGGAACTGATCGCGCACGCCAAGGCCAATCCGGGCAAGCTGTCGTTCGCCTCCAGCGGCAACGGCACCATCACGCACCTGATCGGCGAGCTGTTCAAGGCCCGCGCCGGCATCGACGTGGTGCATGTGCCTTACAAGACCGGCGTGCAGGCCGCGCCCGACCTGATGGAAGGCCGCATCCAGTACATGTTCGACAACATCATCTGGTCGCTGCCGGTCGTGCGGCAGGGCAAGCTCAAGGGCCTTGCGATCACAACGCGGGAGCGGTCCAAGCTCGCGCCCGACATTCCGACGGTTGCGGAATCCGGCGTGCCGGGATTCGAGGGGATCACCTGGCTGGGCCTCGCAGCGCCCGCGAAAGCGCCGGACGCGGTGGTGCAACGGCTCTCCAAGGAGCTTGCCACCGTGCTCGCCGAGCCGGACGTCATCGCCAAGCTCGCCGCCACCGGCGCCGAGCCGCCGTCCAATCCCGGACCCGACGGCATGAAGTCGATGCTCGCCGGCGACATCGCACGCTGGAAGGCGATCCTGAGCGACGGAAAGATCAAGCTGAAATGAGCTTCCGTTCACTGGTGCAGTCCGAGCGCCCGCTGGTCTTGCCGGGCGCATTCGACGCCTTGAGCGCGCGGCTGATCGAGCGCGCGGGCTTCAAGGCCTATTTCACCGGCGGTTTTCCGATGATCGGCGCGCGCTGGGGCCTGCCCGACATCGGGCTGGCACAGCTTGGCGAGATATCGGCGGGCGTGCGCGACGTGGCGCAGGCGTCGTCGCTGCCGTTCATGGTCGACGGCGACAACGGCTATGGCGACGTCAAGAACATCGTGCACACGCTGCACACTTACGAGCGGATCGGCGCGGGCGCGATCATGATCGAGGATCAGGTCGCGCCCAAACGCTGCGGACACATCGCAGGCAAGGACGTGGTGCCGGCGGCGGAGATGGCCGCGAAGGTGCGCGCGGTCGCCGAGAACCGACTCAACCGGGACACGTTCATCCTCGCCCGCACCGACGCGCGCGACGTGCTGGGGCTCGACGAGGCCTACCGCCGCGCCGATCTCTATCTGCGCTCGGGCGCCGACGGGGTCTTTATCGAGTCGCCGCACGATGTGGCCGAGCTTGAACAAATCGCAAAGAAATTCGACGTACCGCAGCTTGCCAATATGCTGGAGGGCGGCAAGACGCCGATCCTGACTCCCGCGGAACTGTCGCAGATGGGTTTCAGGATGGCGGTCTACGGCATCTCGCTCCTGATGCACGCGGTCAAGACCATGCAGGGCGTACTGGACAGGCTCGCCAAGGGCGACACGTCGTTCGTCGGCAAGGGAGTCGGCTTCGAGGAGTACAAGGACATCGTCGGCTTCAACGACTGGGCCGCGATCGAAGACCGCTACAGCCCGAAGAAGTGACCGCGAGGCCGCGCCGGCGGAGCTACTTCTTCGCGGGCGACAGATCGGCCGGCGAGATCAGCACGCCGAACGCTTCGCACCAGATCACGACGCTCGGATATTTCGAAAGGTCGACGCCGGCCGGGATCGTGTAGCGCTGGCTTCCCTTGAACGCGCGCAGCCGCCCGAGATCGACGAACATCGACTTGGCGACCATGTCCTCTTTGCGGACGTTCGCGTTCGGCACGAGGTAGACGTGGTACTTCGGTCCCGGCCCGACCTCGAAGTCCGGCTCCAGGAACACCGTGCGCTCATAGACGCTGACCTTTCCCTTGCCCCAGTGGATCGGGTCGGACGGGTTGGCGTGGATGAACGTTCCGGTCGCGTGCAGCGCCGAGCGGTCCGCTTCGGTCAGCTGCTCCGCGGCCGGCGGCGGCGGGAACACGAACGGAAACAGGAAGAAGCCCAGCGCGACGCCGAAGCCGGTGCCGAGCACGCCGCCGAGCAGGAAAATCGCAAGTCCGCGCCAGAAGCCGCGCATACGACGAACCTCCCTCACAGGATTGTACGCAAGCCTAGTCGAGTCGTCGTGGCGGCGCGATCACAATGCCTTCATGGGCGATCACGTCGCGCTCGCGGCAGCGCGACCGGATCAATCCGCGGTCGGCAAGCGCCGCATGGTGAACTCGATGGTGTCGCCCGGCAGCTCGCGCCAGCTCTCGATCTCGGTCATGTAGGCCGCCTTGGGATAGCGCGCGAACATCTCGCGAGCCTTGGCGCGCGCCGCCTCGCGCGGCAGCGAGAACGTCTCGCGGCGATAGCTGTCGCCGCGCGCACGACCGTACCGCACGCGGCTCTGCGCCATTCGGCGGGCAAGATCTCTTGGGCGGTCGACGCGGGACATGATCCAAACCTGCAATAATCATAGCAGAATGAACGATCCCTTGCGATGGGCAGCGATCCCCATCACATCGGCCGGACTTCGGCCGCCGCAGCGTTCGCAATGGCCAATATCGCGGCTTGGTCGCCAGGGAAGTCCGCAGCGATCCACGCCTCCTCGGCCTCGTGCATCGCCGCGCCCAACGCCGGACCCTTCGGCACACCGCGCGCGATGAAGTCCGCGGCCTTGAGCGGGAACGCCGGGGCGTTCCAGCGCGCCGGCAGCGCAGCGAGCGCACGCCAATGCTCGTCGGCCGCGCCTTCCGGCCAGGCGCGCGCCCAGGCGATCAGAACGCGGTCGGCGTACCGCTCCGGTCCGAGCCGATACAGCAGCGCACGCGCCGCCTTGTCGCCGTCCGGCGCAATCCGCCACCAGCCCTCGCCCATCGACGCGAGCCGCTCGTGTTCCATGTTGGAGAGCCGCAGCCGCTGCCATAGCCGCTCGGCATCCTCGGCGATGCGCACGCCAAGCGCACCGAGCCGGTGCACCGGGTCGGGCGCGACCCCGGCCGCAGCCTCGACCTTGCGCATGTTGGAAAAGCCCGCGAGGTCGGGCACGCCGCCAAGGAACGGGATCAGCAGGCCGGACTCGGACATGACCGCGAGCGTGGGCACCGCGTGCGGCGCGGCGAGCAGCTTGAGCAGTTCCATGCGCACCCGCTCGCGCGACAGCCGATCGAGCCCCGCACGTGCGGCAATGCAGGCGTGCAGTCCATCCGGATCGGGCGCGCCGTGCCCGTGGGCCGCGTGAAAGCGGAAGAAGCGCAGGATGCGCAGGTAGTCCTCGGCAATGCGCTTTGCGGGATCGCCGATGAAGCGCACCCGCCGCGCTTCAAGATCGGCAAGCCCGCCGACGTAGTCGTGCACCGTTCCGTCGGCGCCGACGGATAGCGCGTTCATGGTGAAGTCGCGGCGCTCGGCGTCGGCTTTCCAGTCGCGGCCGAAGCGCACTTTTGCATGACGCCCGAAGGTCTCGACGTCCTCGCGCAGGCTGGTGACTTCGAACGGATGGCCGTCGATCACCACGGTCACCGTGCCGTGGTCGATGCCGGTCGGCACTGCCTTAAAGCCCGCAGCGGTGACGCGGCGCACGACCTCGTCGGGCACCGCGGTGGTGGCGACGTCGAACTCGCGGACGGCCTCGCTGAGCAGTTCGTTGCGCACTGCGCCGCCGACGATGCGCGCCTCCTCGCCGTCGCGGTGGAGCACGCCAAGCAAGCGGGCGAGCGGCGTATCGCGCAGCCATGCGGCCTGCGATAGCCGGGCGGCGGTCACCGCGTTTGCCCCGGCACGAAGTTGCCGCGCTCGTCGACATGCGCGGGAACATAGGTCGAGCCCGGCCGCGCGCCGGAGAACTCCGCCAGCACCAGGAAGCTGCCGATCATCAGCAGCATGGCGACGATGCCGAGCGACATCAGCACCTTCGGCGGCCACGACGCGCGATCAAGCACGCCGCCCTTCGTCAGCCACAGGAAAACCGCGTAGGCGGCGAATGGCGCGAAGAACAGCGCGACCTCGATGGCGACGGGACGGATCATCGCGCGTAAATCCGTTCGTACAGGTTCCGCAGGATGCCCGCGGTCACGCCCCAGATGTAGCGCTCGCCGAACGGCATGGCGTAATAATGCCGCTCGATTCCCTTCCATTCGCGCGACTGGCGCTGGTGGTTGCCTGGCTGCATCAGGAACTCAAGCGGCACCTCGAACGCATCGGCAACTTCGCTCGGGTTGAGCGTCAGCCGGTAGTCCGGCTCGACGCGCGCCAGCAGCGGCAGGATGCGGTAGCCGGAGAACGTCAGATACAGGTCGAGATAGCCGATCGGATCGATCAGGCCACGGTCGATGCCGATCTCCTCCTCGGCCTCGCGCAGCGCGGCGGCCAGCGGGCTCTCGTCCTCCGGATCGATTCGTCCGCCGGGGAACGCGATCTGGCCGGAGTGGCTGGACAGGTCCGGCGTGCGCTGCGTGAGCAGAACCGTAGGCTCGGGCCGCGCCACCACCGGCACCAGCACGGCCGCGGGCTTCGTCGCCTTTACCCCGACCTTGTCCCAGTTCGCCTGATCCAGATCGAGATCGCCGCGCACGGCGGGCGCCTCGAAATCGGTCAGCGCCGCCGGCACTTCGCGGTTGAGCCGCACGCGGGCGCGCTCGAAGAACTCGCGCGTCGGCGCCTTGACCTCGTCGATGGACACGCCCGGCTGCATCACGCGAATTCCTTCAAGCTGTCGGCCGGCGCCATGATGAAAAACTCGCCGCCCGACTCAATGCCGAACATAAGTTGTCCGCCGATCTCGCGCTCCTCGCCGAGTTCGACCAGATCGAAGAACAGCGCGCGCGTCACCTTGGCCCAGAGGTCGCTCCGGACATGGAGATAGGGTTTCAGCCCGCCGGTATCCGGTTCCGGTTCGAAACGCAACGCATGGCCCGGCCCGCAGGCGACCCAGTCATCCACATTGGTGCGGAAGTGCAAGGTCCGAACGCCGTCCGCATCCTCTAACCGCATTTCCACCGCCAGAAACGGGGCATCGTCGACCGTGATCCCGCACTTTTCGACCGGCGTGACCAGGAAGTAGCGATCGCCCTCGCGCTTGATGACCGAGGCGAACAAGCGGACCATTGCAGGCCGGCCGATGGGGGTCTTCAGATAGTACCAGGTGCCGTCGCCGGCGATTCGCATGTCGAGGTCGCCGCAGAACGGCGGATTCCACAGATGCACCGGAGGCGGAGCCTTCGCCCCTGCCGCGCGCGCATGGCGGGCTATCCCGTCCAGCGTCCCTGGCTGCCTTTCGTTTGCCATGGTTGGCCCTACGTATAACCGGCTATCGGCGGCTTGCCGCAAAGGCCGGCATGAGTTCAAGCCGCCTGCCGCTTTTGCCGAAAAATAGCGGGGTTTCTCGGCGAAATGTGAAAGTGCGGCGCAGGAATCAGGAATAATATCGCGCTGGCATGATTATTGTTTGTGCATGGGTCGCGTCCGGATGCGGTGCGGCCCTTCGGCGGGCGGCGGCAATCACTCGGATTTGAGGAGTTCACGATGGCAGTGGGTGGAGAAGGCGTCGAGAAGCTGGAGGACATGATCGTCCGATCCGCCGAAGCGACGTCCGGACACGTGGCGGCGGCCAAGGCCGCAATCGGCGCCGTCATCTTCGGCCAGGACAAGGTGGTCGAGCAAACGCTGATGACCGTGCTATGCGGCGGCCACGCCATGCTGGTCGGCCTGCCCGGCCTCGCCAAAACCAAGCTCGTCGACGCGCTCGGCACCGTGCTCGGCCTTGACACCCGCCGCATCCAGTTCACGCCCGACCTGATGCCCTCCGACATCGTCGGCAGTGAGGTGCTGGAAGAAGGCGCAGGCGGCAAGCGCGGCTTCCGCTTCATACCGGGACCGATCTTCGCCCAGCTCCTGATGGCCGACGAAATCAACCGCGCCAGCCCGCGCACCCAATCGGCGCTGCTGCAAGCCATGCAGGAACTGCACGTCACCGTTGCGGGCCACCGCCACGATGTGCCGAAGCCGTTCCATGTGCTCGCAACCCAGAACCCGATCGAGCAGGAGGGCACTTATCCCCTCCCCGAAGCGCAGCTCGACCGCTTCCTGATGCAGATCGACGTCGAGTACCCCGACCGCGACGCGGAGCGCCGCATCGTGTTCGAGACCACCGGCGTCGAGGAAGCCAAGGCCAAGCCCGCGATGACCGCGGACGAACTGATTGCGGCGCAGCGCCTGGTGCGGCGGCTGCCGGTCGGCGAGTCGGTGGTCGACGCGATCCTCACGCTGGTGCGCTCGGCGCGCCCCGGCCCCGAGGCCGGCGATCTGGGCAAGCTGATCTCCTGGGGGCCGAGCCCCCGCGCCTCACAGGCGCTGATGCTGGTGGCACGCGCCCGCGCCTTGCTCGACGGCCGGCTTGCTCCCTCGATCGACGACGTGGTCGCCATGGCGGAGCCGGTCCTGAAGCATCGCATGGCCCTGACGTTCGCCGCACGCGCCGACGGCGAGACTCTCGGCGGCGTGATCGCCAAGCTCGCGGCGCGGATCGGATGATCGACGGTGGCTGACGGACCGGGCGGGCGAGAGGAATTTCGGGCTACGCAACGCGCGAGCGGCGCGGGCCGCACGCTCGCCGCGGTCATGCCCCGCCTGATTTTGGAGTCGCGCAAGATCGCCGCCACCGTGATCCACGGCCTGCACGGCCGCAGACGCGCGGGCTCCGGCGAGAATTTCTGGCAGTTCCGCCGCTTCGTCTCCGGTGAGGAAGTGCGCCGCATCGACTGGCGCCGATCCGCCCGCGACGACACCCTCTATGTGCGCGAGCGCGAATGGGAAGCCGCACACACGATCTGGATCTGGCCGGACCGTTCGCCGTCGATGGCCTTCGTCTCCAATCTCGCGCGCGAGAGCAAGCTCGACCGCTCGCTGGCCATGGCGTTCGCGCTTGCCGAAATCCTGGTCGAAGCCGGTGAGCGCGTCGGCGTGCCGGGCCTGATGCGCCCGACCGGCAGCCGCGCCATCATCGAGCGCATGGCCGAGGCGCTGATCCACGATCCCGCCGAACGGTCGAGCCTCCCGGTCGGTTTCGCGCCAGCGGCACTGTCGGAGGTGATCTTGCTCTCGGACCTGTGGAGCCCGATCGGCGAAATCCGCGCGACGCTCACGCAGCTTTCCGCCAACGGCTCGCACGGCCACCTGGTGCAGATCGTCGATCCCGCCGAGGAGACCTTCCCCTACTCCGGCCGCGTCGAATTCGCCGAGCCCGAGGGTGCCGGCGAAGTCACCGCCGGCCGCGCCGAGAACTGGCGCGCCGACTATGAGGCGCGGCTGCGACGCCATCGCGATGAAATCCGCGCCGAGACGAACCGGCTCGGCTGGAGCTTCACCGTCCACCGCACCGACCGCCCGGCGAACGACCTGCTGCTGGCGCTGCATGAGCGCATCGGCGAGGGCAACGCTGCGGTCGCGATGAACCGAAGGCGGCACGGCGGCCGTCGCGGGAGGGCCGTCGCATGATGGGCCTGCCGCTCGGCTTCGCCTCGCCGCTCATCTTGCTCGGACTTCTCAGCCTGCCGATCCTGTGGTGGCTGCTGCGGCTGATTCCGCCGCGGCCGCGGCGGATCGAATTTCCGCCGACGCGGCTCCTGTTCGATATCAAGCCGAAGGAAGACACGCCCGCGCGCACGCCGTGGTGGCTGACGCTCTTGCGGCTCGTGCTGGCTGCGCTGGTGATTCTTGCCGCCGCCGGTCCGCTGTGGAATCCGCCGGTCGCGACCTCGACCGGTTCGGCGCCGATCGCGATCCTGATCGACGACGGCATCGGCGCCGCCGCGAGCTGGGACGCGCGCATCCGCACCGCCGACGACATCGCTGCCCGCGCCGAGGCCGATGGCCGCGGTATCGCCATCGTGCCGCTCGGCGACGCCGCGCGGGAGATTTCCCTGCAGCCGCCGGCCGCCGCACGCGTGCGGCTCGCGCAGCTCAAGCCGAAGCCGCACGCGATCGAACGCACCGACGCGCTGCCGGCGATCGGCCGCTTGCTGGCCGCAACGCCCGGCATGGAGCTGATCTGGCTGTCCGACGGCTCCGACCTCGGCCGCGGTTCGGAGTTCGTCTCCGGTCTCGCCAAGACGGCGGCGGGCCATCCCGTGGCCGTCGTCACCGGCGGGCTTCCGACCGCACACGCGCTTGCCGCAGCCGACAACGCCGCGGGCGCCTTGACCGTCAAGGTGCTGCGCCCGACCGCCGCCGGCACCGAGGGCGGCATCATCCGCGCGCTCGACCTGAAGGGCCTGCCGCTCGGCGAAGGCACCTTCGGGTTCAAGGAAGGCGAGCGCGAAACCGACGCCGAAATCAATCTACCGGTAGAAATCCGCAACGATATCGCGCGGCTTGAAATCGCGGGCGAACGTTCGGCGGGTGCGGTGCAACTGCTCGACAAGCGCTGGCGCCGGCGCACCGTGGGGCTCATCTCCGGTGCGACCGCCGATACCGCGCAGCCGCTGCTCGCATCCACTTACTATCTCTCGCGCGCGCTGAACCCGTTTGCGGACGTGCGGCTTGTCGAAGCGGCCGCTCCCGCGGAAGCCGTGCGGCGCTTCATCGAGCAGAGCGTGCCGATGATCGTGCTGGCCGACGTCGGCAACGTTGCGGGCGAGGCGCGCGACCGGCTGGCGGCCTGGATCGACGACGGCGGCATGCTGGTGCGGTTCGCCGGTCCCCGCCTGGCCGCTTCCAACGACGACCTTGTGCCGGTGAAGCTGCGCCGTGGCGGGCGCATCCTGGGCGGCAGCCTGAGCTGGGACCAGCCGCAGCAGCTAACCGCCTTCTCGCGCGAAAGCCCGTTCAATACCATGCCGGTGCCGAAGGACGTGACCGTGAACCGCCAGGTCCTGGCAGAGCCGGAAGCGGGACTCGTCGACCGCACCTGGGCGACGCTCGCCGACGGCACGCCGCTCGTCACCGCCGTCAAGCGCGGCAAGGGAATGATTGTCTTGTTCCACGTCACCGCCGACACCCGCTGGTCCGACCTGCCGCTGTCGGGTTCGTTCGTGGACATGCTCCGCCGCATCGTCGGGCTTGCCGGAACCTCGACCACGAACGAAACGCCGGCCGACGGCCGCACCGTGCGCGAAGTCGTGGCGCCGACCCGCATCCTCGACGGCTTCGGCGCGTTCGGCCCGCCGACCGCGACCACGCGGCCGGTGCCGGCAGGCTACGTGGCGCGCGCCACCGCCGACCATCCGCCGGGCTTCTACGGTCCGCCGGAAGGATTGCTCGCGGTGAACGCGCTCGCTCCGAACGACCGGTTGGCGCCGATCGACTATTCGCCGCTCAACGCGCGCCTTGAGGCGTATCAGGTCGGCGAGCCGCAGGACTTGCGCGGGCCGGTGTTGCTAGCGGCGCTGTTCCTGCTGGCGCTCGACGCGCTGGTCGTGTTCTTCCTTGCCGGCGGAATTGGCCGCCTGATGCGCGGGCGGCCGCGCCGCGCGGCGGCGGCAGCGGCGCTCGCATGCGCCATCCTCGCTGGCGCGGCGCTGGTTGCAGCTCCCGCGCAGGCACAGCAGAGCCAGGCTCCGCCTTCGACCGCGGCCATCGACTTAGCCATGAAGGCAACGCTCGAAACGCGGCTCGCCTATGTTCTCACCGGCGACGCCGAGGTTGACAACATCACCCGCGCCGGCTTGCAAAGCCTGACGGTGTTTCTCGCGCAGCGCACCGCGCTCGAAGGCGGCGAGCCGATCGGCCTCGACATTTCCCGCGACGAACTGGCGTTCTTTCCGCTGATCTACTGGCCAGTCGTGCCCGGCGCGGCCAAGCCCACGCCCGCCGCGCTCGCGCGCATCGACGCCTACATGAAGAACGGCGGCACCGTCCTGTTCGATACCCGCGACGCGCTGATGGCGCCGCCCGGTCCCGGCGGCAGCAACCGCGCGCCTGGAATGGTGGCGCTACGCACAATCCTGTCCTCGCTCGATATTCCGGAGCTCGAGCCGGTGCCGCGCGACCACGTGCTGACCAAGACGTTCTTCCTGCTGCGCGACTTCCCTGGACGCTTCAATTCCGGCCAGCTCTGGGTTGAGGCGATGCCGGCGGGCGACGAGAGCGAGGAGGAACGCGAGAAGCGCCCCGCGCGCGCGGGCGACGGCGTCTCCTCGATCCTGATCACCTCGAACGATCTCGCGGGCGCCTGGGCGACGCGGCCTGACGGCCAGGCGATGCTGCCGATGGTGCCGGGCGATCCGCGGCAACGCGAGTTCGCCTTCCGGTCCGGCGTCAACATCGTGATGTACACGTTGACCGGCAACTACAAGGCCGACCAGGTCCACGTTCCGGCGCTGCTGGAGCGGCTCGGACAGTAGGAGCTTAACGTTGGGTTTCGGTATCGCCTTCTCGCCGCTGGTTCCGGACTACGTCCTCTGGGCGGCAGCCGGCGTTGCACTCGTGCTCGCTGCGCTGCTGTTCGTCATCCGCAGCCGGGGCGCCTTCGTGCGCGCGCTCGCGCTTGCGATGATGGTGCTGGCGCTGGCCAACCCGTCGTTCACCCGCGAGGACCGCGAACCGTTGACGTCCGTGGTCGCAGTGGTGGTGGACAAGAGCCCGAGCCAGAATTTCGGCGACCGTCTCAAGCAGACCGAGACCGCACGCGCGGAACTGGCCGAGCGGCTCGGCCGCATTCCGAATCTCGACATCCGTTTCGTCGAAGCCGGTGAGGCCGACGGCGAGACCGACGGCACGCGCCTGTTTTCGGCGCTGCAAGCCGCGCTCTCCGACGTGCCGCCGGACCGCGTCGCCGGCGCGATCCTGCTTACCGACGGCCGCGTGCACGATGTGCCGGCGGAGGCTTCGGCGCTCGGCTTCAACGCGCCGCTGCACGCTCTGATAACCGGCCGTCCCGGCGAGCGCGACCGGCGCGTCGTACTGGTGACCGCGCCGCGCTTCGGCATCGTCGGCCAGTCGCAGACCGTCGTCTATCGCGTCGACGATCAGGGCGCGGGTCCGGGCAGCACCGAGGTCACCATCCGCCGCGACGGCGAGGTGATCGAGCGACGCACCGTACGCACCGGCAGCACCGTGAATGCGCAGATTGCGATTCCGCACGCCGGGCCCAACATCGTCGAGATCGAGGCCTCGCCGCTCGAAAGCGAACTGACCGTCGTCAACAACCGCGCCGTGGTGTCGATCGACGGCGTGCGCGACAAGTTGCGCGTGCTGCTGGTGTCCGGCGAGCCGCACGCCGGCGAGCGCACCTGGCGCAACCTGCTCAAGTCGGACGCCAGCGTCGACCTCGTTCATTTCACCATCCTGCGCCCGCCGGAGAAGCAGGACGGCACGCCGATCAACGAACTGTCCCTGATCGCGTTCCCGACCCGCGAGCTGTTCCAGCAGAAGATCAAGGACTTCCATCTGATCATATTCGACCGCTACGCCCGCCAGGGCGTGCTGCCGATCGTCTATTTCGACAACATCGCGCGCTACGTGCGCGAAGGCGGCGCGGTGCTGATCGCGGCCGGCCCCGACTACGCAAGCCCGACGAGCCTGTGGCGCACGCCGCTCGACCAGATTCTTCCGGCCGAGCCGAGCGGGCGCACGGTCGAGGTGCCTTATCATGCGCAGCTGACCGACTCCGGGCGGCGGCATCCGGTGACGCGGGGCTTAAGCGGCGCCGATTCCAACCCGCCGCACTGGAGCCGCTGGTTCCGCCTGATCGACACCCGCTCGGCCAACGGCACCTCCGTCATGCAGGGTCCCGACAACAAGCCGGTGCTCGTCCTTTCGCGCGAGGGCGAGGGCCGCGTCGGCCTCCTGCTCTCCGATCACATCTGGCTGTGGGCGCGCGGCTTCGAGGGCGGCGGCCCGCACCTCGACCTGATGCGCCGTCTGTCGCACTGGCTGATGAAGCAGCCCGACCTCGAAGAGGAGGCGTTGCGCCTGATCGTGCGCGGCCGCGACCTGCTGATCGAGCGCCAGACCATGGCCGACGGCGCGGGCGACGTGACGCTGACGCTGCCTTCCGGCACGAGGCGCACGGTGACCTTGCAGGCCGGCGAACCCGGGCTGTGGCGCGGCTTGGTGCGCGCGACCGAGCTCGGCCTGTGGCGCGCAACCGACGGCAAGCTCAACGCACTGATCAACGTCGGCCCGGCCAATCCGCGGGAGTTCGCCGAGGTGACGTCGACCGCGGAGGCGCTGCTGCCGCTCGCGGCCGCGACCGGCGGCGGCGTCATCCGCGTCTCGGCCGGAACCGACGTCACCCTGCCGCGCGTCGTCGCGATGCGCTCCAGCGACACCTTCCGCGGCGACGACTGGCTCGGCCTGAAGATGCGCGACGCCAGCGTCGTGCGCGGCATCGGCGTGCTGCCGATGTTCGCGGGACTGCTCGGCCTGCTGCTGATGGTCGGCGCGCTGGCGGCGACCTGGGCGCGCGAAGGGCGCTGACTACACCGCACCGCGGATCGATCCGGACACGCCCTCGAACGCGCCGGGCGCAAGCTCGGCCACCAGCAGGCGCTTCGGATCGACCGGACCCGGCATCTTCACCTGGCCCTTCGGCACCGGCTTGAATCCGGCCTTGCCGTAATAGGGCTCGTCGCCAACGAGAAACACCAGCCGGTGACCGCGCGTGCGCGCTTCCGACAATGCCCGCTCGATCAGCTTGAGACCGATGCCGCGGTCGCGGAACGGCGGCTCGACCGTGAGCGGACCGAGCAGCAGCGCGGGCGCGTCCCCGATCGTAACCGGCGACAGCCGCACCGATCCCACCAGCAAGGTGCCGACACGCGCTGTGAACGACAGTTCCAGGCTGTGCGCAACCTCTTCGCGGATGCGATAGGCCGACTTGGCGTAGCGCCCCGGCCCGAACGTGCGCTCGACCAGATGCTCGATCGCCTCGGCGTCGTCCGGCGCTTCCGGCAGGATGGTCAGGGACAGGTCGTTCATGATGTTTTCAGCCGCTGTTCGACAGCCGAGATTGCGCGGCCGGAGCAACTTACAAGCTGGCGCCTCGGCGGTCAGCGGCGTTGAAACTCGTCCGTGCCCGACAAAATCTGCGGTGGGGCGGGCGGGCGCGGTCGATAGACCAGCCGCCATTTGGTTGACAGCACTCGCCCGCGGACCGTTCCCGTCCACACCGTCACGGTCCGGCAATCCATCACCGCATTTCTGAAGTCCACGACGAAGCGGACCCGGTTGCCGATGACGCGGCCGGCCGCGGCAAATGTGTCATGGCATCCATAGCCGGGCGCACGATTCCAGAACCGGCCGGAAAAACTACCGTCGGCGCCCGATGCGTCCACAAAAAGGTACGAACCGCGCTGGTTCTCCCACCGCGAGCCAGCGGGCAACCCCTGGGCCGCGGCGACGACGCTCGTGAACAACAATGCAAGCAATGCAAGCGCCAGTGCGGGCAAGGCGGCCTCCCGATATCGTGCTAAAGAAACTATATCCCGCTCCGGAAGGCGTTACACGCGAAAGATGCGTGCGGCGGAGAGCGGGAACGGGCCGGCGGGACGGAGCGGACGATGGGGTATCTGTTCGAAGGCGAGTGGGTCGACGACAGCCACGACAAGACGCGGCTTCAGGAGGGGCGGTTCAACCGGCCGACGACCAGGTTCCGCAACTGGGTGACCGCGATCGGCGGGCCGGGCCCGTCCGGCGAGGGCGGTTTTGCGGCGGATGTGGGCCGCTACCACCTCTATGTCGCGCTCGGCTGCCCGTGGGCTCACCGCACCGTCATCATGCGGCGGCTGAAGGGCCTCGACAACGTGGTGCCGATGTCGGTCGTGTCCTGGCACCTCGGCGAATTCGGCTGGACGTTCGACCGGGATACCGGGTCGAGCGGCGACGCGGTGAACGGCGCGGAGAGACTTTCCGAAATTTATCTGCGGGCCGACCCGAAATACACCGGTCGGGTCAGCGTGCCGGTGCTGTGGGACAAGCGGCGAAACACCATTGTTAGCAACGAGTCGTCCGAAATCATCCGGATGTTCAACTCGGCGTTCGACGAATACACCAACGACCGCACCGACTATTACCCGCAGGAACTGCGTTCGGAGATCGATCGCGTCAACGATCTGGTCTATACGAACTTGAACAACGGCGTGTACCGCGCGGGCTTCTCGACGGCGCAGGCCGCCTACGAAGAGGCGTTCCGCGGCGTGTTCGCGGCGCTCGACGAACTGGAACGGCAGTTGTCGCGGCAGCGCTACGTCGCGGGCGCCCGCCTCACCGAGGCCGACTGGCGGCTGTTCCCGACGCTGGTGCGCTTCGACGCGGTCTACTACAGCCACTTCAAGTGCAACCTGCGCCGGATCGTCGACTATCCAAACCTCTGGAACTACCTGCGCGATCTCTTCCAGACGCCCGGCATCGCCGACACCGTCAACATGGGTCACATCAAGCGGCTCTATTACGGCAGCCAGCTCAAGGTAAACCCGACCGGCATCGTGCCGCTCGGGCCCGATCTCGACTTCACCGCGCCGCACGATCGCGACCGGTTCGTGAGCTGAGCCCTACCACCGCTCCGGCTTCGGCACACCGTTCATTGCCTCGGCAATCCGCGCTCGCGTCCCCTTGGTCGTATCCTCCGGCAGCGCATCGGGCGCGAAGAACCCGTGCGCCACGATCTCGCGGTTGGGCGCCGGAGGCGATGGCTGGCGGAACGCGCGCACGACGTAAAGCGTGACGTGGTCGCGCCTGGAATAGAGCGGGTGGAAATAGACGCCGTGCAGCTCGGGCGGGCCGGTCAGCTCGATGTTGCCTTCTTCGCGCAGTTCGCGAGCCAGCGCTTCGAGCAGCGTTTCGCCTGCTTCGACCCCGCCGCCCGGCAGGTGCCAGCCGTCGGTGTAGCTGTGGCGGATCAGGAATACACGGCCCTCGCCGTCGAGCACCACCGCGCGCACGCCAAGCGTCAGCCCGCGGCTGAACCGCCAATAGACGTGGATCAGCCGGTTGAGCGCTCGCGCGCGCCGCAGGCGCTTCAGCATTGAGGGCCCCGTTCGCGCTGCGGCGAAAGCGTCATTGCCATGACGGTTCCATTGTTTAGAATGATTCCAAAATATTCTTCGGGCATCCTTGTCCGCCCCGAATCGAGGTCAGTGTGAAGCGCTTCTCCGATCTTACCGAGCAGGAAATCCTCGCGCTCGCGATCACCAACGAGGACGAGGACAGCCGCATCTACCGCGGCTTCGCCGAGGGCCTGCGCGAGGCCTTTCCCGCCTCCGCCACCGTGTTCGAGGAAATGGCGGACGAGGAGATCAAGCATCGCACGATGCTGTTCGACCTCTACCGGCAGAAGTTCGGGGAATATCTGCCGCTGATCCGCCGCCAGGACGTCAAGGGCTTCATTCCCAAGCAGCCGTTGTGGCTGACGCGGCCGCTGGCCGTCGAAGAGGTCCGCAAGTTCGCGCAGAACATGGAATACGAGGCCGCGCGATTCTACCGCAAGGCATCCGATCAGGCGCGCGACGCCTCGATCCGCCAGCTCCTGATCGAACTGGCGGAGGCCGAGGCCGACCACGTGAACCTGGCGGAGAAGGCGGAGAGGAGCATCCCAACCGACGCGCGCGCCCAGGAAGCCGAGACCGAGCGGCGCATGTTCGTTTTGCAATACGTCCAGCCCGGCCTGATCGGGCTGATGGACGGCTCGGTGTCGACGCTCGCGCCGCTGTTCGCGGCGGCGTTCGCCACCCACAACACCTGGGAGACGTTTCTGGTCGGAATGGCGGCTTCGGTCGGCGCCGGCATATCCATGGGCTTCGCGGAAGCCCTGTCGGACGACGGCTCGCTCACCGGGCGCGGCACGCCGTGGATGCGCGGCACGGTCTGCGGCCTGATGACGACCATCGGCGGCGTCGGCCACACCCTGCCCTACCTGATCAACGACTTCTGGACCGCCACAGTGCTGGCCATCGTGGTCGTTGTGGTGGAGTTGGCGGCAATCTCCTGGATCCGCTTCCGCTACATGGACACGCCGTTCCTCAATGCGGCGTTCCAGGTGATGGTCGGGGGCGCGCTGGTGTTCGCGGCGGGAATATTGATCGGGAGTTCGTAGCGCGCGCCGGGTTTTCGCTATTGGCAGGCCGGCCACAGGCCATTACCTGACAAGCGCGATGTTCGTCCTCGCCCACCTCTCCGACCCGCATCTCGCGCCGCTGCCGCGGCCGCGGCTCGGCGAACTCGCGAGCAAGCGCGGGCTTGGCTACCTGAACTGGCTGCGCAAGCGCCGAGCGATCCATCGCGCCGAGGTGCTGTCGGCAGTCGTCGCCGACCTGAAGGCGAACGCGCCGGACCACATCGCGGTCACCGGCGATCTGGTCAATCTCTCGCTCGGCGCCGAATTCGCTCGTGCGCGCACCTGGCTCGAAGGGCTCGGGTCGCCGCAGGGCGTAAGCGTCGTACCGGGCAATCATGACGCCTATGTCCGCGCCGTGACGGGTTTCGCCGAGCGCGACTGGGGCGCGTTCATGCGCGGCGACGACGGCGGCGCGTTCCCCTACGTTCGCCGGCGCGGACCCGTGGCTCTGATCGGCCTGTCGACGTCGCTGGCGACCTTGCCGCTGGCTGCGACCGGCCGCCTGCACGGCGGGCAGTTGGAGCGGCTTGGCGAAATCCTGGATCGCACCGGCCGCGACGGGCTGTTCCGAACCGTGCTGATCCATCATCCACCGACGCCGGGCGCCAATCGCTTCCGGCGATTGCAGGACGCCGCTGCCCTGCGCGCGGTGCTGCACCGCCATGGCGCAGAACTCGTGCTGCACGGCCACCATCACGAACAATCCGTCGCGTTTCTCGACGGTCTGGGCGTCGAAATTCCCTGCGTCGGCGTGCCTTCGGCCTCCGGCGCGCAGGGCCATCATGACGATCCCGCGGGCTTCAATCTCTACGAGATTGGCGGCGGCGCGGGCGGCTGGCGCTGCACGATGATCGCACGTGGCCTGCGCGGCGGCGGCATCGCCGAGACCGGGCGGCGGACTCTGATCGGCTGAAGCGGCGCTACGGCTTTAGCTGCAGCGCCAGCAGCCACAGCGCGCCGAACAGCGCGAGGCAGCCCATCGCCAGCCCGAACAGGAAGGCGCGGATCATGCGCCAGCGCCGCTTGCGCCACACGATCCGCATGTCGTGTTCGAGATTCCCGGCCAGCGCGCTCGACCCTTCGGTCAGGGCCCGCTCGCGCTCGACCAGACGCGCGGCGAGATAGTGCTTCACCGCGTCGGCCATCTCGCCGATGTCGTGCGACTCCGCCAGAATTTTCCGCCCGTAGCGGGTGTCCTGCACCAGCCGGTAGCGCCGCTTGTCGCGGCCCATGACGACGTGCGCCACCGGATCGATCCACAGGCGCGGCGTGTCGCCCCGGCTGATGCCGCGATCGAACAGCTCGACCTCCGGCGGAATTTCGGCGAACAGCGGATCGAGCGCCTCGTTGAGCAGTTCGAGACGTGCAAGCTCCGCATCGCGCAGGTCGACGACGACCGCGGACTGCTCGGCGGATTCGATCCTGGCCTGACGAATTGCGTCCTTGAGCGGCGCAGATTCGCCCGGCGCAGGCGCGGCCTGCTCCTCGGCCTTCGGCTTACGTCCCCACATACTGTCAGGTTAGCAGCCGGGACAATCCGCGCAAAGCGAGACAAATTGTGGGTACTTCGCCCTCCGGAACTCACGCACCGCGCGGAACCACGCCGTAGGGCCTGGCCCAGCCGAGCCCATCCTCGGTGCGCGCGCGGGGCCGGTATTCGCACGCGACCCATCCGGCCCAGCCGAGCCGGTCGAGCGCCTTGAACACCTCGGGGTAGTTGATCTCGCCCTCGTCCGGCTCGTGGCGCGACGGCACCGCCGCGATCTGCACATGACCGATCAGCGGCTGGTGCTTTTCGAAGCGCGTGATGAGATCGCCGCCGACGATCTGCACGTGATAAAAGTCGTACTGGATTTTCACGTTCGGCCTGCCGACCTTGGCGATGATATCGGCGGCGTGCTCCACGCGATTGAGGAAGTAGTTCGGCCGGTCGCGCTGGTTGATCGGCTCGATCAGCAGCGTGATGTTCCTGGCTGCGGCGAGATCGGCCGCGCGTTCGAGATTGGCGATGAAGGTGCGCTCTGCCGCCGGGCGCTGCTCCGGCGGCACCTTGCCGGCGAGGCAATGGATCGCGGTGCCCCCGATCGCGGAGATGTAGTCGAGCGCCTGGCCGAACGCGGCATCCCAATCGCGCTCGCGGCCGGGCTGCGCGGCGAGCCCGAATTCGCCCTCGCGTCCGAGCGGCGTGTTGGTGCCGAGCTGGGTCAGGCCGTGCTTCTGCAACTCGGCCTTCACCGCCGACGCCGCGTGATCGTAGGGAAACTGCAGTTCGACCGCCTTGAAGCCCGCGGCGGCGGCGGCCGCGAAACGTTCGATCAGGGGGCGTTCGGTAAAGAGATAGGCGATATTCGCGGCGATGCGGGGCATATCGGATTCGCTCTTCAGGGTTCTTTTTCAAGGAGTGATACAAGCCAGGCAAAGAAGAAGAAAATCGCGGCCCATAGCAAGGCCGGAAACAAGACAAGCGAAATTCCGCCGATCAGCCCGCTGCGGCGGCCGGTGCCCCAGTCCAGGCTCCAGATAAAATGGGCCAGCGTGGCGGCAGCGAGCAGACCGCCGAACAGGCCGGTGTACAGAAGGAGCTTGGCGGCGAGGCTGCGCATGACCGGTCCGGCGGCATTGACCGGCAGAGTGCACGGTGTCCATTGTCGGTTGCAACGCCTGTCAGGCCGCGTTCGGCCAAAGCCCATGGACACCGGAAATGCTCGCAAACGACGCCTTCCACATTGCCGTGCTCCCCGGCGACGGCATCGGCCATGAGGTCATGGCGCCGGCGCTGGACGTCCTGCGCAAGATCGAGGCGACCACGCCGGGGCTGAAATTCCGCTTCACCGAGGCCCCCGCCGGCGCGGACTATTACCGGGAGCACGGCAAGTCGATGCCGGACTCCACGATCAAGCTCTGCGAGGAGGCCGACGCCATCCTGCTCGGCGCCTGTGGCCTGCCGAGCGTGCGCTATCCCGACAACACCGAGATCATGCCGCAGGTGGAGTTGCGCTTCATCTTCGACCTCTACGCCGGCGTACGGCCGTGCCGGCTCATCCCCGGCGCGCCCTCCCCGATCGTGGGCGCGTCCGAGCGCGGCATCGACTTGGTGGTGATCCGCGAGTCGACCGAAGGCCTGTTCGCTTCGATGGGCAAGGGTGTCGTCACCCACGACGAGGGCCGCGAGACGCTCCTGATCACACGCAAAACGTCGGAGCGGCTGTTCGAGTTCTCGTTCCGTTACGCGGCGCGGCGCAAGTCCCGCGGGCCGGACAAGGGCAAGCTCGCCTGCGTCGACAAGGCCAACGCGTTCAAGGCCTACGCGTTCTTTCGTTCGATGTTCGACGAATGCGCCAAGAAGCACCCGGAGGTCGCGACCGAGCGCTTCTACGTCGACGCCTGCTCGGCCATGCTGGTGAAGCGGCCGTGGGACTTCGACGTGATGGTGATGGAGAACATGTTCGGCGACATTCTCTCCGACCTGACCGCCGGCCTGATCGGCGGCATGGGCATGGCGCCGTCGGCCGACATCGGCGACAAGCACGCGGTGTTCCAGCCCTGCCACGGCACCGCGCCCGACATCATGGGCCAGGGCAAGGCCAACCCGACTGCGATGATCCTGTCCGCCGCACTGATGCTCGACTGGCTCGCCGACAAGCACGGCCATGCGCCCGCGGCACAGGCCGCGGCGCGGATCGAGCGCGCGGTCGATTCAGCCTATGCCGCAGGCGTGAGGCCGATGGACCTCGGCGGCCGTGACGGCACCGCCGGCATGGCCCGGGCCGTGTTCGAGGCGCTGGATCGCCCCACCGGCGCGTAATCGACTGAATCTCCTTCTATTTCGCCCAGACTCGTGGGCAATGTAGTGGGCAGTCTATAGGCCCGCAGGAGCGGTTTTGCCCAAAATATCCACCGTGGGCGATGCTCTGGAATAATCTTCCAATAATGCTGCCCGTCCAAGGGCTTTCGGAATTTGGGCTAATGCCCATCTAATTGCCCACTGGTTCAGTGGGATTGTTTGTGGTTGACCCGTTGGCGGCAGATTGGTTGCCTTTCCATGCCGCCCGGCGTGCCAACAGATCGGCTCGAAGACCGCAACCCCGGGGACCGGCGACAGGAAACGCAGGGATACCGGCGATGAACGCGCAGGAGCTGTTGCAGGAAATTTCCGACTATTGCCGCCAGACCGGACTTGCGGAGTCGACCTTCGGGCGCCGCGCGGTCAACGACGGCAAGCTCGCAAGCCGCCTGCGTCACGGCGGCCGCATCACCACCGAAACGCTCGACCGCATCCGCGGCTTCATGGCCAACAACCGCAATCCGGGCGTGCGGCCGACGGTGATCACCCGGCCGATCGAGCGCGCGCCCGAGCCGATGCCGCAGCTTCCGCCCATGCGGCCGATGCCGCTGCCGGCCGACGTCCTTGCGCCCGCGCTGAACGGTCAGGATCCGCAGCGCAACTTCCGCTTCTTCGACAACCGGCAGAAGTATCTGCTGTTCGTGAACACCTGCAGCGAAAAGTGGGTGGTGGCGAACCGCGTCTCGCTGGAGCTCGCCAACATTCATCCGCGCCCGCCGGCGCTGCGCCTGTTCGACGCCGGAGTCGGCGACGGCACCGTGCTGCTGCGTGCGATGCGCGCGATGCACGACCGCTTCCCGCACACGCCGTTCTATGTCGTCGGCAAGGAAATCAGCCTCGAAGACGTGCGGCTGGCGACGCAGAAGATGTCGGACCGCTTCATGGAGCATCCGGCGACCGTGCTGGTGCTGACCAACCTCGCCTATGCCGACGCACCGTGGCTCGCGGTGAAGTCGCTGAGCGCGGCTTCCAGCATGGTCTGGCACGAGGTGCAGCTGACCGGCTCCTCGGCGCACCAGTTCGAGCAGCAGATCACCGATCTGGTGCCGTTCCTCAACGAAAACTGGAAGGCCGGCGTTTCGCCCAAGACCGGTAATCCGGTCTATGAGCGCCCCGTCGTCCTCGTGATCTACCGCGAGGACCACAAGTTCCTGCTCGATCCGATCATCCCGAAGCCGGGCGGCACGGTCGCCAACTACGACCTGGTCATCGCCTCGCAGCCCTATCGCGCCCGCGCATCGCTGGAATTCAAGGCCAAGCGCGTCATCGCGCCGCTTGCGAAAGCGCTCGGGCCCGGCGGGCGGCTGATCGCGATCCATTCGCACGGCCACGATCCGGGCCACGAAATCATCCAGAAGGTCTGGCCCGGCGACAATCCGTTCCTGCATGACCGCCATCAGATTATGAAGGCGGTGAAGCACGAGCTGGGACCGGCGGGCCGCGACCTCAATTTCAACGCCTACGCCGACAACCGCTCGCTGTTCCGCTACGACATGCACACGCTGCCGAGCGAAATCACCCAGGAGTCCTCAATCGGCACATCGACGCTGTTCGCGGCCTGGAACGCCGCGATCTACGTGTCGCAGGTCGAGGATCATCGCGTGGCGGAGGCCGCCGCCGACGGGCGTTATCTCGATGCCACGCGCGAGGTGCTGCAACAGCACGGCGGGCTCTGGTTCTTCGACGAGTCTTACGTCATCTCGCGCCGGCGCGAGTGAGGGGCTGCAAATGCCCGCCACGGCCGTCAAGCTGCAGACCGTCGAAACGCCGGACCCGGCGCGGCACATCCGCGAGTTCCTGAACGGTTTCTCGGTCGAAGCGTCGGGCCTGGACGATGCCGCGCTGCTTGGCCTCAAGACAGCATTGCCCGCGGGAACCGCCGTCTATCTGACCGCGCTCCCCGGCCGTGCGCCTGACCAAACCGTCGAGACCGCAATGCGGCTGCGCGCACTCGGGTTCGAGCCGGTGCCGCACATTGCGGCGCGCAGCATCGCCGACCACGGGGCGCTCGACGAGCTACTGGCGCGGCTTGCCGCCTTGGCGCAAGTCCGCTGCGTCCTCGCTGTCGCGGGCGACCGCGATATGCCGCTCGGGCCGTTCGGCAGCGCGCTCGACCTGATCGAGAGCGGCTTGCTGCAGCGTCACGGCATTACCGAAGCGGGCATCGCCGGCTATCCGGACGGGCATCGCCGCATCGGCTTCGACACGCTGGCGCGTGCGCTCGCAGCCAAAATAGAGACTGCCGATCACACCGGCCTGCGCGTGCATATCGTGACACAGTTCGGGTTCGAGGCGGCCCCGATCGTCGACTGGCTCCGGCGGCTGCGCGATCTCGGCATCGAGCAACCCGTGCGCGTGGGCATGGCGGGGCCGGTCAGCCTGTCCGCCCTGCTGCGCTACGCCCGGCACTGTGGCGTGCGCGCCTCGGCCCAGGGACTGACGCGCAACGCAGGCCTGGTGAAGCACCTGATCGGTTGGCATGCGCCGGACGGGCTGATCCGGCCGCTCGCGGAGGCTTGCGCCGGTGGGCGGCTGGGACAGGTCGCAGCGCATTTTTATTCCTTTGGCGGCGCCGCAGCGACGTCGCGCTGGGCCGCGGCCGCGGCGAGCGGCCGGTTCGTGCTCGACCGCACCGACGGCTTCCGGGTCGAACCGCCCTGAACCGCCCATTGGCGCGTCTCGCCTAGCCTTGCGCTCTGTGCAATGATTGCCCCCAACAAGGGGGAGGACAATCATGCCGACGAAATTTGCGGGAATGGCGTTGGCCGCGCTCACCGCGCTGGCAACGACGAGTGGGATTGCAGGCGCGCAGACCTACGGCTTCGTGACGTTGCAGCCGGGCTCCCTGAATCACACCACGGCTTCGTCGATCGCGAAGGTGCTGAAAGAGCGCGCCGGCATGAATGTGCTGGTGCAGCCGACCGCGGGCGACACCGTGATCGTGCCGATGGTGGGGCGCGGCGAGGCCGAGATCGGCATCAGCAACATCATGGAGGCGCAGGACGGCTCCGAGCGCTTCAAGGACCTCCGCCTGCTCACCGCGGTGCACGCACTGCGCACGCCGTTCTTCGTGCGCAAGGACACCACGATGCGCACCACGGCCGATCTGAAGGGCAAGCGTGTGGCCTGGGGCTACTCGGCGATGCGCAACCTCGACAAGGTCTCGCAGGCCATGCTCGCCACCGCCGGGCTGACCGAGAAGGACATCAAACCGGTCCTGGTGCCGAACGTGGTGCGCGGCGCGGACGACTTCGTGTCAGGGGCCGTTGACGCGTTCTTCTTCGCCTTCGGCGCGCCGAAGGTGCGCGAGGTCGATGCGACGGTGAACGGCATTCGCGCCATCGACACCGACGAGAAAGGCATGCCGGCGGCGCGCAAGATCCTGCCGTGGGGCTATCTCACCAAGGCCGCGCCGGGGCCGATCTTCATCGGGGTCGAAAAGCCGATGAACATCTACAGCTTCGACAACGTGCTGTTCACCCACGCCAAGACACCGGACGCCACGGTCTACAAGATCTTGGAGACGCTGGAGAAGCATCACGGCGAACTCGTTGCGGTCCAGCCGGTGTTGCGCGAGTTCACGCCTGCATTCGGATACAAGAAGTATGGGGCGCCCTATCATCCGGGCGCACTGAAGTTCTTCGCCGACCGGAAACTCCAGCCACGGGCGCTGGATTGAACGCACGGCCCATGAAGAGGCCGAACCGGCCGGCACAAGGCAGCAGCCATTCAGGAGGAATATGATGACAAACGTTCGGAACCTGGCCGCGGCCGGTGCCTGCGCCCTGGCGCTCGCCTTCGCCGGCAATGCGGTACAAGCACAGACCCTCGGCTTCACCTCGATGCAGCCGGGCACCATCAACCACACGACCAGCTCGGCCATCGCCAAAGTGCTCAAGGAGAAGGGCGGGCTCAACACGCTGGTGCAGCCGACCGCGGGCGAGTCCGTCATGCTCGCCATCGTCGGGCGCGGCGAAGCCGATTTCGGCATGGCCAACGCGCCGGAGATCGGCGCCATCGTCAAGAGCCAGCCGAACCTGCGGATGATCGGCGCGGTCTATACGCTCAAGACCGGCTTCTGGGTCCGCAAGGACTCCGGCATGCGCATGGTGTCCGATCTCAAGGGCAAGCGCGTCACCATGGGATACTCGGCGATGCGGGCGCTCGACCCGCTGTCACGGGCGATCCTCGCGACCGGCGGTCTGTCGGAGAAAGATATCAAGGCCGTCCCGGTTCCGAACGTGATCCGCTCGGCGGACGACTTTGTCTCCGGCAACGCCGACATGTTCATGTTCGCGTTCGGCGCGCCGAAGGTCCGCGAGGTGGACGCCAACGTGGGCGGCATCCGGTTCCTGGAGGTCAACGACAAGCCCGGCATGGCCGAGGCCCGCAAGATTTCGCCGTTCGGCTATCTGAGCGACATCGCGCCCGGACCGATCTTCGTCGGCGTCGAGAAGCCGATGAAGACCTACACCATCGACAACATCCTGTTTACCCACGCCAAAGTGCCGGATGCGGTGGTGTACAAGGTGATCGAGACCATGGAGGCCAACAAGGCCGACATGATCGCGGTATCGCCGAACCTGCGCGAGTTCTCCGCCGCTGGCCTCTACAAGGACTACAAGGACTTCCCGTTCCATCCGGGCGCCCTGAAGTACTTCAAGGATAAGAACATCGCGGCCAAGGCGTTCCAGTGAACGAACCTGCGCGGCCCTCGGACGCGGCGGAGGCCTCCTCCACCGCGTCCAGGGCCACAATCATTGCGACAGACATCCTCCAGGGATTGCTGATCGCCAGTGTCTGCGGCTGGGTGCTCGACATCCCGCGCCGCACGCTGGGGCTTGCCTTCTACACCGAGCAATTGCTTGCGGTATGCATGGGCATCTCGCTCGCGCTGTGTTTTGTCAGCAGCAGCGAGCGCAAGCCCGCCCGTTTCGACACCGGCGGCGCAATGGCAGCCATCGGGCTTGCGGCTTACGTCTTCTATCGCTTCGACTCGCTGCCCGCCGCAGCGCTGGTCGTGCTCGTCCTGTGCTTCGCCATTGCCGTGGTCTGGACGTTCGTCGGCAGCCGCACCTGGGCGAAGCGCTGGTTCGATTGGCTCGCCGCCGCGCTCTCGCTCGTCATCTGCGCCTACATCACGGTGCGATACGAGCCCTTGACGTTCGAGATCGCGATGCTGCCGCTCGAAGGCGTCATCGGCAGCGCGATCCTGGTCCTGTTGGTTCTCGAAGCCACCCGGCGCACCGCGGGCGCGACGCTGGTCGGGATCATCCTGGTTCTGTGCGCCTATGTGTTCGTCGGACCCTACCTGCCCGGCGATTTCGCGACCCGGCCGGTCACACCTGAGCGGCTGCTGGTCTATTTCGGCCTCGACGTGAACGGCATGATCGGCCCGCTGCTCGGTGTCGCGATTCTCATCGTGGTGCCGTTCACGCTCATGGGTCAGGTGCTCGGACGCACCGGCGGCGCCGCCTATTTCGCCGACCTCGCGATGTCGGGCATGGGCGCGTTTCGTGGCGGCGCGGCAAAAATCTCGGTCGTCGGCTCCGCGCTGTTCGGCATGATATCGGGCGCGGCCGTCAGCAACGTGGTCGCGGTCGGCATCGTGTCGATCCCGCTGATGGTACGATCGGGCTTCACGGCGACGCGCGCGGCGGCCATCGAGTCGGTCGGCTCGACCGGCGGCCAGCTCATGCCGCCGGTCATGGGCGCGGCCGCCTTCATCATGGCGGAGTTCCTTCAGGTATCGTACGGCGCGGTGTGCATCGCGGCCGTCATTCCGTCGCTGCTCTACTATGCCGCGCTGTTCCTGCACGTCGATCTCGAAGCCGCCAAGCACAAGATCGGCGCCGCGCAGGTCGAGGAAATCCCGCGTTTCATGGAAATCGTGAAATCCGGTTGGCACTTCCCGATCCCTATCGCGTTCCTGATCGTCACCATCGCCTATCCGGAGGTATTCCAGATCCCGATCGAGCGGGCGGCGGTGTATTCGACCATCATCCTGATCGCGCTGTGCCTGGTGTTCGGCTATCGCGGCAAGAAGAACACGGTCGGCGAGATCGTGCGCGCGGTCCTGGACACCGGCCGCGCCGCGCTCGACATCGTGCTGATCGGCGCCGCGGCCGGCATGGTGGTCGGCGCGCTGAACATTTCCGGAATCTCGTTCGGGCTGACGCTGCAGCTGATCGCCATTTCGGGCGAAAGCCTGGTCGTTCTGCTGCTGCTGACCGCGGTTATCAGCATCATCCTCGGCATGGGCATGCCTACGATCAGCGTTTACGTCCTCACCGCGACGTTGCTCGCGCCGTCGCTGGTCAAGCTCGGCGTCACGCCGATGGCCGCGCATATGTACGTGATGTACTTCGGAATGCTGTCGATGATCACGCCGCCGGTCGCGATCGCGGCCTATGCCGCGGCCAACATCGCGCGCACCTCGGGCTGGACCACCGGCTGGGTCTCGGTGATGGTCGGCTGGAGCACGTTCTTCATCCCGTTCATGTTCGTGGTCGAGCCCGCGCTCCTGATGCAGGGCAGCCCGGGCGTCATCCTCTGGCACCTGGCGCGCAACCTGTTCGGCATTTTCATTGGCACCGCGGGGATCGTCGGCTTCGCCTTTACGCTGCTGCCCGCGCCGCTGCGGGTGCTTTACTTCGCGACCGCCGTGGCGATCCTGATCCCGCCCAGCACGTTCCCCGGCGCGGACGTGATCGACTGGATCGGGCTCGGCACCGCGGCGGTCCTGCTCGGCATCAACTACATGCAGAGCCGTGTGGCGCGAGCACCCGCAGGCGTTGCGGCACCCTGAGCCGCACGAGGGCGAAGCCCAGGCCGCAGGCGGTGCCGCGGCTCGAACGAAAAGCGCGGCGCCCCGAAGGAGCGCCGCGCCGAATGAAATCCGAAATTCCGCTTACAGCCGCTCGCGCCAGAAGCCAAGCGCTTCCTGTGCCGGGCGGTCGGAAATCGAGAACAGCACCGCCTGATCCTTCATTTCGTGCGCGTACTTGTGCCAGGACGGCACCACGAACACGTCGTTCGGACCCCACTCCAGGGTCTTGTCGCCGACCTTGGTCCTGCCGTGGCCCTCGACGCACACGAAGATCGTCGAGTCGGTGGACTGGTAGTCCTTGCCCTTGAAGCCCTTTGGGAACATCGCGAGGTAGGCGCCCATAGTCGGCATGACGTGGCCGCCGGTCACCGGATTGGAGTAGCGCACGCGCGCGCCGTGGCGCGGGTCGATGTCTCCGGCCTTCATCAAGCGCTCGACGATCGGCTTGGTGCGGGCGTAGGTGTAGTTGATGACCGGGCTGCGGCGGACGAACTCCTGCAGCGAGCCGTCGGGCAGCACACCCGAGCCGTAGCGGTCGAGCGAGTCGCCATCGCCGCGGCTGGTGTTCTGGGCCTTCTCGTCAAAGTGCTCCATGAACGACGTCTCGAAATGATTGACCGTCGGCATGTCGAGCACATCGAGCCACATCACCGGCTCCTTACCGGGGTTGCCGTGGTCGTGCGGCGCCCAGTTCGGCGTCAGGATGAAGTCGCCGCGCGACATCTGGGCCTTCTCGCCCTCGACCGCGGTGTAGGCGCCCTCGCCCTCGATCACGAAACGGATCGCCGACGAGACGTGCTTGTGGGCCTCTGCGATCTCGCCCGGCATGATGAGCTGCATACCGGCGAACAGCGTGTTGGTGATGCGCGACTGGCCGCGCAGCGCCGGGTTCTCCAGCACCAGCACGCGACGCTCGGCGTCCTCGGCGGAGATCACACCGCCGGCCTCCAGCATCAGGCCCCTGACGTCGTCGAACTTCCACACGTTCGGAGCGCACTTCGATTTCGGCTCCTTGGTGACGACGCTGCGAAGCACCTCCCACAGCGGGGCGAGATCCTTCTTGCTGATCTTGTCGTAGAACGCCTGACGGTTCCCCGTGACGTTGTGCTTCGGATCGACGGTTGCAACCGACATTGCAGTCTCCATGGCAGTGTCTGGGTCGGCCCGGCCGGGGCCGAATTCGTGCCCCTTAAATAGAGAATTCCGCGCAAATTGGTAGCCGCCGCCCCGCCGCAGGCGGTATTCCCCGCCCGCGGGGCTGGGGCAGGCCTTGATCTGGCGCAATGCCGCCGAAAATCGTGCGATCAGGCAGTGTTGTTGGAGCCGCCGTCCACCGCCAGCACCTGACCGGTCGTGAAATCGCTGTCCGGCGAACAGAGATAAATCAGGCTGCCCAGCAGGTCTTCCGGCACCTGGTCGCGCTTGATCGCGCGCCGGGCGACCGCGCCGGCACGCGAGGCCTGCACGTGAACGGTGTTGGTGAGGCCGGTGTCGGAGAGCGTGTAGCCCGGCGCCAGCGTGTTGACGCAGATGCCGTGCTCGCCAAGCTCGCGCGACATGCAGCGCGTGAACGCATGCACCGCGCCCTTCGACGTCACGTAATGAGAGAACTCCGGAATGCCGCGCGCCACCGTTCCGGATCCGATGTTGACGATCTTGCCATACTTCCTGGCGATCATGTGCGGCGCGACGTGCTTCACCATCAGGAACGGCCCGCGGATGTTGATCCCCATCACCTTGTCCCAGAGGTCCACGTCGATATCCGTGACCTTGAGCGTCGGCAGCGGCGCATAGAGCGCGGCGTTGTTGATCAGGATGTCGATCTTGCCGAACCGCTCGACGGTCTTCGCAACCAGCGCCTTGCACTGGGCCTCGTCGCTGACGTCGAACACCATGCTGTCGGTCGAGTTGCGGCCGTGCTTGGCCGCAATTTCGGCGGCGAGCCCCGCGCCGTCCTTGACGTCGGCGATCATGACCTGGGCGCCCTCGGCGGCCAGCGCCTGCGAATAGTGCCGGCCGATGCCGACCGCACCCCCGGTGACGATCGCCGTGCGTCCGTCAAGTCTCCCCATGGCGCCCTCGCTGTGCTTTATCGGGGCCTGACGTTAGTGCAGTGTGACGCACCGCGCCAGAAGACCGAAACGGGAGCGACCGAATGCCGGCCATGAGCCAGAAGACCGCCGACCAGCTCGCCATCCGCGAACTGATCGACAACTGGGCGGTGTGGCGCGACAGTTTCCAGTGGGACCGCTTCCGCACCGTCTGGCACCCGGAAGGGCGAATGTGGGCGACCTGGTTCCAGGGCACCTACGAGGAATTCATCGCCGCCAACCGCGCGGGCTACAAGAAGGGCGTGCGCATCTACCATTTCCTCGGCGGCTCCTCGATCGACATCAAGGGCACGCGCGCCATCGCCCAGACCAAGATGTCGATCTCGCAGCGCGCGCCGCTGGAAGGCGTCGAATGCGACGTGCTGTGCATTGGGCGATTCTACGACTTCCTGGAGAAGCGCAAGGGCCAATGGGGCCTGGTGTGGCGGCGGCTGACCTACGAAAAAGACCAGATCGTGCCGGTCGATCCCACCAAAGCCCCGAAGCTCGACCGGAAGCTTCTCAACAGCTTCCCGGTGGGCTACCGCCACCTCGCCTATTTGCAGACCAAGGTAGGCTACAAGGTGAAGGACGACATGCCGGGCGTCGACGGACCTGCAACCGACGCGCTGTACAAGCTCGGCGCGAACTGGCTGAAGGGCGTCAGCGTGAAGAAGATCGGGTGGTGAGGCTTGCGTGTCCCGGGCGCGGCACAGCACGAAGTGGTGCGTAGCAGAACTGGGACACGCACCCACCGACCCTTGCACCACACCGCGCAATCCATTGAAATGCCTGCCGATCCGAGATGGGGGAAAGCATGTCCTGGGCCGACAAATTCAATCTGATGGATGGCGTGGTGATCCTGCGCCTGACCGTGGCGCTGTTCTTCATTCCCCATGTGGTGGGCAAGTTCACCGAGCCGGCCACGCTCGGGTTCTTCAAGGCCGCCAAGTTCAATCCGCCGGCCACCTGGATGTATATCGCCGGCGCGATCGAGACCGTACTCACCATCGCGCTGGTGCTCGGCTTCTACACGCACCTGGTCGCGCTGGTCGCCGCCTTCCACCTGTTCGTCGCGGGCGCTGCGACCTACAAGGTCACCAAGAAATGGATCTGGGTGATCGGCGGCATCGAGTATTGCGTGTTCTGGATGTTCTGCTGCATCGCTCTGGCGATGCTGACTTGGCCGAAATGAGTTTGGCCCAAATGAGCTGGGATTGACGCACACTCCGCTCATTCCCGCGGAAGCGGGAATCCAGCCCTGGGTCCCCGCTTTCGCGGGGACGAACGGTAACGGATGAAGTCGAGGAAGCTGACATGATCAATGCTGCGGTGGTGGGTCTCGGCACGTGGGGCAAGACGATGGTGGAGTCCGTCGTCGGCAGCGGCGTCATCCGCTTTGCCGCGCTCCAGACCCGCACCGTGAAGCCCGACGTCGAAGCCTTCGCCAAACAGCACGGGATGAAAATCCTCGACAGCTTCGAGGCCGTGCTGAAGGACAATTCCATCGACGCGGTGGTGCTGGCGACCCCGCCGTCCGGGCACATGAAGCAGATCCAGGCCGCGGCCGCCGCCGGCAAGCACGTCTATTGCGAGAAGCCGTTCACCTTCTCCAAGAAGGAGGCCGAGGCCGCGGTCGACGCGGTGCTGAAAGCCAAGCGCGTCGTCGGTGTCGGCTACAACCGCCGCTTCCATCCCGAGATGGTCAAGCTGCGCGACCGCATCAAGTCCGGCGACCTCGGCGTGATCGAACACGTCGAAGCCACGATGACCTATCCGAATGCGCTGTTCCTGCCGCCGTCGGCGTGGCGCCAGCAGAAGGACGAGGCCCCGCTCGGCGGGCTTGGGCCGATGGGCGTGCACGCCATCGACGGCATGATCCAGATGCTCGGCGAGGTCGATCAGGTGTTCTGCCAGAGCTTCGCGCGCGTGGTCGAGACCGGCCCCGACGACACCACGTCGATGCTGTTCCGCATGAAGGAAGGCGCGTCGGGCTATCTCGGCACCATGACCGCGACCGGCGCGGGCTTCAGCTTCCAGGTGTTCGGCTCCAAGGGCTGGCTCAGGCTCGAAGGCGTGACGCATGTGGCAGGCGCACCGTCGGAGGAGCGGCGCACGCGGCAGTTCGGCATCTGCAAGTTCCAGCCGGTCAAGGGACCGCTGGAGACCTGGGAGGCCGAGAAGCTCGACATCGTGCGCGCCACGTTCGAAGCGTTTGCGCGCGCCTGCGAGGGCGGGCCGGCGTTCCCGATCCCGCCGAGCGAGATCGTCCACTGCTGCGCGGTGAGCGAGGCGGTGATCCGCTCCGCCGCGAGCGGCAAGGTGGAAAAAGTGGGCTGATACCTCGCCCCGCGGTCATGGCCGGGCTTGACCCGGCCATCCCGCTTGGGGGAGCAATGCGCATGCCTGATCGGGATCACCGGGACTCGCGCTTCGCGCGGCCCGGTGATGACAAAGAACGAGTTGACGCGACACGGAGCATTTCATGGACCTCGGCAAGGGCCTCGGCCACCTCACCTACTCGACGCTGGTGCATCCCGGCGACACCTGGAGCGACATGTGGGAGTCGCTCACCACTTACGTCCCCAAGGTGCAAAAGCGCGTCTGCCCGACCGCGCCGTTCGGCGTGTCGCTGCGGCTGTCGAACGCCTCGGCCTCGACGCTGGTGAAGGACAAGGGCGAGCGCGACAAGCTCAAGAAGTTCCTCGCCGACAACAACATGTACCTCTACACCGTGAACGCCTTTCCGTACGGGCCGTTCAAGAACACCATCGTCAAGGAGCAGGTGTACGAGCCGGACTGGCGCAGCGAAGAGCGCACGCAATACACCATGAACGTCGCCGAGATTCTCGCCGACGTGGTGCCGGAGCACATCCAGCCCTCGATCCAGAGCGCACCGCTCGGTTTCAAGCCGAACGTCACCGGCCCGAACGTCGTGAACAGCTACACCGAGCACGTCATGCGGGTCGCCGCGCGCCTGATCGACCTAGAAAAGCGCACCGGCCGCACCGTGACGCTGGCGCTCGAGCCGGAGCCGTTCTGCTTTCTTGAGACCACCGACGAGACGGTCGATTACTTCACCAACCATCTCTACACCGGCAAGTCCGCCGAGATGCTGGCGAAAATCGCCAACATTCCCGTGGCCGACGCCATCGGCGCGCAGCGCCGCTTCATCGGCACGGTGTTCGACATCTGCCACCAAGCCGTGGTGTACGAGGACATTTCCGCATCGCTGCAGAAGCTGGTCGACGCCGGCATCCCCATTTTCAAGCTTCAGGAAGCCGCAGCGATGCGGGTTCCGAACGTGACGCAAAAGATCGTCGACACGCTGAAGCGCTACGCCAAGACGATCTACCTGACGCAGACCGTCGAGAAAAAAGACGGCAAGCTCAACCGCTTCCTCAACCTCGAAGACGCGTTCAAGGCCTGGGAGACCGACCCAGGCCCCCGCGAGTGGCGCACGCACTTCCACGTGCCGGTGTTCCTCGACGACCTGGGCGAGTTCGGCACCACGCGCTTCGCCATCGAAGACGCGCTCAAGTTCCACAAGAAGCAGCCGCTGTCGCGCCAGCTTGAGATCGAGACCTACACCTGGGATGTGCTGCCGGAGCACTTGAAGACCGGCGACATCGTCGACTACGTCTGCCGCGAGCTGGAGTGGGTGCGCGGGCAGTTGCAATAGCTTGAAGAGGCATACCATCCGCTCGTCCCCGCGAAAGCGGGAACCCAGCGCAAAATGCCAGTTTAACGGCGTGCCCCCTGGATTCCCGCTTTCGCGGGAATGAGCGGGCGGAAAGAGCGGAGCAAGCCATGAAACTCGGTTTCATCGGGACAGGCCGCATGGGCGGCGCCATGGTCGGCCGGCTCTTGGCCGCGGGCCACGACGTCGGCATCTACAACCGCACACCCGCCAAGGCGAAGCCGCTCACCGACGTGGGCGCGAAGTCCGTCGCCTCCGTCGCCGAAGCGGCGCGCTACGGCGACGCGGTCTACACCATGCTCGCCGACGATGCGGCGCTGGACGACGTCGTGTTCCGGCAGGGCCTGCTCGACGCGCTGCCCAGAGGCGGCATCCATGTCTGCGCCGGCACCCACAGCATTCCGATCATCAAGCGGCTGAAGGCGGCGCATGCCGACAAGGGCCAGCTTCTGGTCGCCGCACCCATGATGGGTCGTCCCGAACTGGTGTCGTCCGGCACCGCGGGCGTGTTCGCCTCGGGCCCGGCGGACGCAATGGCCAAGTGCAAGCCGCTGTTCGACGCGCTCGGCCGCAAGACCTTCGCCGGCGGCGACGATCCGGAAGCCGCCACCGCGATGAAGATCGCCAACAACTTCGTGCTCGGCTGCGCCATCGAGGCGATGGGCGAAGGCTTCTCGCTCACGCGCAAGTACGGCGTGCCGACCGACGTGTTCTACGACGTGATGACCGACGGGCTGTTCAACTGCTCGGCCTACAAGGTCTACGGCAAGATCATGGTCGACGAGAGCTACGCCAAGGTCGGCCAGATGGCCGTACTGGGGCTGAAGGACGCCAATCTCGCGCTCGAAGCCGGCCATATCGCATCGGTGCCGCTGCCGAGCGGCAATGTCTGGCGCGACCGGCTGATCGGCGCAGTTGCCCACGGCGACGGCGACAAGGACTGGGCGGTGATGGCGCTGGAGCAGGCACGCGCCAGCGGGTTGAAGTAGCGAGTGCAGCAGGTTCGATTACCTCTCCCCGCTTGCGGGGAGAGGTCGACCGAGCGAGGCGAGGTCCGGTGAGGGGGCGCATCGGAAAATCTGAATCGCTCAGAATCGCCGAAATTCCCCCTCACCCCGACCCTCTCCCCAGCGAAAGGGCGTTCACGCCCGTCTTCGACGGGCTATGCGGGGAGAGCGCACCGTGCCCGTGGCAATTATCCCCTACGCCCTCGCGCGCTCCTTCGGCTGCGCCAATCCCAGCTCTTTCAGAATTTCCTCGTTGTGCTGCCCCATCCGCGGCGGCGGGGTCTCGATGCTCGGGCCGCCGTGGGCGAACTTGAACGCCGCGAGCGGCACGCCGAAGCCGCCGTCCACGCCGTTGCCGCCGGCGTGGCGATGCACCACGCCGCGGCTTGCGACCTGCGGGTCGGCCAGCGCCTCGCCCATGGTCCGCACCCGCGCCGCCGGCACGTGATTGGCCTGGAGAAACACCTCCCACTCGTCCGCGGTGCGCGTTCGCATGATCTCCTCCAGCACCGCAATCTCGCGGGCGTGGTCGGCGTCGCGCTCGTCGTTGGTCTTCTTGATCATGTCGGGGCGGCCGAGCAGCTTCCACAGCCGCGCCTGCTGGCGGACGTTCGACGCGCCGAGCATCACGAGACCGTCTTTCGTGGCGAAAGCGCCGTTGGTCGCATGCGGATGGCGGTTGCCGTGGGGCTTGGGATGCACGCCGTTGCGGAGATACCCCGCGAGATGCGAGCTCATCAGGATCATGGCGACGTCGAGCATCGCCATATCGATGCGCTGGCCCTTGCCGGTCTTCTCGCGCTGGAACAAAGCCGCCGACAGCGCGAACGCGCCGGTCATGCCGGTGGCGTAGTCGATGGCGGGCGAGCCGAACTTGACCGGGTTGACCTCCTTGGTCCCCGTCATCGCCATGATGCCGGAGGTCGCCTGGATGACGTGGTCGTAGGCGGTCTGCTCGCGGCGCGGCCCGCCCTGCCCGAAGGCCGAGAACGACGCGTAGATCAGCCGCGGGTTGATCTTCGCCAGGTCCTCGTAGCCGAGCCCCAGCGCCTCGAACGCGCCGGGCCGGTAGTTCTCCACGAACACGTCGGCGGTCGCGACCAGCTTCTTCAGCACCTCGCGGTCGGCCTCCTGCTTCAGGTCGAGCGCGATCGAGCGCTTGTTGGAGGCCTGGGTCAGGAACGCAGTGCCCATCCCGGCGTGGTTCAGCGCCTTGTCGGTTCCGCCGCCGCGGCTCTGGTCGGGATCGTTCGGGTCCTCGACCTTGATCACGTCCGCGCCGAGCACACCGAGCTGATAGGCCGCGAACGGCCCTGCCAGAACGTGCGTCACGTCGATCACCCGGATGCCTTCGAACGGCCGCGTCATTGCGAACTCCTGTTTCCATGGGCTGGCGTCCGCGCCAACCTAGCGCGGATCGCGCCGAGCCTTCAAACGGCGAACGCTGTTGGCCTAGTCCCGGTCCGCAACCTAATATGGACCGAACATCGACCGACAAGGCTCCGAGATGAACGCACCGAATTTCGACTTCGCGCCGCTGCTGCGGCCGGGCCTCCCGCAGCCCGCCGCGAAATGGACCGGGCTTGCGCCATACAATTTCACCGGCGGCAACAACGATGCCGACGAACTGCCGCTGGCCGGCCTGATCGCGGCGGCGAATTCGGTGATGGCGCGCGAGGGCCGGACGCTCGCGACCTACGGCCTGGAAAGCGGCCCGCAGGGCTATCGCCCACTGCGCAAATTCCTGGCGCAAAAGCTCAAGCGCGACGCCAGCATCGCCTGCTCCGCCGACGACATCCTCATCACCTCCGGCTCGCTCCAGGCGCTCGACCTCGTCAACGGCATCTTCCTCGCGCCGGGCGACACCGTGATCTGCGAACGCGACAGCTACCAGGGCACGCTCAACCGCTACACGCGGCTCGGTGTCACTGCGGTCGGCGTCCCGCTCGACCGCGACGGCATGCGGATGGACGCGCTCGCGGCGGCACTCGCGGACCTCAAGAGCCGCGGCGTGCGCCCGAAGTTCATCTACACCATCCCCACCGTGCAGAACCCGACCGGCACCATCCTGCCCGAGTCGCGGCGCGCGGAAATGCTGAAGCTCGCGGACGACTACGGCGTGCCGATCTTCGAGGACGACTGCTATTGCGACCTGATCTGGGACCACAAGCGGCCGCCCGCGCTCCACGCCATGAGCAAAAGCAACAACGTCATCCACATCGGCTCGTTCTCCAAGTCGATCGCGCCGGCGCTGCGGGTGGGCTACATCGTCGCGCCCTGGAACGCGCTGTCTCGGATGCTCGCGACCAAGACCGACGCGGGCTCGGGCGCGCTGGAACAGATGGTGCTCGCCGAATACTGCAAGCCGCATTTCGAAGAACACGTACCGGTTCTGACGCGGGGCTTGCGGAAGAAACTCGACACGCTGATGGAGTCGCTCGCCGAGCGTTTCGGCACCGCGGCCGAGTTCAACGAGCCGAAGGGCGGCATCTTCCTGTGGGTGAAGCTGCCCGACAATGTCGACACGCTGAAGCTCTATCCGGCGGCGCTGAAGGCCGGCGTGGCGATCAACCCCGGCCCGGAATGGTCGACCGACAAGACGCACAGTTCGAGCCGCATGCGGCTTTGCTTTGCGAGCCCCACACACGAGGAAATACGCAAGGGAATCGCGATCCTGGCCGAGGTCTGCCACCGCGAATTCGGCGTGCCGGCGCGCATTTCCAATGTGGCGCGCTGACGGACGGTGGCGGGCTGACAACCCCGGCCGATTGGTGAACAATACGCGCACGCAACCGGAGGACTCGCCGTGGCCGCAAGATCGCTGACCCCCGAGCAGATGGAATCCACCCGCGTCGCCCGCTTCGACAAGCTGCAGACCTACCAGCGCCAGAACTTCGAAGCGCACAACATCCCGCCGGGCGCGGTCGAGAAGGTCACCGCGCGCAAGGTCTATCCGGTGATGGCGCCGCCCGACTACCAGGGCCGCAGCGCCGGCGCGCCTGTCAAAGGCCCGCGCGGGCTGATCGTGAGCATCGCCGAATGCCCGCCGCACAACGGGCCGGGCCTGCACCGCCATCTCAACACGGTGGAGAACTTTTTCTGCCTCAGCGGCCGGTTTGAGATTTCATGGGGCGACAACGGCGAGCACAAGCTCATCCTCGAACCGAACGACATGATCTCGGTGCCGCGCGGCGAGAACCGGATGTTCTTCAACATCTCCGACGAGGTCGGCCGGCTGCTGGTGATGATCGTTCCGGAGACCGACCAGCAGGTCGATCCGATCGTCTATGCGCCGAGTCTTGGCAAGGAGATCGAAAGCGAATTCGGCAAGCCCGCGCTGGAGGGCCTGCAGAAGATCGGGTTCAAGTTCGAAGAGCCGGTGGGGTAGCGCACCATTGCTGCAACATAACCGGTGTCACCCCCAGGCTTGACCCGGGGGCCACCCGATGGACCGGAAAAAATCGACCTTGCGATTTCGATTCGCTGCGCGCACTCATGGATGGCCGGGTCAAGCCCGGCCATGACGGCGATGTGTGTGGCGGCAGCGCAGTAGATGCTGCAAGCACAACTCAGCCAAACGCGCCCTTGAAGTCCTGCGCGAACTGCCGCGTCGTGATCGGCGCACGACCGACGATGTCGCGGATCGGCTGCGTGTTCTCCTTGGAGAACGCACCCTGCCCGCCCGCGCGCGCGATCGCGATCAGGTGCGCCACCAGCCAGTCCGGCATGTTGCGCGCTTTCAACCCGGCCTCGGCCTGCTCCAGCGTGATCGTCACGTAGGTCAGCGGCTTGCCGATGACCTCGCCGATGACATTGGCAAACTCGCCGAAGGTCGTGGCCGCGCCGGTGAACGTGTACATCTTGCCCGCATGCTTGCCCGGCTCACGCAGCACGCGCGCGCCGAGCGCGCCGGTGTCGCGCACGTCGATCAGCGCCACGGGCAGGTCCTTCGGCCACGGCTGGATGATCTTGCCCTGGTCCTTGATGTTGGCGGCCTGGCCCAGGATGTTCTGCATGAACAGGCCGGGGCTCAGGATGCACCATTGCAGCCCCGTCTTCTTCAGGTGCTCTTCGATCCTGTAGTGCGCCTGGCCGTTGACCGACTCGACGTTCGGGCCGATCACGTCGCGGCCGCCGGAGACCTTCACGACATATTCCGCGCCCGCCGCCTTCGCGGCATCGATCACGTTGATCTGCTGCACGTCGGACTTCGGGTTATGGCCGGTGACGACGAACACGCGCTTGGCGCCCGCCATCGCCTTCTCCATGCCGGCGCGGTCGTCGAGCTCGGCGACGGCGAACTTCGTATCCGCCCCAAGCACGTCCTTGGCCTTGTCCGGATTGCGAACCACACAGACCGGGCTTTCGCCGAGCGCCTTCAATTCCTTGACCACCGCACGGCCGGTGTTTCCCGTCGCGCCTACAACTGCGTACATGGCGTTACTCCCTTATCGGTTCAGCGCACCTTCACGCGCTCGATGAACTTCGCGAAGCTTGCGAGCTGTTGCTTGATCAGGTCGATAGCGGCCTGGTCCTTGAGCTGGCCGTCGGCGAACTTCGAGGCCGCCAGATTGACGATCACCTCCGGCTTGCCGAACAGGATCGCATCGACCGACTGCATGCACATGCGCATGTGATACTGCATGCGCGAGCCGCCCAGCAGGCCCGGCGCGGCCGATTGCAGGCACACCGGCTTGTCCTTGAACGACACTTCCTTGTAGCGCGACAGCCAGTCGATGGCGTTCTTCAGGCCGCCGGGGATCGACCAGTTGTATTCCGCCGACACGATCAGCACGCCGTCGGCGGCGCGCACCGCTTCGTGGAACGCATCCACGTCCTTCGGGAATCCGGTCGCCTGCTGGTCGTCGAAATTGTAGATCGGCATCTTGGCGAACGACGGCGCTTCCTTGATCGTCATGCCTTCCGGCGCAAGCCCGATGGAGGCGTTCATAAGCTGGCGGTTGAACGAGCCCTTACGCAGCGAACCGCAAATTGCGAGCACTTGAGCCATTGCCTGTCCTGTTCCTTGGATCGAGCTTGAAAGTCGCCACCAGCGAGCTCCCGGGGTGCCGCGGCGGCTGGGGTCCATAGCACGGCCGGCGCGGCCATGGCGAGCGGTTGCGCAATCCGCCACCATCCTCATAGATAGCCTGGGATTGGGACCATTCCGATGCAAGGCAACTGGGATTTCTGGATCGACCGCGGCGGCACCTTCACCGACATTGTCGGGCGGCGGCCGGACGGCACGCTGACCGCGCACAAGCTGTTGTCGGAGAACCCCGAGGCCTATCGCGACGCCGCTGTGCAGGGCATCCGCGAGCTGCTCGGGCTACGCAAAGGCGAGCCGATCCCGAACGGCCTGGTCGGCGCGGTGAAGATGGGCACCACGGTCGCGACCAATGCGCTGCTGGAGCGCAAGGGCGAGCGCACGCTTCTCGTCACCACCAGGGGTTTCCGCGACGCGCTTCGCATCGGTTACCAGGCGCGGCCGAAGATTTTCGCCAAGCATATTATCAAGCCCGAGATGCTGTTCGAGCGCGTCGCCGAAGTCGACGAGCGTGTGCGCGCCGACGGGACGGTGGAGCGCAAGCTCGATCTCGATAGCGTGCGCGCCGAGCTTGAGCGTGCGATGGCCGACGGCATCAAGGCGGTCGCGATCCTTTTCATGCACGCCTACCGCTATCCCGAGCACGAGAAGCAGGTCGCAGTGCTGGCGCGCGACATGGGCTTTCCGCAAGTGTCGGTGAGCCACGAGGTGTCGCCGCTGATCAAGCTCGTCGGCCGCGGCGACACGACGGTGGTGGACGCGTATCTGTCGCCGATTCTGCGGCGCTACGTGGCGACGGTCGATTCCGAACTGGACGCCCGGCGCTCCGGCGCGCGGCTGATGTTCATGATGTCGTCGGGCGGGCTCACCGCGGCCGAGCTGTTCCAGGGCAAGGACGCAATCCTGTCCGGGCCCGCGGGCGGCGTGGTCGGCATGGCCGAAACCGGGCGCGAGGCGGGCTTCAAGAAGTTGATCGGCTTCGATATGGGCGGCACCTCGACCGACGTGTCGCACTACGACGGCGAATACGAGCGCGCGTTCGAAACGGAAGTCGCGGGCGTGCGGATGCGCGCGCCGATGATGCTCATTCATACGGTCGCGGCCGGCGGCGGATCGATCCTGCATTTCGACGGCGCGCGCTTCCGCGTCGGCCCCGACTCGGCGGGAGCCAATCCCGGCCCGAAGTGCTACCGCCGCGGCGGCCCGCTCGCCGTCACCGACGCCAACGTGATGGTCGGCAAGCTCATTCCCGATTTCTTCCCGAAGATATTCGGCCCCAATCAGGACCAGCCGCTCGACGCCGACGCGGTGCGCCGGGGCTTCGCCGAACTGGCGAAAGACGCCGGCAAGTCGCCGGAGGAGGTCGCCGACGGCTTCATCAAGATCGCGGTCGAGAACATGGCGAACGCGATCAAGAAGATCTCCGTGCAGCGCGGCTACGACGTGACGCGCTATGCGCTCAACTGCTTCGGCGGCGCAGGCGGCCAGCACGCCTGCCTGGTCGCCGATGCGCTCGGCATGACCAAGGTGCTGATCCATCCGTTCTCGTCGCTGCTCTCGGCCTACGGCATGGGCCTCGCCGACATCCGCGCCACCCGCCAGCAGGCGATCGAGGAGTCTTTCGGGACCAAGGCGCTTGCAGCCCTCAAGCGCGAGGGCGTGAGGCTCGGCAAGGACGCGAAGGCCGAGGTCGCGGGCCAGGGCGTCTCCGCCGGCAAGATCGAGACGATCGTCCGCGCGCACATCCGCTACGCCGGCACCGACACGGCGCTGACGGTCGAGGCTGGAACGCTGGCGAAAATGAAGTCCGCGTTCGAGAAGGCCCACAAGGCGCGCTTCGGATTCATCGACCGCAGCAAGGCGCTGGTGATCGAGGCCGCGTCGGTCGAGGCCATCGGCGGCGGGGCCAAGTTCCGCGAGCGCACGCGCAAGGTCACACGCGGCAAGCTCCCCTCCCCGGCGCGCCGCACGGCGTTCTATTCCGGCGGCAAGCGGCACAAGGCCTCGGTCTATACCCGCGAGCAGCTTTCGCCCGGTCACAAGGTCATGGGCCCAGCCATCGTCATCGAGCCGCATCAGACCGTGGTGGTCGAACCCGGATGGCGCGCAGTCGTCACCGCCAAGGACCATCTGGTGCTGGAGCGCGCGGTAAAGCTCAAGCGCAAGAGCGCAATCGGCACCAAAGCCGACCCGATCATGCTGGAGGTGTTCAACAACCTGTTCATGTCGATCGCCGAGCAGATGGGCGTGTCGCTGCAGAACACCGCCTATTCGGTGAACATCAAAGAGCGGCTGGATTTCTCCTGCGCGATCTTCGACAAGAACGGCTCGCTGGTCGCCAACGCGCCGCACATGCCGGTGCACCTCGGCTCGATGGACCGCTCGGTCGAGACGATCATCCGCGACAACGCCGGACGGATCAGGCCTGGGGACTCCTACCTGATCAACGCGCCCTACAACGGTGGCACGCACATCCCCGATCTCACGGTCTGCACGCCCGTCTTCCAGGGCAAGACGATCCTGTTCTGGGTCGCCTCGCGCGGCCATCACGCCGACATCGGCGGCATCGCGCCTGGCTCGATGTCGCCGCTCGCGACGCGGATCGAAGAGGAAGGCATCTACATCGACAACTTCAAGCTGGTCGACCGCGGCCGCTTCCGAGAGCAGGAACTGAACGATCTGCTCACCAAGTCGGAATTCCCAGCGCGCAATCCGGTGCAGAACGTCAACGACCTGAAGGCCCAGATCGCCGCCAACGAGAAAGGCGTGCAGGAGCTGCGTAAGATGGTGGCGCAGTTCGGCCTGCCGGTCGTGCACGCCTACATGAAGCACGTGCAGGACAATGCCGACGAAAGCGTGCGCCGCGTGATCGGTGCGCTGCACGACTGCGAATTCGCCTACGAGATGGACCAGGGCAGCGTCATCAAGGTCAAGATCACCGTCGACCGGAAGAAGCGCGAGGCCAGGGTCGACTTCACCGGAACGTCGGGACAGCAGGGCACGAACTTCAACGCGCCTGAGCCGGTGACGCGTGCCGCCGTGCTCTATGCTTTCCGCATCATGGTTGACGACGACATCCCGATGAACGCGGGCTGCCTGCGCCCGATCGACATCGTCATCCCCGACGGCTGCATGCTGAAACCGCACTATCCGGCCGCCGTGGTCGCGGGCAACGTCGAGACCTCGCAGGCCGTGACCGACACGCTGTTCGGTGCGCTCAAGACCATGGCGGGCGCGCAGGGCACGATGAACAACGTCAACTTCGGCAACGCGCGTTATCAGTATTACGAGACGATCTGCTCCGGCTCGCCCGCGGGGCCGGGCTTCCCCGGCACCGACGCGGTGCACACGCACATGACCAACACGCGGCTGACCGATCCGGAGATTCTCGAATTCCGTTATCCGGTGGTGCTGGAGGACTTCCACATCCGCAAAGGCTCGGGCGGGCGCGGCCAGTGGAACGCCGGCGACGGCGTGCGCCGCACCATCCGCTTCCTGGAGAAGATGGAATACACCGTGCTGTCCGGCCACCGCCGCATCCCGCCGTTCGGCGCAGCCGGCGGCGAGAACGGCCAGATCGGCGAGAACTATGTCAGGCGCAACGACGGCACGATGGAGCGGCTGAGGGGCGCCGACGCCACCGTGGTCGACGCCGGCGAAGCGATCGTCATCCAGACTCCGACCGCAGGCGGATGGGGGAAGCCGGAACGCTAGACGTTGTTGTTTTTGCTTGGAGGCACGCTCCGTTCGCTCCCGCGGAAGCGGGAGCCGAGTTCTTAAGCCAAAGACTGGGTCCCCGCTTTCGCGGGGACGAGCGGCGGCAACAACAGACGAACTTGGGAGAGAAACCATGCACAAGCAGATCATCAAAGCCGACGTCCCCGAGACCGGCGGGCCGTTCAATCTCTGCGTCCGCCACGGCAACATGATCTACGTTTCCGGCCTGCCGCCGTTCGACGCCGAGTTCTCGGCCAAGCTGCGCGAGGCGCGCGCCAGCAAGCAGCCGATCCCGCAGTTCCCCGATGTGCCGTTCGACCGCCAGGTGCGGATCGTGATGGATCACCTGAAGAAACTCGTCGAGGCCGCGGGCTCCAACATGGACTGCCTGCTCAAGGTCATCGTCTGGCTGAAAGACCAGCGCCAGCAGGAGGAATTCGACCGCATCTACCGGACGTACTTCTCGAGCCAGGAGGCCCTGCCCGCGCGCACGCGCATGCAGGCCGGCCGCACCCCGCTCGATTGCGGGCTGGAGGTCGAGGCCATCGGCTACGTGCCGTAGAGCATGATCCCGAAAAGTGGGAACCGGTTTTCGGACAAGATCATGCTCCAACAAGAGAAAGGAGCGCCGCGATGGGCACCTACATCCTGCTGGTGAATTCGACCGACCACGGCGCGAAGAACCTCGCGGAGATTCCCAACCGCCAGGAGGCCTCGCGCCAGACCGCAGCGAAGCTCGGCATCGTCCGCAAGGCGGTCTACATGACGCTCGGGCCGTACGACTTCGTGCAGATTATCGAGGCCCCGGACGACGAGGCGGTGGCGAAATACGTGCTCAGCGTCAATTCGAAGGGCAACGTCCGCACCACGACCATGCGCGCGTTCGACGAACCGGAGCACATCGAGTTCCTCAAGAATCTGCCCTGACGCTCAGGGCATGGCCAAAGCACAATGGCCGGGCTTTCGCCCGGCCATCGTCACTCTCGCCGAATTGAATTGTATCAATCCTGATCGTCGGTCTGCTGGATCGCCGAGAGGACCCAATTGCCGCCGCCGCTGCGGCGGAAGGTCCAGTGCTCTGTGACCTCCGACGGCAGTTGCTCGATCAGCTTGCCGGTGGTGCGCTCCACGATCTTGTCGTTGATCGAATAGCGCATCGCCACCGTCGCGTACTCGACGTCGCCTTCGCGCCAGGCTTCCGCGAGGTCGCCCTGCAGAAGCTTGATGTCGGACATCTGGTTGATGTCGCCCTGGCTCGCGTTATAGGCGAGCTCTTCCGAGTAATACGACAGCATCTCCGGCGTCACGCGCGAGCGCAGCGCGTTGACATCCTCGTTGCCGTAGGCGGTCTGGACTTCGCCGAGCAGCCGCTCGAAGGTGTCGAAGTCCTCCGGCTTCACCTCGATCGGCACACCTGCCGTCGCAGGAGCCGAGCCGCCGAGTCCGCCCAGCATGCCGCCAAGGCCGGCCATGTTGGCGCGCGGCTGCGATTGTGGCTGCGGCTGCGCATCCATGGTGTGGCGCATGTCGGCCTGGCTCATGTTGGGCCCGGACGCGAGCGCCGGCTGATTGCGCCGCTGCCACCAGCTCCACAGCAGGTAGCCGACAAGAACCACCAGCCCGACCTGCAGCAGCAGGCCGAAGAACGAGGCGAGCCCCGCGAGGCCGCCGAGCAAGCCGTTGCCCATCAGCAGCCCGATCAGGCCCGCGCCGAGGAAGCCCGCGGCGAGACCGCCGAGCAGGCCCGGCCGGTTGAGCAGCCCGCCCGACGGGGCGGCGGCGGCGGGA